>Ga0209370_1000151_pt1 | contig 137335 bp, 124 predicted proteins | sample AgamicAtPrz_FD_187164 | JGI IMG/M metagenome (GOLD analysis project Ga0209370, IMG submission 187164) | Agave microbial communities from Guanajuato, Mexico - At.P.rz (SPAdes) (version 2) | ecosystem: Host-associated > Plants > Phyllosphere > Phylloplane/Leaf | place: Guanajuato, Mexico...
TCGAAATGGGGCTGACCCGACCACTCGTTGTATGTTTAAACAAAATACTGCCAGCAAAAAGGCTTGTTTTCTATCTCTCGGTGAATAATCTTGTAATTCCAACAACAAAACCGTTTCAGTGAAGCTGCTCTTTGTGCCACAGGCTTCACCCGACTGCCAGAGGTAACGCCATGACCCTACGCATCGCCATCAACGGATTCGGCCGCATCGGACGCAACGTCCTGCGTGCACTGTACACGCAGGGCTACCGCCAGGACCTGCAGGTCGTCGCCATCAACGACCTGGGCGACAGCGCGATGAACGCCCACCTGCTCAAGTACGACAGCGTCCACGGCACTTTCGACGCCAGTGTCGAGGCCGACCACGAAAGCCTCACCGTCAATGGCGACCGCATCGCCGTCAGCGCCATCCGCAACCCCGCCGAACTGCCCTGGAAGACCCTGGCCATCGATGTGGTGTTCGAGTGCACCGGGCTGTTCACCGAGCGCGCCAAGGCCGCCGCCCACCTGACGGCCGGTGCCGCCAAGGTGATCGTCAGCGCGCCGGCCAAGGGCGCCGACGCCACCGTGGTGTACGGGGTCAACCACGACGTGCTGCGCGCCTCGCACCAGATCATCTCCAACGCCTCGTGCACGACCAACTGCCTGGCGCCGATCGCCCAGGTGCTGCACCGCGAGTTCGGCATCGAGCAAGGCCTGATGACCACCATCCACGCCTACACCAACGACCAGGTACTCACCGACGTCTACCACGGCGACCCTTACCGCGCCCGCTCGGCCACCCAGTCGATGATCCCGAGCAAGACCGGCGCCGCCGAAGCCGTGGGCCTGGTGCTGCCGGAACTGGCCGGCAAGCTCACCGGCATGGCCGTGCGGGTGCCGGTGATCAACGTGTCGCTGGTCGACCTCACGGTCAACCTCAAGCGCGAGGCCAGCGCCGACGAAGTCAACCAGCTGTTCCTCGAGGCCAGCCGCCACTCGCGGGTGCTGGGCTACAACGCCTTGCCGCTGGTGTCGTGCGACTTCAACCACAACCCGCTGTCGTCGATCTTCGACGCCAACCACACCCGCGCCAACGGGCGCATGCTCAAGGTGCTGGCGTGGTACGACAACGAATGGGGCTTCTCCAACCGCATGCTGGACAACTGCCTGGCGTTGTTCAACGCCAGGTGAAGTCTTACGCGATCCCATGTAGGAGCGGCCTTGTGCCGCGAAAGGGGCGCGAAGCGGCCCCAGCAACTTCTGCATTCACATCGAAATCCTGGGGCCGCTTCGCGGCCCCTTCGCGGCACAAGGCCGCTCCTACACGGGTCGCGTTAGCCGCAATATTTACCTGATCGTGACATTTCTGCGCTTGACCTCGAGCATGGATGATAAGCATTATCATTCACCCGAAAAGCGACCAGGTTTCCCCGTGAGTCAGTCCCGGTTCAACTCAGTGTTCCTCACCCAGCGCCTCTCCCTGCTGCGAACCTTGCAGCGCATGGTGGGCAACCCCAGCACCGCCGAGGACCTGCTGCAGGAAACCTACCTGCGGGTCGCCCGCGCCCTGGGCGAGCGGCCGATCGAGCACCTCGAACCCTTCGTCTTCCAGACCGCCCGCAACCTGGCCCTGGACCACCTGCGCGCACGTCGGGTGCAGGCACGCACGCTGGTGGACGATGTGCCCGAGCAGGTCCTGCACAATGTCGCCGCGCCCTCGGCCAGCAGCGAGGACGCCGCCCACGCCGAGCAACTGCTCAAGCACCTGAGCGTCAGCCTCGGCCAGCTCAGCGAACGCCAGCAACGCATCTTCATCCTCAGCCGCCTGCACGGCGCCAGCTATCTGGAAATCGCCGACCAACTGAAGGTCTCGGCCAGCACGGTGCAGAAAGAGCTGAAACTGATCATGGCCATCTGCATGGGCGTGGCCGATCGTCACCAGTGATGCGACCGCTCGCCGCTGCCCCGCGCAAAGCCCTTGCCACGGGCCGGGTCTGCACTGATCATGCGCAAAAAAGCCCCAAGCAAGGATCCCCCGTGACCGACCACCCCACCCCTCGCCCGTCACCCGCCGAGCCTGATGCCCGCGCCCGTGCCCGCGAGGAGGCGCTGGACTGGTTGATCCGCCTGCAGTGCGCCAGCGAGGACGACACCCGCGCCTTCGAGCACTGGCTGGGGGCCGAGCCGGAAAACGCCGAGGCCTATGTCGAAGCCGAAGCGCTGTGGAACGGCGCCTCGCTGCGCCAGGCCGCCGGCCAGTTGCAGCACAAGCGCAAGCGCTCGCTCGCCGGGCGCCTGCGCAGCCACTGGAAACCGCTGGCCACCGCCGCCGTGCTGCTGGTCGGGCTGTTCACCTTCGGCAACCTGCCGGTGCGCCTGCAGGCCGACCACCTGACCGTGGTCGGCGAGCGCCAGCGCCTGGAGCTGGACCCGGGCGCCAAGGTGCTGCTCAACACCAACTCGGCCTTCGCCAGTGACGAGCGCGAAGGCCGCAAGGTTGCCCGCCTGCTGCAGGGCGAGGCGTATTTCCAGGTATCCAACGCCAGCCAGCCGCCCTTGGAAGTCCAGGCCGGCCCGTTGCGCGCCAGCGTGCGCGACACCGACTTCGCCGTGCGCTACCTCGATGGCGAGGCCCAGGTGCGGGTGCAGCGCGGCGATGTCGACCTGCAGGCCGCGAGCGACCAGCGTATCCGCCTGAGCGCCGGCGACAGCATCAGCGTCGGCCCCAAGGGTTTCGGTCAGCGCCAGCGCCCCGACATGAGCAAGGACCTGGCCTGGATCGAAGGCCGCCTGGTGTTCGAGAACTGCCCGCTGAGCCAGGTGCTCGCGGAAGTCCGCCGCTACTACCCGGGTTGGATCATCAACAGCAACGCCCACCTGGAGCAGGTCGCGGTCACCGGCAACTACCGCCTCGACCAGCCACTGGAAACCCTGCGCGCCCTCGCCCACATCACCTCGGCGCAACTGCACGAGTACCCTGCCGTGGTGATTCTCAACTGACCCGGTAAGTTTTTTTACGCGATCGCCCTGCCTCGCCCGTCTCGTTATAGCCAATACGATTGATTCTCGTTCGAAAACGAGAACAAGCACCGCCTATAACTCACGCGCGACAGGGAGCGCTTTCGATGCCCACAGGTCAGACCCGCCCGTCCTCTTCTTCCCGCCGTCGCGGGCAATTGTCCCTGCTGACCCTGGCCCTGCTCGCCAGCGGCGCCTGCAGCCTGCCGGCGCTGGCCGTGGAACCGGCCCAGGCCAGCAGCCCGCGCATGGGCGACTACCGTTTCGCCATCGCCCAGCAGCCGCTGGTCGAGGCCATCAACGCCTTCAGCAAGGTGACCGGCTGGCAGGTCGGTTTCAGCGCCGAGCTTGCCGATGGCGTAGCCTCGCCAGGCGTGCAGGGCTCGCTGGCCCCGGAGGCGGCGCTGCAGCGCCTGCTGCGCGGCACCGGCCTTAGCTTCCGCAAGATCGGCAACGGCAACGTGGTGCTCGAACGCCAGTCGGCCGGCAACGCCATCGCCCTGCAACAGGTGACCGTCAGCGCCACCCGCAGCGCCCAGGATGTCAGCCAGGTGCCGAGCACCGTCAGCGTGCAGACCCGAGAGCAGTTGGATCGGCAGAACGTCAACGACATCAAGCAACTGGTGCGCTACGAACCCGGCGTGTCGGTGTCCGGCACCGGCCAGCGCAGCGGCCTGAACGGCTACAACATCCGCGGTATCGATGGCGACCGGGTACTGACCCAGGTGGACGGCGTGTCGATTCCCGACAGTTTCTTCTACGGCCCCTATGCCCAGACCCAGCGCAACTACGTCGACCCGGAGATCGTCAAGCGAGTGGAGATCCTGCGCGGCCCAGCCTCGGTACTGTACGGCAGCAATGCCATTGGTGGCGCGGTGAGCTACTACACTCTCGACCCGGAAGACATCATCAAGCCAGGCAAGGATGTCGGCGCACGCCTGAAGTCCGGCTACAGCTCCGCCGACGAAAGCTGGTTGACCTCGGCCACCGTCGCGGGCCGCCAGGGCGACTTCGACGGCCTGCTGCACCTGAGCCAGCGCAACGGCCATGAGACCGAGTCCTACGGCGGGCACGGTGGCCCCGGCATCGCGCGAACCAAGGCCAACCCCGAAGACGTTCGCACCACCAACGTCCTCGCCAAGCTGGGCTGGAACTACGCCGATGACGCGCGACTCGGGCTGACCTACGAGCACTACAAGGATGATCGCGACCAGAACATCCTCAGCGCGGTTGGTGGGCCGTATGACGGCAACCGCCCCCTGGGCATGTACCGCAGCCGTACCGGTAACGACACCGTTACCCGCGAACGTTTCGGCATCGATCACGAGTTCGGCCTCGACACACTGCTCGCCGACCACGTCAAGTGGAGCCTGAACTACCAGATCGCCAAGACCGATCAGGCAACCTCGGAAATCTACTTCCCGTTCAGTCGCACCGTGCTGCGCGAACGCGATACCACCTACAAGGACCGCCAATGGGTGCTCGATGCCCAGTTGGACAAAGCGTTCCGTATCGGTGAAACCGATCACCTGTTCACCTACGGCACCACGCTCAAACATGAAAAGATCACCGGCCTGCGTACCGGCAACGGCACCTGCCTGGTGGTGGGCGGCACCTGCCGATTCATCGGCCAGAACAGCCCGGCCGACACCCCGGCACCGGTCAGCGACTTCCCGGATCCGACCGTCAACACCTATAGCCTGTTCGCCCAGGATGAGATCCGCTGGAACAACTGGACCTTCCTGCCCGGCGCACGCTACGACTACACCCGCATTGATCCGAAGATGACCGCCGAGTACCTGCGGGGCGTCCAGGACACCAGCCCGACCCCGGAAAGCGGCATCGATGACGCTGACAAGAAGTGGCACCGCCTGTCGCCCAAGCTTGGGGTGACCTATGCCTTCAACGACAACTACACCTGGTACGGCCAGTACGCCGAAGGCTTCCGTACGCCAAGCGCCAAAGCCATCTGGGGTCGCTTCACCAACCTTGCCGGAGGCTATGCGGTGGAGCCCAACCCAGGACTGGAACCGGAAAAGAGCAAGAGCTACGAAACCGGCCTGCGCGGCAACTTCGACGCTGGCAACTTCGATGTGGCAGTGTTCTACAACAAATATCGCGACTTCATCAATGAAGAGGCCGTCAAATCGTCCAACCTGGGTAGCGCCTTCCAGGCCAGCAATATCAAGCACGCGACCATCAAGGGCGCCGAGGTCAAGGGTCGTCTGAACCTGGACGGCTTCGGCACGCCTGAGGGCCTGTACACCGTCGGCTCCATCGCTTATGCCTATGGACGCAACGACGACACCGGCCAACCTCTCAACAGCGTCAACCCGCTGACCGGCGTGTTCGGCCTGGGCTACGAGCAGGTTGACTATGGCACCCAGCTCAGCTGGACCGTGGTCAAGCGCAAGAACCGCGTGGACGACACCAAGTTCTTTGCTCCCGACGGTTCCAGCTCCGATTTCCGTACCCCTGGCTACGGCGTGCTCGACCTGACCGGGTTCTACCGGATCACCGACGATCTGACCATCAATGGTGGTTTGTACAACCTTACTGACAAGAAGTACTGGCAATGGGATGACGTGCGCAAGTACGCCATGGTCGGCAACCCCAATGGGCAGAGCGAAGCAGCCGCTACCCAGCCGGCCAACCTGGATCGCCTGACCGCACCGGGGCGTAACTTCGCCATCAACCTGGTGTGGGATATCTGATCGGCTGAAAAGGGCTGCGCCCGCAATGCAGGTGCCGCCCGTTTCAAGGCATGAGAATGATTTCACTTCGCAGGTGAGGTTTTTTTACTGTCCCGCGTCTTCCTTTTCGTCTTGTCACTAGACAGCCCCATTTTCCAAGGATGCCCCCATGACCGCCCCTTCCACCGAACGCGCCGCCCTGCGCTCCCAGCGCCTGAACCAGGTCACCCACGCCCCGCACACCGAGCTGGACGCCCTGGTCAAGTCGCACAAGCCGTTCGACAGCCGTGAAAGCTTCGCCCGCTTCGTGGTTGCCCAGTACCTGTTCCAGTCCGAGCTGCAGGCGCTGTACACCGACCCGCAACTGATCGCCATCGTGCCCGACCTCGCCGCGCGCTGCCGCGCCGAGCAGGCCCGCCTGGACCTGGCCGACCTCGACACCGAAGTGCCCGCGCCCTTCGCCGGCGCCCTGGGCAAGCCAAGCCTGGGCGAGGCACTGGGCTGGATCTTCGTCTCCGAAGGCTCCAAACTGGGCGCCGCGTTCCTGATCAAGCGCGCCGTGGCCCTGGAGCTGTCCGAGACCTTCGGTGCCCGTCACCTGGGCGAGCCGGCCGGTGGCCGTGCCGAGGGCTGGAAGCAGTTCACCCGCATCCTCGACAGCCTGGACCTGTCGCCCGAGGAAGACGCCGCCGCCGAGCGTGGCGCGGTTGCCGCCTTCGAGCGCTTCACCGAACTGCTCAAGCATGCCTACGCCGCCGACGCCGCGCTGGCCTGACACGCTTTACCCGGCCGCCTGCGGGCGGCCGCACCGTTGCAGTGAGACCATGACCCGAATCGCCCGCTCGAAACTGTCCCGCCTGCTCTACGCGATCCTGGCCTATGTCAGCCTGGGCATTGGCCTGGTGGCCATCGTCATTCCCGGGCTGCCCACCACCGAATTCGTCCTCCTCGCCGCCTGGGCCGCGACCCGCAGCTCGCCGCGCCTGTCCGCCTGGCTGGAGAACCACCGGCTGTTCGGTCCGATTCTCTACAACTGGCGCAACGGCAAGGTGATCCAGCGCCGCGCCAAGGTCAGCGCGACCATCAGCATGCTGCTGTGCGCCGGCCTGATGCTGACCTTCCTCGAGCACCACTGGCCGGTGTTCCTCGCCATCGCCGGCATGACCCTGGGCAACCTGTGGATCTGGTCGCGTCCGGAACGTCCGACGCCACCAGCCGCTGTCGAACTGCAAGGTTGATTCATTTGCGCTGCGGCGCCGGATGTACTGCAATGGGATCCACGAAGGAGGATCCGGCATGCAGCCATTGCTCGACACCATCGCCCATTCACTACAACTCTCCCCCACCGCCGTAAGTTGGCACGGCATCGGCGCCCTGCCCTCCACATTTGCAGTAACCGAACTGGCCGCCGCCAGCCTCGCCGCCTGCGGCCTGGCCCTGGCCGATCTGCTCCAGGGCCAGTCGGGCCACTGCCCTCTGGTGCACATCGACCGCCGCCTGGCGTCCTTCTGGTTCGCCACCAGCCTGCGGCCTGGCGGCTGGGAGCCACCGCCGCTGTGGGATGCCATCGCCGGCGACTATCAGGCCCGCGACGGCTGGATCCGCCTGCACACCAACGCGGCGCACCACCGCACCGCCGCCCTGCGGGTACTGGGTGCCCAAGCCGACCGTGCCAGTGTCGCCCACAAGGTCGCCCGCTGGGACGCCGATGCACTGGAAGCTGCAGTAGTGAGAGCCGGTGGCTGCGCGGCGCGGATGCGCAGTTGGCCCGAATGGTGCGCGCATCCCCAGGGATTGGCAGTGAACCAGGAACCGCTGATCCTGCGCCAGGTCTTCACCGCAACCACCCTGGCCTGGCGCGGCAGCGCAGATCGACCGTTGGCCGGCATCAAGGTCCTCGACCTCACCCGCATCCTCGCCGGACCTACCGCCACCCGCCTGCTGGCCGCTTTTGGTGCCGACGTGCTACGGATAGACCCACCCGACTGGGAAGAGCCCGCGGTGGCCGCCGAGGTTACCCTGGGCAAGCGCTGCGCCCGCCTGGACCTACGCACTCTTGCCGGCCGTCAATGCTTCGAGCGCTTGCTGGCCGAGGCCGATGTACTGGTACACGGTTACCGCGCCGATGCCCTCGAACGGCTCGACCTGGGTGTCGAACGACGACGCCAGCTCAACCCCGGGCTGATCGATGTGAGCCTGAACGCCTATGGCTGGAGCGGCCCCTGGCAAGACCGGCGCGGATTTGACAGCCTGGTGCAGATGAGCACCGGCATCGCCCGCGAAGGCATGCGCTGGCGCCAGGCGGATCGGCCTGTACCACTACCGGTGCAGGCGCTGGATCACGCCACCGGATACCTGATGGCGGCCGAAGTGATACGGGCGCTGGGGCGAGGCGAGGGATGCCGGTCGAGGCTGTCACTGGCACGCACGGCGGCATTGCTGATCGAACGAGGCACCGTGGAAGAGGACCTGGCGCTGGCCGCAGAGTCGGCGCTGGACATCGATCCGCGCATCGAACACACGCCTTGGGGCGAAGCACAGCGGATCAGGGCACCGTTGAAGGTGGGTGAGGCCACCATGGGCTGGGCGCGGGGAGCCTGCGAGCTTGGCTCAGCACCTGCCCAGTGGTGACTGCTGGATCCCCTGGAGGAGATCGCCCAGGACGCTCCCTCAGGGTCTAGCTAAATCAAGGAATTATGTTTTGTTCAATGAGAGCCCGGCCTGATCACAGGCTCAACAACCCCGAATACAGGGCGTACGCCGCCAGCCCCGCCCCCGCCAGCACCGCCGCGAAGATCAATTTCTCCCACGCAGTGAACAGCACCTGCCCCTGCTCGTGCTTGGCCCGGGCGAACAGGATCACCCCAGGCGCATACAGCAGCGCCGACAGCAGCACGTACTTGAGCCCTCCGGCATACAGCAGCCAGACCGCGTAAAGCAGCGCGATCGCCGCCACCAGCAGGTCCTTGCGCCGCAGCCCCGCCTGCCCCTGGTAGCCTTCACCGCGGCAGGCCAGCAGCACGGCATAGGCCGCCGACCAGAAGTACGGCACCAGGATCATCGACGACGCCAGGTAGATCAGGCTGGTGTAGGTTCCCGCCGAGAACAGGGTGATCAGCAGGAAGCCCTGGATCATCACATTGGTCAGCCACAGCGCGTTGGCCGGCACCTGGTTGGCATTCTCCCGCGCCAGGAAGCGCGGCATGGTCTTGTCCCGGGCGGTGGCGTAAAGAATCTCGGCGCACAGCAGCGCCCACGACAGCAACGCCCCCAGCAGCGACACCGCCAGGCCGATGCTGATCAACAGCGCCCCCCACGGCCCGACGATATGCTCCAGCACCGAGGCCAACGAAGGGTTCTGCAAGCCAGCCAGCTCAGGCTGGGTCATCACCCCCAGCGACAGCACGTTGACCAGTACCAGCAGCGCCAGCACGCCAAGGAAGCCGACGACGGTGGCCTTGCCCACGTCCGAGCGGTGCAGCGCCCGCCCCGAATAGACACTCGCGCCCTCGATGCCGATGAACACGAACACCGTCACCAGCATCATGTTGCGCACCTGCTCCAGCACGCTGCCAAACTGCGGATTGCTCAGGCCCCAGATGTCGCGGGTAAAGATGTCGGCGCGAAAGGCGAAGGCGGCGATGACGATGAACATCAGCAGCGGCACGACCTTGGCCACGGTGGTCACCTGGTTGATGAAGGCGGCCTCCTTGATGCCGCGCAGCACCAGGAAATGCACCGCCCACAGCAGCAGCGAAGCGCAACCGATGGCCACCGGTGTATTGCCTTCGCCGAACACCGGAAAGTAGAAGCCGAGGGTACTGAACAGCAATACGAAGTAACCGACGTTGCCCAGCCAGGCACTGATCCAGTAACCCCAGGCCGAGGAGAAGCCCATGTAGTCGCCGAAGCCGGCCTTGGCGTAGGCATACACCCCGGAGTCCAGCTCCGGCTTGCGGTTGGCCAGGGTCTGGAACACGAAGGCCAGCGCCAGCATCCCCACCGCGGTGATGCCCCAGCCGATCAGCACCGCCCCGACATCGGCACGGGCGGCCATGTTCTGCGGCAACGAGAAGATCCCGCCACCGATCATCGAGCCGACCACCAGCGCGATCAGCGCACCTAGGCGCAGTTTCTGTCCCGGTTCGCTCATAGGACTCCTCGTGCGCGGGCGCGCGTGAACGTATTGGCCGACATCATTGTTACAAGTTTTTTATCAAATAAAGCCATTAAACCTATAGCACTCATAACCATGCTGTCTATACCGACACCTTAATAAAAACCACATTAGTCGACTACTTTACGGATCGTCCAAACCCGTCGCTATTTGCTGTGAAAAATTTGCGAAAACCGCAAAACGAACTAACTTCTCAGTTCGCAGGCGAAACGGAGCGTTTGCTCTAGAAGGACATGGAGGTGCCAGCGCACAAGGCCTGCGTCAGAGCTGTCGGCATCCTCCAGGAGGCGCGTGAAGGATTTTTCTGATCTTCATGCGGGCATGAACTGATCTAAGTCAGCGAATGATCCAGGCGTCAGATTTATTCTGAGGTCAACTTTCTCCTGGTACGGAGTCGTTAAATGTCTGATTCTCCCGGAAAACTAAAACTAGGTGCACTCGTTGCACTTGTCGTCGGCTCGATGATCGGTGGCGGGATCTTCTCGCTGCCCCAGAACATGGCCGCCAGCGCCGGCGTCGGCGCCGTGCTGATCGGCTGGGCCATCACCGCGGTGGGCATGCTCACCCTCGCCTTCGTCTTCCAGACCCTGGCCAACCGCAAGCCCGATCTTGACGGCGGGGTGTACGCCTACGCCAAGGCCGGCTTCGGCGACTACATGGGCTTTTCCTCGGCCTGGGGCTACTGGATCAGTGCCTGGCTGGGCAACGTCGGCTACTTCGTGCTGCTGTTCAGCACCTTGGGGTATTTCTTCCCGGTATTCGGTGAAGGCAACACCCCGGCGGCGGTGATCGGTGCTTCGATCCTGCTGTGGGCCGTGCACTTCCTGGTGCTGCGCGGCATCAAGGAAGCCGCCTTCATCAACCTGGTCACCACCGTGGCCAAGGTCGTGCCGCTGGCGCTGTTCGCGCTGATCTGCCTGTTCGCCTTCAAGCTCGATGTGTTCACCGCGGACATCTGGGCGGTCGGCACGCCGGAGCTGGGCAGCGTGATGAACCAGGTGCGCAACATGATGCTGGTCACCGTGTGGGTGTTCATCGGCATCGAGGGCGCGAGCATCTTCTCCTCCCGTGCGGAAAAACGCTCCGACGTCGGCAAGGCCACGGTCATCGGCTTCGTCACCGTGCTGCTGTTCCTGGTGCTGGTCAACGTGCTGTCGCTGGGCGTGATGACCCAGCCGGAGCTGGCCAAGCTGCAGAACCCGTCGATGGCCGCGGTGCTGGAACACGTTGTCGGCCACTGGGGCGCGGTGCTGATCAGCGTCGGCCTGATCATCTCGCTGCTGGGCGCCCTGCTGTCGTGGGTGCTGCTGTGCGCCGAGATCATGTTCGCCGCCGCCAAGGACCACACCATGCCGGAGTTCCTGCGCCGCGAGAACGCCAACCATGTGCCGGCCAACGCCCTGTGGCTGACCAACGCCATGGTGCAGATCTTCCTGGTCATCACCCTGTTCTCCAACAGCACCTACCTGTCGCTGATCTACCTCGCCACCTCGATGATCCTGGTGCCTTACCTGTGGTCGGCGGCCTATGCCTTCCTGCTGGCCTGGCGCAGCGAGACCTACGAACAGGCCCTGGCCGAACGCAAGAAAGACCTGATCATCGGCGGCATCGCCCTGCTCTACGCGATCTGGCTGCTGTACGCCGGCGGCGTGAAATACCTGCTGCTCTCGGCCCTGCTCTACGCCCCTGGCGCGATCCTGTTCGCCAAGGCCAAGCGCGAGGTCGGCCAACCGATCTTCACCAGCGTGGAAAAACTGATCTTCGCCGCCGTGGTCGCGGGCGCCCTGGTGGCGGCCTACGGCCTGTACGACGGCTTCCTGACTCTCTGAACCCCACGTCTTCGCTTTACAGGAGGATTCACCATGTCCACTGAGAAACAGAAATACGGCGTCCATTCCGAAGCCGGCAAACTGCGCAAAGTGATGGTCTGCAGCCCGGGCCTGGCGCACAAGCGCCTGACCCCGAGCAACTGCGACGAACTGCTGTTCGACGACGTGATCTGGGTCGACCAGGCCAAGCGCGACCACTTCGACTTCGTCACCAAGATGCGTGAGCGCGGCGTCGACGTGCTGGAGATGCACAACCTGCTGACCGACATCGTCCAGCAGCCCGACGCGCTGAAGTGGATTCTCGACCGCAAGATCACCTCCGACACCGTCGGCGTCGGCCTCACCAATGAAGTGCGCAGCTGGCTCGAAGGCCTCGAGCCACGCCACCTGGCCGAATTCCTGATCGGCGGCGTGGCCGGCCAGGACCTGCCGGAAAGCGAAGGCGCCAGCGTGGTCAAGATGTACAACGACTACCTGGGCCACTCCAGCTTCATCCTGCCGCCGCTGCCCAACACCCAGTTCACCCGCGACACCACCTGCTGGATCTACGGCGGCGTGACGCTCAACCCGATGTACTGGCCGGCGCGACGCCAGGAAACCCTGCTGACCACCGCCATCTACAAGTTCCACAAGGAGTTCACCAACGCCGACTTCCAGGTCTGGTACGGCGACCCGGACAAGGACCACGGCAACGCCACCCTCGAAGGCGGCGACGTGATGCCGATCGGCAAGGGCGTCGTGCTCATCGGCATGGGCGAGCGCACCTCGCGCCAGGCCATCGGCCAACTGGCACAGAACCTGTTCGCCAAGGGCGCGGTGGAGAAAGTCATCGTCGCCGGCCTGCCCAAGTCCCGCGCCGCGATGCACCTGGACACCGTGTTCAGCTTCTGCGACCGCGACCTGGTCACGGTCTTCCCGGAAGTGGTCAAGGAAATCGTGCCGTTCATCATCCGACCGGACGAAAGCAAGCCGTATGGCATGGACGTGCGCCGCGAGAACAAATCGTTCATCGAAGTGGTCGGCGAGCACCTGGGGGTCAAGCTGCGCGTGGTCGAAACCGGCGGCAACAGCTTCGCCGCCGAGCGCGAACAATGGGATGACGGCAACAACGTGGTGGCCGTGGAGCCCGGCGTGGTCATCGGCTACGACCGCAACACCTACACCAACACTTTGCTGCGCAAGGCCGGGATCGAGGTCATCACCATCAGCGCCGGCGAGCTGGGCCGGGGCCGCGGCGGCGGCCACTGCATGACCTGCCCGATCGTGCGCGACCCTATCGACTACTAACGCCCATCGAACCCGGCCGCGCCCACGAGGCGGCGGCCGGACACCTCACCGAATCCAAGGAGAACCGTCATGGCGTTCAACATCCACAACCGCAACCTGCTCAGCCTCGAACACCACAGCACCCGCGAGCTGCGCTACCTGCTGGACCTGTCCCGCGACCTCAAGCGCGCCAAGTACACCGGCACCGAGCAGCAGCACCTGAAGGGCAACAACATCGCCCTGATCTTCGAGAAGACCTCGACCCGCACCCGCTGCGCCTTCGAAGTCGCCGCCTACGACCAGGGCGCCAACGTCACCTACATCGACCCCAACTCCTCGCAGATCGGCCACAAGGAGAGCATGAAGGACACCGCCCGCGTGCTCGGGCGCATGTACGACGCCATCGAGTACCGTGGCTTCAAGCAGGAGATCGTCGAGGAACTGGCCAAGTTCGCCGGCGTGCCGGTGTTCAACGGCCTGACCGACGAATACCACCCGACCCAGATGATCGCCGACGTGCTGACCATGCGTGAGCACAGCGACAAGCCGCTGCACGACATCAGCTATGCCTACCTGGGCGACGCCCGCAACAACATGGGCAACTCGCTGCTGCTGATCGGCGCCAAGCTCGGCATGGGCGTGCGCATCGCCGCGCCCAAGGCCCTGTGGCCCCATGACGACCTGGTCGAGCGCTGCCACAAGTACGCCGAGGAAAGCGGCGCGCGCATCACCCTGACCGAAGATCCGAAAGCCGCGGTCAAGGGCGTCGACTTCGTCCACACCGATGTCTGGGTGTCGATGGGTGAGCCGATCGAAGCCTGGGGCGAGCGCATCAAACTGCTCAAGCCCTACCAGGTGAACAAGGAGCTGATGAAAGCCACCGGCAACCCACGCGCCAAGTTCATGCACTGCCTGCCGGCGTTCCACAACTCCGAGACCAAGGTCGGCAAGCAGATCGCCGAGCAGTATCCGGACCTGGCCAACGGCATCGAAGTGACCGATGACGTGTTCGAGTCGCCGGCGTGCATCGCCTTCGAGCAGGCGGAAAACCGCATGCACACGATCAAGGCGATCCTGGTGTCGACCCTGGCTGACCTCTAGGGCCATCCTCGATCCCTGTGGGAGCGGGTTCACCCGCGAAAGGGCCAGCCCAGACGACATCGCTGGCCCTGCTGACGCATTCGCGGGTAAACCCGCTCCCAAAGGATCGTCACTCCCCGTTTAAAGGACATTCCCCATGCGTATCGTTGTTGCATTGGGCGGCAACGCCCTGCTGCGCCGCGGCGAGCCGATGACCGCCGACAACCAGCGCGCCAATATCCGTACCGCCACCGAGCAGATCGCCAAGATCCACCCCGGTAACGAACTGGTCATCGCCCACGGCAACGGCCCGCAGGTCGGCCTGCTGTCGCTGCAGGGGCTGTCGTACAAGCCGGATGAAGCCTATCCGCTGGACGTGCTCGGCGCCGAGACCGAAGGCATGATCGGCTACATGATCGAACAAGAGCTGGGCAACCTGCTGGCCTTCGAGGTGCCGTTCGCCACCCTGCTCACGCAAGTCGAAGTGGACGCCAACGACCCGGCGTTCAAGGACCCGACCAAGTTCATCGGCCCGGTCTACGCCAAGGACGAGGCCGAGCGCCTGGCCAAGGAAAAAGGCTGGGTGGTCAAGCCCGACGGCGACAAGTACCGCCGCGTGGTGGCCAGCCCGAAACCCAAGCGCATCTTCGAGATTCGCCCGATCAAGTGGCTGCTGGAGAAGAGCAGCATCGTGATCTGCGCTGGCGGCGGCGGCATCCCCACCCTGTACGACGAGAACCGCAAGCTCAAGGGCGTCGAGGCGGTAATCGACAAGGACCTGTGCTCGGCGCTGCTGGCCGAACAGCTGGACGCCGACCTGCTGATCATCGCCACCGACGTCGACGCGGCGTACATCGATTTCGGCAAGCCGACCCAGAAGGCGATCGCCCAGGCCCATCCTGACGAGCTCGAGAAGCTCGGTTTCGCTGCAGGCTCCATGGGGCCGAAGGTGCAGGCCGCCTGCGATTTCGCCCGCCACACCGGCAAGGTGGCGGTGATCAGCTCACTGGAGAACATCGAGGACATCGTCAAGGGCACCGCCGGCACCAGGGTTTCCACGCAGAAGCCCGGTATCAGCTACCGTTGAATGCAGTTGGCGGGTGCCTGGCGCCCGCCGTTTTCAACCTTCCGGAGGACTCGCCATGGCCCAGTATCAACCTGGTCACGTGCATATCGAGCGCACCGCGCTGAACACCAACGACCACAGCTACGACCTGTGCATCGACTACGAGGCCGTGTCGGACCCGAGTGAAGGCCGCGGCATCCAGTTCCGCATGCATGGCAAGATCGAAGGCAAGGCGGTGGACGAAAAGTTCTTCCTGGCCAAGGACCAGGTACTGCCGAGTTTTTTGATGCAACTGAGCCGCAAGGCCCAGTCGTACCTGCCAGCGCCGAAGAAGTTCGAGAACCTCGGCTCGCCGCACAAGCTGTATGACTACATGTTCGAAGACATTCGCACCAAGCTGGATGTGAAATCGGGTGACCCGATCAAGCCTGAACATCTGGAGTGATCCTTGGGGCCGCTGCGCGGCCCTTTCGCGGCACAAGGCCGCTCCTACAGGGATCGCACGCCCCTGTAGGAGCGGCCTTGTGCCGCGAAAGGGCTGCGCAGCAGCCCCGGCAATAGTGGGCTAGAACGACATCGCAAGGCATACTGACGCCCATCCCGGCCAAAGCCTCGCTCATCATGCGCATCCACGTCAGCTTCATCGACCGCGTCGGCATCACCCAGGAAGTCCTGGCCCTGCTCGGTGCCCGCAACCTCAACCTCGATGCCGTGGAAATGGTCCCGCCGAACGTCTACATCGACGCCCCTACGTTAAGCCCCGCCGTGCTCGAAGAGCTGCACGACGCCCTGTTCGAGGTGCGCGGCGTGCAGTCGGTGGAAGTGGTCGACATTCTCCCTGGCCAACGCCGCCACCTGCAGCTCGACGCCCTGCTTGCCGCCATGAGCGACCCGGTGCTGGCCGTGGACAGCGCAGGCAAGGTGTTGCTGGCCAACCCGGCGCTGATCGCCCTGTGCGGCCGCGAATCGGCTGGGCGCTCGGTGGGCGAGCTGTTCGGCGACCCCGACCTGCTCCAGGCCCTGCTGGACAACAACTTCCACCTGCCCATGCGCGAGATGCAGCTCAACGGCCAGAGCCTGCTGCTCGACGCCACGCCGATCACCCACGCCGGCGGCCTGCTGACCCTGTACCCGCCGAACCGCATGGGCGAGCGCCTGTCGGCCCTGCACCACGACCATGCCGAAGGCTTCGACGCCATGCTCGGCGACTCCCCGGCCATCCGCACCCTCAAGGCCCGCGCCCTGCGCGTAGCCGCCCTCGACGCGCCACTGCTGGTGCACGGCGAGACCGGCACCGGCAAGGAGCTGGTAGCCCGTGCCTGCCACGCCATCAGCAGCCGTCATGGCGCGCCGTTCCTGGCGCTCAACTGCGCGGCGCTGCCCGAGAGCCTGGCCGAGAGCGAACTGTTCGGCTATGCCCCCGGCGCCTTCACCGGCGCGCAACGTGGCGGCAAGCCCGGGCTGATGGAGCTGGCCAACCAGGGCACGGTGTTCCTCGACGAAATCGGCGAGATGTCGCCCTACCTGCAAGCCAAGCTGCTGCGTTTTCTCAGCGACGGCAGCTTCCGCCGGGTCGGCGGCGACCGCGAGGTCAAAGTGGACGTGCGCATCATCAGCGCCACCCACCGCGACCTGGAGCACATGGTCGGCGAAGGTACTTTCCGCGAAGACCTGTTCTACCGCCTCAACGTGCTCAACCTGCAAGTCCCGCCCCTGCGCGAGCGCGGCCAGGACATCCTGTCGCTGGCGCAGTTCTTCATGCAGCAGGCCTGCACCCAGATCCAGCGCCCAGCCTGCCGACTGGCGCCTGCCACGCATCCGGCGCTGCTGGCCAACCCCTGGCCGGGCAACGTGCGCCAGCTACAGAACGTGATCTTCCGCGCTGCGGCCATCTGTGAAAGCAACCTGGTGGATATCGATGACTTGGACATCGCTGGCACCTCGGTGGCACGCGGGCAGGATGGCGAGGTGGTCAGCCTGGAACAGGCAGTGGGGGATTTCGAGCGCGAACTGTTGCAGCGCCTGTATGCCAGCTACCCCTCGACCCGGCAGTTGGCCGGACGCTTGCAGACTTCGCACACGGCCATTGCCCAGCGCTTGCGCAAGTACGGAATTCCAACCCGAGGTTGACTCAGGCCACACCTACCGTATCGATTTCATTACATTGTACTGATATCGATACACATCCATTTGCATGCGCCTTTGCAAGGGTTTGATCCTGCGACGCTTTTGAATCCCTGCCCATCTGTATCGATTTCGTTCCAGACGAATGACGCAAAACTTACAGAATTTTATTAACTTATTGATTAATAAGGATTTTTACTATCTGGCCGCATTATTGCTAAGGGAATTCCAACCTTAAGAGCGCGGAGCCTACCGCGCCCAACGCCCCTGCTTCCCGAGGAATTCCCATGAGCGAGTTGCGTTTCACCGAAGATCACGAATGGCTGCGCGTCGAGGCCGACGGCAGCGTCACCGTGGGCATCACCGCCTACGCCCAGAACGCCCTCGGTGACGTGGTCTATGTGCAACTGCCGGAACTGCAGCATTACGACAAGGGCGCCGAAGCCTCCACGGTGGAGTCGGTCAAAGCCGCCAGCGGCGTGTACATGCCGCTGACCGGTGAAGTGGTCGCGGTCAATGAAGGCCTGAACGACAGCCCCGAGCTGGTCAACGAAGACCCGCTGGGCGAAGGCTGGTTCTTCCGCTTCATCCCCGCTGACATGAGCCAAGTTGCCGCCCTGCTCGACCAGGCTGCCTACGACCGCCTGCTCAAAGCCAACGACGACGCCTGAGGTACCGCACCATGACCCTCAACCTCGGCACCGCCAACGAATTCATCGCCCGTCACATCGGCCCGCGCGCCGCTGACGAGCAAGCCATGCTCACCACCCTGGGCTTCGACTCGCTGGAGGCCATGACCGCCGCAGTCATCCCCGACAGCATCAAGGGCACCAGCGTGCTCGGCAGCGAAGACGGCCAGAGCGAGGCCGATGCCCTCGCTGCGCTGAAAGCCATTGCCGGCAAGAACCAGCTGTTCAAGAGCTACATCGGCCAGGGCTACTACAACACCCACACCCCGGCGCCGATCCTGCGCAACCTCCTGGAAAACCCGGCCTGGTACACCGCCTACACCCCGTACCAGCCAGAGATCTCCCAAGGCCGCCTGGAAGCGCTGCTGAACTTCCAGACCCTGATCAGCGACCTCACCGGCCTGCCGATCGCCAACGCCTCCCTGCTCGACGAGGCCACCGCCGCCGCCGAAGCCATGACCTTCTGCAAGCGCCTGTCGAAGAACAAGGCCAGCCACGCCTTCTTCGCCTCCGTGCATTGCCACCCGCAGACCCTCGACGTGCTACGCACCCGTGCCGAGCCGCTGGGCATCGAGGTGGTGGTGGGCGACGAGCGTGAACTGGGCGATGTCAGCGCCTACTTCGGCGCCCTGCTGCAGTACCCGGCCAGCAACGGTGACGTGTTCGACTATCGCGAGGTGGTGCAGCGCTTGCACGCCGCAGGCGCCCTGGTGGCCGTGGCCGCCGACCTGCTGGCCCTGACCCTGCTCACCCCGCCGGGCGAGTTCGACGCCGACGTGGCCATCGGCAGCGCCCAGCGCTTCGGTGTGCCGCTGGGCTTCGGTGGCCCGCACGCGGCCTACTTCGCCACCCGCGACGCGTTCAAGCGCGACATGCCGGGCCGCCTGGTCGGCGTGTCGATCGACCGCTTCGGCAAGAGCGCCCTGCGCCTGGCCATGCAGACCCGCGAGCAGCACATCCGCCGCGAGAAGGCCACCAGCAACATCTGCACCGCCCAGGTGCTGCTGGCCAACATCGCCAGCATGTACGCCGTGTACCACGGCCCGGCCGGCCTCAAGCGCATCGCCGAACGCACCCACGCGCTGACCGCGATCCTCGCCACCGGCCTGACCAAGCTGGGCGTGAAAGTTGTCACCGACGAGTTCTTCGACACCCTGACCCTGGCCACCGGCAGCGCCACCGCCGCCCTGCACGACAAGGCCCGCGCCCAGGGCATCAACCTGCGCCAGGTCGACACCGCCCAGCTGGGCCTGTCGCTGGACGAAACCAGCAGCCAGGCCGATGTCGAGGCCCTGTGGCAGCTGTTCGCCGACGGCCAGGCCACCCCTGACTTCACCGCCCTGGCCAACACTGTCGCCGTGCGCCTGCCGGCTGGCCTGCTGCGCCAGTCGGCCATTCTCGAGCACCCGGTGTTCAACCGCTATCACAGCGAAACCGAGCTGATGCGCTACCTGCGCCGCCTGGCCGACAAGGACCTGGCGCTGGACCGCAGCATGATCCCGCTGGGCTCGTGCACCATGAAGCTCAACGCCGCCAGTGAGATGATCCCGGTGACCTGGGCCGAGTTCGGCAACCTGCACCCGTTCGCCCCGGCCGAGCAGAGCCAGGGCTACCTGCAGATGACCACCGAGCTGGAAGCCATGCTCTGCGCCGCCACCGGTTATGACGCCGTGTCGCTGCAGCCCAACGCCGGCTCCCAGGGCGAGTACGCAGGCCTGCTGGCGATCCGCGCCTACCACCGCAGCCGCGGTGACAGCCACCGCGACATCTGCCTGATCCCGTCCTCGGCCCACGGCACCAACCCCGCCACCGCGCACATGGCCGGCATGCGCGTGGTGGTCACCGCCTGCGACGCCCGCGGCAACGTCGACATCGACGACCTGCGCGCCAAGGCCATCGAGCACCGCGAGCGCCTGGCGGCGATCATGATCACCTACCCGTCGACCCACGGCGTGTTCGAGGAAGCCATCGGCGAGATCTGCGCGATCATCCATGACAACGGCGGCCAGGTGTACATCGACGGCGCCAACATGAACGCCATGGTCGGCCTGTGCGCCCCGGGCAAGTTCGGCGGCGACGTCTCGCACCTGAACCTGCACAAGACCTTCTGCATCCCCCACGGCGGCGGCGGCCCGGGTGTCGGCCCGATCGGCGTCAAGTCGCACCTGGCGCCGTTCCTGCCCGGCCACGCGACGCTGGAGAACACTGCAGGCGCCGTGTGCGCCGCACCGTTCGGCAGCGCGAGCATCCTGCCGATCACCTGGATGTACATTCGCATGATGGGTGGCGCGGGCCTCAAGCGCGCCTCGCAGATGGCGATCCTCAACGCCAACTACATCGCCCGTCGCCTGGAAGAGCACTATCCTGTGCTGTACACCGGCGGCAACGGCCTGGTGGCGCATGAGTGCATCCTCGACCTGCGTCCGCTCAAGGACACCAGCGGCATCAGCGTCGACGACGTGGCCAAGCGCCTGATCGACTTCGGCTTCCACGCCCCGACCATGTCCTTCCCGGTGGCCGGCACGCTGATGATCGAACCGACCGAAAGCGAGTCCAAAGAGGAACTGGACCGCTTCTGCAACGCGATGATCCAGATCCGCGAGGAGATTCGCGCCGTAGAGAATGGCAGCCTGGACAAGGACGACAACCCGCTGAAGAACGCCCCGCACACCGCGGCGGAGCTGGCCGGCGAATGGACCCACGGCTACAGCCGCGAGCAGGCCGTTTATCCGCTGCCGAGCCTGGTGGAAGGCAAGTACTGGCCACCGGTGGGCCGCGTCGACAACGTGTTCGGCGACCGCAACCTGGTCTGCGCCTGCCCGTCGATCGAGAGCTATCAGGACGTCTGATAGCGAGTGTCGTCATCAGGGGCGCTCTGCGCCCCTTTCGCGGCACAAGGCCGCTCCTACAGGACGGTGCTGGCCTCTGTAGGAGCGGCCTTGTGCCGCGAAAGGGCCGCAAGGCGGCCCCAGATTCTTCAGGAGAAGTACCATGTCCCTGAGCGTCTTCGACCTGTTCAAGATCGGCATCGGCCCCTCCAGCTCGCACACGGTCGGCCCGATGCGCGCCGCCGCGCGCTTCGCCGAAGGCCTGCGCCGTGACGGCCTGCTGGCCGGCACGGTCAGCGTCAAGGCCGAGCTGTACGGCTCGCTCGGCGCCACCGGCAAGGGCCACGGCAGCGACAAGGCCGTGCTGCTGGGGCTCGAGGGCGAACACCCGGACACGGTCGACACCGAATCCATCCCAGCCCGCCTGCAAGCCATTCGTGAAAGTGGCAGGCTCAGCCTGCTCGGCGAGCACGAAATCGCCTTTGTCGAAAAACAGCACCTGGCGATGATCCGCAAGCCACTGGACTACCACCCCAACGGCATGATCTTCCGCGCCTTCGACTCCGCCGGCCTGCAGATCCGCAGCCGCGAATACTACTCGGTGGGCGGCGGCTTCGTGGTCGACGAGGAGGCCGCGGGCCATGACCGTATCGTCGAGGACAGCACCGTGCTGGCCTACCCGTTCAAGACCGGCAAGGAGTTGCTGACCCATTGCACCGCCCAGCAGCTGTCATTCAGCCAGGTAATGCTGGCCAACGAAGCCGCCTGGCGCCCGGAGGCCGAGACCCGCGCCGGCCTGCTGCGCATCTGGCAGGTGATGCAGGACTGCGTCGAGGCGGGTTGCAGGCATGAGGGCATCCTGCCCGGCGGGCTCAAGGTCAAGCGTCGGGCACCGGCGCTGTACCGCCAGCTCAGCCGTCATCCGGAGGCCAGCTTGCGCGATGCGCTGTCGGTACTCGACTGGGTCAACCTCTATGCCCTGGCGGTGAACGAGGAAAACGCCTACGGCGGGCGCGTGGTCACCGCGCCGACCAACGGCGCGGCCGGCATCGTCCCGGCGGTGCTGCACTACTACATGCGCTTCGTCCCCGGCGCCAGCGAAGACGGTGTGGTGCGCTTCCTGCTCACCGCCGCGGCGATCGGCATTCTGTACAAGGAAAACGCCTCGATCTCCGGCGCCGAGGTCGGCTGCCAGGGCGAGGTCGGCGTGGCCTGCTCGATGGCCGCCGGCGCCCTGTGCGAAGTGATGGGCGGCACCCCGCAGCAGGTGGAGAACGCCGCCGAGATCGGCATGGAACACAACCTGGGCCTGACCTGCGACCCCATCGGCGGGCTGGTCCAGGTGCCCTGCATCGAGCGCAACGCCATGGGCTCGGTGAAAGCGATCAACGCGGTGCGCATGGCCCTGCGCGGCGACGGGCAGCACTACGTCTCCCTCGACAAGGTCATCCGCACCATGCGCCAGACCGGCGCCGACATGAAAAGCAAATACAAGGAGACCGCCCGCGGCGGTCTGGCCGTCAACATCATCGAATGTTGACCCGAACAAAAAACGAGGAGTCACCGATGTCCGAAACACTGCACAAGACCCCGCTGCACGCCCTGCACCTGGAACTGGGCGCGCGCATGGTGCCCTTCGCCGGCTACGACATGCCGGTACAGTACCCGCTGGGCGTGCTCAAGGAGCACCTGCACACCCGCGAGCAGGCCGGCCTGTTCGACGTCTCGCACATGGGCCAGATCATCCTGCGCGGCAGCGACGCCGCCCGTGCCCTGGAAACCCTGGTGCCGGTGGACATCGTCGACCTGCCGGTGGGCATGCAGCGCTACGCCATGTTCACCAACGCCGAGGGCGGCATTCTCGACGACCTGATGGTCGCCAACCTTGGTGATGACACCCTGTTCCTGGTGGTCAACGCCGCCTGCAAGGACCAGGACCTGGCACACCTGCGCAAACATATCGCTGATCGCTGCGAGATCCAGCCACTGTTCGAGGAACGCGCCCTGCTCGCCCTGCAAGGCCCGGCGGCGGTCAAGGTGCTGGAGCGCCTGGCCCCGGAAGTGGCCGGCATGACCTTCATGCAGTTCCGCCCGGTCAGCCTGCTCGGCAACGACTGCTTCGTCAGCCGCTCGGGCTATACCGGCGAGGACGGCTACGAGATCTCGGTGCCGGCCGCCGCCGCCGAAGCCCTGGCCCGCCGCTTGCTGGCCGAACCCGAGGTCCAGCCGATCGGCCTGGGCGCGCGCGACTCGCTGCGCCTGGAAGCCGGCCTGTGCCTGTACGGCCACGACATGGACACCACCACCACCCCGATCGAGGCCAGCCTGCTGTGGGCCATCTCCAAGGTGCGCCGCGCCGATGGCACGCGCGCTGGCGGTTTCCCAGGAGCAGACACCGTGTTCGCCCAGCAGCAGGCCGGCGTAGAGCGCAAGCGGGTCGGCCTGCTGCCCCAGGAACGCACGCCTGTGCGTGAGGGCGCGCAGATCGTCGACCAGGCTGGCGAGGTGGTCGGCGAAGTGTGCAGCGGCGGTTTCGGTCCGACGCTCGGCGCGCCCGTGGCCATGGGCTATGTCGATAGCAAACATGCGGCCCTCGACACGGCATTGTTTGCCGTCGTCCGTGGCAAGCAAGTTGCCCTGAAGGTCAGCAAAATGCCTTTCGTGGCACAACGTTACTACCGTGGCTGAATGAATGGATTGGACGGGTTCGACATATTCGTTTTCGAACCTGTCCAATAACTTATGAACATAGCGCCAGCCCAGGCGCCACGCCGTTTCCGACAAATCGTTCGGTTATCGGGAAAACCCTGATTTTCACCCCTCGCAAGGGCTTGTTTTTCGCTCGGCAGTTGGCGTAGAGTCATCGCACTGTGTTTGCATGGGTCGCAACAGTTCGTGACCTGGGCCAGTAGCCGCAATCTGCTACAACCCGTTCGACGTCTCTTACTTTCCTGCAACCCAGCCCAGTAGTCTTTCACTTACAAATGCGTGAAAGAAACTGTCATCAAAATTCAAGTTTCATAGGAAATAAGACAATGGCTGAGCGTCAGAACGGTACCGTCAAGTGGTTCAATGACGAGAAAGGTTACGGCTTCATCACCCCTGAGAGCGGTGCTGATCTGTTTGTTCACTTCCGTGCCATCGAAGGCAACGGCTTCAAGAGCCTGAAAGAAGGCCAGAAAGTCACCTTCGAAGCCGTGCAAGGCCAGAAAGGCCTGCAGGCTGACAAAGTTCAGGTTGTCGCCTAAGCGATTACCCGAATTCAAAAAGCCCCTGCCAAGTGCAGGGGCTTTTTTTTGCCCGTAGAATAGCGGCTTCGCCATTCGGAGCCGTCCTGCATGTCCAAGCCCCTGCTCTCACCCCAGGGTGATTTCCCTCCCGTCGGCCTGGGTCGCCGGCTGGCGGCGATGTTCTATGACTTCCTGCTGTGCACCGCCCTGCTGATCGTCACCGCCGGCGCCTACAAGATGATCCAGATGGCGATCATCGGCGAGGCACGCATGCGTGAGCTGACCGAGGCCGGCGCGCTGGATGGCGACCCGCTGCTGTCGACGATCCTGCTGTTCGCCCTGTTCGGCTTCTTCGCCAAGTTCTGGACCCATGGCGGCCAGACCCTGGGCATGCAGGTGTGGGGAGTGCGGGTGCAGAACGCCGACGGCAGTGCCATCAGCCTGTGGCAGGCACTGCTGCGCTTCCTGGTGTCGATCGCCTCCTGGCTGTGCCTGGGGCTGGGGTTCTTCTGGTCGTTGATCGACAAGCGCCAGCGCAGTTGGCACGACATTTACTCCGAGACACAGCTGGTGCGTCTGCCCAAGCGCAAGAAGTAGCCCGGACGACGACCACCCTGTAGGAGCGGCCTTGTGCCGCGAAAGGGCCGCAAAGCGGCCCCGGCGATTCGTATTGTGGCGTAGATCCTGGGGCCGCTCTGCGGCCCTTTCGCGGCACAAGGCCGCTCCTACAAGAGTCCTGCTCACAAAAAAGCCGACCCAAGGGTCGGCTTCTTTGTGCAAGTCAGGCCATCAACCCGCCCGGCGCATCAACCACAAACCCGCCAGCGCACAGATCCCCGCTGGGATCACCACCGCCAGCAACGGCGGGAAGCCGAACACCTGGCTCGATGGCCCCAGCAGGTCCCCGGCGATGCGGAACACGAAGCCCACCAGCACGCCGGTGAACACGCGCTGACCCAGGGTCACCGAACGCAGCGGGCCGAAGATGAACGAGATCGCCATCAACACCAGCGCCGCGGTGACCAACGGCTGCAGGACCTTGGTCCAGAACGCCAGCCAGTAGCGCGAGTTGTTCAGCCCCTGGTCGGCCAGGTAGTGGATGTAGTCCCACAGCCCGGTGATCGACAGCGACTCCGGCGCCAGCACCACGGTGTTGAGCAGCTCCGGCGTCACCGAGACGTCCCACACTTCCTCGGGGCTCTTGACCACTTCGGTGTGGTCGCCGCGGAAGTAGGTGGTGGAGACATCGTTGAGCATCCACTTGCCTTCCACATACTGCGCCCGGCGAGCGAAGCTGGAGGTCTGGATCTTGCGCTCGGCGTCGAAGCGGTAGCGGGTCACGCCCAGCAGCAGGCCATTGGGCTGCACCGAGTTGATGTGCACGAACTCCTCGCCCTGGCGGTGCCACATGCCGCGCTTGGAGCTTTGCGCCTCGCCACCGCCCTGGGCCAGCGAACGGTCGGCCTGGGCCTTGTTCTCGGTCACCGGGGCCACGTACTCGCCGATCAGCAGGCCGACCAGCATCAGCACCAGCATCGGCTTCATCACCGCCCAGACGATGCGGCCGATGGACACGCCGGCGGCACGCATGATGGTCAGCTCGCTGCTGCTGGCCAGGCTGCCCAGGCCGATCAGGCAGCCGATCAGGGCCGCCATCGGCAGCATGTCGTAAAGCCGGCGCGGCGCGGTCAGCAGGACGAAGCTGCCAGCGTCCATGAAGGTGTAGGTCGCGCTCAGGTCGTTCAGTTCGTCGATCAGGGCGAACAGCGACGCCAGGCCGAGGATGATGCCGAGCACGGCGGCGATCGCCAGCAGCACGCTCTTGCCGATGTAGCGGTCCAGTTTAACCACGGGCCACCTCCGCACGACGGGCGGCGCGCTTGAGACGCAGCGGCTCCCAGTACATCAGCGCCAGGCCGATCAGCAGGAACAGGCCATGGACCCACCACATGCCCAGCGAGATGGGCAGCTTGCCCTTCTCCAGGGCGCTACGCACGGAAATCAGCATCGTCAGATAGGCCATGTACAAAAGGATCGCCGGCAGCAGCTTGAGGAAGCGCCCCTGGCGTGGGTTGACGCGCGACAGCGGCACCGCCAGCAACGTCACGACAAACACCAACAGCGGCAGCGACAGGCGCCATTGCAGCTCGGCACGCTCGCGAATGCCTTCCTGCCCGAACAGTTGCGAGGTCGGGATTGCTTCGCGCTCGGTGACTTCCTCGGCGACTTCCGGCTTGGGCAGCAGCACGCCATAGGTGTCGTACTTGATCGCCCGGTAGTCGGCCTGACCCGGATTGCCGTCGTAGCGGTAGCCGTTCTCCAGCACCAGGTAACGGTTGCCGTCGGCCTGCACTTCCTGGTGGCCCTTCTCGGCGACCAGCACCGAAGGCGCGCGGTCCTTGGTCTTGTCCTGGTTGAAGCGCTTCTCGGAGATGAACACCCCGCCGAGCTTGATGCGGTCATCGGACAGCTGCTCGGTGTAGGTCACCCGGGAGCCGTCGCGCAGGGTCTGGAAACGGCCCGGCACCAGGGTGTCGAACTCAGTCAGGGCATCCTGCTGGGCGATGATCTTCTGCACCTGGGCAACGCCCAGGGGCGCCAGGCTCAGGCTCAGCCAGGCGACCAGCAGGGCCACCAGCGCCGCCGGCACCATGGTCACGGTCAGCAGGCGCTGCTGGCTCATGCCGGTGGCCGACAGCACGGTCATCTCGCTTTCGAGATAGAGCCGGCCATAGGCAAGCAGGATGCCGAGGAACAGCCCCAGCGGCAGGATCAGTTGCAGGAAGCCCGGCAGGCGGAATCCCATGATCATGAACAGCACGCTAGGATCGAGCGCGCCCTGGGCCGCCTGGGCCAGGTACTTGATGAAGCGCCCGCTCATGATGATCACCAGCAGCACGGCGCTGACGGCGCTCAAGGTCACCAGGACCTCGCGGGACAGATAACGAAAGACGATCAAACCAGACACTCCTGGGTTGTCAGGGGCGGACAGCCAAACGAACGATTCGGACAGCCAAGACCAATGCCGGTTCGCCAAGGCGAACCTCCATGTAAAAGTGCGCGCATTATCCTGTGATTGACGGCGCCTGTCACTTGGCCACGCAGCATGGCGCATATCGGGGTTGTCATCGTGGTCGCGGCAGGCTCAAACTGGCAGCTTTTCCGCTGGCAGGCATCGCCCGCCAGCCGCGTGTTCCGAGCGCTTGCGAAAGACAGCGCCCACTGACAGACAGATCATTCGGGGACCCCAGACATGGAATTGGTTGTAAAGAGCGTAGCCGCTGTATCCGTCAAGACCGCGACGTTGGTCGTACCCGTCGGTGAAGGGCGCAAGCTCGGCGCCACCGCCAAGGCCGTCGACCAGGCCAGCGAAGGCGCGATCAGCGCGCTGCTCAAGCGTGGCGACCTGGCCGGCAAGCCGGGCCAGACCCTGCTGCTGCACAACCTGCCGGGCCTGAAGGCCGAGCGCGTGCTGCTGGTCGGCAGCGGCAAGGACGAAGCCCTCGGCGATCGCGCCTGGCGCAAGCTGGTCGCCAGCGTCGCAGGCGTACTCAAAGGTCTGGGCGGCAATGATGCCGTGCTGGCCCTGGACGACATCGCCGTCACCGGCCGCGACGGCCACTACGGCAAGTACCGCCTGCTGGCCGAGACCCTGCTCGACGGCAACTACGTGTTCGACCGCTACAAGAGCCAGAAGGCCGAGCCCCGCGCCATCAAGAAAGTCACCCTGCTCACCGCCAAGGCCGGCCAGGCCGAGGCCGAGCGCGCCGTGAAGCACGCCAGCGCCATCGCCACCGGCATGGCCTTCACCCGCGACCTGGGCAACCTGCCGCCGAACGTCTGCCACCCGAGCTTCCTGGCCGAGCAGGCCAAGGACCTGGGCAAGGCGCACAAGGGCCTCAAGGTCGAGGTACTGGACGAGAAGAAGATCAAGGACCTGGGCATGGGCGCGTTCTACGCCGTGGGCCAGGGCAGCGACCAGCCACCGCGGCTGATCGTGCTCAACTACCAGGGCGGCAAGAAGAGCGAGAAGCCGTTCGTGCTGGTCGGCAAGGGCATCACTTTCGACACCGGCGGCATCAGCCTTAAGCCTGGCGCCGGCATGGATGAGATGAAATACGACATGTGCGGCGCCGCCAGCGTGTTCGGCACCCTGCGCGCCGTGCTCGAGCTGCAGCTGCCGATCAACCTGGTGTGCCTGCTGGCCTGCGCCGAGAACATGCCGAGCGGCGGCGCCACCCGCCCGGGCGACATCGTCACCACCATGAGCGGGCAGACCGTCGAGATCCTCAACACCGACGCCGAAGGCCGCCTGGTGCTGTGCGACACCCTCACCTACGCCGAGCGCTTCAAGCCGCAGGCGGTGATCGACATCGCCACCCTGACCGGCGCCTGCATCGTCGCCCTGGGCAGCCACACCTCGGGCCTGATGGGCAACGACGACGCGCTGGTCGGCCAACTGCTGGACGCCGGCAAGCGTGCCGACGACCGCGCCTGGCAGCTGCCGCTGTTCGACGAGTACCAGGAGCAACTGGACAGCCCGTTCGCCGACATCGCCAACATCGGTGGCCCGAAGGCCGGCACCATCACCGCCGGCTGCTTCCTGTCGCGCTTCGCCAAGGCCTACCACTGGGCGCACCTGGACATCGCCGGCACCGCCTGGATCAGCGGCGGCAAGGACAAGGGCGCCTCGGGCCGCCCGGTGCCGCTGCTCACCCAGTACCTGCTGGACCGCGCCGGCGCCTGATGGCGCACGGCCGGTGGCGCCCTGCGCGCCACCGGCCGGCACTGGACGATCATGAGCAAAGTCGATTTCTACATCCTGCCCAGCGACTCGCTGTCGGTGCGGCTGGATTTTGCCTGCAAGCTGTGCGAAAAGGCCTGGCGCCTCGGCCACCGGGTCTACCTGCATTGCCAGGACGAGGCGCAACGCGGCGAGCTCGACCGGCGCCTGTGGCAGTTCAAGGGCGAGGCCTTCGTGCCCCACGACCACGCCGAACAGCACCCGGACGCCGTTGTCGCGCTGGGTGTCGGCAGCGATGCCGGCGAACACCGTGACCTGCTGATCAACCTGGGCGGCGATGTCCCCGCCTTCGTTGGCCAGTTCGAGCGGGTCGCCGAGATCGTCGTCGAGGAACCGGCCATCCGCCTGGCCGCCCGCGAGCGATTCCGTTTCTACCGCGAACAGGGCTATGCTCTGCAAGATCACCGCTTACAGCGACTCTGACGACGATGGACAAGCAGCTGAACTCCCTGACCCATTCCGCCCACCTGCTCGACGACCTCGAGTCGATCCGCGAGCTGCTGGGCGACGCCGACCTGCAACCGCCGCTGCTGACCGAGACGGTGGAGCAGATTCCCCTGCTGCTCGACGAACCGGCCGCCGCGCAGCCCGTCGCCGAGGCAGCGCCGGTAGCGGCCCCGGCACCTGAAGAGGATGCCCAGACCCGCCGCCAGGACACCCTGCTGCACCTGGACGCCGAACTGCGCGCCGCCGCGCAACTGATCATGCAGGACGTGATCAACGATTTCACCCCGCACATCGAGACCGAGATCAAGCGTCGCCTCGATGCGCGGCTGGAGCGGTTGCTCAAGCGTTCCGAGTAACCATTCGTCCGGATCGCGGGGCAAGCCCGCTCCCACGACCACACGTGGGAGCGGGCTTGCCCCGCGAGGGGCGCTACACCTGTCTTGAAGCGCGCAGCTTGGTTATACTTCCCGGCTTTCCCGAATTAATGCCTAAGGGTCCCGCCGCGCATGGATAAGACCTACCAGCCGCACGCCATCGAAACTTCCTGGTACAACACCTGGGAGTCCGAGAACTATTTCGCTCCACAAGGTGCAGGCGAGTCCTACACCATCATGATCCCGCCGCCGAACGTGACCGGCAGCCTGCACATGGGCCACGGCTTCAACAACGCGATCATGGACGCGCTGATCCGCTTCCGCCGCATGCAGGGTCGCGACACCCTGTGGCAGCCGGGCACCGACCACGCCGGTATCGCCACCCAGATGCTGGTGGAGCGCCAGCTCGAGGCCAAGGGCCAGAACCGTCACGACCTGGGTCGTGAGAAGTTCCTGGAGAAGGTCTGGGAGTGGAAGGATCAATCGGGCGGCAACATCAGCCGCCAGATCCGCCGCCTGGGCTCGTCGGTGGACTGGAGCCGCGAGCGCTTCACCATGGACGACGGCCTGTCGGAAGCGGTCAAAGAGGCTTTCGTGCGCCTGCACGAAGACGGCTTGATCTACCGCGGCAAGCGCCTGGTCAACTGGGACACCAAGCTGCACACGGCGATTTCCGACCTCGAAGTGGAGAACCACGACGAGAAGGGCCACCTGTGGAACCTGCGCTACCCGCTGGCCGACGGCGCCAAGACCGCCGAAGGCAAGGACCACCTGGTGGTCGCCACCACCCGTCCGGAAACCCTGCTCGGTGACGTCGCCGTTGCCGTCAACCCGACCGACGAGCGCTACCAGGCACTGATCGGCAAGTTCGTCGAGCTGCCGCTGGTCGGCCGCCGCATCCCGATCGTCGCCGACGACTACTGCGACCCCGAGTTCGGCACCGGCTGCGTGAAGATCACCCCGGCCCACGACTTCAACGACTATGAAGTCGGCAAGCGCCACAACCTGCCGCTGCTCAATATCTTCGACAAGAACGCCACCGTGCTGGCCGCCGTGCAGGCGTTCAACCTCGACGGCAGCGTCAACGAAGATATCGACACTTCGCTGCCGGTCCAGTACGCCGGCCTCGACCGCTTTGTCGCGCGCAAGCAGATGGTCGCCGACCTGGACGCCCAGGGCCTGCTGGTCAGCATCGACGACCACGCCCTGAAGGTACCGAAGGGCGACCGTTCCGGCACCGTCATCGAGCCGTGGCTGACCGACCAGTGGTATGTCTCCACCAAGCCGCTGGCCGAGCCTGCCATCGCCGCCGTGGAAGACGGCCGCATCCAGTTCGTGCCCAAGCAGTACGAAAACATGTACTTCTCCTGGATGCGCGACATCCAGGACTGGTGCATCAGCCGCCAGCTGTGGTGGGGCCACCGCATCCCGGCCTGGTACGACGAGGCCGGCCAGGTCTACGTCGGCCGCGACGAGGCCGAAGTGCGCGCCAAGCACAACCTGGGGAGCGATGTGAAACTGCGCCAGGACGACGACGTGCTCGACACCTGGTTCAGCTCGGGCCTGTGGACCTTCTCCACCCTGGGCTGGCCGGAGCAGACCGAGTTCCTGAAGAAATTCCACTCCACCGACGTGCTGGTCACCGGCTTTGACATCATCTTCTTCTGGGTCGCCCGGATGATCATGCTGACGATGCACCTGATCAAGAACGAGGACGGCACCCCGCAGGTACCGTTCAAGACCGTCTACGTGCACGGTCTGGTCCGCGACGGCCAGGGCCAGAAGATGTCCAAGTCCAAGGGCAACGTCCTCGACCCGCTGGACATCGTCGACGGCATCACCCTCGACGCCCTGCTGGAAAAACGCACCAGCGGCATGATGCAGCCCAAGCTTGCCGAGAAGATCGCCAAGCAGACCAAGGCCGAGTTCCCCGAAGGCATCGCCAGCTACGGCACCGACGCCCTGCGCTTCACCTTCTGCTCGCTGGCCTCCACCGGTCGTGACATCAAGTTCGACATGGGCCGCGTCGAAGGCTACCGCAACTTCTGCAACAAGATCTGGAACGCCGCCCGCTACGTGCTGGACAAGGGCGAGGACTGCGGCCAGAACGGCGAGGCCTACGAGCTGTCGCTGGCCGACCGCTGGATCATCTCGCAGCTGCAGCGTACCGAAGCCGAAGTGACCCGCCAGCTGGAGCAGTTCCGCTTCGACCTGGCCAGCCAGGCGCTGTACGAGTTCATCTGGAACCAGTACTGCGACTGGTACCTGGAGCTGTCCAAGCCGGTGCTGTGGGACGAGAACGCCCCGGTCGAGCGCGCCCGTGGCACCCGTCGCACCCTGGTGCGCGTGCTGGAAGTCGCCCTGCGCCTGGCGCACCCGTTCATGCCGTTCATCACCGAAGAGATCTGGCAGCGCATCGCGCCGCTGGCCGGCATCGAAGGCAAGACCATCATGCTGCAGCCATGGCCTGAAGCGAACGAAAGCCGCATCGACGCCGCCGCCGAAGGCGACATCGAGTGGCTCAAGGAGCTGATGGTGGGCCTGCGCAACATCCGCGCCGAGATGAACATCGGCCCGGGCAAGCCGCTGCCGCTGTTCCTGAAGAACGCCAACGCCGACGACCAGCGTCGCCTGCAGGAAAACGAAGCCCTGCTGAAGAAACTGGCCAAGGTCGAGTCGTTCACCGTGCTCGGCGAGCAGGACGAAGCGCCGCTGTCGGCCACCGCGCTGGTGGGTGACCTGCAGGTGCTGGTACCGATGGCCGGCCTGATCGACAAGGACGCGGAGCTTGCGCGCCTGAGCAAGGAGATCCAGCGCCTGCAGGGCGAGGTCCAGCGCGTCGGTGGCAAGCTGTCCAACGCCGCCTTCGTCGACAAGGCACCGCCTGCGGTGATCGAGAAGGAACGCGCCAAGCTGGCCGAGTCGGAGCAGGCCCTGGCCAACTTCACCGAGCAGCATGCGCGGATTGCTGCGCTGTAACAACCTGATAGACCGCTGGGGCCGCGTTGCGGCCCTTTCGCGACACAAGGCCGCTCCTACAGGGACGGCGCCAGCTTGAAAGGCGCCGCTATCCTGTGGGAGCGGCCTTGTGTCGCGAAAGGGCTGCAAAGCAGCCCCAGGGCCTGCAACACCGGATCCGACCATGACCAACAAACCCACCCTGCACCCACGCAATCGCCACCAGGGCCGCTACGACTTCCCCGCCTTGATCAAGGCCCACCCTGACCTGGCCCGCTTCACCATCACCAACCCCTACGGCAAGCCCAGCATCGACTTCGCCAACCCCGAGGCCGTGCGGGTGTTCAACCGCGCCCTGCTCAAGGCCCAGTACGGCATCCAGCACTGGGACATCCCGGCCGACTACCTGTGCCCGCCAATCCCTGGCCGCGCCGACTACATCCACGTGCTGGCCGACCTGCTGGCCGAGGACAACGGCGGCGAGATCCCCCGTGGCGCCCAGGTGCGCGCCCTGGATATCGGCGTCGGCGCCAACTGCATCTACCCCCTGCTCGGCCACAGCGACTACCGCTGGCGCTTCACCGGCTCCGACATCGACGGCGTGGCCCTGGCCTCGGCCAAGGCCATCGTCCAGGCCAACAAGCTCGACAAGGCCATCAGCCTGCGCCAGCAAGCGCAGCCCAGGCATATTCTCAGTGGCCTGCTGCAAGCCGACGAACGCTTCGACGTCACCCTGTGCAACCCGCCGTTCCACGCCTCCCGCGAGGAAGCCACCCGCGGCAGCCAGCGCAAGTGGAAGAACCTCGGCAAGCAGGACCCCAAGCGCAAGCTGCCAGTGCTGAACTTTGGCGGGCAGAACAACGAACTGTGGTGCGAAGGTGGCGAGATCCGCTTTGTCAGCCAACTGGTCGGCGAAAGCGTGCAGTACGCGGCCCAGGTGCTGTGGTTCACCAGCCTGGTGTCCAAGGCCAGCAACCTGCCGGGTATCGAGGCGGCCTTGAAGAAGGCCGGGGTGAAGGCCCTGCGCATCGTCGAGATGGGCCAGGGGCAGAAGCAAAGCCGCATGGTCGCCTGGAGCTTCCAGGACGACAGCGCACGCCAGCAATGGCATGCCGCGCGCAAATCACAGGCATGAAAAAGCCGCGCCCGGGCAAGCCGGGCGCGGTTTCGTCAACGCATCAACAATTACTTGTTGATCGAGTCGGTCAGCACTTTGGCTGGAACGAACTTGACGACTTTCTTGGCAGCGATTTCGATGGCGGCGCCAGTCGAAGGGTTGCGGCCGGTACGGGCAGGACGCTCGGAGACTTTCAGCTTGCCGATGCCTGGCAGGGTGATTTCGGCGCCGTTTTCCAGTTGGTCGGCAACGATCTGGCCCAGTTGCTCCAGAGCAGCACGCGCGGTGGTTTTCGGCGCGTCGATGGATTCAGCGATGTCGGCAATCAGTTGGTCTTTGGTCAGTGCCATGGTGGTGTTCCTTCCCTATCAAATCAGAGGTTGTGCAGCATGCTTGGTCGGTGGTCGGGCCAGCCCGGGACATTCCAGAGGCCGCGTCGATCGCGTATGTAGATACGCAAATCGGCGTTTGGTTCGACACCGCGCAAGCGATCTGCCAGCAATGCGCCACCCAAGGGGCGCAAGACCGCGCAAAGCTACCACAGGAATCGGGAAATATCCGCTGTCGACATTGATTTTGTGCAGGTTGTTCGGGGGTTTTCGGAAAAATCGCAAAAAAATGTGCAAAAAACGAACAACCGGCATTTGTGCCAATATCTGGCCACTGCATCACCCCCGCCCTGAGGTAAACTGAGCGACTTTTGCAGCGCGGCTTTTCACCGCTCAGACCACCGAGAATTCCATGCCAATCCGTCATTGCATCGTTCACCTGATCGACAAGAAGCCCGATGGCAGCCCCGCCGTGCTCCATGCGCGCGACAGCGAACTGGCAGCCTCCGACGCCATCGAGAACCTGCTGGCCGACCTCAACGACAGCTACAACGCCAAGCAAGGCAAAGCCTGGGGCTTTTTCCACGGCGAATCCGGCGCCTACCCGTTCAGCGGCTGGCTCAAACAGTATCTGGATGAGGAAAAGGACTTCGCCGCCTTCAGCCGCGTCGCCGTCGAGCACCTGCAGAAGCTGATGGAAGAGTCCAACCTGTCCACCGGCGGCCACGTGCTGTTCGCCCATTACCAGCAGGGCATGACCGAGTACCTGGCCATTGCCCTGCTGCACCACAGCGAAGGCGTGGCGGTGAACGCCGAGCTCGACGTCACCCCGTCGCGCCACCTGGACCTGGGCCAGCTGCACCTGGCGGCGCGGGTCAACCTGTCCGAGTGGAAGAACAACCAGAACTCCAAGCAGTACATCTCGTTCATCAAGGGCAAGAACGGCAAGAAGGTCTCGGATTATTTCCGCGACTTCATCGGCTGCCAGGAAGGCGTCGACGGCCCGGGCGAGACCCGCACCCTGCTCAAGGCCTTCAGCGACTTCGTGGAGAAAGAAGACCTGCCGGAAGAGTCCGCCCGGGAGAAGACCCAGACCCTGGTCGACTACGCCACCACCCAGACCAAGCTGGGCGAGCCGGTGACGCTGGAGGAGCTCTCCAGCCTGATCGACGAGGACCGCCCCGAGGCGTTCTACGACCATATCCGCAACAGCGACTACGGGCTGTCGCCGGAGATCCCGGCCGACAAGCGTACCCTGAACCAGTTCCGCCGCTTTACCGGGCGTGCAGAGGGGTTGTCGATCAGCTTCGAGGCGCATTTGCTCGGGTCGAAAGTGGAGTATGACGAAGAGGCTGGGACGCTGGTGATCAAGGGCTTGCCGACGCAGCTGATCGATCAGTTGAAGCGGCGCAAGGACTGAAATAGCCGGGGGCGCGTTGCGCCCCTTTCGCGGCACAAGGCCGCTCCTACAGGAATCGCGCCCCCTTTGTAGGAGCGGCCTTGTGCCGCGAAAGGGCTGCAAAGCAGCCCCAGCAATCTCGAAGAGATCGCCTAATCATCAGACTTTCCCCATTCCCTGTAGTCCATTTCCCAAACATACTCCCAAGCCCTTTCAAGCCATTGCGGTGGTCTGGGTTGGCCTCTAGTCTCGGGCAGTCGCTGCACATTCAGCGATCGACTTTGACAGGTCGACTAGTCAAACCAAACGGCTTTGCCTTCTATGGCTGCTGTGCATGGGGCACTTCATGTGCGCCGGGTTTTGGTTTGCCTACCGGTCTGTCAACCCATGTACAGCTGCCACCCTCTTGTTTGACAGCAAGCGTGTAGTGGCCCACTTGATAGGCTAACCAACATGCTAAAGATCGTCCCCGATCCACCCCACAACCCTCATTCCCTCGAAGACACCCTCATCCAGGCCACCGAGTACGCCCTGTGCGCCTTGACCGTGGCCCATCATGCCGTGCAGCTCAAACCCAGGTCGCCGGCTGCCGTGTTGATGATGGCGTCGATGCATGAAATGGAGTCGCTGCGCGTGCTGCTCGAAGCGGCATTGATCCAGGTGCAGATGCCGGCGCAGGCGCCGACGTTGCACTAGGCCGCGATGCATGTGTTGCCTGGTTGGGCCCTTTCGCGGGTAAACCCGCTCCCACAGAATCACCTGTGCCTTGGAGCCAGCGCTGTACTTGTGGGAGCGGGTTTACCCGCGAAGAGGCCCGCACAGGCACCGACCCTTTCAGGGAGAGAATTATGACTACAGAAGACACCCCCACCACCGTCGGCAAGACCAAGTTCTACCAGGGCGAAGGCATGACCGATCCGCTGTTCTGCATCGAACCCGGCATCCCCTGCCAGCACGCCCGCGACCAGGCCTCGGAGCTGATGGGCTGCGTACGCGACCTGACCATCACCGGGATCATGGAGGAAAAGCCCCAGTTACTCTGGGCCTCGTATTACCTGAGCGCGCTGGCCAAGGCATTGATGGATGATGCCGAACTAGGCATGAAGCACTGAACAGGGAACAACGCGGCGCCATAGGTGTGCAGGGCCAAGGCGCCGCAACCCGTCTCGGGTGCCGTGGCGAGGACACTACCCCCCGAGTCCGGCATAGGACGCCACCAACGCCTCCTTCGCCGCCTTGCGCAGCTTCTTCACCAACCGCTCCTGGCGCAAGGCCTCGCCTTTGTCCGGCCACTGCTCCACATACACCAGCGCCTGCGCCGGGCTGGTCTTGAAATAGCGCGCGCCCTGCCCTTTCTGGTGCTTGATGAAGCGTCGCTGCGGATCGTCGCTGATACCGCAGTACAACGAGCCATTGGCGGCACGCACCAGATAGACGTACCAGGGTTTGCAGTCGGGGGAAGGCGTTGTTTCGCTCACGGCTCGGTTCGGTGCAACGGAAGAAGGCCGCCAGCTTAACGCCTCAGCGCGCCTGCTGGAATGCGCGAAGCCCCTTGAACGCCTGCTGGCGCACCTTGTTCTGCAGCATCGGCGTCCAGCCCAGCAGCACGCCGGGCATGCCCAGCGCCTGACGCGCCCAGCGCCACAGGTCGAAGGTATCGTCATGCTGGCAGATCAGCCCATCGCGGATCACGAAGCGCGCCTGGATATCGTTGACCACCACCCGCCCGGTCTGGCTGAACAGGTAGGTCGCGACCCAATGCGCGCCATCGCTGCGCACGTCGTCGAAGGTCAGGGTGAAGTCCTTGGCGCGGGCGGTGAGCATCCGCCACATGTCACCCGCGTCACGCCCGCGCAGGGTGCCGAAGACCGGGTCGCTGAAGACGATGTCTTCGCTGTAGCAGGCCACCATGGCCTCGGCGTCCAGGCGCTGGAAAGCCTGGTAGAAACGGGTGATCAGGGCGCTGTTGGCATCGCTCATGGACGGTTCCTGCACAAGGTGCGAAACCCGCAAGATACTGCCTGGATGCCAGCAACACCATGCCCATTCGCGTCGTGAATGACGATCACGGGTCAAGTCAGTGCCTTAAACGCGCTCGCTGCTCACCTGCACATGCAGCGCGCGCCCGGCGCCGAGACCGAACAGGATCGCCCCGACGCCCAGCACCGCGAAAATCCAGCCCACCGCGCTCCAGCCACCGGTCAGATCATGCACCAGGCCCACCGCGAACGGCCCCATGGATGCCAGCGTGTAGCCCACGCCCTGGGCCATGCTCGACAGGTTCGCCGCCACATGGGCGTCCTTGGACCGCAGCACGATCAGGGTCAGTGCCAGGGCAAAGGTGCCGCCCTGCCCCAGCCCGAGCAAGATCGCCCAGCCCCACAGCCCCTCGATCGGCGCATACAGGCAACCGAACAGCCCGCCCAGGGTCACCAGCATCACCACCACGATGGCCAGGCGCTGGTCCTTGCCCCGCGTGGCCAGCCAGGGCGCGCTCAGGGAGCTGATCAGTTGCACGATCACCGAGCCGGACAACACCAGCCCCGCCTCGGTCGGGCTCAGCCCGCGGCCGATCAGGATCGAAGGCAGCCAGCCGAACACGATATAGGCCAGCGATGACTGCAGGCCCATGTAAAGCGTCACCTGCCAGGCCAGCGGATCGCGCCACAGCCCGCGCACGCGGTAGGCCACCTTGTGCACGCCATGGCCCTGACGGGACTGGGGCAGCCAGACCAGCATCGCCAGCAAGGCAGGCAGCAGCCAGAAGCCCAGCCCCAGCGCCCAGCTGTCATCGAAGTGGCGGGTCAAGGGCACCGTGGCCCCGGCGGCCATCGCGGCGCCCAGGCACAGCGCCATGGTGTAGACGCCGGTCAGGGTACCGGCGTGCTGGGGGAAGTCGCGCTTGACGATACCTGGCAGCAGCACGCCGATGATGCCGATGCTCGCCCCCGCCATCAGGCTGCCGAGGAACACGCCAGTGGCGCCCAGGGTACTGCGCACCAGGATGCCCAGCGCCAGGGTCAGCAGAATGCCGAGGATCACCCGCTCGCTGCCGAAGCGCCGCGCCAGGATCGGCGCCAGCGGCGCGAACAGCCCCAGGCACAGCACCGGCAAGGTGGTCAGCAGCCCGGCTTGCGATGCGCTGAGCCCCAGCCCTTCGGACACCTGGCCGAGCACCGGCGACATGCTCGACAGCGCCGGACGCAGGTTCAGCGCCACCAGCACCAGGCCCAGCAGCAACAGCCAGGGCCTGCGCAGCACCACGGGCTGTTGCTGGACCTGCTCGTCGTCGGCTTCGGCGTCTATCAGCAGTTCATCGAGCTCCGCCTCGCGGGGAGCGGTATTGCGGGTCAGTTGTTCGGCCATGGCCTTCTCGTTGTCATGATTCGATGAGGGTCCGGCTCAGGTGCTTGGCCCGTTCCGGATCGCGTTGTTCGAGGGCGTCGAGGATCTGCCCGTGCAGGTCGAACACGGCCTGGCAACGGGGGACGGTGGTCATGTTGTGCTGCAGGGCGGCGCGGACCACGCTGGAGAAATAGCGGTACAGCTCGCTCAGGGCGGGGTTGTGGGCGGCGTCCACCAGGCGCTGGTGGAAGACCAGATCGCATTCGACGTAGGCGTCGACATTGCCATGGAAGTGCTCCGCGCTGTGCTGCAGGGCCTCGCGCAGGGCCTGCAGGTCGGCGTCGGTGCGGCGCATGGCGGCCAGGCCGATGGCTTCTGCTTCGAGGATATGGCGGGTTTCGCGGGCGTGTTCGACTGCGCAGCGGGACATGACCTGCACGGCCTGCAAGGGGTCCACGGCGGTACGCAGGTAGCTGCCGTCGCCCTGGCGGATTTCTACCAGGCCGCTGAAGGCCAGGACGCGCATGGCCTCGCGGACGGTGTTGCGGCTGATGCCCAGGTCGCTGGCCAGCTCTGGTTCTGTGGGTAGGCGTTGGCCTATCGACCAGGTGCCCTTGGCGATGCGGTCGCGGAGCTGGTCTACGGCTTGTTCTACCAGGGAGCGTTTGATGAGCGGGGTCACGGGGTGGGTACGTCCAGTCATCGGATGAATTTTCTTGGGGTTGGACGATAGCGGTTGAAGGGGGATTGGGCAAGGGGTGGGGTCGGGTTTCAGGGTGTGGGTTTTGATTTTTTTTATGCGCATTCGTAGACGATATCGACATTTAGTCACCTTTCCGCCTTTACGGCGGCCTACTTTTCTCTTGGGAAAAGTAGGCAAAACCGTTCCGCTCCGTTCATCCGGCCCCTACGCTTCGCTTCGGGGTTCCCTCGCTCCGTTCTTGCTCCCGGGAGGACCGCGCTGAACGCCCCATCCTGGGGCGCAGCGCTTGACGGGCATCCATGCCCGTCACCTCCCTCCGCAAGAACTCCGCTCGGCCTCCTGAAGTCGCAATTGGTGTTGCCTGAACTATCGCGCGCTTAGAAGCAAGAGCAAGAGCAAGAGCAAGAGCAAGAGCAAGAGCAAGAGCAAGAGATGCGAAGCTATTTGATTGATAGTTAGTTATATATTGGCTGTTCCGACCCTTTCGCGGGGCAAGCCCGCTCCTACAGAGATCTATATAACGACGACTATTGCGTGGGAGCGGGCTTGCCCCGCGATACGATCGAGAGATTATTGAATTTCTAACTAGCGACAGCTGCGCCAGCCCAGGCGCCGCCCGTAATTTGCGCGACTTCAGGAGGCCGAACGCAGGTCTTGCGGAGGGAGGTGACGGGCATGGATGCCCGTCAAGCGCTGGGGCCCAGGATGGGCCCTGCAGCGCGGTCCTCCCGGGAGCAAGGCCGGAGTGAGGGAACCCCGGAGCGAAGCGCAGGGGCCGGATGAATGAGCGCGCGGTTTTGCTTACTTTTGACAAGACAAAAGTAAGTCGCCGCAAGGCGAAACAGCGATATAAGCGTCGCCGCTTGAAAAAGCCAAAACAGAACTATTAAAACAACAAGGCGCGAGTCAGAAGTCATAATAAAAACTTCGAACCCGCCCCCAGTCAACCCCCTGAAATCAATTCAAAGCATCAAGCAAAGCCTGATTCATCTCCGGCGTCCCAACGGTAATCCTCAGGAACTGCGCAATCCGCTCCTGCTTGAAGTGCCGAACAATCACCCCCTGCTCCCGAAGCCGAGCCGCGATCCCCGCAGCATCCTCCCCGGGATGCCGGGCAAAGATGAAGTTCGCCGCCGAAGGCAACACCTCGAACCCCCGCGCTACCAACTCGGCAACCAGCACCTCTCGGCTATCGATAACCTTGCGACAGGTCTCATCGAAATACTCACGGTCGTCAAACGCCGCCGCCGCCCCGACAATCGCCATGCGATCCAACGGATACGAGTTGAAGCTGTTCTTGATCCGCTCCAACGCCTCGATCAGATCAGGATGCCCCACCGCCAGGCCAACCCTGAGCCCCGCCAGCGAACGCGACTTGGACAAGGTCTGGGTCACCAGCAGGTTGTCGTAGCGATCGACCAGGCTGATGGCCGTCTCGCCACCGAAATCAATGTAGGCCTCGTCAACCACCACCACCGAATCCCGGTTGGCCTGCAGCAGTTGCTCGACCGCTTCGAGCGGCAACAGGCAACCGGTCGGCGCATTGGGGTTGGGGAAGATAACCCCCGCATTGGGCTTGCTGTAGTCCGAAACCCGGATCTGGAACTGCTCATCCAGCGCCACCTGCTCGTACGCGATACCGTACAGGCCGCAATACACCGGGTAGAAGCTGTAGCTCACGTCCGGGAACAGCAGCGGCCCACGGTCATGCTGGAACAGGCCGTGGAAGATGTGCGCCAGCACCTCGTCCGAGCCGTTGCCGACGAACACCTGCGCCGGCGTCACCCCGTAATACTCGGCTACCGCCTGCTTGAGCCGGTCACCGTTCGGGTCCGGATACAGCCGCAGGTTGTCGTTGAGCTCGCCACGCATGGCTTCCAGCGCCTTGGGCGACGGGCCATAGGGGTTCTCGTTGGTATTCAGCTTGACCAGCCGCGCAAGCTTGGGCTGCTCGCCCGGCACGTAAGGCACCAGGTCCTTGACGAAGGGACTCCAGAATCGACTCATGCTCAGTTCCCCTTCTCGTTGAGGATGCGGTATTCGGCGCTGCGCGCGTGGGCGGTCAGCGATTCGCCCCGGGCCAGCACGGAAGCGGTGTGACCCAGCTCGGACGCGCCCTGCTCGGAGCAGAAGATGATCGACGAACGCTTCTGGAAGTCATACACGCCCAGGGGCGAAGAGAAGCGCGCGGTGCCGGAAGTCGGCAGCACGTGGTTAGGGCCGGCGCAGTAGTCGCCCAGCGCCTCGCTGGTGTGGCGGCCCATGAAGATCGCGCCGGCGTGGCGAATCTGCGGCAACCAAGCCTGCGGGTCGGCCACCGACAGTTCCAGGTGCTCGGGAGCGATGCGGTTGGCCACCTCGATGGCCTGCTGCATGTCACGTACCTGGATCAGCGCGCCACGGCCGTTGATCGATTTTTCGATGATTTCCGCACGCTCCATGGTCGGCAGCAGCTTGTCGATGCTGGCGGCCACCCGATCGAGGAACTCGGCGTCCGGGCTGACCAGGATGGCCTGGGCGTCTTCGTCGTGCTCGGCCTGGGAGAACAGGTCCATGGCGATCCAGTCCGGATCGGTCTGGCCGTCGCACACCACCAGGATCTCCGAAGGGCCGGCGATCATGTCGATGCCAACCTGGCCGAACACATGGCGCTTGGCGGTGGCCACGTAGATATTGCCCGGACCGACGATCTTGTCCACTTGCGGCACGCTTTCGGTGCCGTAGGCCAGGGCCGCGACTGCCTGGGCGCCACCGATGGTGAACACCCGGTCGACCCCGGCGATGCAGGCGGCGGCCAGCACCAGCTCGTTGACCTCGCCACGCGGGGTCGGCACCACCATCACCACCTCGGCCACACCGGCCACCTTGGCCGGAATCGCGTTCATCAGCACCGACGACGGGTACGACGCCTTGCCGCCCGGGACGTACAGGCCGGCGCGGTCGAGCGGGGTGACCTTCTGGCCGAGCACGGTGCCGTCGGCCTCGGTGTACTGCCAGGAATCCTGCTTCTGCCGCTCGTGGTAGATACGCACACGGTTGGCGGCTTTCTCCAGGGCTTCGCGCTGCACCGGGGTGATGCGGGTCAGGGCCAGTTCCAGGCGCGCGCGGTCGAGGATCAGGTCATTGATGCCCTTGGCATCGACACCGTCGAAGCGCTGGGTGAACTCCACCAGCGCTGCATCGCCACGCTCGCGCACGGCCTTGATGATGTCGAGCACGCGCTGGTTGACCGCGTCATCGGACACGCTTTCCCAGCTCAGCAGATGATCCAGATGTCGGGCGAAATCCTGGTCAGCGGCGTTGAGACGGGCAATTGCAGTGGACACGGTCATGGCGAGGGCCTCGTTATTAGCGGATGTTCAGGCGCCCTAAAGCTACCACTCCATCCGCGCGGGCACCTGAGAAAATTGGCTATGACGCGGATAGACGGGCGCGACAGCGGAGGTCGCGCGCAGAGGTCAGCCGCGGTGTCGCGATTCGACGGCGTTGCGCAGGGTGTCGATCAGGCTCTGGATACGGGCGTGCTGCATTTTCATGGAGGCCTTGTTGACCACCAGGCGCGAGCTGATCGTGGCGATCAGTTCCTGGGGCTCGAGGCCGTTGGCGCGCAGGGTGTTGCCGGTGTCGACCACGTCGATGATCTTGTCGGCGAGGTTGATCAGCGGCGCCAGCTCCATGGAGCCATACAGCTTGATGATGTCGACCTGGCGGCCCTGCTCGGCGTAGTAGCGCTTGGCTACGTTGACGAACTTGGTGGCCACGCGCAGGCGGCCCTTGGGCTCGGGCGCGCCGGTTACGCCGGCGGTCATCAGCTTGCACTGGGCGATCTGCAGGTCCAGGGGCTCGTACAGGCCCTGGCCGCCGTATTCCATCAGCACGTCCTTGCCGGCCACACCGAGGTCGGCGGCGCCATGCTCGACATAGGTCGGTACGTCGGTGGCACGCACGATGAGCAGGCGGACATCATCCTGGGTGGTCGGGATGATCAGCTTGCGGCTCTTGTCCGGATTCTCGGTCGGCACGATACCGGCTTCGGCCAGCAACGGCAGGGTATCGTCGAGAATGCGGCCCTTGGATAGCGCGATGGTCAACATTGGAACGTCGGTCCTTAAGCAGCTATAGCCGGCCGGGCACAGGGCCCGACCGCAAAAGATTCAGGGCGCGTCCCTGCGCCGTACAGACGACTAGCCCGGTACGCGACGGATCTTCGCGCCCAGCATCTGCAGTTTTTCCTCGATGCACTCGTAGCCACGGTCGATGTGGTAGATGCGATCGATCAGGGTGTCACCTTCGGCGACCAGCGCCGACAGCACCAGGCTGGCGGAAGCACGCAGGTCGGTGGCCATTACCGGAGCACCTTTGAGGGCCTTGACGCCAGTGACGATGGCGGTGTTGCCCTCGACCTGGATCTGCGCGCCCATGCGGTGCATCTCGTAGACGTGCATGAAGCGGTTTTCGAAGATGGTCTCGATCACCGCGCCAGTGCCTTCGGCGATGGCGTTGAGCGAGATGAACTGCGCCTGCATGTCGGTCGGGAACGCCGGGTACGGGGCGGTACGCAGGTTCACGGCCTTCGGACGCTTGCCGTGCATGTCCAGCTCGATCCAGTCTTCACCGGTGCTGATGTCGGCGCCGGCTTCCTTGAGTTTCTCGAGGACGGCTTCGAGGATGGTCGGATCGGTGTCCTTGAGCTTGACGCGGCCACCGGTCACGGCAGCGGCGACCAGGTAGGTGCCGGTCTCGATGCGGTCAGGCATGACGCGGTAGGTGGTCGGCTGCAGACGCTCGACGCCATCGATGGTGATGGTGTCGGTGCCGGCGCCCTGGATCTTCGCACCCATGGCGATCAGGAAGTTGGCTAGGTCGACCACCTCCGGCTCACGGGCGGCGTTCTGCAGCACGCTGCGGCCCTTGGCCAGGGCAGCGGCCATCATGATGTTCTCGGTGCCGGTGACGCTGACGGTGTCGAAGAAGAAGTGCGCGCCGCGCAGGCCGCCCTCGGGCGCCTTGGCCTTGATGTAGCCGCCTTCGACATCGATTTTCGCACCCATGGCCTCCAGGCCGCGGATGTGCAGGTCGACCGGACGCGAACCGATGGCGCAACCGCCCGGCAGGGCGACTTCGGCCTCACCGAAGCGAGCCACCATCGGGCCAAGCACCAGGATCGAGGCGCGCATGGTCTTGACCAGCTCGTAGGGAGCGACCAGGGTCTTGATGGTGCGCGGATCGATTTCCACCGAGAGCTTCTCGTCGATCACAGGCTCGATGCCCATGCGGCCGAACAGCTCGATCATGGTGGTGATGTCGTGCAGGTGCGGCAGGTTGCCGACCGTGACCGGACCATCGCACAGCAGGGTGGCCGAGAGAATCGGCAGCGCCGAGTTCTTCGCGCCGGAAATGCGGATCTCGCCGTCGAGGCGCGCGCCGCCAGTAATAATCAGTTTGTCCATACGTATCTCGCCGCCAAGTTGGCTCAGGTGCGCTCAGCCCAGGCTGCGCTGCTGAAGAATTTCATGGTTACCGCGTGAATGCTGCCGTTGGCGATCCACGGATTGAGGTGAGCATAGATCGCCTGCTGACGCTTGACCGGGCTCTGGCCGGCCAGCTCGTCGCTGATCACGTTCAACTGGAAGTTGCAGCCTTCGCCTTCAACTTCGACCCGGGTTCCCGGCAATTTCTCTTCCAGAAAGCTTTTGACTTCTACGGCCTGCATGCTCAACCTCGATCGGCGCCCAACGCGCGCGGGTCGGCCATCATACAAAAAAGCCCCTCGCCTGCGAAGCCCATGAGTGGGCGCGCTGACCGAGGGGCCTTTCCCGAACGACAGGGCATCAGCCTGCCAGGACTTCATCGAGGTCATAGACCCCGGCGATTTCCCGCATATCCTCGGGAATACCACGCAGTTCCCAGGTCTTGCCGGCCGCCTGCGCATCGCGCATGAAGCCCAGCAACAACGACAGACCGACGCTGCTCGACTTCACCACTGCGGAGCAGTCGAGCACCAGGCGCGGTTCGCGGCACGCCGCGACCAGCGCCTTGCCCTGCTTGCGCAGGTCCGGACCGCTGCGGTAGTCCAGCACGCCGGCCAGGGCGAGGACGCCCGGCTCGGCCATGCTCACGGCGGCATCGCTCATTTGACTTCCTTATCCGGCGAGCTGTCCGCCGTTTCCTTGGCCTTGGCCACTTCGCCGGCCCAGCCGTCGATGGTCTTGTCCAGGTTGTTGCCGTTGCGCTGCATGGCGTCCTGGAACTGGTCGCGGAACAGCTTGCCGATGTTGATGCCGTTGACGATGACGTTGCGCACCTTCCACTCGCCATCGAGCTTCTGCATGGTGTACTGCACCGGATAGACCGCGCCGTTGGTGCCGGTGATCTTCATGCCGACACTGGTGCGGTCGCCGTCCTCGGCCTTGGCCGGGTCGACGGTGATCCCTTGGTTGTTGTATTCCAGCAAGGCGTTGCCATAGAACTGCATCAGGCTGCGCTTGAAGTTCTCCTGGAAGCGCTGCATCTGCTCGGGCGTCGCCTTGCGCGAGTACTTGACGGTCATGATGCTCTTGGAGATGCCGTCGGCATCTACCACCGGGCCGAGGTTGCTGTTGAGCGCGTTGTAGAACGCCTCGGGGTTGGCCTTGTACTGCTCCTTGTTGGCCTTCAGGTCGCTGAGCAGCTGCGTGGTGGTGCCCTGGATCACATCACGGGCGGATTGCCCCGGCGCCGCCAGGGCCAGCAGGGGGAAGGCCGCCAGCAGAACCAGCAGGCCACGTCGCAGGATCGAAATCATGGAAACTCCTTAATTAGCCGGTTGCGCTTCTTTCGGTTCCTTGCCCACCGAGTTGAGCAGGAACTTGCCGATCAGGTCTTCCAGCACCAGCGCCGACTGGGTGTCGTGGATGGTGCTGCCGTCTTTGAGTACCGCGTCCTCGCCGCCCACGCTGATACCGATGTATTTCTCGCCCAGCAGGCCTGCGGTCAGGATCGAGGCAGTGGAGTCGGTCGGCAGGTTGTCGACATGCTTGTCCAGCTGCAGCGTGACCCGACCGGTGTAGGAATCGCGGTCCAGATCGATGGCGGTGACCTTGCCGATGGTCACACCGGCCATGGTCACTTTAGCTCTGACCGTCAAACCGGCGATATTGTCGAAGTACGCATAAACTTTGTACGTGTCGCTGCTCGGGCTGGCCGACAGCCCGCTGACACGCAGGGCCAGCAGCAGCAGCGCCAGGATCCCGGCCAGGAGGAACAGGCCGACACCGATTTCCAGGGTGCGGTTTTGCATCAGAAATCTCCAAACATCAAGGCGGTCAGAATAAAGTCCAGACCCAGGACTGCCAACGAGGCATAGACCACGGTCTTGGTGGTGGCACGGCTGATCCCTTCTGAAGTGGGCTCACAGTCGTACCCCTGGAATACGGCGATCCAGGTGACGACGAAGGCGAACACCAGGCTCTTGATCAGCCCGTTGATCACGTCGTCGCTGAACGAAACGCTGTTCTGCATGTTGGCCCAGAACGAACCTTCATAGACGCCCAGCCAGTCCACGGCGACCCACGAGCCGCCCCAGATGCCGACCACGCTGAAGATCAGCGCCAGCAGCGGCAGCGAGATGAAGCCAGCCCACAGGCGCGGGGCGACGATGTACTTGAGCGGGTCGACGCCGATCATCTCCAGGCTCGACAGCTGCTCGGTGGACTTCATGTTGCCGATCTCGGCGGTCAGCGCGGAGCCCGCGCGGCCAGCGAACAGCAAGCCGGTGACCACAGGCCCCAGCTCACGGAGCAAGGTCAGGGCGACCATCTGCCCCACGGCCTGCTCCGAGCCGTACCTGGCGAGGATGCTGTAGCCCTGCAGGGCCAGCACCATGCCGATGAACACACCGGACACGACGATGATCGCCAGCGACAGCACGCCCACCGAATACAGTTGCCTGACCAGCAGCTGGAAGCCACCAATGCCGCTGCGCCCGCCGAGCGAATGGCCGAGGAACAGGCACGAGCGTCCCAGCACGGCCAGCACATCGATGGCCGAACGGCCGAACAGACGGATACGTTCGAGTAAGGATTTTCTGCGCATCAACGCGTCCCCAGCAGATCGGCGCGGTAGTCAGGCGCAGGGAAGTGGAAGGGTACCGGGCCGTCCGGGTCGCCTTTCATGAACTGGCGGATGCGCGGATTGTCCGAGCCCATCAGTTCGTCCGGCGTGCCCTGCCCCAGCACCTGGCCGTCGCCGACCACATAGATGTAGTCGGCGATGCTCGCGGTTTCCGCGAGATCGTGGGAAACCACGATGCTGGTGATGCCCAGGGCATCGTTGAGCAGACGGATCAGGCGCACCAGCACGCCCATGGCGATCGGGTCCTGGCCGACGAACGGTTCGTCGTACATGAGAATCTGCGGATCGAGGGCGATCGCCCGGGCCAGTGCCACGCGGCGCTTCATGCCACCGGACAGCTCGTCTGGCATCAGGTCGATGGCGCCGCGCAGACCCACGGCCTGCAGCTTCATCAGCACGATGTCACGGATCATCTCGTCCGACAGCTGCGTATGCACCCGCAGCGGGAAGGCCACGTTCTCGAACACATCCAGGTCGGTGAACAGCGCGCCGCTCTGGAACAGCACGCCCATCTGCTTGCGCGCATCGAACAGGTCGCTGCGCGACAGCGCGGGCAGGTTCTGCCCGTTGACCCAGACCTCGCCACCGGACGGGCGCAACTGCGCGCCCATCAGGCGCAGCAAGGTGGTCTTGCCGCACCCCGAAGGTCCCATGATGCCGGTGACCTTGCCGCGGGGAATGCGTATGTCCACATTGCTGAAAATGCTGCGCGAACCGCGCTTGAAGGTGACGCCCTTCAACTCGACCGCGTAGGCGCTATCCACACTCATCTAGACTCCTTGCTAGTGCAGCCTCGTCATGTGGACGCCTGCCTTCATCTTGAAGGCACACAGGTCCCCGGCGGGCCGAATAGCGGCGAACTATAGCACCGCTGATAGGCCCGCCCCAAGGGCGTCCCCGCACTCGTTCAGGACACAGACAGGCTGGCGCGGCATCCATATGACATTCGAAGGATGAGCCTTTCACACATTGCGGCTATAATCGCCGCCTTTTCATCAGGCATTGCGTTTCGACATGACCCAATCCAGCGAGCTGATCCAATCCGCCCAGCGCACCCTGCGCCTCGAACTCGAGGCCGTGGAAGCCCTGCTGGCCCGCATCGACGGTGACTTCGTCAAGGCCTGCGAACTGATCCTGGCCAGCAAGGGACGGGTCGTGGTGGTGGGCATGGGCAAGTCGGGGCACATCGGCAACAAGATCGCCGCCACCTTGGCCAGCACCGGCACCCCGGCGTTCTTCGTGCACCCGGCCGAAGCCAGCCATGGCGACATGGGCATGATCACCCGGGACGATGTCATTCTTGCCCTGTCCAACTCCGGCAGCACCGCCGAGATCGTCACCCTGCTTCCGCTGATCAAGCGCCTGGGCATCCAGATGATCAGCCTGACCGGCAATCCAGGCTCGCCCCTGGCCCAGGCCGCCGAGGTCAACCTCGACGCCAGCGTCGCCCAGGAAGCCTGTCCGCTCAACCTGGCGCCGACCTCCTCCACCACTGCCGCACTGGCGCTGGGCGACGCCCTGGCCATCGCCCTGCTCGAGGCCCGCGGCTTCACCGCCGAGGATTTCGCCTTCTCCCACCCCGGTGGCGCGCTGGGTCGTCGCCTGCTGCTGAAGGTCGAGAACGTCATGCATGCCGGCGAGGAGCTGCCCCAGGTCAAGCGCGGCACCCTGCTCAAGGACGCGCTGCTTGAAATGTCCCGCAAAGGCCTGGGCATGACCGTGGTCCTGGGTGACGACGGCAAGCTCGCCGGCGTGTTCACCGACGGTGACCTGCGCCGCAGCCTGGACCGCAACATCGACGTGCACAAGACCCTCATCGACGAGGTCATGACCGTCCACGGCAAGACCGCCCGCGCCGAGATGCTCGCCGCCGAGGCACTGAAGATCATGGAAGACCACAAGATCAGCGCGCTGGTGGTCGTCGATCAGGACGACCGCCCGACCGGCGCCCTGAACATGCACGACCTGCTGCGCGCTGGAGTGATGTAAATGAACCAGGACCTGATGCAACGCGCCAAGGCCATCAAGCTGGCGGTGTTCGACGTCGACGGCGTGCTCACCGACGGCCGCCTGTACTTCCTCGAGGACGGCAGCGAGTTCAAGACCTTCAACACCCTCGACGGCCACGGCATCAAGATGCTCATGGCCGCGGGCGTGACCACCGCGATCATCAGCGGGCGCAAGACCCCGGTGGTCGAGCGCCGGGCGAAGAACCTCGGCATCCCGCACCTGTTCCAGGGCCGCGAGGACAAACTGGTGGTGCTCGACGGCCTGCTCGCCGAACTCAATCTAAGCTATGAACAGGTCGCCTACCTCGGCGACGACCTGCCCGACCTGCCAGTGATCCGCCGCGTCGGCCTGGGCATGGCGGTGCACAACGCCGCGGCATTCGTTCGCCAGCACGCCCACGGCGTCACCCAGGCCCGCGGCGGCGAAGGCGCCGCCCGCGAGTTCTGCGAACTGATCATGCAGGCCCAGGGTACCCTGGACGCTGCCAACGCCCATTACCTGTAAGGCTGCCCATGCTCAGCAAGAAGATCAGAAATGTCGCCCTGCTAGGTGGGATCGCCGCCGTGCTGGTTGCGGTAGGCTATTGGAACATCAGCCCGGAGAGCTTCCTCGACCAGCCTCAGGCCCAGGTCGACCAGAGCGCCATCGACTACTACGCGATCAACGCCCACAGCCTGCAGTTCCTGCCCGACGGCAAGCTGCAGTACGAGATGACCGCCGCCAAGGTCGAGCACCTCAAGGCCACCGAGGTCACCCTGGTGACCACGCCCGACCTGCACATGTACCGCGGCACCGCCTACCCCTGGCACGTGCAGAGCAAGCGCGCCGAGGTCAATCCGGACGGCACCGAGGTCGAACTGATCGACGATGTGCGCGTGGCGCGCACCGATGAAAAGCAACGTGAAACCATCATCACCAGCACACGCATGACCGTGTTCCCGCAGAAGCAATATGCGCAGACCGAGCAAGCCGTTAGAATCGACGGCGCCGGTGGCACGACTACGGGCAAAGGAATGAAAGCGTATTTGAAAGAAGGCAGGATGGACCTGCTCTCTAACGTAAGAGGACAGTATGAGGCTCGTTAAAACCATCCCCCTTCTGCTCAGCCTGGGCGTAGCACTGGGAAGCGCGAGCGCCTTCGCCCTGCCGAACGACCGTGACCAGCCGATCCGCATCCAGGCGGACAACGCCCACCTGGACGACAAGCAGGGCGTTGCCACCTACACGGGCGATGTGATCATCACCCAGGGTTCGATGATGATCAAAGGCAACACCGTGACCATGACCCGCGCCGCCTCCGGTGACATCGACGTGGTCACCTCGGTGGGCAACCTGGCCTACTTCGAGCAGCAGCAGAGCGCCGCCAAGCCCGACAAGATGAAAGGCTGGGCCGTGACCATCCAGTACCAGGCGCAGAAAGACATGGTGATTCTCACCGATCGCGCCAAGGTCGAGAACGAAGGCAACACCACCGAAGGCGAGAAGATCGTCTACAACACCAAGACCCAGGTGGCTACCGCCGGTCGCGGTGGCAACGTGACTGCACCACGTCAGCGCATCGACATGGTCATTCAACCGAAGAAAAAGGCCGAGTAAATGGCAACCCTCAAAGCCCAGCACCTGGCCAAGAGCTACAAGGGCAGGCAGGTCGTTCGCGACGTCAGCCTGTCCATCGACAGCGGCCAGATCGTCGGCCTGCTCGGCCCCAACGGCGCCGGCAAGACCACCTGTTTCTACATGATCGTCGGCCTGGTCCAGGCCGACCAGGGTCGCGTGCTGATCGACAGCCTCGATGTCAGCCACCAGCCCATGCACGGGCGCGCCCAGGCCGGTATCGGCTACCTGCCGCAGGAAGCCTCGATCTTCCGCAAGCTGTCGGTGGCCGACAACATCATGGCCATCCTCGAGACCCGCAAGGACCTCGACCGCGACGGCCGGCGCAAGGAGCTGGAAAGCCTGTTGCAGGAGTTCCACATCAGCCACATCCGCGACAACCTCGGCATGAGCCTCTCCGGCGGCGAGCGCCGCCGCGTCGAGATCGCCCGCGCCCTGGCCACCGCGCCCAAGTTCATCCTGCTGGACGAACCCTTTGCCGGTGTCGACCCGATCTCCGTCGGCGACATCAAGCAGATCATCCACCACCTCAAGAACAAGGGCATCGGCGTACTGATCACCGACCACAACGTTCGCGAGACCCTGGACATCTGCGAGACCGCCTACATCGTCAACGATGGCCAGCTGATCGCCGAAGGCGACGCCGAGACCATCCTGGCCAACCAGCTGGTCAAGGAAGTGTACCTGGGGCACGAGTTCCGACTCTGATCCCGGCCTGCCCGGAGCACTGGCGCAGGCGCCGGTTCGAGGCTTAAGTTGTTACAGTGCTCTAGGCAAACGCTGCAATTTCAGGCATATAACTTGCTTAAAATCGGCGCCCAGGCGCCCTCCGTGTAGTGGATGGCGCATGCGCGCCGGCAACAAGGTATCAAGCCCCAGCCATGAAACCATCGCTCGTCCTAAAAATGGGCCAGCAACTGACGATGACCCCGCAGTTGCAACAGGCCATCCGTCTGCTTCAGCTCTCCACCCTGGACCTCCAGCAGGAAATCCAGGAAGCGCTGGAGTCCAATCCGATGCTCGAACGTCAGGAAGACGGCGAGGACTTCGACAACAGCGACCCGATGGCGGACAACGCCGAGAACAAGCCGGCCGCCGAAGTCCAGGACAACAGTTTCCAGGAAACCAGTACCAGCAGCACCGCGGAAAACCTCGAAGACGGCGAATGGGCCGAGCGCATCCCCAACGAGCTGCCGGTCGACACCGCCTGGGAAGACATCTACCAGACCAGCGCCAGCAGCCTGCCGAGCAACGATGACGACGAGTGGGACTTCACCACCCGCACCTCGGTCGGCGAGAGCCTGCAGAGCCACCTGCTGTGGCAGCTCAACCTGGCGCCGATGTCCGATACCGACCGCCTGATCGCCGTCACCCTGATCGACAGCATCAACGGCCAGGGCTACCTGGAAGACACCCTCGAGGAGATCTGCGCGGGCTTCGACCCGGAGCTCGACATCGAGCTGGACGAGGTCGAGGCGGTGCTGCACCGCATCCAGCAGTTCGAGCCCGCCGGCATCGGCGCCCGTTCCCTGGGTGAATGCCTGCTGCTGCAACTGCGCCAGCTGCCGGCCTCGACACCGTGGATGAGCGAGGCCAAGCGCCTGGTCACCGACTTCATCGACCTGCTCGGCAGCCGCGACTACAGCCAGCTGATGCGCCGCATGAAGCTCAAGGAAGACGAGCTGCGCCAGGTCATCGAACTGGTGCAGACCCTCAACCCGCGCCCCGGCTCGCAGATCGAGTCCAGCGAGCCCGAGTACGTCGTGCCCGACGTCATCGTGCGCAAGGACAGCGAGCGCTGGCTGGTCGAGCTCAACCAGGAAGCGGTACCGCGCCTGCGGGTCAACCCGCAGTACGCCGGCTTCGTCCGTCGCGCCGACACCAGCGCCGACAACACCTTCATGCGCAACCAGCTGCAGGAAGCGCGCTGGTTCATCAAGAGCCTGCAGAGCCGCAACGAGACACTGATGAAGGTGGCGACGCAGATCGTCGAGCACCAGCGCGGCTTCCTCGACCATGGCGACGAGGCCATGAAGCCGCTGGTGCTGCACGATATCGCCGAGGCGGTGGGCATGCACGAGTCGACCATCTCGCGGGTGACCACGCAGAAATACATGCACACCCCACGCGGTATCTACGAACTGAAATACTTTTTCTCAAGCCACGTAAGCACCGCCGAAGGCGGCGAATGCTCGTCCACGGCGATCCGCGCGATCATCAAGAAACTGGTGGCGGCGGAAAATCAGAAAAAGCCATTGAGTGACAGCAAGATCGCTGGTTTACTGGAGGCACAAGGCATCCAGGTAGCCCGTCGCACTGTCGCCAAGTACCGCGAATCGTTGGGCATCGCCCCCTCGAGCGAGCGCAAGCGACTGATGTAGCCCCGGGATGTGCCACAGCGTTTCAGTGGCAGGTGCAATACCTGCCTCTTTATGCACGGGCAACAAAGGAGAAGCTGTATGCAAGTCAACATCAGTGGACAGCATGTAGAAGTCACCCAACCACTGCGCGATTACGTGCTCGAGAAGCTCGCCCGCGTCGAGGGTCATTTCGACAAGATCACCAATGCGACGGTGATCATGAAGGTCGAGAAGCTGCAGCAGAAGGTGGAAGCCACACTCCAGATTCCCGGTGGCGAAGTCGTCGCCAACGCCGAACATCAAGACATGTACGCGGCGATCGACGCCCTGGCCGACAAACTCGATCGCCAACTGAAAAAACACAAGGAAAAACAGCAAAGCCTGCTGCAAGGCGCAGCCGCCCGCTGATCCCCCTCATCCATGATCCGACTTGAAACCATCCTGACCCCCGGCCGTTCCCTCGTGAACGTGCCGGGCGGCAGCAAGAAGCGCGCCCTGGAAAAGGTCGCCACCCTGATCGCCGAGCAAGTACCCGAGCTGGAGATGCAAGACGTCTTCGACAAGCTCATCGCTCGGGAAAAACTGGGCTCCACCGGTTTTGGCAATGGCATCGCCATTCCCCACTGCCGGCTTGTGGGCTGCACCGCGCCAGTGAGCGCCCTGCTGCACCTGGATGCCCCCATCGATTACGATGCCATCGATGGCGCCCCGGTCGACCTGCTGTTCGTCCTGCTGGTCCCGGAAGCCGCCACCGATGCCCACCTTGAACTGCTGCGCCAGATCGCCAGCATGCTCGATCGCAAGGAGGTCCGCGATCGCCTGCGTGCCGCCGACAGCAGCGAGACCCTTTACCAGGTCGTCCTGGACGTACAGAACGAGCACTGAACATGCGCCTGATCATCGTCAGCGGCCGCTCCGGCTCCGGTAAGAGTACCGCCCTCGACGTGCTGGAAGACAACGGCTACTACTGCATCGACAACCTGCCCGCCGGGTTGTTGCCGCAGCTGGCGGAAAACGCGCTGATCAACACCGAACTGCTGCAACCTAAGGTGGCGGTGTCCATCGATGCGCGCAACCTGCCCAGCCACCTGTCGCGCTTCCCCGAGTTGCTCGAAGAGGCACGTTCGCGGCATATCCAGTGCGACGTGCTGTACCTGGACGCCGACGAAGACACCCTGCTCAAGCGCTTCTCGGAAACCCGCCGCCGCCACCCGCTGACCAACGACAGCCGTTCGCTGGCCGAGGCGATCCGCGTGGAAAGCGAGCTGCTCGGGCCGATCGCCGACCTCGCCGACCTGAAGATCGACACCACCAGCCTGAACCTCTACCAGCTGCGCGATTCGATCAAGCTGCGCCTGCTCAACCAGCCCGAGCCAGGCACCGCGTTCCTGGTCGAGTCGTTCGGCTTCAAGCGCGGCATGCCGGTGGACGCCGACGTGGTGTTCGACGTGCGCTGCCTGCCCAATCCGTACTGGAAGCCGGAACTTCGCGAGCACTCCGGCCTCGAACAGCCGGTGATCGACTACCTGGCCGCCCAGCCGGACGTCGAGGAAATGTTCCAGGACATCTCCGGCTACCTGCTCAAGTGGCTGCCGCGCTTCGCCGCCAGCAACCGCGCCTATGTCACCATCGCCATCGGCTGTACCGGCGGCCACCACCGCTCGGTGTACATCACCGAACGGCTTGGCCAACTGCTCCAGCAATCCCTGAAAAACGTCCAGGTCCGCCACCGCGACCTCTAGCCCACAGGATCCGCCCCACGATGCCCGCCCGCGAAATCACCATCATCAACAAGCTGGGCCTGCATGCGCGGGCGGCCGCCAAGTTCGTCGGCGTGGCCGGTCGCTTCCCCTGCCAGGTGCGGGTCGGCCGCGCGCCGGACAAGCTGGTGGACGGCAAGAGCATCATGGCGGTGATGATGCTCGCCGCCGGCAAGGGCACGCCGGTGCACCTGCACACCGAGGGCGAGCAGGACGCTGAAGCCATGGATGCGCTGGTCGCGTTGATCGAGAACTTCTTCGACGAAGGTGAGTGAACGCCGCTAGCGACTTCGCACGCGTCCTGTAGGAGCGGCCTTGTGCCGCGAAAGGGCTGCGCAGCAGCCCCCGGCAATCTCCCAGTTGTGCTGAAGTCCCGGGGGCCGCTGCGCAGCCCTTTCGCGGCACAAGGCCGCTCCTACAGGGATCGTGCCGGGCTCAGGACAGCGCCGTGTCCATCACCATCATCAGGCAGAACCCGACACACAGCCCCAGGCTCGCCAGGCGGTGATGCCCGTTGCTGCGCGATTCGGGAATGATCTCCTGGGTCACCACCAGCAGCATCGCCCCCGCCGCGCAGGCCAGGCCCAGCGGTAGCAGCAGTTCGGCGATGTTCACCAGCCAGGCGCAGATCACCGCGGCCAGCGGCTCGACCAGCCCGGACGCCGCGCCGATCAGGAACGCCTTGAACCGTGGCATGCCGGCCCCGGCCAGCACCAGCGCGATCACCAGGCCCTCCGGCACATCCTGCAGCGCGATGCCCATGGCCAGGCTGTCGGCATCGGGCATGCCACCGCCGGCGGACACACCGATGGCCATGCCTTCGGGAATGTTGTGGGCAATGATGGCGATGACGAACAACCAGATCCGCGCCGCGATCACCGGCTGCTGATCGTTGCCGACCAGGGCCTCTGGCGAGGCGCCGGAAACCTTGAGGTCGACCAGGAACAGGCACAGCGCGCCGAACAGCAGGCCGCCGCTGATCAGGCCACCGGCGCCCCATGGGCTGAAACCGATGGATTGGGCCGCATCCAGCCCGGGCATGATCAGCGAGAACGCGGTGGCCGCCAGCATCACCCCGGCGCCGAAGCCGAGCAAGGTGTCGGCCACGGCCACCGGCATGTTGCGGATCACCAATACCGGTACCGCGCCCAACGCCGTCCCCAGCGCGCACAATGCGCCGCCCTCAAGGGCACGCAACATGCGCGGCTCCAGGTCCAGCCAGGCGATGCCCCGCGCCACCAGCAACGCGGTGCCAACCAGCAACAGCAAGGTCCCAAGCGCCAGGCGGAACAGGCGCACACTGCTGACAGACATCACCTCGGAGCGCATACCGGTCAGACTCGTTTCAGGGCTTCAAGGTAGCGACGTTCCACTTCGGCCCAGTCGACCACGTTGTAGAAGGCGCCAATGTATTCCGGACGACGGTTCTGGTACTTCAGGTAGTAGGCGTGCTCCCACACGTCCAGGCCGAGGATCGGCGTGTTGCCGTGCATCAGCGGGCTGTCCTGGTTGCCGCTGCTCTCAACGACCAGGGTGTTCTGCGGGGTCACGCTCAACCAGGCCCAGCCGCTGCCGAAACGGGTCAACGCGGCCTTGGTGAAGGCCTCCTTGAACGCCTCGAAGCCGCCGAGCTGCGCGTCGATGGCCTTGGCCACCTGGCCTGCCGGCTGGCCGCCGCCCTTGGGCGACATGACGGTCCAGAACAGGGTGTGGTTGGCATGCCCGCCGCCCTGGTTGATCACCGCACCCTTGAGCTTCTCGGGCAGTTGCTTGACCGCGCCCACCAGCCGTTCCACCGGCCATTCGGCCCACTCGGTGCCCTCGATGGCGGCGTTGAGGTTGTTGATATAGGTCTGGTGGTGCTTGCTGTGGTGGATCTCCATGGTCTGGGTGTCGATGTGCGGTTCCAGCGCATCGTAGGCATAGGGCAACGCAGGCAAGGTATGCGGCATGTCAGTGGATTCCGTAGGCAGGTGTGCGATCAGTGATATCCGTATGTGCGACCAGCTCGCGGGTCACCGGGGCCTGTCGGTTGAGCAGGCGCTCGGTACGCGGGTATTGGCCATATTCGGCGATGAAGCTCAGCAACTCGGTGTAGGTGCGCCCGCTGTGGCGCAACGCAGCGTCGCGCAGGGCCTGGGGCAGGCGCTGATCCTGGCTGGCCTGGAGCAACCGCTGGTGCGCCGCGCACAGGTAGTCGGCGCTTTCCTGCGGCTGGTTCAGGCGCAGGTGCAGGTCGGCCAGGTTGTGATGGGCGATGACCAGTGCGGCCACCGCCTCGTCGACGTCATGCCAGCGCTCGAACAGCACCTGGGCCAGGGCCAGGGCTTGCAGGTAGTGTTCCCGGGCATCGACCAGCTCGCCCTGCCCGAACAGGCGGTTGGCGTCTTGCGTGGTGCGTTTCCAGTGCTGCATGACGTGTCTCCTGGGCGGCCCGGGCTCAGATGCCGCCGGCGGTGAGTTTTTCCGGATCCAGCAGCGCCTCGAGCTGGTCACGCGACAGGTCGGTGTGCTCCAGCGCCACGTCGATGATCGGGCGGCCCTCTTTGTAGGCGGTCTTGGCGATCTCGGCGGCCTTGAGGTAGCCGATGATCGGGTTCAACGCGGTGACCAGGATCGGGTTGCGCGACAGCGCCTCCTTGAGCTTGGTTTCGTTGACCTTGAAACTGGCGATGGCCTTGTCGGCCAGCAGGCGGCTGACGTTGGCCATCAGCTCGATGCTTTCCAGCAGGTTGCGGGCGATCACCGGCAGCATCACGTTGAGCTCGAAGTTGCCCGACTGCCCGGCCACGGCGATGGTGGCGTCGTTGCCGATCACCTGGGCGGCGACCATGGCGGTGGCTTCCGGGATCACCGGGTTGACCTTGCCCGGCATGATCGACGAACCCGGCTGCAGGCCCTGCAACTCGATTTCACCGAGACCGGCCAGCGGGCCCGAGTTCATCCAGCGCAGGTCGTTGGCGATCTTCATCAACGCCACGGCGGCGGTCTTGAGCTGGCCGGACAGGGCCACGGCGGTGTCCTGGGAGCCGATCAGGGCGAACAGGTTCTCGCCGGGAGTGAACTTGACCTGGGTCAGGCCACTCAACTGGCGGGCAAAGCCTGCGGCGAACTGCGGGTGGGCGTTGATGCCGGTGCCTACGGCGGTGCCGCCCTGGGCCAGCGCCTGCAGGCTCGGCAGGGTGGCTTCGATATGCGCCTGGGCGCCCTTGACCTGCGCGGCCCAGCCGCCAAGCACCTGGCTCATGCGCACCGGCATGGCATCCATCAGGTGGGTGCGGCCGGTCTTCACATGCTTGTGTACTTCGAGCGCCTTGGCCTCGATCACCTGGGTGAGGTGACGCAGGGCCGGCAGCAACTGCTCGTGCAGGGCCAGGGCGGCGCTGACGTGGATGGTGGTCGGGATGATGTCGTTGCTGCTCTGGCCACAGTTGACGTGGTCGTTGGCATTGACCGGCTCGCCCAGCACGCGGCTGGCCAGGGTGGCGATGACCTCGTTGGCGTTCATGTTCGAGCTGGTGCCGGAACCGGTCTGGAACACATCCACCGGGAAGTGCTGGATGAAATCCCCGGCCAGCAGTTGCTCCACCGCCTTGACGATGGCCTCGCCCTGCCCCGCGCTCAGCTGGGACAGCTCGACGTTGGCCTTGGCCGCCGCCGCCTTGGCCAGCAGCAGGGCACGGATGAACTGGGCCGGCATCGGCTTGCCGCTGACCGGGAAGTTGTCGACCGCGCGTTGGGTCTGGGCACCGTACAGGGCCTGGGCCGGCACCTGCAGTTCGCCCATGCTGTCACGCTCGATACGGGTATCACTCATCTTCAAGTCCTTGCATCAGTTCTTCGGGAGAAATCGACGGCAGCAGCACGCTGTTGGCGAGCTGCATCGCGTAGGGCTGCCAGCGCTGGTTCTGCTCGCGGCGATCGAGGTTGCGCAGGTCGAGCAAGGGCCGCCAGGCCTGGTCCAGGCACAGGCAGCGCCAATGCCACGGCAGCATGCGATCGTTGGCGGTATCCAGCAGCAGGCGGAAGGCGGTCAGCGCCACGGTCCAGGGCGAGGTTTCGGTGCAGCACACCAGGTAGCGGCCTTCGGCCAGGTAATGCTCGATCAGACGCGGCTCGTCGGGTTCGAGGGCGCAGCGGATGCGCCGGCTGAGCCAGCGCCAGTTTTCCAGGTAGGGCAGTTCGTGGAGGACGGGTTTCATGAACATCATCGCCGAGTTACTGGATAATGATATTCATTATTATGTGATAAATAGAATCAGTTCAAGCTAGGCGATGGGCAAAAGAAACCCGGCGCGATGGCCGGGTCCTTTACAAGGTATGAGCAGGCTCGCTCCCACGCTCCCCTACTCCCCTGCTGATGACAGAGCGCCGATCAGCTGCCCGCCACCGTCATCCGCTCGATCAGCACCGAGCCACTGTGGATATTGCTGCGGGTCTCGATATCGCTGCCGATCGCCACGATCTGCTGGAACATGTCCTTCATATTGCCGGCGATGGTCACTTCCTGGACCGGGAACTGGATCTCGCCGTTTTCGACCCAGAAGCCCGCCGCGCCACGGGAATAGTCACCGGTCACCATGTTCAGGCCATGCCCCATCAGCTCGGTCACCAGCAGGCCGCGGCCCATCCGGCGAATCAATGCTGCCTGGTCTTCCACGCCGTGGGTGACGAACAGATTGTGCACGCCCCCGGCGTTGGCGGTGCTCGGCAGGCTCAGCTTGCGCCCGGAATAGGTGCCCAGGATGTAGGACACCAGCTCGCCCTTGTCGACGAACGGCTTGGCGTAGGTGGCCAGGCCATCGCCGTCGAACGCCGCGCTGCCCAGTGCACGCGGGATGTGCGGCCGCTCGTCGAGGGTCAGCCAGGTGGGGAACAGGCGCTGACCGATGGTGCCTTCGAGGAACGACGACTTGCGGTACAGGTTGCCGCCGGAAATAGCTGACAGGAAGCTGCCGAACAGGCCGCCGGCAAGCTCCGCCGAGAACAGCACCGGCACCTCGCAGGTCGGCACCGGACGCGCACCCAGGCGGCTGGCGGCGCGTTGCGCGGCGCGCTGGCCGATGCTGCGCGGATCGGCCAGCAGGTTGCCCTGGCGATTGACGTCGTACCAGTAGTCGCGCTGCATCTGCCCTTCGGCCTCGGCGATCATCACGCAGCTCAGGCTGTGCCGGGTGGACGCATAACCGCCGATGAAGCCGTGGCTGTTGCCGTAGACCCGCACGCCCTGGTGGGTATTGAGGGTGGTGCCGTCGGCGTTGAGGATGCGCTTGTCGGCGTCAAACGCCGCGGCTTCGCAGGCCAGCGCCATCTCGATGGCCTTCTGCGGCTCGATGTCCCAGTCGTGGTACAGGTCCAGGTCAGGGATCTCGCGGGCCATCAAGGCGGCATCGGCCAACCCCGAACACTCGTCCTCGGAGGTGTGCTTGGCGATTGCCAGGGCCGCCGCGACGGTCTCGCGGATCGCCTCAGGGCCGCTGGCCGAGGTGCTGGCCGAACCCTTGCGCTGGCCGACATAGAGGGTGATGCCGAAGCCCTGGTCGCGGTTGAACTCGACCGTCTCGACTTCGCGCTGGCGCACCGTGGTGGACAGGCCCTGCTCCAGCGACACCGCCACTTCGCAGGCGCTGGCGCCCTGACGGCGCGCCTCGGCGACGATCGCCTCGACCTGTTCCTGCAACGCCGGCAGGTCCTTGGGGCCTACGCTCTGGACTGCACTCATGGTTCTCTCCACTGAAAATTCTGCGTTCGGCTTGGGTCATTCTACGACCGGGCCGGACAAGCGGCCCCCGACTGGTTATCATGGCGGCGATTTCCTGCGGACTGCCCCCATGGTTGATTCTTACGACGACGCCTTCGACGGCGAAAAAAGCAAAACCCAGATCAAGCGCGAGCTGCATGCGCTGGTCGAGCTCGGTGAGCGCCTCACCACCCTCAAGGCCGACACCCTGGCCCGGCTGCCGTTGACCGACGAGCTGCGCAAGGCGCTGGAAGAGGCCAGCAAGCACACCGCCCACGGCGCCCGCAAACGCCACATGTCGTTCGTCGGCAAGCTGATGCGCGTGCAGGACCTGGACGCCATCCATGCCGTGCTCGAGCAGGTCGACAGCTCGACCCGCCAGTACAACGAGCGCTTCCACGGCCTCGAGCGCTGGCGCGACCGCCTGATCGACGGTAACGACGAGGACCTCGAGCGCTTCGTCAACGAGTTCCCCGACACCGATCGCCAGCACCTGCGCTCGCTGATCCGTCATGCCCAGCACGAGAAGGCGCGGAACAAGCCGCCTGCGGCTGCGCGTAAAGTGTTCAAGTACATCCGCGACCTCGACGAGGTCCAGCGCGGTCTGCGTTAAACCCGACATCCTGGGGCTGCTACGCAGCCCATCGCGGCACAAGGCCGCTCCTACAGGGAACGCGCACACCTGTAGGAGCGGCCTTGCGCCGCGAAAGGACCGCAAAGCGGTCCCAGCCGGCATCACGCTCCTGTACCACCGACAGTGATCGCATCCAGCTTCAGGGTCGGCTGGCCAACGCCTACCGGCACCGACTGCCCATCCTTGCCGCACGTGCCCACGCCGCTGTCCAGCGCCAGGTCGTTGCCGACCATCGACACACCTCGCATCGCCTCCGGACCATTGCCGATCAAGGTCGCGCCCTTCACCGGTGCGGTGATCTTGCCGTCCTCGATCAGGTAGGCCTCGCTGGTGGAGAACACGAACTTGCCGCTGGTGATGTCCACCTGGCCACCACCGAGGTTGGCGCAGTAGATGCCCTTCTTCACCGACTTGATGATTTCCTCGGGGTCGCTGTCGCCGGCACGCATGTAGGTGTTGGTCATGCGCGGCATCGGCAGGTGGGCGTAGGATTCACGCCGGCCGTTGCCGGTCACCGCCATGCCCATCAGGCGGGCGTTGAGCTTGTCCTGCATGTAGCCCTTGAGGATGCCGTTCTCGATCAGCGTGGTGCACTCGGTCGGCGTGCCTTCATCATCGATGCTGAGCGAGCCGCGACGCCCCTCCAGGGTACCGTCGTCGACGATGGTGCACAGTTTAGAGGCCACTTGCTCGCCGATACGGCCACTGAACGCCGAACTGCCCTTGCGGTTGAAGTCGCCTTCCAGGCCGTGACCGACCGCCTCGTGCAGCAGCACGCCGGACCAGCCCGGGCCAAGTACCACCGGCAACGTGCCGGCCGGCGCCGGAATCGCCTCGAGGTTGACCAGCGCCTGGCGCAGCGCCTCGCGGGCATAGCCCATGACCCGCTCCTCGGTGAAGAAGCGGTAGTCGGTACGACCGCCACCGCCCTGCCCGCCGCGCTCGCGGCGACCGTTCTGCTCGACGATCACGCTGACGTTGAAGCGCACCAGCGGTCGCACATCGGCGGCCAGGCTGCCATCGGCGGCAGCAACCAGGATCCGCTCCCAGACCCCGGCCATGCTCACGCTGACCTGCTGGATGCGCGGGTCGAGGGCGCGGGTGGCGGCATCGACGCGCTTGAGCAGGTCGACCTTCTCGGCGCGGCTCAGCACATCCAGGGGATTGTCAGAGGCATAAAGAGCGGTCACATCCTGGCTGCGGAACGCCTGCACCTTGCCGTCCTGCCCGGCACGGGAGATCGAGCGGGCGGCGCGGGCCGCCGAGGTCAGGGCTTCGAGGTTGATCGCGTTGCTGTAGGCGAAGCCGGTCTTCTCGCCGGACTGGGCACGCACGCCCACGCCCTGGTCTAGGTTGAAGCTGCCCTCTTTGACGATGCCGTCCTCCAGCGCCCAGGTTTCCGAGATCTGGCCCTGGAAATACAGGTCGGCGGCATCGATGCCGGGGCCGGCCAGCTCGCCCAGCACCGTCTGCAGGCTGTCGAGGGTCAGGCCGCCCGGGGCCAGGAGCTGCTCGCTGACGGTGGATAAAATCTCGCTCATAGTCACTCCGAGGTGTGCGCAGGCCGCAAGGCGTCCTGCGAGAAAAAGCGCCGGTGCGTGACCACCGGCATGCGCGCCCGGATGGACGCCTGTTCTTCACTGTCGCGCGTGGCGAGCAATACCGCTTCGCCCCGCGCCTGTTGCGCGACGATCCGCCCCCAGGGGTCGACGATCGCCGCCTGGCCGTGGGTTTCCCGCGGCCCCGGATGCAGGCCGCCCTGGGCGGCCGCCAATACATAGCACTGGGTCTCGATGGCCCGTGCGCGAATCAGTACTTCCCAATGCGCAGCTCCAGTCACCGCGGTAAACGCCGCCGGTGCGCTGATCAGCTCGGCCCCGGCGACGCGCAAGGCGCTGTACAGCTCGGGGAAGCGCAGGTCGTAGCACACCGACAGGCCCAACCGGCCCACGGGTGTGTCGGCCACCACCACCTGGCTGCCGTGGGCGTAGTCGTCCGACTCGCGGTAGCGACCGCGGTTGTCGGCCACATCCACATCGAACAGATGCAGCTTGTCATAGCGGGCGGCGATCTCACCATGCTCGTCGACCAACAACGAGCAGGCGTGGGCCTTGGCCTCAGGCTGGCCGACCGGCGGCAGCGGCAAGGTACCGGCGACTATCCATAACCTGAGGTCGCGGGCAGTGCGTTTCAACCATGGCAGGATCGGCCCCTCGCCCAGCGCCTCGGCCCGACCGATGGCCGCGGCATCGCGCCGGCCCATGGCGGCGAAGTTCTCCGGCAGCACCGCCAGGCGCGCGCCACCGGCGGCGGCCTGCTCGAGCAGCGCCGTGGCACGTTGCAGGTTGGCCAGCACATCGTCCTGGCTGACCATCTGGATCACAGCTGACGTCATGACCACCCCGGGTTATTTGTCGAAAGGTTTCACAAAGGTGATTTTAGGCTCTTTGACCGGACCTTCGACGCGATAGTGCACACTGGCGAAGCGCGCCACCCGGTCCCCGATCAGGCGATCGACCAGGAACAACGCGCCGCCGATCGCCGGCGCGCCGACGATCAGCGCGGCCAGCGGCAGGTTGTTGGTCACCGGCAGCGTCACCAGCAGCTTGGCATCGACCCGGTCACGGACGAAGTCCATGGTGCCGTCGAGCTCGAAGTTGCTCGACGGGCCGGTGACGGTGATCGGCTCACGGGTCACGTAGACCCCTTCACTGGCCACCAGCAGCCCCTTGACCCGGTCATAGGCCAGGCCCTTGCTGAACAGGTCGGAGAAGTCCAGGCGCAGGCGCCGGCCGATGGAGTTGAAGTTGAGCAGCCCGAACACCCGCAAGGCCTGGGCGCTGCCCTCGACCTCGACGAACTGGCCGCTGCGCAAGGCCGCGTCGAGGCTGCCGGAATAACGGTTGAGGCTGACCCAGGCCGGCGAGCCCGGCCAGCGGCCGTCCACGTCCATGCGGAAGTCGCGGCTGGTGACGGTAGGCGCGAAGCCCCAGGCCTTGAGCACATCACCCAGGTTCTTGCCGTCCAGCCGCCCCTTGTACCAGCTCGAACTGCTGCCCGGCTCGCCTTCCCAGCCTCCGCTGCCATCGATGTGCAGCCCCTTGAGATCCAGGTCGACATCGCTCATGGCCATGCCTTTAGGGGTCTGGCGTAGCTTCAGGTTGACACTGCCGAACAGGTCGTCGCCGCGGTACAGCTTGTCGATGGTCAGGTCCAGCGGCGGTACCTTGCGCGGGTCGACCCCGGCCAATGGGTCCGGCGCGTTCTCGTCCTGGGCTTCATTCGGGTCAGCCGGCGGCAGGCGCAGGCTCTGCAGGCGGACGGTCATGGGCGCGGCCTTCGCATCGGGAATACGCGCATTGCCGATGACTTCCTTGCTGTCCAGGCGCAGGTCCCAGGCCGGGCCGCCGCGCATCAGGCGAATCACCGCCTGGTTGAGGTCCATGCCGAAGGCCTTGAGCTGGCCGATGCTCAGGTCCACGCTCTGCAGGTTCTGCCGGGCGCTGCCGCCCGGATCCTTGCCGGCCAGGCGCTCCATCTGTTGCTGCCAGGGGGCCAGGTCCAGGGTCTCAAGCCGGCCACGCACGCGCAGGCCCTGGCCGCTGGGGAGGCTGGCGTCGCCCGTGCCCAGCAGCAGCTCGCCACGCCCCTGGGCCAGCTTGTCGGCGGGCGCGGCGTAGGCGAAGCGGGCAAGGTCTGCGTAGCTGGCATCGATGCGCCGTTCGGGGCCTTGCAGGGTCAGACCAAAGCGGCTGTCGCGGGTTTCTCCGGCGGCTTTTCCGAAAGGCGCCGGCAAGTCGATGGCCAATCCTTTGAGCGAAGAACTGACGCTCAAGCGGTTGTCGCGACTGCCGAGTGTCACTTGCAACTGATAAGGCAGCTCGCCCGAGACCGGCAGCGGCTGCTGGTACTGCAACCAGTCGGTCAGGGCCTTGAGGCCGACCTGGCCATTGGCGTTGATGCGGGTCTGGATCTGCCCACCCTGCCCTTCGGCGATGATCTGCGCGGTCACCGGCTTGCCGAACGCGTGCAGGCTGATGTCCTTGCCGCTCAGGCCCTTGTCGAAATCGAAGCTGAAGTCGCCTTTGAGCTGGGTCAGTTCCAGGCTCGGCGGCGCCACTTTCAGGGTCGCGTCGTGGGTCGCGAAGTCCACCAGCACCTTGGGCCGCTGCCCGTGGACCAGGGGGATATCCAGCTTGACCTTGCCCTTGAGCGGCCCTTCACCTTCCCAGCCGGCGAAGATCTCGCCCGTGCCGATGGGCGCTTCCTTGAGGATCTTCAGGCCATCGCCGAGGCTGCCGTCGAAGTCGCCATCGAGGAACAGGTGGCTGTGCTGGTCGCCCTCGACATGGGGAATGTTGACGCTGACATCGCTGACCTGGGTGTCCAATAGCAGCCCTTTGCGGGCCTGGATGCGCACGCCGGTGTCCTCGATGTAGACATTGCCGTCGACCTGCTGCACCTGCGGCCAGCCCGGCTGGAAATCCAGCGCGGCATCGTGGACCTTGAAGAACAGGCTGATATCGCGGGCATGGGGCGGCGCGTTGTGATGCAGCGAGCCCTGGTACTGGAAGTAGCCCTCGTCGACATTGCCCTTGACGATGGCGCTGCGCAGCCATTCGTCCAGGGCCGGGCTGAGCACCTCGGGCAGGTACTTGGCGGTGTAGCGACCGTCGCCCTCGGTGAGGCCGACGCGCAGGTCCATGTAGTCTTCATGGCCCGGTTGCAGGTGGATGCGAATGAGGAAGTCCGCGGCGATCTTGCCCTCGTCGCCCAGTACCTTGATGTAGGGAGCGACCAGGGTGAAGGCTTCCTTGTCCAGGGTCCAGGTCAGCCGTGCGTTGGCTTTCGGATAATGCCAGGGTTTGCCGAAGATCGGGTACAGATGCAGCATGAAGGCCTGGGTATCCAGGCGCAGTTCGCCGTGTCCGAGGTCACCGCTGATGGCGCCGCTGACGTTGCCGGCGGCCGGCGCGCCGTGATAGGCGTCGAAGCCGACTTTCTCCAGGTTGGCGGCGAATTGCAGGCGCTGGTCGCCCTCGGCCTTGGGGCGGATGTCCAGGCGCACGTTGCGCAGCGCGCCGGTCACCTTGAGCGCGTCGACCACCGTCATCAGCTTGTCCGGCAACGGCGCCAGGGCGTCGATCAACGGAGTCAGCGGGGTCAGGTCGAGGCGGTCGGCCTGCACCTGCCAGCTTTCCTCGGCCGGGCTCTGGCCAGGACGCTGCGCCAGTTGCAGGTGCGACTCCCAGCGGGTCTTGCCCAGGCTCATGGCCAGGGAGTCGACGACGACGTCGAAGCCCTGTTCCTGGCGCTGGAACCAGGCCGACAGGGCCAGGTTGTCCAGGGTGATGGCCTTGCGCCCTGTGTAGGCGGCCTTGAGCTGCGGGGCGTTGAGACGAACCATCGCCTGCTGCAACTGCCCCTTGCTCCAGTCGATCCAGAACTCGCCACCGGCACGCAGGGTGTCGGCCTGCCACTGGCCCAGCAGCTGCGGCGGCAGCCAGCGCGCCCAATCGCTTTGCGGCAGGCTCAGGTAGGCCTGCACCCGGCCGTCGCGCCAGGCCTTGGCGGTGGCGCGGCTGTTCAGGCTCAGGGCCAGGGGCTGGCCATCGGGCAGCGTGGCGCGCAGGTCGACGCTCTGGCGCGATGCCCCGGCCTGCAATCCCAGGCTGACATAGGTGAGGGTCAGCGGATCGCGTTGCCAGGGATGCAGGGTGACCTGGCTGTCGAACACATCGATCCGCCCCAGTTGGCGCAGGCGCTTGAGCGCATCGGCCGGATCGAGCGGCGCATCATCCTTCTGCGGCAGGCCTTCGAGGGTCCAGGCGCCCTGCTCGCTCTCGCGCAGGATCAGTTGCAGCCCACTGAGCTGGATGCGCGCCAGGCGCACTTCGCGGGCCTTGAGGCTGGCCCACAGGTCGGGCACCAGCTTGACGTCGTCCAGGCGCAGGGCCGCCTTGCCTTCGCCCAGCTGCAGGTCGCGCACGCGCAACACCGGCGCCAGGCCACTCCAGCGGCCTTCCAGGGCACCGACGTGCACGGGCATGCCCAAGGCCTGTTCAGCCTTGAGCTCGGCGTCGGCACGGTATTCGGCCACCAGCGGTACCAGTTGCCGACCGAGGCTGACATACAGCGCCACCAGCACCGCCAGCAGGGCGCAGATTCCCAGCCCCCAGCGGGTCAAGGCGCCCAGAACGCGGGTCAGACGTTCCATGGCCATGGCCCTCCAAGTCGTCCCTTTACTATGGCCGGTGAATAGCGCTTTGCCAGCCCGTCCATGGGGCGACCGCCATTAGCGAAGGTCAGAGCAGCACCACATCGTATTGTTCCTGGGAATACATGGACTCCACCTGGAAGCGGATGGTTCGCCCGATGAACGCCTCCAGCTCGGCGACGTTGCCCGACTCTTCATCGAGCAGGCGGTCAACCACCTTCTGGTTGGCCAGTACCCGATAGCCCTCGGCCTGGTAGGCCCGGGCCTCGCGCAGGATCTCGCGGAAAATTTCGTAACAGATCGTCTCGGGAGTCTTCAGCTTGCCGCGCCCCTGGCATGCCGCGCAGGGCTCGCACAGCACCTGCTCGAGGCTTTCGCGGGTGCGCTTGCGGGTCATCTGCACCAGGCCCAGCTCGGTGATGCCGATGATGTTGGTCTTGGCATGATCACGCTCGAGCTGCTTCTCCAGGGTTCGCAGGACCTGGCGCTGGTGCTCCTCGTCTTCCATGTCGATGAAGTCGATGATGATGATCCCGCCGATGTTGCGCAGGCGCAGTTGCCGGGCAATGGCGGTGGCGGCCTCGAGATTGGTCTTGAAGATGGTCTCTTCGAGGTTGCGATGGCCGACGAACGCCCCGGTGTTGACGTCGATGGTGGTCATCGCCTCGGCCGGGTCGACCACCAGGTAGCCGCCGGACTTGAGCGGCACCTTGCGCTCGAGGGCGCGCTGGATCTCGTCTTCCACGCCATACAGGTCGAAGATCGGCCGCTCGCCGGGGTAATGCTCCAGGCGATCGGCGATCTCCGGCATCAGCTCGGCGACGAACTGCGTGGTCTTCTGGAAGGTTTCCCGCGAGTCGATGCGGATCTTCTCGATCTTGGGGTTGACCAGGTCACGCAGGGTGCGCAAGGCCAGGCCAAGGTCCTCGTAGATGACCACGGGCGCCCCGCAGGTCTTGATCTGCGAGCCGATCTGCTCCCACAGGCGGCGCAGGTAGCGGATGTCCTGGAGGATGTCCTCGGCGCGGGCGCCCTCGGCGGCGGTGCGCAGGATGAACCCGCCGGCGTCCTTCATGTCTTCCTGGGCCATGCAGTCAGTGACCACCTGCTTGAGGCGTTCGCGTTCGGCTTCCTCCTCGATCTTCAGGGAAATGCCGACATGGCTGCTGCGCGGCATGTACACCAGGTAGCGCGACGGAATCGACAGCTGGGTGGTCAGGCGCGCGCCCTTGCTGCCGATGGGGTCCTTGGTGACCTGCACCACCAGCGCCTGGCCTTCGTGCACCAGCGCGGTGATGTTCTCTACCGCCGAGCCTTCGCGCTGGGAGATCTCCGAGGCATGGATGAACGCCGCCCGCTCCAGGCCGATGTCGACGAACGCCGCCTGCATGCCCGGCAGGACCCGCACCACCTTGCCCTTGTAGATGTTGCCGACGATGCCACGGCGCTGGGTGCGCTCAACGTGCACCTCCTGCAGGACGCCGTTCTCCACCACCGCCACGCGTGATTCCATCGGGGTGATGTTGATCAGGATCTCTTCACTCATGGCGCGCTCTCGTCAGGGGTCTGGGGTAATGATGGATTGCTGCGGCGTGGCTGGCTAGCGCTGTGCGGAACCCTCTTGCAGTTGCCAACATGGCACGCCGAATTGCTCGAGGAGTTCGGCGGATTCACTCAGGGGCAGCCCGACCACGGCCGAGTAGCTGCCCTCTATGCCGCTGACGAACACCGCGCCCAGGCCCTGGATGGCATAGCCGCCGGCCTTGTCGGCAGGTTCGCCGCTGTCCCAGTAGCGCAGTGCTTCCTCGAAGGAGATGGTGCGAAAACGCACGGTGGTGCTGACGCAGCGGCTGACGCTGCGCTGGCCGTCGGTCAGCGCCACGGCGGTGAGCACCTGGTGCTCGCGCTTGGACAGGTCGCCGAGCATGGCCAGTGCCTGCTCGCGGTTCTCCGGTTTGCCTAGTATCTGGCCATCGAGCACCACGGTGGTGTCCGCGCCCAGCACCACCCCGGCGCCGTCGGTGTGGGCGAAGCCCGCCACGGCCTTGGCCTGGGCCAGGCGTTCGACATAGGCCGCCGGGGCTTCGCCCGGCAGCGGGGTTTCATCGATTGGCGCGCTGACGACGGTGAACGGCACGCCGATCTGGGTCAGCAGTTCACGCCGGCGCGGCGAGCCGGAGGCCAGGTACAGCTGAGTCATATGGACATCTCCCTGTCAGTGGCGGCGGGTCGTCAGTGAATGTGCAGGCGGACGCGCAGGCCGCGCAGGGCGAAACTCACCCAAGGCCAGAGCAGGGCGCTGATCACCGCCGACCAGACCAGGGCCAGGGTCGGCAGGCGATTGCCGGTGAGCGCGCTGAGCCACAGCTGGATCAGCTGGGCGATGCCGAAGATCACCAGGATCACCAGGCTCTGCTGCCACATGGGGAACATGCGCAGGCGCTGCTGCAACGACAGCACCAGGAAGGTGATCAGGGTAAGGATCAGGGCATTCTGGCCGAGCAGGGTGCCGTACAGCACGTCCTCGGCCAGGCCGAGCAGGAATGCCGTGGTCATGCCGACCTTGCCGGGCACGGCGAGGGTCCAGAAGGCCAGCAGCAGGGCCAGCCACATGGGCCGGAACACTTCCATGAACTGCGGCATGGGCGAGACGCTGAGCAACAGGCCGATGGCGAAGGTCAGCCAGATGGCCCAGCCGTTTCTGCTACGGGTGCTGGCCATTATTGTCTCCGGGGTTGGGCGGGCGCGGCGGCCGGTTGCGCCGGCGCCGGGCTGGCCGTCGTTGGCGCAGCCGCGGGAGCGGTGCCAGGCGCGGGCTGCGCGGCATGGGGCGGCGCGGGCGTGGCCGCTGGCGGAGTGTGGCCGGCGCCCTGGCGGTCGGCCTCTTCCTGGGCGATCGCCGCCTCGGTGGCGCGCTCTTCCGGGGTGCGCCGGTCGCTGAACACCAGCAGCATGTAGCGGCTGCGGTTGAGCGCGGCGGTCGGGATGGCACGAACGATGGCGAACGGCTGCCCGGAGTCGTGGATCACTTCGTTGACCGTGGCCACCGGATAACCGGCCGGGAAACGCTGGCCCATGCCGGAGCTGACCAGCAGGTCGCCTTCCTTGATGTCGGCGGTGTCGGCCACATGGCGCAGTTCGAGGCGCTCCGGGTTGCCGGTGCCGCTGGCGATGGCGCGCAGGCCGTTACGGTTGACCTGCACCGGAATGCTGTGGGTGGTGTCGGTGAGCAGCAGCACCCGCGAGGTGTACGGCATCAGCTCGACCACCTGGCCCATCAGGCCACGGGCATCGAGCACCGGCTGGCCGAGGAACACGCCGTCGCGCTCGCCCTTGTTGATCAGGATGCGGTGGGTGAAGGGATTGGGGTCGACACCGATCAGCTCGGCGACCTCGACCTTCTCGTTGACCAGCGCCGAGGAGTTGAGCAACTCGCGCAGGCGCACGTTCTGCTCGGTCAGGGCCGCCAGCTTCTGCAGGCGCCCCTGCAGCAGCAGGGCCTCGGTCTTGAGTTTCTCGTTCTCGGCGATCAGCTCGGTGCGACTGCCGAACTGGCCGGCCACGCCCTGCCACATGCGCTGCGGCAGATCGGTGATCCAGTAGGATTCCATCAGCACCAGGCCCATCTGGCTGCGCACCGGCTTGAGCAGGTCGAAGCGCGAGTCGACCACCATCAGCGCGACCGACATCACTACCAGCACGAGCAGGCGAACGCCCAGCGAGGGGCCCTTGGAGAAAAGCGGTTTAATGGGCCGTTCCTCGTGGACGACTCAGGAGGTCATGGGACATGGGGCAATGCACCAGCCTGCTGCGGGTTGACGGAAACGGCGCCCGGGCGGGCGCCAGCACAGCGCATACAGGTAGCACTGTGCGTGCCACCTGTAAACCTGAGGATGCTACTGCGCAGCGATCACTCGCTGGAGAGCAGGTCCATGGCGTGCTTGTCCATCATCTCCAGCGCACGACCACCGCCGCGGGCGACGCAGGTCAGCGGGTCTTCGGCGACGATCACCGGCAGGCCGGTTTCCTGGGCCAGCAGCTTGTCCAGGTCGCGCAGCAGCGCACCACCACCGGTCAGCACCAGGCCGCGCTCGGCGATGTCCGAGGCCAGCTCGGGCGGCGACTGCTCCAGGGCGCTCTTGACCGCCTGGACGATGGTCGCCAGGGATTCCTGCAGCGCTTCGAGCACTTCGTTGGAGTTCAGGGTGAAGGCACGCGGCACGCCTTCGGCCAGGTTGCGGCCACGGACGTCGACTTCGCGCACTTCGCCGCCCGGGTAGGCGGTACCGATTTCCTGCTTGATGCGCTCGGCGGTGGATTCGCCGATCAGGCTGCCGTAGTTGCGGCGCACGTAGGTGACGATGGCTTCGTCGAAGCGGTCGCCGCCGACGCGAACGGACTCGGCGTAGACCACGCCGTTGAGCGAGATCAGGGCGATTTCGGTGGTACCGCCACCGATGTCGACGACCATCGAGCCGCGGGCCTCTTCGACCGGCAGGCCGGCACCGATGGCGGCGGCCATTGGCTCTTCGATCAGGAACACTTCGCGGGCACCGGCGCCAAGGGCCGACTCACGGATGGCACGGCGCTCGACCTGGGTCGACTTGCACGGCACGCAGATCAGCACGCGCGGGCTGGGCTGCAGGAAGCTGTTTTCGTGCACTTTGTTGATGAAGTACTGCAACATTTTTTCACAAACGCTGAAGTCGGCGATCACGCCGTCCTTCATCGGGCGAATGGCCGCGATGTTGCCAGGCGTACGGCCCAGCATGCGCTTGGCTTCGGTACCGACTGCGACGACGCTTTTCTGGTTGCCGTGGGTGCGGATGGCAACCACCGAGGGCTCATTCAGGACGATACCGCGCTCACGCACGTAAATAAGGGTGTTGGCAGTACCCAGGTCGATGGACAGATCGCTGGAAAACATGCCACGCAGTTTCTTGAACATGGGAAAGTGACCCTGGGGAAAGCGTGGGTAAAAAAGTGCGGCAAACTCTAACAATGGCAGGGATTTTGGGCAAGGAGCCAATATGTTAAATTGGCTGTTTTTCCGAGCATGCCTGCCGATGATCGCGGCCCTTTGACCGCCAGAATCCCAGCATGTTCCTCATTTGCGGACTCATTCCGTCTGTCGTTTTCCTGGAGATCCCCATGGCGCTTCAACGCTCCGACGTGGAAAAGATCGCCCATCTGGCCCGCCTGGGCCTGAATGAAGGCGAATTGCCACGCACCACCGATGCCTTGAACAGTATTCTCGGGCTGGTCGACCAGATGCAAGCCGTCGACACCACCGGCGTGGAACCCCTCGCCCACCCGCTGGAGACCACCCAGCGCCTGCGTCCCGACCAGGTCACCGAAAGCAACCAGCGCGACCGCTACCAGGCCGTCGCTCCGTCGACCGAGAACGGTCTGTACCTGGTTCCGAAAGTCATCGATTAAGGGATAGCGCCTGCCATGCATCAACTCACTCTGGCCGAGATCGCCCGTGGCCTCGCCGACAAGTCGTTCTCCTCGGAAGAACTGACCGGCGCCCTGCTGTCGCGCATCAAGCAGCTCGACCCGCAGCTCAACAGCTTCATCACCATAACCGAGACCCAGGCCCTGGAGCAGGCGCGCGCCGCCGACGCCCGTCGCGCCGCAGGTGAAGCCGGCGCGCTGTTGGGCGCGCCGATCGCCCACAAAGACCTGTTCTGCACCAACGGCGTGCGCACCAGCTGCGGCTCGAAGATGCTCGACAGCTTCACCGCCCCGTACGACGCCACCGTGGTCGCCAAGCTGGCCGAGGCCGGCATGGTCACCCTGGGCAAGACCAACATGGACGAGTTCGCCATGGGCTCGGCCAACGAGTCCAGCCACTACGGCGCGGTGAAGAACCCGTGGAACCTCGAGCACGTGCCAGGCGGCTCGTCCGGCGGCTCGGCCGCCGCCGTGGCCGCGCGCCTGCTGCCGGCCACCACCGGCACCGACACCGGCGGCTCGATCCGCCAGCCGGCGGCGCTGACCAACCTCACCGGCCTCAAGCCCACCTACGGCCGCGTGTCGCGCTGGGGCATGATCGCCTACGCCTCGAGCCTAGACCAGGGCGGCCCGCTGGCCCGCACCGCCGAGGACTGCGCCCTGCTGCTGCAAGGCATGGCCGGTTTCGACGCCAAGGACTCGACCTCGGTCGACGAGCCGGTGCCGGATTTCAGCGCCAACCTGAACGCTTCGCTGCAAGGCCTGCGCATCGGCCTGCCGAAGGAATACTTCGGCGCCGGCCTCGACCCGCGCATCGCCGATCTGGTCCAGGCCAGCGTCAAGGAGCTGGAGAAGCTCGGCGCGGTGGTCAAGGAAATCAGCCTGCCGAACATGCAGCACGCTATTCCGGCGTACTACGTGATCGCCCCGGCGGAGGCCTCCTCCAACCTGTCGCGTTTCGACGGCGTGCGCTTCGGCTACCGCTGCGAGGATCCCAAGGACCTCACCGACCTGTACAAGCGCTCCCGTGGCGAAGGCTTCGGCGCCGAAGTGCAGCGCCGCATCATGGTCGGTACCTACGCCCTGTCGGCCGGCTACTACGACGCCTACTACGTCAAGGCGCAGCAGATCCGCCGCCTGATCAAGAACGACTTCGTCGCCGCGTTCAACGACGTCGACGTGATTCTCGGCCCGACCACGCCGAACCCGGCCTGGAAGCTCGGTGCCAAGAGCAGCGATCCGGTCGCCGCCTACCTTGAAGACGTCTACACCATCACCGCCAACCTGGCGGGCCTGCCGGGCCTGTCGATGCCGGCCGGCTTCGTCGACGGCCTGCCGGTGGGCGTGCAACTGCTGGCCCCGTACTTCCAGGAAGGCCGCCTGCTCAACATCGCGCACCGTTACCAGCAAGTCACCGACTGGCACACCCGCGCCCCCAACGGCTTCTGAGGAGTTCACACATGCAATGGGAAGTTGTGATCGGGCTGGAGATTCATACCCAGCTCGCCACCCAGTCGAAGATCTTCTCCGGCAGCGCCACCACCTTCGGCTCCGAGCCGAACACCCAGGCCAGCCTGGTCGATTTGGGCATGCCCGGCGTGCTGCCGGTGCTCAATCAGGAAGCCGTGCGCATGGCGTGCATGTTCGGCCTGGCGATCGATGCCGAGATCGGCCCGCGCAACGTGTTCGCGCGCAAGAACTACTTCTACCCCGACCTGCCCAAGGGCTACCAGATCAGCCAGATGGACCTGCCGATCGTCGGCAAGGGCCACCTGGACATCGCCCTGGAAGACGGCACCATCAAGCGCATCGGCGTGACCCGCGCGCACCTTGAAGAAGATGCCGGCAAGAGCCTGCACGAAGACTTCAACGGCGCCACCGGCATCGACCTGAACCGCGCCGGCACGCCGCTGCTGGAGATCGTCTCCGAACCGGACATGCGCAGCGCCAAAGAGGCGGTGGCCTACGTCAAGGCCATCCACGCCCTGGTGCGCTACCTGGGCATCTGCGACGGCAACATGGCCGAAGGCTCGCTGCGCTGCGACTGCAACGTCTCGATCCGCCCGAAAGGCCAGACCGAGTTCGGCACCCGCTGCGAGATCAAGAACGTCAACTCGTTCCGCTTCATCGAGCGGGCGATCAACAGCGAGATCCAGCGCCAGATCGACCTGATCGAGGACGGCGGCAAGGTGGTACAGGAAACCCGCCTGTACGACCCGAACAAGGACGAAACCCGCTCCATGCGCAGCAAGGAGGAAGCCAACGACTACCGTTACTTCCCCGACCCTGACCTGCTGCCGGTGGTCATCGAGCCAAGCTTCCTCGACAGCGTGCGCGCCGCCCTGCCGGAGCTGCCGCCGCAGAAGGTCGAGCGCTTCCAGAGCCAGTACGGCCTGTCGGCCTACGACGCCAACGTGCTGGCCTCCAGCCGCGAGCAGGCCGACTACTTCGAGCAGGTGGTGAAGATCGGCGGCGACGCCAAGCTGGCCGCCAACTGGGTCATGGTCGAGCTGGGCAGCCTGCTGAACAAGCTGGGTGTCGAGATCGACCAGTCGCCGGTCAGCGCCGAGCACCTCGGTGGCATGCTGCTGCGCATCCGCGACAACACCATCAGCGGCAAGATCGCCAAGACCGTGTTCGAGGCCATGGCCGCCGGTGAAGGCGATGCCGACGGCATCATCGAAAGCAAAGGTCTCAAGCAGGTCACCGACACCGGCGCGATCGACAAGATGCTCGACGAGATGCTCGCCGCCAACGCCGAACAGGTCGAACAGTACCGCGCCGCCGACGAGGCCAAGCGCGGCAAGATGTTCGGCTTCTTCGTCGGCCAGGCGATGAAGGCGTCCAAAGGCAAGGCCAACCCGGGGCAAGTGAACCAATTGCTCAAGGCCAAGCTCGAAGGGTGATCTGAGAACGCGGCGAGGGCTTCGCCCTCGATCGCGGATGAATCCGCTCCTACAGGTGTGTGTAGGAGCGGATTCATCCGCGATGGGCCGCAGAGCGGCCCATTTGCGGAGCATCCGAATTGCTGAAGCAATCCCTCACCACCCTCACCCTCTTCTCCCTCCTGGCCGGCTGCGCCAGCCATGACATCGACCCACGCGGCTACGACCAGACCGGCACCGCCTCCTACTACGGCGCCCGTCACCACGGCAAACGTACCGCCAGCGGCGAACCCTTCAACCAGCACGGCCTCACCGCCGCCCACCGCAGCCTGCCTTTCGGCAGCCGGGTGCTGGTCACCAACCTGTCCAACCAGCGCAGCGTCGTGGTGCGCATCAACGACCGCGGCCCGCATACCCGTGGCCGGCTGATCGACCTGTCACGCGCCGCCGCAGAAAAAATCGGTATGCTCCGTAGCGGAACCGCGCGAGTCCGGGTACAAGGTCTGAGCGATTGACCTGACTGGAGCCCTCGCCATTTTCGACCTGGCCACCCTCCCCGCCTTCAGCCTGCTGCAACTGGGCCTGGGCCTCGTGCTGCTGATCATCGGCGCCGAACTGCTGGTGCGCGCCGCCCTGCGCCTGGCCGGCCGCCTGCACGTGCGCCCGCTGATCATCGGCCTGAGCCTGGTGGCCTTCGGCAGTACCGCGCCACAGCTGACCGTGAGCCTGCAGGCCGCCTACCAGGGCGCGCCGGACGTGGCGCTGGGCAGTGTCGTGGGCAGCAACATCTTCAACGTGCTGGTGATCCTCGGCCTGGCGGCACTGATCATTCCGCTGCGCGTGTCGCGCCAACTGGTGCGCCTGGACATCCCACTGATGATCCTGGCCAGCACCCTGGTGTACCTGCTAGCGCTCAACGGCCAACTCGGGCGCCTGGAAGGCGGCCTGCTGCTGCTCGGCCTGCTGGGCTACCTGGCCATGCTCTGGCATCAGTCACGCCACTACGCCCGCACCTACCCCGCGCCGAACACCGTACACGCCAGCCCACTGCGCTTCTGGAGCAGGACAGTGCTGCAAGTTGTCGTGGGCCTGGGCCTCCTGAGCCTGGCCGGCCATCTGCTGCTGGAGGCGGTGGTCGAGGTGGCTACCGACCTGGGCCTGTCCGAGCGCATCATCGGCCTGACCGTGGTGGCCGTGTGCACCTCGTTGCCGGAGCTGGCCGCCGCGCTGATCGCGGCCCTGCGCGGCGAACGGGAGATCGCCGTGGGCACGGTGATCGGCAGCAACCTGTTCAACCTGCTGGCGGTGCTGGGGCTCACGGCGGTGATCACCCCCGAGCCCTTGTCGATCTCACCCAACGCCCTGGACTTCGACCTGCCGGTGATGCTCGGTGTCGCCGCCCTGTGCCTGCCGGTGTTCTATTCCGGCTACCGGGTCACCCGTGCCGAAGGCCTGGTGTTCCTGTGCCTGTACCTGGCCTACGGGCTGCATGTGGTGGCCTTCACCACCGGCATGCCGCTGGCCGGACGCCTTGAACGATTGATGCTGTTCTATGTAATGCCCGTGCTCGGGGTCGTGCTGCTGTACACCACGGCTCGTGCCTGGCGCCGCCAACACTAAGGAAAACAACATGGCTGACACGAAACAGACCGGCGAAAGCATTCGTCGCCAGGTGATGGGTGATGCCTTCGTCGATCGCGCCCTGGGCAATGCGACCGCGTTCACCCAACCGCTGCAGGACTTCGTCAACGAACATGCCTGGGGGAGTGTCTGGGCCCGTGATGGGCTGCCGCTGAAGACCCGCAGCCTGATCACCCTGGCCACCCTGACCGCGCTCAAGTGCCCGCAGGAGCTCAAGGGGCACGTACGCGGGGCGCTTAACAACGGTTGCACCGTTGAGGAGATCCGCGAGGCGCTGCTGCATTGCGCGGTGTATGCAGGGGTGCCGGCGGCGATTGATGCGTTTCGGGCGGCGCAGGAAGTGATTGATAGCTATCAGGCGAGTTCTAGCGATTAAGGGCGGGCGCCCTGGCCTCGTGACTGTTACCTATGTGAGTGAACTTTTGTGTAACCCATGTGGGTGATCCAAATATTGGTTGCCCGCGAAGACGCCCCTGAGATCACACAGTTGCAACTAGCGAAAGCTGCGCCAGCCCAGGCGCCGCCCGTGTCTTCGCGACTTCAGGAGGCCGAACGCAGGCCTTGCGGAGGGAGGTGACGGGCATGGATGCCCGTCAAGCGCTGGGGCCCAGGATGGGCCCTGCAGCGCGGTCCTCCCGGGAGCAAGGCCGGAGTGAGGGGACCCGGAGCGAAGCGTAGGGCCGGATGAATGGAGCGCAGCGTTTTTTGGTTACTTTTTGTCGCGTTTGACAAAAAGTGACTCGCCGTAAGGGCGAAAAGGTGACTATGCGTCGATATCGTAAATGAATGCGCTTACAACAATAAAAACCGACGCCGACCGTCTTTGACTTTGACTTTGACTTTGACTTTTAAATAGTTTGTTTTAAAAGTTATATGCGCATTCATTTGCGATGGTGACGCAGAGTCACCTTTCCGCCCTTACGGCGGCTCACTTTTTGAAGGATCAAAAAGTAAGCAAAAAATCCTCGCTCCATTCATCCGGCCCCTACGCTTCGCTCCGGGGTTCCCTCGCTCCGTTCTTGCTCCCGGGAGGACCGCGCTGAACGCCCCATCCTGGGGCGCAGCGCTTGACGGGCATCCATGCCCGTCACCTCCCTTCGCAAGAACTCCGCTCGGCCTCCTGAAGTCGCAATTGGCGTTGCCTGAACTATCGCGCACTTAGAAGCAAGATCAAGATCAATAGATGCGAAGTTGGAGATTAGACAGCTGGCAATATATTGACTGCCTGCGCTGGCAACCGAGAGATTGAAAACAGACTTGAATAACCATGATACGCCATCCAAGCCTGCTCGGTTTCAGGACGCCATGAACATCCCGAAACCGAACTAGATAAAATCAGGCCTGCCGCGCCTTCTTGACCCGGAATGCCACCCACAACACAGCAATCCACGCCGGAATCAACATCACCGAAATACGAATCGGCGGCGTCAGGTACATCACCACCAGGATCAGCACGATGAACGCCAGGCACAAGTAGTTGGTCAGCGGATGCCCCAGGCTACGGTAGAACGGCTGGATACCCGCCGCCAGCTTGGCCTTGCGGAACTTCAGGTGGGTAATGCTGATGCTCGCCCAGTTGATCACCAACGCCGACACCGCCAGGGCCATGAGCAGACCGAAGGCCTCGCCCGGCATCAGGTAGTTGATCACCACGCACAGCCCGGTGGCGAAGGCCGACACGCCCAGCGCGGTAAGCGGCACACCACGACGGCTGACCTTGAGCAGTTGGCGCGGCGCGTCACCCTGCGTGGCCAGGCCGAACAGCATGCGGCTGTTGGCGTACACGCAGCTGTTGTAGACCGACAGCGCGGCGGTCAGCACCACGACGTTGAGGATGGTCGCAACAAGGTCGCTGTCCAGCTCGTGGAAGATCATCACGAACGGACTGCCGCCCTGCACCACCTTCTGCCACGGATACAGAGACAGCAGCACGGCCAGCGCGCCGATGTAGAAGATCAGGATGCGATAGACCACCTGGTTGGTGGCCTTCGGAATGCTCTCACGCGGGTTGGCCGCCTCGGCGGCGGTGATGCCCACCAGCTCCAGGCCACCAAAGGAGAACATGATCACCGCCAGGGCCATGATCAGCCCGGTGACGCCGTTGGGGAAGAAGCCACCGTACTGCCACAGGTTGGCGACACTGGCATCGGGTCCGCCGTGGCCACTGGTCAGCAGCCAGGCGCCGAAACCGATCATGCTGACGATCGCCACCACCTTGACCAGGGCGAACCAGAACTCCATTTCGCCGTACACCTTCACCTGGGTCAGGTTGATGGCGTTGATCACCACGAAGAAGATCGCCGCCGTGGCCCAGGTGGGGAAGTCGGGCCACCAGTACTGCACATAGATGCCCACCGCGGTGAGCTCGGCCATGCCGACCAGCACGTAGACCACCCAGTAGTTCCAGCCCGAGACGAAACCGGCGAACTCGCTCCAGTACTGGTGGGCGAAGTGGCTGAAGCTGCCGGCGACCGGCTCCTCGACCACCATCTCGCCCAGCTGGCGCATGATCAGGAAGGCCATCAGGCCGGCGATGGCGTAGCCCAGCAACACCGACGGGCCGGCCAGCTGGATGGTCTGGGCGATGCCCAGGAACAGCCCGGTGCCGATGGCCCCGCCCAGCGCGATCAGCTGGATATGGCGATTCTTCAGCCCGCGCTGCAAGCGCTCGGGCGTGCTCTGGTCTTGCATGAAGTGTCCTTTAGGTGAGGCAGTGTTATTGGTTTTGCTTGCAATCGACTAGATCCATCCACCCCATTGCAAGAAGAAAATCCCGATGTTCGTGGTGACTGCGGCCATCAGCGTGGTGATCACGATGATCGACGCCGCCAGTTCATGGTTGCCGTTGGCCTCCCGCGCCATCACATAACTGGCCGCCGCGGTGGGGCTGCCAATGTAGAGGAACAGGATGCCAAGCTCGGCACCGCGAAAACCGCACAACCAGGCGCCAAGCGTTCCCAGCACAGGCAGCCAGACCATCTTCACCAGGCTGACGTCGATGGCCAACCGGCCACTGTCGCGCAGCGCCGCCAGTGACAGGGTGCCGCCGATGCAGATCAACGCCAGCGGCAAGGTCATCTGCGCCAGGTAGTCCCCTGAGGTCAGCAGCCAGTTGGGCAGCGGCACCTGGCCATAGGCCATGGGCGTGGCCAGCAGCACGCTGATGATCAACGGATTGCTGAGGATGCTCTTGCAGATGCTCCACGGGTCGGACTTCAGGTCCGGGCTGTACACCGCCAGGACCACCGCCGACAGCGAGTTGTACATGAGGATCACCAACCCGGCCAGCACCGCGCCGAGGGATATACCGTAGTCGCCATACAGGCTGGCCGCCAGTGCCAGGCCGATCACGCCGTTATTGCCGCGAAACGCGCCCTGCGTGTAGACGCCCCGGTCCGCCCGCGGGCAGCGCCAGATCGCCAGGCCCCAGGCCAGGCCGAAACACGCCAGCGTCGCAACCACGAAGTAGAGGATCACCCCTGGCTTCACCGCGGATGCCAGGTCGGCGTGGTAGATGCCGAGGAACAGCAGCGCTGGCATGCACACGTTGAACACCAGCTTCGAGGCGACCCGGTTGAAGTTGTCATCGATCAAGCGGATGCGCTTGAGCAGCACGCCCATGAACAGCATGGCGAACACAGGGGCCGTGATGTTCAGTGTCTGGATGAGAAGGGCAAGCATGCAACGTGTTCCCGGGAAATACCGTCAGGGGCGCCATCATACGTGAGTGCCGGGGGAGTTGCGCCCGCCACAGCAGCCAGATACCCGCACAAAGAGGCCTTGACGTAGGAGTTTTCCTGAATATAGTACGAATCACTGTATATGCATACAGTATAAAAATGGATTATCCGGACATTGCAAGGAGCAAATCATGTCAGGAATGCACACAATGCCTGCTGCCGCGAAGGCCCAGGCAACGCTGGTGGTCGCTGACCTCGAGCAACTGTTCGAGGAACAGGGCGTCGCCCTGCCAGGCAGCGACAGCCATCTGATGCTGGTCATGCATGGCCACCACACCGTCAAGTACCACCGCCATGCGCCGCCACCGGCGCGCGGCCCATCCGCACGGCGCGGGCCGGAGCTGTTCTTCGAAGGCGGCGAACACACCGCCATCGGCGACAATACCCTGCTGCGCTTTGAAGCGGGTCAACCGGGTATCCCCGCCCATCAGTCGCCGCTGCCGTTGCCCAACGGCTTGAGCCTGACCTATGGCCAGGTGATCGCCCTGGGCGGCGACTTCTACGGCTTGCCTGATCACTCGATCGCCGATGGCGCCAACGACGCCGAGCGGATCGAACGCTTCACCCAGGCCTTCGACTCCCTGGCGCGCCTGCCGGCAGCCAAGGCGGAAGCCGAACAGATCCTCGCGGTCATGCAGGAAGAAATCGGCGCCGCCAACCAGGCCATCAAGGACGGCCGCCAGCCCCACGAGGCCTATGACGCGCTGGGTGACAGCCTGTCGGCGCGCTGGAACCGCATCACCGGGGGTGGCAGCTTCGCCTCCGACCTGTTCCCCCTGGGCCGCTATCTGAAACTGGCCGCCAGCAACTGGGACCACTTCGGCCCCTGGGCGCTGGCGGCCTACCAGGCCGGCCACGCCGCCGCCCTGCAGCAGGCGCTGAAAGCCCGCGCCAGCGGCGAGGAGCGCGACCTGCAACTGGCCTACGCGATGAACGCCTTCGCCGATCACTTCCTCACCGACCTGTTCTCCGCCGGCCACCTGCGGGTGCCGCGCAAGGCCCTGGCCGATACCGTCACGCCGAGTGACGTCGGCTCGCTGATCTCGCGCTTCATGCACGACGAGGACAGCAAGTACGGCCTGGCCGTGCGCAATGCCGAAGGTGAGCAATGGCGTGCCTACGGCGACAAGCGCTACTTCGACAGCGTCGATGTGGCCAACCGTCGCCAGGTGGGCCGCGCCGTGCAACGTTCGGCCGACGAGGTGTTCCAGGCCTTCGCCGAAGGCCAGGCGCCTGCGGCGAAGGACTTCGCGGCGCTGCGCCTGGCGCCCGACCTGCGGGCCGCCGAGCAGGACCTGATGCCCGGCAACTTCGCCCCACTGTACTTCCAGGACGGCAAGTCCGTGCTGCGGCGCAAGGATGTCAACGACCTCAATGACCGCAACCGCATCGGCGACTGGTGGGGCTGGAGCACCTACCTGCTGCTCAAGGACTACAAGCCGAACAAGCCCACCGGCTTCATCGATGCCCCGGCCGCCTCGCCGGCGATCACCGGCTGGGAGCGCCGCGAGCCCGATGGCCTGAACTGGCAGCGGGGCAACGCGGTGCGCTACGCCTTCAGCGTCACCGACCAGCTCAACGAGTCGTACATCGGCCCGTGGAGCGCCTATGTCGAGTTGACCGACCAGTTCCATCCAAGCGTGCAGGTGCCGGCGGACGGCAAGCAACGCGGGCGCAACCTGTTCCGCCAGTTCCGCGGCGGTTCACCGGAACTGATCGCAAGCCTGGACGGCAAGACCACGCTCTATATCGATCGCAACGCGTGACAAGGAGGTCACCGATGACTATCAAGATCAAACTGGAACTGGCTTCGGGCCAGTCGATGGAAGGCATGCCGCTGGAGTTGCTGCGTGCCGGCAAGGTGATTGGCCGGACGAAAGTACCGGCAGGGGGACAGGTGGCGTTCGAGGCGCCATCGGGGACAGGGCAACTGGCGGTGCGGGTTGACCGCTCGGGGGTGAAAGCCTGATAGAAGGCGGGGGCCTCTCATCGGGCCATGCGCAATCCCTGTAGGAGCGGCCTTGCGCCGCGAAAGGGCCGCAAGGCGGCCCCGGCGGTTTCAGCGTTCCACCGAGATCGGGGCTGCTGCGCAGCCCTTTCGCGGCGCAAGGCCGCTCCTACAGGAATGTGCGTCAGCGCCGCACCGGGCGCTTCTGCAACTTGCGCTGCAGCGTGCGCCGGTGCATGCCCAGCGCCCGCGCCGTGGCGGAAATGTTGCCTTCGTGCTCGCTCAGCACCCGCTGGATATGCTCCCACTGCAGGCGATCCACCGACATCGGGTTTTCCGGCACCAGGGTGTCCAGGTCAGTGTGCTCCGAGAGCAGCGCCGCCAGCACATCGTCGGCGTCCGCCGGCTTGCACAGGTAGTTGCAGGCCCCGCGCTTGACCGCCTCGACCGCCGTGGCGATGCTCGAGTAGCCGGTCAGGATCACCACCCGCATCTCCGGGTCCAGCTCCAGCAGCTTGGGCAGCAACACCAGGCCCGAGTCGCCTTCCATCTTCAGGTCCAGCGTGGCGTAGTCCGGCAGGTCCTGCTCGGCCAGCTTCAGGCCTTCCTCGGCGGAACCCGCAGTGCTCACGCGGAACCCGCGACGGGCCATGGCCCGGGCCATCACCCGGGTAAAGGTGGCGTCGTCATCCACCAGCAGCAGGTGCGGCAGTTCTTCGCCTTCGACCTGGTTTTCTTCGCTCATCTTGCATCTCCTCGCTTGCCATGGGGCAGGCGCAGTTCGGTCAGGGTGCCACCCTGCTCATGACTATAGAGTTTCACCGAACCGCCCGCACGCGTCACGCTGGCCTTGCTCAAGAACAGGCCCAGGCCGAAGCCTTTGCCCTTGGTGGTAATGAAGGGTTTGCCGATCGCCTCGGCGATGGCCGGCGGCACGCCGGGGCCATGGTCACGGATGCTGATGACGATGTCCTGGGCATCCCAGTCCAGGCGCACCTCCAGGTCATCCGGGCAGGCATCGGCGGCGTTGTTCAACAGGTTCAGCAGCGCCTGGGTCAGGTCCGGCGGCGGCGTCAGCCGCGGCACCACGCCATCGCGCAGGCGCTGGAAGCGGTAGCTGGCCTCGGGGCGCATCAAGTGCCAGCGGTTGAGCGCCTCGTCCAGCCAGGCGGTGACATCCTGCTCGACGATCGCCAGGCGCCGGTTGGCCTCGGCGGCGCGCACCAGTTGCTGCAAGGTTTCCTTGCACAGCTTGACCTGGTCCTGAAGGATCTGCAGGTCTTCCTGCAACAGGGGGTCGGCGTGATCCTGGCGCATTTCATTGAGCAGCACGCTCATGGTCGCCAGCGGCGTGCCCAGCTCATGGGCGGCGCCAGCGGCCTGGGTGGCCACGGCCAGCAGCTGCTCGTCGCGCAGGCTTTCTTCACGGCGTTCAGCGCGCAGGTTCTCCTGCCGACGCAGCTCCTCGGCCATGCGCGCGGCGAAGAAGGTGATCACCCCCGCGGCGAGGGCGATGCTCAGCCACATGCCATAGACCTGCATGGTGTCGCGGGCCAGCGGCAGCGTTTCCAGCGGGTAGTACTGCACCAGCAGCAAGCTGTAGGCCACCAGGGCAATGCCCGAGAGCACCAGCGAGTAGATCCATGGCAGCGTGACCGCGGCGATCGCCAGCGGCACCAGGTAATAAGAGACGAAGGGGTTGGTCGAACCGCCCGAGTAATAAAGCAGGGCACTGTGGATCAGCAGGTCACAGGCCAGCTGCAGGGCGTATTCGAGCTCGGTGACCGGCAACGACAGGCGCAGGCGCAGGGCGGTGAACGCGCACAGCAGCGACGACAGCGCCAGCGTCACCGCCAGCGAGAACCACGGCAACGGCAGCAGCTCGGTCCAGTAGGCCACGCCCACGGAGCCGGCCTGGGCCGCCAGCACGAGAATGCGGATGAAGGTCAGGCGCCAGAGGTTCTGGCGTGTAGCGGACAACGGTTGTGCGACGGCGAGCATGAGCTCTCCCAATGAGTGCTCCAGGAAAATCGGCTGGAGTATACCGAAGCCGGGCGCCTCGCTGCAGCGATGCGGCAAAGCGCCACACTTTGTCACAGACTCATGATGGCATTTTTGAACCCACTACACTGTTGCCGGTCTGATCGGCCATGCGTGGAACGGATGTCCTCATCCACGCCTTACCTTGCCAAGGAGCTCCACATGCACATTTCCCGTCGCGGCGCCGCCGCCGTTGCCCTGTCCTTCGGCATGCTCGCCAGCCTGCCGGCCCTGGCGGCCGATGAGCCGCGCTACAACCAGGTGTCGCTGCGCGCCGAAGTCAGCAAGGAAGTGGCGCGCGACCTGATGGTCGTGACGCTGTACAGCGAAGCCCAGAACAGCGACCCGGGCAAGCTCGCCAAGGAGATCACCGAGACCATGAACAAGGCCGTGCAGCAGGCCCGCCAGGTCAAGGACGTGAAGATCAGCCAGGGCAGCCGCAACAGCTACCCGATCTACGACACCAAGGGCCAGAAGATCACCGGCTGGCGCGAGCGCGCCGAGCTGCGCCTGGAAGGCGCCGATTTCCCTGCCCTGTCCAAGCTCACCGGCGAGCTGCTGCAGGACCTGAAAATGGGCGGCATGGACTTCTCCATCGCCCCGGCCACGCGCAAGTCCAATGAGGACGAGCTGCTCAAGGACGCCGTCGCCGCCTTCAAGGCCCGCGCCCAGCTGGCCACCGAGGCCCTCGGCGGCAAGGGCTACAAGGTGGTCAGCCTGAACCTCAACAGCAGCGGCTACCCACGTCCGTACCTGCGCAGCGCACCGATGGCGATGATGGCCAAGGGCGCCGCCGACGAGGCCGCGCCGGCACCGGATATCGAGGCGGGCACCAGCGAAGTCAGCATGAGTGCCGATGGCCTGATCGAAGTCCAGGTCCCCTGACCCCTCCAACTGGATGTCCGAGTCGCGTAAAGCGTCTCGGACAGCAGTTTCAGACCTTTCCTACGCACCAAACGGGTGCATCTGCTTGTCACATAAAGTGCGAAATATCTTGTAATTTCCGCCCTTTTCTCCCGCGCAAACGATCAACATTCGCCAAAGTTATATGGATGCGACATCCATGTACGTCCGTACCACTATTTTGGCGCCAACCATCCCGCTGAGTGTTGCATTGGGAACACCCCCTGCATAAGTATCCGCAGGTCGGCTCACGAGGCCGCCTCAATTCGAAAAATGACAACAATGAGGCCACCATGCTCAAACACGCAGTCATTCCGTTCCTGGTTGGCGCAGGCTTGCTAGCCGGCGCACCGTTCGCCCACGCCGCGACCAATCTGGTGTTCTGCTCCGAAGGCAGCCCGGCCGGTTTCGACCCTGGCCAGTACACCACCGGGACCGACTTTGACGCCTCCGCCGAAACCATGTTCAACCGCCTGACCCAGTTCGAGCGCGGCGGTACCAAGGTCATTCCGGGCCTGGCTACCCAGTGGGAGGTTTCCGATGACGGCAAGACCTACACCTTCCACCTGCGCGAAGGCGTGAAGTTCCATACCACCGAGTACTTCAAGCCAAGCCGTGCGTTCAACGCCGACGACGTGCTGTTCACCTTCAACCGCATGCTCGACAAGGACCACCCCTTCCGCAAGGCCTACCCCACCGAATTCCCGTACTTCACCGACATGGGCATGGACAAGAACATCGCCAAGCTCGAGAAGGTCGATGAGCACACCGTGAAGTTCACCCTCAACGACGTCGACGCCGCGTTCATCCAGAACCTGGCCATGAGCTTCGCCTCGATCCAGTCCGCCGAATACGCCGACCAACTGCTCAAGCAGGGCAAGGCCGCCGATATCAACCAGAAGCCGATCGGCACCGGCCCGTTCGTGTTCAGCAAGTACCAGAAGGACGCGCAGATCCGCTACAAGGGCAACAAGGACTATTGGAAGCCCGAAGACGTCAAGATCGACAACCTGATCTTCGCCATCAGCACCGACGCCTCGGTGCGCATGCAGAAGCTCAAGAAGAACGAGTGCCAGGTCACCCTGTTCCCGCGCCCGGCCGACATCAAGCCGCTGCAGGAAGACAAGAAGCTGCAGATGCCTGAACAGGCCGGCTTCAACCTCGGCTACATCGCCTACAACGTGATGGACAAGGTCAAGGGCAGCAACGACGCCAACCCGCTGTCGCAACTCAAGGTGCGCGAAGCGCTGGACATGGCCGTCAACAAGCAGCAGATCATCGAATCGGTGTACCAGGGTGCCGGCCAGCTGGCGGTCAACGCCATGCCGCCGACCCAATGGTCCTACGACACCACGATCAAGGACGCCAAGTACGATCCTGAGAAAGCCAAGCAGCTGCTCAAGGAAGCCGGCGTCAAGGAAGGCACCGAGATCACCCTGTGGGCCATGCCGGTGCAGCGCCCGTACAACCCCAACGCCAAGCTGATGGCCGAAATGCTCCAGTCCGACTGGGCCAAGGTCGGCATCAAGGCCAAGATCGTCAGCTACGAATGGGGCGAGTACATCAAGCGTTCCAAGGGCGGCGAGCAAGGCGCCATGCTGATCGGCTGGAGCGGCGACAACGGTGACCCGGACAACTGGCTTGGCACCCTGTACAGCTGCGACGCCATGAGCGGCAACAACTTCTCCAAGTGGTGCTACAAGCCCTACGACGACCTGATCAAGCAGGCCAAGGCCACCCCCGACCAGGCCAAGCGCACCGAGCTGTACAAGCAGGCGCAACACATCCTCAAGGAACAGGTGCCGATCACCCCGATCGCCCACTCCACCGTGTATCAGCCAATGAGCACGTCCGTGAAGGACTTCAAGATCAGCCCCTTCGGCCTGAATTCCTTCTACGGGGTCAGCGTGGACAAGTAACGGCCGTGATCGTCCCGCCGGGTTTGCCGGCGGGGCGATGACACGACCGGGCGATACGTAGGGCAATTCCCTCACGCTCGCCGGAACGCTCCCGCACCCAAATCAGTAGCGAACCCTGGCTCCCGCATTCTGGCGCACCTATCGTCAGGACCGGGATGTTGCAGCCGCGTTTTGCCTGTCGCGGCCCGAAGAAGACGGACAAAGGATCTGCCATGCGCCTGACCCCACTGTGTTCCACCCTGCTTGCCCTCGGCCTGCTGAGCCAGGCCCCGGCGAGCTTCGCCAACAACCTGGTGTTCTGCTCCGAGGGCAGCCCGGCGGGCTTCGACACCGCCCAGTACACCGCGGCCACCGACAACGACGCCGCCGAGCCGATCTACAACCGCCTGGTCGAGTTCGAGCGTGGCGGCACCGCCGTGCAGCCGGGCCTGGCCACCGACTGGCAGGTGTCCGAGGACGGCCTGAAATACACCTTCCACCTGCGCCCCGGGGTGAAGTTCCATGCCAACAAGGACTTCAAGCCCACCCGCGACTTCAACGCCGACGACGTGCTGTTCACCTTCAACCGCATGCTCGACAAGAACCACCCCTTCCGCCAGGCCTACCCCACCGAGTTCCCGTACTTCATCAGCATGGGCCTGGACAAGAACATCGCCAGCGTCGAGAAGACCGACCCGCTGACCGTGGTCTTCACCCTCAACAAGGTCGACGCCGCGTTCCTGCAGAACATCGCCATGGCCTTCGCCTCGATTCTCTCCGCCGAGTACGCCGAGCACCTGCTGGCCGGCGGCAAGGCCAGCGACATCAACCAGAAGCCGATCGGCACCGGCCCGTTCGTGTTCCAGCGCTACCAGAAGGATTCGCAGATCCGCTTCAAGGGCAACAAGGACTACTGGGCGCCGGACCGGGTGAAGATCGACAACCTGGTGTTCTCGATCAACGTCGACCCGTCGGTGCGCATCCAGAAGCTGCGCCGCAACGAGTGCCAGATCACCCTGCATCCACGCCCGGCCGACCTGCCGGCGCTCAAGCAGGACGGCAAGCTGCAGGTGATGACCCAGCCCGGCTTCAACCTCGGCTACATCGCCTACAACACCCAGCACCCGCCGTTCGACCGGCTAGAGGTGCGCCAGGCCATGGACATGGCGGTGAACAAGAAAGCCATCATCGAGGCGGTCTACCAGGACGCCGGCCAGGCCGCGTCGAACGCCATGCCGCCGACCCAGTGGTCCTACGACAAGTCGATCAAGGACGCGCCCTTCGATCCGGAAAAAGCCAAGCAGCTGCTCAAGCAGGCCGGGGTCAAGGAAGGTACCGAAATCACCCTGTGGGCCATGCCGGTGCAGCGCCCCTACAACCCCAATGCCAAGCTGATGGCCGAAATGCTCCAGTCCGACTGGAGCAAGCTCGGCTTCAAGGTGCGCATCGTCAGCTACGAATGGGGTGAATACCTCAAGCGCATGAAGAACGGCGAGCACGATATCGCCCTGATCGGCTGGACCGGTGACAACGGCGACCCGGACAACTGGCTGGGCACGCTGTTCAGCTGCGACGCCATCGGCAGCAACAACTACTCGCTGTGGTGCGACACGCAGTACGACGCCCTGGTCAAGAAAGCCAAGCAGGTCACCGACCGCGACCAGCGCACCAGCCTCTACGAACAAGCCCAGCAACGCCTCAAGCAACAGGTGCCGATCACCCCGGTCGCGCACTCCACGGTCAACCAGCCGCTGAGCATCAGCGTGAAAGACTTCAAGGTCAGCCCCTTCGGACGCAACGTTTTCTCCGGCGTCAGCATCGATTGACCCTGCATTGCCCGGCCGGGAGTGCGACCCACTCCCGCGCCCGCGTGCAGCCCGGATTTGCCTGGCAACCCCAAGGCAGACACTGCAGTACCGCGTCACCGTGACAAGCCCGGCCCACGAGGCCGGGTGATAACTAAAAAAATATCAGGGAGCTTTCATGTTGATTCGTACCACCACCACCACCGCACTGGCCTTGTCCGTGGGCGCCTTCTGCGCCCTCGCCCAGGCCGAACCGATGAGCCAGGACTTCGTGCCGATCGCGCTCAAGTCCAGCAGCGAGCAGGCCGAGGCCAAGGGCTTCATCGATGGCCAGAGCCTGTCCGGCAGCACCCGCAACTGGTACGCCCGCGAACGCGCCACCCGCGCGCCGCTGTGGAAGTACTACAAGAGCGACGGCACCCGCCACGACACCCACAGCCGTGACAACTGGGTCCAGGGCACCATCCTCAACTACAGCTCGGGCTTCACCGAAGGTACCGTTGGCTTCGCCGTCGAGGCGGCGGCCTACAACGCCATCGCCCTCGAGCAGGGCCGCGCCGCCGTGGCCGGCCCGAACAACCGTACGCTGACCCACAGCGACGGCGATCCGATCGGCCAGTGGAGCAAGATGGGCCTGGGCAACGTCAAGGCGCGCATCTCCAACACCACGCTGACCGTGGGCCGCCAGTCGGTGGACACGCCGATGATCGCCTATATCGGCAACCGTGCGCTGCCTTCGAGCTTCCAGGGCGCGTTCCTGCACAGCGCCGAGTTCGAGAACCTGTCGTTCGACGCGGGTACCTTCGACCGCGTCTCGCCGCGTACCGAGCAGAGCCTGAGCAAGTTCCGCAGCGAATACGGCAACGGCGTGGAAACCGACCGCGCCAGCACCGTCGGCATCAACTACCAGCCGCTCAAGAGCCTGACCACCAGCCTCTACGCCACCAAGGTCGAGGACTTCTGGAACCAGTACTACTTCGGCGCCAACCACGTGCTGGGCGACAGCGCGGTGCTGAGCCTGACCACCGGTCTGAACTACTACAAGACCGTGGACGAAGGCAGCAAGAAGATGGGCGAGATCGACAACGACACCTACAGCCTGTCGTTCGGCCTGACCCACCAGGCCCACACCCTCACCGCCTCCTGGCAGCAGGTCAACGGCAACGAGTACTTCGACTACCTGCACGAAACCAACGGCATCTACCTGGCCAACTCCCTGCTGTCGGACTTCAACGGCCCGAACGAGAAATCCCTGCAGATCAGCTATGTGCTGAACATGGCGCCGTATGGCGTGCCGGGCCTGAAGTTCAACGTCTACAACGCCCGCGGCTGGGACATCGACGGTACCCACTACAAGGGCACCGCCTATGACGTCCGTGGCCAGGACGGCGAGAACCACTACGAGTGGGGCATCGGCACCAGCTACGCGGTACAGAGCGGCATGCTGAAGGACACCACCATCCGCGCCACCTATACCGCCCACCGTGCGAGCAAGGCACAGAGCGACGGCAGCCTCGACGAGTTCCGCGTCGTCACCACCATTCCGTTCAACATCCTCTGACCGTTGGCGCCACGGCCCGACTCCCCACGGGCCGTGGCGGCTACGCTGGAACTAGCACTGCAGGGAGGTTCCATGAAAAAGCTACCGCTACGTGCTGCCTTGGCAGCCGTCATCCTGGGCGCCGCATCGAATCTGGCGGCCAAGCCGCTGGTGGTGTGCACCGAAGCCAGCCCGGAAGGCTTCGACATCGTCCAGTACACCACCGCCGTCACCGCCGACGCCACGGCCGAGGCCATCTTCAACCGCCTGGTCGACTTCAAGCCCGGCACCACCGAGATCCAGCCGGCCCTGGCCACGAGCTGGGACGTCAGCCCCGACGGCCTGGTCTACACCTTCCACCTGCGCGAAGGCGTCAAGTTCCACACCACCGACTACTTCAAGCCCACCCGCGACTTCAACGCCGATGACGTGCTGTGGAGCCTGAACCGCCAGCTGAAGAAAGACCACCCGTGGCACGACAAGACCAGCGTCGGCTACCCCTATTTCGAGAGCATGGCCTTCAAGGACCTGCTCAAGTCGGTGGAAAAGACCGACGACCACACCGTGGTGATCACCCTGACCCGCCCGGAAGCGCCCTTCCTGCGCGACCTGGCCATGGCCTTCACCTCGATCTACTCCGCCGAGTACGGCGACCAGCTGCTCAAGGCCGGCAAGACCTCCGACCTCAACAGCAAGCCGGTCGGCACCGGCCCGTTCGTGTTCCAGCGCTACAGCAAGGATGCCCAGGTTCGCTACAAGGCCAACCCGGACTATTTCCGTGGCAAGCCGCCGGCCGACGGGCTGATCTTCGCCATCGCCACCGACAGCAACGTGCGCCTGCAGAAACTGCGCGCCAACGAGTGCCAGATCGCCCTGTATCCCAAGCCTGACGACGTGCCGGGCATCAAGACCGATCCAAAACTCAAGGTCGCCGAGATCGAGGCGCTGGTCACCGGCTACATCTCGATGAACACCCAGCACAAGTACCTGAGCGACGTGCGCGTGCGCAAGGCGATCAACATGGCCTTCGACCGCCAGACCCACGTCGACCAGCTGTTCGGCAAGGGCAACGCGCTGCCGGGCGTCAACCCCTACCCGCCGACCATGATCGGCTACAACACCGACAACAAGAACCCGCCCCACGACCTCGACAAGGCCCGCGCCCTGCTCAAGGAAGCCGGCGTGCCGGAAGGCACGGTGATCACCCTGTTCACCCGCAACGGCGGCGGCCCGACCAACCCCAACCCGCGCCTGTCGGCCGAAATGCTCCAGTCCGACCTGGCCAAGATCGGCATCAAGCTCGACATCCGCGTAATGGAATGGGCCGAGATGCTGCGTCGCGCCAAGAAGGGCGAGGCCGACCTGGTGTCGGCGGGCTGGGCCGGCGACAACGGCGACCCGGACAACTTCCTCACGCCGATGCTCAGCTGCGATGCGGTCAAGAGCGGCGAGAACTATGCACGCTGGTGCAACCAGAAATTCCAGGACCTGATCACCCGGGCCCGCGAAGTGATCGACAACGACGAACGCGCCAAGCTCTATAACGAGGCTTTGGCGGTGTACGATGAAGACCAGCCGTGGATCAGCATGGCCCACCCGAAAATGTTCACCGCCATGCGCGAGAACGTCGAAGGCTATGTGATCAACCCACTGACCAACAACAACTTCGCCACCACCAAGGTGAAGTAGAACAACAACAGCCGCCGGACCTTGTGCAAGAGGCCCCGGCGGCACTGCCGTTATCGGCTGATGAGGTACCCCTGACAATGTTGAGTTTTATTGCCCGACGCCTGGGACTGCTGATCCCGACGTTCTTCGGTATCACCCTGCTGACCTTCGCGCTCATACGCCTGATCCCCGGCGACCCGGTCGAAGTGATGATGGGCGAACGCCGGGTCGACCCCGAAATGCACGCCCAGGCCATGGAGCGCCTGGGCCTGAACAAACCACTGCCGGCCCAGTACCTGGACTATGTCGGCAAGCTCGCCCAGGGCGACCTCGGCGAATCCCTGCGCACCCGTGAAAGCGTATGGAACGAATTCCTCACCCTGTTCCCGGCAACGCTGGAGCTGGCCATGGCCGCCCTGCTGTTCGCCGGGGTCATCGGCCTGCTGGCCGGGGTGATCGCCGCGCTCAAGCGCGGCTCGCTGTTCGACCACGGGGTGATGGGCATCTCGCTGGCCGGCTACTCGATGCCGATCTTCTGGTGGGGCCTGATCCTGATCATGTTCTTCTCGGTAAGCCTGGGCTGGACGCCAGTCTCCGGGCGCATCGACCTGCTCTACGACATCGAGCCGAAAACCGGCTTCATGCTCATCGACACCCTGCTCAGCGACGAGGAAGGCGCGTTCAAGGACGCGGTGATGCACCTGATCCTGCCGGCCATCGTGCTGGGTACCATCCCGCTGGCGGTGATCGCCCGCATGACCCGTTCGTCGATGCTCGAAGTGCTGCGCGAGGACTACATCCGTACCGCCCGCGCCAAGGGCCTGTCGCCGTCGCGCGTGGTGTTCATCCACGGCCTGCGCAACGCGCTGATCCCGGTACTGACCGTGTTCGGCCTGCAGGTCGGTACGCTGCTGGCCGGCGCCGTGCTCACCGAAACCATCTTCTCCTGGCCGGGCATCGGCAAATGGCTGATCGAGGCCATCGGTGCCCGTGACTACCCCGTGGTCCAGAACGGCATCCTGTTGATCGCCTGCCTGGTGATCCTGGTCAACTTCGTCGTGGACATCCTCTACGGCCTGGCCAACCCACGCATCCGTCATCAGCGCTGAGGACTCCGCCATGACCAGCCCGATTCCGAAATCCGTCACCCCGCCCAGCGTGGTCGACCAAAGCTTGCTCTACCCCTCGCCGTACAAAGAGTTCTGGCAGGCCTTCTCGCGCAACAAGGGCGCGGTGGCCGGCCTGGCCTTCATGACCCTGGTGGTGTTCTGCGCCCTGTTCGCCCCCTGGGTCGCGCCGCACAACCCCAGCGAGCAGTACCGCGACTTCCTGCTCACCCCGCCGGTGTGGCTCGAAGGCGGCACCTGGCAGTTCATCTTGGGCACCGACGAACTGGGCCGCGACCTGCTCTCGCGCCTGATCCAGGGCGCCCGCCTGTCGCTGCTGATCGGCCTGTCGTCGGTGGTGATGTCGCTGATCCCGGGCATCCTGCTGGGCCTGCTGGCCGGCTTCTTCCCGCAGATCCTCGGCCCCTCGATCATGCGCCTGATGGACGTGATGCTGGCCCTGCCGTCGCTGCTGCTGGCCGTGGCCATCGTCGCCATCCTCGGCCCTGGCCTGATCAACACGGTGATCGCCATCGCCATCGTCTCGCTGCCCTCCTACGTGCGCCTGACCCGCGCCGCGGTGATGGGCGAGCTGAACCGCGACTATGTCACCGCCGCGCGCCTGGCCGGCGCCGGCCTGCCGCGCCTGATGTTCGTCACCGTGCTGCCCAACTGCATGGCGCCGCTGATCGTCCAGGCCACCCTGAGCTTCTCCTCGGCCATTCTGGATGCCGCCGCCCTGGGCTTCCTCGGCCTCGGCGTCCAGCCGCCGACCCCCGAATGGGGCACCATGCTGGCCTCGGCCCGCGACTACATCGAGCGCGCCTGGTGGGTGGTGAGCCTGCCCGGCCTGACCATCCTGCTCAGTGTGCTGGCAATCAACCTGATGGGCGACGGCCTGCGCGACGCGCTGGACCCGAAACTCAAGAACGCCGCCTGAGGAGAACGCCATGTCACTGTTGCAGATCAACAACCTGAACGTGCGCTTCGGCGACGCCAATGCCGTGCCCGTGGTGGACGGCCTCGAGCTGAGCGTGGACGCCGGCGAGATCCTCGCCATCGTCGGCGAGTCCGGCTCCGGCAAGTCCGTCACCATGATGGCCCTGATGGGCCTGATCGACGCCCCCGGGCGCATCACCGCCGACGTGCTCAACTTCGACGGCATCGACATGCTCAAGCTCAGCGGCCGCCAGCGCCGCAAGGTAGTAGGAAAGGACATCGCCATGGTCTTCCAGGACCCGATGACCGCGCTCAACCCCAGCTACACCGTGGGCTACCAGATCGAGGAAGTGCTGCGCCAGCACCTCGGCCTGAAAGGCAAGGCCGCGCGCCAGCGTGCCCTGGAACTGCTGAAGAAGGTCGAGATCCCGGCCGCCGAAAGCCGCCTGGACGCCTACCCGCACCAGCTGTCCGGCGGCATGAGCCAGCGCGTGGCGATCGCCATGGCCATTGCCGGTGAACCGAAGCTGCTGATCGCCGACGAACCGACCACGGCCTTGGACGTGACCATCCAGGCACAGATCATGGAGCTGCTGGTCAACCTGCAGAAAGAGCGCAACATGGCGCTCATTCTCATCACCCACGACCTGGCCGTGGTCGCCGAGACCGCCAAGCGCGTGTGCGTGATGTACGCGGGCCAGGCCGTCGAAGTGGGCCAGGTGCCGGAGCTGTTCGATATCCCCGCCCACCCGTACAGCGAAGCGCTGCTGGCGGCCATCCCCGAGCACAGCATCGGCGCCGAGCGCCTGGCCACCCTGCCCGGCATCGTCCCCGGCCGCTACGACCGTCCGCAAGGCTGCCTGCTGTCGCCGCGCTGCCCCTATGTGCAGGAAAACTGCCGCCGGCAGCGCCCGGCCCTCGATCCCCAGGCCCACAGCCTGGTGCGTTGCTTCTATCCGCTGAACCAGGAGGTGGCGTGATGGCCGTCGTTCTTTCCGCTCGTGAGCTGACCCGCCACTACGAAGTCTCCCGCGGCATGTTCAAGGGCCATGCGCTGGTCCGCGCGCTCAATGGCGTGTCGTTCGAACTGGAGGCCGGCAAGACCCTGGCCGTGGTCGGTGAGTCCGGCTGCGGCAAGTCGACCCTGGCCCGGGCCCTGACCCTGATCGAGGAACCCTCCTCCGGCTCGCTGCAGATCGCCGGCCACGAGGTCAAGGGCGCCAGCAAGGACCAGCGCAAGCAACTGCGCCGCGACGTGCAGATGGTGTTCCAGAGCCCCTACGCCTCGCTCAACCCGCGGCAGAAGATCGGCGACCAGCTCGCCGAGCCGCTGCTGATCAATACCTCGTTGAGCAAGACCGAGCGCCGCGAGAAAGTGCAGAAGATGATGGAGCAGGTGGGCCTGCGCCCGGAACACTACCAGCGCTATCCGCACATGTTCTCCGGCGGCCAGCGCCAGCGTATCGCCCTGGCCCGGGCGATGATGCTGCAGCCCAAGGTGCTGGTGGCGGACGAACCTACCTCGGCCCTCGACGTGTCGATCCAGGCCCAGGTGCTGAACCTGTTCATGGATTTGCAGAAGGAGTTCAATACCGCCTACGTGTTCATCTCCCACAACCTGGCGGTGGTGCGCCATGTGGCCGACCAGGTGCTGGTGATGTACCTCGGGCGGCCAGCGGAAATGGGGCCGAAGGAGGACATCTACGAGAAGCCGCTGCATCCGTACACGCAGGCGCTGTTGTCGGCGACTCCGGCGATCCACCCGGATCCGCTGAAGCCGAAGATCCGCATTGCCGGTGAGCTGCCCAACCCGTTGAATCCGCCGGATGGCTGCGCGTTCCACAAACGCTGCCCGTATGCCACCGAGCGTTGCGCCAAGGAAGTGCCGGCGTTGCGGCAGGTGAGTACGCGGCAGGTGGCTTGCCACTATGCCGAGCAGTTCCTCTAGATAGCTGGGGCTGCTTCGCAGCCCTTTCGCGGCACAAGGCCGCTCCTACAGGAGGTTGCGTTCCCCTGTAGGAGCGGCCTTGTGCCGCGAAAGGGCCGCAAAGCGGCCCCAGTGATCTCAATGCATAAAGAACCAGATCAGGATGATCACCGGAATCGGCACCCCAATCATCCACAGCAGTATCGAGCGCATGGCCGTTCTCCTCGTTCGGTGTTGATCAAAAGAGGTGCAGCCCCCATGCCAGCTGTATCAAAAAATTACATCCATACGAATCAAACCCTTAGCCGGTAACTGCTCCGGAAAACCGTGCAAAATGCCGGATCCGTGGCCTTGCGCCTGGGTTTTCTGCAATGCACTATCGAGCCATGATCGCCACTCCCCTCCCCGACGGCCCCGGGCAGACCCCGCTCACCGCCGACACCGTCATGCGCTACCACCTGTGCTGGAAGCATCGCGACCTGGACGGGGTGATGGCGCTCTACCACCCGGACATCCAGTACCACGACTTCTTCCAGAACCGCGTGCTCGGCTTCGACGAGCTGCGCGCCTACGTGCGCGCCTGCCTGCCCCATGAAGCCGGCGAGGACATCGTCCACAGCGACCGTATCCGCGTCGACGGCTGCAGCGCGTTCATCCAGTACCAGGTCACGGTCCAGGGTGGGGAGGGGTTGGTGGCGTTCCAGTCCAGCGAGGCGATTACGGTCAGGGACGGCCTGATTTGGCGGGTCAACGAATACGCCACCCTGGTACGCCAGGGTGGCGACGCCAGCCTGCCGGGCGGCCCGCGCCCGGCCACTAGCCGCCTGGGCCTGTCACCGCGCCAGCTGTCGACCATGGCCCAGGACCTGGAGCATTACTTCCAGGCCCAACGCCCCTATCTCGACCCGGAGCTCGACCTGCAGCAGGTCGCCGACGAAAGCGGCTACAGCCGCAACCAGATCTCCTACCTGCTCAACCAGGTGCTCGGCCAGAGCTTCTACCGCTACGTCAACCAGGCGCGCCTGCAACACCTGATGGCCAGCCTCGGCGCCGGCAATGCCCGCATGCCCATCGACGAACTGGCGTTCAACGCCGGCTTCAACTCGCTGTCGGCCTTCTACAAGTGCTTTCGCGAACACACCGGCCTGTCGCCCAAGGCCTACCTCAAGCAAATTTCCCTGCGTGCACGCACGTAAGACAGCCCGCCTCGCGCTTCAATAGGATCGTCCACAGACCTTGACCGGATGTGGAGCCCGACCCGATGCAACCCCTGCGCACGATCAGCCTGTGGATGGACCAGCTCGACGAGCCCCTGTGCGCGCGCCCGGCCCTGCGCCAGGACCTCGATGTCGATGTGTGCATCATCGGTGCCGGCTACACCGGCCTGTGGACCGCCTACTACCTCAAGCGCCAGGCACCGCAGCTGAACATCGCCGTGATCGAGGCCAACATCGCCGGCTTCGGCGCCTCCGGGCGCAACGGCGGCTGGCTGATGGGCAACCTGCTGGGCGAGGATCGCCTGTTGGCCACGCTCTCGCCGCAGCAGCGGCGTGAAAGCATCGACCTGCTGCACGGCATCCCCGACGAAGTCCACGACGTGCTGCTGCGCGAAGGCATCGCCTGCGACTACCGCAAGGGCGGGGTGCTGTACTGCGCCGCGCGTTATCCGGAACAGGAGCGCAGCCTGCGTGCCTGGCTCGATGACCTCTATCGCCAGGGCATGAACGAAGACGACTACCGCTGGCTGCGCCCCGAACAGCTGGATGCCCAGTTGAAGGTGAGCAACCCCTACGGTGCCCTCTACAGCCCGCATGTGGCCACGATCCAACCGGCCAGATTGGTGCGCGGCCTGGCGCGGACGGTCGAGGCCATGGGCGTGCCGATCTACGAAAACACCCCGGCCATCGACTGGCAGACCGGCGAAGTGCGCACCCCGCTGGCACGCATCCGCAGCCACTGGGTGGTGCCGGCCGTCGAAGGCTACGCCGCCAGCCTGCCCCCCCTCGGGCGGCACCAGTTGCCGGTGCAGAGCCTGCTGGTGGCCACCGAGCCACTGCCCGAGTCGACCTGGGAACGGATCGGCCTGAGCCAGGGCCAGGCCTTCAGCGAAAACAGCCGCCAGGTCACCTATGGCCAGCGCAGCGCCGACAACCGGCTGGTGTTCGGCGCCCGGGGCGGCTACCGCTTCGGCGGTCGCCTGCGCGAGGACTTCACCCTCACCGGCAACGAGATCGAGCTACGCCGCTACCTGTTCGGCGAACTGTTCCCGCAGCTCAAGCACGTGCGCATCACCCACTCCTGGGGCGGCAACCTGGGCATGGCCCGGCGCTTCCGCCCGCACATGCTGTGCGATCGCCAGCGCGGCATCGCCCTGTCCGGCGGGTACGGCGGCGAAGGCGTCGGCGCCACCAACCTGGGCGGACGCACCCTGGCGGCACTGATCCTTGGCCAGCACAACGCGCTCACCGCCCAGCCCTGGGTGCACGACAACCGTCCCTTGTCGAGCCTGGCCAGCTGGCCACCGGAGCCCTGCCGCTGGCTGGGCTACAACGCGATCATCCAGAGTTTCGTCCACGAGGACCGGACCCTCGCCAACCCGGCCAGCGCCCCCTGGCGGCGGCGTCTGGCCAGCGGGTTGGCCGACTTCATGGAAGGCTTCATGCACTGACTTCCCTTCATCACCACACAGGATCCACCGGTCATGAGCATCACCCAGTTCAAGCACACCGACAGCGTCATCCTGGACAGCTCCACCCCGGTCGCCGTGCCCCTCGGCGAGCCGGTCGCGGTCACCTCGGTCACTTGCGTCGAACGCAGCGACGGCGTCGAGACCGGAATCTGGGAATGCACCCCGGGGCGCTGGCGCCGGCAGATCGTGCAACAGGAGTTCTGCCACTTCATCAAAGGCCGCTGCACCTTCACGCCCGACGGCGGCGAGCCGCTACTCATAGAAGCCGGAGACGCCCTGATGCTACCGGCCAACAGCCTCGGCACCTGGGATATCCAGGAGACCGTGCGCAAGACCTACGTCCTGATTTTCTGATCCGCTGATCGCCTGCCTTCGATAACAACAGACAAAGCAAGGTAACCCCGACATGCGCACGCTCCTTCTCGCTCCCCTGATGCTGGCCACAAGCGTTGCCGGCGCCGCCGACTCGGTGAAGATCTACAACTGGTCGAGCTACATCGCCCCGGACACCCTGAAGAGCTTCCAACAAGCCAGCGGCATCGTGCCCACCTACGATGTGTTCGACAGCAACGAAACCCTCGACGGCAAGCTGATGACCGGCAACTCAGGCTACGACGTGGTGTTCCCTTCCAACCACTTCATGGCCCGGCAGATCCAGGGCAAGGCCCTGAAGAAACTGGACAAGTCGCAGCTGCCGAACTGGAAGAACCTCAACCCAGTGCTGCTCAAGGCGCTGGAGGTGAACGACCCGGGCAACCAGTACGGCTTCCCCTACCTGTGGGGCAGCACCGGCATCGGCTACAACATCGACAAGGTCAAGGCGGTGCTCGGCGACAACGCGCCCATTGATTCGTGGGACCTGTTCTTCAAGCCTGAATACCTCTCCAAGCTCAAGCGCTGCGGCGTGGCGGTGCTGGACAACGGCCCCGAGCTGCTGCCGATCGCCCTGCACTACCTGGGCCTGCCGCACCACAGCCAGAACCCGGCGGACTACGACAAGGCCAAGGCGTTGCTGATGAAGGTGCGACCGTACATCAGCTACTTCCACTCCTCGAAGTACACCGGCGACCTGGCCAATGGCGACGTGTGCCTGGTGGTGGGCTTCTCGGGGGACGTGCTGCAGGCGAAGAACCGCGCCGAGGAGGCGAAGAACGGGGTGAAGGTGGGCTACTCGATCCCGAAGGAAGGCGCGCCGATGTGGTTCGACATGGTCGCCATGCCGGCCGATGCGCCCAATGAGAAAGCCGGGTACGCGTACATGAACTATCTGTTGCAGCCGCAGGTGATGGCGAACATCAGCAACTTCGTGCAGTACGCCAATGGCAACCAGCAGGCTGATGCACTGGTGGACCCGGCGATGAAGGGCAACACGATGATCTATCCGAGCGCGGATGTGATGGGCAAGTTGTATGCGTTGGAGGCGATGCCGGCGAAGATCGACCGGATCAGGACGCGGATCTGGACCAGTATCAAGGCCGGCAATTAATTTCGGATGCTGTGCGGCCGCTGTGGGAGCGGGTTTACCCGCGAATGCGATTTTGAATGTACCGACGCATTCGCGGGTGAACCCGCTCCCACAGGTTAGGTGCAAGCCAGAGAATTCAGCTCACGGCCTGCTGGATCAGTGATGCTCGCGGGTCGCGCGGAACTTGACGTCCGGCCAGCGCTCTTCCATCAGCGACAGGTTGACCCGGGTCGGGGCCAGGTAGGTCAGGTGACCGCCACCGTCGATGGCCAGGTTCTCCATGGCCTTGTTCTGGAATTCCTCGAGCTTCTTCTTGTCGTCGCAGCTGATCCAGCGCGCCGACCAGACGGTGATCGGCTCGTAGGCACACTCGACCTTGTACTCTTCCTTCAGGCGGCTGGCGACCACGTCGAACTGCAGCACACCGACCGCGCCGAGGATGATGTCGTTGCTGCGCTCTGGGAAGAACACCTGGGTGGCGCCCTCTTCGGCCAACTGCTGCAGACCCTGGCGCAGTTGCTTGGATTTCAGCGGGTCCTTCAGGCGCACGCGGCGGAACAGCTCCGGGGCGAAGTGCGGGATACCGGTGAAGCCCAGGGCCTCGCCTTCGGTGAAGGTGTCGCCGATCTGGATGGTGCCGTGGTTGTGCAGGCCGATGATGTCGCCGGCGTAGGCCTCTTCCAGCTGCTCGCGCTCGGAGGAGAAGAACGTCAGCGCATCGCCGATGCGCAGGTCCTTGCCGGTACGCACATGACGCATCTTCATGCCCTTCTCGTACTTGCCCGAGCAGATACGCATGAAGGCAATACGGTCGCGGTGTTTCGGGTCCATGTTCGCCTGGATCTTGAACACGAAGCCTGAGAACTTCTCTTCCACGGGCTCCACGGTACGCTCGTGGGCGACACGGGCCAGCGGGCGCGGCGCCCAGTCGACAACAGCGTCGAGCACATGGTCGACACCGAAGTTGCCCAGTGCCGTACCAAAGAACACCGGCGTCAGTTGGCCATTGATGAACTCGTCCTGATCGAACTCGTGGCAGGCACCCTGTACCAGCTCGAGCTGCTCGAGGAAACGATCATATTCGTCACCCAGGTGCGCACGGGCTTCATCGGAATCGAGCTTCTCGATGATCTTCGCCTCGGTACGCTCGTGGCCATGGCCCGGGGTGTAGACAATGATGTAGTCGCCGGACAGGTGGTACACGCCCTTGAAGTCGCGGTAGCAACCGATCGGCCAGGTAATCGGCGCGGCCTTGATCTTCAGGACCGCCTCGATCTCGTCGAGCAGTTCGATCGGGTCGCGGATATCACGGTCGAGTTTGTTGATGAAGCTGACGATCGGCGTGTCGCGCAGGCGGCAGACATCCATCAGGGCGATGGTACGCGGCTCTACACCCTTACCACCGTCGAGCACCATCAGCGCCGAGTCCACCGCGGTCAAGGTGCGGTAGGTGTCTTCCGAGAAGTCCTCGTGGCCGGGGGTGTCGAGCAGGTTGATCATATGCTCGCGGTAGGGGAACTGCATCACCGAGGTGGTGATGGAGATGCCGCGCTGCTTCTCCATTTCCATCCAGTCGGAGGTGGCGTGGCGGTCGGACTTGCGCGACTTCACGGTACCCGCGACGGAGATCGCCTTGCCCATCAGCAGGAGCTTCTCGGTGATGGTCGTCTTACCGGCGTCGGGGTGGGAAATGATTGCGAAAGTGCGGCGCTTCGCGACTTCGGCGGCCTGGTTGGTCATGGGAAATCGCCTGACTGGGGATTCAAAAAGGGGCGATATCATACCTGAAGTCGGGGCACGGGCCAAAACCGAAGATACGAAAGGCGCCCCCAAACGGGCACTCGTGGGAGCGGGCTTGCCCCGCGATCACCGGCCAGGCCGGTGCCAGCCAACGCGTGCCTGCATCGCGGGGCAAGCCCGCTCCCACGACGAGGAACGCTCACCGACCTTACCGACACCGACGGGTCCACACACTCGAACCCCGTCAGCAGCACGCGCCGCCCTTCTGGCAAACAGGCCACAACGTCAAGTGTTCCACCGAGCGACTCGATCTGCCTGCGCAGCGCACCAATCTTCATGTCCGGATGCCACTCAAAGGCTGTTTCGGCCTGATTGTCTCCCATCAATTGCCTACGAAGTGTCTCCTCGACCGCTCCACTGTCATGCGCTGGCGCGTCTGCTTCAGGCTGAGGAAATGAATCGCCATTGATAATCTCGGATTGCGTCATGAGCTTCGCTCCAGTGGATGAATTTCCAAGCGAAATAATGATCGTCTCGGTCATCGCCTCGATAGCAGGTACTTCAACGCCTACACGTAATATCCGCGCTTGTTTTTCGCGTGAAATTTCCTACAACCCAGTGATTAGCACTGGCCAAATGCCGCCCCAGATGGGAACCTTTCCCTCCACGGAGACGTCCACTCCCCTGCAACCCGCTTCGGTTCAGGGCTGGTTTCACCTGCTTCACGAGCCCGACGGGGTTCGGCTCATGGCCTGATGCCGCGCATCGGGCTGCTGCTCGCGACCACGCTGCCCGCCGCCAGGAATGGCCGGCCGCACGGGGGTGTGATCGCCGACTATAAAAAAGGAGTCCGCCTGTGGCTGCACGCTACGGAAAAGGGCTGTTGGGATGGGCCGCCGTGCTCGTCATCCTGGCCCTGCTGGTCCACTGGATCGGCATCGACACGATCGACCGCTACCGCGACGATCTTGGGTTCTACCTGCAAGCGCACCTGGTCCTGGTGCTGGCTTCGATGGCGGCGGCGCTGGCCGTGGGCATCCCCGCCGGCATTGCCTTGAGTCGACCGCACCGGGTCGACAAGGCCGAGCGCTTCATGCAGTTCTTCAACGTTGGCAACACCATTCCTCCCCTGGCCGTCCTGGCCATCGCCCTGAGTATACTGGGCATCGGCGCAGGTCCCGCGATCTTCGCGCTGTTCCTCGCCTCCCTGCTGCCCATCGTGCGCAATACCTACGAGGGCCTGAAAAACGTCCCCGCCTCGCTCAAGGAAGCCGCCACCGGCATCGGCATGACCCCGCGCCAGCAGCTATGGCAGGTGGAACTGCCCAATGCCGTGCCGATCATCGTCGGCGGTGTGCGCGTGGCCCTGGCGCTGAACGTCGGCACTGCGCCGCTGGCGTTCCTGATCGGCGCCAACAGCCTGGGCAGCCTGATCTTTCCCGGCATCGCCCTGAACAACCAGCCGCAGCTGTTGCTGGGCGCCGCGTGCACCGCGCTGCTGGCCCTGGCGCTCGACGCGCTGGTGAGTTTCTCCAGCAAGCGCTGGCTGGAACGTGGCCTGGCCCGATAACGAGAGGGAAACCATGAAGAAGACAATCGCCCTGTTGCTGGGCGCGGCCCTGCTATGCGCAGGCTTTGCCCAGGCAGCGGAAAAGCCGCTGATCCGCATCGGCGCCCGGGTGTTCACCGAACAGACCGTGCTCGCCGAAATCACCGCCCAGTACCTGCGCGCCAACGGCTTCGACGTGCGGGTGACCGCTGGCCTTGGCAGCAACATCGCCCGCCAGGCCCAGGAAACCGGTCAGCTCGACCTGATGTGGGAATACACCGGTGTCTCGCTGGTGTCCTACAACCATATCGACGAACGCATGACCAGCGCCGAAGCCACCTACGCCCGGGTCAAAAAACTCGACGCAGAAAAAAGACTGGTCTGGCTGACTCCGTCGAAATTCAGCAACACCTACGCCCTGGGGCTGCCCAGGCAGGTCGCTGCAGCCTACCCGCAGGTCAACACCATCAGCGATCTCAACCAGGTGCTGCGTGACGAGCAAGGCCGCAACCACTTGGTGGCCCTGGACACCGAGTTCGCCAACCGCCCCGATGGCCTGGTCGGCCTGCGCAAGATGTACGGGCTGCCGCTGGACCGGCGCAACATCCGCCAGATGGATGGCGGCCTGGTCTACACCGCGATGCGCAACAACCAGGTGTTCGCCGGCCTGGTCTACACCACCGACGGGCGCCTGGACGCCTTCGACCTCAAGCTGCTGGAAGACGACAAGCACTACTTCCCCGACTACACCGCGGCGCCCGTGCTGCGCAAGGCGGTGCTCGACGCCCACCCGCAGCTGGCCACCCTGCTCGAACCGCTGGCCGGTCAGCTCGACGACCAGACCATGCGCAAGCTCAACGCCCAGGTCGATGTCGAGCACCAGAGCCCGACCGTGGTCGCCGCGGCATTCCTGCGTGAGCACTCACTCGGCGAGGTACAGCCATGAACCTGCTCGACACCTTTGCCCACCTCGACTGGGCCCAGGTCCTGCAACTGACCGGGCAGCACATCACCCTGGTCGGCATCGCCGTGGGCCTGGCCATCATCGTCGGCGTGCCGCTGGGCATCCTGATGACCCGCTTCCCGGTGTTCGCCGGCCCCCTGCAGGCCAGCGCCACGGTGCTGCTGACCATCCCCTCGATCGCCCTGTTCGGCCTGCTGCTGCCGTTCTACTCGAAGTTCGGCCAGGGCCTGGGGCCGCTGCCGGCGATCACCGCCGTGTTCCTTTATTCACTGCTGCCGATCCTGCGCAACACCTACCTGGCCCTGACCAACGTCGAGCCGGGCATTCGCGAGGCCGCCCGCGGCATCGGCATGACCTTCGGCCAGCGCCTGCGCATGGTCGAGCTGCCCATCGCCGTGCCGGTGATCCTGGCCGGCGTGCGCACCGCCGTGGTGATGAACATCGGCGTGATGACCATCGCCGCGACCATCGGCGCCGGCGGCCTGGGCGTGCTCATCCTCACCGCCATCAGCCGTAGCGACATGTCGATGCTGCTGGTCGGCGCCGTGCTGGTCAGCCTGCTGGCGATCATCGCCGACCTGCTCCTGCAAACCCTGCAACGTGCCCTGACTCCGGAAGGACTGCGCCCATGATCGAACTGAAGAACCTCAGCAAGACCTTCAACGTCAACGGCAAGGACGTCAAAGCCGTCGACGCGGTAAGCCTCACCGTCAACGAGGGCGAAATCTGCGTGTTCCTCGGCCCGTCGGGCTGCGGCAAGAGCACCACGCTGAAGATGATCAACCGCCTGATCACCCCGACCTCAGGCCAGGTGTTCATCAATGGCGAGGACACCAGCGCGCTGGACGAAGTGACCCTGCGCCGTCATATCGGCTACGTGATCCAGCAGATCGGCCTGTTCCCCAACATGACCATCGAGGAGAACATCACCGTGGTCCCGCGCCTGCTTGGCTGGGACAAACAGAAATGCCACGACCGCGCCCGCGAGCTGATGCACATGATCAAGCTCGAGCCCAAGCAGTACCTGCAGCGCTACCCGCGCGAACTCTCCGGTGGCCAGCAACAGCGCATCGGCGTGATCCGCGCCCTGGCCGCCGAGGCGCCGGTGCTGCTGATGGACGAGCCGTTCGGCGCGGTCGACCCGATCAACCGCGAGATGATCCAGAACGAGTTCTTCGAGATGCAGCGGGCGCTGAACAAGACAGTGATCATGGTCAGCCATGACATCGACGAGGCGATCAAGCTGGGCGACAAGATCGCCATCTTCCGCGCCGGCAAGTTGCTGCAGCTGGATCACCCGGACACCTTGCTGGCCCATCCGGTGGACGATTTCGTCAGCAACTTCGTCGGCCAGGACAGCACGCTCAAGCGCCTGCTGCTGGTGCGCGCCGAGGATGCCGCGGACAACGCGCCGTCGGTGAGCCCGCAAACGCCGGTGAGCGACGCGCTGGAACTGCTGGACGAGCATGACCGGCGCTACGTGGTGGTCACCGATGGGCAGAACAAGGCGCTGGGCTATGTGCGTCGGCGCGACATGCACCGCCAGCAGGGGACGTGCGGAGATTTCCTGCGGCCGCTCAATGCCACCGCGGCGCATGACGAGCACCTGCGCATCCTGTTGTCGCGGATGTACGAGTTCAACCGGGCGTGGTTGCCGGTGCTGGATAGCGAAGGCGTGTTTCTGGGGGAGGTGACGCAGGAGTCGATTGCGGCGTACCTGAGTTCTGGACGCTCGCGAGGTGGCAAGACCAGTATCGTGTCGCCTGCCGAAGCAGTGGCCTCCTGATAGAAAGCCGGGGGCGCTTTGCGCCCCTTTCGCGGCACAAGGCCGCTCCTACAGAGGAATGCGATCTCCTGTAGGAGCGGCCTTGTGCCGCGAAAGGACCGCAAAGCGGTCCCATTCAGAACCCTACACTGGCCTGCACATAAAACGTGCGCGGCTCACCCACATAGAGCCCGGCGTTGTTGTCGCTGGAACGGGTGAAGTACTGCTTGTCGAAGAGGTTCTTCACCCCCGCCGCCAGCTTCAGGTTCGACAGTTGCGGCCCGAAGTCATAGCCGCCACGGGCATGCCAGGTCACGTACCCCGGAATATCGCCATACTGACCGTCGGCACTCGGCTCGGTGATGTAGTTGCCGTTGAAGCTGCCGTTGGCGTTCATCCCGGTTCCCGGCGCGCGCTGCTTGGATTGGGCGTAGGCATCCAGGTTCCAGGTCCAGCGGTTGACGGCGTAACGCAGCCCGGCGGTGGCCACCTGACGCGAGTAGAACGGCAGGTCGCGGCCCTTGAAGCCGGGAATCTCACCCTCATAGGTGGCGCGGGTGTAGGTGTAGCCACCATTGACCGACAGGCCTTCCAGGCGCGGATCGAGCCCGGCCAGGTCGTAGCGCACCGAGGCCTCGATGCCCTGGTGCTTGGTCGCCCCCAGGTTGGTCCAGCCGATGTCGTTGCTGATGTACTGCAACTCGTCGTCGAAGTCGATGTAGAACGCGGTCAGCTCACCGGCAAAACCGCCGTTGTCGTAGCGCGTACCCACTTCGTAGGTCTTGGCTTTCTCAGGCTCCAGGCCGTTGGCCGTGTTGTCGCCGGTACCGCCCTGGCCCAGCTGGAAGTACTGCAGGCTGCCGAACGAGGTCTCGTAGTTGGCGAACAGCTTCCAGGCGTCGGACATGTGGTACATCACGCTCAACGCCGGCAGCGGTTCGTTGCTGGTGATGCTGCGGTTCTTCTCCGGCACCGGGCGGTAGTTGGCGTCCAGCACCGGGCGATCGCGCCAGTCGGTGTTGATGTGCTCGAAGCGGATGCCCGGGGTGATGGTCCAGTTGCCAACGTCGATCTTGTCATCGATGTAATAGGCGCTGGCCTCGGTGCCGCCGCTGCGGTCCTGGAACACATGGCCGTCGGAGGTCGGGGTGACCGTAGGCACGTTGTCGACCAGGGCCAGGCGCGTGGACTGCTCGCGCATGGCTTCCTTCAGGTAGCGATAGCCGACGCTGACTTCCTGGGTGGTCGGGCCGACGAAGAAGACCCGCGACAGGCGTGGTTCGATGGCGAAGGTGTGGTAGTTGCGCGGGTACGACGACAGGGTCTTCATGTCGCGCGCGGCGATGGCGCTGCCACGGAAACTGTCGGTGTAGTAGGTCAGCACCTCGAACTGGGTGGCGTCGTCGATCTGCCGCAGCCACTTGAACGAGACGTCCTTGCGCCGGCCGCTGAAGTAGTCGTAGTCACGCACCGACTGGAAGGGATCGTGGTCGTACTGGGCCTGGGTCAGGCCACCGGGCATGTCGGCACGGCCGTCGTAGTAGTGGAAATTGAGCCAGAACTCGTCGACATCGGTCGGCGCCCAGTGGGTCTTGAGCATCACGTCGTCGATATCGTTGTCGTTGTTGCTGCTGCGATAGCCGTCACCGTTAACGCCGGTGTACAGCAGCGCCACACCCATGCCGTTGTCGGCGGTGCCGCCAACGAAGGCCGACTCGGTGTGTTTCCAGCCGCCATGGCGGGAAGTCTCCAGGGTGGTGGACAACTCGCCGGTGGCCTTCTCGGGAATCGCCCGGGTCACGAAGTTGATCACCCCGCCGACGTTCTGCGGTCCATAGCGCACGGAACCGGCGCCGCGCACCACATCGATGCTGTCGAGGTTGCCAGAGGAGATCGGCGCCATCGACAGCTGCGGCTGGCCGTAAGGAGCGAAGGCCGCCGGGATGCCGTCGATCAGCACGGTCGAACGCGGCGACAGGCGCGAGGTAAGGCCGCGCACACCGACGTTCAGCGACAGGTCGCTGCCGCCGGTGCCGTTGGAGTCCTGCACCTGCACGCCGGGGATGCCGCGCAGGGCGTCGCGCACGTTCATCGTGCCCTTCTCCACCATCGCTTCGCGGCGCACCACGGTACGGGCGCCGGGGTGGTTCTGCACCACGCTCTGCTGGGCGTCGCCCAGCCAGTCACCGACCACTTTCACATCGGTGGGCGCCAGCTCCAGGCTGCCGGTGGTCAGGGTGCCGGCGGCCTGGACCGGCTTGACCACCACGGTGTCCGCGGACTGCTCGAAGGTCAGCCCGCTGCCTTGCAGCAGTTGCTGCAAGGCCTGCTCCGGCGCCAGGTTGCCGGACACCGCCGGGGCCTGCTTGCCGTCCATCAGTTCGGGGCTGAAGAACAGCTGCAGGTTGGTCTGCTGACCCAGCTGCTTGAGTGCGCCCGCCAATGGCTGGGCCTGGATCTGGATGTTGTCGGCGTAGCTGTTGCCGGCGGCGGCGCTGACCGCCAGGGCCAGCGCCAGGCGGCGCAGCTGGAGAAGGGGCTTATTGTTGTTCACGTCTTCGAGGGGTCCTGAGAGTCGGGATAAACGCCAACCGCATGCAAATGGAAATGCTTGGCAGTTGCAGCTGGCGGGGAAGACGAACGAACGGAAAAAAACCTGAATTTATTTCAGAACAATTTCGCTGGAGCCATCCGGACGGGTCTTCACCTGCACCGGCAGGATGCTCGGCAGTGCCCGCAACAGCGCGTCCGGGTCGTCGGTGCTGAAGGTGCTCGACAGGCGCAGCGCGGCGGCCGTGCCGGGTGCCACATGCAGCGGCTGGGCGCGGTAACGTGAGACTTCCGCCACCACTTCGCTCAGCGGCGCGTTGTCGAACACCAGCTTGCCCTGGCGCCAGGCGGTCACGGCATTGGCGTCGACTGCATAGGGCGCGGCGACCTTGCCCTGGGCGTCGATATGCGAACCCTGCCCGGCACCGAGCAGCGCCAGCGACTCGGCTGCGCCCTGCACCTTCACCGAACCCTGCTCCACCGCCACGCGGGTGCTGCTCGAGTCCTGGCGTACATCGAAGCGGGTGCCGGTGACGGTGACGTCACCTTGGGCGGTGCTCACCACGAATGGCCGGCCACTGTCGTGGGCGACGATGAACATCGCCTCGCCCGCCCCCAGGCGCACATGGCGACGCCCCGCAGAGAACATCACCTGCACCTGGGTGGCACTGTTGAGTTCCAGCCTTGATCCATCCGGCAGTTCGACCTGACGCCGCTCGCCCAGGGCCGTAGTCAACGTGTCCTGATGGTTGAGCTGCTGGTACTGCCAACCCGTCCAGCCGAGCCCCAGCGCGACCACCGCCACGCCGGCCGCCAAGGCCTGGCGCAGCAGGCGCCGGCGCGCAAGCGGGCGCACCGGCTCGGGCTGGCCCAGCGCTTCGAGGCGTTGCCGGGGGATGAAGTCGGCGGCGCGCCACAGCTGCACCAGGCGCTGGTACTCCTCGCGATGGCGTGGGTGCTGCGCCAGCCATGCCTGCAAGCCCTGCTGCACGGCGCTGTCATGCGGCGCCTCCTGGGCCCGGGCGAACCAGCTGGCCGCCTGCTCGCCCACGGGATCGGGCGCGTGCTGTCTGAACAATGGGGTCTCCTGACTCATCTGGCCGACAGTGCTCACGCAGATGTCGGAGCGTGCGGATCATATACTTTTCGACCATGTTCTTGGTCAAACCCATGCGCTCGGCGATCTCGGCCTGGGTCAGGCCCTCGAGCTTCTGCCAGATGAACACCCGGCGGCAGTTGAGCGGCAACTCGGCCAGCGCCCGCTCGACGCTGTCGGCCAGTTCCAGGGCATGCACGTAGGCCTCCGGATCGCTGCCATTGGCGGCGCCGTCGGCGAACGCCTCAAGTTCCAGTGCCTGGCGACGGTCCTCGCGGCGAAAGCCATCGACGGCGATGTTGCGGGCGGTCTGGTGCAGGTAGGCACGCGGTTGCTCGACCCGCTCGTTCGGGTTTTCCAGAACCCGGACAAAGGCGTCGTGGGTGAGGTCCTCGGCCTGCTGACGACTGCGCAACTTGCGCGTCCAGGTGCCGATCAGCTCATGGTAGTGGTCGAGGAAGCCTTTGTGTCCGGACACGTTCGGGGTCGTCAGGGAGGCAGATGAGGTCGCGAATAGTAATGTTTCTCATCAAGGACGGCAATCGGCCCAGTCTTGAGCCGACCAAGGGTGGTTTCCGGTGTCGGTAACAAAAAATTTATGGCGATTTCGAAAAAAATGATGGGCGTCGCGCCGTGGCCATAAATATGAACACTCTCCGGAAAAACCCCGTTCACCACACAACCCCGACAAACGGTCTTCTGCCGATTCTTCGGCTCTTTCGCGGCGAAAGCCAGCCAACATGCAAAGAACCCAGCTATCAGCCGTTCGCGACCAGATCGCCACCTATTCCACAATTTTTAACGCTTGTGGCCTTTTCCGGAACATCCACGTCACGCATCGGTCGGTTATTGCAGCGGTGGGGCGTCGATACACGACGAACACCCCGGACCTGCCTGTTGATCTTGCGGTTTTCACGTCCTAAAGTGCGCGCCGAACGTCCATGCTGGAAACGATCCATCCGGCTCAAGTACTGACGACGAGACAGCAAGGTCACCCGCCGCCCTTCCCTGGCACGGTTGACCTTTTTGCTTTCGGCGACATGCCTTGGGAAGTAGGCGAACCAAAGTGGGGATACGGAGGACGTTCAGTTTGCTGCCACTTATCTTTTCAGTTTGCCCATGGAGCCCTTGAGCATGTCGATCCAGGTCGAAGACTACTTTGCGCGTGACACCTTCCAGAAGATGAAGGCATTCGCCGACAAGCAGGAAACCCCTTTCGTACTCATCGATACCCAGATGATCAGCCAGGCCTATGACGACCTGCGCGCCGGTTTCGAGTTCGCCAAGGTCTACTACGCGGTCAAGGCCAACCCGGCGGTCGAGATCATTGACCTGCTCAAGGAGAAAGGCTCGAGCTTCGACATCGCCTCGATCTACGAGCTGGACAAGGTGCTGGGCCGTGGCGTCAGCCCCGACCGCATCAGCTACGGCAATACCATCAAGAAGTCCAAGGACATCCGCTACTTCTTCGAAAAAGGCGTGCGCCTGTACGCCACCGACTCCGAAGCCGACCTGCGCAACATCGCCAAGGCCGCGCCGGGCTCGAAGGTCTATGTGCGCATCCTCACCGAAGGCTCCACCACTGCCGACTGGCCGCTGTCGCGCAAGTTCGGCTGCCAGACCGACATGGCCATGGACCTGCTGATCCTCGCCCGCGACCTGGGCCTGGTGCCCTACGGCATCTCCTTCCACGTCGGCTCCCAGCAGCGCGACATCAGCGTGTGGGACGCGGCCATCGCCAAGGTCAAGGTGATCTTCGAGCGCCTGAAGGAAGAAGACGGCATCGAGCTGAAGCTGATCAACATGGGCGGCGGCTTCCCGGCCAACTACATCACCCGCACCAACAGCCTCGAGACCTATGCCGAGGAGATCATCCGCTTCCTCAAGGAAGACTTCGGCGACGACCTGCCGGAAATCATCCTCGAGCCTGGCCGCTCGCTGATCGCCAACGCCGGCATCCTGGTCAGTGAAGTGGTGCTGGTGGCGCGCAAGTCGCGCACCGCGGTCGAGCGCTGGATCTACACCGACGTGGGCAAGTTCTCCGGCCTGATCGAAACCATGGACGAGGCGATCAAGTTCCCGATCTGGACCGAGAAGAAAGGCGAGACCGAGGAAGTGGTGATCGCCGGCCCGACCTGCGACAGCGCCGACATCATGTACGAGAACTACAAGTACGGCCTGCCGCTGAACCTGGCAATCGGCGACCGCCTGTACTGGCTGTCCACCGGTGCCTACACCACCAGCTACAGCGCGGTGGAGTTCAACGGCTTCCCGCCGCTGAAGGCCTACTACCTGTAATGCACAACGGGGCCGCAGGGCCCCGTTTTCATTTGCCGCCCTGCCCCACTCTGTAGGAGCGGCCTTGTGCCGCGAAAGGGCCGCATGGCGGCCCCAGGCTTTCAGCGTTAACGCATCAATCGCCGGGGCCGCTGAGCGGCCCTTTCGCGGCACAAGGCCGCTCCTACATGCGTTGCGCCGGCCTTCGTTCGATCTCCTCGGCATAGCGCGCCGCATGGGCCATCAGCGCCGGCCCCGCCCCCTGCAACGTCACCAGCGCACTGCGCAGGAAATTCAGGTTGCCCTCGACCCTGGCCCGTTCCAGCCAAGGCCCGGCCTCCCCGATTTCCCCGCGTTCGACCAGCACCAGCGCCAGGCTGAACATCCCGCGAAAATCCCCCGCCTCGGCCGAACGCCGATACCAGCGCACCGCCCGGGCAGGGCTCGGCGCGGTGGCGATGCCCTGCTCCAGGTAGCGCCCATACAGGTTCATCGACTTGGCATGCCCCAACTGCGCGGCTTTCTCGTAGCACATCAACGCCTGGGCCTGGTCGGCCGGCACCCCGCGCCCGGTGGCCAGCAGGTTGGCCAGGTTGTACATGCCCCAATCCAGGCCGGCGTCGGCCGCACGGGCATAGTGAATGGCCGCCTGCGCAAGATCCACCTCGCCACCCCAGCCGTGCTCCAGGCACCGGCCGAGCATGTTGTGGGCCATGGCGCTGCCGCCCTGGGCGGCGATGGTGAACCAACGGCGGGCCACACCGGCATCCTCTTCGATACCGCGCCCATCGAGCAGGATCTGCCCGAGCAGCAGCTGCGCCTCGACCACCCCCTGCCCCGCCGCCGCCAGGATCGCCTGGGCGGCCTGGCCCGGGCTGTGTTCGAGCATTGCCCGCAACCCGGCCACATCCACCACATCCTCACGACGCAACTGATAGGACACGGCTCAGACCTCGGCCCAGCGGCGCAACAGGTTGTGATAGGTGCCGGTCAGTTGCAGCAGCGACGGATGCCCGGGCACATCGGCGGTGAGCTGGCGGACCGCGTTGTCCATCTCGAACAGCAGGGTGCGCTGGCTGTCCTCGCGCACCAGGCTCTGGGTCCAGAAGAACGCCGCATAGCGCGCCCCGCGGGTGACCGGGTTGACCTTGTGCAGGCTGGTGCCGGGGTACAGCACCATGTCGCCCGCGGCCAGCTTGACCTCGCGCACGCCATAGGTGTCCTGGATCACCAGCTCCCCGCCATCGTAGCTGTCCGGGTCGCTGAGGAACAGCGTCGAGGACAGGTCGGTGCGCACCCGCTCCGGGCTGCCCTTGGGCTGGCGCAGGGCGTTGTCGATGTGGAAATCGAAGTTGCCCCCTTCGCGGTAGCAGTTGATCAGCGGCGGGAACACCTTGTGCGGCAGCGCCGCCGACATGAACAACGGGTTGCGCCACAGCCGCTCGATCAGCGCACTGCCAATCTCCTTGGCCAGCGCATGGCCCTCGGGCAACTGCAGGTTGTGCTTGGCCTTGGCCGACTGGTACCCCGCGGTGATCTTGCCATCGGCCCAGTCGGCCTGCTCCAGGGCCTGGCGAATGCGCGAGATCTCGTCGGCGTCGAACAGCCCGGGAATATGAAGCAGCATGGCGGCGGCACCAGGTATGACTGAAGGGACGCCAATGATATTGATTCCCTTTTACCTACCACAAGCCCCTTTCTCCATGGCACGACGGATGAGACCGTAAAAACCGTAAGGCAAAATTGTAAAGAATGTAAATTTATGGCGAATGGAAACGCTTCTCAATTGTTCGTTACAATCACTTACATTATGCTCCGCGGCCTTCATACCTTGGGGAAGGTCTACAACAATGCGTCACGTGCCATCTGCTGTGAGTTCACCACGTCTGCTCGCCTCCGCCATCGGCATGGCGATCACCGCCACCTCGGCCTATGCCGCCGACCCGGCCGCCAGCAACGCCATCACCCTCGACGCCACCAGCGTCAATGGCAAGGCCGAACAGGCAAGCACCGAGTACAAGGTCGACAAGGCCTCGTCGCAGAAGTACACCGCGCCGCTGGTGGACACCCCACGGTCGGTCACCGTGATCCCACAACAGGTGATCAAGGACACCAACGCCATGTCCCTGCAGGATGCCCTGCGCACCGTGCCGGGGATCACCTTCGGCGCCGGCGAAGGCGGCAACCCGCAAGGCGACCGCCCGTTCATCCGTGGCTTCGATGCCCAAGGCGACACCTACCTGGACGGCGTGCGCGACACCGGTGCCCAGACCCGCGAAATCTTCGCCATCGAGTCTGTCGAAGTGGCCAAGGGGCCGAACTCGGCAGTCGGTGGGCGTGGCGCCGCAGGCGGCACCATCAACCTGGTGAGCAAGCGCGCGCACCTGGGCAACTCGCTGGACGGCGCCTGGACCTGGGGCAGCGACCAGACCCAACGCTACACCTTCGACGGCAACTACCAGTTCAGCGACAGCGTTGCCGGGCGCCTGAACCTGATGACCCACGAAAGCAATGTCGCCGGCCGCGACAAGGTCAACTACGACCGCTGGGGCATCGCCCCCTCGCTGGCCTTCGGCCTGGGCACGCCGACCCGCGTCAACCTCGACTACTACCACCTGGAAAGCGACGACCTGCCGGACTCCGGCATCCCCTACAGCGTGCCGCGTGCAGGCAGCACCGCACGGACCTCGGCGCATCCGGACAAGCCCGTCGACGGTGGCGACAGCGACAACTTCTACGGCCTGACCGGACGCGACTTCCGCAAGACCCGCGTCGATATCGCGACCTTCGCCATCGAGCACGACCTGACCGATTCGCTGACCATCAAGAACACCCTGCGCCACGGCAACAGCATGCAGGACTACGTGCTGACCCAGCCTGACGACAGCGCCGGCAACGTCAACAACAACGGCGTCTGGCGTCGCGCCAACACCCGTGTGGGCAACACCGCCACCACCACCAACCAGACCGACCTGTTCGGCGAGTTCTACCTGGGCGGCCTGAAGAACAGCTTCTCCACCGGCGTCGAGTTCACCAAGGAAGAGTCCGACCGCCAGAGCTACACCGTCACTCCCAACAGCAAGCTCACCTGCACCGGCCCGGGCAGTGGCGGCAGCTGCACCTCGCTGGACAACCCAAACCCGGACGACAACTGGGTCGGCACCGTCGCGCGCAACTACGCCGGCACCAGGACCAGCAGCAAGACCCGCGCGCTCTATGTGTTCGACACCCTGGAGCTGACGCCGCAGTGGCTGCTGAACATGGGCCTGCGCTATGACCACTTCGACACCGACTACCGTGGCTACAATGCCGACGGCAGCACCACGGTGAGCAGCAAGGGCGTCCCCGCCAAGGGCTCGGACACCAGCGAATTCATCACCGGCCAGCTGGGCCTGGTGTGGAAGCCGGCGGACAACGGCAGCATCTATGTGTCCTATGCCACCTCCGCCACGCCGCCTGGCGCCATGCTCGGCGAAGGTACCGAAGGCAACCCGCTGGGCAACACCACCGACCGTTCCGGCAACCTGCTGGGCAGTGACATGGAGCCGGAAGAGACTACCAACTACGAGCTCGGCACCAAGTGGGACCTGCTCGACCAGCGCCTGTCCCTGGCCGCCGCGCTGTTCCGCACCGAGAAGGAAAACGCCCGGGTCCAGGTCAACACCAACACCTACGAGAACGTCGGTGAAACCCGCGTGCAGGGCATCGAACTGTCGGCCAGCGGCAAGCTGACCGACAAGTGGCAGGTGTTCGCCGGCTACACCTACATGCAGGCCCGCCAGATCGACGGCGGCCCGCTGGGCAAGGCGAACGACGGCAACCAGCTGCCCAACACGCCGAACAACAGCGCCAGCCTGTGGACCACCTACCAGCTGACGCCGAAACTGACCATCGGTGGTGGCGCGTTCTATGTCGATGACGTCTACGGCAGCGTGGCCAACACCACCATGGTCGACAGCTACGTACGCTACGACGCCATGGCCGCCTACAAGCTGACCAAGAACATCGACCTGCAGCTGAACGTGCAGAACCTCACCAACGAGGTCTACTACGACAAGGCCTACTCCACCCACTTCGCCAACCAGGCGGCGGGGCGCACGGCGTTGCTGACTACCAGCGTGCACTTCTAAACCGCCGCACCCCGGGCCCCGTTCATTCGCTTGAACGGGGCTTTTGCGTATCAAGGCATAATGCACGCCGCGCAGTTCCTGGCGGCAATACAAGGTGATCGATGTGGTGAAGAAGACGCTGTTCCAATTGCACTGGTTCTTTGGCATCACCGCCGGCCTGGTGCTGGCGCTGATGGGCGTGACCGGCGCGATCTGGTCGTTCCAGGAAGAACTGCTGCGCGCATTCAACGCCGAGGTGCTCAAGGTCGAGATCCGCCAGGAAGGCGTGTTGCCGCCGGCCGAGCTGGTGCGCCGGGTCGAGGCCGCGCAGGGCGACAAGGTCTCCATGCTCTGGGTCGACACCCGCGAGGGCAACGCCGCGCGGATCTTCTTCACCCCCGCCCCCGGCGAGCGCCGTGGCGCGCTGCGCTACGCCGACCCGTACACCGGCGAGCTCAAGGGTGACGTGGCGGGCCTGGGCTTCTTCAACCTCATGCTCAACCTGCACCGGTTCCTGGCCATGGGCGACACAGGCCGGCAGATCACCGGCGCCTGCACCCTGATGCTGATCTTCTTCTGCCTGTCCGGGCTGTACCTGCGCTGGCCGCGCAAGGCACTGAACTGGCGGACCTGGCTGACGCTGGACTGGGCGAAGAAAGGCCGCGCCTTCAACTGGGACCTGCACGCGGTGTTCGGCACCTGGTGCCTGCTGTTCTACCTGCTGTTCGCCCTGACCGGGCTGTTCTGGTCCTACGAGTGGTACCGCGAAGGCCTCAACCGGCTGCTGGCCGACCAGCCTGCGGCCGGCCAGCAGAAGCGTGGCGAAGGCCGCGGCGGTCGCCATGGCCCGGCCAAGGTGGACAAGGACGCCCCGCCCCTGGTGGTCGACTATGATGCCATCTGGACCAACCTCAAGGCCGCGGCAGGCCCCGGCCTGTCCACCTACAACCTGCGCCTGCCACCGGCCGGCGGGCAACCGGCGACCCTGTTCTACCTGCTGCAGGGCGCCGACCACGAGCGCGCCCTGAATACCCTCACCCTCGACCCGGCCAGCGGCCAGGTCAAGCGTCACGAGCGCTACACCGACAAGTCGTTCAAGGCCCAGTTGCTGCAGAGCGTCTACGCCCTGCACGTGGGCAGCTACTTCGGCCTGCCGGGGCGGATCATCGTCACCCTCGCCAGCCTGACCATGCCGCTGTTTTTCGTCACCGGCTGGCTGCTGTACCTCGACCGTCGACGCAAGAAGCGCCAGGTTCGCGCCGCCCGTGGCGCGGTGGCCCCGCAGTCGAATGACGGCGACCGCTGGCTGATCGGTTTCGCCAGCCAGAGCGGCTTCGCCGAACAGCTGGCCTGGCAGAGCGCCGGCCAACTGCAAGCCGCCGGCTTGCCGGTGCAGGTACGCCCGCTGGCCGAACTGGGCGAGGCCGAACTGCGCCAGGCCAACCGCGCGCTGTTCGTGGTCAGCACCTTCGGCGACGGCGAGGCCCCTGACAGCGCCCGTGGCTTCGAGCGCAAGGTTCTGGGCCAAGCCTGGCCGCTGGAGCACCTGGACTACGCCCTGCTGGCCCTGGGCGACCGCCAGTACCCGCACTTCTGCGGCTTCGCCCGCCGGCTCCAGGCCTGGCTCGGCGAACGCGGCGCCACCTGCGCCTTCAGCCCGGTGGAGGTGGACAACGCCGACCCCGTCGCCCTGCAGCTGTGGCAACAGGAACTGACGCAACTGACCGGCGCCCGCCCGGTTGCCGCCTGGCAGCCGCCAAGCTTCGGCAACTGGCGCCTGTCGCGCCGCGAACAGCTCAACCCCGGCAGCCAGGGGGCGCCAGTGTACCTGCTGGGCCTGCAGGCAGAAGCGCCCGCAACCTGGGAAGCCGGCGACCTGGTCGAGATCCTGCCACGCAACGGCCAACCCCGTGTCGATGCCTTCCTTGCCGGCCTGGGTATCGACCCACGCAGCCCGGTGCAGCTCGACGGCCTGCAGGAAACCCTGGTGCAGGCCCTGGCCAGCCGCCAGTTGCCGGTCAGCCGCGAACACCTGGTCGGCCTGCATGCCCAGGCACTGGTCGACGCACTGATCCCGCTCACCGCCCGTGAATACTCGATTGCTTCCATCGCCAGCGATGGCGTGCTGGAGCTGATCGTGCGCCAGGAGCGCCACGCCGATGGCAACCTGGGCCTGGGCTCCGGCTGGCTGACCGAGTACCTGGCGCTGGAAGGCAGCGTCAGCGCACGCCTGCGTCGCAACAGTGGTTTCCACCTGCCCGTCGAATCGGCGCCCTTGGTGCTGATCGGCAATGGTACCGGCCTGGCCGGTCTGCGCAGCCTGCTAAAGGCCCGCATTGCCGGGGGCGAGCAACGCAACTGGCTGATGTTCGGCGAACGCAACCGGGCGCACGACCTGCTGTGCGGCGAGGAGCTGCAGGGCTGGGTGGAAAGCGGCGATCTGCAACGGCTGGACCTGGCGTTTTCGCGGGACCAGGCGCAGAAGATCTATGTGCAGGATGTGCTGTTGCAGCAGGCCGCCGAGTTCAAGCGCTGGGTCGAGGATGGCGCTTGCGTGTATGTCTGCGGCAGCCTGCAAGGGATGGCAGCCGGGGTGGATGCGGCGTTGCAGGGGATGCTGGGTGAAGCTGTCGTGCAGCAGCTGATCGAGGACGGACGGTATCGGCGAGACGTCTACTGATCACACAACGGCGTGGCCTTCTTCGCGGGTAAACCCGCTCCCACAGGATCCGCAAAACCCTGTGGGAGCGGGTTTACCCGCGAAGAAGGCGACACCGATGATCAGTGCAATTCGAAGGTATCGGCATCCAGGTTCGCCGGGAACCGCGCCCGGTACGCCGCCAGCTCCGCCGCCCGCAGCACCACGGTGAACACGCCGTCGGCCTCGCCCGCGCTCAGCAGGCTCTCGCCCTGGAAGTCCAGCACCTGGCTGTCGCCGGAATAGGCGAAGCCCTTGCCATCGGTGCCTACCCGGTTAACTGCCGCGACGAAGCACAGGTTCTCGATGCCCCGCGCCGGCAGCAGGCGGTTCCAGTGCAGGCGTCGCGCCGCCGGCCAGTTGGCGGTGTACAGCAGCAGGTCGGTGTCCTGGGCGTCGCGGCTCCACACCGGGAAGCGCAGGTCGTAGCAGATCAGCGGGCGGATCCGCCAACCCTTGAGCTCGAACTGCACCTGGCGCTCGCCTGGGGTGTAGTGCTTGTGCTCTCCAGCCATGCGGAACAGATGGCGCTTGTCGTAGTGCAGGATCTCACCGTCGGGCCGCGCCCACAGCAGGCGGTTGCGGTGGCTGCCGTCGGCGGCCTGGATGATCACGCTGCCGGTGATCACCGCGTTGGCTTTCTTCGCCTGGGCCTTGAGCCACTTGTAGGTCGGGCCGTTCTCAGGCTCCGCCAGGCTTTCGGACTCCATCGAAAAACCGGTGGTGAACATTTCCGGCAGGACCACCAGGTCCACCTCGCCGGCCTGGCCGATCAGCTCCTCGAAATGCGCGTAGTTGGCCTCGCGGTCGTGCCAGGCCAGGGTGGTCTGCACCAGGGCGATTTTCAGGTTCGGCAGTTGGCTCAGATCGCGCATAGTTTCTCCGCTGCCTGGCGCAGCGTCTCCTCGCGTTTGGCAAAGCACAGGCGCACCAGGCGTTGCTCGGGGATGGGTTGCTGGTAGAACACCGACACCGGGATGCTGGCCACGCCATGCTCACGGGTCAGCCACAGGGCCATGTCGACATCGTTCAGGTCGGGCCGGATCTGCGAATAGTCCACCAGTTGGAAATAGGTGCCCGGCGTGCGGGTGAAGGTGAAACGCGAGGCCTGCAGCAGGTCGCAGAACAGGTCGCGCTTGGCCTGGTAGAAGGCCGGCAGCTCGTCGATATGCTCGGGGTGCTCGGCCATGAAGTCGGCCAGCGCGCACTGCAACGGCGTCACGCCACAGAAATTGACGTACTGGTGCACCTTGCGCAGTTCCGCGCTCAGGGCCGGCGGGGCGACCACGTAGCCGGTCTTCCAGCCGGTGACGTGGTAGGTCTTGCCGAACGAGCTGACCACGAACGCCCGCGAATAGAGCTGCGGGTGGGCCAGCACGCTGGCATGGCGCACGCCGTCGTAGATCAGGTGTTCGTAGACCTCGTCGCTGACCAGGTAGATATCGCGGTCACCGATCAGCCTGGCCAGCTGGTCCAGGTCGTCACGGCTGATCAGCGCGCCGCTGGGATTGTGCGGCGAGTTGAGGATGACCATGCGCGTGCGCGGGCTGAGCGCGTCGCTGAACTTTTGCCAATCGATGCTGAAACTGCCGTCGCTGAGCGGCACATGCACGCAGCGCCCGCCGGCCAGCTCCACGGACGGCTCGTAGCTGTCGTAGCTGGGGTCGAAGACGATCACCTCGTCGCCGGCATGGATGACCGCCTGGATGGCGCAGAAGATCGCCTCGGTGGCACCGGGGGTAATGGTCACTTCCTGGTCGGCATCGACGTTCGCGCCATACAACCGGGCGATCTTCGCCGCCACCTGCTGGCGCAGTGCCGGCAGGCCGGTCATGGGCGAGTACTGGTTGTGCCCGGCGGCCACATGACGACCGACGGCATCGAGCAAGGCCTGGGGACCGTTGAAGTCAGGGAAGCCCTGGGAGAGGTTGAGCGCACCGGTCTGCATGGCCAGTTGCGACATGGTGGTGAAGATGGTCGTGCCGACGTTCGGCAGTTTGCTGCGGATCATGGAGCCCTCTTTCCTGGGGTTTGTCCGGCACGGGATTGGGTCCGAGCATAGCGGATCAAGCAGTCAGGAAAAAGGTTGAAACAATAGGGGGATTGCGGTGGGTCAACGTGTAGGGGGAGATCAGGGTTTACGCGTGTCCGTGTAGGAGCGGCCTTGTGTCGCGAAAGGGCTGCGCAGCAGCCCCAAGGGTTCAGCAGGACTGCAAGATAGCCGGGGCTGCTACGCAGCCCTTTCGCGACACAAGGCCGCTCCTACAGGGGTTTCGCATGGCCTGACAAGCGGTTGTTAACGCTTGTCGCGACGCTTCTTCTCAGCCTTCTTGTGGTGCGACATCAGGCGGCGCTTCTTGTTGACCTGGCGATCGGTGAGGGTGTTTTTCTTGCCTTCGAACGGGTTGTCACCGCCCTTGTACTCGATGCGGATCGGCGTGCCGACCAGCTTGAGCACCCGGCGGTAGGTGTTCTCCAGGTAACGCGAGTAGGAGTTGGGGATCTTGTCGGTCTGGTTGCCGTGGATCACGATCAGCGGCGGGTTGGCGCCACCGAGGTGGGCATAGCGCAGCTTGATGCGGCGACCGTTGACCAGCGGCGGCTGGTGCACGCTGATGGCGTCTTCGAGGATCTGCGTCAGGCGGCTGGTCGGCCAGCGGGTGACCGCCGACTTGAACGCGGCCTGCACCGACTTGTACAGGTGGCCCACGCCGGTGCCGTGCAGCGCCGAGATGAAGTGGATGTCGGCGAAGTCGACGAAGAACAGCCGGCGCTCCAGCTCGGTCTTCACGTAGTCGCGCTCGCCCGGCTCCATGCCGTCCCACTTGTTCAGGGCGATGACCACGGCGCGGCCGGCGTCCAGGGCGAAGCCCAGCAGGTTGAGGTCGTGGTCGACCACGCCTTCGCGGGCGTCCATGACGAAGATCACCACGTTGGCGTCCTTGATCGCCTGCAGGGTCTTCACCACCGAGAACTTCTCGACTTCCTCGTGGATCTTGCCGCGCTTGCGCACGCCGGCGGTGTCGATGAAGGTGTACTTCTCGCCATCACGCTCGAACGGGATGTAGATACTGTCGCGGGTGGTGCCCGGCTGGTCGTACACCACCACGCGCTCTTCGCCGAGCATGCGGTTGACCAGGGTCGACTTGCCCACGTTGGGGCGGCCGATGATGGCGATCTTGATGCCGTCCTTTTCGCTCGGGCCGGGGATGCGCGTGGCTTCCTCGCCTTCGGCGACATCCTCGTCTAGGGCTTCTTCCTCGGGATCACGGGGAATATGGCCGAGCAGCGACTCCATCAGGGCGTTGATACCGCGGCCCTGGGAGCCCGCCACCGGGATGGCGTTGCCCATGCCCAGCGGCGAGAACTCGGCGCGGGCGATATCGGGATCGATGTTGTCGATCTTGTTGGCGACCAGGATCGCTTCCTTGTTCCGCTTGCGCAGGTGATCGGCGATCATCTGGTCGGCGGCGGTCATGCCGGCGCGGGCATCGACCAGGAACAGCACGTAGTCGGCCTCCTCGATGGCCATCAGCGACTGCTCGGCCATCTTCTCGTCCATGCCCACTTCGTCACCGGTGATACCGCCAGTGTCGATCAGGATGTAGGAACGACCCTGCCAGCTGGCATCGCCGTACTGGCGGTCACGGGTCAGGCCCGACAGGTCGCCGACGATGGCATCGCGGGTCTTGGTCAGGCGGTTGAACATGGTGGATTTACCGACGTTCGGCCGGCCCACCAAGGCGATTACGGGAACCATGCGGCTCTCCACTCTTGAATTCTTGAAAATGCAAAGGCCGCTGCAAGGCAGCGGCCGGAGTTCGGGCGGCGCGTCATGCGCCGCGGCCTGAGCCCGCGAGCGAGCTCAAGCATAGCTTCAGCGGATGGTCAGTGCCTCGAGCTTGCCGCTGTTGCCGAAGACGTAGATGGTGTCGCCGACCACCAGGGGTCGGGCGCGCAGGCCATCGCTGTCGATACGCTCACGGCCGACGAAGCGGCCATCGACCTGGCTGAGCAGGTGCAGGTAACCCTCGAAGTCGCCTACCGCCACATAGCTGGAGAACACTTCCGGCGCCGACAACTGACGGCGGGCCATCGAGTCGTTGCTCCACAGCGAGCTGGAAGAACGCTCGTCGACGCTCTGCACGGTACCCGACGCTTCGCTCACGTAGACGTTGCCGAAGCCCTGGGCGACACCCACGTAGCTGGAGGCATCGCGCTGCCACAGCACGCGGCCGCTTTCCAGCTCCAGGCCGGCGACGCGGCCCTGGTAGGTGCCGACGTACAGGGTGCCACCGGACAGCAGCAGGCCGCCGTCGATGTCCACCACACGGTCCAGCTCGGAACGGCCCTGCGGAATCGCCACGCGGCTCTCCCACACCGGCACGCCGTTGCTGATATCGACCGCCACCACCTTGCCGGTGGACAGGCCGGCCACGGCCAGGCGGTTGGTCACCACCGGCGCGCCGGTGCCACGCAGGGTCAGCACGGCCGGGCTGTTCTCGTAGATCCAGCGGCGGTCGCCGGTGGCGGCGTCGAAGCCGACCAGACGGTCGTCCTGGGTCTGCACCACCACCACGTCACCGTTGTTGGCGGGCGGCGCCAGCACTTCGCTGCTGACGCGCGAGCGCCAGCGCTCCTCGCCGGTGCTGGAATCCAGGGCAATGACCTCGCCTTTGAGGGTACCCAGCATGACCAAGCCGTAGCCCACGCCCACGGCGCCGGATACCGGCAGCTCGAGGTCCTTCTTCCACACCACGTCGCCGGTGATGCGGTTCAGCGCGAAGACCTCGCCGTTGACGTCGGAGGCGTAGATACGGTCGTTCTCGATGGCCGGCACCAGGGTGTTGTAGGTCTCGCCCTGGCCGTCACCGATCGAACGGCTCCACTGCTTCTTCAGCACCACTTCCTCGGTGAACTTGGTCAGCTCGGCCGGGGGCAGTTCCTTCTTGCTGTTGCTGCTGCAACCCGCCGCCAGCACGGCGAGGGTGAGCACTGCTGCTTGTTTCCAACCCTTCACTTCAGGCGTCCCCTTTGGCCAGGTCATCCAGCTTCAGTTGCAGGCCACCGATCGCGGCGTCGTCGGACAGCGCGGCCTTGGCTTTTTCGTAGGCGCTGTGCGCGTCGTCGGCGCGGCCCAGCTGTACCAGCAGGTCGCCCTTGAGCTCTTCGCGGCTGGCCAGGAAGGCCTTGTCGGTGTCGCCATCGAGCAGCTTGAGCGCGTCCTCGGCCTTGTCCTGGGCCGCGAGCACGCGGGCCAGGCGCTGGCGCGAGATCTCGCCGAGGGTGGCGTCGGCCGGCTTGTCCAGCACGCTCTTCAGCTCGCTGGCCGCATCGTCCAGCTTGCCGCTCTCGACCGCGACCTTGGCCACGAACAGGCTGCCGTACTGGGCGTAGGCGGTGCCGCCGAACTCGCTCTTGAGCTTGCCGGAAAGCTCCGCGACCTTGCTCGCGTCGGGCTTGCCGTCAGGCGTCAACGAGGTTTCCAGCAGCGCCTGGTACAGCACCGAGGCGCCCTGGGACTGGTTGGCCTGGTACTTGTGCCAGGTCTGCCAGCCCAACACCACCACGCCGGCCAGCAGGGCGCCGGTCAGCAGCGGCTTGCCGTTGCGGTTCCACCAGTCCTTGGCTGCTGCCAGGCTCTCATCATCGGTACTCGACACCCCAATACTCCTATTCGCCTATTCGTTGTCAGACCGCGTCACGCCTGGGCGATCGCGGTTTCCAGGTGCGCGGCAAGCGCATCCCAGGCAATGTTCTGTTGTTCACCCTGGCCACGCAGGGGCTTCAGACCGATCTGCTGCTTCTCGAGCTCGTCGTCACCCAGAATCAGCGCGAACAGCGCGCCGCTCTTGTCGGCCTTCTTGAACTGGCTCTTGAAGCTGCCGCCACCGGCATTGACCGCCAGGCGCAGGCCCGGCAGGCGATCGCGCAGGCTTTCGCTCAGGCGCAGGCCAGCCAGCTCTGCCGGCTCGCCGAAGGCGCACAGGTAGACGTCGATGGTGCGGCTGATCGACTCGGGCACCTTGCCCAGGGTCTCCAGCAGCAGGATCAGGCGCTCGATACCCATGGCGAAACCGACGCCCGGGGTCGGCTTGCCGCCCATCTGCTCGACCAGGCCGTCATAGCGGCCACCGGCGCAGACGGTACCCTGGGCGCCGAGCTTGTCGGTGACCCACTCGAACACGGTCTTGCTGTAGTAGTCCAGGCCGCGCACCAGCTTGGTATTGATCACGAACGGAATGCCGGCGGCGTCGAGGCGGGCCTTCAGGCCCTCGAAGTGCACGCGGGACTCTTCGTCCAGGTAGTCTTCCAGCTTCGGCGCGCCGACCAGCACCGCCTGGGTGTTCGCATCCTTGCTGTCGAGAATGCGCAGCGGGTTGCTTTTCAGGCGGCGCTGGCTGTCCTCGTCCAGTTGCTCGAGGCGAGCCGAGAGGAACTCGACCAGCGCGTCGCGATAGCGGGCGCGGGCTTCGCTGGTGCCCAGGCTGTTGAGCTGCAGCTCGACCGCGTCCTGGATGCCCAGCAGGCCCCACAGGCGCCAGGTCAGCATGATCAGTTCGGCGTCGACGTCCGGGCCATCGAGGTTGAACACCTCCACGCCGATCTGGTGGAACTGGCGGTAGCGGCCCTTCTGCGGGCGCTCGTGACGGAACATCTGGCCGATGTACCAGAGCTTCTGCACCTGGCCATTGCCGGTGATGCCGTGCTCGAGTACCGCACGCACGCAGGCCGCGGTGCCTTCGGGACGCAGGGTGAGCGAGTCGCCGTTGCGGTCCTCGAAGGTGTACATCTCCTTCTCGACGATATCGGTGACTTCACCGATCGAGCGCTTGAACAGCTCGGTGAATTCGACGATCGGCGTGCGGATCTGGCTGTAGCCGTAGCTGTCCAGCAAGCCGGCCACGGTGCCCTCGAAATAGCGCCACAGCGGCGACTGGTCGGGCAGGATGTCGTTCATGCCACGAATGGCTTGCAGCGATTTGCTCACGAGTAGTCCTTACGAATCTGTTTCTCAGCCGCGGGCGATCAGCGCCGCGTCGGCCTCGGCCTTCTCGGCCGCTTTCTGGCGGATGAGCTTTTCCAGCTCGTCGACCAGGTTGTCGTTGTTCAGTTTCTGCGATGGCTTGCCATCGATGTAGACCAGGTTCGGCGTGCCGCCGGTCAGGCCCACGTGCGACTCCTTGGCCTCGCCCGGGCCGTTGACCACGCAACCGATCACCGCCACGTCCAGCGGCACCAGCAGGTCTTCCAGGCGCCCTTCCAGTTCGTTCATGGTCTTGACCACATCGAAGTTCTGCCGCGAGCAGCTCGGGCAGGCGATGAAGTTGATGCCACGGGAACGCAGGTGCAGCGACTTGAGGATGTCGTAGCCGACCTTCACTTCCTCGACCGGATCGGCAGCCAGGGAGATGCGGATGGTGTCACCGATGCCTTCGGCCAGCAGCATACCTAGGCCGACGGCGGATTTCACCGTCCCCGAACGCAGGCCGCCGGCTTCGGTGATCCCCAGGTGCAGCGGCTGGATGATCTGCTTGGCCAGCAGGCGGTAGGCCTCGACGGCCATGAACACGTCGGAGGCCTTGACGCTGACCTTGAAGTCCTGGAAATCCAGGCGGTCGAGGTGCTCGACATGGCGCAGCGCCGACTCGACCAGCGCCGCCGGGGTGGGCTCGCCGTACTTCTTCTGCAGGTCCTTTTCCAGGGAACCGGCGTTGACGCCGATGCGGATCGGGATGCCGCGGTCGCGGGCCGCGTCGACCACGGCGCGCACACGGTCTTCACGGCCGATGTTGCCCGGGTTGATGCGCAGGCAGTCGACGCCAAGCTCAGCCACGCGCAGGGCGATCTTGTAGTCGAAGTGGATGTCGGCGACCAGCGGCACGCTGACCAGCTTCTTGATGCGGCCGAACGCCTCTGCAGCGTCCATGTCCGGCACCGAGACCCGCACGATGTCCACGCCGGCATCGACCAGGCGCTGGATCTGCGCCACGGTGGCGGCGACATCGTTGGTGTCGGTGTTGGTCATGCTCTGCACCGCGATGGGCGCATCGCCACCCACCGGCACATTGCCGACCCAGATTTTGCGGGATTCGCGACGTTTGATCGGAGATTCGCCGTGCATGACTTACTGTCCCAACTTCAGGCGAGCGGTTTCGCCACTGGTGAACGGGGCGACATCGACCGCCTGGCCGTTGTAGCTCACCTGGGCGCCGCGGGCGAAGCCCAGGCGCACCGCGAACGGTGGCTTGCCGGTCAGTTCCAGGTTGTCGCCCTTGCGCTTGATGGCGCTGAACAGCACCTTGCCGTTGCCGTCGGTGACCTGGGTCCAGCAATCGGCGGTGAATTGGATATGGACCTTGGCGCTGCCGGCCGGGGCCGGTGCGGTGTCAGCGGGCGCAGGCGCTGCGACCGGCGCGACGGGTGCGGATGGCGCTGCGGCAACAGGCGCGGCGGGCGTGACCACGGCAGGAGCGGTTGGCGCGCCAGCCGGTGCCACAGGTGCGACGGCGGCCGGTGCCGGCGCGGTGCTGGTGGCTGGCGCGGCGGGTGCCACGGCCGCAACTGGCGCCTGGGTCTCGGCGACCGGCGCCTGCTCGGTGGCGTTCGGCTCCAGTGGCAAGGCCTGGCCCTCGGGCTGCTGGCCTTCGCTCACGGCCTGGTCTTCCGGCTCGTCCAGCGGATGAATCTGCGTGGTGCCGTCGGCGCTCTCGACCTCGACGTGCTCCAGGGCGATCTTGGCCAGGTCCTTGCCGCGCAGGCTGCTCTGGTCCTGCCACCAGAAGAAGCCACCGCCGACCACCGCGACCAGCAGCAACAGGCTGACCACCCGCAGGATATTGTGCGACAGGCGCACCGGTTCTTCGATGCGGCCAAGGGCGTGCACTTCGCTGCCCTGGGCGTGGGTACCGGTGATCTGGTCGAAGGCCTCGACCAGGGGCGCCTGGTCCATGTCCATCAGCTTGGCGTAGGCACGGATGTAGCCACGGGCGAAGGTGTGCCCGGGCAGCTTGTCGAAGGCGCCGTTTTCCAGGTTGTTCAGCGAAGATACCGTGAGGTTGAGCTTGCGAGCGACCTCGGCCTGGCTCCATTCGCGTTTTTCGCGGGCCTGGCGCAAGACATCACCGGGGTTCTGGCGAGTCGCTGCTGCTACTTCAGTGTGCGCGGCTTTCATCGTTGCTCCGACAGGTATTGCTGATATTCCGGCGTACCGGGATAAAGTCGTTGTAATTGCTGGCCCAAACGGGCCGCGGTGCCCTGTTCGTCGAGGGCGATTGCCAGGCGATGGCCCAGCAGCAGGCTACGGGCATCCTGGTCGCTCAGCTGGCTGAATCGATCGTAGTAATCCCGGGCCGGCACATAATGCCTGTTTTCGTAGGACAACTCAGCCATTTCGAGCAATGCCTTCGGTTGCCGCTGATTGAGCCGAAGGGCTTTTTCCAGGTAGGTACGCGCCTGATTACCCTGCCCCTGCTTCAGGGCGGTGAGCCCCAGGTTCTCGTACACGCGGGAACGCTCAGGATACAGGGTATCGGCAGCAGCCTGGAGGAACATCGCCCGGGCTTCGTCGAAACGGCCCTGAGCATATAGGAAACTGCCGTAATTGTTGCGGATTCGTGTGTCATCCGGGCGGATGGCCAAGGCCTTGGCGAAGTGCTCGCCGGCCAGTGCGGGCTCATCCTCGGCCTGGAAAACCAGGGCCAGTGCCGCATGAGCCTCGCCGTCACGGGCGTCCAGGGCCAAGGCCTTGCCCAGCGGCGCCTTGGCGCGCTCGGTCAAACCTTGTTGCAAATACCCCAGCCCCAACTGCACGTAGGCCTGCCCCGCCGCCTCACGCCCCTGGCGGCTGGCCAGGGGGTCGCCCGCGCCGCCGGACACGCAGCCGGCCAGCAGCGAAAGCGTCAGGATCGACAGCGCGGCGCGCAGGCTCATGGGGCAGGTGCTCGTCAGGGGCGCGCAGCGCTGTCTTGCGGCTCGTCGGCAGCCAGCTGGCGTACGGCGATGTAGCGCTCGCTGCGGCGGGTACGGTCGTTGACCTGACCTACCAGCTGACCGCAGGCGGCATCGATGTCGTCACCGCGGGTGGTGCGCGTGGTCACGTTGAAGCCGCCGTGGTGCAGCAGGTCCTGGAAGCGACGGATGGCATTGTTGCTCGGTCGCTCGTAGCCGGAGTGCGGGAACGGGTTGAACGGGATCAGGTTGATCTTGCACGGCACATCACGCAGCAGCTCGATCATCTGCGCGGCGTGCTCAGGCTGGTCGTTGACGTCCTTGAGCAGGGTGTACTCGATGGTCAGCACGCGCTTGCCGCCGAGGGTGGACATGTAGCCCATGCACGATTCCAGCAGCATCTTCAGCGGGTACTTCTTGTTGATCGGCACCAGCTTGTTGCGCAGCTCGTCGTTCGGCGCGTGCAGCGACAGGGCCAGCGACACGTCGATGTGCTTGGCCAGCTCGTCGATCATCGGTACCACACCCGAGGTGGACAGGGTGACGCGACGCTTGGAAATGCCATAGCCCAGATCTTCCATCATGATCTTCATGGCGGCGATGACATTGTCGAAATTCAGCAGGGGTTCGCCCATGCCCATCATGACCACGTTGGTAATGGCGCGGTCGATCTTGGCCGGAACGGTCCCGAAGGATTTGTTGGCAAGCCACACCTGGCCGATCACTTCGGCGGCGGTGAGGTTGCTGTTGAAGCCTTGCTTGCCGGTGGAGCAGAAGCTGCAGTCCAGGGCACAGCCGGCTTGCGACGACACGCACAGGGTGCCGCGATCGTCGGTGGGGATGTAGACGGTCTCGACGCAGCTGCCGGAGGCAACGCGGACCACCCACTTGCGGGTACCGTCGGCGGAAATGTCTTCACTGACCACCTCCGGACCGCGAATCTCGGCAACGGCCTCGAGCTTTTCGCGCAAGGCCTTGCCGACATTGGTCATGGCGGCGAAGTCATCGACGCCAAAGTGGTGAATCCATTTCATCACCTGACCGGCACGGAAGCGCTTCTCCCCGATTGAGTCGAAGAACTGTTCCATTTCCGCCAGGGTCAGCCCCAGCAGGTTGATCTTGTCAGTCGATGTCGTCATGGATTCACCCTCACCCGTAAGCTTTCGCTTAGCGAGTGGTTACCTCGGTAGCAGCGAAGAAGTAAGCGATTTCGCGAGCAGCGGCGGCTTCGGAGTCCGAACCGTGAACGGCGTTGGCGTCGATCGACTCGGCGAAGTCGGCGCGGATGGTGCCTGGAGCAGCTTCTTTAGGGTTGGTGGCGCCCATCAGCTCACGGTTCAGAGCGATGGCGTTTTCGCCTTCCAGAACCTGAACAACGACAGGGCCCGAAGTCATGAAGGCAACCAGGTCACCGAAGAAGCCACGAGCGCTGTGCTCGGCGTAGAAGCCTTCGGCTTCGGCCTTGGACAGTTGCTTGATTTTCGAGGCGACGATTTTCAGGCCGGCTTCTTCGAAGCGAGTGGTGATCTTGCCGATGACGTTTTTGGCGACGGCGTCAGGCTTGATGATCGAGAAAGTACGTTGAACAGCCATGGAAAACTCCAGAATATTGAGTGTTGCGAAAAATTAAACCCGCGAATTATACGCGGGTTCCAGGGGATTGCCTAACCTGCGGCGTGCGCTCAGTCGGCTTCTTCGATCCAGGCCGCCTGGATGGCCTCGAGCACCTTTTCCCCGCCACGCGACGGATCGTCGCTGAAGTCGGGCAGTGCCAGCACCCAGCGGTGCAGATCGACGAAATTCACATAACGAGGATCGACCTCAGGCTTGCTCTCTGCAAGCTGGATGGCGATCTCAAGTACATCAACCCATTTCAGACTCATGTACAGGCCCTCAGTGTGGCGCTTCGGCGGCGTGATTGAGCGAATATTTGGGGATCTCGATGGTGAGGTCCTCGTCGCCGACGACCACCTGGCAACCCAGGCGCGACTGCGCCTCCAGGCCCCAGGCCTTGTCCAGCATGTCCTCTTCGAGCTCGTCCGCTTCTTCAAGGGAGTCGAAGCCCTTGCGGATGATGCAGTGGCAAGTGGTGCAGGCCTTGACGCCGCCGCAGGCGCTTTCCATCTCGATGTGATGGTCGTGGGCCAGTTCCAGGATGTTGGTCCCGGTCGGCACTTCCACGGTCAAGCCCTCGGGGCAGAACTTCTCATGCGGCAGGAATGTCACCAGCGGCATCGGTTACTCCTCGATCTCATTCAGGTTGCGCCCGGCCAGTGCGGCTTTGACCGTCGAATCAAGGCGACGGGCGGCAAATGCATCGGTCACCTGCGACAGACGCTTGGTCTGTTGCTCGATGGCGGCGCCATCGGTGCCGGTCAGCAAATCACGTAGTTCTTGCATCTGGAATTCGATCGCGTCGCGCTCGTCACTGCTGAGCAGGCGCTCGCCATCGGCGTCCAGGGCGCCCTGCACGGCCTCGAGCAGGCGCTCGGCGTCGACCTGGTGCTCGCGCAGCTGGCGCGCATGCTTGTCGGAGCCGGCGTGCTCGAAGGAGTCCTTGAGCATGCGGGCAATTTCGCCGTCGGTCAGGCCGTAGGACGGCTTGACCTGGATGCTCGATTCCACGCCCGAACCCAGTTCGCGGGCCGCGACACTGAGCAGGCCGTCGGCGTCGACCTGGAAGGTCACGCGGATCTTCGCCGCACCCGCGACCATGGCCGGGATACCGCGCAGCTCGAAACGCGCCAGGGAACGGCAGTCGCTGATCAGCTCGCGCTCGCCCTGCAGCACGTGGATCATCATGGCCGACTGGCCATCTTTGTACGTGGTGAATTCCTGGGCGCGGGCCACCGGAATGGTGGTGTTGCGCGGAATCACCTTCTCCATCAGCCCGCCCATGGTCTCAAGACCCAGGGACAGCGGGATGACGTCGAGCAGCAGCAGTTCACCGCCTTCGCGGCGGTTGCCGGCGAGGGTATCAGCCTGGATCGCGGCACCGATGGCCACCACCTGGTCCGGGTCGATCGAGGTCAGCGGGGTACGGCCGAACAGCGCGCCGACCGCCTCGCGCACACGCGGCACGCGGGTCGAACCACCGACCATGACCACCGCGCCGACCTCTTCCAGCTCGATACCGCTGTCGCGCACGGCGCGGCGGCAGGCCTTGAGGCTGCGGGCAATCATCGGTTCGATCATGGCTTCGAAGGCGGCACGTGTCAGCTCGCCCTGCCAGGCACCATGCTGGACGCTGACCGCGTCACTGTCGGTCAAGGCTTCCTTGGCCGCGCAAGCGGTCTGCAGCAGTAGGCGCTGAGTGGCCGGATCGAGGTCGGCGGACAAGCCGGCCTGCTCGATGATCCAGCCGGCGATCGCATGGTCGAAGTCATCACCACCCAGGGCGGTGTCGCCACCGGTAGCCAGCACTTCGAAGACACCGGCGGTCAGGCGCAGGATGGAGATATCGAAGGTGCCGCCGCCCAGGTCGAAAATCGCCACGACGCCTTCGGCATCCTGGTCCAGGCCATAGGCCACGGCAGCCGCGGTCGGCTCGTTGAGCAAGCGCAGGACATTGAGGCCGGCCAGCTTGGCGGCGTCCTTGGTCGCCTGGCGCTGGGCATCGTCGAAATAGGCCGGCACGGTGATCACCGCGCCGACCAGCTCGCCACCGAGGGTTTCCTCGGCACGCTGACGCAGCACCTTGAGAATATCGGCCGACACTTCCACCGGGCTTTTCGGGCCCTGGACCGTGTCGATGAACGGCATGTGCGATTCACCGCCGACAAAACGGTACGGCAGTTGCTCGCCCAGCTGCTTGACGTCCGCCAGGCCACGCCCCATCAGGCGCTTGACCGACAGGATGCTGTTGAGTGGGTCGCTGGGGGCAGCCTCGCGCGCGGCCAGGCCGACTTCGACAGCGTTGTCGAGATAACGCACGGCGGATGGCAGGATGACACTGCCCCGGGCATCGGGCAGCGGTTCGCTGCGCCCGCTGCGCACGGCGGCGACGAGAGAATTGGTGGTGCCCAGGTCGATGCCCACCGCCAGGCGACGCTGGTGCGGCTGGGGGCTCTGACCGGGTTCGGCGATCTGCAGTAGGGCCATGCTTATCTGAGTACCTTAGGCGTCATCACGGGCAACGCCGGGGTTAATCGTCGAGGCGCTCTTCGAGTTGGCGCACTTCTTGGGCGAGCTTGTCGAGGAACTGCATGCGGCGCATCAGGCGCTCGGCCTGCTCACGCTCTGCAGCAACATCCCAGCAGGCGGCGAAATCCTCGTTCAGCGTGTCCTGGGCGACCTTGAGGCGCTTCTTGAACACGGAGACACCGTCGAGGTCGGCTTCGTCCTGCAGGTCTTCGAGCTCTTCGCGCCACTGCATCTGCTGCAGCAGGAAGTCCGGGTCGTGCACCGTGACTTCCTGGGGCACTTCGTGGCCGCCGATGGCCAGCAGGTAGCGGGCCCGGCGCGGCGCGCTGCGCAAGGTCTGGTAGGCGTCGTTGAGGGCCGCCGACTTTTCCAGGGCTACGCGCTGCTCGCGCTCGGAAGCGTCGGCGAAACGGTCCGGATGGACCTCGCGGGCCAGCTCGCGGTAGCGAACGGCCAGTTTGTCGAGGTCCAGACGAAAACCAGGCTGCAGGTCAAACAGGGCGAAATGACAAGGAGTACCCACGGCCAGCCTCAAACGTTGAAGCTTTCGCCGCAGCCACACTCACCGCGCACGTTGGGGTTGTTGAACTTGAAGCCTTCGTTCAACCCTTCCTTGACGAAGTCCAGCTCGGTGCCGTCGAGGTAGACCAGGCTTTTCGGGTCGATGATGACCTTCACGCCATGGTTCTCGAACACCTGGTCTTCGGCGGCGAGCTCGTCGACGAACTCCAGCACGTAGGCCAGGCCCGAGCAGCCGGTGGTACGCACGCCCAGGCGAATGCCCTCACCCTTGCCGCGTCCGTCGAGGGAGCGGCGAATGTGGTTGGCGGCGGCTTCTGTCATGCTGATAGCCATCGGAACTCCTTACCTCGCGACAGTCGACTTAGATCAAGCCTTTCTTCTGCTTGTAATCGCGAACAGCGGCCTTGATGGCATCTTCGGCGAGCACGGAGCAGTGGATCTTGACCGGCGGCAGTGCCAGCTCTTCAGCCAGCTGGGTGTTCTTGATGGTCTCGGCTTCGTCCAGGGTCTTGCCCTTCATCCACTCGGTGGCCAGGGAGCTGGAGGCGATGGCCGAACCGCAGCCGTAGGTCTTGAACTTGGCGTCTTCGATGATGCCTTGCTCGTTGACCTTGATCTGCAGGCGCATCACGTCGCCGCACGCTGGAGCGCCGACCATGCCGGTACCGACATCCGGATCCTCGGCATTCATCTTGCCGACGTTGCGCGGGTTTTCGTAGTGGTCGATGACCTTTTCACTGTATGCCATGGTGCAATTCCTTCCTCATCAGGGAGCCGCTCTTGCCGGCGACTGCTTAGTGGGCGGCCCACTCGATCTTGGAGATGTCGACGCCGTCTTTGTACATGTCCCACAGCGGCGACAATTCACGCAGCTTGTTGACTGCCTTGCAGACTTCCTGCGCGGCGTAGTCGACTTCTTCTTCGGTGGTGAAACGGCCGAAGGAGAAGCGGATCGAGCTGTGCGCCAGTTCGTCGTTGCGGCCCAGGGCGCGCAGGACGTAGGACGGCTCGAGCGAAGCGGAGGTGCAGGCCGAACCGGACGAAACGGCGATGTCCTTCAGGGACATCAGCAGCGACTCGCCTTCGACGTAGTTGAAGCTCAGGTTCAGGTTGTGCGGCACGCGCTGGGTCTGGCTGCCGTTGACGTACAGCTCTTCAAGATCCGAGACCTGCTTGAAGAAGCGGTCGCTCAGGGCCTTGATGCGCACGTTTTCAGCAGCCATTTCCTGTTTGGCGATGGCGAAGGCTTCGCCCATGCCGACGATCTGGTGGGTCGGCAGGGTGCCCGAACGCATGCCGCGCTCGTGGCCACCGCCGTGAATGATGGCTTCCAGGCGCACGCGCGGCTTGCGGCTGACGTACAGCGCGCCGATGCCTTTCGGGCCGTAGACCTTGTGCGCGGAGAACGACATCAGGTCGACCTTGAGCTTCTGCAGGTCGATCTCGACGCGACCGGCCGACTGGGCGGCATCGACGTGGAACAAGACGCCGCGCGAGCGGGTCAGTTCACCGATGGCGGCGATGTCGTTGATCGAGCCGACTTCGTTGTTCACGTGCATCAGCGAGACCAGGATGGTGTCGTCGCGCAGCACGGCCTCGACCATGGCCGGGGTGACGATGCCGTCTTCGCCGGGCTCGAGGTAGGTGACTTCGAAACCTTCACGCTCGAGCTGGCGAGCGGTGTCCAGGACCGCCTTGTGCTCGATCTTGGAGGTGATGATGTGCTTGCCCTTGGTCTGATAGAAGTGCGCCACGCCTTTCAGGGCGAGGTTGTCGGACTCGGTGGCACCGCTGGTCCAGACGATCTCGCGCGGGTCGGCGTTGATCAGCTCGGCGACCTGGCGGCGGCCGTTCTCGACTGCTTCCTCGGCCTTCCAGCCGAACACGTGGGAGCGCGAGGCCGGGTTGCCGAAGTTCCCGTCGACCAGCAGGCACTCGGCCATCTTCTGGGCGACACGGGGATCGACCGGCGTGGTCGCGGAGTAATCGAGGTAGATCGGCAACTTCATTGAGTATCTCCTATCAGGCGGTGGCGTCGCTCGTCGCTGCGGTTTCAGTCGACGGCGGACGTCTCAATCTTGTCCAGCTGGGCAACTCGGCCTGCGACACGGCGCAGGTCCTGGCGCTGGGCGACTTCCTGCACCTCGCGGCGCATGACGAGGTCGGCCAGGCTGATGCCACTGAGGAATTCATGGATCTGCTGGCTCAGGTCGCACCACAGGTGGTGAGTCAGGCAGGTATCACCGGCGTGGCAGTCCCCCAGGCCCTGGCAACGGGTGGCATCGACCGATTCGTTGACCGCGTCGATGACCTGGGCCACCTGGATGGTTTCCATGCCCCGCGACAGCTGGTAGCCGCCGCCCGGACCGCGAACGCTGGATACCAGGCTGCTGCGGCGCAGCTTGGCGAACAGCTG
>Ga0209370_1000156_pt1 | contig 135987 bp, 123 predicted proteins | sample AgamicAtPrz_FD_187164 | JGI IMG/M metagenome (GOLD analysis project Ga0209370, IMG submission 187164) | Agave microbial communities from Guanajuato, Mexico - At.P.rz (SPAdes) (version 2) | ecosystem: Host-associated > Plants > Phyllosphere > Phylloplane/Leaf | place: Guanajuato, Mexico...
GCTGCCGAAGACTGAAATGGTGCGGGAGGCGAGACTTGAACTCGCACACCTTGCGGCGCCAGAACCTAAATCTGGTGCGTCTACCAATTTCGCCACTCCCGCAAAAAAGATGGTGGCTACGACGGGATTTGAACCTGTGACCCCATCATTATGAGTGATGTGCTCTAACCAGCTGAGCTACGTAGCCATCTTTTTTCGCGTTACCTTCATCGGCGTTGCGGGGCGCATTATGCGTATTGAGCTCTGGAGCGTCAACACATTTTTTGTCGATTTTCGCCTCCGCGCGCCTGTTTGTCTGGCTTGTAACCAGGGTGGCGAATTATTCGGCAGGTTTTGATCGTAACCACATCAAAGCTAAAAAAAAGGGGCCCCGCAAGGCCCATTTTGTTATGGCTTATTTTGCTTATTTATAAGCGGACTGATGCACGCCCACCGCGCGACCTGAAGGATCGTCCATCGATTTGAACGCTTCGTCCCACTCAATCGCTTTAGCGGAGGAGCAGGCGACCGACGGACCGCCCGGCACGCACTCCGCCGCGCTCGGCAGCGGAAACAGCTCTTCAAAAATTTCGCGATAGAGGTAGCCCTCTTTCGACGCCGGCGTGTTGTACGGGAAGCGGAAGTGCGCGGTCGCCAGCTGCTGCTCGCTGACCTGCTGCGCCGCAACCTCTTTCAGCGTATCGATCCAGCTGTAGCCGACGCCGTCAGAAAACTGCTCTTTCTGGCGCCAGGCGACGCTTTCCGGCAGATAAGAGGAGAAACATTCGCGCAGGATATGTTTTTCCATCTTGCCGTTGCTGCCGCACATTTTGTCCTGCGGGTTAATGCGCATCGCCACGTCGAGGAATTTCTTGTCGAGGAAAGGCACGCGCGCTTCCACGCCCCAGGCGGACATCGCTTTGTTGGCGCGGGCGCAGTCGTACATATGCAGCGCCATCAGCTTGCGCACGTTCTCTTCATGAAACTCTTTGGCGTTCGGCGCTTTATGGAAGTAGAGGTAGCCGCCGAACACTTCGTCCGCGCCCTCGCCGGAGAGCACCATCTTAATACCCATCGCCTTGATTTTACGCGACATCAGGTACATCGGCGTCGAGGCGCGAATGGTGGTGACGTCGTAGGTTTCGATGTGATAGATCACATCGCGAATCGCATCCAGCCCTTCCTGCACGGTAAAGTGAATCTCGTGATGCACCGTGCCCAGATGTTCAGCCACCGCTTTCGCCGCTTTCAAATCCGGCGAGCCCTCCAGGCCGACCGCGAACGAGTGCAGCTGCGGCCACCAGGCGTCGCTCTTGTCCTGATCTTCGACGCGTTTCGCGGCGAAGCGTTTGGTTACCGCCGAGATGATCGAGGAGTCCAGACCGCCGGAGAGCAGCACGCCGTACGGCACGTCCGACATCAGATGGCTTTTCACCGATTCTTCCAGCGCATGCTTCAGGCCCGCCGCATCGGTGACGTTATGTTCTACCGCGGCGTACTCCATCCAGTCGCGCTGCCAGTAGCGACGAATTTCGCCGTCGGTGCTGGAGAGATAGCTTCCCGGCGGGAACTCTTTAATCGAGCGGCACACCGGTACCAGCGCTTTCATTTCCGACGCGACAAACAGGTTGCCGTGTTCGTCGTTGCCCATATAGAGCGGGATGATGCCGATATGGTCGCGGCCGATCAGGTACTGCTGCTTCGCGCTGTCCCACAGGATAAAAGCGAACATGCCTTCGAGATCGTCGAGGAAGTCGACCCCTTTTTCCTGATAGAGCGCCAGAATGACTTCGCAGTCGGAGCCGGTCTGAAACTGGTAGCGATCGCTCAGCTCGGCGCGCAGCGCCTGATGGTTGTAAATCTCGCCGTTAACCGCCAGAACATGGGTGTGATCGGCGTTGTACAGCGGCTGGGCGCCGTTGTTGACGTCGACGATAGACAGACGTTCATGCGCGAGAATCGCTTTATCGTCGGCATACACGCCGGACCAGTCCGGTCCGCGATGACGCATCAGGCGAGAACTCTCCAGCGCTTTTTTACGCAGATCAATCGGATCGCTTTTCAGATCCAACACACCAAAAATAGAACACATATTCTGACTCCTGAGCTCGCCTGTCGGCGATGTTATCGTTGCCTTGTCCGGCAGCCAGCGGCTGCGTGATGTATAAGAAAATGCGCTATTTCATGCAGTCAATGCAAGCATATTCGCCTTTTACTGATAAAAAGATTGTTAACGAGGCTTTTAATTTGAATATTATTCAATATAAAGCGCCTTTGATTAACGGATCGGCAATGGATAGCCAAATCTGGCTAAAAAAGAGTCAGATCAGAGACGGTTTCAGGGAGAAGCGGCCGCCTGGCGTCAGGCGGCGTAAAGAGAGCGATTAAAAGAGATCGATATCCGCGACAGAAGGGTAGATCCAGTCGGGACGGAAAGGCATGGCGTCGATATCGCTTAGCGTGGAAACGCCAGAGAGCACCAGAATGGTTTCCAGCCCCGCCTGAAAGCCGGCCAGAATATCGGTGCGCAGGTTGTCGCCGACGATCACCGTCTCCTCGGAGTGAGCCTGCATTTTATTCAGCGCGGCGCGCATGATGTAGGGGCTGGGCTTGCCGACATAAAAAGGGCGACGGCCGGAGATCTTTTCGATGCCGGCGCAGAGGGCGCCGCAGGCGGGCACAAAGCCACGCGCGTGGGTATCGGGGTTGGTGGCGATAAAGCGCGCGCCGCTGGCGACGAAAAAGGCGGCCTTATGCATCATCTCCCAGTTGAAAGAGCGCGTCTCGCCGACGATCACGAAATCGGGATTGACGTCGGTAATGGTAAAGCCCGCTTTATAGAGTTCATGGATCAGCGCGCCTTCGCCAATCACGTAGGCTTTTTTACCTTCCTGACGACGCAGGAAATCGGCGGTCGCCATCGCGGAGGTATAAAACACCGAGTCGGGCACCTCGACGCCGGCGTTGGCGAAGCGGTTCGCCAAATCCTGCGCGGTCTGCGAAGGATAGTTGGTCAGCACCACCAGCGGCATCTCTTTTTGCAGGATGCGCTGCAGAAACTCCTGCGCGCCGGGCACGGCGGTGTTGTCGTGCATTAACACGCCGTCAATATCGCAAATTACGCTTTTTATCGTCATAGGTTCAGTCCGGGTGGCGTTTACTCTTCCAGTAAATGTTGCAGCAGAATGCCGTTGAGCATAGCGCGTTTTGCCAGCGCAAAGGCGCCTATCGCCGATCGATGATCGAGCTCGGAACGCACCACCGGCAGATTTTTGCGGAAGGCGTTGAGCGCTTGCGTGTTGATACAGCCTTCAATAGCGGGGAACAGCACTTTCTCGGCGTCGGTGATTTCGCCCGCCAGCACCACTTTCTGCGGGTTGAACAGGTTAATCGCAATGGCAATCGCTTTGCCCAGATAACGTCCGACATATTCAATCACTTCACAGGCCAGCGCGTCGCCCTGGTTGGCCGCTTTGCAAATCTGCGCCATCTGGCAGGCGTCCTGCGTCAGTACGCTGGGGTAGCCCTGGCTGAGCAGATGGCGCACGCGGTTTTCAATCGCGCCGTTAGCGGCGATGGTTTCCAGACAGCCGAAATTGCCGCAGTGGCAGCGTTCGCCGAGCGGATCGACCTGAATATGGCCGATTTCGCCTACGTTGCCGTTGCTGCCGAGAAAAATATGGCCGTTGGCGATGATGCCGGCGCCGGTGCCGCGATGGAGCCGCACCAGAATCGAGTCGGCGCAGTCGCGGCTTGCACCAAAGTAGTGCTCAGCCAGCGCCAGGCTGCGGATATCGTGACCGACGAAGCTGGTAACCTTAAAGCGATTTTGCAGTCCGGCCACCAGCGGCCAGTGGCTGACGGCGATATGGGGCATATAGCGGATAACGCCGTTTATCGGATCGACCAGGCCGGGCAGAATCACCGAGATGGCGATGAGCTCGCGGATTTTACGCTGGTGGGTGTCGATAAAGCTGTCGATAGCGGCGAACAGCGCATGCTCCAGCGTCTCCTGCGTGCGCTCCGGCAGGGCATAATCCTCCTGCGCCAGCGATTTGCCGCTGAGATCGAACAGCGTCAGGGTGGCGTCATGGCGGCCGAGCCGCACGCCGATGGCGTGGAAGTTGCGCGTTTCGGTGACGATGGAGATAGCGCGGCGACCGCCGGTGGACGCCTGTTGATCCACCTCTTTGATCAGCCCGCGCTCGATGAGCTGACGGGTAATTTTAGTGACGCTGGCGGGCGCAAGCTGACTGAGTTCGGCAATCTGAATGCGCGAAATAGGGCCCTGCTGGTCGATCAGCCGGTAAACGGCCGCGCTGTTGAGTTGCTTGACAAGATCGACATTTCCTATTTGTGTCTGGCCGCCAGTGGTCATTCAGTGCTTACTCGCTCAGGACGTCGTCTCCGTTGACAAACGTCTTAGTGATCTTGAAATCACGCGTAAAAACAGTGAGGTTGGCGACTTTTCCCGCTTCGACCGTGCCCAGCTGTTTTTCCACGCCCATTGCCTGCGCCGGGTAGAGTGTCGCCATGCGCAGCGCTTCATCCAGCGCGATACCGACATGTTCGACGGCGTTGCGTACCGATTCAATCATAGTAATCGCAGAGCCGCTCAGGGTGCCGTTCTCGTCCACGCACAGGCCATTGCGATAGTATATTGTTTTGCCAGCGAAAATGAATTTATCAATTTCGGCGCCTGCGGGCGCGGTGGCGTCGGTGACCAGCACCAGCTTATTGCCTTTGATACGTTTCGCGTTGCGTACGTTAGCGTAATGGACGTGCAACCCATCTGCAATAATGCCGCAATAAACATCCGGCGCATCGAACAGCGCGCCGATCAGGCCCGGCTCGCGTCCGGCGAAAGCGGGCATGGCGTTATAGAGATGGGTCGCGAAGGTCACGCCCGCGCGGAAGCCCGCTTTGGCTTCGTCATAGGTGGCGTTGGAGTGGCCGGCGGAGACGATAATGCCCGCCTGCGTCAGCTGACGGATCACTGCGTCTCCGGCGTTTTCCGGCGCCAGCGTCACCTTGGTAATCACGTCGGCGTTATCGCACAGATAGCGCACCAGCGTCGGATCGGGCAGGCGAATGAGATCGGGATTATGGGTGCCTTTTTTGGCTTTATTTAGCCACGGGCCTTCCAGATGCAGGCCGAGCGCCTGATGTTGATGCTTGCGTTTATAGGCGCGCATAGTGTCGATGGCGCGCTTCATCAGCTCGTCGCTGCTGGTGATCAGCGTGGGCAGAAAGCTGGTGCAGCCTGACTTTTCATTGGCGCGCTGCATAATTTCCAGCGTCTCGACGCTCAGGGCGTCGATGTCGTCGTTGAACTGCACGCCGCCGCAGCCGTTCAGCTGTAAATCGATAAAGCCGGGAGCGATCAGCGCGCCTGAAACGTCGCGCAGCGCGATATCGGCTGGCAGCGCGTCGCGCGGACAGACGCGTTCGATCAGCCCATCGGCGATAACCACCGCGTGGTTATCCAGAATTTCATGACCGGTATAAATTCGGCCGTTAACTAATGCGTACATCGTGGTTCTCCCGGCTGAGCCCGCCAGAGCCTCGCGGCGGGCATTTACAACATCGTCTTACACGCCTTTCATATTTTCCGCTTCCATTTCGCGGAAATATTTAACGGTTTTCACTTTCAGTTCCATGGTGGCGGGTTCGTCGCATACCACCACCGATTTCGCATGCAGCTGCAGGCAGCTGATGGTCCACATATGGTTGACGTTGCCTTCTACGGCGGCCTGCAGCGCCTGCGCTTTGACATGGCCGGTCACCAGAATCATCACTTCTTCCGCATCCAGCAGCGTGCCGACGCCAACGGTCAGCGCATATTTCGGCACCTGATCCACATCGCCGTTGAAGAAGCGCGAGTTCGCCACGCGGGTATCGTGCGTCAGCGTTTTGATGCGGGTGCGCGAGGCGAGGGAAGAGGCCGGTTCGTTAAAGGCGATATGGCCGTCGTTGCCGACGCCGCCCATAAACAGGTGAATTTTGCCCAGCGCGCGAATCTTCTCTTCATACTGGCGACATTCTGCGTCAATATCTGGCGCATTGCCATTCAGAAGATTGATATTTTCTGGTTGAATATCAACGTGATCGAAAAAGTTGCGGTACATGAAGCTGTGATAGCTTTCCGGGTGCTCTTTCGGCAGGCCGACATATTCGTCCATATTGAACGTCACTACATGCTTAAAGCTGACCTGGCCCGCTTTGTGCATCTCGATAAGATGCTTGTAAGCTTCCAGCGGCGTGCCGCCCGTCGGCAGACCCAGCACGAAGGGACGATCCGCGGTAGGGTTAAAAGCATTGATACGGTTGACGATATGACGGGCTGCCCATTTACCGACCTGCGTAGGGGTAGCCAAAGGAATAAGTCGCATGTTTCACCTCATTCTGAGAAAAGAAAAGGGGACGACGCACCCATCGCGGCGGTCATTATCACATTAAAGCCGTGAGACCGTTTCAGCACGCGATCGCTGCGTCTTGATATTTTTCATCATAAAATAAGTTAGGGTCGTTCGCCAGACGTCTCGGCAGTTAATGGTGCTTTTTGGTGAAAATTATCACAGAAGAGACGCGTATAATTTGCGAGGCGAATTAATTTGTCATTACACTGCGCAACGTGAAGTGTAGTGTCAATCAACCCCTGCGGCTGACAATAAAAAGCAAGCGGCGCAGGGCGACAAGCCAGTCTCATAGGGGGAAAGGACAAATGTTAGGTTACTTACAGAAGGTTGGCCGCGCGCTGATGGTGCCGGTAGCGACCCTGCCGGCAGCGGCGATATTAATGGGGGTCGGCTACTGGCTCGATCCGGACGCCTGGGGCGCAAGCAACGCGCTCGCCGCGCTGCTGATAAAATCGGGCGCGGCCATTATTGAGCATATGTCCGTACTCTTTGCTATCGGCGTGGCTTATGGGCTGTCAAAAGATAAAGATGGCGCAGCGGCGCTGACCGGCTTCGTCGGTTTTCTGGTGGTGACGACGCTCTGCTCGCCGGCTGCCGTATCGATGATCCAAAAAATACCGCTGGATCAGGTGCCCGCCGCCTTCGGCAAAATCGAAAACCAGTTTGTCGGCATCATGGTGGGCATCATCTCCGCGGAGGTCTATAACCGCTTTAGCCATGTCGAACTGCCGAAGGCGCTCTCTTTCTTCAGCGGACGCCGCCTGGTGCCTATCCTCGTCTCATTCCTGATGATCGCGGTGGCCTTCATTCTGATGTATATCTGGCCGCTGATCTTTAACGGACTGGTGAGCTTTGGCGAACACATCCAGAAGCTGGGCTCGGTCGGCGCGGGCGTCTACGCCTTCTTTAACCGTCTGCTGATTCCGGTCGGCCTGCATCATGCGCTTAACTCGGTGTTCTGGTTCGACGTCGCGGGCATCAACGATATTCCTAAATTCCTCGGCGGCGCGCAGTCAATCGCTAACGGCACCGGCATTGTCGGCATCACGGGACGCTATCAGGCGGGCTTCTTCCCGATCATGATGTTCGGCCTGCCTGGCGCGGCGCTGGCGATCTATCACTGCGCGCGACCGGAAAACCGCGTTAAAGTCGGCAGCATCATGCTGGCCGCGGCCTTCGCGGCCTTCTTCACCGGCATTACCGAGCCGCTGGAGTTCTCTTTTATGTTCGTCGCGCCGGTGCTTTACGTCATCCACGCGGTGCTGACCGGCATCTCGGTATTTATCGCCGCCAGCATGCACTGGATCGCCGGCTTCGGCTTTAGCGCCGGTCTGGTGGATATGGTGCTGTCGAGCCGCAACCCGCTGGCGACCCACTGGTGGATGCTGATCCCGCAGGGCATCGTCTTCTTTGCGCTCTACTATGTGGTATTCCGCTTCACGATTAAAAAATTCAACCTGATGACGCCGGGCCGCGAGCTGGCGGTGGCGGGCGACGAAACGGACGGCTACGACGTTAACGTCGACACAACCGACAACGGCGAGAGCGCGACCGAATCGCTGGCGCGTCGCTATATCGGCGCGGTCGGCGGCTCCGATAACCTGACCGGCATCGACGCCTGTATCACGCGTCTGCGTCTCAACGTAAAAGACTCGGCGCAGGTCAATGAGTCCGTCGCTAAACATCTGGGCGCGTCCGGCGTTATCCGCCTGAATAAACAGAGCGTGCAGGTGATTGTTGGCACCCAGGCGGAAAGCATCGCCACCGCAATGAAAAAAGTGCTGACAAAAGGGCCGGTCGCCTCGGCGGGCGGCGCTTCAGCAGCGCCTGCCGCGCCAGCGGCAAAACCGCAGGCCGTGCTGAATCGCGAGACCAAAACCATCGTGACGCTGATGGCGCCGGTGAGCGGCGAAGTAGTCGCGCTGGAGGCGGTGCCTGACGAAGCCTTCGCCAGCAAGGCGGTAGGCGAAGGGCTGGCGATCAAGCCGAGCGGTAAAACCGTGGTGGCGCCGGTTGCCGGCACCGTGGTGAAGATCTTCGACACCAACCATGCCTTCTGCCTGGAAACCAGCAGCGGCGTCGAAATTGTGGTGCATATGGGCCTCGACACCGTGGCGCTGGGCGGCAAAGGCTTTACCCGCCTGGTAGAAGAGGGCGCAACGGTCGCGGCGGGTCAGCCGGTGCTGGAGATGGATCTTGATTTCCTTAACGGCAACGCACGTTCGATGATCAGTCCGGTGGTAGTCAGCAACAGCGAAGATTTCGCCGGGCTGACGCTGCTGGCGACCGGCACGGTAGTAGCTGGCGAAACCCCGCTTTACGAGGTAAAAGGCTAAGCCCCTAACCGCATCGCCATAAAAAAAAGCAGGCAGGAAGCGATTCCTGCCTTTTTTCGTTTTATCGCCTTAACAAACCGGTTGTTTCCCTTCGACGCTTTGTGGATCATACTCCGTTACTTCGTGGTACAAACCACCCGCTATACGTATTGAGGATTGAGAGATGAGTGAGGCTGAAGCCCGCCCAACTAACTTTATTCGTCAGATCATCGACGAAGATTTGGCGAGCGGCAAGCACAGTAGCGTGCATACCCGTTTTCCGCCTGAGCCCAATGGCTACCTGCATATCGGCCATGCTAAATCGATCTGCCTGAACTTCGGCATCGCTCAGGACTATCAGGGGCAGTGCAACCTGCGTTTCGACGATACCAACCCGGTTAAAGAGGATATGGAGTTCGTCGAGTCCATCAAGCGCGACGTGCAATGGCTGGGCTTTGAGTGGAGTGGTGACGTTCGTTATTCCTCAGATTACTTCGATCAGCTTTATCACTACGCGGTTGAACTGATCAATAAAGGTCTGGCCTATGTCGACGAGCTGACGCCGGAAGAGATCCGCGAATATCGCGGCACCCTGACCGCGCCGGGCAAAAACAGCCCCTATCGCGATCGCAGCGTCGAAGAGAACCTGGCGCTGTTCGAAAAAATGCGCAACGGCGAATTCGCCGAGGGTAAAGCCTGCCTGCGCGCCAAAATCGATATGGCGTCCAGCTTTATCGTGATGCGCGATCCGGTGCTCTACCGCATTAAGTTCGCCGAGCATCACCAGACCGGCAAAAAGTGGTGCATCTATCCGATGTACGACTTTACCCACTGCATCTCCGATGCGCTGGAAAATATCACCCATTCGCTCTGTACGCTGGAGTTCCAGGATAACCGTCGCCTCTATGACTGGGTGCTGGATAACATCTCTATACCGGTGCATCCGCGCCAGTATGAGTTTTCGCGTCTTAACCTCGAATATGCGGTGATGTCAAAGCGCAAGCTGACGCAGCTGGTCAGCGAAAACGTAGTGGAAGGCTGGGACGATCCGCGCATGCTGACCGTATCGGGCCTGCGCCGTCGCGGCTACACCGCCGCCTCGATCCGCGAGTTCTGCCGCCGTATCGGCGTTACCAAACAGGATAACGTGGTCGAGATGGCGTCGCTGGAATCCTGCATTCGCGACGATCTGAACGAAAACGCGCCGCGCGCCATGGCGGTGCTCGATCCGCTGAAAGTGGTGATTGAGAACCTGCCGGCCGGCCATAACGAAATCATCACCATGCCGAATCATCCGAACAAGCCGGAGATGGGCACCCGCGAAGTGCCGTTTGGCCGTGAAGTCTGGATCGATCGCGCTGACTTCCGCGAAGAAGCCAATAAGCAGTACAAGCGACTGGTGCTGGGCAAAGAGGTACGCCTGCGCAACGCTTACGTGATCCGCGCCGAGCGCGTGGCAAAAGATGAAGAGGGGAATATCACCTGCATCTACTGCACCTGCGACGTCGATACCCTGAGCAAAGATCCGGCTGACGGCCGCAAGGTGAAAGGCGTGATCCACTGGGTCTCCGCCGACCATGCGCTGCCGGCGGAATTCCGCCTTTACGATCGCCTGTTCAGCGTGCCGAATCCAGGCGCGGAAGAGGATTTCCTGACCACCATCAACCCGAATTCGCTGGAAATTCGTCAGGGATTCGTCGAGCCAGGTTTGCAGAACGCCAGCCCGGAAGCGCCTTACCAGTTTGAGCGTGAAGGCTACTTCTGTGCCGACAGCCACTATTCGCGTCCGAACCAGTTGGTGTTTAACCGCACCGTGGGTCTGCGCGATACCTGGGCGAAAATCGGCGATTAAATTTTTGCATTAACAGCATGATAAAATTACTACAGGGCGAGCAATCGCCCTTTTTTATATCTGCAATTAGCTGCAAGGCAATTTTTTGTTCTGTAACAAATGATTACCGCTTGTCTGACCAGTCTGGGAGTTGTCTGAGTTAACGAAAATTAATCAATTTCCAGATGTGAATTTCGTTTTTTCAGGTAGGCTATTCGCTCTTTGAAGAGGCTATGCGGGCATAAAAAGGAAAAATGATGACGGCTCTTGGTCAGGAAGCAAAACACAGCGTGGTAGTTTTACATCAGTTAATCGAACGTATATTCAATCAGCCTTCAGGCGAAGACGATACCTTCGATCTGCTGCTTTCGCACTTCCATCCCGATTTCCGCATGGTCACGCCGCAGGGGCGGCTGCTCGATTTGAATCAAACGGAAGAGTTGTTTCGTCAGCTGCAGGGGCGTCGCGAAGGCATGCGCATCGCCACCAGCGAACACGCGGTGATCTCTCAGGGCAAAGATGAGGTCACTATTCAGTATCGCGAGCTGCAGATGATGAACGGCAGCGATCAGGCGCGCATCTCGCTGGCGATCCTCGACTGCACCACGTCGATTCCCCGCTGGCGCTATCTGCACGAAACGCTGGTCGGCTGACGGCATAAAAAAAGCCGGTACACAGACCGGCTTGTAGAATTACTGCATAGCACACATCTTTACTGATCGTGGAGCGTTTCGTCTTCGCGGCAATCGCCCAGCGAGCAGTGTCCATAGAGATAGAGGCTGTGGTTCGTCAGCTTGATGCCGTGGCGGGTAGCAATATCTCGCTGGCGCGATTCGATTGATTCGTCGCTAAATTCGATAACTTTACCGCAGTCGAGGCAGATCAGGTGATCGTGATGATGCTGCTGGGTCAGTTCGAAAACCGATTTTCCGCCTTCGAAGTTATGACGCGTAACGATGCCCGCATCGTCAAACTGGTTCAGTACGCGATAAACGGTAGCCAGACCAATCTCTTCGCCCATATCAATCAGGCGTTTATACAGATCTTCCGCGCTGACGTGATGGCACTGAGGTTCCTGAAGCACTTCCAGAATTTTAAGTCTGGGCAGCGTGACTTTCAGGCCAGCCTTCTTTAATGCGGTGTTGTTGTCAGTCATGCGGATATTGTCCTGTTACTTTGCTGGTTACTTGAGGCGCCTTGCCTTGAATGTCGTTCGGTGTCTATTCTCATTTGCGTCTCATTATAGAGGTGAAGTTTTGAAATGAAAACCGAGGGAAACGCCTGAAATCAACACGGGCTGTAAGAAGATGCGTAACGGCGCCGGGCGGAGAAATGCAGGAGGTTCGTTATCATCTCGCTAACTTCCTGACCTCGCGGAAGAAATAAGCAGATAACCGATGTGGGTATTGTACAGAATCAGAGATAAAAGTTAAAAATCTGTAGCTATTATTTCTATAGGAAAAACCATTAACTCAATGTGAGCCAGCGCCCACATTGAGTATGTGGGTAATCAGGCTTCGATGATCGCCTGCAGCTGCAGCTCATCGGAAATCTGCTTAACCCAGGCCTCGACGCGCTGATTGGTCAGTTCCGGCTGACGATCTTCGTCAATCGCCAGGCCGAGGAAGTGCTTGTCGTCCGCCAGACCTTTAGAGGCTTCGAAATGGTAGCCTTCGGTCGGCCAGTGGCCGACGATCACCGCGCCGTTCGGCTCGATAATGTCGCGAATGGTGCCCATCGCGTCGCAGAAATATTCCGCATAGTCTTCCTGATCGCCGCAGCCGAAAAGCGCGACCAGCTTGCCGTTGAAATCGATCTCTTCCAGCGTCGGGAAGAAGTCGTCCCAGTCGCACTGCGCTTCGCCGTAGTACCAGGTTGGAATGCCCAGCAGCAGGATATCGAACGCCTCGAGATCTTCTTTCGTGCTCTTGGCAATGTCATGCACTTCCGCAACCTCTTTGCCCAGTTGTTTCTGGATCATTTTTGCAATGTTTTCGGTGTTGCCGGTATCGCTGCCAAAGAAGATGCCTACGATTGCCATGGGGTAAATAACCTCTTAAATCCTGATAATGAGTGCATGCGCAGAGCGCACAATTAAGCGAATGATAGCAGAGCGGGCAAAAGGGCGGAACTCGAAAAGCCGCTCCATTTGCTTCTGCGTGCGCTTTGCGCTATTCAGCCCAGTTTGAGTTGCGCCAGCAGCATTTGTTCAATCAGTTCGCTGCGGCTGATATTGCGCTGCTCAGCCAGGGTGTTTAACGCATCCACGGCTTCGCTGGTCATTTTGAGTTCGACACGACGCAGCCCGCGCACTTTGTCACGTTTCAGTTGATTGCGCTTATTGATGCGCAGCTGTTCATCACGCGAGAGCGGACTGGTTTTCGGTCGACCGGGCCGACGCTCGTTTGCAAACAGATCCAGCGTAGTGCGGTCAGTGTGTTCTTTTGCCATGGGTTAGTAAAACTAGCGGCGCGAGCAGGCGCGTTTATAACGAAATGGGCCATTGCCGCGGCAAAAAAATGAGCAGCGGCAAAATTTAGCGCGCCATCATACTCCAGCCGAAGTGATGACGCCAATGCTAAACCGCGAACGGCAAGCTTTTGCTTTTAAAGCGCAAAAAAGCGGCGGACGCTGCGCAATACGGCATCAGGTTTCTCGGCGTGCACCCAGTGGCCGGCGCCGCTGATGACGTGCGCATGCGCGGCGGGAAACTGACGCAGCAGCGCGTCGCGATGCTGGTTGTCGAGATAGGGCGAGTCGCCGCCGCGTATAAAGAGCGCGGGATGCGGCCAGGGCGGCACCGCTTCCCAGCCAGATATTGTAGCGTAATTTTCCCATAGCGCAGGAACGTTGAAGCGCCACTCGCCATCCTGAAACGATTTGAGAATAAACTGGATGACGCCTTCTTCCTTTATATGAGCGCGCATCACCTGCGCGGCCTCGCTGCGCTGGCGCACGCCCGCGTCGCTAACGGCGCGGATGGCGGCGAAAATCTCGTCGTGGCGTCGCGTCTGATAATCTACCGGCGCGATGTCGATCATCACCAGCCTCTCCAGGCGCTGCGGCGCCAGCGCGCTCATCGCCATAGCGATTTTTCCGCCCATTGAGTGGCCGATAACGGCGACGCGATCGATCTGGTGCGCATCCAGGGTGTCGAGCATATCCTGCGCCATGGCGTGATAGCTCATCTCGTCGGCGCGCGGCGACAGGCCGTGGTTGCGCACATCTACCTGTATCAGCGGGCCCGCGTCTTTCAGGCCGCGCGCCAGCACGCCGAGGTTATCCAGACTGCCGAACAGGCCGTGAATAAACAGGATGGGCAAGGAAGCAGCGATTGATTGGTCAGTTTGCAGACGAGCATTTAAAATCATGGCAAAGTTCTTAAGATGGGGACCTTGGGTTAGGTTATCATGCTTTCACCTTTCCAGGCGCGACGACACGGCAGGCTTTAGGGCATATTCCGACTTTTGCCGTCTGAGCGTGCGAAGGCTATCAGCCCGCCTGGATTTAACTTTATAATCCTTATGTTAGAACCCGCCTGTCTCGCCAGCAACCGAGCGTTGCAACGGCGTTTTTCAGGCTGGCGTGGTTCTGTCACGAGTCGAAACCGTACGGAAAAAGATGAAAACGATCGAAGTTGACGAAGACCTCTACCGCTATATCGCCAGCCACACGCAACATATCGGCGAGAGCGCCTCTGACATTTTACGGCGGATGCTAAAATTTAATGCCGGTCAAAGTGCGCCTGCGGCAGCGGCGCCGTTAGCCGCTGGCGACGCGGCGCAAAAAACGATCCAGCCCGTGCGCGCGGAAAACCGCCCGCAGGATCGCGTGCGCGCCGTGCGTGAGCTGCTGCTGTCCGACGAATATGCCGAACAGAAGAAAGCGGTTAATCGCTTTATGATGGTTCTCTCAACGCTCTATCGTCTTGATCCTTCGGCGTTTGCTGAAGCTACTGCGTCGCTGCAGGGCCGTACTCGCGTCTATTTTGCTGGCGACGAGCAAACGCTGTTGCAAAATGGCACCCATACTAAGCCGAAGCATGTCCCCGGCACGCCGTACTGGGTGATCACCAATACCAATACCGGCCGTAAATGCAGCATGGTAGAACACATCATGGTCTCAATGCAGTTCCCGCAGGAGCTGGCAGAGAAAGTTTGCGGCACCATTTAAACTGAAGCGTCAGGGAGAAGCGCCAATGGCCAGTCACCCCCGTGCCGGGCAACCCGCCCAGCAGAGCGATTTGATTAACGTTGCACAGTTAACATCACAGTATTATGTCCTGCAGCCCGACGTGGCGAATCCGGACCATGCGGTGAAATTCGGCACCTCCGGGCATCGCGGCAGCGCAGGACGCCAGAGCTTTAACGAGCACCATATTCTGGCGATCGCGCAGGCCATCGCGGAAGAGCGCAAGAAAAACGGCATTACCGGACCCTGCTATGTCGGTAAAGATACGCACGCGCTCTCTGAGCCGGCGATTCTGTCGGTGCTGGAAGTGCTGGCCGCCAACGGCGTAGACGTCATCGTGCAGCAGGATAACGGCTACACGCCGACGCCGGCTATCTCCAACGCTATTCTTGAGCACAACAAGCAGGGCGGCGCGCAGGCGGACGGCATCGTGATTACGCCGTCGCACAACCCGCCGGAAGATGGCGGCATCAAGTACAACCCGCCGAACGGCGGCCCGGCCGACACCAACGTGACCAAAGTGGTCGAAGATCGCGCCAACCAGCTGATTAAAGCGGGCCTGCAAGAGGTCAAACGTCTGCCGCTGGATCAGGCATGGGCAAGCGGCCGCATCGTCGAGAAAGATCTGATCCAGCCTTACGTCGAAGGGCTGGCGCAGGTGATCGACTTCGCCGCTATTCAGAAAGCGGGCCTGAAACTCGGCGTCGACCCGCTGGGCGGCTCCGGCATGGAGTACTGGAAGCGCATCGCCGAGCACTATCAGCTCGATCTGACCATCGTGAACGATGCTATCGATCAGACCTTCCGCTTTATGCATCTGGATAAAGATGGCGTGGTGCGCATGGACTGCTCTTCCGAATGCGCCATGGCGGGCCTGCTGGCCTATAAAGACAAGTTCGACCTGGCGTTCGGCAACGACCCGGACTATGACCGTCACGGCATCGTGACGCCGGCGGGCCTGATGAACCCGAACCACTATCTGGCCGTGGCCATCAACTACCTGTTCCAGCATCGTCCGCAGTGGGGCAAAGAAGTTGCCGTCGGCAAAACGCTGGTCTCCAGCGCGATGATCGACCGCGTAGTTAACGATATCGGCCGTAAGCTGGTGGAAGTGCCGGTGGGCTTTAAGTGGTTCGTCGACGGTCTGTTCGACGGCAGCTTCGGCTTCGGCGGCGAAGAGAGCGCGGGTGCCTCTTTCCTGCGTTTCGACGGCTCCGCCTGGTCGACCGATAAAGACGGCATCATTCTCTGCCTGCTGGCGGCGGAAATCACCGCGGTTACCGGCAAAAACCCGCAGCAGCACTACGACGAGCTGGCTGCACGCTTCGGCGCGCCGAGCTACAACCGTCTGCAGGCACCTGCGACCTCTGCGCAGAAAGCGGCGCTGTCGAAGCTGTCGCCGGAGATGGTTAGCGCCGACACCCTGGCGGGCGATCCGATCATCGCGCGTCTGACGGCGGCACCGGGCAACGGCGCCTCTATCGGCGGTCTGAAAGTGATGACGGAAAACGGCTGGTTCGCCGCGCGTCCGTCAGGCACCGAAGACGCCTACAAGATCTACTGCGAAAGCTTCCTGGGCGCGGAGCATCGCGCGCAGATCGAGAAAGAAGCGGTAGAGATCGTCAGCGAAGTGCTGAAAAACGCCTGATAATATTGAGCTGGCTGGTAAACCAGAGGGTTTTTCAGGCGGCTCAATAGTCAAAACGCGGATGGTATGGACCGAAGAGCAAAGCGTCCCGCGACAGGGACAAAAACGCCGGGAGCGGTTTTGAACAACGCAGCGCGTTAGCCCGTTTACGGGCGCACCTCAGGGATGAGGTGCGTAATCGCGCGGGCCGAGCGAGCATGGATGCCATGGACTTTGCGATCGGTCCATGCCATCCGCGTCTGCACAGTGACACAAGCATCAAGCGCCCTCTGGGCGCTTTTTTTATGGCATAAAGCGGTAGCCGATGCCGGTTTCGGTCAGCAGATGCTTGGGCTGCGCCGGATCCGCCTCCAGCTTCTGGCGCAGATGTGCCATATAGATGCGCAGATAGTGGCTGTGCTCCACCGCATTCGGCCCCCAGACCTGACTCAACAGCTGGCGCTGCGTTAGTACCTTCCCGATATTGCTCAGCAGCACGCCCAGCAGACGAAACTCAATCGGCGTCAGATGCACCTCGCGATCGGCGCGCACCACGCGGCGCGCGGCGAGATCGACGCTAACGTCGGCGAAACGGATCACCGGCTCCGGCTGCTGGCCGGGATGACGACGCAGCGCCACGCGCACGCGCGCCAGCAGCTCGCCAATACCGAAAGGCTTGGTCAGATAGTCGTCTGCGCCGACGTCGAGCGCGTCGATCTTATCCTGCTCGTCTACGCGCGCCGACAGCACAATCACCGGCACGGCGCTCCACTGGCGCAGCTCGCGAATAAAGTCGCGTCCGTCGCCATCCGGCAGGCCCAAATCGAGGATCACCAGATCGGGCTTGCGCGTCGCCGCCTCAATCAGCCCGCGCTGCAGCGTGTCGGCATCAAATACCTTCAGCGCTTCGCCTTCCAGCGCAAGGCGCACAAAGCGCCGGATCTCTTTTTCATCTTCAACGATTAGTACGGTGGCCACGCAGCGGTGCTCCATGCCTGAAAACCTGGCGCTACTGTAGCAGTAAAATATCCGGCTGCGAATTGATCATAAGGCGATCAAGCCTTTAACCATTCTGTAACTTACTTACACTATTATCTGAAGGTGAGTCTTAAAAGCGAAAAATAGTGGTCGGATGAGTAGTAAAATTACACAGGGAAGCGTAATATCTGAGCAAGATCACATTTCAGTCACAGCTCTCAAGGAGGCCAACGATGTATCAAAAGTATCCTGTGTATAAAGTCCTGTTGCGGCGCGCGCTGGTTGTCCTGCTGGGCGTCGCGGCGCTGCCGGTTATGCTGTTTCGCCAGGATCGGGCACGTTTCTACAGCTATCTTCATCGCATGTGGTGCAAAACCAGCGCTAAGCCGGTCTGGCTGGCGCAGAGTGAAGCCGCCGGCGGCGTCTTCTGGTAATCCCGTTGCATCGCAAAAAAGAGCCCGATTCCCCCATCGGGCTTTGTTGTTTCTGAAGCCCCGTCACAGAGAAAAGCCTCTCCAGCCCTGACTTGAGGCTGTTATTCATTCAATTTTCAGCTACACTTAAACCTCTACAAGATTTCGGAGGTTGTACAAGTATGAGCGTAAAAATTCCGCTGGGTATCAGTGCCTGCCTGCTGGGAGAGCAAGTCCGTTTCGACGGCGGTCATAAACGTCTGGCGTTTGCCGTCAACGAGCTTGCGCCCTTTGTACGCTTTGAACCGATCTGCCCCGAAATGGCGATAGGCCTGCCGACGCCGCGTCCGGCGCTGCGGCTGGTAAAGCAGGGCGATGAAGAGATCCATCTCTGCTTCAGCAAAGAGGGCGGCGAAGAGCTGACCCAGCAGATGAACGACTGGTCTGCGGAACGGGTTAAATCGCTGCATCACCTGTGCGGCTATATTCTGTGCGCCAAATCGCCCAGCTGCGGTATGGAGCGCGTGCGCGTCTATGAACCCGACACCAACAATAACCGTAAAGCGGGAATGGGACTGTTCGCCGAAAAACTTAAGGCGGAGCTGCCCTGGCTGCCGGTCGAAGAGGATGGCCGGCTGCACGATCCGGCGCTGCGCGAAAACTTCGTTGGACGCATCTGCGCGCTGCACGAATTTAACCAGATGTGGCGACGCGGGCTTACGCGCGCGCAGCTTATCGCCTTCCACAGCCGCTACAAGCTGCTGATGCTGGCGCATTCGCAGGAGAAATATCGCGAGCTCGGCCCGTTCGTCGCCTCAATGAGCCAGTGGGATTCGCTGGAAGCCTTCGCCTTTGAATACCGTAACCGCATGATGGAACTGCTGTCGCAGCCCGCATCGCGTCGTAACCACACCAACGTGCTGATGCATGCGCAGGGCTATTTCCGCCGTCAGCTTAGCTCGCCGCAGCGTCAGGAGCTGGCAGAGCTGATCGATCGCTATCGCTGCGGCGTGCAGCCGCTGCTGGCGCCGATCACCATGCTTAAGCACTACATGTCGCAGTATCCGCATCCCTGGCTGACGCAGCAGCGCTACTTCGATCCCTACCCGGAGGCGCTGCGCCTGCGCTACGGCCAGTAAGATGCGCACCCATTTAGTCTGGCTGCGTAACGACTTACGCGTGAACGATAATCTGGCGCTGAGCGCCGCCTGCCGCGATCCCGACGCAAAGGTGATCGCGCTGTTTATCGCCACGCCGCAGCAGTGGCGTCAGCACGATATGGCGCCGAAACAGGCGGCTTTTGTCTACGACAGCCTGCTTGAGCTGCAGCAGGCGCTGGCCGATCGCGGCATTACGCTGTTTACGCAGGCGTGCGATGATTTCGCCGCGTCGATCGATTTGCTGAGCGCTTTCTGCGAAAAGCACCGCGTCGATGCGCTGTTTTACAACTACCAGTATGAGCTGAACGAGCGCAGGCGCGACGCCGAGGCGGAAAAGCGCCTCGATAAGGCGGGTGTGATCTGCCAGGGCTTCGACGACAGCCTGCTGCTGCCGCCGGGCAGCGTACAGACCGGCGACGGCAAGATGTACAAAGTCTATACCCCGTTCAGCAAAGCCTTTGTACGGCGGCTGCAGCAGGCGCTGCCGGAGTGCGTCGCTGCGCCGAAAACGCGCGGCGACGGCGCTATTAAGGTTGGCGCCGCGCCAGCGCGTTTTGACTATCCCACCGAAGAGTATGACCGCGAACGCTTCCCGCCGGGCGAGCGTGCGGCGCTGGAGCGGCTGCGTCATTTCGCGCGCCAGCCGATCGTCGACTACAGTACGGCGCGCGATACGCCTGCGGTAGACGGCACCAGCCGCCTCTCGGTCTATCTCGCCACCGGCGTGCTGTCGCCGCGTCAGTGTCTGCATCGCGTGCTGAAAGAGCATCCGCGCGCGCTGGAGGAGAGCAACCTTTTCACCTGGCTCAACGAATTAATCTGGCGCGAGTTTTATCGTCATTTGATGGTCGCGTTTCCGGCGCTTTGCAGGCATCAGCCTTTTGTCGAATGGACGCGCCACGTTGACTGGCAGCGCAACGACGCGCACTTCGCCGCGTGGCAGGCGGGCAAAACCGGCTTTCCCATCGTGGATGCGGCGATGCGGCAGATGAAAGCGCTGGGCTGGATGCATAACCGGCTGCGCATGATCACCGCCAGCTTTCTGGTGAAGGATCTGCTGATCGACTGGCGCGAAGGGGAGCGTTACTTCATGCAAAACCTGATCGACGGCGATCTGGCGGCCAACAACGGCGGCTGGCAGTGGGCGGCGTCGACGGGAACCGATCCGGTGCCGTACTTCCGCATCTTTAACCCAACCACACAGGGCGAACGCTTCGACAGTCAGGGCGAATTTATCCGCCAGTGGCTGCCGGAGCTACAAGAGGTGCCGGACAGCGATATCCATCAGCCGCAGCGCTGGGCAGAGAAAAACCATAAGAGACTCGATTATCCGTTGCCAATCGTGGAACATAAGCAGGCCCGTAAAAAGACATTAGACGCCTTTGTGCGCGCGAAAAACGCAGCCTGAGGCGGCATGGAGCCGTTATGAATCATTACGAACTGGAAAAGATCGTCAACCAGCAGCTCAACAGCGGCGCCTTCAGCGACTACGCGCCCAACGGTCTGCAGGTTGAGGGACGAACCGAGGTTAAAACTCTGATCACCGGCGTGACCGCCTGCCAGGCGCTGGTGGATGAAGCCGTGGCGCGCAACGCCGATGCGATTCTGGTGCATCACGGCTATTTCTGGAAAAGCGAGCCGGCGGTCATCACTGGCATGAAGCGCAAACGCCTGCGCGCGCTGCTGGCGAACGATATCAATCTTTACGGCTGGCATCTGCCGCTCGACGCCCATCCGACGCTGGGTAATAACGCCCAGCTGGCGAAGCTGCTGGATATCGAGGTGAAAGGCGAGGTGCAGCCGCTGGTCTTCTGGGGCGAACTGGCTACGCCGCTGAGCGGCGAGGCGCTGGCGCAGCGTATCGAGGAAAAACTGGGTCGCACGCCGCTGCACTGCGGCGATAATGCCCCGGCGCAGATCCGTCGCGTCGCCTGGTGCAGCGGCGGCGGCCAGGGGTTTATCGACAGCGCGGCCGCATTTGGCGTCGATGCTTATATCACCGGCGAAGTCTCCGAGCAGACGATTCACAGCGCCCGCGAGCAGGGACTTCACTTCTTCGCCGCCGGCCATCACGCTACCGAACGCGGCGGCATCAAAGCGCTGGGTGAGTGGCTGGCCAGCGAGCATGGTCTGGACGTAACTTTTATCGATATTCCCAATCCCGCCTGATTTTTCTCCTCCACTGCGCCCGCTTTCGGGCGCAAATCTGTTGACACCGTTCTGACACTTTCGCATAACTATTCGCTTTCTTCTGATAATCGTCAGCCGCCGCGCACGTCGCGCAGCGGAAAAGTGGAGGTGGGATTTGCAACGAGCACGATGTTATCTGCTTGGCGAACAGGCGGTGGTGCTGGAGCTTGAACCACCGGTATCGCTGCAAAGCCAGCAGCGCATTTGGGGATTAACGCAGCATCTGCAGCAGCATGAGCAGGTGGCGGAAGTGATCCCAGGCATGAACAACATCACGCTGCTGCTGCGCGACCCGCAGCAGAACGCGCTGGACGCCATCGAACATTTGCAGCGCTGGTGGGAAGAGAGCGAGGCGCTGGAGGCGACGTCGCGGCTGGTGGAGATCCCGGTGATCTACGGCAACGAGGCCGGACCGGATCTGCAGGTGGTGGCTGACCACGCCGGCCTGACGCCGCAGCAGGTGGTGGAGCTGCACAGCAGCACTGACTACGTGGTCTATTTTATCGGCTTTCAGCCGGGATTCCCCTATCTGGGCGGCCTTGACGACCGTCTCCACACGCCGCGTCGCGCCGAACCGCGCCTGAGCGTGCCGGCCGGCTCGGTGGGCATCGGCGGCAGCCAGACCGGCATCTATCCGCTCGCCACGCCGGGCGGCTGGCAGCTGCTGGGGAGAACCCCCGTCGCGCTGTTTAATCCGCAGCAGCAGCCGCCAACGCTGCTGCGTCCCGGCGACAGCGTGCGCTTTGTGCCGCAAAAGGAGGGCATATGTTGAGGATCCTGCGCGCCGGACTGGCGACCACGCTTCAGGACAGCGGCCGCACCGGCTGGCGGCAGTCCGGCATCAGCGTCGGCGGGGTGCTCGACCTGCCTGCGATGCGCACCGCCAACCTGCTGGTCGGCAACGCGCCGGACAGCGCGGTGCTGGAAATCGTACTGGGCCAGTTCAAGGCCGAGTTTATGCGCGACGGCTGGTTCGCTCTGACCGGCGCCGCCTGCAATGCCGAACTGGACGATAAACCGGTCTGGACCGGCTGGCGGCTGCCGGTGAAGAAAGGGCAGGTGCTGACGCTCTCCATGCCGCTGCACGGCATGCGCAGCTATCTGGCGATCCACGGCGGCTTCGACGTCGCGCCGATGCTCGGCTCTCTCAGTACCGATCTGAAAGCGGGCTTCGGCGGCTGGGAAGGACGCAAGCTGGAAGATGGCGATCGCTTGCCGCTCGGCAAGCCGACGCGGGCCTTTACGCGCAAAGCGGGCGTCCGCCAGCTGCTGTGGGGCAACCGCATCCGCGCGCTGCCGGGGCCGGAATATCACGAGTTCAGCCGCGAGGCGCAGCAGGCCTTCTGGCGCACGCCCTGGCTGCTTAGTCCGCAGAGCAACCGCATGGGCTACCGTTTGCAGGGACCGGAGCTAAAGCGCGAAACCGCGCGCGAGCTGCTGTCGCACGGGCTGGTGCCCGGCGTGGTGCAGGTACCGCCGAACGGTCAGCCGATCGTGCTGATGGCCGATGCGCAGACCACCGGCGGCTATCCGCGAATCGCCTGCGTGATCGACGCCGATCTCTATCAGCTGGCGCAGATACGTCTGGGCGAGCCGATTCACTTTCTCCAGTGTTCGCTGCCGGTCGCGATGCAGGCTCGCATGCATCAGCGGCGCGCGCTGGAGCATATGGCATGGGGACTTGCTAATGAAAATTGATTTGAACGCCGATCTCGGCGAAGGCGGCGACAGCGATCGCGCGCTGCTGCAGCTGGTCAGCTCGGCCAATATCGCCTGCGGCTTTCACGCTGGCGACGCGCAGACCATGCTGCAGTCGGTGCGCTGGGCGAAAGAATTCGGCGTAGCCATCGGCGCGCATCCCAGCTTCCCGGATCGCGAGAACTTCGGCCGCACCGCCATGCAGCTGCCGCCGGAAACGGTCTACGCGCATATGATCTATCAGATCGGCGCGCTGAAAAGCCTGGCGGAAAGCGAAGGCGAGCGGCTGGCGCACGTTAAGCCACACGGCATGCTCTATAACCAGGCCGCCGTCGACGCGACGCTGGCGGATGCCATCGCGCGCGCGGTCAAGGCGATCGACGCGGATCTGATCCTGGTCGGGCTGGCGGGCAGCGAATCGATCCGCGCCGCCGCGCGCCATGGGCTGCGCACGCGCGAAGAGGTCTTCGCCGATCGCGGCTACCTCAGCAGCGGCGCGCTGGTGCCGCGCAGTCAGCCGGGCGCGATGATTGAAGAAGAGGCGCGCGCTATCCAGCAAACGCTGACCATGGTGAAAGAGGGAAGGGTAGAGAGCGTCAGCGGCGAGTGGGTCGCGGTTAACGCGCAGACCGTTTGTCTGCACGGTGACGGCGCGCACGCGCTGCTGTTTGCAGAGCGCCTGCGCGACCTCTTCGCCGCCGAGCAGATCGCCGTCACCAGCGCCTGAATTTTCATTTTTTTTCCCGGCCTCGCAGCCGGGCTTTTTCAACATAAGGGTAAACATGGATAACGTGATAAACCTCTGGCCGCTTCTGGGCATTGCGGCAATCGTCGTCGGCTTTTTGCTGCGCTTCAATCCGGTGCTGGTAGTGATTGTCGCCGGCTTCGTCACCGGCTTTGCCGCGCTGATGCCGCTGGGCGATATTCTGGAAAAACTGGGCGCGGGCTTTCTCAATACGCGCAATCTGCCGCTGATCCTGCTGCTGCCGCTGGCAGTCATCGGCCTGCTGGAGCGGCACGGCCTGAAAGAGCGCGCGCAGGCCTGGATCGCGCAGATCAAAACCGCCACCGCCGGACGCCTGCTGATCGTCTATCTCTTCGTGCGCGAGGTGACGGCGGCGCTCGGCCTGACCAGCCTCGGCGGTCATCCGCAGATGGTGCGTCCGCTGCTGGCCCCGATGGCGGAAGGCGCGACCGAAAATCGCTATGGCGAGGTATCGCCGGAGGTGCGGCATCGTCTGCGCGCCATGTCGGCGGCGACGGATAACGTCGGGCTCTTTTTCGGCGAAGATATTTTCGTCGCCTTCGGCGCGATTATCTTTATGCACAATTTTATGCTGGAGTCGGCCAATATTCAGACCGAGCCGCTGCATATCGCCGTCTGGGGCATTCCTACTGCCGTGGCGGCCTTTCTTATCCATTCGACGCGCCTGGTGCGTCTCGATCGTCGGCTGGCGCGCGAGCTGCAGGCGCTGAACAACGACGCGCTGAAAGCGAAAGGAGGTCGCTAATGTTTCAACAACAGTATCTGATGTGGCTGGCTGGCCTGATTCTGCTGGTGGTCGCCGTTCTCTCCTGGCGCGATGCGCATAATCCGCGCCGCTTCACCACCGGCCTGTTCTGGGCGCTGTACGGCCTGATTTTTCTGGTCGGCGACTGGACCACGCAGCTGATGAGCACGCTATTCGGCACCACAGAGCTGGGCACGCGCTATCTGCACATCGGCGTCGGCGTGCTGGTGGTGGCGATGGCGCTGATCGCCGGCTGCGGCGGCGTGCGCCTCGGACGCTACCATCAGCGCAGCGACGAGGAGAAGCAGCTCAGCGCCCGCCGCCTCGGCAACCGGCTTTTCCTGCCCGCGCTGGCGATTCCGGTGGTGACGGTCATCGGCGTGCTCGCCTTTAACCATATTCCCGGCCTGCAGGAAGCGGTATTCGGCGCAGGCAACCATTCAACGCTGGTGACGCTCTTCTCCATGTTGATCGGCTGTCTGCTTGGCTGGCTGATTGCGCTGAAGATGACGCACGAGAAGCCGGTGCAGTCGATGCAGGAGACGCGACGCCTGCTGGATGCCATCGGCTGGGCCTTTATCCTGCCGCAAATTCTCGCCACCCTTGGCCTGCTGTTCACCAGCGCCGGCGTCGGCAGCGCCATTTCCCATCTCACGGAGAACTATCTGGCGGTCGATAACCGCTTTGTCGCCGTCACGGTCTATGCCGTCGGCATGGCGCTGCTGACCATGGTGATGGGCAACGCCTTCGCCGCGTTCCCGATTATTACCGCCGGCGTCGGCATTCCTATTCTGGTGCTGCAGCATCATGGCGATCCCGCCGTGATGGCGGCGATTGGCATGTTCTCGGGCTACTGCGGCACGCTGATGACGCCGATGGCGGCCAACTTCAATATCGTGCCTGCCGCGCTGCTGGAGCTGCCGGATCGCAACGCGGTGATCAAGGCTCAGGTGCCGACCAGTGTGCTACTGTTAATCGTTAACGTATTTCTGCTCTATTTCCTGATGTTCCGGTGAGGTCAGTATGAAGACGGTATTAGTGACGGCGTTCGAACCCTTCGGCGGCGAAACGATCAATCCCTCGTGGGAAGCGGTGCGTGCGCTCGAAGGCAAAGCGATCGGCGGCGCGCGCATCGTGGCGCGTCAGCTGCCGGTGGTCTTTAGCGACGTGCTCGGCGTGCTCTATGCCGCCATGGATGAAGTCGAGCCCGATTTGATTCTCTCGGTCGGCCAGGCGGGCGGGCGCAGCGATATCACCGTCGAGCGCATCGGCATTAACGTTGACGACGCGCGTATCGCCGATAACGCAGGACAGCAGCCGGTGGACGAGCCGATCGTGGCGGACGGCCCGGCGGGCTATTTTTCCACGCTGCCGATTAAGGCGATTGTCGCCGCGGTGCGTGCGGCCGGGATCCCCGCGTCGGTGTCGCAAACCGCCGGCACCTTTACCTGCAATCGCGTGATGTACGGTCTGCTGCACCGGCTGCATTCTCAGGGCAACCGCGTGCGTGGCGGCTTCGTGCATATTCCCTATCTGCCGGAGCAGGCGGCGCAGCATCCCGGCGCGCCGAGTATGGCGCGCGATCACGTGATGCAGGCGCTGGAGATCGCGATCCGCGTCTCGCTGGAGACGGAAACGGACCTGAAAGTCGGCGGCGGCGCCACGCACTAAGAGGACGACTATGCCTGAAGGACCGGAGATCCGCCGCGCGGCGGATCAGCTTGAGGAAGCCATTGTCGGCAAACCGTTGACGGATGTCTGGTTTGCCTTTCCTGAACTCAAGACCTACGAACCCGCACTGCTGGGCGAGCAGGTCAACGCCATCGAGACGCGCGGCAAAGCGCTGCTGACGCACTTTTCCAACGGCCTGACGCTCTACAGCCATAACCAGCTGTACGGCGTCTGGCGCGTGGTGGAGAGCGGCACGGTGCCGGAAACCAAACGTCAGCTGCGCGTGCGGCTGGCGGTCGCCGATCGCGCCATTTTGCTCTACAGCGCCTCCGATATCGAACTGCTGAACGCCGAGTCGCTGGCGGCGCATCCGTTTTTAAATCGCGTTGGCCCCGACGTGCTCGATGCGCAGCTTGACGTGGCGACGGTGCGCGAGCGGCTACTGTCGCCGCGCTTTCGCCGTCGTCAGTTCAGCGGGCTGCTGCTCGATCAGGCGTTTCTGGCGGGGCTGGGCAACTATCTGCGCGTGGAGATCCTCTGGCAGGCGGGCCTGCTGGCGCAGCATCGCGCGCAGGATTTAACGGATGAGCAGCTTGACGTGCTCAGCGAGGCGCTGCTGGCGATACCGCGTCACTCCTACCGGATGCGCGGCACGATGAAGAAGTACCATCACGGCGCGGCGTTTCGCTTTGAGGTGTTTCATCGCCAGGGCAAGAAGTGCCGCCGCTGCGGCGAGATTATTCAGAAGGGGACGCTGTCGTCGCGGCCGTTTTACTGGTGTCCGGGCTGCCAGCACTAAAAGGGCACGGCCTATTGCTACAGACGACTTAAAAGCTTGAGGAGCGGGTAGCCGGACCCGAGGAGCAAAGCGTCCCACGCCAGGGATGGCGTGGGCCGAGCTGGCATGGATGCCGTTTGTTGCGTCTTTGCGATCGGGTCCGGCTACCCGCGACCGTCACCTTTCCTCCAGACAATGGAATCTCACCACCATAAAAAAAGCGGAGATTTCTCTCCGCTCACAGTCTGATATATCGAGCCGACGCGGGTAACATGGCCCGATCGCAAAGTCGCTTTACGCATCCCTGCTCGCTCGGCGCGCGCCATCCCTGGCGCGCGACGCTTTGCTCTTCGGGCCATGTTACCCGCTCTTCAGGCTTCTGTGCGGCCTTAAACCGGCGCTGTAGGCTAACGTGCGGCCTGAAGCAGAGTCCGTTGCGGTTATTTCTTCAGCGCAGACGTAAACTCACGCTCGGTATAGCCGGTATAAAGCTGACGCGGACGCGCAATTTTCATGCCTTCGTCATGCATCTCTTTCCAGTGGGCGATCCAGCCGACGGTACGCGCCATGGCGAAGATCACGGTAAACATCGAAGACGGAATACCCATCGCTTTCAGAATAATGCCGGAGTAGAAATCGACGTTCGGATAGAGTTTACGCTCGATAAAGTAGGGGTCGTTCAGCGCGATATGCTCCAGCTCCATCGCCACTTCCAGCAGGTCATCCTTCATGCCCAGTTCGTTCAGCACTTCATGGCAGGTCTCACGCATCACGGTGGCGCGCGGGTCGTAGTTTTTGTAAACGCGGTGACCAAAGCCCATCAGGCGGAAAGAGTCGTTTTTATCTTTCGCGCGGCGAACAAACTCCGGAATATGCTCAACGGTGCTGATCTCTTCCAGCATACGCAGGGTCGCTTCGTTTGCGCCGCCGTGCGCCGGTCCCCACAGCGAGGCGATGCCCGCGGCGATACAGGCGAACGGGTTGGCGCCGGACGAGCCTGCGGTACGCACGGTAGAAGTGGAGGCGTTCTGCTCATGGTCAGCGTGCAGGATCAGAATACGGTCCATCGCGCGTTCCAGCACCGGGTTCACCTTGTACTCTTCGCACGGGGTAGCGAACATCATATGCAGGAAGTTGCCAGCATAGGAGAGATCGTTGCGCGGATAAACGAAAGGCTGACCGATAGAATATTTGTAACACATCGCCGCCATGGTCGGCATCTTCGACAGCAGACGGAACGCGGCGATTTCACGGTGACGCTCGTTATTCACATCCAGCGAATCGTGATAGAAGGCAGCCAGCGCGCCGGTCACGCCGCACATCACCGCCATTGGGTGGGAGTCGCGACGGAAGCCGTGGAACAGACGGGTAATCTGCTCATGGATCATGGTATGACGGGTCACGGTCTCGCGGAACTCTTCAAACTGCTTCTGCGTTGGCGCTTCGCCGTTCAGCAGGATATAGCACACTTCCAGATAGTTAGAGTGGGTCGCCAACTGATCGATAGGGAAGCCGCGATGCAGCAGAATGCCTTCATCGCCGTCGATAAAGGTGATTTTGGATTCGCAGGACGCTGTAGAGGTAAAACCCGGGTCAAAGGTGAAAAGGCCGCTGGAGCCCAGGGCGCGGACATCAACCACATCCTGCCCAAGTGTGCCTTGCAGCACGTCCAGCTCAAGAGCCGTGTCATCTTGTAGGGTTAGCGTCACTTTTTTATCTGTCATTTTCGTCTCCATAGCGCCTTATGTAAGTATGGATCTTAGACACCTGAAAAGCGGTCATGTTGCGGTCGCCATTAACTTCACAATAACACTCTGCGGTAACAACGCGGGTGCAGGGTACAGAGTGAGAGGCGTTTCCCGGCAGGGAACGTGGCAGTCATGAAATTCTGCATATCGCGGTTGTTAAAGATCCGGTCTGGACATAACTTTCTGGTAATCAACAACCTGTTGTTTTAGGGTGCTCATAACCAGAATGTTACATAACTTGTGCTTAGGGGAAAGTGTATCCCCATAACTTTTGTGCATCACTGGGGTTTGATGCCCTAGTTTGTAACTGAATTGTTGAACTTTTGTCAAATCAGATAATTAAATTTGTATTAAATGTGAAATTCGTGAGTCGGATCACTGTTTCACGCAAATGTACCCAAAGAGATTGTAGGGTAATTGTAATAAGAATGTGATCGTCCTATACTGCCGCCAGGTCTCCGGAAACCCCCTGACACCAGGAGCCACCCAGCGTTTCTACCGCGTCAATTAACACTGGATGTTGCTGATTTGGTGACGGTTAAAGTCTGAACACACCTGTGATTCGACTCCGCCTCAGGGACCGGAGGAAGCAAAATAAAAAAGAGCTGTGTGGGCAAAACCGTGAAAAAACAAAGACCTGTCAACTTGGATCTCTCGACGATCCGGTTTCCCGTTACTGCAATATCGTCCATTCTCCACCGCGTTTCCGGCGTCATAACCTTTGTGGCTCTCGGTATCCTGCTCTGGTTGCTGGGCACTTCTCTCTCTTCCCCGGAAGGTTTCCAGCACGCTGCCGCCATTATGGATAGCTTCTTCGTGAAGTTTATTCTCTGGGGCATCCTTACCGCGCTGGCATTCCACACGGTGGGCGGGATTCGTCATATGTTGATGGACTTTGGTTACCTTGCTGAGACGCTGGCTATCGGCCGCCAATCCGCCTGGGTCACCTTCGGCATTACTGTCGTGCTTTCAATCCTGGCAGGAGTTCTCGTATGGTAAGCAATGCATCCTCGTTGGGCCGCAACGGCATTCAGGACTGGCTGCTGCTGCGCGCTTCGGCAATCCTCATTACGCTCTACATCCTCTACATCGTGGGCTTTATCGCCCTGACCGACACGCTGACCTATGATGTCTGGCGCGGCTTCTTCGCCTCGTCTTTCACCAAAGTGTTCACTCTGCTGACGCTGTTCTCGATTCTGATCCACGGCTGGATTGGAATGTGGCAAGTGCTGACCGACTACGTAAAAGGTCTGGCCGTGCGTCTGATTCTGCAGTTTGCGATTGTGATCGCGCTGTTGTCGTATGCAATTTATGGAACTGTTGTGGTGTGGGGTGTGTAAATGAATTTGCCAGTCAGAGAATTTGATGCCGTGGTGATCGGCGCAGGCGGCGCGGGAATGCGCGCCGCACTGCAAATCTCCCAGTCGGGCCAGACCTGCGCCCTGCTGTCGAAAGTCTTCCCGACCCGTTCCCACACCGTGTCTGCGCAGGGCGGCATTACCGTCGCGCTCGGCAACACCCATGAAGATAACTGGGAATGGCATATGTACGACACCGTCAAAGGTTCCGACTATATCGGCGACCAGGACGCGATCGAATATATGTGTAAAACCGGCCCGGAAGCGATTCTGGAGCTGGAACATATGGGTCTGCCGTTCTCCCGTCTGGAGGATGGCCGCGTTTATCAGCGCCCGTTTGGCGGCCAGTCGAAAAATTTCGGCGGCGAGCAGGCGGCACGCACTGCGGCGGCGGCTGACCGTACCGGCCATGCGCTGCTGCATACGCTCTATCAGCAGAACCTGAAAAACAAAACCACCATCTTCTCCGAATGGTATGCGCTCGACCTGGTGAAAAATCAGGACGGCGCCATCGTCGGCTGTACGGCGATCTGCATTGAAACCGGCGAAACCGTCTACTTCAAAGCCAAAGCGACCATTCTGGCCACCGGCGGCGCCGGCCGTATCTATCAGTCGACCACCAACGCCCATATCAACACCGGCGACGGCGTCGGTATGGCGCTGCGCGCAGGCGTGCCGGTGCAGGATATGGAGATGTGGCAGTTCCACCCGACCGGCATCGCCGGCGCGGGCGTGCTGGTAACCGAAGGCTGCCGTGGCGAAGGCGGCTACCTGCTGAACAAACATGGCGAGCGCTTTATGGAGCGTTACGCGCCGAACGCCAAAGATCTGGCGGGCCGTGACGTGGTCGCGCGCTCAATGATGATCGAAATCCGCGAAGGCCGCGGCTGCGACGGCCCGTGGGGCCCGCACATCAAACTGAAGCTCGATCACCTGGGCGCCGAAGTGCTGGAGTCGCGTCTGCCGGGCATCCTCGAGCTGTCGCGCACCTTTGCGCACGCCGATCCGATCAAAGAGCCGATTCCGGTGATCCCGACCTGCCACTATATGATGGGCGGCATTCCGACCAAAGTGACCGGCCAGGCGCTGCGCGTCAACGCGCAGGGCGAAGATGAAGTGATTCCCGGCCTGTTCGCCGTCGGTGAAATCGCCTGCGTCTCGGTGCACGGCGCCAACCGTCTCGGCGGCAACTCGCTGCTGGACCTGGTGGTATTCGGCCGCGCGGCCGGCGTGCATCTGATGGAGTGCATCGAACAGCAGGGTCCGCTGCGCGACGCCACGCTGGATGAAATCGACGCCGCCATGGCGCGCTTCAACCGCTGGGAAAGCAACACCACCGGCGAAGATCCGGTAGAAATTCGTAAAGCGCTGCAGCGCTGCATGCAGAACAACTTCTCAGTATTCCGCGAAGGCGATGCGATGAAGCAGGGTCTGGAAGAGCTGAAACAGATTCGCGAGCGTCTGAAATCAGCCCGTCTGGATGACCGTTCACCGGACTTCAATACCCAGCGTATTGAGTGCCTGGAGCTGGATAACCTGATGGAAACGGCTTACGCCACGGCGGTTGCGGCGAACTTCCGCACCGAAAGCCGCGGCGCGCACAGTCGATTCGACTTCCCGGATCGCGATGATGAAAACTGGTTGTGCCACAGTCTCTACGTCCCCGAAACCGAGAGCATGACGCGCCGCGAGGTGAACATGCAGCCGAAACTGCGCGCGGCCTTCCCGCCGAAAGTGCGTACCTACTAATAGCGGAGACGATCATGAAACTCGAGTTTTCAATTTATCGCTACAATCCTGAAGTCGACGCCGCGCCGCGCATGCAGGATTACACGCTGGAATCGGAAGACGGCCGCGACATGATGCTGCTGGACGCGCTTATCCGGCTGAAAGAGAAAGATCCGACGCTGGCGTTTCGTCGCTCCTGCCGTGAAGGCGTGTGCGGTTCCGACGGCCTCAATATGAACGGCAAAAACGGCCTGGCGTGCATCACGCCGGTGTCGGCGCTGGGCAACGGCACGAAGAAGATCGTCATTCGTCCGCTGCCGGGCCTGCCGGTGGTTCGCGACCTGGTCGTGGATATGGGGCAATTCTACGCGCAGTATGAGAAGATTAAGCCTTACCTGTTGAATAACGGAGAGAATCCGCCGGCGCGCGAACATCTGCAGTCGCCTGGCGAGCGCGAGCATCTGGATGGTTTGTACGAGTGTATTCTCTGCGCCTGCTGCTCGACTTCCTGTCCGTCGTTCTGGTGGAATCCGGACAAGTTCGTCGGTCCTGCGGGTCTGCTGGCCGCGTATCGCTTCATCATCGACAGCCGCGACACCGAAAGTGAAGCGCGTCTGGACAATCTGAGTGACGCTTTCAGCGTTTTCCGCTGTCACAGCATTATGAACTGTGTGAGCGTGTGTCCGAAAGGGCTGAACCCGACGCGCGCCATCGGCCATATCAAGTCGATGCTGCTGCAGCGGGGCGCGTAAAACAGTATCCGTCCGGGAACCTCAGGTTCCCGGCGTTTTACGGAAGCCTTGCTAAGCGCGGCGACGCCACGCTTAGCAAGGTTCCCTTACGGGCAGGGCGCGTGTGAGCGCACAGGCTCGTATCGCTGAACTCACTACGGCAAACCGCGAAAGCGGCAACAAATGAAACCTCAAAAAAGCATAGTAATGCTTAAGGGATCACAATGCAGAACAGCGCGATGAAGCCCTGGCTGGACTCCTCCTGGCTGGCCGGCGCGAACCAGTCTTACATAGAGCAACTCTATGAGGATTTCCTGACCGATCCGGACTCTGTCGATGCAGTGTGGCGCACGATGTTCCAACAGCTGCCGGGCACCGGCGTGAAACCTGAACAGTTTCACTCCACCACGCGCGAATACTTTCGTCGCCTGGCGAAAGATGCATCTCGTTACACCTCCACCGTCTCCGATCCGGCCGCCAATTCAAAGCAGGTAAAAGTCCTGCAGCTGATTAACGCCTTTCGTTTTCGCGGCCATCAGCATGCGAATCTCGACCCGCTTGGCCTGTGGAAGCAGGATCGCGTCGCTGACCTCGATCCCGCTTTTCACGATCTGACCGACGCCGATTTTCAGGAAAGCTTTAACGTAGGCTCTTTCGCCATCGGCAAAGAGACCATGAAGCTGGCCGACCTCTTCGATGCGCTGCAGCAGACCTATTGCGGCTCTATCGGCGCAGAGTACATGCACATCAACAACACCGAAGAGAAGCGCTGGATCCAGCAGCGTCTTGAATCGGCGGCGGGCCGTGCAGCTTTCAGCAGCGAAGAGAAAAAAGGTTTCCTGAAAGAGCTGACCGCAGCGGAAGGGCTGGAAAAATACCTGGGCGCGAAATTCCCGGGCGCGAAACGCTTCTCGCTGGAGGGCGGCGACGCGCTGATCCCGATGCTGCGCGAAATGATCCGCCACGCGGGCAAGAGCGGCACGCGCGAAGTGGTGCTGGGTATGGCGCACCGCGGTCGCCTTAACGTGCTGATCAACGTGCTGGGCAAAAAGCCGCAGGATCTCTTCGACGAGTTCTCCGGCAAGCATAAAGATCACCTCGGCACCGGCGACGTGAAATACCATATGGGCTTCTCGTCTGACGTAGAGACCGAAGGCGGTCTGGTGCATCTGGCGCTGGCGTTCAACCCGTCGCATCTGGAAATCGTCAGTCCGGTCGTCATGGGCTCGGTGCGCGCGCGTCTCGATCGTCTCGATTCGCCGGGCAGCAACCAGGTACTGCCGATCACTATCCACGGCGACGCCGCGGTTATCGGCCAGGGCGTGGTGCAGGAAACCCTGAACATGTCTCAGGCGCGCGGCTATGAAGTCGGCGGCACCGTCCGTATCGTGATCAACAACCAGGTGGGCTTTACCACCTCCAACCCGCGCGACGCCCGTTCGACGCCGTACTGTACCGATATCGGTAAAATGGTGCTGGCGCCGATCTTCCACGTCAACGCGGACGACCCGGAAGCGGTAGCGTTTGTCACGCGTCTGGCGCTCGATTATCGCAACACCTTCAAGCGCGACGTCTTTATCGATCTGGTTTGCTACCGTCGTCACGGCCATAACGAAGCCGACGAGCCGAGCGCGACCCAGCCGCTGATGTATCAGAAGATCAAAAAGCATCCGACGCCGCGTAAGCTCTATGCCGATCGTCTGGCGGCGGAAGGCTCTGCCAGCGCGGAAGATGCGACCGAAATGGTCAATCTCTATCGCGATGCGCTGGACGCGGGCGAATGCGTGGTAGCCGAATGGCGCCCGATGAGCCTGCACTCCTTTACCTGGTCGCCTTACCTCAACCATGAGTGGGACGAGAGCTACCCGGCCACCGTCGAACCAAAACGTCTGCAGGAGCTGGCGCGCCGCATCAGCCAAATCCCGGACGCGGTCGAAGTACAGGCGCGCGTGGCGAAAATCTACAACGACCGTAAAGAGATGGCCGAAGGCAACAAGCCCTTCGACTGGGGCGGCGCCGAGAATCTGGCCTACGCCACGCTGGTGGATGAGGGCATTCCGGTGCGTCTCTCCGGCGAAGACTCCGGTCGCGGCACCTTCTTCCACCGTCATGCGGTGATCCACAACCAGGCTAACGGCTCAACCTACACGCCGCTGCACCATATCCATAATGGACAGGGTCAGTTCAAGGTTTGGGACTCCGTGCTGTCGGAAGAGGCGGTGCTGGCGTTCGAATATGGCTACGCCACCGCAGAGCCGCGCACCCTGACCATCTGGGAAGCGCAGTTCGGCGACTTCGCCAACGGCGCGCAGGTGGTGATCGACCAGTTCATCAGCTCCGGCGAGCAGAAGTGGGGGCGTATGTGCGGCCTGGTGATGCTGCTGCCGCACGGCTACGAAGGCCAGGGCCCGGAACACTCCTCCGCGCGTCTGGAGCGCTATCTGCAACTCTGCGCCGAGCAGAACATGCAGGTGTGCGTGCCCTCCACGCCGGCGCAGGTTTACCACATGCTGCGTCGTCAGGCGCTGCGCGGTATGCGCCGTCCGCTGATCGTCATGTCGCCGAAATCGCTGCTGCGTCATCCGCTGGCGATCTCGTCGCTGGACGAGCTGGCCAACGGCAGCTTCCAGCCCGCTATCGGCGAAATCGACGCGCTCGATCCGCAGCAGGTAAAACGCGTAGTGCTCTGCTCCGGCAAGGTCTACTACGATCTGCTGGAGCAGCGTCGCAAAAACGAGCAGACCGATGTCGCCATCGTGCGCATCGAGCAGCTCTATCCGTTCCCGCATAAAGCGGTGCAGGAAGCGTTAAAAGATTATGCCCATGTGCAGGATTTCGTCTGGTGTCAGGAAGAGCCGCTGAATCAGGGCGCATGGTATTGTAGCCAGCATCACTTCCGCGAAGTGGTTCCGTTTGGCGCGTCGCTGCGCTATGCGGGCCGTCCGGCCTCCGCTTCGCCGGCCGTGGGCTATATGTCCGTACATCAACAACAGCAGCAAGACCTGGTTAATGACGCGCTGAACCTTGGTTAATTTAAAAGGAAAGATAATGAGTAGCGTAGATATTCTCGTTCCCGACCTGCCTGAATCCGTTGCCGATGCCACCGTGGCAACCTGGCACAAAAAACCAGGCGATGCGGTAAGCCGCGACGAAGTGCTGGTAGAGATCGAAACAGACAAAGTGGTACTGGAAGTGCCGGCCCAGGCTGACGGCGTGCTTGAAGCCGTGCTGGAAGAAGAAGGCGCGACCGTCACGTCGCGTCAGATTCTGGGTCGCCTGAAAGAGGGCAACAGCGCTGGTAAAGAAACCAACGCTAAAGCCGAAGCTAACGAATCCACGCCGGCGCAGCGCCAGACCGCGTCGCTGGAAGAAGAGAGCAACGATGCGCTGAGCCCGGCCATTCGTCGCCTGATCGCCGAACACGATCTCGACGCGACGCAGATTAAAGGCAGCGGCGTCGGCGGTCGAATCACGCGCGAAGATGTGGAAAAGCATCTGGCGAACAAACCTGCCGCGGCCAAAGCCGCGCCGGCCGCCGCTGAAGCTGCGCCGCAGCCAGCCGTCGCCAACCGCAGTGAAAAACGCGTGCCGATGACCCGTCTGCGCAAGCGCGTGGCCGAGCGTCTGCTGGAAGCGAAAAACAGCACCGCCATGCTGACCACCTTCAACGAAGTGAACATGAAGCCGATTATGGATCTGCGCAAGCAGTACGGCGACTCCTTCGAGAAGCGTCACGGCGTGCGTCTGGGCTTTATGTCCTTCTACCTCAAGGCCGTAGTGGAAGCGCTGAAGCGTTTCCCGGAAGTGAACGCTTCTATCGACGGCGAAGATGTGGTGTACCACAACTACTTCGACGTCAGCATCGCAGTCTCCACGCCGCGCGGCCTGGTGACGCCGGTGCTGAAAGATGTCGACGCGCTGAGCATGGCGGACATCGAGAAGAAAATCAAAGAGCTGGCGGTGAAAGGCCGTGACGGCAAGCTGACGGTCGACGAGCTGACCGGCGGCAACTTCACCATCACCAACGGCGGCGTTTTCGGCTCGCTGATGTCGACGCCGATCATCAACCCGCCGCAGAGCGCCATCCTGGGCATGCACGCCATCAAAGATCGCCCGATGGCGGTCAATGGTCAGGTCGTGGTGCTGCCGATGATGTATCTGGCGCTCTCCTACGATCACCGCTTGATCGATGGCCGTGAATCGGTCAGCTATCTGGTGGCGGTGAAAGAGCTGCTGGAAGATCCGGCACGTCTGCTGCTGGACGTCTGATTTTTGCCGGGCGCGCCGACGAAACGCGCGCCCAACCTTATTACTCTTTTCAGACCTGAATGGATAGAACATCATGAACTTACACGAATACCAGGCGAAACAGCTGTTTGCACGGTATGGTATGCCGGCACCCACCGGCTACGCCTGCACTACGCCACGTGAAGCAGAAGAAGCGGCCTCTAAAATTGGTGCTGGCCCGTGGGTAGTGAAATGTCAGGTTCATGCCGGCGGACGCGGTAAAGCGGGCGGCGTGAAAGTGGTTAACAGCAAGGAAGAGATTCGCGCTTTCGCTGAACACTGGCTGGGCAAACGCCTGGTGACCTATCAAACTGACGCCGACGGCCAGCCGGTAAACCAGATCCTGGTTGAAGCGGCGACCGACATCGATCAGGAACTCTATCTGGGTGCAGTGGTTGACCGTGCGACCCGTCGCGTGGTCTTTATGGCCTCGACCGAAGGCGGCGTTGAGATCGAGAAAGTGGCGGAAGAGACCCCGCACCTGATCCACAAAATGGCGCTCGATCCGCTGACCGGTCCGCAGCCTTATCAGGGCCGCGAGCTGGCGTTCAAACTCGGCCTGACCGGCAAGCAGGTCAGCCAGTTCACAAAAATCTTTATGGGCCTGGCGACGCTGTTCCTGGAGCGCGACCTGGCGCTGGTTGAGATCAACCCGCTAGTGATCACTAAGCAGGGCGATCTGGTCTGCCTCGACGGCAAGCTGGGCGTGGACGGCAATGCGCTGTTCCGTCAGCCGGAGCTGCGCGAAATGCGCGACCCGAGCCAGGAAGACCCGCGCGAAGCGCACGCTACGCAGTGGGAACTGAACTACGTGGCGCTGGAAGGCAATATCGGCTGTATGGTCAACGGCGCAGGTCTGGCGATGGGCACCATGGACATCGTTAAGCACCACGGCGGCCAGCCGGCTAACTTCCTCGACGTGGGCGGCGGCGCGACCAAAGAGCGCGTTACCGAAGCCTTTAAAATCATCCTTTCCGACGACGCGGTAAAAGCGGTATTCGTTAACATCTTCGGCGGCATCGTGCGCTGCGACCTGATTGCCGACGGCATCATCGGCGCGGTGGCGGAAGTCGGCGTCAACGTGCCGGTCGTGGTGCGTCTGGAAGGAAACAACGCTGAGCTGGGCGCACAGAAACTGGCGGACAGCGGACTGAATATCATTGCAGCAACCAGCCTGACAGATGCGGCACAGCGCGTCGTTGCGGCTGCGGAGGGGAAATAATGTCTATTCTGATCGACAAAAACACTAAAGTGATTTGCCAGGGTTTTACTGGCGGTCAGGGTACGTTCCACTCTGAGCAGGCGCTGGCTTACGGCACGCAGCTGGTTGGCGGCGTGACGCCGGGCAAAGGCGGCACCACCCATCTCGGTCTGCCGGTGTTCAACACCGTGCGCGAAGCGGTAGAAGCCACCGGCGCGACGGCGACCGTGATCTACGTTCCGGCGCCGTTCTGTAAAGACGGCATTCTGGAAGCGATTGATGCAGGCATCAAGCTGATCATCACCATCACCGAAGGCATCCCGACGCTGGATATGCTGACGATTAAAGTGAAGCTGGACGAAGCGGGCGTGCGCATGATCGGCCCGAACTGCCCGGGCGTAATCACCCCAGGCGAATGCAAAATCGGCATCATGCCGGGTCACATCCATCAGCCGGGCCGCGTCGGCATCGTATCGCGCTCCGGTACCCTGACCTATGAAGCGGTGAAGCAGACCACGGACATCGGCTACGGCCAGTCGACCTGCGTCGGCATCGGCGGCGACCCGATCCCGGGCTCCAACTTCATCGACATCCTGAAAATGTTCCAGGATGACCCGCAGACCGAAGCGATCGTCATGATCGGCGAAATCGGCGGCAGCGCGGAAGAAGAGGCGGCGGCGTTCATTAAAGAGCACGTCACCAAACCGGTTGTTGGCTATATCGCGGGCGTTACCGCGCCGAAAGGCAAGCGTATGGGCCATGCGGGCGCCATCATCGCAGGCGGCAAAGGCACGGCGGACGAGAAGTTCGCGGCGCTGGAAGCGGCAGGCGTGAAAACCGTGCGCAGTCTCGCGGATATCGGCGACGCGGTGAAAGCGGTGCTGCCGGCTAAATAAGCGCGCATGCATCAGCTATCAGGCCACCCTTCGGGGTGGCTTTTTTTTGCCTGTAGAGAGAGAGCAGGGCGCTGAAAATTCTTCTCCGGACGCGGGCAGCGAGAGGTGTAACGGGCGAGAAGCAATAAGTTCTTTTTAAGGCGGTAGGTTAAAAATTAAAATTAAAGGTAATGCTTTTCAAAATTACGCTATTTCTCAGTGACAACTAATTAACAATCTTCTCAAGGCTACATATCTGGAAATTAAAAGCGTTAATCCAGATCAATAATTATCGATATTTAACAAACTTTACCGCTGGCAAAGCGTAAGCCAACCGGTTTTAATTGCGCTGCATCAATTCAGTCGTTTCCAATAACATCCAGGAGATTGCGCCAGGTCGCGCTAAATCAATGCCGCCGGCTTTTCTCGCTCGCCTGCCTGAAATCGCCTGAATGATGCTTTTCGGGGAAGTTTCACCACTGTTACTCGCTCACGTCGGGCCGCGGATGCGTCTTATCCGTCGGTAACAAAAAGCTGGAATTAATAATCAGTCGTTCCTGAATCTTATTCTCTGCGTCTATGCCCGTTGTTCGCCGTTGTTATTCGCAGAGTAAGGTCATGCGAGGAGCAAGGAGTCATTATGCTAGATATTGTCGAGCTGTCGCGTTTACAGTTTGCCTTAACGGCGATGTACCATTTCCTGTTCGTCCCGCTTACGCTCGGTATGGCGTTTTTGCTGGCGATCATGGAAACGGTTTACGTCCTGAGCGGCAAACAGATCTATAAAGATATGACCAAATTCTGGGGCAAGTTATTCGGCATTAACTTTGCGCTGGGCGTGGCCACCGGTCTGACCATGGAGTTTCAGTTCGGCACCAACTGGTCTTATTACTCTCACTACGTCGGCGACATCTTCGGTGCGCCGCTCGCCATCGAAGGGCTGATGGCGTTCTTCCTGGAATCCACCTTCGTCGGGCTCTTTTTCTTCGGCTGGGATCGCCTGAGCAAAACGCAGCATCTGGCGGTCACCTGGCTGGTGGCGCTGGGTTCTAACCTGTCGGCGCTCTGGATCCTGGTGGCGAACGGCTGGATGCAGAATCCTATCGCCTCCGCGTTCAACTACGAAACCATGCGAATGGAGATGCTGAGCTTCTCCGAACTGGTGCTCAATCCGGTGGCGCAGGTGAAATTCGTGCATACCGTCGCGGCGGGCTACACCACCGGCGCCATGTTTATTCTCGGCATCAGCGCCTGGTATCTGCTTAAGGGACGCGACGTCGCCTTTGCGAAACGTTCGTTCGCCATCGCCGCCAGCTTCGGCATGGCAGCGGTGCTGTCGGTTATCGTGCTGGGCGACGAATCGGGCTACGAAATGGGCGACGTGCAGAAAACCAAGCTCGCCGCTATTGAAGCCGAATGGGATACCCAGCCCGCGCCGGCGGCCTTCACGCTGTTCGGCCTGCCGGATCAGGAGAAGCAGGAAAACGCTGCAGCGGTGCAGATCCCGGGCCTGCTTGGCCTGATTGCCACGCGATCTGTCGATACGCCGGTCACCGGCCTGAAAGATCTGATGGCGCAGCATGAGGTGCGCATCCGCAACGGCATGAAAGCCTACGCGCTGCTGAATCAGCTGCGCAGCGGCAGCGAAGATCCGGCGGTGCGCGAAGCCTTCGACCAGAGCAAACAGGATCTGGGCTACGGCCTGCTGCTGAAACGCTATACGCCGAACGTGGCGGATGCCACCGAGGCGCAAATCAGGCAGGCGGTGAAAGACTCTATTCCGCGCGTGGCGCCGCTCTATTTCGCCTTCCGCATTATGGTGCTGGCGGGCGTGCTGCTGCTGGGCATTATCACCTTCTCGTTCTGGAGCGTGATCCGCAACCGCGTCGGCAAGCATCGCTGGCTGCTGAAGGCGGCGCTCTACGGCATACCGCTGCCGTGGATTGCGGTCGAGGCGGGCTGGTTCGTCGCCGAATATGGCCGTCAGCCGTGGGCGATCGGCGAAGTGCTGCCGACCTCGGTGGCCAACTCGTCTCTTACCGTAGGCGATCTGCTCTTCTCCATGCTGCTGATCTGCGGTCTTTATACGCTGTTCCTCGTGGCGGAGATGTATCTGATGTTTAAATTCGCGCGCCTCGGGCCGAGCAGCCTGAAAACCGGACGCTATCACCATGAGCAGGTCGCAGCGGCGGCTGAGCCGGTACGCGGTTAAGGAGAGCAACCATGTTTGATTATGAAGTTTTGCGCTTTGTCTGGTGGCTGCTGATCGGCATTCTGCTGGTGGGCTTCGCCGTAGCGGACGGCTTTGATATGGGCGTCGGCATGCTGACGCGGCTGATGGGCCGCAACGACACCGAACGCCGCATTATGATCAACAGCATCGCGCCGCACTGGGACGGCAACCAGGTCTGGCTGATCACCGCGGGCGGGGCGCTGTTCGCCGCCTGGCCGATGGTGTATGCCGCCGCCTTCTCCGGCTTCTATGTGGCGATGATTCTGGTGCTGGCGTCGCTCTTTTTTCGTCCGGTAGGTTTCGATTATCGTTCTAAAATTGAAGATATGCGCTGGCGGGGCATGTGGGACTGGGGCGTCTTTATCGGCAGCTTCGTGCCGCCGCTGGTGATTGGCGTCGCGTTCGGCAATCTGCTGCAGGGCGTGCCGTTCCGCGCGGATGAATTTTTGCGCCTCGACTACACCGGTAACTTCTTCCAGCTGCTCAATCCGTTCGGGCTGCTAGCGGGCGTGATCAGCGTCGCGATGATCCTGACGCAGGGCGCGACCTATTTGCAGATGCGCACCGCAGGCGAGCTGCATCTGCGTTCGCGCGCGGTGGCGCAGGCGGCGGCGCTGGTGATGATGGTCTGCTTCGTGCTGGCGGGCGTCTGGGTAAAATATGGCCTCGACGGCTACGTTATTACCAGCGCCATCGATCACCACGCCGCGTCGAACCCGCTGGGTAAAACCGTGGTGCGCGAGGCGGGCGCCTGGCTGGCGAACTTTAACCATATGCCGGCGCTGTGGCTCTTTCCGCTGCTCGGCGTGGTGCTGCCGCTGCTGACGGTGCTGTTCTCGCGCTGCGAGAAGGGCGGCTGGGCGTTCGTCAGCTCATCGCTGACGCTGGCGTGCGTCATTATGACCGCCGGTATCGCGCTGTTTCCCTTTATCATGCCGTCGAGCATCGAACCCGGCATGAGCCTGACGATGTGGGATGCCACCTCGAGCCAGCGCACGCTGACGGTGATGACCTTCGCCGCCATTATTTTCGTTCCGATTATCCTGGCCTACACCAGCTGGTGCTACTACAAGATGTTCGGGCGGATCACGAAAGAACATATTGAGCGTAATACGCACTCTCTCTACTGATTAAGGAGACGACGCATGTGGTATTTTGCCTGGATTCTCGGCACCCTGCTGGCCTGCGCTTTCGGCATCATCACCGCGCTGGCGCTTGAGCACGTTGAAGATAGCGCCGCGCAGGACGAGCGCGCCTGATGCGCAAACTGATTCGGACGTCATACCGTCTGATGAACAAAGGGCCTTTACGGGCCCTTTCGCTCATCCTGGCGCTGATTGTCGCGGGCTGTTTGTTCTGGGATCCCTCACGCTACGCCGCGCACACCAGCACGCTCTCGGTCTGGCAGGGCATTCTGGTTATCTGGGCGGTCTGCGCCGGCGTGATCCACGGCGTAGGCTTCCATCCGCGCCGCACGCGCTGGCAGGCGCTCTTCTCGCCGGCGGTGGCCCTGATCGTTCTGCTGTTCGCGCTCTACTGGTTCTGGCGCTGACGCGCAATGCCCGCCGCTGGTGGTGAGGTATTGTCAGCGGCAGGTCAAGAAATCTACTGAAAATCCTTCTGATTGTTACCTTCCGATAATTATTTTCTCCTGGCTCTGGCATCCCATTCCCAACCCCAAATCTCTTGCGTATAGTAGCAACGTTTAAAAACGAGACCGGGATGTAGAGTGAGTACAACGCTGTTTCGCTGGCCGGTTCGGGTCTATTACGAAGACACCGATGCTGGTGGCGTGGTTTACCATGCCAGCTATATCGCTTTTTATGAACGAGCACGTACCGAAATGCTGCGTCAGCGCCATTTCAATCAGCAAACGCTGCTGGAACAGCAGGTTTCTTTTGTGGTGCGGCGCATGACGGTGGACTATGTTGCGGCGGCGCGTCTTGACGACCTTCTGGAGATCCAGAGCGAAGTCACCGCTATGACGCGCGCAACCATGACATTTTCCCAGCGTATCGTGAATGCAGAAGGCAGAGTCCTGAATGAAGCAGAAGTCCTGATTGCCTGCATTAACCCACATCTTATGAAGCCGATTGCGCTTCCCAAGTCTATTGTCGCGGAGTTCAAGCAGTGACTGACATGAACGTTCTTGATTTGTTCCTGAAGGCGAGCCTTCTGGTCAAACTTATCATGTTGATTTTGATCGGCTTTTCTATTGCCTCATGGGCCATCATTATTCAGCGCACCCGAATTCTGAACGCGGCGGGACGCGAGGCGGAAGCCTTTGAAGATAAATTCTGGTCCGGCATCGAGCTGTCGCGTCTCTATCAGGAGAGCCAGGGACGCCGTGAAGAGCTGAGCGGTTCAGAGCAGATCTTCTACGCCGGCTTTAAAGAGTTCGCTCGTCTGCACCGCGCCAACAGCCATGCGCCAGAAGCGGTGGTGGAAGGCGCCAGCCGCGCGATGCGCATCTCGATGAACCGCGAGCTGGAAACGCTGGAAAACCATATTCCTTTCCTCGGCACCGTCGGCTCTATCAGCCCCTACATCGGCCTGTTCGGCACCGTATGGGGCATCATGCACGCCTTTATCGCGCTGGGCGCGGTCAAGCAGGCGACGCTGCAGATGGTTGCGCCGGGCATCGCCGAAGCGCTGATCGCCACCGCGATCGGCCTGTTCGCCGCGATTCCGGCGGTCATGGCCTACAACCGACTGAACCAGCGCGTCAACAAGCTGGAGCAGGGCTACGACAACTTTATGGAAGAGTTCACGGCCATCCTGCACCGTCAGGCCTTCTCCAGCGACAGCGCGAAGTAAGCGGAGGTAACCCATGGCCAGAGTACGTGGTCGCGGCCGCCGCGACCTGAAATCGGAAATTAATATCGTTCCGCTGCTCGACGTCCTGCTGGTGCTGCTGCTGATCTTTATGGCGACAGCGCCGATTATTACCCAGAGCGTAGAAGTGGACCTGCCGGACGCCACCGATTCGAAAACGGTCTCCAGCGACGATAATCCGCCGGTGATCGTTGAGGTCTCAGGCGTCGGTCAGTACAGCCTGGTAGTGGATCACGATCGTATGGAGCAGTTGCCGCCGGAACAGGTGGTGAGCGAAGCGCAGCGTCGCATCGAGGCGAATCCGAAAACCGTCTTTTTAATCGGCGGCGCAAAGGATGTGCCCTATGACGAAATTATTAAAGCGCTCAACCTGCTGCATCAGGCAGGCGTTAAATCTGTCGGTTTGATGACGCAGCCGATTTAAAGTCGAACCGTTTTTTGGGAACCGAGTGTGTCGAAGGCAACCGAGCAAAACGAGAAGTTAAAGCGCGCGATAATTATATCGGTGGCTCTGCACGTGGTACTGATCGCCCTGCTGATCTGGAGCTCCTTCAACGAGAATATTGAGGCGAGCGGCGGAGGCGGCGGCAGCGATATCGACGCGGTGATGGTCGATCCTGGCGCCGTGGTAGAGCAGTACAACCGTCAACAGAACCAGAAAAGCGACAGCCAGCGCGCCGAGCAGCAGCGTGAGAAGCAGGCGCAGCAGCAGGCTGAAGAGCTGCAGCAGAAGCAGGCCGCGGAACAGCAGCGTCTGAAGGCCCTGGAAAAAGAGCGTCTGCAGGCGCAGGAAGCGGCAAAAGCGCAGGCTGAACAGCAGAAACAGGCGGAAGCGGCGGCTAAAGCGGCGCAGGAGCAGCAGAAAGCGGCCGAGGCGGCTGCGGTGCAGGCGAAAGCCGATGCCAAAGCGGAAGCGCAGGCGCAGGCCAAAGCGGCTGCCGAGGCGGCGCAAAAGGCGGAAGAACAGGCTAAGCAGGCCGCCGCCGACGCGAAGAAAAAGGCGGAAGAGCAAGCGAAAGCCGCCGCCGCGTCCGCCGCCAAAGAGAAAGCGGTAGCCGACGCGAAAGCGGCAGCCGATGCGAAGGCCAAAGCGGCGGCGGAGGCGAAAGCTAAAGCGGCGCAGGAGGCGAAAGCCAAAGCGGCCGAGGAAGCGAAAGAGAAAGCCGAAGCGGCTAAAGAGAAGGCGGCTCAGGAAGCGAAAGAGAAAGCCGAAGCGGCTAAAGAGAAAGCGGCGCAGGAAGCCAAAGAAAAAGCGGAAGCCGCGAAAGAGAAAGCGGCGGCCGAAGCGAAAGCGAAAGCCGATGCGGCCGCCAAAGCCAAAGCTGACGCCGCGGCGAAAGCCAAGGCCGCCGCCGACGCGAAGAAAAAAGCGGCGGCGGAAGCGGCGAAAAACAGCAGTGACGTCGACGATCTGCTTGGCGGCCTGACCTCTGGTAAGAATGCGCCGAAAAGTGGCGCGGCCGGCGGCGGTGGCGCGGCAGGGCAGGGCAACCAGAAAAAAGCCGGCGCATCGGGCGCAGAGATTAACTCTTATCTGGGACAGGTTGTGGGCGCGATTCAGAGCCGCTTCTACGATGCTGATACTTATAAGGGGAAAGAGTGTAACCTGCGTATCAAGCTGGCGCCTGACGGTTTGCTGATTGACGTCAAATCTGAAGGTGGCGACCCGGCGTTATGCCAGGCGGCTATCGCTGCCGCGAAGCAGGCTCGCATTCCTAAGCCGCCATCGCAAGCAGTGTATGAAGTGTTTAAAAACGCGCCAATGCGTTTCAAACCGGAATAATGCAGTAACCCGCGGCAGGTTGGACTAAGGTTAGCTAGCCGTATTAGATGAATACTCGTGTTTTTCAGGAACTGTGCGAATTATCATGAACTCAGGTTCAGGTAAGGGAGAAAAGATGAAGCAGGCACTTCGTGTAACCTTAGGTTTTTTTGTTCTGCTGTGGGCTGCGATGCTCCACGCAGAAGTACGCATTGAAATTACGCAGGGCGTAAACACCGCGCGCCCAATCGGTGTGGTGCCGTTTAAATGGGCTGGCTCAGGCGCCGCGCCTGAGGATGTGGGCGGCATCGTCTCCGCTGACTTACGCAACAGCGGTAAATTCAATCCCATCGATCGCTCACGTCTGCCGCAGCAGCCGACCAGCGCGCAGGAAGTGCAGCCTGCCGCCTGGAGCGCGCTGGGTATCGATGCGGTGGTCGTCGGTCAGGTCACCTCTAATCCAGATGGCAGCTATCAGGTTGCGTATCAGCTGGTGGACACCGGCGGCGCGCCGGGTACCGTTCTGGCGCAGAACTCTTACAAAGTCACCAAACAGTGGCTGCGCTATGCTGCGCACACCGCCAGTGACGAGGTGTTCGAGAAGCTGACGGGCGTTAAAGGCGCGTTCCGCACTCGTATCGCCTACGTGGTGCAGACCAACGGCGGCCAGTTCCCGTATGAACTGCGCGTGTCAGACTACGACGGCTTTAACCAGTTTGTCGTGCATCGCTCGCCGCAGCCGCTGATGTCTCCGGCCTGGTCGCCAGACGGCAGCAAAGTGGCCTACGTGACCTTTGAAAGCGGTAAATCGGCGCTAGTGGTACAGACGCTGTCAAACGGCGCGATTCGCCAGGTTGCCTCTTTCCCGCGTCACAACGGCGCGCCGGCCTTCTCGCCGGATGGGACGAAACTCGCTTTCGCCCTGTCGAAAACGGGCAGCCTGAACCTCTACGTGATGGATCTGGCTTCCGGCCAGACGCGTCAAATCACCGACGGTCGCTACAACAGCACTGAACCGAGCTGGTTCCCGGATAGCCAGACGCTGGCTTACACCTCGGATCAGGCTGGAGCGCCGCAAATTTATAAAATTGGTATCAACGGCGGTGCGCCACAGCGTATTACCTGGGAAGGTTCGCAAAACCAGGATGCGGACGTCTCTGCCGATGGTAAAACCATGGTGATGATTAGCAGCGCCGGTGGCGCTCAGCACGTCGCCAAACAGGATCTGGTAACGGGAGCCGTTCAAACGTTAACGAGCACGTTCCTGGATGAATCGCCAAGTCTGGCTCCAAACGGCACGATGGTAATCTATAGCTCTACTCAGGGGATGGGTTCCGTGTTGCAGTTGGTATCAACAGATGGGCGTTTCAAAGCGCGTCTTCCGGCAACTGATGGACAGGTAAAATCACCTGCCTGGTCGCCGTATCTGTAATGCATAGGTCCCCTGCGCAGCAGGGGGTTAAATGTATGATAAACAATATAACAGGATAACAAAATGCAACTGAACAAAGTGCTGAAAGGGTTGATGCTGGCTCTGCCGGTTCTGGCTGTAGCCGCTTGTAGCTCACACAAAAACAACAACAATGACCAGACTGGCATGGGCGCTGACGGCGCTTACGGCAACGGTGCTGGCATGAACGGCAGCGGCAACGGCAACATGTCTTCTGACGAGCAGGCGCGTCTGCAGATGCAGCAGCTGCAGCAGAACAACATCGTCTACTTCGGTCTGGACAAATATGACGTGCAGTCTGACTACGCTCAGATGCTGGACCAGCACGCAGCCTTCCTGCGCAGCAACCCGTCATACAAAGTGACCATCGAAGGTCACGCGGATGAGCGCGGCACGCCGGAATACAACATCGCACTGGGCGAGCGTCGTGCTAACGCCGTGAAGATGTACCTGCAGGGCAAAGGCGTATCGGCTGACCAGATGTCTATCGTTTCTTACGGTAAAGAGAAACCGGCTGTTCTGGGTCATGACGAAGCGGCTTACTCTAAAAACCGTCGTGCCGTTCTGGTCTACTAAGAGAATCACATGATTAGTAACTTCAGACTTCACCTGTTGGGTCTGTCGTTACTGGTTGGCGTAGCGGCCCCCTGGGCCGCTAATGCCCAGGCATCAATCAGTAACGTCGGCTCTGGCTCGGTCGAAGACCGCGTCACCACTCTTGAACGCATTTCCAACGCCCAGGCTCAGCTTCTGCAGCAACTGCAGCAGCAGATGAGCGACAACCAAAGCGATATCGATTCGCTGCGCGGGCAAATCCAGCAAAACAGCTACCAGCTTAATCAGGTCATCGAGCGGCAGAAGCAGCTCTATCAGCAGATCGACAGCCTGAGCAGCAGCGGCGCGAACAGTGCGGCACAAAGCGGCGCTGATGCGCCGGCGGCGAGCGCCGATACGGGCGCAGCGGCCAGCGCAGACGGCGCGGCGGCAGCCTCATCAGGCGCGCCGGTGCAGAGCGGCGACGCCAACAGCGACTATAACGCCGCGGTGGCGCTGATTCTGGAAAAAAAACAGTATGACCAGGCGATTACCGCGCTGCAGGCGTGGGTCAAGCGCTATCCTGACTCAACCTACCAGCCGAACGCCAATTACTGGCTGGGGCAGTTGAACTACAACAAGGGTAAAAAAGACGACGCGGCCTATTATTATGCCACCGTGGTTAAAAATTACCCGAAGTCGCCGAAGGCTTCTGAAGCGTTGCTAAAGGTTGGCGTTATCATGCAGGAGAAAAAGGATACGGCGAAAGCCAAGGCCGTTTTCCAGCAGGTGATAAAACTTTACCCCAATACCGATTCAGCCAAGCAGGCGCAAAAACGTCTCGACGGGCTGTAATTTGTGCAGCCAGCACCGGATTTTGCCTGATTTCTGGTCTGGCAGCATGAAAGGTAAGCAGTTGACGCCGCTGGTGGAAAATAAGGGTTGCGCTACCTCGGTAAATCAGTAATATATGCCGCCGTTGCCGGGACAGATTGCAAATGTGTCTGGCAAGCCTGAAGATGGGTCGTTAGCTCAGTTGGTAGAGCAGTTGACTTTTAATCAATTGGTCGCAGGTTCGAATCCTGCACGACCCACCATCTTCTCAGCAAACAGGTTTTCTGCTCTGTTGCTGCGAAACTTCAGCATCGCTTCACAACCTAAAGATGGGTCGTTAGCTCAGTTGGTAGAGCAGTTGACTTTTAATCAATTGGTCGCAGGTTCGAATCCTGCACGACCCACCATCTTTTACGCAGGCTTCAGGTTTGCGGGTTGTAAGCCCCAAGCGGGTCGTTAGCTCAGTTGGTAGAGCAGTTGACTTTTAATCAATTGGTCGCAGGTTCGAATCCTGCACGACCCACCAATTCAGAAAAAAGCGCCCAATGGGCGCTTTTTTTGTTCAGGCAGGCTGAGATGTCTGACGTGCAGGATGAGAACCTGCGCAGGTTCGACTGAATCGCCGGGAGCGATTCAGGCTGATGCAGCGCATCACCCGGAGGGCGAGGCTCCGGACGGGCCGAGGCAAATCCTGCACGACCCACCAATTCAGAAAGAAGCGCCCAATGGGCGCTTTTTTCGTTTCTGCGCTATGCGGCTATAATCAGCCGTTTCGTAAAGCTAAACCGCAGCCAGACTGGCGCAGGGGTGGCGAGCGCGAAGAGCAAAGCGTCCGAGCCAGGATGGCGAGGCCGACCCACAGGGATGTGGGATTCCTTTGCGATCGCGCTCGCTACCTCTGCGCCGCGCACTATACCTGCAGCTATGGCTATCCCGCGCCTCGTTAAGATTCTTTCTTCGCCTTTGCTACGGTGAGATTCTCCCAGATATGCATCACCGCGTAGCTGCGCCACGGACGCCACTGCTGCGAACGCGCCTCCGCCTCGGCGGGCTTCAGGCCGCCCAGATTATTACGAATGGCGATATCTTCCTTGGGGAACGCGTCCGGCCAGCGCAGGGCGCGCATCGCAATATAGTGCGCCGTCCAGGGGCCAATGCCCGGCAGCGCCACCAGCTGCTTCATCACCGTCTCCGGCGACTGCGTGGCGTTAAAGCGCAGCGAGCCGCCGGCACACGCCTGCGCAAAGGCGATAATGGCGCGTGAGCGCGCGCTCACGATGCCGAGCGGCGCAACGTCGTCCACCGTCAGGCTGGCGACGCGCTCCGGCAGCGCAGCGTAGCGCGTCAGATCGGAAAAAGGGGTCACGCAGGGCTCGCCAAAGGCAGCGGCAAAACGGCTGCTCACGGTGGTCGCGGCCTTCACCGTCACCTGCTGCCCGATAATGGCGCGCACGCCAAGCTCAAAGGCGTCAAATGCGCCCGGCACGCGCAAACCGGGATTGCGCGCCAGGCTCGGCGCCAGCAGCGCATCCTGCGCCAGCCGGTCAGCGATAAGCTGCGGCTGCGCGTTAAGGTCGAAAAGATCGCGCAGGCGGCGCAGCAGCAGCGGCAGCACCGGCGTCAGCGAGGTGGAAAAGGTCAGCTGCAGCGCGCACTTCTGCGGCAGATGCGACACGCTAACCCAGCCGCGACAGCGTCCCAGCGCCACGGTGCGCCGGTACGCGCCATCCTGCACCGCCTCGACCTCTTTCATCAGGTGGGTCTGCAAAAAAGCCAGCATCGCCTCCCAGTCGTACGGCGGACGATAGACCATCAGCAGGGTGGTGCTGTCGCCCGGCTGCGCGCGCGTCGAGGCGCTGACGCCTTTGCGCAGCGCGCTCGGCGTCATGCGGTAGCGCGCCTGAAACACATCGTTAAAGCGGCGCAGGCTGCTAAAGCCGCTGGCATAGGCGACATCCGTCACCGGCAGCTGCGTCTCCGTCAGCAGCTGCTTCGCCAGCAGCATGCGCCGCGTCTGCTTCAGCTCCAGCGGCGACACGCCCAGCTCCTGCTGCACGATGCGGCGCAGCTGGCGCAGGCTGACGCCAAACTCGGCGGCGATCGCCTCCAGACCTTCGCTCTCCTCCAGCATGCCCTCCTCGATGCGCTGAATCAGCCTGTCCGCCACGCGGTGAGGCTGATCGACCGGCGCGTTGCCCGGCGCAAGCTCGGGGCGACAGCGCAAACAGGGGCGGAAATGGGCCTTCTCCGCCGCTTCGGCGCTGGCGAAAAACAGACAGTTCTTCTGCTGCGGCGCTTTAACCGGGCAGATTGGGCGACAGTAAATGCCGGTCGAGGTGACGCCGACGAAAAACACCCCGTCGAAACGGGTATCGCGCGAGGTGAGCGCCTGATAAGCAATCTCAGGATCGAACATAGTGACTCCTGCAAATAAACAGAGCCTATACCCGCTTTCTGATGCAGACTCGCTGTTTTCGGACAGCAAAGCAGTTTAGTCTGATGGCCGAAAACGGCCAGCGCGCAGTGGCTAAAATGCGACAATAGCGGATGTCTCAAACAGGGAGAACAGCATCATGTATCACTACAAACTTGTCTCCACGCCGGTGGGCGAACTGAAACTGGTGGCGAGCGATCGCGGACTTGCAGGCATACTCTGGAAAAACGACGACCCGCACGGCGCGCGCTTTCTGCCGCAAACGCGCGACGAGTCGCATCCAATCCTGATCGAGGCGGAGCGCCAGCTGCGAGAGTACTTTGCCGGCGAGCGCCGCTGCTTCACGCTGCCGCTCGACTTCGTCGGCACTGAGTTTCAGAAAAAAGTGTGGAACGCGCTGGTGGCGATCCCCTTCGGCGAAACGCGCAGCTACAGCGAAATCGCCCGCCAGATCGGCCATCCGCAGGCGGTGCGCGCGGTCGGCGCGGCGAACGGCAGAAATCCGATCTCTATCGTCGCGCCTTGCCATCGCGTCATCGGCGCCAACGGCAAGCTGACCGGTTTCGCTGGCGGTCTGGAGGTCAAAGCCTTCCTGCTGGATCTGGAAATGCCGCAAAAGGGGGCCGTGCTGCCGCTATTCACCGAGGAGCCTTCACCGCCGCGCGTCTAAAAAAGAGCACGACACCGCCGCGCGTTTCCGCTATCGTGTTTAGCATATAAAACACGATGGCGGGATGAACGTCAGTTTTCGCCGTCTTAAGCGATTTTCGTTCATTTAATAAAACGAGAGCGGTGTAATGAGTGCTTTATTCGATACAGACAGCGCGGCCTGGCCCTTTCCCGCGAAACCTGCGCGCCTCAGCGGCGACGAAAAAGAATTTTATCTGAGTAAAATCAAACGCCTGCTAAAAGAGCGCGACGCGGTTATCGTGGCGCACTACTACACCGACCCGGAAATCCAGGCGCTGGCGGAAGAGACCGGCGGCTGCGTGGCGGACTCGCTGGAGATGGCGCGCTTCGGCAGCGCGCATCCGGCGTCGACGCTGCTGGTGGCGGGCGTGCGTTTTATGGGCGAAACCGCCAAAATCCTCAGCCCGGAGAAAACCGTGCTGATGCCGACGCTGCAGGCGGAGTGCTCGCTCGACCTCGGCTGCCCCATCGACGAATTCAACGCCTTCTGCGACGCCCATCCCGACCGCACCGTGGTGGTCTACGCCAACACCTCGGCGGCGGTCAAAGCGCGGGCCGACTGGGTGGTCACCTCCAGCATCGCGGTAGAGCTGATCGACCATCTCGACAGCCTGGGCGAAAAAATCATCTGGGCGCCGGATCGCCATCTCGGCCGCTACGTCACGCAGAAAACCGGCGCGGACGTGCTCTGCTGGCAGGGCGCCTGCATCGTGCATGACGAATTTAAAACCCAGGCGCTGCTGCGCATGAAGGCGCTCTATCCCGACGCGGCGGTGCTGGTGCATCCGGAATCGCCGCAGGCGGTGGTCGATCTTGCCGACGCGGTCGGCTCCACCAGCCAGCTGATCCAGGCGGCGCAGCAGCTGCCGCATCCGCAGATGATCGTGGCTACCGATCGCGGCATCTTCTACAAAATGCAGCAGGCGGTGCCGGAAAAAACGCTGCTGGAAGCGCCGACTGCAGGCGAAGGGGCGACCTGCCGCAGCTGCGCGCACTGCCCGTGGATGGCGATGAACGGCCTGAAAGCTATCGCCGAGGGGCTGGAGCAGGGCGGCGCGCAGCATGAAATAGAGGTTGATGCCGCGCTGCGCGAGGCGGCATTATTGCCGCTCAACCGCATGCTCTCTTTCGCTGCGGATCTCAAACTGAAGGTAAAAGGGAACGCCTGAGGAACCGATGATGGATTTTTTCAGCACAAGCAATATCCTGGTTCATATCCCGATTGGCGCGGGCGGCTACGATCTCTCGTGGATTGAAGCCATCGGCACGCTGGCGGGTCTGCTCTGCATCTGGCTCGCCAGCCTGGAAAAAGTGATCAACTATCCGTTCGGCCTGATTAACGTCACGCTGTTCGCCGCCATTTTCTTCCAGATCCAGCTCTACGCCAGCCTGCTGCTGCAGCTCTTCTTTTTCGTCGCCAACGTCTATGGCTGGTACGCCTGGAGCCGGCAGACCGACGATCGCCAGGCGGCGCTGAAAATCCGCTGGCTGTCGCTGCCGAAGGCGCTGGGATGGGGCGCGGTCTGCGTCGTCGCCATTGCGCTGATGACGCGCTTTATCGATCCGGTTTTCGCCTTCCTGACGCAGATCGCCGTGTCGCTGATGAACGCGCTCGGCCTGCAGGTGGCGATGCCGACGCTGCAGCCTGATGCCTTTCCGTTCTGGGACGCCAGCATGATGGTGCTCTCCATCGTGGCGATGATCCTGATGACGCGCAAATATGTCGAGAACTGGCTGCTGTGGGTGGTAATCGACGTGATCAGCGTGATGATCTTCGCGCGCCAGGGCGTCTACGCCATGGCGCTGGAATATGTCATCCTGACGCTGATTGCCCTTAACGGCTCGCGCCTGTGGATAGCGAGCGCGCGGCAGCACGGCTCGCGCGCGCTGGCGCGTCAGTGATGGTGCGCCTCTTCACCGTGATGATGATGGTGATGCGCCGTCGCTGAGCCGCCGTCGAAGCCCAGCTCGCAGTCGGGCGTGGCGCACGGCTGATACTCCATCTGCACCGTGGCGTGTCCAATCTGATACTTCTGGTGCAGATAGCGGTGGATACGCTGCAGCAGCGCATCGTGGTCGTACGGCGGGATCACATGCACATGCAGCGTCACCACCGGCTTCTCGCCGACCTGCCAGACGTGCACGTGGTGCACGTTGCGCACCTCCGGAATATTCAGCGTCAGGTCGCGCGTCAGCTTCTCTGTATCGATCACCGCCGGCGCGCCCTCCAGCAGCTCGTGCAGGCTCTCGCGCAGCAGCGCCCAGGCGCTGCGCAGCACCAGCAGCGACACCAGCAGCGACAGAATCGGGTCGATGGGCGTCCAGCCGGTATAGAGGATAATCAACGCCCCCACAATCGCGCCCACCGAACCCAGCAGATCGCCCATAACGTGCAGCGCGGCGGCGCGCACGTTGAGATTCTTCTCTTCGCTGCCGTGATGCAGCAGCCAGAAAGAGAGCATATTGGCCAGCAGGCCCGCGACCGCGATGCCGAGCATCAAACCGCCGGTCACCGGCTGCGGCTGGTAAAAGCGACGCAATGCCTCCCAGACGATCAGCGCGGTGATCACCAGCAGGGCGATGGCGTTGACGAAGGCCGCCAGCGTGGTAAGACGCAGCAGCCCGAAGGTATGACGAGCGTTGGGCTTGCGCTGGGCGAACTGCACCGCCAGCAGCGCCATTAGCAGCGCGGCGGCGTCGGTAAGCATGTGTCCGGCATCGGCCAGCAGCGCCAGCGAGCCGGAAATCCAGCCGCCGACCGCCTCCGCCAGCATAAAGATTGCCGTAACGGCGAAAGCGGCCGCGAGGCGTTTGCGATTGCCCGCCGGCGCGCTGTGAGCGTGGTTATGAGCCATAAGAGTCCAGTTTTATCAGTAACCTGTTGGTGAGTAATAGTAGCAAATCCCATTCATCCGGCGCGTCCTGCTGCGCTTTAGCCCGATCCGCCAGCCGCTGGCTGAGTTCGGCGCCTTGCTCCAGACCGATAAGCAGCCAGCTTCCCTTCATGCGGTGCGCCGCTTCCGCCAGCTGCGGCCAGTCGCGCGCCGCGCGCGCCGCCGTGATGCGCGCCACGTCGTTGTTTAGCGTGTCGCGCAGGGTCCGGCTGAGCCGCGCCAGAAACTTCTCGCTCTGCTGCGCCAGCTGGCGCAGGTTGTCATCCAGCGCCGCCAGCGGATCCCGATCGAAATGCGCCAGCAGCGCGGCGAGATCGCCTAGCTGCACCGGCTTAATCAGCACGCGCTCGTTCGCCTGCAGCGGCAGGCTGAGCAGCTGCGCGTCGGCGGAGCAGAGCACCCGCATCGCCGCTCGCTGACGCTGACGATCGCGGCGGCGCAGCAGCCGCAGCAGCAGCTGGCCGTCCGGACGCGGCATCATCTGATCGATAAACAGCAGATCGTAGGGCCGTTCGGCATCCGCGCGCAGCAGGGCGCGCCCGTCGGCAAAGCAGTCCGCCTCGACGGCGAAGCGCGCCAGCTGCTGCTGCAGCACCATCAGGTTGGCCGGGTGATCGTCGACGATGGCGCAGCGCAGTGCGGCATAGCGCGGCAGCACGGCGTTCTCCTGCGGCGCGGCCTCGCAGCGCTCCAGCGGCAGCGTCACCGTGACCTCGGTGCCGTGGCCGGGCTGCGAGCGCAGCGCAATATCACCGCCCATGCGCTGCACGATCTCCCGGCAGATAAACAGGCCCAGGCCGCTGCCCTGCACCGAGACCTTCTTGCCCGACGGCGCCTGATACCAGGGATCGAACAGCTTCGGCTGCTCTTCCGGCGGAATGCCGCTGCCGCTGTCGCGCAGGGTGAAGATCAGCTGTTCATCGGCGGCGAGCGTCAGGCGTATCTCGCCATGAGCGGTAAACTTCAGGGCGTTGGTCATCAGGTTATTGATCACCTGCTGCAGCCGATCCGCGTCGATCAGCACGCGCTCCGGCAGCGGCGTCAGCGCCTCGACGATCAGCGTCGGGCCGCCGGCGCGCATCAGCGGATGATAAAAGCGCTGCTGCTGCGCCAGCCACGCCTCCAGCGCCAGCGGACGCGGCGCGAGGGTAAAACTGTTGCTCTCGATGCGTGCGTGATCCTGCAGATCGTTCAACAGCGTCAGCAGCGAACGGGCGCTGCTGTAGACCAGCGACAGGTTAGCGGAGCGCGCTTTTTCCAGCTCCAGCAGACCGAGGATCGCCTGCATCGGCGTGCGCAGCTCATGGCTGACGGTGGCGAGGAACTGGCTTTTCATCGCGTTGGCGCGCTCGGCCTGCTGGCGCTGAAGACGTTCGCGCCGCTGCTGCCAGTAGCGGCGCGCCAGCAGCAGCAGCAGCACGACGATGGCCGCGCCCGCTGCGGCCAGCACCAGCTGCGGCAGCGCGCGCATCGTCATCGCATTGCCCGGCTGCGGCGGCGTCAGCCAGCCGTCGCGCATCTGCCGCTGCGTATCAACGGGAATCTGCTGCAGCGCGCGGTTGATCAGCGGACGCAGCAGCGGCTGGTCGGCGGCGACGCCCAGCGCTACAGGCCAGGCGATATCGCTGGCGGCGAAGGCGAGACGCAGCCGATCGCCGTAGCGCGCGGCAATGCGCCAGCGCGCCGACAGCACGTTATCCGCCAGCGCGTCGATCTGTCCGTTCGCCAGCGCGTCGTACAGGCTGGCGCGATCGGCAAACACCTGCGGCGTCACCTCGGGCGGCAGCAGCCGCGTCGCGACGTCGTCGCGCAGCATGCCGACCCGCTTGCCCGCCAGATCGTGCCAGCGGCTGAAGCTGGCATCGCGCCGGCTGTAGATGCCCCAGAGGGCGCGCCAGACCGGCAGCGTGGCGTTTTGCGCCGCGTCGCCGCTGAGCGGCAGCGTGAGCCGCAGCATCACCTGACGCTGCGCCAGCAGTTCGTCCGCCTGCTGCGGTCCGGCGACCCAGCGCGGCGCGAAGCGCACGCCACTGCTCTGCGCGATGGCGTTGAGCAGATCGACGCTGTAGCCGCGCGCCGCGCCGCTGCCGTCACGGTAGCTCCAGGGGGCGTTATCGCTCTCCGCGGCGTAGTAGATAACCGGATGGGCGCTGAGCCAGGCGCGCTCTGCCGCGCTCAGCATCAGGGTTTGCGTATCCTGATAGCGCGGCAGCGGGGCGCCCCAGCGCGACTGCAGGCTGGTCGCCAGCTCGGCGGGCAGCTGACGCAGACTCTGGTTGATCCAGTCGATCAGCGCGGCGTCGCGGGCGAAGGCGCGCAGCGTCAGCTGACCGACATCCAGCTGCGAGGCGATCTGGTAGATCTCGCCCTGCTGCAGCTGACTGAGCAGGAAGCTGGCGCTGATCTCATCCGCCACCACATAGTCGTTCTGCTGATTAAGCAGCGTCGAAATCGCCTGCAGGTCGTTGCTGTAGGTGCGCCAGCGATGCTTTTGTGCCACCGTCGCCGGCAGCTGCGCCAGCGTGACCTGGCTGATGGCGAGCTGCGCATTCTCGCTGTTGAACATCACGGCACGCGCGTTGCGCTGGCTGCGATAGATGCGCAGCGGGCTGCTGAACCAGCTTTCGCTGTGCAGCACGCCCGCCGGCAGCGGGTTCGGCAGCGCGCCCAGCGCAAAATCGATCTGGCCGCTCTGCAGCGCCGCCATCAGCTGCGCGCGATCGGCGAACAGCCTGAGCGTAAACCGGGCGCCGGTAAGCTGATGCAGGGCGGCCAGCGCGTCGGCGTCCAGGCCGTAGAGCTCGTCGCCGACGCGCATCGTCCAGGGCGCGTTGCTCTCCTCCAGCAGGCCGACGCGCAGCGTCTTTCCCTGCATCGCGTCGGCGCCGCTGACCGGCATCATCATCGGCAGATCCAGGCTGCTGACCGGCCGCAGTTCGGCCCAGGTCAAAGTGGCCGAGAGAGAGAGCAACAGCAGCAGCAGGAATCGCCTCACTGCTGCGCTTTCCACAGGTCGGCCAGCTCCACCACCGAGCGCGCGCCGGTTTTTTCCAGAATATTCTTTTTATGGGTGCTGACGGTTTTATTGCTGATGTGCAGCTGCTCGGCGATCTGCAAGTTCGAGAGGCCGGTCGCCAGCAGCGCCAGCACCTGCTGCTCTTTGCTGGTGAGCGGCAGGGCGGAAGCGGTCACCTCAGGCGGGAAGGCGAGCTGGCCGCCCAGCACCGCGAGGATCGCGCTCAGCAGCTGCTCCATACGCTGGCTTTTGACCACGTAGCCCGCCGCGCCCAGCGCCTGCGCGCTGCGCACATAGTGGCTGCCCTGCTGCGCCGAATAGATCAGCACGGGGATCTGCGGAAAATGGATCCTAAGGCGACGCAGGATTTCCAGCCCGTCGCCGTCCGGCAGGCCGATATCCAGCACGATAATGTCGGTGGGCTGCGTCAGCAGCTGGCGCGCCTGCTGTTCGCTGGCGGCGGAACGTAAAAGGATGGAGAAGGGGGCCCGATCGAGCGCGGCTTCCAGCGCCACTTCGACCAGCGGGTGATCGTCTATTAACAACAGCGAGGCCATGAACGTTTCCTGACAGAATTCATTGCCCCAGCATAGCGGAAGTTAACGCAGAGAAAAATAATGGAGAGCCGAAGCTCTCCAGAAGATATTACTGCGAGGTGCCGTCAGTTTTGCGGTCGACTTTGCCGCCGCCCTCTTTGGTTTGCACCTTGCTGTTGATATCGGGGCATTTGCCGTCTTTACACTGGCTATTCTGGTCCATCTCATTGGCAGACATATTGCTGCCGCTGGTGCTGCTGCCGTTGGCCGCAGGATTAGTATTGGTACCGGTGTTATTAATGTCGTTGTTATCGACATTATTCGGCGGCAGATTCTGTTTCGCGCCGCCCGCTGCCGCGCCTGCTTCAGCCGCCTGGTTAGCCGTGCCGTTATTGTCGGCCATCGCCGCGCCGCTGCCTAAAGTCATTGCTGCCGTCAGAAAGATAATTGCAAACTTATTCATCATTATGCTCCTGTAATCAATGATAGCTGCTGTTTTGAACCCGATGGTGCAGTTTGACGTAAAGAGGTTCCGGCGAAATTTAATTTCACCCAAAGGTCGTCCGGAAGGGATAAATAATGTAAGCGAAGCGTTCCTCAGTGCTTACATGTAAAAGCCTAGTTGAGAACCCTATAAATGCAAATCTCACGCATGCATTTAAGACGCGCCCTGAATTTACACTCCGGGCGCAACGGGATAAATTGGTCGGGTTGTGCCCGACCCGCGTTGGGCCAGGAATAAATGGAATGATTTATGAATTACCAGAATGATGATTTACGTATTCGGGATATTAAAGAGCTGCTGCCTCCCGTTGCGCTGCTGGAGAAGTTTCCCGCCACCGATAATGCCGCGCGCACCGTTGCCCGCGCGCGCGACGCTATCCATCAGATTTTGCAGGGCGAGGACGATCGCCTGCTGGTGGTAATCGGCCCCTGTTCGATTCACGACCCGCAGGCGGCGAAAGAGTACGCTTCGCGCCTGCTGAAGCTGCGCGACGAGCTGAAAGGCGAGCTGGAAGTGGTGATGCGCGTCTATTTTGAAAAGCCGCGCACCACCGTCGGCTGGAAAGGGCTGATCAACGATCCCTATATGGACGGCAGCTTTCAGCTGAACGACGGCCTGCGCCTGGCGCGCCAGCTGCTGCTGGAGATCAACGACAGCGGCCTGCCGGCGGCGGGCGAGTTTCTCGATATGATCACGCCGCAGTATGTGGCGGACCTGATGAGCTGGGGCGCTATCGGCGCGCGCACCACCGAGTCGCAGGTGCATCGCGAGCTGGCGTCAGGGCTCTCCTGTCCGGTCGGCTTTAAGAACGGCACCGATGGCACCATCAAGGTGGCGATCGACGCCATCAACGCCGCGGGTTCGCCGCACTGTTTCCTGTCAGTGACCAAGTATGGTCATTCGGCGATTGTCGAAACCAGCGGCAACGCGGACTGCCATATTATTTTGCGCGGCGGCAAAGAGCCGAACTACAGCGCGCAGCACGTTAGCGCGGTGAAAACCGGGCTGGAGAAGGCGGGTCTGCCGTCGCAGGTGATGATCGACTTCAGCCACGCCAACAGCAGCAAGCAGTATCAGAAGCAGCTGGAAGTCGCGGATGACGTGGCGGCGCAGATTTCTGGCGGCGAGCGCGGCATTATCGGCGTGATGATCGAGAGCCATCTGGTCGAGGGCAACCAGAGCCTGGAGAGCGGCGAGCCGCTGGTCTACGGCAAGAGCATCACCGACGCCTGCATCGGCTGGAGCGACACCGATAAGGTGCTGCGTCAGCTGGCTGCTGCGGTGAAGCAGCGCCGCGGCTGATTAAAAGCGAAGGAGAGCAAGGTGCTGGCGTGGCAAGCATGGACCGATCGCAAAGTCGCTCAAGGCATCCATGCTCGCTCGGCCCGCGCCATCCATGGCGCGGGACGCTTTGCTCTTCGGTCCATGCTTGCCGCGTTTTGAATGCCGTGCGCCCTTATAGTGTTCAACATTCAATCCGCAGCCATAAAAAAGGCCAGACATTGTCTGGCCTTTTTACATTTCAGCTGACGCTTACTTTGCTTTACCCTGGTTAGCGACGGCGGCGGCTTTCGCGGCAATCTCGTCGGCATCGCCCAGATAGTAGTGTTTGATCGGTTTGAAATTCTCGTCGAACTCATACACCAGCGGCACGCCGGTCGGGATGTTCAGCTCGAGGATCTCATCTTCGCTCATGTTGTCGAGGTATTTCACCAGCGCGCGCAGCGAGTTGCCGTGCGCCGCGATGATCACTTTCTCGCCGCTCTTGATGCGCGGCAGAATGCTCTCGTTCCAGTAAGGGATAACGCGATCGATGGTCAGCGCCAGGCTCTCGGTGGTCGGCAGCTGCTCAGCGCTCAGCTTCGCATAGCGCGGGTCGTGGCCAGGGAAACGCTCGTCGTTGCGATCCAGCTCCGGCGGCGTAACCGCGAAGCCGCGACGCCACTGTTTCACCTGATCGTCGCCATATTTGGCCGCGGTTTCCGCTTTATCCAGACCCTGCAGCGCACCGTAGTGACGCTCGTTCAGACGCCAGGATTTCTCTACCGGCAGCCAGGCCTGATCCAGCTCATCAAGAACATTCCACAGAGTGTGAATGGCGCGTTTCAGTACGGAGGTGTAAGCGAAATCAAAGACGAAACCTTCTTTTTTCAGCAGCTGACCGGCTGCTTTGGCTTCGGTGCGACCTTTATCAGAAAGATCCACGTCATACCATCCGGTGAAGCGGTTTTCCTGGTTCCACTGACTTTCGCCGTGGCGGACCAGAACCAGCTTAGTTACGGCCATAGTTAACTCCTTAACTCTTTGATGTTTCTACGATAATGGAAACCTTGCTGCAACCAACCCGACGCGCGCGCCCGGCGGCACATGGATAGCGCCATACCATAGCGGAAAACGGCGCAGGGTGTAAGCCTGTCGGCGACGCACTGCGCGTTTTTCAGGCGGCTCAGCGCGGCGTGAAGCGGTAGCGCGTCACCGACTCCCAGCGCTCGCCCGGCTGCAGCCAGCATGAGGGCTGGGGCCACTCAGGATGATTCGGCGAATCGGGTAAAAATTCGCTCTCCAGCGCAATGCCCTGGAAAGCAGTATAGCTTTCCTGTTCGCGCGCGCGCGTTCCCGCCAGATAGTTGCCGGTATAGAACTGCAGCGCGGGCGCGGCAGTGGTCACGGTCAGCTGCAGTTCGCCGTCGGCAGACCAGAGATGCGCGGCAGGCTGGCTGGCGTCGCCGGCGCTGTCGAGCAGAAAGGCGTGATCGTAACCCTTCACGGCCTGCTGATCGGCATCGGCGAGAAAATCCTGCGCCACAATCTTGCCCGCGCGAAAATCGAAGCTGGTGCCCGCCACCGCTTTCAGCGGCGCGTTGGGAATACCCTCGCTGTCGACAGGCAGATACTGTTCGGCCAGCAGTTGTAAGCGATGCTGGCGCGCGTCGCCATGATGCGCATCAAGATTAAAGTAGGCGTGGTTAGTCAGATTGACCGGGCAGGGGCGATCGACCTCTGCCTGATAGCTGATCGACAGGCAGTTGTCGTCGTCCAGCTCATAGCGCACCTGCGCCAGCAGGTTGCCGGGATAGCCCTGATCGCCGTCCGGCGAGTCCAGGCGGTAAACCACGCTGTTCTCGCTCTGGCTGACGATCTGCCAGCGGCGCTTGTCAAAGCCCTGTGGCCCGCCGTGCAGCTGGTGCTCGCCCTGGTTCGCCGCAAGCTGAATAGCCTGCTGCGTCAGCGTCGCCTGGCTGATGCGGTTGGCGTAGCGTCCGATAGTGGCACCGAGATAGGCGTCCTGATGCAGATAGTCGGACGGCGTGGCGCAGCCGAGCAGAGTTTCGCGCACGCTGCCGTCGCGCATCGGCACCCGCGCCGACAGCCAGGTGGCGCCCCAGTCCATAAAGGTCGCCACCATGCCGCTGGCGTTGCGCAGCACGGTAATGCGCCAGGGCTGACCGTCTGGCGCGTGTGAATTCACGTCGCTTAGCATTGGCCCGCTCCTTCTGAGGCGGTACAAACGTAAAAGGTCTCTTTGATGCCGGTTTTCGCCTCGTACTGTTCCGCCACCGCCGCCTTCACCCGATCCACCAGATCGAACGGCATCAGCGCCACCACGCAGCCGCCGAAGCCGCCGCCGGTCATGCGCACGCCGCCGCGATCGCCGATCTCCGCCTTAACGATCTCGACCAGCGCGTCGATCGGCGGCACGGTGATTTCGAAGTCATCGCGCATTGAGGCGTGCGATTCCGCCATCAGCTCGCCCATGCGTTTCAGGTCGCCCTTGCTCAGCGCGTCGGCCGCCTCCAGAGTACGGGCGTTCTCCGTCAGCACGTGACGCACGCGTTTTGCCACCTGCGGGTCCAGCTCATGCTCCACCGCTTTGAACTGATCGATATCCACGTCGCGCAGCGCCGGCTGAGCGAAGAATCGCGCGCCGGTCTCGCACTGCTCGCGGCGCGTGTTGTATTCGCTGCCCACCAGATTGCGGCGGAAGTTAGAGTTGATGATCACCACCGCGACATCTTTCGGCATTGAAACCGGGCGGGTGCCGAGGGTGCGGCAGTCGAGCAGCATGGCGTGATCTTTTTTGCCCAGCGCGGAGATAAGCTGGTCCATGATGCCGCAGTTGCAGCCCACGAACTGGTTCTCCGCCTCCTGACCGTTGACGGCGATGGCCGCGCCGTCGAGCTTCAGGTGATAGAGCTGCTGAAATACGGTGCCGACCGCCACTTCCAGCGACGCCGACGAGCTGAGGCCCGCGCCCTGCGGCACGTCGCCGGCGATCACCATATCAACGCCGCCGAAGCTGGCGTCGCGCTGCTGCAGGTGTTTCACCACGCCGCGCACATAGTTGGCCCACATTGGCTCTTTCACGCTGAGGATCGGCGCGTCGAGCGAGAAGCTGTCCTGCTGATTATCGTAATCCACCGCCACGACGCGCACCTGACGATCGTCGCGCTTCGCGCAGGCGATAACGGTCTGATAATCGATAGCGCACGGCAGCACGAAGCCGTCGTTGTAGTCAGTATGTTCGCCAATCAGGTTCACGCGTCCCGGTGCCTGAATGGTGTGGGTCGGGGTATAGCCGAAAGTTTCGTTGAAAATCTGCTGCGTGGTGGTTTTTAACATTATTGTGCCTCGCGGAAATGAATATCGCTAACGGCGCGCAGACGTTCTGCCGCCTGTTCCGCCGTTAAATCGCGTTGGGTTTCAGCCAGCATTTCGTAGCCGACCATAAATTTGCGAACCGTAGCCGAGCGCAGCAGCGGCGGGTAAAAATGCGCGTGCAGCTGCCAGTGATCGTTTTCTTCGCCGTTGAACGGCGCGCCGTGCCAGCCCATGGAGTAGGGGAAAGAGCACTGAAACAGGTTGTCGTAGCGGCTGGTCAGCTGCTTAAGCGCCTTCGCCAGATCTGCGCTCTGTTCCGGCGAGAGATCGTTGAGACGTTTGATATGGGCTTTCGGCAGCAGCAGGGTTTCGAACGGCCAGGCCGCCCACCAGGGCACCACCGCCAGCCAGTGTTCGGTCTCGACCACGGTGCGGCTGCCGTCGCTCAGTTCGCGTGCGGCGTAGTCCACCAGCATCGGCGAGCCGTGCGCAGCATAGTAGGCGCGCTGATGCGCATCTTCGCGCTGCGCTTCGTTAGGCAGAAAACTGTTGGCCCATATCTGGCCGTGCGGATGAGGGTTAGAGCAGCCCATCGCCGCGCCCTTGTTTTCAAAAACCTGCACCCAGGGATAGTGCTGGCCGAGATCGGCGGTCTGCGCCTGCCAGGTTTTAACCACCTCTTCCAGCGCGGGCAGCGACATCTCCGGCAGCGTCTTGCTGTGATCAGGCGAGAAGCAGATCACCCGGCTGGTGCCGCGCGCGCTTTCGCAGCGCATCAGCACGTCGCTGCTCTCCGGCGCTTCCGGCGTATCGGTCATCAGCGCGGCGAAATCGTTAGTGAAAACGTAAGTGCCTTTATAATCAGGGTTTTTGTCGCCGGTGACGCGCGTGTTGCCCGCGCAGAGGAAACAGTCGGGATCGTGCGCCGGCAGCTTCTCTTGCGAAGGGGTTTCCTGCGCGCCCTGCCAGGGACGTTTGGCACGGTGGGGCGAAACGAGGATCCACTGATCGATCAGCGGATTGTAACGGCGATGCGGATGATCGACCGGGTTAAATTTTTCCATGTTGAGTCCTGGTTAACGTCAAAAAGCCAGACAGGCAGGGTTAAAAAGTAGCACATCATCGCGCGGTAAAGCGTGATCAAGTCTGGATAAATGGAATCGTTTACACAAGCTGAAAATTCTTATTCAAAGCCTTTTGCTTGCGAATATAGAGGTGAAAAAGGCAAAGCAATGGTAGCGGTTACATGGGTAGGGCCGGCGTAAGTAGGCGAACGCCGCAGAGCGGCGTCGCGGGAGTTATTGCAGACTTTCCTGCTGATAAGCGTAGCCATCGGCAGCAGGCACAAAGCTGAGTCGATGGGTGATGCAGCGCGGCGCGTCTTCCGCATGGTGCGAAACGAACAGCAGCTGGGTGCGGCCTTCGCCGATGAGAATATCGACGAAGCGGCGCACCAGCTGGCGATTGATGGGATCCAGCCCCTGCAGCGGTTCGTCAAGGATCAGCAGCGCCGGATGCTTCACCAGCGCGCGGGCGATCAGCACCAGCCGCTGCTGGCCCCAGGAGAGGCTATGGAACGGCGCGGCGGCCAGCGCGTTATCCATACCGAGCAGCGCCAGCCACTGCCGCGCCAGCGCCTTTTGCCGCTCCGACGCCGCCTGATAGAGGCCGATGGAGTCGAAGAAGCCGGAGAGGATCACGGTGCGCACGTTGACGCTGACGCGATACTCCAGATGCAGGCTGCTGCTGACGTAGCCGATATGCTGTTTGATATCCCAGATGGTTTCGCCGCTGCCGCGTTTGATGCCGAACAGCCAGAGATCGTTGCTGTAGCCCTGAGGATGATCGCCGGTCACCAGGCTCAGCAGCGTCGATTTTCCGGCGCCGTTCGGCCCGACGATCTGCCAGTGTTCGCCAGCGTTGACCTGCCAGTTCAGCCCGTTGATCACCGCTTTGTCGTTGTAGCAGACCATGCCGTTGCGCAGGATGACGCGCGGCGTACCCTGCGCCAGCAGCGGCAGCTGGTCGGGCGCATCCGGCTCCGGCAGGGCCATGCCCTCCAGCCGTTCGCTGTGCGCCAGCTGCGCCACCAGCGCCTCCGCCAGAATCGCATCGCGCGCGCCGACATGGGTCAGGGTGCACTCCGCCAGCACGCCGACCTGCTGAATAAAATCGGGGATGTCGTCAAAGCGATTGAGCACCAGCACCAGCGCGACGTCGGGCTGCTGCAGGTTCGCCAGCGTCTCCGTCAGGCTGGCGCGCGAGGCGACGTCGAGGCCGTCGAAAGGCTCGTCGAGGATCAGCAGATCGGGCTGTTTCATCAGCGCCTGGCAGAGCAGCACCTTGCGCGTCTCGCCGGTGGAGAGGTATTTAAAGCGTCGATCGAGCAGGTAGCCGATGGCGAACCGCTCCGCCAGCGCCTGCGCGCGCGCCGCGTCCTGTACCTCATCCTGGATTATCTCCAGCGCGGTGCGGCCGGTATCGGTTTCGCCTTCGCTCAGCAGATCGGTGTTGTTGCGTTCCCATTCGTCGACAACCAGCTTTTGCAGCTGTTCCAGCGACAGGCGCGTCGGGCGCGCGAACCGGCTGGCAAACGCGCCTTTCTCCGGCGCCAGCTCGCCTGCCAGCGCGCGCGCCAGCGACGATTTGCCGCTGCCGTTGGCGCCGACAAAGGCCCAGCTCTGGCCGCCCGTCAGTCGCAGATCGTTCAGGTTCAGTAATCGGGTGTCGCTAAGACGAAACGTGCCTTGCGAAATTTGCAATAATGCCATGATGTGTTCCACTTTATGCACTGTAATACCGGGTTGTACCCAGTGCCGTCAGGGAAGTCAAATCATGGCGCGCAGGTCAGAGCAGCGTAGCGATAATCGCGTGTTCGGCATTGAAACTTGCCGTGACGGCGTCGCCCGGCTGCAGATTCTGCTGCTGCACCTGCTGGTTAGAGAGCGTGGCGCAGAGCGATTCGCCGCTCGGCAGCGTCATCAGCACTTCGCTCATCTGCTCGCCGGGTTCAATCTGGCTCACCTGTGCGCTCAGCTGATTATCCGCCTGCGTCCCCTCGCGGCTCACCTGGATCCATGGCGCTTTGATCAGCACCAGCACCTCTTTGCCCGCCTCGAGCTGCAGGCGCGCCACGCTGCGCTCGGTCAGCGCCACGTTAAGCAGGGTGGCGCCGTCGGCCAGCCGCACCTGAAGATGCTGCACCACATGCCGATCGTCATGGGCCACCACGGTGCCGAACAGCTGATTGCGCGCGCTGGTCTGCAGAGAAAAACGCGCGATGGTCGCCAGCAGGCTGTCGAGCGGCACCGTGTCGTTATGCAGCGCGTCGAACGCCTTTTGCTGAATCTGCTCCAGCAGCTGGAACAGCTGGATAAGCCGCTCGCCGTAGCGCGTCAGCTGCGCGCCACCGCCGCCTTTGCCGCCGGTAACGCGCTCTACGAGGGTCTCGTCAGCCAGCTGATTCATCTCATTGATGGCGTCCCAGGCGCTTTTGTAGCTGATGCCCGCCAGCTTCGCGCCCTGGCTGATAGAGCCGGTTTCGCGGATGCGTTTCAGTAGCGCTATACGGCGCGGATCGGCGAACAGCTTCTGCTGCAGCCGGATAGAGAGGGAAAGTTCAGCCTGCATAGTGGCGTCTCCAGAACGTGTGAATGCAACGATCATAGCGGTGAGCGGCGTAAAAAGTAAAAGCACGAAAAGGGCAGTGCGTTTTTTTCCTCAGACGTTACAATCACTTTTTTGCTTTGCTGAGTGAGACTTCCATGCTGGAACTGTTAAAAAGCCTTGCTGTGGCGGTGATTATGGTGCCGGTGGTGATGGCGATTATGCTGGGCCTGATCTATGGTCTGGGCGAGGTGTTCAACGTCATCTCGAAATTCGGCCGCCGCGAGCACGCTTCACGCTCCACCCGCTGATTTTACGACGCCCGCTCAAGCGGGCGTTTTTATTTGCTTACGCTCAACCTTCCTCTCTTTCTGCCGATAATTTTATCACGCTCCCCCAGGCGGGCGTTGTATCATCGACTATACAACGCAAAACAGGAGAACACCCATGTCATTACCATCAATCCGCTGGGGCATCGCCGCCGCGCTGAGCGTCACGCTGGCCGGTCAGGCGGCCGCCGCTGAGAAAGTCACCGTTTTCGCCGCCGCGTCGCTGACCAACGCGCTGCAGGAGATTGCGACGCAGTATAAAAAGAAAACTGACGTCGAGGTGGTGTCGTCGTTTGCTTCCTCTTCGACGCTGGCGCGTCAGATTGAGCAGGGCGCGCCCGCCGATCTTTTTATCTCAGCGGACCAGCAGTGGATGGATGACGCCGTAGCGAAAAAGAGCATGGAGGACGCCACGCGCGTGACCCTGCTCGGCAATGAACTGGTGCTGGTGGCGCCGCGCGGCGACAGCGCGAAGCCCGTTACGCTGAATCAACAGACCGACTGGAAAAGCCTGTTGAAAGGCGAGCGTCTGGCGGTCGGCGATCCCGATCATGTGCCTGCCGGCATCTATGCGCAGGAAGCGCTGCAAAAGCTGGGCGCCTGGGAGCAGGTTTCGCCGTCGCTGGCGCGCGCCAATAACGTGCGCGCCGCGCTGGCGCTGGTGGAGCGCAACGAAACGCCCTACGGCATTGTCTACGGGTCAGACGCGGTCGCCAGCAAGAAAGTGCAGGTTGTCGGCACTTTTCCGGCCGCCAGCCACAAGCCGGTGGAATATCCGATGGCGATAGTAAAAGCGCATAACAACGCTGCGGTGAAGGCGTTTTATGACTATCTGAAAGGGCCGGAAGCGGCCGCGGTGTTCAAACAGTACGGATTCTCCCCGAAAGCATGATACTCAGCGATCCCGAATGGCAGGCGGTGGTGCTTAGCCTGAAAGTCTCCAGCATCGCAGTGCTGTTCAGCCTGCCGTTTGGCATCCTTACGGCCTGGATTCTGGTGCGCTGCCAGTTTCCAGGCAAATCGCTGCTCGACAGCCTTATTCATCTGCCGCTGGTGTTGCCGCCGGTGGTGGTGGGCTATCTGCTGCTGATCGGCCTGGGCCGACGCGGCGTGATTGGCCAGTATCTCTACGACTGGTTCGGCTTTAGCTTCGCCTTTAGCTGGCGCGGCGCGGCGCTCGCCTCCGCGGTGATCGCCTTTCCGCTGATGGTGCGCGCCATCCGGCTGGCGCTGGAGGCGGTGGATATGCGGCTGGAGCAGGCGGCGCGCACGCTCGGCGCCGGGCGCTGGCGCGTCTTTTTCACCATCACGCTGCCGCTGACGCTGCCCGGCATTATCGTCGGCACCGTGCTGGCCTTTGCCCGCTCGCTGGGCGAGTTCGGCGCCACCATTACTTTCGTTTCTAACATTCCGCAAGAGACGCGCACGCTGCCGCTGGCGATGTTTACCCTGATTGAAACGCCAGGCGCAGAGGGCGCGGCGGCGCGATTGTGCGCTATCGCCATCGCGCTGGCGCTGCTGTCGCTGCTCGTCTCCGAATGGCTGGCGCGCTGGGGCCGTAAAAGGATGGGCGCCTGATGCTGACGCTGAACTTTTCGCAGCGGCTGGGCGATCACCAGCTCGATATCGACGCGCAGATCCCGGCGAAGGGGATTACCGCGGTATTCGGCGTCTCCGGCGCAGGCAAGACGTCGCTGATCAACGCCATTAGCGGATTGACGCAGCCGCAACGCGGTACGATTGCGCTTAACGGCCGTGTGCTGCTCGACGTTGAGAAGGGCGTGATGCTGCCGCCGGAAAAACGCCGCGTCGGCTATGTGTTTCAGGATGCGCGGCTGTTTCCCCACTATCGCGTGCGCGGCAATCTGCACTACGGCATGTCGCCCGCGATGAAAGGGCAGTTCGACGCGCTGGTGGCGCTGCTGGGGTTGGAAAGCCTGCTGGATCGCTTTCCGCTATCGCTCTCCGGCGGTGAAAAGCAGCGCGTCGCCATTGGCCGCGCGCTGCTGAGCGCGCCCGATATTTTACTGATGGACGAGCCGCTCGCCTCGCTCGATCTGCCGCGCAAGCGCGAACTGATGCCCTATCTGCAGAAGCTGGCGAAACAGGTCGAGATCCCGGTGCTCTACGTCACCCACAGCCTCGATGAAATTTTGCAGCTGGCGGAAAACGTGCTGGTGCTCGATCGCGGCGGCGTCAGGGCGTTCGGACCGCTGGAGAAGGTCTGGAGCAGCAGCGCGATGCGGCCCTGGCTGCCGGTGAGCGAACTGACCAGCGTGCTGCGCGTGCAGGTGCTGGAGCATCATCCCGACTATCCAATGAGCGCGCTGTCGCTCGGCGACCAGCATATCTGGGTGAGCCGGGTTAACTATCCGGTGAAAACCCCGCTGCGCATCCGTATCGCCTCGGCGGACGTCTCGCTGGCGCTGCAGCCGCCGCAGCTCAGCTCGATACGCAATATCCTGCCGGCGCAGGTGGTGGAGCTGCTGGAAGTGGGCGATCAGGTCGAAGTGCGTTTGCGCATCGGCGTCAGCGAACTCTGGGCGCGCATTTCGCCCTGGGCGCGGGATGAGCTGGGCATTCGGCCGGATCAGTGGCTCTATGCCCAGATTAAAAGCGTATCGGTCGCCGCCTGATTACAGCAGTTGCTGCGCGATCACCTCGGCGATGCCCGGCTCAAGGTTGGTGCCGATCACCTGCTTCGCGCGCGCCTTGATCGCCTCGTCGGCATTGCCCATCGCCACGCCCAGCCCGACGGCTTCCAGCATGCTGAGATCGTTATAGTTGTCGCCGAAGGCGATGACATCCTGCATAGAGAAGCCCAGCGAGGCGACCCATTCCGCCAGCCGCTTGCCTTTGCTGTTGCCGCGCTGCGCGATATCCACCTGATCGTGCCAAGACCATTCGCACGCCAGTCCCAGCTCCGCCTCCACAAGCGTGGCGAACCGCTGCAGTTCAGCCGTGTTTTCATGGGAAAGCGCGAACTTCCAGATCGCCTGCGCGTCGCGCGCCGCCTGCGCCAGGTCCGGCACCTGAACAAACAGCGGACGCTGATGCGGCGGCAGCGATTCCGCCCATTTCAGGGTGCGTATTACGTGGCCGGTCGGCGTCTGATAGAGCATCGCATCGTCGACGTAGAGCAGACCGTGAATGTGGTGCTCATCCAGCATCTCAATCACGCGCAGCGCCTGGTCCTTATCCAGCGGGTCGGCAGCCAGCACCTTTTTCGCCTGATAATCATACAAATAGGTGCCGTTGCAGCAGATTGCGGGTGTATCGAGTTCCAGCGCCTGATAAAAAGGGTGGATGGCGCAGTGGTGACGGCCGGTGACGATAGCCACCTTGACGCCAGCCTGACGGGCGCGCTTCAGCGCCTCGATGGACTGAGGCAGAATGGTTTTCGCGGGCGTCAGCAGGGTGCCGTCAAGGTCGAGGGCGATTACGCGATAGCTCATGGCTTATTCCGAGTGAAAGGATTAAAGAGGCACCGAGTCTACACCCGGGCGCGGGCCTGAGACAAAAAGCAGGGCACAAATGATTCCGGCGCACCGTGGCAAAACAGGCTACAGTGAGCCACAGACACAAACTGACAGGCTGCGAACAAGGAGAATGCATGAAACAAGTCGTTTATACCGCCAGTCCCGAGAGCCAGCAGATCCACGCGTGGCGGTTAGATGAAGAGGGCGCACTTTCGCTGTTGCAGGTGACGGACGTCTCCGGCCAGGTTCAGCCGATGGTGGTCAGCCCGAAGAAAGATTTTCTCTACGTCGGCGTGCGCCCGAACTTCCGCGTGCTGGCGTTCCGCATTGCCGCCGACGGCACCCTGAGCGAAGCGGGCGAAGCGCCGCTGCCGGGCAGTCCGACCCATATTTCCACCGATCGCGCTGGCAACTTTCTGTTTTGCGGCTCCTATAACGACGCCTGCGTCAGCGTCAGCCCGATTGGCGATGACGGCCTGCCGCAGGCGCCGTCTCAGGTGATCCGCGAGCTGGACGGCTGCCACTCCGCCAATATCGACAATGCCAACCAGACGCTGTTCGTTCCGGCGCTGAAGCAGGATCGCATCTGCCTTTACTCCCTGAGTGCCGACGGCACGCTGGCGCCGCGCGAGCAGGCGCAGGTCACCACGGTAGAGGGCGCGGGTCCGCGTCATATGGCGTTTCATCCCAACGGCAGCTACGCCTACTGCGTCAACGAACTCGACAGCACCGTCGACGTCTGGGCGCTGAGCAATGCGCGCGGCGAAGTAGAGCGCGTGCAGTCGCTGGACATGATGCCGCCGGGCTTTAACGAAACGCGCTGGGCGGCGGATATTCACCTGACCCCTAACGGCCGCTTCCTTTACGCCTGCGATCGCACCAGCAGCACCATTACGGTGTTCAGCGTCAGCGAAGATGGCGGCTTGCTCTCTATTGAGGGCTATCAGCCGACGGAAACCCAGCCGCGCGGCTTCAATATCGATCACAGCGGTCGTTATCTGGTGGCGGCAGGTCAGAAATCGCACCATATCGAAGTGTACCGCATCAGCGAGCCGCAGGGATTGCTGACCCCGCTGGCGCGCTATGCGGTGGGCCAGGGACCGATGTGGGTGGTGATCCACCCGCTCGATTAAGAAGATAGCTCAGGCGCAGCGGCCACGCTGCGCCGCCTTCAGGCTCCGTTACGAATAGTTCACCGTAATGCTGGCGCTCGCCAGCGCATGAAAATGCACGTTAAAGCCGACCATCGCGCCGCTCGCTTCGGCGTCCACCTCGATCGTTTCGACATCCAGCGCATGCACGGTAAAAATATAGCGATGGCTTTCGCCCTGCGGCGGCGCGGCGCCGCCGTAGCCGGCTTTGCCGAAATCGGTGCGCGTCTGCAGCGCGCCCGGCGGCAGCATCGCCAGGCCGGAACCGGCGCCTTGCTCCAGCAGCTGGGTGCTGGCGGGAATATTCACCACCACCCAGTGCCACCAGCCGGAACCGGTCGGCGCATCGGGATCGTAACAGGTCACGACGAAGCTTTTGGTGCCTTCCGGCGCATCGTCCCACGCCAGGTGCGGGGAGATATTGTCGCCCTGATAGCCCATGCCGTTAAACACCTGGCGCTCCGGCATCTTGTCGCCGTCGTTAAAATCGTTGCTGAAAACGCGCATCTTCTCTCCTCGGTTGTCATAAACCTTCAGTATCAACGTCTTCCATCTTAGCGAAAAAAGCAGGCGGTTCCAGCCGTTAGCGACGATCAGGCGCTAAAGTGCGCCTCATGCGTCAGCGCCTCGGCAATCGCCTCGGTCAGCTGGCGCAGCGCCTGCGGCGTAATGATATAGGGCGGCATCAGGTAGATCAGGCGGCCAAACGGGCGGATCCAGACGCCGCGCTCGACGAAAAAGCGCTGCAGCGCGGCCATATTCACCGGACGGCGCGTCTCAACCACGCCGATAGCGCCCAGCACGCGCACATCCGCCACCTGCGGCGCAGCGCGCAGCGGCATCAGCTCATCGCGCAGCTGCCGTTCAATGCGCGCCACCTGCTGTGGCCAGTGGCCTTCGTTAAGCAGAGAGAGACTCTCTGCGGCCACGGCGCACGCCAGCGGATTGCCCATAAAGGTCGGCCCGTGCATAAAACAGCCCGCCGGACTGTCGCTGATGCCGTCGGCGACGCGGCGCGTGGCGAGGGTCGCCGCCAGCGTCATCATGCCGCCGGTTAGCGCCTTGCCGACGCAGAGAATATCGGGCGTCACCTCCGCATGCTCGCAGGCGAAAAGCTTGCCGCTGCGGCCGAAACCGGTGGCGATCTCGTCGGCGATCAACAGCACATCATAGCGATCGCAATACTCGCGCACCCGCTGCAGATAGCGCGGATGATAGAAGCGCATGCCGCCCGCGCCCTGGACGATCGGCTCAAGGATGACCGCGGCAAGTTGCGCATGGTGCTGCTCAATTAGACGGACAAAGTCATCCGCGTCGCGCTCGTTCCAGATATCGTCAAAGCGGCACTGCGGCGCGGCGGCGAAGTGGTGCTCCGGCAGATAGCCGCGCCACAGGCTGTGCATCGAGTTATCGGGATCGCATACCGACATCGCCGCAAAGGTGTCGCCGTGATAGCCGCGCTGTAGCGTAAGAAACTGCTGGCGCGTTTCGCCGCGCCCGAGCCAGTACTGCATCGCCATCTTCATCGCCACTTCCACCGCGACCGAGCCGGAATCGGCGAGGAACACGCACTCCAGCGCGGCGGGCGTCATCGCCACCAGCTGGCGGCAGAGCGCGACCGCCGCAGGATGCGTAATACCGCCGAACATCACATGCGACATCTGCGCCATCTGATCCTGCATCGCCCTGTTCAGCCGGGGATGGTTATAGCCGTGGATCGCCGCCCACCAGGAGGACATGCCGTCCACCAGTTCGCGGCCGTCCGCCAGCTGCAGTTGCGTACCCTGCGCCGCCACTATCGGGTAGCAGGGCAGCGGATCGCGCATCGAGGTATAGGGATGCCAGATATGCTGGCGGTCGAATTCAGCGTCCTGAGGGGTAAACATGGTAGTTGTAAACCAAAATAAAAAGATTTAGTTTACAAGTATAACCACGTTAACTGTCGGGATGACACCCTTTTTTTGGAGTAGGCAATGGCACAACACTGGACTCTGGCGCAGGCGCAGGCGCTGTTTGATAAACCTTTTCTTGAGCTGATGTTTGAGGCGCAGCAGGTTCACCGCCAGCATTTCGACCCGCGTCAGGTTCAGGTCAGCACGCTACTGTCGATCAAAACCGGCGCCTGCCCGGAGGACTGCAAATACTGCCCGCAAAGCGCCCGCTATAAAACCGGCCTGGAATCCGAGCGGCTGATGGAGGTACAGGAGGTGCTGGCGTCGGCGCGCAAAGCGAAAGCGGCAGGCTCGAGCCGCTTCTGCATGGGCGCGGCGTGGAAAAACCCCAACGACCGCGATATGCCTTACCTTGAGCAGATGGTGCAGGGCGTGAAGGCGCTGGGAATGGAAACCTGCATGACGCTCGGCACGCTAAGCGATCGGCAGGCGCAGCGTCTGGCGGGCGCCGGGCTCGATTTTTACAACCACAACCTCGACACCTCGCCGGAATTTTACGGCAGCATCATCACCACGCGCTCCTATCAGGAGCGGCTGGATACGCTCGGCAAAGTGCGCGATGCCGGTATCAAAGTCTGCTCGGGCGGCATCGTCGGGCTGGGCGAAACCGTGAGCGATCGCGCCGGGCTGCTGGTGCAGCTGGCGAACCTGCCGACGCCGCCGGAGAGCGTGCCGATCAATATGCTGGTGAAGGTCAAGGGCACGCCGCTGGCGGACAACGACGACGTCGAGCCGTTCGACTTTATCCGCACTATCGCCGTGGCGCGCATCATGATGCCGACCTCGCACGTGCGTCTCTCGGCGGGCCGCGAGCAGATGAGCGAGCAGACTCAGGCGATGTGCTTTATGGCAGGCGCCAACTCGATTTTCTACGGCTGCAAGCTGCTCACCACGCCGAACCCGGAAGAGGATAAAGACCTGCTGCTGTTCCGCAAGCTGGGCCTTAATCCTGAACATACCCACACCGCGCACGGCGATAATGAACAGCAGCAGCAGCTGAGCGAGCAGCTGTTCCACGCCGACACCGACCAGTTCTACAACGCGGCGCTGTAATGAGCTTCTCCACGCGTATGGCGCAGGCGCTGGAGACGCGCCGTGCCGCTGACGGCTGGCGTCAGCGTCGGCTGGTGGCGCGCAACGATACCCGCACGCTGCAGGTCGAGGGAAAGCGGTACCGTCACTTCTCCAGCAACGACTATCTCGGCCTGAGCCAGCATCCGGCGGTGATCGCTGGCTGGCGTCAGGGCGCGCCGGGCGCCGGCGCGTCGGGACACGTCACGGGGTATAGCACCCGCCACGCCGAGCTGGAGGCGCAGCTCGCCGACTGGCTCGGCTATTCGCGCGCGCTGCTGTTTATCTCGGGCTTCGCCGCCAATCAGGCGATCGTGCATCTGCTGGCGCAAAAGCAGGATCGCATTATCGCCGATAAGCTGGCGCACGCCTCGCTGCTCGATGCGGCGGGCCATACGCCCGCCACGCTGCGCCGCTTTCACCATAACGATGTCGAGAGCCTGACGCAGCGGCTGGCGTCGCCGTGCGATGGCGAAACCCTGGTGATCACCGAAGGGATCTTCAGCATGGACGGCGACAGCGCGCCGCTGGGGGCGATCGCCGCCGCTGCCCGCCGTGCCGACGGCTGGCTGCTGGTGGATGACGCCCACGGCATCGGCGTGGTGGGCGAGCAGGGGCGCGGCAGTTGCTGGCGGCAGGGCGTGAAGCCGGAGCTGCTGGTGGTGACCTTCGGCAAAGCCTTTGGCGTCAGCGGCGCGGCGCTGCTGTGCGACGACGCAACCGCCGACTATTTCCTGCAGTTTTCTCGCCACCTCATCTACTCGACGGCGATGCCGCCCGCCCAGGCGAGCGCGCTGCTGGCGGCGCTGCATGAGATTCAGGGCGGGGACGCGCTGCGTCAGCGGCTCAGCGACAATATTCAGCGCTTTCGCCGCGGCGCGGCGGGCTTACCCTGGGCGCTGATGCCCTCAGAAAGCGCAATCCAGCCGCTGATCGTCGGCGAAAACGGCGCCGCGCTGGCGCTGTCGCAGCGTCTGATGCAGGCGGGCTGCTGGGTCAGCGCCATCCGGCCGCCGACGGTGCCGCCCGGCACCGCGCGGCTGCGCATCACCCTGACCGCCGCCCACCGGGCGGATGATATCGACGCACTGCTGGAGGCGCTGCATGACGCTGCGGGTTAACAAAGCGGCGGTGGCGCGCGCGTTCGGCCGTGCGGCCGGCCACTATGAACAGCACGCCGAGCTGCAGCGTCGCTGCGGCGACGCGCTGCTGGCGCTGGCGCCGCCTCTGGCCGATGGCGATCTGCTTGACGCAGGCTGTGGCACCGGCTGGTACAGCCGCCTCTGGCAACAGCGCGGGCAGCGCGTCGTGGCGCTCGATCTCTCGCCGCAGATGCTGCGGCAGGCGCGCGGCCTCGACGCGGCGAGCAGCTATCTGGCGGGCGACATTGACGCCTTGCCGCTGGCGAGCCAGAGCGTCGATTGCGTCTGGAGCAATCTGGCGGTGCAGTGGAGCAGCGACTTGCGCACCGCGCTGCACCAGTTCGCCCGCGTGCTGCGCCCCGATGGCGTCATGCTCTTCTCGACGCTGCTGGCCGGCTCGCTGCAGGAGGTGCACGACGCCTGGCGGCCGCTGGGCCTCGGCGAGCATGCCAATCGCTTTCTGACCGAGGAGCAGGTGCGCGCGGCGGGCGCCGGGCTCAACCTCCGCTTTATCCGTCAGACGCAGGTGATGCATTTTCCCAACGCCCTGAGCGCGATGCGATCGCTGAAGGGCATTGGTGCCACGCATCTGCACCAGGGCCGGGACGGCGCGCCGCTGACGCGGCAGCGGCTGGCGCAGCTCGAGGCGCTGTGGCCGCGCGATGCGCAGGGTTGCCGTCTGACTTATCAACTGCTTTTTGGAGTTACGCAACGATGAAATGGTTTATTACCGGCACCGACACCGAGGTGGGTAAAACCGTCGCCAGCGGCGCGCTGCTGCAGGCGGCGGGCGCGGCGGGCTATCGCACCGCCGGCTACAAGCCGGTCGCCTCCGGCTGCGACGTCACGCCGGAAGGCGCACGCAACAGTGATGCGCTGGCGCTGCAGCGCTACAGCAGCCTGACGCTGCGCTACGAACAGGTTAATCCGCTGGCGTTTATCGAGCCGACGGCGCCGCATATCGTCAGCGCGGAAGAGGGCAGGCCAATCGCTTTCGAGGCGTTGTCGCAGGGGCTGCGCGCGCTGGAGGCGCAGGCGGAGTGGGTACTGGTGGAGGGCGCCGGCGGCTGGTACACGCCGCTGTCTGAGACGCAGACCTACGCCGACTGGGTAGCGCAGGAGCAGCTTCCGGTGATCCTGGTGGTCGGGGTCAAACTGGGCTGCATCAACCACGCCATGCTGACCGCCGATGCGGTGCAGGCGCGCGGCCTGCGGCTGGCGGGCTGGATAGCCAACGATATTGAGCCGCCGGGCAAGCGCCATCAGGCCTATATGGCGACGCTGAAACAGCGCATTCCCGCGCCGTTTCTCGGCGAAATCCCCTGGCTGCCCGATGCGGCGGCGCAGGCGGACAGCGGCCGCTTTATCACGCTGCCTGACTAGCCTTCAGCTCACCGTCAGCCACTTACTGACGGTGAGATCGTCCAGCTGCGCCACGCGTCCTTGCGCGACGTTGCGTCCGCGGTGCAGCAGCAAAAAGTAGTCGGCGACGCGGCGGATCAGGGAGACGCGCTGTTCCAGCAGCAGCACGGTCAGGCCGTAATCGAGATTCAGTCGGCGGATCAGGTTGCCCATCTCCTCTTCCAGCCAGGGCGACATGCCGTCGGTCGGTTCGTCGAGGATCAGCAATCTGGGCCGCAGCACCAGCGCGCGCGCCAGCGCCAGCTGCTGCTGCTGGTCTATGGGCAGTTCGCCGCTGCGCTGCTGCCGCAGCGAATAGAGCGCCGGAAACAGGTCGAACACCATCTCGGGGATGACGTGCGGTTTGTCGCTTTGCCCGCTGCCCGCCAGCAGGGCAATCAGCAGGTTATCCTCTACGCTCATCTGCGAGAAGATATGGCGGCCCTGCGGCACATAGCCAATCCCCATGCGCGCGCGCTGTTCGGCCGGTTGCAGCAGCAAATCGCGCGGCGGCGAGCCATCTTCCTGCCAGGTCATCGAGCCGCTGTTAATCGGCAGGCGACCCATAATGCAGTTCACCAGCGTGGTTTTGCCCATGCCCGGACGGCCCAGCACGCCGGTGCAGGTGCCGGGCGGCAGGTCGAGATCCACATCCCACAGGATATGGTTCTGTCCGTAAAACTGATTCACCGAACGTAAACTCAGCATCTGACTCTCCTCTTACAGATCTTGCCTGAATGCTTCCGCTCTTTGACGTCTGGCAAACAAGTCTTCAACGGTGGCGGTAGCGCGAATGTCGCCATGCCTTACTTTCCTCAACCCTCCCGCTAAACGCTGCAATTACCGGGCCAGAATCACTTTGCAGGTCGTGAAGCGCCAGCAAGGGGCAATTAGCCGGTAAAAGATGAAAAATGCTTAACAATTACTGCGGGTAATCAGGGTGCTGCACTTTCACGGTGCTGATGAGTTGACGTTTCTGGTGCAATGGGGCTGCGGCACGGCAGCTTGTTGAATTTTACTGGTCTTAAAGGCGGTCGCGGCTGGACGAAAATTCAGCGGCGGGCTGAAAAAGCATAGTTAACCGCCACGTTTCCGGCAGGAATTTAAGCGGAAATATTTTTTTTTCACGCGGGCAGCTTAAGGACAAAAAATTATGCACAGCCGATGGCGAAAGGGCTGTCTTTAGTTATCCACCATTCCTGTGGATAACCTTGTGCATTAGACAGTGAAAACAGAGCGCAAGCGAGGAAATACGCGGCCTGGTTACATAATGCTGAGAAACTGGGCTTTTATCTTATTTATTTAAAAAACAGGTAGTTAGTAAAAAACAAGCCTGAGAATTTTCCGCTGCGTAACAGAGCTGAAATTTAATGACGGTCTCTTGACAAATGTTATAAATCCGCTCCGGCTGGGGATAACCTTGCGCAACAGCGAAAATGTTGTGGCGTTGTTACAGCCAGCGAGACGTTGTGCCGCGCCAGCGTCCCACTGTGCCGCGTTACTGGTGATTTATCCAGTATTATTTTCTGGCAAAATCGCCACGGCAGAGTAAAATGACTCGGCTAGCCGCCGCATTCTTCAGCAGGAACCGCATCTCATGAGTAAAGTCTTTAAACTAAATTCCGCCTTCCAGCCCTCCGGCGACCAGCCAGAGGCGATTCGTCGCCTCAAAGAGGGGCTGGAGGATGGTCTTGCCCATCAGACGCTGCTCGGCGTAACCGGCTCCGGCAAGACCTTTACCGTCGCCAATGTTATCGCCGATCTTAACCGGCCTGCGATGGTGCTGGCGCCGAACAAAACCCTGGCGGCGCAGCTCTACGGCGAGATGAAAGAGTTCTTCCCCGACAACGCGGTGGAGTTTTTCGTCTCCTATTACGACTACTACCAGCCCGAAGCCTATGTGCCGAGCTCCGACACCTTTATCGAAAAAGATGCCTCGGTAAACGAACATATCGAGCAGATGCGTCTGTCGGCCACCAAGGCGCTGCTGGAGCGACGCGACGTTATCGTCGTGGCGTCGGTTTCCGCTATCTACGGCCTGGGCGATCCCGATCTCTATCTGAAAATGATGCTGCACCTGACGCGCGGCATGATTATCGACCAGCGCAGCATTCTGCGCCGTCTGGCGGAGCTGCAGTATGCGCGCAACGACCAGGCGTTCCAGCGCGGCACCTTCCGCGTGCGCGGCGAAGTGATCGATATTTTCCCGGCGGAGTCGGAAGATACCGCGCTGCGCGTCGAGCTGTTCGACGAAGAGGTCGAGCGGCTGTCGCTGTTCGATCCGCTTACCGGGCAGATCCTTTCTACCGTGCCGCGCTTTACTATCTATCCCAAAACGCACTACGTGACGCCGCGCGAACGTATCGTGCAGGCGATGGAAGATATCAAAGTCGAGCTGGCGGATCGTCGTCGGGTGCTGCTCGAGAACAACAAGCTGCTGGAAGAGCAGCGCCTGACGCAGCGCACCCAGTTCGATCTGGAGATGATGAACGAGCTGGGCTATTGCTCGGGCATCGAAAACTACTCGCGCTATCTCTCCGGGCGCGGGCCGGGCCAGCCGCCGCCGACGCTGTTCGACTACCTGCCCGCTGACGGTCTGCTGATTGTCGATGAATCGCACGTCACCATTCCGCAAATCGGCGGGATGTATAAGGGCGACCGCGCGCGTAAAGAGACGCTGGTGGAGTATGGCTTCCGCCTGCCTTCCGCGCTCGACAACCGTCCGATGAAATTCGAAGAGTTTGAGGCGCTGGCGCCGCAAACCATCTACGTTTCGGCAACGCCGGGCAACTACGAGCTGGAGAAATCGGGCGGCGAGGTGATCGATCAGGTGGTGCGTCCGACCGGTCTGCTCGATCCGCTGCTGGAGGTGCGACCGGTGGCGACTCAGGTGGACGATCTGCTGTCGGAGATCCGCAAACGCGTCACCATCAACGAGCGCGTGCTGGTGACGACGCTGACCAAGCGTATGGCGGAAGATCTCACCGAATATCTCGAAGAGCACGGCGAGAAGGTGCGCTATCTGCACTCAGATATCGATACCGTCGAGCGTATGGAGATCATCCGCGATCTGCGTCTTGGCGAGTTCGACGTGCTGGTGGGGATCAACCTGCTGCGCGAAGGGCTGGATATGCCGGAAGTGTCGCTGGTGGCGATCCTCGATGCGGATAAAGAGGGCTTCCTGCGCTCCGAACGCTCGCTGATCCAGACCATCGGGCGTGCGGCGCGTAACGTTAACGGCAAGGCGATCCTCTACGCCGACAAGATCACCAACTCCATGGCGCGCGCCATCGAAGAGACCGAACGCCGTCGCGAGAAGCAGCAGAAGTACAACGAGGAAAGAGGCATTGTGCCGCAGGGGCTCAACAAGAAGATCACCGATATTCTTGAACTGGGTCAGAACGTCATCAAGACGCGCGGCAAGGCCAAAGCCAGCAGCCGCGGCGCCGCCGAGGCGGATGCCAGCTATCTGGCGCTGACGCCGCAGGCGCTGCAGAAAAAGATCCACGAGCTGGAATCGCAGATGCAGCAGCACGCGCAGAACCTCGAGTTCGAAGAGGCGGCGAACGTGCGCGACAAGCTGCATCAACTGCGCGAACTCTTTATCGCCGCCTCGTAGCGGCTTAGCTAAACCGCTGAATGGCGTGTTCCAGCGCCAGGCGCAGCAGCTGGCGGTCGTGACGATAGGGAATATCGGCGGCCTCCAGCGGCTCGCGCACGATCAGACGCTTCTCTACGCCGGCGGTATCAGCGGCCGGGCTGACCACTACCGCGTCAATCACCCGTTTGCCGATATATTTCTCCATCATTGCCAGCTTATCCGCCACCGTCAGGCTGGCGGCGGCTGGACTCAGCTCGCGTCCCAGATTGCCGATAAACACCATGGTGGCGGGCGTACGGCGCAGCGCGCGCGCCATCTCCTCCATCAGCAGGCTCGGCATCAGGCTGGTGTAAAAGCTGCCCGGTCCGATCAGAATCAGATCCGCTTCGGCAATCGCTTCCAGCGCCTCGCGGGTCGGCGCCACGTTCGGGTGCAGCATCAGCTCCTGCGGCGGCTGTGTCATGGCGTCGATATCGGTTTCGCCGTAAACCATATTGCCTTCGCTGTCTAACGCTACCAGATCGACCGGCTGCTCTGACATCGGGATCAGGAAGGCATCGACCTTGAGCAGGTTGCGAATGATATTGATCGCCTCCAGCGGCCTGACGCTGAGGTGGTCCAGCGCCTTAAGCATCAGGTTGCCCAGGTTGTGGCCGGAGAGCTCGCCGTTGCCGGCAAAGCGATATTCGAACATCGCCGACGCGACGCTCGGCTCGGTGATCAGCTGGTTGATGCAGTTGCGCATGTCGCCCCAGGCGATGCCGCCTTCGGAACGGCGTATGCGTCCGGTAGAGCCGCCGTTATCGGTGGTGGTGACAATGCCGGTCAGGCGCGAGCCCAGCGGCGACAGGGCGGACATCACGCGCCCCAGCCCGTGTCCGCCGCCCAGCGCCACCACGCGATCGAGGTCTGCCAAAGTTCGGTTCATATTTCCTCTTTACACCCGCTGCCGACTTACCGTACCGGCGTCTTTTTCAGCGGGCCATGTTAACCTTACTGCCGCGAAAATGCGGCGAAAAATCGTTATGTATCAATATATATAGCGCACGTAGTGGATGGCAGAGCGGCAAAATTCGCGCTACCATTTGCCAACCATGTCGTCCATGTGGGCGACATACACTCAAAGCCTGAACGCCTAAGTCAAACGATACGGGGTTCAGGCCGCAGCCGACGCGCTGCCAGGGTGCAGAAAGAAATGCCTGCATCTCCCGTACTTGGAAAAGGTGTTCTGGTGTCACAACTTACTGATGCATTTGCACGTCGGTTTTATTACCTGCGTCTCTCGGTGACGGATGTCTGTAACTTCCGCTGCACCTACTGCCTGCCCGACGGCTATAAGCCTCAGGGCGTGAGCAACAAAAGCTTTCTCTCGCTCGATGAAATTCGACGCGTCACGCGCGCCTTCGCCGCGGCCGGCACTGAAAAAGTGCGTCTGACCGGCGGCGAGCCGTCGCTGCGTCGCGATTTTACCGACATTATCGCCGCCGTGCGGGAAAACCGCGCCATTCGGCAGATCGCCGTCACCACTAACGGCTATCGGCTGGCGCGCGACGTCGCCGCCTGGCGCGCTGCCGGGCTCACTGCGCTGAACGTCAGCGTAGACAGTCTCGACGCGCGCCAGTTCCACGCCATTACCGGACAGGATAAGTTCCATCAGGTGATGGCGGGCATCGACGCCGCCTTCGACGCGGGCTTCCAGCAGGTCAAAGTCAACAGCGTGCTGATGCGCGACCTCAACAGCCGCAGCCTGCAAACCTTTCTGGACTGGATCCGCACGCGCCCGATCCAGCTACGATTTATCGAGCTGATGGAGACGGGCGAGGGTGGCGCGCTGTTCCGTGACCAGCATGTTTCAGGCGCGGTGATCCGCGACCAGCTGATCGCCCAGGGCTGGCAGCGCCGCGAGCGCGGCCGCAGCGACGGCCCGGCGCAGGTTTTTTACCATCCTGACTACGTCGGCGAGATCGGCCTGATTATGCCCTATTCGCGCGATTTCTGCGCCAGCTGCAACCGTCTGCGCGTCTCGGCGCATGGCAATCTGCATCTTTGCCTGTTCGGCGACAGCGGCGTGCCGCTGCGCGATCTGCTGGTTTCCGACGCGCAGCAGGCGGAGCTGCAGGCGCGCATCGCCCACAGCCTGGGCGCGAAGAAGCAGACGCACTTCCTGCACCAGGGCAATACCGGCATCACGCAGAACCTTTCCTTCATCGGCGGTTAATCTCAGGAGCGAGTTAATGGGCAAATCTACGGGTGAATTTATTCCGGTCAACCTGGCGGTGCTGACCGTTTCCGATCGACGCGACGCCAGCAGCGACACCTCCGGCGACTATCTGCGCGCTGCGGCGCACGAAGCCGGTCACGTGGTGGTGGATCACGCCATCGTCGGCGAAGATCGCTACCGCATTCGCGCTATCGTGTCGCGCTGGATCGCCAGCCTGGATGTCCAGGTGGTGGTGATCAACGGCGGCACGGGGTTCAACGCGAAAAACATCACGCCAGAGGCGATCGAGCCGCTATTCGATCGCAAAATAGAGGGCTTCGGCGAGCTCTTCCGCATGTTCTCCTGGGAGGATATCGGCGGCTCGACGCTGCAGTCGCGCGCCGTCGCAGGCATCGCCAACGGCACGCTGATCTTCGCGATGCCTGGCTCCACCAGCGCCTGCGAAAGCGCCTGGGAACGCATTATCGCCGACCAGATCGACGCCCGCACCGGCCCCTGTAATTTCGTTTCACACTTAAAGAAGCTGTAAGCCATGCAACTGACACACATTAACGCCGCGGGCGAAGCCCATATGGTCGACGTCTCCGCCAAGGCGGAAACGGTGCGCGAGGCGCGCGCGGAAGCGCTGGTGCTGATGGCCGCCGAGACGCTGCAGATGATTGTCGACGGTAGCCACCATAAAGGCGACGTCTTCGCCACGGCGCGCATCGCCGGCATTCAGGCCGCCAAACGCACCTGGGAGCTGATCCCGCTCTGCCATCCGCTGATGCTGAGCAAGGTTGAAGTCAACCTGATCGCCGAGCCGGAACATCAGCGCGTGCGCATCACCTCGCTGTGCCGCCTGAGCGGCAAAACCGGCGTCGAAATGGAAGCGCTGACCGCCGCGTCGGTGGCGGCCCTGACCATCTACGACATGTGTAAAGCGGTGCAGAAAGATATCGTTATCGACCAATTGCGCCTGCTGAGCAAAAGCGGCGGCAAATCCGGCGATTTCCAGGCGGTGGCCCATGATTAAGGTGCTGTTTTTCGCGCAGGTGCGCGAGCTGGTGGGCACCAGCGCGCTGGAAATGCCTGCTGACTTTCCCGACGTGGCGACGCTGCGCGACGCGCTGGCGCAAAAAGACGATCGCTGGGCGCTGGCGCTCGACGCAGGCAAACTGCTGGCCGCCGTTAATCAGACGCTGGTGCCGATGTCGCATCCGCTGAAGGCGGGCGACGAAGTGGCCTTTTTTCCGCCGGTCACGGGAGGCTAAGATGGCAACGCAAATTCGCGTCGGCGCGGCGCCCTTCAGCATGGCCGACGAATATGCCTGGCTCTCAACCTCTGACGCCGACGGCGCGGTGGTGACCTTTACCGGCAAGGTACGCAATCACAACCTGGGCGACAGCGTCGCCGCGCTGACCCTTGAGCACTATCCGGGTATGACGGAAAAAGCGCTGCACGAGATTGTCGACGAGGCACGCAGCCGCTGGCCGCTCCAGCGCGTCAGCGTTATCCACCGCATCGGCGAGCTTTTTCCCGGCGATGAGATCGTCTTCGTCGGCGTCACCAGCGCGCACCGCGGCAGCGCCTTCGCCGCCGCGGAATTCATCATGGACTACCTGAAAACCCGCGCCCCGTTCTGGAAGCGCGAAGCCACCGAGCAGGGCGATCGCTGGGTCGACGCCCGCGACAGCGACCATCAGGCCGCGCAGCGCTGGGATTAAGGCTTGCTGAGCTGCTCCGCTGGACCGAAATGGGTATGGCCGTGAGCGTGCTCGCCGCCGCCGGAGACGCGTTTTAGCTGGATCACCTCGCCGCGCTGCCAGGCGTTAGCGCCCGGCACCACCGGCTGGGTGACGATATCGGCGCGCGACGCCCGCAGCTTGCGGCTGTCGATATCGAAACGTTTGTCGCGATCCGCCAGCAGGCGATTATCAAGCTGGCCGTCGGCGGTAAAGCCCATCATCAGCGCCGGAATGCCGATCGGCAGGGTTTTGTCGCGATCGGTATGCCAGGTGTGCCAGGTTTTGCCGTAGGTATTGGCGATGCGCGCCATCAGCGCGTGATCCGCCGCCTGGGGCAGGCCCGGCGCAATCAGCGTGCCCGATTTCACCTCATAGTCGTGGCTGTGCCACAGTTTTTTCTCTTCCGGCGGCAGGCTCTGATAGAGCCGCGCGCTGATAATGTACTCCACCCCCATCAGCCGCGCGTCTTTGGTATTGCCGTCGTAAATCACCGCCTGCATCACGTCGTCGTTCAGCACCGTCACGTAGTGGTGCGCCTCCATCTGGCCGTTCTGATCGCCGTTGTAGAAGTGAAAGCCGTCGAGATAGGTGTTGATCGCCTCGATAGGCGGACGCGACTGCAGCAGGTCTGCGCCGGTGGCGAGCGCTTTCATTTTTGCCGAGGTGGGCGCGCCGGGCGAGGCGACCTGCGCAGGCGTGTTATTTGCGCCGCAGCCACTGAGCAGCAGGGCAATGGCGGCACCGAGCCAGAGTTTTTGCATAACTATTTCCTTTTACGCGAGAAAACCTCAGCCTGGCTGAGAAACGCCGATACGCAAGCGCGACGGCAGCGCGGGAATTTACGCCTCGTCTGATGGTTTGTCCGCGCTTCGGTGCTAAGGTAAGGGTTTTGTTTTCCTGCAAGGACCGCTATGCCAGTTTCCGCATCGCTCAAACGTTTCTCACTGCTCGCCGCGCTGGTGCTGGCGGGCTGTAGCACCAAAAAAACGCCCGAGGCGCCGGTGCGTCAGCCGGCCGACGTCAAGGCGCAAATTCAGCGTCTGCTCCCCGCGCACGTTAGCGACAAACCGGGCTGGGCCACCGATATCTATACGTCGTTTCGCACCCAGCAGATCGACCCCAGCGTCAGCAATCTGTGCGCCGCCATCGCCGTCGCGGATCAGGAGTCGAACTTCAGCGCCGAGGCGGCGGTGCCCGGCCTGCCGAAAATCGCCTGGGGCGAGATCGACCGCCGCGCGGCGAAGGTGCACGTGCCGGCATTCCTGGTGCGCACCGCGCTGATGATTAAATCCTCTAACGGCGAAAGTTATGCGGCGCGGCTCGACAAAGTACGCAGCGAAAAAGAGCTGAGCGCCATTTTCGACGATTTTATTGATATGGTGCCGATGGGGCAGACGCTGTTCGGCAACCTGAACCCGATTCATACCGGCGGCCCGATGCAGGTCAGCATCAGCTTCGCCGAGGCGCACGCCAAAGGCTATCCCTGGCCAATCGACGGCTCGATCCGCCGCGAGGTCTTTACCCGCCACGGCGGCATGTACTTCGGCATTATGCATCTGCTTGGCTATCCGGCGGACTACAGTAAGCCGATCTACCGCTTCGCCGACTTTAACGCCGGCTGGTACGCCAGCCGCAACGCCGCTTTTCAGGCGGCGGTGGCGCGCGCGACCGGCATGAAGCTGGCGCTGGACGGCGATCTGATCCTCTATGGTTCGGACAAAGCGGGCGCGACCGAGCTGGCGGTGCGCACCCTGGCGAAGCAGATCGACATGAGCGACAGCGCCATTCGTCGCGACCTGGAGAAAGGGGAGCAGGCGAGCTTCAGCGACAGCACGCTGTGGAAGCAGGTCTTCGCGCTGGCTGACAAGATGGCTGGCCGCCCGCTGCCGCGCGAGATGCTGCCGGGCATCAAGCTGGAGAGCCCGAAAATCACCCGCAATCTCACCACGGCCTGGTTCGCGCAGCGCGTCGACAGCCGCTATCAGCAATGTTTATCGCGCCGCTGAGGCGCGCATTGTGGGGCAGTTAAGCCATGCTGTGCCACAATTAGGCATATCCGTCGGCTTGCCGACGCCTTTTCACTCACATGAGGTGCATCATGGATCGATATCCACGCAATGATTCTCTGGTGCAGCCCGCGACGAGCGGGTTGCAGGCTTTTATGGCGCAGGTTTATGGCTGGATGACCTGCGGGCTGCTGCTCACCGCCTTCGTCTCCTGGTATGCGGCGGGCAACGAGCGCATCATGTTCTTTATCTTTTCCAACCGTATGACCTTCTTCGGTCTGATTATCGCCCAGCTGGCGGTGGTGTTCGTGCTCTCCGGCATGGTGCACCGCCTGAGCGGCGCGCTGGCGACCGGGCTGTTTATGCTCTATTCGGTGCTGACCGGCCTGACGATGGCCAGCATTTTCCTCGCTTACACCTACACCTCCATCGCCAGCACCTTCTTTGTGACGGCAGGGATGTTCGGCGCCATGAGCTTTTACGGCTACACCACTAAACGCGACCTGAGCCGCTTCGGCAGCCTGCTGTTTATGGCGCTGATCGGGATTTTGCTGGCGTCGCTGGTGAACTTCTGGCTGAAGAGCCCGGCGCTGATGTGGGCGATTACCTATATCGGCGTGGTGGTATTCGTGGGGCTGACTGCTTATGACACCCAGCAGCTGCGTCAGATGGGCGAGCAGATCGATGTGCGCGACCGCGAGTCGCTGCGCCGCTATTCGATTATGGGCGCCCTGAAGCTCTATCTCGACTTTATCAACCTGTTCCTGATGCTGCTGCGTATCTTCGGCAACCGTCGCTAAGGAACGATGCGCTCCATCCCGCCCGCCAGGCCGGGATGGAGCCATTGCGTACTACGCACTCTTCTGCAGTTTCTGTTCATTCTTCGCGCGCAGATGCTTCGCGCGACTCTCCAGCATCAGATAGAGCACCAGCGCCAGCAGCAGCGGCAGAATAAAATAGAGCACGCGATAGGCGAGCAGCGCCGCAATAATGGTGCCGTGCGACGCGTGCTGCCCGCTCAGCAGCGCCAGGAACACCGCCTCCAGCACGCCGATCCCGGCCGGAATATGAATAATCACCCCTGCGATGCTGCTGATCAGCAGCACGCCGAGCACGATAGGGTAATCCACCTGCCGCGCCAGCAGCAGCCAGATAATCGCGCCCATCACCAGCCAGTTAGCGGAAGAGACTGCGAACTGAAACAGCGCCATGCGCAGCGACGGCAGCTGCAGCGTCTGACGGCGGATGGTCCACTTGCGGCGCTTTGAAAAGGCGCAGGCCCAGAGAAAGACCGCGACCACCGCCAGCAGCACCACGCCGATAATGCGCAGCGTGGTCTCGCCGATAAACCAGCCGCCGGGGATTGGCACCATACCCGCGCTAAACACTATGCCCGCCAGCAGAATATAGCCGAGCCAGTTGGTGGCGATGCTGAGCGAGAAAATACGCGTGATGGTCGCGCTGTCCAGCCCCAGCCGCGAATAGAGCCGGTAGCGCATCGCCACGCCGCCGACCCAGGTACTTAGCGTCAGGTTAAAGGCGTAGCAGATAAACGACACCAGCATCACCTGTCGCTTCGCCAGCTTATGGCCGCAGTAGGCGCGGCCGATCAGGTCATAGCAGCCGTAGGTGAGGTAGCTGACGATCACCAGCGCGACCGCGCTCAGCACCGCCAGGCGGTTATAGTTGACGATAACGTTGTAGACATCTTCCCAGTTCACTTTGCGGGCGTAGACCACCAGCAGCACAATGACCGCGATGAAAAAGAGCCAGGTCAGCACCTTCTTCGCCAGCTTCCATTTAGGATGTTTTTCCGCCATCAGGATTTCGCCCCTTCATTGTCTGTTTCGACACGGTCCTGCGTTTCCATTTCCGGCTGAACCGGCGGATCGACCTGCGCAATCAGTGGTGTATGCGCGGGCAGCCAGCCGGCGATAGCCGGGAAATGGCGTAAGAAGTGAAACACCACCACGCTTTTGGTCAGCTGCCACCAGTTGCGCGGCGGCAGGCGATCTTCCTGCACGCGCTGGCAGTCTTTCGCCAGCAGCTGTTCCAGGTTATCGCGCAGCGTCTGGTTGAAATCGCGATCGTAGACGATCAGGTTAGCTTCGAGGTTGAGCGACAGGCTTAGCGGATCGAGGTTGCTGGAGCCGACGGTGGCCCACTGGCGATCCTGCACCGCCACCTTGCCGTGTAGCGGGCGGCGAATATATTCGTAGACTTCCACGCCGGCATCCACCAGGTAGTTATAGAGCAGCTCCGCACCGACTTTGACGATGGGCATATCGGGCTCGCCCTGCACGATCAGCCTGACCCGCACGCCGCGCTGCGCCGCGCTGCGCATCTCGCGCAGCAGCCGATAGCCGGGAAAAAAGTAGGCGTTGGCGATAATCACATCCTCTTTCGCGGTGCGCAGCATATCGAGATAGTGCTTTTCGATATCGTCGCGGTGGTCGTCGTTGTCGCGATAGACGAACAGCACCTGCGCGTTGCCGGGCACGGCGTTGACCGCAGGGCGATGCGAGCGGCCGCCCCACCAGCGGCGCGTCACCGCTTCGCTGCCCATCGCCTCGCGCACGTAGCGGGTGATATCCTCCACGATGGGGCCTTTGACCTCAACGGCATAGTCCTGCTTCGCCTCCGGGCCGTAGCTGGTGTTGTGCTCTGCGGAAAAATTAATGCCGCCGACGAAAGAGATGACGTCGTCCACCACCACGATTTTCCGATGCAGGCGGCGGAAGACGTTGGTGCGCATCCCCATCACCAGCGGACGCGGATCGTAATAGATAAAGCGCACGCCTTCAGCCGTCAGGCTGTTGACGAATTTGTCGGAGAGATCCGGCGAACCGTAGCCGTCCACCATCACCTCTATCTTCACGCCGCGCTGCGCGGCGGCCAGCAGCTCGCGGTGCAGCGCGTTGCCGACCTCATCCTCAAACAGGATAAAGGTTTCCAGCATCACGCTGCGTTCGGCACGCTGAATCGCGCCGAACACGCGCGGGAAAAATTCTTCGCCGTTCTCCAGCAGACGCAGACTGTTGCCTTCTCGCCATTCAAAATTCATAGGTGGATCTCCACGGCGAGCGGAGCGTGATCCGACAGGTGCGACCAGGGTTTGCGCGGCAGCGCCCAGGGATGACTGACCGTGGCGTTGCGGACATAGATACGATCGAGCCGCAGCAGCGGAAAGCGGGCAGGGAAGGTGCGCGCCGGGCGACCGTGTTTCATGCTAAATACCTCTTTTAATCCTGCGCCATGCTTCAGAATATGATTGGCGCGCAGCTGCCAGTCGTTGAAATCGCCCGCGACGACCAGCGGCGCGTCGTGCGGCAGCGAGGCCACCATATCGCACATCATTTTCATCTGTGCGTGGCGGTGCGCCTCTTTCAGACCCAGATGCACGCAGATCACGTGCAGGGTGCCGTGCGGCTCCGGCAGGCTGATTTTGCAGTGCAACATGCCGCGGTTTTCACTTCCTGCAACAGAAATATCGCGATTTTCGTACTCCTGAATGGGAAACCGTGACAAAATCGCGTTCCCGTGGTGTCCCTCCGGATAGACGGCGTTGCGGCCGTAGGCAAAGTCGTTCCACATGGTGTCGGCCAGAAACTCGTAGTGCGGCGTGCCCGGCCAGTTCTCGTGATGCAGCGGGTGTACGGCATGCGTGCCCATCACCTCCTGCAAAAAGACGATATCCGCTGAGGTGGCGCGTACCGCTTCGCGCAGTTCCGGCAGGATGAAGCGACGGTTAAAAGTGGTAAATCCCTTGTGGGTATTGATCGTCAGGACTTTAAGGGAAAATCCTTGCTTGGTTTGTGGCATACTCTCGACGCACTCCTTTTCATCAGCAACAAAAGTAAAGTGTAGTCTTTGTCACAAACGGGTGCGGATAAGGATGGAAATTTAGGGCGTTATCCGAAAATTGCTTTACATTGAGGAAACCGTTACCGGCCTGTGCCGGTTGCACTTGGGCGACCTGTTGGGTCTGCCAGGAGAAAAGAATGAAATGGTCTAATCGTGTTCAAATCATCACTGGACAAACCTGCGTGCATATCGCAATGCACGCGCTGGTGATCGCCGCGCTGATCTGGGGCTGGAAGCACAAAGCTCTGATCGAAGTGTGCAGCACGCTGGTAGCCGCCTATGCCGTGGTGTTTATCGCCATGCTGGTCCTGCAGCGTAGTGTTCGTTTGCGTCGCATCGGTGATTATCTTGAAGAAGCGACTACCACCTACTATTTTGGCGCGGCGATGATGACGCTGTTTATCGTCTCGCGCTACATCCATAACGCCCTGCTGATCGGCATGCTGGGCGTGGTGATGCTGGTAGGGCCGGCGCTGGTCTCGCTGCTGGCGAAAGAGCCGGCAGGGCGCATCCAGAAGAAGCGCAGCTAAGCTTCCGGGTTCGCTATCAGGGGCTGCCGCAAGGCGGCCCTTGTTGTTTCTGCCTTTCTCGCACCCCGCGACGAAAGCTGCTACACTGCCTGCCTTACGCATCGTAGTTTGTGCCCTTTTCACACGTTAGCCCTCGGCTGGCGTCACTTTCCCCCCTGAAAACTACACCGTGAATCGCGGTCAGGGCGGACCGGAGTAACACACTTAATGTCTTTTGACTCTCTCGGCCTGAGCGCCGATATTTTGCGTGCGGTCGCTGAACAGGGCTACCGTGAACCTACGCCTATCCAGCGCCAGGCGATCCCTGTGGTGCTCTCCGGGCGCGATCTGCTGGCCAGCGCGCAGACCGGTACCGGCAAAACCGCCGGCTTTACGCTGCCGCTGCTGCAAAAGCTTTCTACTCAGGCTGCCTCGGGACGCGGTCGTCGTCCGGTACGCGCCCTGATCCTGACCCCGACGCGCGAACTGGCCGCCCAGATCGGCGAAAACGTGCGCGACTACAGCAAATACCTGGAGCTGCGTTCGCTGGTGGTGTTCGGCGGCGTCAGCATTAACCCGCAGATGATGAAACTGCGCGGCGGCGTCGATATTCTGGTCGCCACGCCGGGCCGTCTGCTCGATCTGGAACACCAGAACGCGGTCGATCTGTCGCAGATCGAAGTGCTGGTGCTGGACGAAGCGGATCGCATGCTCGACATGGGCTTTATCCACGACATCCGTCGCGTGCTGGCCAAGCTGCCGGCGAAGCGTCAGAACCTGCTCTTCTCCGCAACCTTCTCCGACGATATCAAAACGCTGGCGGAAAAATTGCTGCACAACCCGGAACAGGTCGAAGTGGCGCGCCGCAACACCGCTTCCGAGCAGGTTTCGCAGCTGGTGCATTTCGTCGACAAGAAGCGCAAGCGGGAACTGCTTTCGCAGCTGATCGGCGAAGGCAACTGGCAGCAGGTGCTGGTGTTTACCCGCACCAAGCACGGCGCCAATCACCTGGCGGAACAGCTGAATAAAGACGGCATCACCGCCGCGGCGATCCACGGCAATAAAAGCCAGGGCGCCCGTACCCGCGCGCTGGCTGACTTTAAAACCGGCGCGATTCGCGTGCTGGTAGCGACCGACATCGCCGCGCGCGGTCTCGATATCGAAGAGCTGCCGCACGTGGTGAACTATGAACTGCCGAACGTGGCGGAAGATTACGTGCACCGTATCGGCCGTACCGGCCGCGCCGCCGCAACCGGCGCCGCGCTCTCTCTGGTCTGCGTGGATGAGCACAAGCTGCTGCGCGATATCGAGCGTCTGCTGAAGCGCGAGATCCCGCGTATGGCGGTGCCGGGCTTCGAGCCGGATCCGAGCATCAAGGCGGAACCGATTCAGAACGGTCGCGGTCAGCAACAGCAGCCGCGCGGCCGCGGTCGTGGCCAGGGCGGCGCGCCGTCATCTGCACGTCCGCAGGGCGACAAACGCGCGCCGCAGCCGCGCCGTCAGAGCCAGTCTGAGCAGGGCGCTAAGCCTGCGCGTCCGTCGCGTCGTCCGGCTGCGAAGAAAACCGGAACCGCGTAACGCCATGCGGGTGTTGCTTGCCCCGATGGAGGGCGTGCTGGATTCGCTGGTGCGCGAGCTGCTGAGCGAGGTCAACGACTACGACCTCTGCGTCACCGAGTTTTTGCGCGTGGTGGATCAGCTGCTGCCGGTAAAATCGTTTTACCGGCTCTGTCCCGAGCTGCGCAATAACAGCCGCACGCCTTCGGGCACGCGGGTGCGTTTGCAGCTGCTCGGTCAGCATCCTGAATGGCTGGCGGAGAACGCGGCGCGCGCGGCCGAGCTGGGTTCCTGGGGCGTCGATCTTAACTGCGGCTGCCCCTCGAAGCTGGTGAACGGCAGCGGCGGCGGTGCTACGCTGCTGAAAGATCCCGAACTGATCTATCGCGGCGCGAAAGCGATGCGCGAGGCGGTGCCGTCGCATCTGCCGGTCACGGTGAAAGTGCGTCTCGGCTGGGATTCCGGCAAGAGGCGCTTTGAAATCGCCGACGCGGTGCAGCAGGCGGGCGCCAGCGAGCTGGTGGTGCACGGCCGCACCAAAGAGGATGGCTACCGCGCCGAGGCGATTAACTGGCAGGCGATTGGCGAGATCCGTCAGCGGCTGCGCATCCCGGTGGTGGCGAACGGCGAGATTTGGGACTGGCAGAGCGCGCAGGCGTGTCTGAGCGCCACCGGCTGCGATGCGGTGATGATCGGTCGCGGCGCGCTCAACGTACCGAACCTCAGCCGGGTGGTGAAGTACAACGAGGCGCCGATGGCCTGGCCGGACGTGGTGGCGCTGCTGCAGAAATATACGCGGCTGGAGAAGCAGGGCGACACCGGCCTCTACCACGTCGCACGCATCAAGCAGTGGCTCGGCTACCTGCGCAAAGCCTATCCGCAGGCGGACGGCCTGTTCACCGACATTCGCGCGCTAAAACACTCCGCCGCTATCGCCGAGGCGATCGACCGACAGGCCCTCTCGCTGGCCCTGTGACAAAAATTCAGGCGACCCGTTAGCAGGCTAAGCGTATAGTGAAAGCCATTTTTCACAACAAGCCAGCCTGCTATGTCTGATGTCGCGGTACTGACTAACGGTCAACTCAACAAACGCATTCTCTCGGTTCTGATCTTCACCTTCTTCTGCTATCTCTCCGTCGGGCTGCCGCTGGCGGTGCTGCCGGGCTTCGTGCATAACCAGCTCGGCTTCAGCTCGTTTGTGGCGGGTCTGATTATCAGCCTGCAATATTTCGCCACGCTGCTGAGCCGTCCTCAGTCAGGCCGGCTGGCGGATCGCCTGGGGCCGAAACGGGTGGTGATGCTCGGCACGCTGCTCTGCGGCATGAGCGGCGTGATGACCATTATCGCCGCGCTGTGCCGCGACTGGCCGCTGGTCAGCCTGCTGCTGCTGGCGGCTGGACGCCTGTTCCTCGGCGTCGGCGAGAGCTTCAGCAGCACCGGCTCCACGCTATGGGGCATGAACATCGTCGGGCCGCTGCAGACGGCGCGCGTGATCTCATGGAACGGCGTCGCCACCTATCTGGCGATGGCGATCGGCGCGCCGCTCGGCGTGATGCTGAACCAGGGGCTGGGCATCAGCGGCTTTGCCGGCCTGGTGGCGCTAATGGGCGTCGTGGGTTATCTGCTGGCGAGCCGCAAACCGGCGGTCGAGGTGAGTCAGGGGCAGCGCATTCCATTTCATCGCGTCTTTTCGCGCGTCTGGCTGTTCGGCCTGGCGCTCGGCTTCGGCACCATCGGCTTCGGCGTCATCTCCACCTTTATTACTCTCTACTTTGCCAGCCGCGACTGGAGCGGCGCCGCCTTCGCGCTGTCGCTGTTCAGCCTCGGCTTCGTGCTGTTTCGCCTGTTGTTCAGCCGCGCCATAACGCGCTTCGGCGGGCTGCGCGTCGCTATCGTCTCTCTGCTGCTGGAGTGCGCCGGGCTGCTGATTATCTGGCAGGCGGAGAGCAGCCTGCTGGTGGATCTCGGCGCGCTGCTCACCGGCTGCGGCTTTTCACTGATTTTCCCGGCGCTGGGCGTGGAGGCGGTGAAGCAGGTAGAGCGGCAGGATCAGGGCTCGGCGCTCGGCGTCTACTCGGCGTTTCTCGATCTGGGACTTGGCCTGACCGGGCCGGTGGCGGGATTGCTGATTGGCTACTGGGGCATGCAGTCGGTTTACCTGGCGGCGGCGATGATGGTGCTGGGCGCCTTCGCCATTACGCTGCGCCTGATGCAGCGCTACAGCGGCGCGGCGTAACGCCGCGCCGACGGCCACTAGAACTGCGAGAAAAGGGCGTAGAGTCCGGCGGCCAGCAAAACAGAAACCGGCAGCGTCAGGATCCACGCCATCGCCAGATTGCGCAGCGTGGCGAGCTGCAGGCCGGAGCGGTTGGCCGCCATGCTGCCCGCCACGCCGGACGAGAGCACATGGGTGGTAGAGACGGGCAGGCCGAAGCTGTCCGCCGCGCCGATGGTCGCCATCGCTACCAGCTCCGCGCTGGCGCCCTGCGCGTAGTTAAGGTGGGTTTTGCCGATGCGCTCGCCCACGGTCACCACGATGCGACGCCAGCCGACCATGGTGCCGAGGCCCAGCGCAATCGCCACCACCACTTTCACCCACATCGGAATAAAGCGCGTGGCGCTGTCCAGCTCATGCTTGATCGCCGTCAGATTGCGCTGCGTCTCTTCCGGCATCGCCACTTTATTGGTCTGGATATGCTTGATCGATTCCGAGGTCAGGTACATCTGGTTACGGGTGTTCGACACCGCCTGCGCCGGAATATTCTCCATGGAGCCATAGCGGCGGATCTGCTCGCTGATATCGCCCAGCGTCAGCGCCAGCGCGGGCAGCACGTTGGGATTCATCTGATTGGTGCGCACATAGTCGGTCAGCACGTCGCGCGCGACCGGCGGACGGGCGCTGGCGGGCTGTAGCTGCAGCAGCTGGTTTTCCGTCACCTGCGCCAGCGCCGCCACGCGCGGGATCTGATCCGGCGGCAGCGAACGGTTTAGCGCATAGGCGATCGGCATGGTGCCCACCAGAATCAGCATAATCAGCCCCATGCCTTTCTGCCCGTCGTTGGAGCCGTGGGCGAAGGAGACGCCGGTGCAGGTCAGGATCAGCAGGCCGCGGATCCAGGCCGGTGGCGGCTCGTTGCTTTTCGGCGCTTCATAGAGGTCGCGGTTGCGAATAAAGGCCTTCATCGCCAGCAGCAGCAGCGCGGCGCAGATAAAACCTACCAGCGGCGAGAGGATCAGCGAATAGCCGATTTTAATCGCCTGATCCCAGTCCACGCCGCTCATGCCGCTGCGACCGTGCAGCAGCGCATTGGCGACGCCGACGCCGATAATCGAACCGATCAGCGTATGGGAAGAGGAGGAGGGCAGGCCGAGATACCAGGTGCCCAGATTCCAGATAATGGCGGAGAAGAGCAGCGCATAGACCATGGCGAAGCCGCCGCCGCTGCCCGCCTGCAAAATCAGCTCGACCGGCAGCAGCGAGATAATGCCGAACGCCACCACGCCGCTGGAGAGCAGCACGCCGAGAAAGTTGCACAGTCCTGACCAGACCACCGCGACGCCGGGCGTCAGCGAGTGGGTGTAGATCACCGTCGCCACCGCGTTGGCGGTATCGTGAAAGCCGTTAACGAACTCAAACCCCAGTGCGATCACCAGCGCCAGGCCCAGCAGAAAGAAAGGGACGTAGCTGGTGACCGGCGTGTCGGTCTCCTGTACGTCGCTGAACAAGTTGAACCCGGCAAAAGAGAGCCCGGCGACCAGCAGGATAAGAAACAGCGGTTTTGAAAAACGGTTGCGCTTGCCAGTAAGGTTGGGACGCCCGGCAACCGATGGGGTTGACGATAAGCTGTTTTCGCTCATAAACACCTCGGTGGATAGTGACGGGCGCGCCCTGTCCGCACCCATTACTGGCAGGGATACGCGCTTTATATGACAGAACAATGATGTTGCGCGGCCGCTGTCATTATTCTGTCATCACTCTGCATCAGGCTGTGGATCTGGTCCGCTCTGATATTTAGTCCATTCATGGTTTCTGAGCTATTGCTGGCGCCTAATAAATCCGATTTCGACGACGAGGTCGCCGGTTTAATACACGGCTACCTGATGTCGCCCGACGCGCCGCCGCGCCGCCTGAACGCGCGCGAAGCGGTGCAGGCTGGAGAGAGCCCGCGCCGCGACGGCGAGTTTCTCTGGCTGCATATCAATCTTAATCACGCCCGCGCCCAGCACTGGGTTCAGCGCCATTTTCAGGTTGATGAAGATTTCTTCGAAGAGATCCATTCCGCCTCGTCGCGCACCCGGCTGGCGGAGCAGGGCGAGGCGCTGATGGCAATCCTTAACGACGTCACCTTTAGCAAGGAAGAGCACAGCGCGCAGAACGCCACCCTCTGGATCTGGTGCCGTCGCCAGCTGCTGGTCAGCGCGCGCTATCGCCAGGTCGATATGATCGAACGTATGCACCAGCGCCTGCAGTCGTGTGCCTTTCGCAACGCTGAAGAGATGCTGCTCAGCCTGCTGGGCGAGCAGGAGCGGCAGCTGGAGCAGGTGGTGCGGCGCACCAGCCTGGCGGTGGACGCGATCGAGGAGCGGCTGCTCAGCCCGGCGATCAAGGCGAACCGTAGCGAACTGGGGCAGCTGCGCCGTATGCTGCTACGTATTCAGCGTCTGCTGGCGCCGGAGCCGGCCGCGCTGTTTCGCCTGCTGAATCGTCCGCCCGCCTGGCTGAACCGCGATACCCTGCGCGAGCTGCGCGCCTTCACCGAAGAGTTCAGCGTGGTGCTTAACGACCTCGCCAGCCTGATGGAGCGCATCCGGCTGCTGCAGGAGGAGATCGCCGCGCGCCTGATGGAGCAGAGCAACCGCACGCTGTTTCTGTTAACCGTGATTACCGTGCTGGCGCTGCCGATCAATATCGTCGCCGGCTTCTTCGGCATGAACGTCGGCGGCATCCCGCTGGCGGGCAATGCGCACGGCTTTTTGATTCTGGTGCTGGTGGTGCTGGGGTTTACCGTTGTGGCGGGCTGGCTGGCGCTGAGAAGGCCGCGGAGGTGAAGGGGTGCGCGAGTGAGGAGAGGGCATCGTGGCTGAGCGCGTTTGCGTTTCCGCGATGGGGGTTAGATAAGTAAAAGAGAAGTCGATTGTCCGCTATGAGTGAACAGCAGACATTTGCTATAAAGGTATACTGATCTGCTTGTCTGAAGATCTCTAAAAAGGAATAGTCTATTTTGCAGGGATACTTACAAGTGTAAACGTCCCTGCAAAACGAACGATTCACTTTTTGAGATCTTGGCAAATACTACTTCAGTCGGTATTCTTCCGGTGTCAGATAACAAGTAAATTCCTCGCATTACCGAAAAGAGTGCTTATATTGATAAACCTGATACTATTTAGTTGAAAGCACAGTCAGTCCTGGCGTAGATTATTTTTAAGTCGCGTTTCTGGCGTGACCTGCGCTCTTCAGATTATCACACTACGATTTTAGCAACGTCCGCCACTGGCACGGAGCGGACAGAAATCAAGGTCACAAGTTCCGCTACGAGCGAAGAGCTGACACCAACAGCATTCCGTGTGAATCAACGGAGAGCAGGTCACCGATATCAATTGGTAATATAGGGACCTTTGAAACCTAATGATATTTTTTGAACTTGAACCTTCTGATATTTCAAATCTCAATGATGCTGATCTAAGAGAATTGGTCGCTAGGTTGTGTGAAGCGGAATTGATTCGTCAAGAAATTCAGACATCTTGTGTTCTGTGGGGTGGAGCGCAGGAAGCTGCTGACGGTGGTCTCGATGTTCGAGTTTTCGATGCTATCCCTTTACTAAAGCCAGGCTTTGTAAGTCGTGAAAATACTGGCTTTCAAGTAAAGAAAAACAGTATGAGTAAGGCGGCTTGCAAAAATGAAATGCTTGATAAAGGAACGCTAAAAACTGTTATAGCGGATCTCTTAGAAAAAAAAGGCGCTTACATAATTATTAGTGGCAAAGATGATTGTTCTGACAAAATGCTATCAGAACGCCTCTTGGGAATGAAATCTGCGCTCGAAGGCTTACCAGATAGCGAAGAGCTTCTCCTTGACTTTTATGGTAGAGATCGGCTTAGCGCATGGTTGAGACAATTTCCTGAGGTTGCCTTGTGGGTCCGCTCTAGACTAGGAAAGCCATTATCCGGATGGCGACCGTTTGGGAGATGGACTTCCACCCCAGTCGATAAAGATGATGAGTTTTTGCTTGACGAGCACCCTTGCGTCATCGATATGAATTCACATAACAAACAGCCTACAGCGATTTTGGATGGAATCAGGCTTGTGCGTGAAAGATTACAAAAATTTGGCTCAGTGGTACGAATAACTGGTCTATCAGGAGTTGGAAAAACACGCTTTGCTCAGGCTCTTTTTGAAAGTGATGTATGCGATAACTCTCTGCCGAGAGCGAATGTAATATATGCGGATCTTGGTGATGAATTAACTCCAACAGCATCTGAGCTTGTCTCATACTTGATAGCTAATGATTTTTCAAGCTATTTGGTATTGGATAACTGCCCACCAGATGTTCATAGAAAATTGCAAAAGCAGGTTTCATCAAATCAAGCAAAGTTGAGTCTACTTACTATCGAATATGATATTTCGGATGATCGCCCAGAAGAAACAGAAGTAATACACATTGAACCATCAAGCGAACAGACCGTCTCAAAACTTATTCAAAAGAGGTTTCCGTCTATAGGGCGTGTTAATTCCGATAAAGTTGCAGAGTTTTCCGGAGGGAATGCGCGTGTTGCGATCGCATTGGCGAGTCGAGTGGGTGCAGATGAGACCTTGGCAAATTTTTCTGATGAGGACTTGTTCCAGAGGCTCTTCAATCAAAGAAAAAGCACAACCGAAAGCTTGCTTGAAAGCGCAGAGATCCTATCTTTGGTTTATTCGTTCAATATTTCTCCGAAAGAGTTTAATGATGAATTGAGCGCTCTTTCTAGAATTGGCGGATTTGAACGTGACCGGTTGAATCGCAATCATGCAGAGCTATTGCGGAGGCAGTTATCGCAAAAGCGGGGAAACTGGCAAGCAGTGCTCCCGCATGCAATAGCTAACCGTCTCGCACGACGAGCCCTTCAGAATATCGATCCTGATAAAATTAATGCTGAGTTGTTAAAGGCTGATAATTTCCGTTTATTCAAGTCATGTGCTCATCGACTAGGATATCTGCATGACTTTGAACCTGCTAGATATCTCGCCCATACGTGGATGAAGATTGATGGGCCATTTCATAACATTGCACAGTGCAATGCTGAGTTGCTTACGGCACTAACTCACATCGCACCAGTGTTTCCCGAAGTAGTGTTAACTGCTATAGAGAATGCTTCGGAAGCTCGAGATTTTTGCTCACGAGATAATCAAAATTTTCCTACGTTCGTTCGATTGCTTAGAAAAATAGCATATGAAGATCAGTACTTCGACCGTTCTGCCAGGTTAATTCTTCGCTTTGCGGAAACAGAAAAATCTGGCGAGAATAACAATAGTATCGCTAGTCAATTGGCGAGCCTTTTTTCATTATACCTCTCTGGAACACAGGCTACACCAACGCGAAGACATTGCTTTGTGAATGAAATATTAAATTCTGGCAACTTGAGACAGCTCGAGATTGCACAGGATATTCTTCGGTCTGCATTTGAGGCTTCTCATTGGAGCTCATTTGGAGGTTTTGATTTTGGCGCTCGTAGCAGGGACTTTGGATGGGAACCGACAACGAATAAAGAGAAATTAGACTGGTACGTAGGTTATATTGAGCTGTTAGTGCCATTTTTAGATTCGGACAATAACCTCCTTTGCAATTGGGCAAAGGCGATACTAGCAAACCACTTTGTAGGATTATGGAGCTATGCACGCTGCTTTGACATTCTCGAAAACATAGTACGAAAATATGGCGCTGGCGGTAAATGGCCAGATATGTGGATGGCCATTAAGCGGACAATCCATTACAACGGGAAGAAACACACACCCGAGTTATTAAAAAGGATTGAAGCACTTGAGCATTTAGCCGCGCCGGCTGATCCCTATTTCGAAATCGAGGCATATGCTCTGACTAACACATGGGATCAAGTAGAAGTTAGAGAGGGAAGTTACACAGAAAATTCTAAAAAAATTCATCAGAAGATAGAAGAACTAGGTGAGCTTGCCTCATCTGAACCTGATTACCTTGAGAGATTGGCGCCAAGGTTATGGGAAAAACATATTGATGCGCTTTGGTCATTCGGCAAAGGGTTGGCCAAAGGTTCATCAGACCAAAGTTTAACCTTTGATACGCTTGTCCGTCTGATGCAAAAGCAAGAGCTAGAAGTTGTACAACCTATCCTCTTTTGCGGTTTTATTTTTGGCGTTCATGCCAGCGATCCTGGCTTGTCTCGGAAGCTTCAAGAGTCTGTATTAGATGTGCCGGAGCTTAAACAGTATTTTGTTAATATTTTGTCTGCAACGCCGATAGCCCCTTGGGGTACAAAAAAGCTTATTGAGCTGGCGAAGACTGGTGAACTGGAAGCATGGAGGTTTCAACAGATAAGTTACGGTCGAGTTCATGAATCCATTTCTGATGATGATTTATCAGAATTACTTGCCGCACTTAATGATTTGGTCGATGGGATATTTTCAACTATTGAAATTTTGAGCATGCGATTCTTTATTGAAAAGGGTAGCAACTATAGTCCTAGCGATGACCTACGATCTGTTGGAAGGCAGGCCATTTTGAAACTGTTATCAATGCACAGGGATGAGATTAGCAGACGACAGTCCCCTGGAATGGACCGTGTTATTGCAGAGTGTTTATCAGAGCCAGCAACGGAGAATGAAGTTCGCGATATTATTAACTTGCTTTGCAACGGCGTAGAGACGTATCGCTTATATGGCTTCGAATTAGAGACGGTCATAGCCTATCTAGTTAAAAATTACCCAGAATTTGTATTGGATAGAGTGTTAACAGATAGTGAGAATAGCGAACAACTTATTTATTCTCTTTTCAAAGATAGGATCAATCGTAGTAGCTCGCCATTAAACTTAGCGCCGATAGAGCGCGTGCTGAAGTGGTGTAATGGAAATCAAGATAGGATTCATAAGGTAGCAGGTGCCGTTTCGGCATATACATCCTTAGACAAGGAATCCCAGCCACTAGAAAATCCAAAGAAAGTAATTCTCAGTCATCACATTACATCACTTTTAGATGCCGCAGAGAACAAAGTCGCGATAGTTGAAACTATTTTCTCTAGGTCTTTTCCTGGTGGGTGGTCAGGATCACTTGCCGATATTCTTGAAGTTCGTTTAGAGGCATTCGCAGTCCTATTAAATCATGTCTCTCCTGAGGTGCGAGAGATGGCTAAGACCAAGCTTTCTCTTCTAAATAGGGCTATAAAAGAGAATAGAGAGCGTGAGACCGAGGAATACAACCGGCGGGAGCAAAGATTTGAGTGACCATCTTGCTTCTGGTCGGAGTTCATATAACAAAGCGCTGCTGTCTGGCAATTTTTCCGCTATGCTCCAAAATTGCCGAAGAGCGCGGAGTTCACTGTCCGCTTCTGGCACAAAGCGGACTGACGCGGGCAGGAGATCTGAGAAGCACACGTCAACTTCCCACCGGAATAACCTTTTCCCTGTCAAAATGACTCTAAGAGTGAGTGATTCAAACTACCCAGCCGCTTGGCTCTCAAGCGCCACCCGGATAGCCGCTTCCATTTTCTCCGGCGTGGTGATCGGCGCAAAGCGCTTGAGCGGCGTACCGTCACGTCCAATCAGGAACTTAGTAAAATTCCATTTGATGCGCCCGCCCAGCACGCCGGGCAGCTCATCTTTCAGATAGCGAAAAATGGGGTGCGTTAAGGCGCCATTGACCGCCACTTTCTCGAACATCGGGAAGCTCACGCCATAGTTGATATGGCAGGTCTGCGCGATCTCCTCCGCGCCACCTGGTTCCTGCTTCCCAAACTGGTTGCAGGGAAAACCCAGCACCACCAGCCCCTGCGCAGCATATTTTTTGTAGAGCGACTCCAGGCCGGCGTATTGTGGCGTAAAACCACAGTGGCTGGCGGTGTTGATCACAAGCACCAGCTTGCCGGCGTAGTTGGCCATAGGGATAAGTTCGCCACGCAGGCTAGTGGCGGCAAGTTGATGAAAAGCGGTCATGACGGCATCCTCAGAATAAAAAAGCCCGCAGAAGCGGGCTTTTAAAACAGCGATTAACCAGCAACCCTTACGAAGGATTATTAGCCGGAGCCGGAGCTGGAGCAACAGGCTGCGCCTGCGGTGCCGCATTCGGGTCGACAACGTTCGCGCCCTGCGGCGTAACCGGCGTCATCGGCTGTTCTTGCGGCTGCGCGCCCGGCGCTTCCGGTACTTCGGTCGGCGCGGTCTGCACGCTGTCGGCAACGCCGTTCACTTTGGTCGGCATGCCGGTGCGGTTCTGAATCGCCGCGTTGACCTGATCCTGGCTGACGCTGGCGTCGGTGATCACTTTGGTCACCGCAGAGGTCAGGGTGATCGGCACTACTTCGCGCGAGTTGAACTGCTCTTCGGTAGTAGAGAGCGGATTATGCACCTCTACGTAGCGCGAACCATCCGGCTCTACCGTCGCTTTAACCGGCTGGTCGATGAACTGCACGCGCGTGCCGACCGGCACGTTATCGTACAGCCATTTGATATCGTCGGCGCGCAGACGCACGCAGCCGTGGCTGACGCGCAGACCGATACCGAAGTTGGCGTTAGTGCCGTGGATGGCATACAGACGACCGATATAGAGCGCGTAAAGGCCCATCGGGTTGTCCGGACCGGCCGGGAACACTGCTGGCATGCTCTCGCCGCGGGCCGCGTACTCTGCATGCATCGCTTTGGTCGGCGTCCAGGTCGGACCCGCTTTCTTGCGCTGTACGGTCGTCGTCCAGTTGACCGGCGTATCTTTGCCTAACTCGCCGATACCGATCGGCAGAACCACAACGGTTTTGGTGCCTTTCGGATAGTAGTAGAGGCGCATCTCCGCGCTGTTGATCACGATGCCTTCGCGCGGGGCGTCAGGCAGAATCAGCTGCTGCGGAATAATCATTTTTTTGCCCGCCTGCGGCAGGTAGACGTCCATGCCCGGGTTGGCTTCCAGCATATTGCTGAGCCCCATCTGGTACTGCGCTGCAAAAGCTTCCAGCGGCAGTTTGTTGTCCTGAGGGACGGTAATCTCAATATTTTGCCCAACCAGACGGCTGTTGGCGGCTGGTAAGGGGTAAACCACAGCGAAGGCGGACTGACTGAATGCAGCCAGCGCCAGAGCCATTGAAGCGAACGCGCGAATCATTTTCATATTTTACAAGTCGTTATGGCCTGTTAGCAGGCTTGTCAGTTTATCGAACCCGTACCGGTCAGCGTGGCCGGCTGCACATTATATGGGCATTGTTTCGATGTTGTGAATCAGGATTTTAGCAGCCATCGCAGACTTTAGGTATCCAGCTGTGTTATCGGGCCTCCTTGCCGCGATAACGAAGCCGGTCAGGGCTGCCATAAGGTCACTTCGCCGCTCAGTTTACGGTTGAGAAAAAAGGCGGCGCTGATCAGGGCCAGATGGGTCAGCGCCTGCGGCATATTGCCCAGCGCGCGGCCGTGATTGTCAAACTCCTCGGCATACAAACCCAGCGGATTGGCGTAGCTCAGTAGCTTTTCAAATTCGAAATGCGCCTCGTGGATGCGGCCGGCGCGCGCCAGACACTCCACGTACCAGAAGGAGCAGGCGCCGAAAGAGCCTTCCGAACCGGTCAGACCGTCGGCAGGCGTCTCGTCGATATTGTAGCGGCGCACCATGCCGTCGCTCACCAGCTCGCGCTTGATGGCGTCGAGCGTCGACAGCCACTCGGGATCGGTCGCGCCGACGAAGCGCACCAGCGGCATCAGCAGCATCGAGGCGTCGAGATGGTCGCCGTGGCGCGTCGAGACGAAATGGCCGCGCTCGGCATTCCAGAAGTTTTGCCAGATATCGGCGCGGATCTCGCTGCGCGCGCTGTCCCAGCGGGCGTAGGGCATCGGCAGCGACCGCTTCATGCCGAGGCGCAGCGCGCGGTCCAGCGCCACCCAGCACATCAGGCGTGAATGAAGAAAATGCTCCGGCTCGCCGCGCATCTCCCAGATACCGGCGTCGGGCTGGTTCCAGCTTTCGCACACCATATCGATCATCTGCGCCACGTGCTGCCAGCCGCGTTCCGAAATCGCCTCGCCATACTTGTTCGCCAGATAGACCGCATCCATCAGCTCGCCGTAAATATCGAGCTGCGTCTGCTGCCAGGCGTCGTTGCCGATGCGCACCGGCCGCGAGTCGGCGTAGCCGGAGAGGTTAAGCAGCTCGATCTCATGCAGCTCGATGCCGCTGTCGAGGCGATACATCACCTGCAGACGCATCTCGTCATGGTGGCTGTTCTCGACGCAGCGGCCGACCCAGCGGGTAAAGTGTTTCGCTTCGTCGACGTAGCCCAGGCGCATCAGCGCATACATGCTGAACGAGGCGTCGCGGATCCAGGAGGCGCGATAGTCCCAGTTGCGCACGCCGCCCAGCTCTTCCGGCAGGCCGAAAGTGGCGGCGGCGGCGATAGAGCCGTGCTGGCTGGAGGTCAGCAGCTTCAGCGCCAGCGCCGAGCGCTGCACCATCTCCTGCCAGCGCCCGCTGTAGTTGCTTTTTTTACTCCAGCGCCGCCAGTAGTCGAGGGTCTCTTCAAAGCAGACTTCCGTGGCGACGTCGCCGATGCGCGCGTCCTCCTGGTTGCCGAACTCGAACTCGACGTGCTCGCCCGACTGGAGTTCAAAACGCGCCGTCGCGGCGTCCGCTTCGCAGGTCAGCGGCACGGTGGCGGCGAGCCGCAGCGTCGGCTGGTTCTCGGCGTAAAAGTCGATGCAGTCGCCAGCGGCCTGCGCGCGGGTTTCGGCGCGGGCGTAGTCGTGACGCGGCGCGCAGCGCATGTTAAACCAGGCGCTGCCGCGCACCATTTTGATCCGGCGCACCAGGCGCGGCTGTTTTTTCGCGTCGTCGCAGATCGGCATATAGTCGGTGATCTCTGCGACGCCTTCTGCGCCCAGCCAGCGCGTCTGCAGAATATTGGTATCCGGCAGGTAGAGCTGCTGGCGCCGCACGTTTTCCCACTCCGGTGCCAGCGAAAAAAGCCCGGCGTCGTCGCTGTCGAGCAGCGCGGCGAACACCGAGGGGCTGTCGAGCGCCGGCCAGCAGAGATAGTCAATGGTGCCGTCGTTGGCCACCAGCGCGCAGGTGCGCAGATCGCCAATGATGCCGTGATCTTCGATCGGGCGTTTTATCGTGCTCATCCTCATCTCCATAGCGGGCAATCTGTTAACTATAGACAAAGCGGCAGAAGCGGCTGCGGCTGGACATTACCCGATTGCTTCTATACTTCAGCTTACCCGATACCCTGAGGAGGCAATCATGACCACACCACAGAACAAAGTCGCTGTCGTTACCGCATCTGACTCCGGCATTGGCCGCGCCAGCGCGCTGATGCTGGCGGAGCAAGGCTACGATCTCGGCATCACCTGGCGTTCCGATGAAGAGGGCGCGCAGGAGACGGCGCGCCTGGTGCGCGAAAAAGGCCGCCGTGCGGAACTGATCCACCTCGACCTCGCCGATCCGCAGGAGGGCGGCCGTTCGCTTTCGGCGCTGATCGACAAGCTGGGCCGTATCGACGCGCTGGTCAACAACGCAGGGGCGAACGCTAAATCTGAATTCCTCGACACGCCGTTTGAGGAGTGGCGCAAGGTCTTCAGCGTCGATGTCGACGGCGCCTTTGTCTGCGGGCAGATCGCCGCGCGCAAAATGGTGGAGCAGGGCGACGGCGGGCGCATTATCAATATCACCTCGGTGCATGAGCATACGCCGCTGCCCGACGCCGTCGCCTACACGGCGGCGAAGCACGCCATGGGCGGCCTGACCAAATCGATGGCCATCAGCCTGATCAAACACAATATTCTGGTGAACTCGGTGGCGCCCGGGGCGATCGCCACGCCGATGAACAATATGGGCGACGGCGACGCGCAGAAGATCAAGACGCCGGAGATTCCGATTGGACGGCCGGGCGACGTGCGTGAAATTGCCAGCCTGGTGGCCTGGCTCTGCTCAGAATGGGCCAGCTACACCACCGGACAATCTTTTATCGTCGACGGCGGCTTTATGCTGGCCAATCCGCAGTTTTACGGCGGGAAAGATATTTAACCGGCGCGGCGGGTGTTCCAGCGACGGATCACCCAGCGCAGGGCAAAGGCGAAGACCACCGCCGCGACCAGCCACAGAATATGCTTCAGGTGCTGGTCGAGTTTGTGCAGCCACGGGGCGATAATGCCGCCGGCAAAGTAGCCCAGGGCGACAAAAATCGTCGCCCAGATCGCCGCGCCGATAATATTGAGCAACAGAAATTTCAGCGGTTTCAGATGGCTGGCGCCGATGATAATCGGGCCGATAATGCGAAAGCCGTACATAAAGCGCACGCCGATAACAAACAGGCTGGGATGGCGCTGGATGAGCCGGTTGGCCTTACGCACCTTGTCCTGATGTTTTTTCAGCTTGCGCAGAATTTTTGTGCCGTAGCGACGGCCGATCCAGTAGAGCAGCTCATCGCCGATAATGCCGCCAGCCATCGCCGCCAGCACCACGCCGACAAAGTTGAGCAACCCTTCATGAGCCGCCACGCCGCCCAGCAGCGTAAAGGTTTCCCCTTCGGCGATACAGCCGATCAGCAGCGCCAGATAGCCATATTGCGTAATTAATCCGTTGATATCGAAATGCAAAAGTAAACTCCCTGTTCGGTCAGCGATTCATACATTCTATACCGCTTCGGCCAATCCTTCAGGCAGCCGGCTCGTTCGATCACAATTTTTCGCCTGATCCCGTCGCACTGGCTACAAAAGCAGCAATGCCGTTTATACTTCAGGGAATGCTGCCTGAGGGATCGGCGATGCGGGTTCTGGGCGGCCTTTCGCATCTGCGAGGTGATGATATGAATCATGTCTGGGGTCTTATGGCGCATCCCGATCGGGAAATGCGCGATATCAAGCAAGAGAATGAAAGCGTTTCGCACCATTACACCCACCACGTTCTGCTGATGGCGGCGATCCCGGTGATCTGCGCCTTTATCGGCACTACGCAGCTGGGCTGGAATCTGGGCGACGGGCAGTTTGTCCAGCTTAATCTGCTGACCGGCATTGCGCTCGGCGTGCTCTTTTATCTGATTATCTTAGGCGGCGTGGCGGTTATGGGCCGCGTCATTCACTGGATGGCGCGCGACTATCCGCAGCGGCCCAGCGTGCAGCGCTGTACGGTGTTCGCCGGCTATGTCGCCACGCCACTGTTTCTCAGCGGTATTGTGGCGCTCTATCCGCTGGTCTGGCTCTGCGTGCTGGCGGGCGCGCTGGCGCTGGTTTACACCGGCTATCTGCTCTATATCGGCATTCCGCTGTTTTTGAATATCGACCGTGACGAGAGCCTGCGTTTTTCCGGCTCGACGCTGGCGATCGGCGTGCTGGTATTTGAAGTGCTGCTGGCGCTGACCGTGGTGCTGTGGGGCTACGGGCCGCGGCTGTTTTAACCCCCTGGCCAACCGCGCCAGCGGCGGATAAAGCGCGCCGCCGTGCAAAGCGTCCTGCGACAGAGATGTCCAGGACGTTTTTTTTAACGCCCGGAAACATTCTCGCCAGGAAATTTCTTACGCTTCCGCGTATTATGCTGCTGCCAGCCTCCGCGTGGTCGGCTCTGCGGCGGGCGGCCTGTGTAAAACACGGCGTACTATCTTAATCGGTCTTTTTATAAGATGCCTGTAACCATTCGCTATTCACTGCTTTCGCTGGCGCTGCTGTTCGGCGGCCAGGCGGCTATCGCGCCCGCGCAGGCGGCTACATCACTTTCTCAGCTCGCGCCGGTCGCCGAGCCGCAAATCGCCTCAGGCAGCGCGATGATCGTCGATCTCAACACCGGGAAAGTGCTGTTCTCCAGCCATCCCAACCGCGTACGGCCTATCGCCTCTATCACCAAGCTGATGACGGTGATGGTGGCGCTGGATGCGAAGCAGTCGCTCGATGAGCGAATTTCAGTGGATATCAGCCACACGCCAGAAATGCGCGGCGTCTTTTCGCGCGTCAAGCTCAACAGCGAAATCAGCCGCCGCAATATGATGCTACTGGCGCTGATGTCGTCGGAGAACCGCGCGGCGGCCAGCCTGGCGCATCACTATCCCGGCGGCTATGACGCCTTTATCCGCGCCATGAACGCCAAAGCGCGCGCGCTGGGCATGACCCATACGCGCTACGTCGAGCCGACCGGTCTGTCGACTCAGAACGTCTCCAGCGCGGAAGACCTGGTTAAGCTGCTGCGCGCCACGCGCGACTATCCGCTGCTGGGCGAGCTGAGCACCACGAAAGAACAGACTGCGGTCTTCACTCATCCGAGCTATGCGCTGCCGTTCCGCAATACCAATCATCTGGTCTATAAAAACGACTGGCGCATTCAGCTCACCAAAACCGGCTATACCGACGAAGCGGGCCACTGCCTGGCGATGCGCACCACGATCAATAACCGGCCAGTGGCGCTGGTGGTGCTGGACGCCTTCGGCAAATATACCCACTTCGCCGACGCCAACCGTTTGCGCGACTGGCTGGAAACCGGCAAGGCTGCGCCGGTGCCGGCGGCGGCACTCGCCTATAAAAAGCAGAAGGCGGGGCTGGTGGTGAACAACGTCCACGGCGCGGCGGTAGTGGAATAACCCTTTACCGGCGTCCGCGCGCGCGGATGCCGCAACCTGTTCGACGACAACGGCCAGCATTCCTATAGTTTCCCGGTGCGCCTGGCCCTAAACTACGCGCCAACGCGATGGTCGATCGCCTGAATTTGTGCTGGAACCTCTATATGTTTACGTTACGCCTCTTTTTACCGCTGCTGATGCTGCTGACGGCGACGCTGTTCCCCGCCTGGAGCATGGCAGACGACGATGCGGCCGATGCCGCGCAGCAAGCTGACGCCGCGCCCAAAGTGAACGCGGCGGTTGAACTGCCGAAAATGCAGAAAGTCCTCGACAAGATCAAAGGTCAGGTGTCGGGGCAGACCAACGAAAACCAGCTGACGCAGCTTAACGAGCTGGCGCTGGAGCTGTCGGGCAACGCCGATACGCTCGCGCAGGCGCTGCAGCCGCAGCGTCAGCAGCTCGACGCGCAGCTGGCGGTGCTGGGCCCCGCGCCTAAAGCGGACAGCGGCGTGAAAGAGACGCCGGAAGTGACCCGCAAGCGCAGCTCGCTGGAGTCGCAGAAGAGCAAGCTGGACGATCAGATCAAGCAGGCGGACGGCATTAAAAACAGCGCCCTGATGCTCTCGTCGCAGATCACCAACCTGCGCCGCGATCTGATGAAAACCCAGCTGGCGCTTAACTCCGGCAGTATCCTCGGCCCGCGCTTCTGGGCGCCGCTGTTTGTGAAGCAGGATCTGGACAACGAGAAGATCGACGGCTTCCTGCAGGATTTGCAGGACACCGCCGCGCTGTCGTGGGAGCCGGGCTACCGTTTCGGCACCGTCGCCTGGCTGCTGGCGGCGATGCTGGTGATGACGCTGGGACGCCGCTACAGCGAAGAGTTCCTCGCCTGGATCAGCATTCACAAGATGCCGGAAGGGCGGCTGCGTCGCAGCTTCCTTGCCGCGGCGATCGCCCTGACCACGCTGGAGGCGGTGGTGCTGACCTTTAACTTTACCGCGCTGGCGTTCGCGCGCCGCGATGAGGTCTCCGGCGACGTACAGGACTTCGTGGTGAGTCTGGTGAAGCTCAGCGTCTTCTGCGGCCTGATTGCCGGTCTGGGACGCGCTTTTCTCTCGACGCGGCGTCCGAGCTGGCGTCTGCCCGCCATCTCTAATGAAGTGGCGATGGCGCTGAAGCCGTTCCCGCCGATTACCGCCGCGCTGGTGTTTATTTTCCAGACGGTCGAGAACTTTAACTACACCGTCGGCACCAGCCTGAACACCACGATTTTCGCCAACGGCCTGACGGCGCTGCTGATCGGCAGCACCGCGCTGGCGATCAGCATGCGCACTAACCGCGTGCGTCGCCGTATGGCGCACGAGGGCAACGCGCCGGAAGTGCGCTCGACGCTGGTGGGACTGATCCAGATGGCGCTGACGCTGACGGCGGTCGCCATTCTGCTGTCGCTGATTATCGGCTACGTTACCCTGGCGCGCTTCCTGAGCTACGAGGTGGTGTGGTGCGGCATTCTGTTCGGTTCGTTCTACTTCCTCAGCCACCTGATTAACGACGGCTGCGAAAGCCTCTTTTCCGTCAACAGCCTGACCGGCCGACGGCTGCAAACCTCGCTCAATATCGACGAGCGCCATCTGCAGCAGGCGGCGACGCTGCTGGCCGCGCTGGGCAAAACCCTGCTGATCGGCTTTGTCGCGCTGGCGCTGCTTAACGGCACCTTCGCCTCGTCGACGCCGATCGAGCTGCTGCAAAAAGCGATTGAGTTCTGGGGCGGCAAAGGGCTGGAGTCGCTGAACATCGTGCCGGCGCACATGGTCAACGCGATTATCTGTCTGGTGGTGGGCATCTACGTGCTGCGCAGCGTGCGCCGCTGGCTCGACAACGATTTCCTGCCGAAAACCACCATGGACGCCGGCATGCGCGTGTCGCTGATCACGCTGTTCAGCAATATCGGCTACGTGCTGGTGATCCTGCTGACGCTGTCGATAATGGGCCTGCAGTGGAACAAGCTGGCGTGGATCGTCAGCGCGCTGTCGGTGGGTATCGGTTTCGGCCTGCAGGAGATTGTGAAGAACTTTATCTCCGGCCTGATCCTGCTGACCGAGCGGCCGGTCAAGGTGGGCGATCTGGTAACCATCAGCGGCATTGAGGGCGATATCCGCCGTATCAACGTGCGCGCCACCGAGATCCAGCTGGGCGACAAGTCGACGGTTATCGTGCCGAACTCGCAGTTTATCTCGCAGAACGTGCGCAACGCCACCATGGGCAACGCGCAGGGCGTGGTGACCATTACGCTGACTTTCCCGCTCAATATCGATCCGGTGCGGGTGCGCGAGCTGCTGCTGGAGGTTTATAACGAGAATGAACGTATTCTCGAGACGCCGGAGCCGTCGGTCTCCTTTAAGGACCTGACGGCGCAGGGCATCATCTTGAGCGTGACCGGCAACGTCGCCAGCCAGCGGCAGATTTCCGGCGCGAAGAGCGACCTGCTGTTCGATATTCTGACGCGCCTGCGCAAAGAGGGCATTGTGCTGTCGACGCCGCAGACCATGATTATCGAGCGCCGCCAACAGATGGCGGAGCAGGCGGCCGATCCGCTGCCTTAAGCCCGCATGGGGCGCCAACGTGGATGACAGGATTGATCGTTATCCGCGTTTTACGCCCCGAGCCGTCTGCAAAAATCCTTTCATCACAGTCCCCGCTTCCTCAGGGCTGCTTCACCGCCCAGCCTTTCTGCTTGCTGGTTTTGCCAATTCCCGGATTAAAGGTATTGGTGGGATCGAGCCGACGATAGAAGTCCGCCAGCTGCGGCTTCGCCCGATAGAGATGGCCAACGTTATGCTCCGCCGGATACTCTGCGCCGCGCGCCTCTAAAAGCGCCAGCATCTGCTCTTTCAGCGCGTGCGCGTCCACTCCTTTTTTCACAATGTAGTCCTGATGGAAAACGTGGCAGAAGAAGTGGCCGTAATAGAGGCGATGGCTCAGCGACTGGGTAATTTCCGGCGGCAGGGTTTCAAACCAGTCGCGATCGTTGCGGCGCAGCGCGATATCGAGCGCCAGAATATCTTCGACCTCGTCGGCGTGCACCGCGTGATAGCGCACCGCCGCGCCCGCCGCGGCGAAACGGTGCAGAAAGGCGTGCGCGCCCTCTTTGCCTTCGCACTCGAAAAACGCGCCGCCGCCTTCACGGAAATATTCTTTCAGGTAGTCGCGCGCCTCCTCGACGCCCGCGCCGGACATCTTCAGCAGCAGGTGATGCGCGTATTTATCGCGATACTGCTTCATGCGCTTCGGCAGATGCGCCGGGAAGAGGGCGCTGACGCGCTGCAGCAGGCGATCGGTCAGGTGCGGCTTAACGAAGCTCAGCTTTGCCAGCCAAGCGTCAACGCGGCCCTTCAGCGTGAAAAACAGCGGCATCTTATCGGTGCCCAGCTTGTCGATCATCACAAAGGTATCTTTGCCGTAGACTTCGGCGATGTCGTAAATATCGCGATGCATATATTCGCCCGCCACCGGCAGATGGGTGAAGTGGGCGAGAATATGGCGGCGAATATCGCTCAGCACCGCCGGATCGTTGGTGCCGATATAGAACACCTGCTGCTGCGGCTCGCAGGGGAAGGTATCCAGCCGCACCGCGAACACCGCCAGCTTGCCCGCGCAGCCGGAGGCTTCGAACAGCCGGCGCGCATCGGCGTTGAAGCGCGCCGGCGTATCGGCGTCAACGTGCCGCACGCGGTCGGCATAGTCGGGGTCGGAGGCGTGACGTCCGTCGTGCTGCACATCTTCCGCTCGCCAGCGCTCATCGTCCAGCCGGCCGAGGATCTCTTCCGGCGAGGCGCCGAGATCGATGCCGAGATGGTTCACCAGCTTCAGCTTGCCCTGCTCGTCCACCTGGGCGAACAGCGCCATCTCGCTGTAGGCCGGGCCGCGTTTGATCAGCGAACCGCCGGAGTTATTGCAGACGCCGCCCAGCACCGAGGCGCCAATGCAGGAGGAGCCGATCACCGAATGGGGCTCGCGGTTAAGCGGCTTCAGCGTTTTCTCCAGCTGATAAAGGGTGCTGCCGGGAAAGGCGAGCACCTGTTTGCCGTCGTCGATCAGCTGCAGCTTATCGAGACGTCGCGTGCTGATAATCACCACCGGCCGATCGTAGTCGTTGCCGCTGGGCGTCGAACCCTCCGTCAGACCGGTATTGGCCGCCTGCATCAGGATAATGGCGTCGGCGCTAACCAGGGTTTGCAGCACGCGCCACAGCTCCAGCAGGGTGCCGGGAAAGACCACCGCCAGCGCCTCGCCTTCGCCGGAGCGAAAGCCTTTACGGTAGCGCGCGGTCTGCTCCTGGTCGGTAAGCAGGTAGGAGGCGCCAACGTGGCGGCGCAGATCGGAGAGTAAAGCGGAATGAGACGCTGGATGGATCATGTGCAACTCCCTTGTCATTACATGGCGCCATTACTGTAGCACGTCAGGGAAAAGCGCGGCGCAGTGTGACGCTGACAGCTACCTGCTATCCTCAACTTGTGGCACACTGCCGCCTGTTTATTCGATATTGCGCAGTTACTTAAGAGAACCCGACCTGATGAAATGGATTTACTCTGTTAGTCTCGCTGTCTCACTCGCTCTGCAACCCGCGCTGGCCGACGAGCTGACGGGACCGCATCCCATGAACGCGCAGGCGCGCGACGCTTTCGTTAATCAACTCCTGACCAAAATGACGCTGGACGAAAAAATCGGCCAGCTCAGGCTGATCAGCGTGGGGCCGGATACCCCGAAATCGGCGGTTCGCGACATGATACAGAAAGGTCAGGTCGGCGCGATTTTCAATACCGTGACGCGGCAGGATATTCGCGCCATGCAGGATCAGGTGATGCAGCTCAACCGCCTGAAAATCCCGCTGTTTTTCGCCTATGACGTGGTGCATGGCCAGCGTACCATTTTTCCTATCCCGCTGGGGCTTGCCGCCAGCTGGGATCTCGACGCCGTCAGCGAGGTCGGACGCGTCTCGGCCTATGAAGCCGCTGACGACGGGCTGAACATGACCTGGGCGCCGATGGTAGACGTCAGCCGCGAACCGCGCTGGGGCCGCATCTCCGAAGGGTTTGGCGAAGACACCTGGCTCTCCTCGAAGATGGGCAGCACCATGGTGAAGGCGATGCAGGGCAAAAGCCCCGCCGATCGCTATGCGGTAATGACCAGCGTCAAACACTTCGCCGCCTATGGCGGTATCGAGGGCGGCCGCGACTACAACACCGTGGACATGAGCTCGCAGCGCCTGTTCCAGGACTATCTGCCGCCCTATAAAGCCTCGCTCGACGCCGGCAGCGGCGGCGTGATGGTGGCGCTTAACTCACTTAACGGCGTGCCCGCCACCGCCGACGGCTGGCTGCTGAAAACGGTGCTGCGCGACCAGTGGAAATTCAAAGGCATCACCATCAGCGACCACGGCGCGATTAAAGAGCTGCTCAAGCACGGCGTGGCGACCGATCCCGAGGATGCGGTGCGCGTCGCCCTGAAGTCGGGCATCGATATGAGCATGAGCGACGAGTACTACAGCAAATATCTGCCGGGCCTGGTGAAGCGCGGCGCGGTGAGCATGGCGGAGATCGACGACGCGGCGCGCCATGTGCTGAACGTCAAATATGATATGGGGCTGTTCAACGATCCTTACAGCCATCTCGGCCCGAAAGAGAGCGATCCGCAGGATACCAACGCCGAAAGCCGCCTGCACCGCGCCGAAGCGCGTGATGTGGCGCGTAAAAGCATCGTTCTGCTGAAAAACCGGCTGGAAACCCTGCCGCTGAAGCGCGCCGGCACCATTGCGCTGATTGGGCCGCTGGCGGATAGTCAGCGCGACATTATGGGCAGCTGGTCGGCAGCGGGCGTGGCGAAGCAGTCGGTGAGCCTGCTGCAGGGCATGCGTAACGCCACCGCAGGCAAAGCGACGCTGCTCTACGCGAAAGGCGCCAACATCAGCGACAACAAAGGCATTCAGGACTTCCTTAACCTCTACGAGCAGGCGGTGTCGGTGGACGCGCGCTCGCCGCAGGCGCTGATTGACGAGGCGGTGGAGAAGGCGAAGCAGGCGGACGTGGTGGTCGCGGCGGTCGGCGAAGCGCAGGGGATGGCGCATGAGGCCTCCAGCCGCAGCGAACTCACCATTCCAGCCAGCCAGCAGAAGCTGCTGGCGGCGCTGAAGGCCACCGGCAAACCGCTGGTGATCGTGCTGATGAACGGCCGACCGCTGACGCTGGTTAATGAAGATCGCATGGCGGACGCGCTGCTGGAAACCTGGTTCAGCGGCACTGAAGGCGGCAACGCCATCGCCGACGTGCTGTTCGGCGACTACAACCCGTCTGGCAAGCTGCCGATCACCTTCCCGCGCTCGGTGGGGCAGATCCCGCTCTACTACAACCATCTGCCGACCGGCCGTCCTTACAACTTCGCCAAGCCGAACAAATACACCTCGCACTACTATGATTCAGTGAACGGCCCGCTCTATCCGTTTGGCTACGGGCTGAGCTACACCCGCTTCAGCGTCTCGCCGGTGAAAATGTCGGCGGCCACGATGCCGCGCAACGGCACGGTCGAGGCGAGCGTGACGGTGACCAATACCGGCGACCGCGACGGCGCGACGGTGGTACAGATGTACCTGAACGATCCGGTCGCCTCGATCAGCCGTCCGGTGCGCGAGCTGCGCGGCTTTAAGCGGATTATGCTTAAAGCAGGCGAATCGCAGACCGTCAGCTTTAAGATCGACGTGGACGCGCTGAAGTTCTGGAACCAGCAGATGCAGCAGGTAGCGGAGCCAGGCAAGTTCAACGTGATGATCGGACTTGATTCGGTACGCACCCAGAACGCGCAGTTCGACTATCTCTGACGCTGCACGATACGCTGCTCCCGGCCTGGCGGCCGGGAGCAGCGGGCACACCAGGCCAACCGCAACCTTATGAACAGCATCCGCAACCGTATCCAGAACCAGGTTTTTCGCGTTAACGGCCTGACGCTTAATGAGTTCGATATCTCGCAGCCGCCCGGCGATCCCGGCCTGTTCGGCCCCGACAGCGTTATCTGGCGCGTGCACGGCGACTTTCCCGCCATGCTGTGCGGCGGCATCAGCGCCTTGCTGTTACAGATGCTGCATCCTTCCGCGCTGGCTGGCGTCTGGGATCATTCCAACTTCCGCCAGGATATGATGGGCCGCCTGCGGCGCACCAGCCAGTTCATCGCCGTCACCACCTTCGGCAATCGTCACGACGCCAGCCTGCTGATTGAGCGCATTAAAAACATTCATCTGCGCGTCAGCGGCGTCGACAATTACGGGCAGCCCTACGCCGCCAGCGACCCGCGTCTTCTTACCTGGGTGCACGTCGCCGAAACCAGCGCCTTTCTCGCCGCGCATCTGCGCTTTAAAAATCCGCAGCTCAGCCTGGCGGAGCAGGATCGCTACTATCAGGAAGCGGCGCTGATCGCCGAAGCGCTGGGGGCCACCGGCGTGCCGAAAAGCGTCGAGGCGGTGGAGCGATACCTGCAGGATATGCGCGGCGAGCTGCGCTATGACGAGCGCACCGCCCAGGTGACGCGCCTGCTGCGCGAGGCGCCTGCGCCAGGCTGGCAGGCAAAGCCAGCGATGAAAGTGATGCTGAATTCCGGCATGGCGCTGCTGCCCGACTGGGCGCAGCAGATGTCCGGCTATCGCTTCAGCCCGCTGTCGCGCGCGCTGCTCGACGCCGAGATGCGGCTGCTGGCGAAAACCCTGCGCTGGTCAATTACGCGCGGCGCATACCATCGCGCCATGCTGCGCATGGGACGCCAGCCTTAACGCCTTCTTAACCTTCTCTGTACGCGAGCCTGTCGACGCTGTGCCGCCGCTTAACAGCGCGGCGGCAGGAAAGATAACCGAAGTTTAATGATGAAATTCGTCGTGCGGCCGCGTATAGCTGCGCGGCGCGCGCGTCTGCCGCTGCTGTGCCGTCCGGCGCTGCTGCAGGCGGTGCGCCAGCAGGCCCAGTCCGGCGCCGATGGCGGCCAGCGACAGCAGGCCGAAGGTGAGGTCGACAGGCAGCAGGATAAGCGCCGCCAGGCCGACCGCTATCAGCGTGACGGCAAGCGTAAGCGTGGTGTAGCGATAAAGAAGCCAGAGAAAAAGCGCGAGAAACGCCAGCTCACGCCAGGCAAAATCGGTAACGGGCTGCATCATGCGCCTCCGATAAAAAGGTGAGATCGACCTTAGCACGCCGCTGCGCCCCAGAAACGCGAATAGCGTTTCACCATCCGGGCTGCCCACTCTTTAGCGGCGTTGCGCCTTTCCGCGCCGCGCCGCGTTCTCCGCTTTACTTTTGCTTACCCTTGCGCAGGCGCATTGCGCCGACTTTGAGAGTTTTACCCTTGTCTCACGTGGCGGCAGTGGGGATCCTGCTCTAATCTCGGGGAAATGGATCCCTAAGCTTTGTCGAGGCGCTATGACTTACCAACCTCTGATTGCTGAGGTCCACAATCAGCAACATACACTGACGGCGATTGTCGAACAGGATGAGCGCACCGCTTACTTCTACATCTGGCCGACGGATCTGTTCCGCAGCCAGTATGCGGTGCGCGGCTGCTGGCTGCGCAATCTGCTGCCTGCGCCGGCGCAGGAAGATCGCGCGGCGATGGAGCAGGGCATCGCGCCGCTGCTCAGCGCCGAGTATTGCCGCACGCTGGAGGCGGAGCCGCCGCTCGATCCGGCGGGCCTGCAGGTGCTGTGGGAGCCGAGCGACGACGGCGCGGCGCTGTGGTATTACGGCCAGCTGCTGGCAGTGATCCCCGGCTGGAGCCTCTACCAGGATAAACAGGTCAGCTTCTCTGCCGGCTGCATCAAAAAAAACCGGCTGACCGCGCCGCTTGGCTCCGCCTCCACCAACGACTACTACGCGCGCGCGGAGCATCAGCGTCAGTTCTGGCGCGACTGGCACGACGGCAACGAGTGGGATCGGGTGCAGCAGGCGCTGCTGCAGCGCTATCAGGCGCAGTTCGGCGAGTCGGTGAAGTATTACGCCATCGATCAGGGCAGCTGGCCGCCGATGGCTATCTCCCAGCACTGGCATCAGGGCGTATGGTATTTCCTCACGCTCGGCATGAGCATTCGCCCGATGCCGCAGGTCGACTATCTGTTCGACGAACTGGCGCCGCAGTATCGCCGCGTCGAGCTGGCGATGGCGGTGGATGGCGAAGTGATGACCGAAGGCAATGCGGTGCAGATGGCGAGCGCGCTGGCGGAGTTCGCCCATCTGCCCTGGGCGCGTCTCACCTGGCTGGGCGAAGGGCATACGCTGGCGTCGGAAGTGGCGCCGGTCGGTTTTGAAAGCTTTCTGCTGGCCAACGCGCTGGCGGACGAGAGCGCGCAGTTTAACCTGCCGAAGCGCGACGGCGATCGGCCTAACCTGCTGTGGGCGACGCCGATCACCGAAGCGGAGCGTCAGTTCGCGCAGGCGGATGAGCTGGGCGGTCAGCAGCTGGCGGAGCTGCTGATGGCGGCGGGCAATAACCATATCTTCCGTCCGCGCCAGCAGGTAGTGGAGAGCGAAATCTGACGGCGGCGCGCTGCTTGCCCAGCGCGCCGCCGGTCGTTAGTGACTAAATAATCACCTGCCTCAACGAGTTGTTAAATTTGTGATCTCGCGCATCTCAAGTTAGCTGCTGCTGCGCCGTTAACCCTGATCAGGCAATCGCGCCGTTTCTGCCAGGGGAAAGCAGATGCTAAAAACAACTCAGTCCCGCTTTACCGCGGTTCTTGTACTCTTTTTTCTCGTTTTGATGCTCATCACCGTAGTAGTGATTAAACAGTTTATCTCGCCACAGCTGACCGCGAATCAGAGCCAGCTGGTGCGCTACCAGGTTGACGCGCTGGCGACCGGCATCGTGGAACAGATGAACCGCGTTCAGGCGCAGCAGCGCGCCATCACCGAAGCCGCGAGCGTGATGGAGAGTCCCGCCATCGATCAGATGCTGCCGGCGCTGGTGAACCAGTATCAGGACAGCAACGTCTTCGGCGGCGGCATCTGGCCGCTGCCTAACCGTCGCGATCCGGCGAAAGAGAAAGACAGCAGCTTCTTTGCGCGCAACGCCAGCAACCAGCTGCAGGTCAACACCTACTGGAACTCCGATGCCGCCGATAAATACTGGGAGCAACCCTGGTACAAGGACGGCATGGCCGCGCCGAAAGGGCAGTGCGCCTGGGCGAAAGCCTATCAGGACGCCGCCAGCCCGCAGCCGCGCACCAACTGCGCCATGGCGATCTACCGCGACGGCACCGTCTGGGGCGTCGCCACCATCGACGTCACCCTCGGCTTTTTCAACCATCTGGCGAAAGAGATGGGCGACGCCATTCAGGGACGCGTGCTAATTGTCGAGGCCGACGGCAAAGTGGTGGGCAACGCCGCGCTGGTGGACGGCACGCCGAAGCTGGAAAACCTGACCGATCTGCAACTGCCGATGGCGGCGCCGCTGAAGGGCCTGCTGAGCGGCGCAGGCTCGCAGCCGACTGAGACGACCTTTGACGGCGAGGATGGCGAACATACGCTGTTCCTGCAGGCTATACCGGGCAGCCCGTGGTATCTGGCCAGCGACGTGCCGACCAGCCTGCTCACCGCGCAGGCGCACAGCATGCTGACGCGTCTCGGCCTGGTGCAGATCCCGCTGGCGATCGTGCTGCTGCTGGTGCTGCTGGGCTTTATCCGCGCGATGATGCAGCGCCTTAACGTGCTGCACCGCAACATCGACGCGCTGGCGCAGGGCGGGGCCGATCTGACCCAGCGTTTGCCGACCAGCAACAGCCCGGAGTTCAACGCCGTGGCGCAGAGCTTCAACAACTTTATCGGCTATCTGCAGGGGCTGATGCGTCAGGTCGGCGACAGCGCGCTGGCGATCACCGCCGCGTCGCGCGAGATCGCCAGCGGCAACGCCAACCTCTCGTCACGCACCGAAGATCAGGCCAGCTCGATCGTCGAAACTGCCGCCTCTATGGAGCAGCTGACCGGCACGGTGCGCCAGAACGCCGACAACGCCACCCACGCCAATCAGCTGGCGGGCAATGCGTCGCAGGTGGCGGCGCGCGGTACGGAAGTGGTGCGTCAGGTGGTGAGCACCATGGGCGAAATCCATCATTCGTCGCGTAAAGTGGTCGATATTATCAGCGTCATCGACAGCATCGCCTTCCAGACCAATATCCTGGCCCTCAACGCCGCGGTAGAAGCGGCGCGCGCAGGCGAGCAGGGCCGCGGCTTCGCGGTGGTCGCCTCTGAAGTGCGTAACCTGGCGCAGCGTTCGGCCAACTCGGCGCGCGAAATCAAAAAGCTGATCGAAGAGTCGGTGGCCAATATCGACGCCGGCAGCCAGCTGGTGGAGCAGGCGGGCGAGACCATGGACGAACTGATGCAGGGCGTCAGCAGCGTCACCACGCTGATGAGCGAAATCATGTCCGCCAGCCGCGAGCAGAGCATGGGCATCGAGCAGGTCAACGTGGCGATTACCCAGCTCGACGGCACGACGCAGCAGAATGCCGCGCTGGTGGAGCAGGTTTCCGCCGCTGCCCAGGCGATGGAAGAGCAGAGCGTGCAGCTGGAGCAGGTGGTGCAAAGCTTCCGCCTGTAAGCAGCATCCGCGTCATCACAACGTCAGCTATCCCACGGGCTCGCACAGGCGAGCCCGTTTTTTTGCGCAAAACCGCACGAATTCACGCGGCATGAAACGGCAGGGATGTGCCAGAATAGTAAGAGTTATCTTAAGGAATCCTCATGTCTGCTATCGAAGTTATTCTCGTCGACCATCTCGATCGTCCCACCGGTAAAATGGAAAAGCTGGAAGTGCATGAGAAGGGGTTGCTGCACCGCGCGGTCACGGTCTACGTATTTAATTCGTCCGGCGAACTGCTGCTGCAGCGCCGCGCCAGCGGCAAATACCACTGCGGCGGGCTGTGGAGCAACACCACCTGCGGGCACCCCTGTCCGGCGGAGCCGACGCAGCAGGCGGCGGAACGTCGTTTATACGAGGAGATGGGGCTGGAGCTGTCGCTGACGCCGGTTTTCGAGCTGAGCTACAACCTGCCGCTCAGCAACGGCCTGATCGAGCATGAGTATGGCCATGTCTACTTCGCCGTCAGCGATGACCAGCCCACGCCCAACCCGCAGGAAGCGGATGACTGGCGCTATCTTTCGGTAAGCGACATCCAGCGCGCGATGCTTGAGGAGCCGCAGCAGTTCACGCCCTGGTTTCTCTACACCTTTCCGCGCATCCCCGCCTATTTAAATGCGTTGAGTATGCCGGCGTAAAGAGAATGGCCGCCCGTTCGGGCGGCCATTTCGTTAACGTCCGGCAAAATCCTCTGCGTCCACATCGTAGCCCGACGGCTCCCAGCGGATCGCCAGCAGCGCCAGCAGACCCGCCAGCGGCGCCAGGAAAATCACCCAGAAAACCCCGGTGCCCAGCGCGGCGACCAGCACCGGAAACAGAAACAGCGATACGGTCGAGCTGCCGCGCATCAGCGTCTGGTTAAAACCGACGCCGACGCCGCGCAGCGAAGTCGGATAGCTGAGCGACGCGAAAGTCATGGTATGCGAACCGGGACCAAAGCCCTGACCAAACAGAAACAGCGCCAGCATCGCGATGGCGATGCCCGCTTCCTGACCGCCTTCGGGACGCCCAATCAGCGCCAGCCCCAGCAGCGCCACGCACTGACAGGCGTAGCCCGCTACCGACATCTTCCACGCGCCCAGCCGCGGCACCAGCCGCACCGCCAGCACGCCGCCGACAAAGGCGAACAGCAAATTGAGCGCCAGCGACACCAGAATCGTGGTCAGCATCGACTGGGCGAAAAAGCTGGTGATGATCACCGGCAGGCCAAAGGCCACCGCGTTATAGGCGAAGGAAGAGGCGACCGAGGTGATGGTCGCCAGCAGCGTGCGGCGCAGATAGACGCCGCGCAGCAGCGCACCGTAGTTGCGCCAGCTGGCACGGCGTGCAGGCTGGACAGGCGCTGTGGACGCATCCTCGGCCACCTGCGCGTTGATATTCCAGCCGCTGCGCAAAATGGCGGCCGCGCCTTTCAGATCGCCCTGATTGGCCGCCCAGACCGGCGACTCGCTCATATAGCGACTGCGTATCGCGATAATAATCAGCGCCGGCACCGCGCCGAAGCCGAGGATCAGGCGCCAGAGCCAGCCGGTGTGGCTCTCCGGCAGCACTGCATAGAGCAGCAGCACCAGCAGATAGGAGATGCTGATCGCCGCATACCAGGTGGGACACCACATCGCCACGCTGGCTGCCTTGTTGCCCTTGCCGCGCAGGCGGGAAAACTCGGCGAGAAACGCCATCGCCACCGGCAAATCAATGCCGACCCCCAGCCCCATCACAAAGCGCGCGCCGCCCAGCACATACTCATTGGGCGCGAAGGCGCAGGCGAGCGCTGCCACCACGAAAAAGAACATATCCGCCATAAAAACGCGATAGCGGCCGATCTTATCGGTGAGGTAGCCGCCGATCAGCGCGCCGACAATGGCGCCAAAGGTAATGGCGGAGGCGACCATGCCGGTGCCGGTCGGAGTGAGGTTGAACTCGCGCGCCACATCCTTGATGCCGAACGCCAGCGCGCCGAGATCGTAAGCATCGAGAAACACGCCGCCCAGCGCGATCGCCACCACGATGCGCGCGTTATTGCGCGCGCCGTCGCCGCTGTTGATCAGGCGCGACACGTCCGCCGCGCTGCGGATCCACTGCGTTTCCCCTTCGGGCCGGTTCCCTGTTAACGCCACGTGGGCGGAAGATGAAGTAAGGTCGGTCATAATGTTGTCTGTGATTATTGTGAGTGAATGGACAGCTTACCGTCCAGACGTCTGGACGTAAATTCTTTTCAGTTATAACCGAGCCGATAACAGTATGAAAAAGTTGAGGCGCGACACTTCACGCTTCAGGCAATGTGTTACGCGATGCCTGACGAAACGACTATTCTCTATAAGCACCTCACAAATAACCGAATTAAAGGAACACCTCATGGCAAGGTCTGGTTTTCTGGCATTGACGGCAGCCGCGCTGCTGCTGGCGACAGGCGCGGCGCAGGCCGCCGATCCCGTGCGCGTGGGTTCGAAAATCGATACGGAAGGTTCGCTGCTGGGCAACGTGATCCTGCAGGTGCTGGAAAAGCACGGCGTGAAAACGGTGAACAAAATCCAGCTCGGCACCACCCAGGTGGTGCGCGGCGCCATCACCGCTGGCGAACTGGACATCTATCCCGAATATACCGGCAACGGCGCTTTCTTCTTCAACGACGAAAAAGACGCCGCCTGGAAAAATGCGCGTCAGGGCTATGAGAAAGTGAAAAAGCTCGACGCCGACAAAAACCAGCTGGTGTGGCTGACGCCTGCGCCAGCGAACAACACCTGGACCATCGCGGTGCGCCAGGATGTCGCCCAGCAGAACAAGCTCAGCTCGCTTGACGATCTCAGCAGCTACCTGAAAAAAGGCGGCACCTTCAAGCTGGCGGCCTCGGCGGAATTTATCGAGCGCGGCGACGCCCTGCCAGCCTTTGAAAAAGCCTATGGCTTTAAGCTGACGCAGAGCCAGCTGCTCTCGCTGGCGGGCGGCGATACGGCGGTAACCATCAAGGCGGCGGCGCAGCAGACCTCCGGCGTCAATGCGGCGATGGCCTACGGCACCGACGGCCCGGTGGCGGCGCTGGGCCTGCAAACCCTGAGCGATCCCAAAGGCGTGCAGCCGATCTATGCGCCGACGCCGGTGATCCGCGCCGCGGTGCTGAAAGCCTATCCCGACATCGAAAGCTGGCTGAAGCCGGTCTTCAGCAAGCTGGATGAGAAAACCCTGCAGCAGCTCAATGCGAAGATTGCTGTCGAAGGCCAGGACGCCAGCAGCGTGGCGAGCGAATGGCTGCAGCAGCAGAAGCTGCTGTAAACCATGGCGCTATCGCGGGATGCGATGCTGGCGGCGCGGCGTCAGCCGGTCGCGCTGCTGCTGATGCTGTTGCTAAGTCTGGCGCTCTACTGGCTGCCGTTTCTCAGCTACGCGCCAAACCGGCTGGTCTCCGGCCAGCCGCTAATGCTAGGCCAGGTCAGCGACGCCGGCTGGCTGGCGCTGCCGCTGGCGGCGCTCTGGCTGCTGCTGTGGGCGCGCCCGACGCGTGCGGCGCTGGCGCTGATGCTGCTCGCCTGCGACGCGCTGCTGACCGGCATGGTCTGGCTGAGCGGGCACGAGGCGGCGCGGCTGGCGGCGCAGGGCAGCGCGCTGGCGCGCACCAGCTTCGGCGGCGGCCTGTGGCTGGCGTGCGGCGTCACGCTGCTGCTGGGCGCCGAGCTGGCGCGCACGCTGACGCGTAATAATCTCTGGCGACTGCTGCTCAATCTGCAGATCTGGCTGCTGCCGCTGCTGATGCTGTTCAGCGGCGAGCTGAACGCGCTGTCGCTGCTGAAGGAGTACGCCAACCGCCACGCGGTGTTCGACGCGGCGCTGGCGCGCCATCTGACGCTGCTCAGCGGCACGCTGCTGCCTGCGCTGCTCATCGGCCTGCCGCTCGGCATCTTGCTGCACCGGCGTCCGGCGTGGCAGAGCGGCGTTTTCAGCGTGCTGAACGTTATTCAGACCGTGCCGTCGGTGGCGCTGTTCGGCCTGCTGATCGCGCCGCTGGCCGGGCTGGCGAGCGCTTTTCCCTGGCTGAAAAGCTGGGGCGTCAGCGGCATCGGCATGGCGCCGGCGCTGATCGCGCTGACGCTCTATGCGCTGCTGCCGCTGGTGCGCAGCGTGGTGGCCGGGCTGCAGCAGGTGCCGCGCGACGTGCGCGAAAGCGCGCGCGGCATGGGCATGGGCCAGCTGCAGCGCTTTTTCGCCGTCGACGTGCCGCTGGCGCTGCCGGTCTGGCTCGCTGGGCTGCGCGTGGTGGTGGTGCAGACGCTCGGCATGGCGGTGATCGCTGCGCTGATCGGCGCAGGCGGCTTCGGCGCCATAATTTTTCAGGGACTCCTCAGCAGCGCGCTCGATTTGGTGCTGCTGGGGGTGATCCCGGTGATTGCGCTGGCGGTGGTGATTGACGCGCTGTTCCGCCTGCTGATTTCCCTGCTGGAGAGAACCCATGATTCACTTTAACGGCGTCAGTAAGCACTTCGCTGGCAAAGCGGCGGTGAAGGATTTGTCGCTGCAGATCGGCGAGGGCGAGTTTAGCGTGCTGCTTGGCACCTCGGGCTCCGGCAAATCGACCACGCTGAAGATGATCAATCGCCTGGTGGAGTTCGACGAGGGCGAGATCCTGTTCGCGGGGGAGTCGATCCGACGCCTTGACGAGCGCGATTTGCGCCGGCGCATGGGCTACGCCATTCAGTCCATCGGTCTGTTTCCCCACTGGACGGTGGAAAAAAATATCGCCACCGTGCCTGAACTGCTCGGCTGGCCCAAAGCCCGCATCCGCGCGCGAGTTGAGGAGCTGCTGGCGCTGCTTAGTCTGGATGCGCATCTGGCGCGGCGTCTGCCGCATCAGCTCTCCGGCGGCCAGCAGCAGCGCGTCGGCGTGGCGCGGGCGCTGGCGGCGGATCCTGAAGTGCTGCTGATGGATGAACCCTTCGGCGCGCTCGATCCGGTCACGCGCGGCGCGCTGCAGCAGGAGATGCTGCGCATTCACCGCCTCTCGGGCCGCACCATCGTGCTGGTTACGCATGACATCGACGAGGCGCTGACGCTGGCGGATAACATCGTGCTGATGGATCAGGGGGAAATTGTGCAGCAGGGCAAGCCCGCCGCGCTGCTGACGCAGCCGAAAAACGACTTTGTGCAGGACTTCTTCGGCAGAAGCGAGCTGGGCGTGCGTCTGCTGTCGCTGGGACAGGTCGGCAACGCGGCGCGGCGCGGCGAGTGGCTGGAAGGCGAGCCGCTGGCGGCCGCGCAGTCGCTGCGCGAAGCGCTGTCGCAGTTTATCGCCCGGCGCGCCGATAAGCTGCCGGTGGTGGATGAACGCCAGCAGCCGCTGGGCGTGCTCTACTTCAGCGATCTGCTGACGCTGCGCGAGGGTCAATGATGCGCTGGCTGAAGGATCCGCTGCTGTGGCTGATTATCCTGTTTGTAGCGCTGCTGCTCGGCCTGCCCTACAGCGGACCGCTTTTCGCCTGGTGGTTCCCCGAGCAGGCGCGTCCGCTCTACCAGCAGGAGAGCTTTCTCCAGCTGGCGCTGGCGCATCTTTTTCTGGTGGTGACCGCCAGCGCGCTGGCGCTGCTGGTCGGCGTCGGCGGCGGGGTGCTGGTTACCCGGCGCGCGGGACGGCGCTTTCGGCCACTGGTAGAAACCATCGTGGCGGCCGGACAGACCGTTCCGCCGGTCGCAGTGCTGGCGATCGCCGTGCCGGTGATGGGGTTCGGCGCCTGGCCGGCGGTGGTGGCGCTGCTGCTTTACGGCCTGCTGCCGATTTTACAGGGCACGCTGGCCGGACTCGATAGCGTGCCCGCCAGCAGTCGGGAAATCGCCGACGGCGTCGGCATGAGCGCATGGCAGCGTTTGTGGCAGGTAGAGCTGGCGCTGGCTGCGCCGGTAATACTGGCGGGCGTGCGCACTTCGGTGATCGTTAACATCGGCACGGCGGCCATCGCCTCGACCGTGGGCGCGGAGAGTCTTGGTTCGCCGGTCATCATCGGCCTGAGCGGCTTTAACACCGCCTATGTGATTCAGGGCGCGCTGCTGGTGGCGCTGCTGGCGATTGTCAGCGATCGCCTGTTTGAGCGCCTGCAGCGCTGGCTTAGCGTGAGTGGAGAATAAGGGTGTAGCCGACCAGCATCAGCCCGCCGGTGCCGCCGACGGCCATAATGAAAAACAGCGTTGCGAAGAAGATTTTTTGCCAGTTCATGCGGAAACCTGAGTAGAGCCCGAAAGCCGGGGATAATAACGCGGGCAGGGCGAGGCGAAAAGGGCCCTGCGTGCGTTTTACTGAAAGCGCGTCTCGTGGGCGCGAATGGTATATCCCTGCTCTTGCCAGTGCGTCAGCTGTTCCTGCTGGCGACGCGTAAGCTTTTTGCCGGTCCAGACAAAAATAGTCTGACCGGGAAAAAGCTCGGGGCGCGGCAGGTCAAGCGGCTCCGCCAGCACGTCAAGCCGCCAGCCCTCCTGCGAGAGCCGCCAGGCTTCCAGCCAGATGCGGGTGCGGTCTTCTACCGCCCAGCCGAGGATCAGCGCGTCTTTACCCGCTTTTTTACGACTGGCGGCCAGACAGAAGGCGACGTAATCTATCAGCGCGCCGTCCAGCAGGCTGCTCATCACGCGTGCGGTATTCTGATCCAGACCGAGTTTCTGCCGAACCGGCATAATGACGTGATCGATAAGCGGATCAACTGGATTTTCACGCCCCAGCGCGGCGATTTTTGCGCGCAGCTTCGACGGTTTGACGTGACGCAGCACGCTCATCAGCTCTTCCTGGAGGTTCACCCAGCCGTCGTGCACGTTCACGCTTTCGCCTTCGAGCAGCGCTTTGACTTTGCCCACCGGCACGCCGCTTTCGATCCAGCGTTTAATTTCTTCGATGCGCTGCACATCCTCGTCATCAAACTGACGATGTCCACCCTCCGATCGCTGCGGCTTTAATAAGCCATAACGTCGTTGCCACGCACGCAGCGTGACTGGGTTTATTCCACAGCGTTCGGCGACGTCACCGATACTGTAAAAGGCCATAACTTCCCCAAACTTCCTGACTGCGATCCAATAACCTTAACCAACCCGATCAACTTGTACAAATGTTTTTTAAGTGTACAAGTTGACCGTGGCGCAAGTTTCACGCTTAATCTCACATATGAGATATTTTTTCCAAATATGAGACGAGAATAGTGCTGACTGAAGAGACTGAACAACGCCTTGCGGCTCGCCTGGCAGAACTCCGCGTTCAGCGCGGCTGGTCGCTGGATGAGCTTGCCACAGCGACCGGCATCAGCCGGGCGTCATTGTCGCGTATCGAGCGCGGCGAAACCAGCCCGACGGCTGCCTTATTGAATCGCCTGTGCGTCGCTTATGGTCTTACCATGTCGCGGCTGTTAAGTGAAGTGGAAGAGGCGGTTAATCTGCTGCTGACGCCGGAACAGCAGCCGGTATGGCGCGATGACGCCAGCGGCTTCGTGCGCCGCAACGTCTCGCCGCCAGCCGCCCACTTTCGCGCAGAGCTGGTGGAAGGGCAGCTGCGGCCGGGCGCGCGCATCGATTACGATGCGCCGCCTGTTCAGGGGCTGGAGCAGCATATCTGGCTGCAGCAGGGCGGCCTGACCATCACCATGGACGGGCAGAGCTGGACCTTACAGAGCGGCGACTGCCTGCGTTTTCATCTGACCGGCCGCTCGGCGTTCGAGGCGCATCTTACCGACGGCGCGCGCTATGTGCTGGTGGTGTGCAAACCATGACGACGTATGAATGGATTGACGCAGATCGGGCGCGCATCGAGCAGGGCTTTCTCAGCGATTTGCTGCAGGCGTGCGTGGCGGACGGCGCCAGTATCGGCTTTACCGATCCGCAGGACCGCGCGACGATAGCGCGTTTCTGGCAGCAACGCGCAGCCAGCCTCGCCGAGGGGGAGAACGAACTCATCGTTGCGCGCCAGCACGAGCGAGTGGTCGGCACGCTAACCCTGAGCGCCGCCGTGATGCCCAACGGCCGCCATCGCGCGGAGATCAACAAGCTGCTGGTGCATCCCGCCGCCCGCCGTCAGGGCATCGCGCGCCAGCTGATGCAGCTGGCCGAGCAGCGTGCGCAGGCGCTGGGCAAAACGCTGCTGGTGCTGGACACCCGCAGCGGCGACGTCGCCACGCAGCTCTATCTTTCGCTCGGCTGGCAGATCGCCGGCGCGATTCCAGGCTACGCCGAATCGATCGCGGGCGAGCTAGAGGCGACGACGGTGATGTTTAAGCTGCTGAAGCCCCTGCCATGATCCAGGTTATGCGTGAAGATGCGGATCATCCCGACGCTCGCTGGCTGCTGGATCAGCTTTCCGACACCTTGACGCAGTTAACCGGCAGCAGCGGCCGCATCCGTTTTGATGCGGCGGAAATGGCGATGCCGGGACGCTGCTTCGCCGTGGCCCGGAATGCGCAGCGGCAGCCTGTCGGATGCGGCGCCTTTCGCCCGTTGCAGCCCGACGTGGCTGAGCTTAAACGCATGTTTGCCTTGCCCGGAAGCCAGGGCGCTGGCGCGGCGCTGCTGCACTTCCTTGAGCAACAGGCGCGGCTGGAGGGATATCGGGAGCTGTGGCTGGAGACGCGGCGCGTCAATGCGCGCGCGCTGGCTTTTTACGCACGCCATGGCTTTCAGCCCATTGCCGCGTTCGGACCTTATGCCGCGATGCCGCAGGCGCAATGTCTGGGCAAGCGGCTGGATGGTCAGGGCAGCGCATAGCTGACCGGCGTCACCGCCCGCGGGTCAATCTGCCGGCTTAGCGCGCGAACGGCGCTCTTCAGCGGGCAGAGGGTTCCCACCGGCGTCACGCGGCACCCCGCCTGCCGCCACTCTTCGCGCAGCAGCGGATGCGCGGCGTCGATCGGCTGCAGACGGCGCAGGTCATCCAGGCTTTGTGCCTGAAAATAGACGCGCAGGAAGCGCTGGCCGCTGGCGTTGTCGCGCCAGCGCTCGAAAACCAGGCTGCCGCCGGGCGGGATATTGCCGCGCGCGTAGCCGGGCAGCGTCCAGCTAAAGCCCATCAGAGTGCGCACCATCGCGATATTGGTGTCGTGCGCCACCAGCAGCAGCCAGCGCGCATTTGGCGCGGCATTGTGGCTTTCCGCTGCCTCCAGCATAGCGTTGAGCAGAATCGATCCGCGCCTTTGCGCGCTGTAGAGCACGTCGTTGCTGAGGTCGTAGTTCGCCGTCAGCAGCGGCAGAATGGCGGTGATCTGCGCGGAGCGGGTGATATGGCCCCAGGCGATCTGGCTGAGCGGCAGGTTTTCGCTCCAGGCGAGGCGCAGCGTCTCCGCCATGCTCGCCATCACGCTCAGGCCGGCGATATAGGCGTGGCCGCTTTTGCTCTGGCGGATCTGCCAGGGCTGATCGAACAGCGCGCAGTGGGCGTCGGAGAGACATACCGCCTGCTTCAGCGCCTTGACGGCGGGCTGCAGCGCCCGCTGGCGCGCGGCCAGATCGCCCGCCTTCGCCTCGACCGCCGCCCGCTGCTGAGCGGGATCGGTCGCCGTCGCGGCGAAGGCGTCGGTCTGGAACAGCGGATCGGCTTCGCCCATAACGTGATGCACCGGCACGCCGCAGCCGGGAAAGGCACCGTCCACCAGCGCTTCGGCGGTGGCGCGGGTGCGCTGCAGCGGGCTGGCGCGCACGTATATATCCTGCGGCTGCGGGCAGCCGCCCGTCAGCAGGCCGAGCTGGCGATAATGTTCGCCCTCCCAGCGCCCTTTATTGACCACCGCCGCGTAGCCGTGGCCGGTCAGCTCGCCGTCGCGCGTGCTCCATACTGGCCAGGGGCGCTGGGTGGCGGCCTCAATCTCTTTACGGTTGCCCGGCGTGGGCGGACGCACGCCGTGGCGGCTCAGCTCCACCACCTGCTCCAGCTGATATGTCGGCGACTGTGCGGCGGCCTGCGTCGACCAGAGCAGCAGGGCGCAGAGAGCGGCAAAGGCGCGGCGGGGGAAAATCATCTCTTCTTCCTCAGGAGAACGGCGGTGATGTGACACCATAGCGCTGAAGCCCGGCCGCTGGCTACGGCAAGATTTTTCCGCTGTGCAATTCCTCGAGGCGGCGCGAAAAAATGCGCCCCGAAGCTGACGCTGGCGGATTACTGTGTAAAAATACAGGCCATTTTCACCCGGCGGTAAACGACTATGGCCCTGACAGCAGCAATAAAAAGCCAGATAGCGCAGTGGTATAAGGCGCTACAGCAGCAGGTGCCGGACTTTATTCCCCGCGCGCCGCAGCGCCAGATGATCGCTGAAGTGGCGAAGTGTCTGGCGGGCGACGACGCGCGCCATCTGGCGATTGAAGCGCCGACCGGCGTCGGCAAAACCCTCTCTTACCTGATCCCCGGCATCGCGGCGAGCCGCGCCGAAGAGAAGACCCTGATCGTCAGCACCGCCAACGTGGCGCTGCAGGATCAAATCTTTACCAAAGATCTGCCGCTGCTGAAAAAGATCATTCCCGATCTTACCTTTACCGCCGCCTTCGGGCGCGGGCGCTACGTCTGTCCGCGCAATCTGGCGGCGTTGGCCGCCAGCGACGATCAGCAGGGCGATCTGCTGCTCTACCTCGACGACGAGGCGGTAAGCAGCACTCAGGAGGAGCAGACGCAGTGCGGCCGACTGGAGAAGTCGCTCGGCAGCTACGCGTGGGACGGACTGCGCGATCACAGCGAAGAGAATATCAGCGACAGCCTGTGGCAGCGCCTCTCGACCGACAAGGCGAGCTGCCTCGGCGCGCACTGCCGCTGGTATCGCGAATGCCCCTTTTTCGTCGCCCGCCGTGAAATCGAGCAGGTGGATGTGGTGGTGGCTAACCATGCGCTGGTGATGGCGGCGATGGAGAACGAGTCGGTGCTGCCGCCGCCGAAGCACCTGATGCTGGTGCTGGACGAAGGACACCATCTGCCGGAGGTGGCGCGCGACGCGCTGGAGATGAGCGCCGACATCACGCCCAGCTGGAGCAGCCTGCAGCTCGATCTCTTCGTGCGGCTGGTAGAGGGCATTATGACGCAGATGCGCCCGAAATCGCCGCCGCCGCTCAGCAATCCGGAGCGTCTCAAGGCGCACTGCGAGGAGCTGCGCGAGCTGCTGACGACGCTGAGCCAGGCGCTCAATCCGCTGCTGCCCGCCGACAACCAGCCGGGCGAGTTTCGCTTTGTGCTCGGCGAGCTGCCTGAAGAGCTGCTGGCCCTCTGCGCGCGCCTGTTCAAGCTGAGCGACGCGCTGCGCGGGCTGGCGGAAGGGCTGATCAACGCCCTCAGCGAGCAGACCGGCAGCGTCGATCTGATGCGTTTGCACCGCAATCTGCTGCAGCTTAACCGCCAGTTCGGCTGGTTCGAATCGGTCAGCAAGCTGTGGCGGCTGGCGGCGATGCCGAAAGCGTCGGGCGCGCCGGTGTCGAAGTGGATCACGCGCGAGCTGCGCGACGGCCAGGCGCATCTGCTGTTTCACTGCGCTGGCATTCGCGTCAGCGATCAGCTGGAGAAGCTGCTGTGGCGCAAAATCCCTCATGTGGTAATGACTTCCGCCACGCTGCGCTCGCTCAACAGCTTCGGCCGCCTGCAGGAGATGTCGGGCCTGAGCGAGAAGGCCGGCGACCGATTTGTGGCGCTCGATTCGCCGTTTAATCACGTCGAGCAGGGCAAGCTGGTGATCCCGCAGATGCGCTACGAGCCGCTGCTGGCTAACGAAGCGGAGCATATCGCCGAAATGGCGGCCTTTTTCCGGCAGCAGATGAAAGAGGAGAAGCACAAAGGAGTGCTGGTGCTGTTCGCCAGCGGCCGCGCGATGCAGCAGTTCGTCGCACAATTGCCGGAGCTGCGTCTGACCATGCTGGTGCAGGGCGATCAGCCGCGCTCGCGCCTGGTGGAGCTGCACCGTAAACGGGTGGCGAAGGGCGACACCAGCATTCTGGTGGGTCTACAGTCTTTCGCCGAAGGGCTGGATTTAAAAGGCGAGCTGCTGAGCCAGGTGCATATTCATAAAATCGCTTTTCCGCCGGTGGACAGTCCGGTAATTTTGACCGAAGGCGAATGGCTCAAGAGCCTGAATCGCTACCCGTTTGAGGTGCAGAGCCTGCCGAGCGCCTCCTTTACGCTGATCCAGCAGGTTGGCCGCCTGATCCGTAGTCATCAGTGCTACGGCGAAATCGTCATCTATGACCGTCGTCTGCTGAGCAAAACTTATGGCAGCCGCCTGCTGGCCGCGCTGCCGGTCTTTCCTATCGAGCAGCCGGAGGCGCCCGCCGCGCTGAAGGTGAAACGCGCGCCCACGCTGGCGGGTAACAAACGGCGCCCCACCCGGCGGCCGGCGGCGAAGCGTTAACCACTGACTAACTTTTGGCCGCCGCCTGGCGCGGCCCCTGACCGGAAGCGAAGAATGGAACTGAACAAAGTGATTAAAGAGATCGGACGCGGCAAAAATCACGCGCGCGATCTCGACCTCGCCACCGCGCAGGCGCTTTATACGGCGATGCTGGCGGGTGAAGTGCCGGAGCTGGAGCTGGGCGGCATTCTCATCGCGCTGCGCATCAAGGGCGAAGGCGAAGAGGAGATGCGCGGTTTCTATCAGGCGATGCAGGCGCGCATGATGTCGCTACAGGCGCCCGCGCAGCATCCGCAGCCGATAGTTATCCCCAGCTACAATGGCGCGCGGCGTCAGGGCAACCTGACGCCGCTGCTGGCGCTGTTGCTGAATCGCCTGGGCTTTCCGGTGCTGGTGCACGGCGTCAGCGACGATCCGACGCGCATCACCAGCGAGGCGGTGTTCGCCGCGCTCGGCATTGCGGCGGTGACTACGCAGCAGCAGGCGCAGGCGGCGCTGGACCAGGGCGGCCTCGCCTTTATCACCATCGATCATCTCTGCCCGCCGATGGCGAAGCAGCTTTCGCTGCGCTGGCGGATGGGGGTGCGCAGCAGCGCCCATACGCTGGTGAAGCTGGCGACGCCGTTCGGCGAACGCGCCGCGCTGCGTCTCTCCAGCGTATCGCATCCGGAATATGTGCCGCGCGTGGCGAAATTCTTTAGCGATATCGACGCGCCCGCCATTCTGCTGAACGGCACGGAAGGGGAAGTCTACGCCAGTCCGCTGCGCTGTCCGGCAATCAGCTTTATTCCCGGCGCGGGACGCGAAGCGGAAGTCTGGGTTGAGCGTCAGCCGGAAGCGGCGCCGGAGCTGCCGGCGGATAAATCGGCCGAGGCGACCGCGCGCTGGACGGAAAGGGTGCTGAAGGGCGAGATCCCGGTGCCGCAGGCGCTGCGTCTGCAAATCGCCTGCTGCCTGTGCGCCAGCGGAGAAAGCGCGTCGCTGGAGGCGGGGCTGGCGCGCCTTAGCGACGCCGGGTTTTAAGTTAGCCTTGCGGCAGCGCCTGTTCGACCAGGCGCTGCCAGAACGTCACGCCCAGTGGGATTAGCGCGTCGTTAAAGTCATATTCGGCATTGTGCAGCGGTGCAGAAGGCGTCGCGCCATCGGCGCCCAGCCAGAAATAGGCGCCGGGACAGACATCAAGCATGCAGGCGAAATCTTCCGACGCCATAGAGGGATTCACCTGCCAGTGGACCTGCTCTTCGCCCAGCATCTGCTGCGCCGCCATGCGTACCTGCTCAGCGGGTTCGGCGTGGTTGGCGGTGACCGGATAGCCGGGAAACCAGTGCACAGCGCCGCTGACGCCGAACGGGCGCGGCAGAGTAGTGACAAATTCTTCGATCAGACCGCGTACCTTGTTGCGTACGTCGGTCTGCAAACATCGCACCGTACCGCGCAGCACCAGCGTTTCCGGAATGACGTTAATCGCTTCGCCGCCGTGGATCTGCGTGACGCTGACCACCGCCGAGGCGAGCGGCGAGAGGCGGCGCGAGGGAATGGTTTGCAGCGCCAGAATCAGTTCGGCGGCCACCACCATCGGATCGGCGCCGCTTTCCGGCATTGCCGCGTGGCAGCTCTTGCCGGTCAGGGTTATTTCAAACGAGTCGAGCGACGCCATCATCGCGCCGGGATTGACCGCCAGCGATCCCACCGGCATGCCCGGCCAGTTATGCAGCGCATAGATCGCATCCATAGGGAAGCGCTGAAACAGACCCTCTTCCACCATTTTGCGCGCGCCGCCCAGATTCTCCTCGGCGGGCTGAAAGATAAAGTGCACCGTGCCGCGAAAGCGACGCGTGGCCGCCAGCTGCAGCGCCGCCGCCAGCAGTATCGAGGTATGGCCGTCGTGGCCGCAGGCGTGCATCACGCCCTGACGCGCAGAGCGCCATTGCGGGCTGCCTTTTTCGGTGATGGGCAGGGCGTCCATATCGGCGCGCAGTCCGATAACCGGGCCGTCGCCGTTGCGCAGCGTGCCGACCACGCCGGTGCCTGCCAGCCCGCGATGCACCTGTAGCCCCGCCATTTCCAGCTCCTGCGCGACCAGATCGCTGGTTTTATGCTCCTGATAACCGAGTTCCGGTTCGCGGTGCAGCTGATGACGCCAGTGTTGGGCTTTGTCGAGCAGGGCAGGGGATAGGGTCATGCGGAATCGCGCTCCTGTAGTGATGAGTCTCCACTTTAGTGGCAAGGCGCAGGCGCGTCTATCTTCCGGAGTGGGAATTTGGCTATAGGTCAGAACCAAAGGGAATAAGGGGCAGCGGACCGGCTGGGGCGGTGCGGGGTAGCGGCCCCGCTTGCCTTTTGCGCGCGGCGCGTGCGGCGCTGAAGCGATGAGGTTAGCTCGTGCTAAGGCGCGCAGCAGGCCCGGCAGCCTGTTGCGCAGGTGACGCTGTGCGTGTTTCGTTCGCCTGACAGCGAGGGAGTTTCATTTCGCCCGCAGCGGGCGACCGAGCAGGGCCGGTAGGTGACGGCCCTGCACCCGCGCCCCGGGCCAGCTCACCCGCCCGCTGCGCGGGTCCCTTCGCTTCGTCAGGATTTCTGACGGACCGCGCAGGACAGGCCGTCCTGGCCTGGCCCGCGCTTTCGGCGACGT
>Ga0209370_1000157_pt1 | contig 135868 bp, 120 predicted proteins | sample AgamicAtPrz_FD_187164 | JGI IMG/M metagenome (GOLD analysis project Ga0209370, IMG submission 187164) | Agave microbial communities from Guanajuato, Mexico - At.P.rz (SPAdes) (version 2) | ecosystem: Host-associated > Plants > Phyllosphere > Phylloplane/Leaf | place: Guanajuato, Mexico...
TGCACCGCTGCCCGCGGCAGCACCAGCAGCGGCAGCCGGGCCAGGTTCATGAACAGCGCCGCGCTGGCGCCGCCGCGACCGAAGACGATGCTCGGGCGCAGCACGGTGGCGTCGAGGCGGCCGTCGGCGCGCAGGCGCAGCAGGGCCTCGTCGGCGGCGCGCTTGGTGGTGGCGTAGCGGGTCGGGCTGTGCGCCACGCCATTGGCCGAAACCTGGAGGACGCGTGCCACGCCGGCCCGGGCGCAGGCCTCGAAGAGCGCGGCGGGCGCCTCGTGGTGGATGGCCTCGAGCCGGCGGCGCGGCGTGTCGCGCAGCAGGCCGACCGCATTCACGACGGCATCGAAGCCGGTCACGCGCGGCAGCCAGACCTCGGGGCTGAGGTCGCGCTGGAAGTCCTGCGTGCGGGAGTCGCCGGCGGTGACCGACAGGCCGGCCTCGCGCAGCGCGCGCACGACGCGCCGGCCGACGAAGCCGCTGGCGCCGCAGACCAGGACGGAGCGGATCGGAGTGGCGCTCATGATGCGACTCCGGCGGGGCGGTCCGCCGAGGCCGGCGCGGCCGACATTGCCGGCGCGGCCGAGGCCCCGTGCGCCGGGCCGTCCAGCCCCGTCGAAGCCGCCTGTTCGGACGCGATCGAGCACGCACCGGCATGACAGGCCGAGGCGCCGGCGCGGCGCTCAGCGGCACGGCGCAGCGCGGTCTCGAGCACCAGCCGCGCGAGCGGCTTCGGTACCAGGTAGCGATGACGCGCGACCAGCGGGTAGGCGTGGTCGAACAGCCAGCGCAGGCCCGGCAGTTCGGTGAAGCGGACCAGCCCGTCGAGCTGGACGCCGCGATAGGCCAGGCGCAGCACTTCCGAGCCCGTCGACAGGCGCCCGTCGGCCCGCACGCCGTGGAGGGTGCCCATCAGCGCCGGCATGTCGGTGCCGGCCGGGAAGGCCGCGAAGCCCGGCTCGGAGATGTCCACGAAGCGGAGCAGCCTCGCCGTGTTGCGCAGCATCAGGTTGCGCATCTCGCCGTTGCAGATCGGGCAGGCGCCGTCGAAGTAGAGCGTCAGCGGATAGGCGCCGGGGTCGCGCTGGGTGGCGTGCCGGCCGGATTCGGGGGTGAAGCGCATCACATCCTCCTTCGTTGCTCGATATTTCAGTAAAGACAGAAATTCATCGTCAAAAAAAGGGGCGGATCAGGATCCGTCCCCGCGCACGAAGCGCTGCACGCTGGCGCCGAGCTTGAGCACCTTCTCCAGCGTCGACGGCGACAGCCGCATCATTTCCTCCGACCAGGCGCCCAGCGTCTGCATCAGGCGCAGGCACTCGCGCACGCGGTCCTGGGCGTCGGGCGACTCGTCCTGGAAGCCGTCCTCGGCGACCAGCTCCGACAGCATGCGCACGGTCGGATCGAACTCCCGATGCTTGCGCTCCCGCACGATGGTGCGCAGCAGTTCCCACACGTCGGCGGTCGTCTCGAAGTAGTCACGCCGGTCGCCCAGCACATGGGTGACGCGGATCAGGTTCCAGCTCTGCAGTTCCTTGAGGCTGGTGCTGACGTTGGAGCGCGCCACCGACAGCGTCTCGGCCAGTTCCTCCGCATTGAGCGGGCGGCCGTGGAAGTAGAGCAGGGCGTGGATCTGGGCGACGGTGCGGTTCACGCCCCAGGCGCTGCCCATCTCGCCCCAGTGCAGGACGAAGCGGCGGGCGGTGTTGCTGAGTTCCATGGTCGCGACTGTAGCCAGACAGAAATTTCTGTCAACACAGAAATCAATGCGACGAGCTCAGGCTGCCGACCCGTCCCATCCAGGCCTTCGCCGGGCCGGCCAGCCAGGCGCGGGCGGTTTCGGAGCGCTTCACCTCCTGGTCGAGGAAGGCGACGCTCACCTGCTGCGCGGCGATCAGGCCCAGCTGCTGCGCGTGGCGTTGGCGGTAGTCCGGGATCGGCGGCACCGGCGCCATCCGCACCGGCGCGTCCTGTCCGCGCTGTCCGCGACCCGCGCCCCGGCGGCCCTGCGGTTGCGACTGCGCCTGGTCCTCCGCCGCCTGGATCCGCTTGCGCTCGCGCTCGGCGTCTTCCGGCCGCGGCTCGTTGCCGCCGAACGCGGCATGGCGGACCTCGTTGGCGCTCAGCAGCCAGCCGCGGCCCGGCGGCATCGCGGCGAAGGGGGCCTGGCGCCAGGCCAGGTCGCGCACCAACTGCAGCACGTCGCTGTCGTCCGGGCCGGTCAGGCCGAGCACCGGTACGGCGACGTCCCGGTAGCGCGCCGGATCCGGCGTCGCGAACAACTGCGGGCTGATCACGATCGCGGCGACCGGCCGGACGGTCTTGAGCGCGAGCAGCGCGCCATCCGTCTGGCGCTCGCCGGCCAGCGCCAGCGCCAACTGGGCGCCGAGTTCGTAGCCCGCGACCGCGGTGCGCGACCAGTCCAGCGCACGCCACGGCGTCTCGCCCTGGCGGCCGAGCCGCTGGGCCTCGGCGAGCAGCTCGTCGAGCCGCGCCAGGCGCCGCCGCATCTGTGCGTCGGCGTAATGCCGGCGGCCCAGCTCGGTGAACTCGGCCGAGCGGGCCAGGTCGGACGACCACGCCATCGCGTCGTCGTCCAGCGGCTGCAGCGACAGCACCGCGTAGCCGGCGGCGGCCCAGGCGCGGCGCCAGACCAGGCCGGCGTTTTCGGACTCACCCAGGCCCGGCAGGTACAGCACGACGGGGCGCGGTGAAGCGCCGTCGGCGGCACCGGCCGGCAGCGTCAGGCTCAGGCGCACGTCATCGCCCCGCAGCCGCCAGGCGAGCGACTGCACCGTGACCGCCTCGCCGGACGACGCATAACCGCGCGCGGCGAACTCGCGCTGTTGCTGCTGCTCCTCGAGTCGCGCCTTCGGCGGTCCGCCGCCGCAGCCGCTGAGCAGCAGCGCAGCGGCGAGCAGGGCGCCAGCGGTCCGGGCGAAGGCGCCAGCGCGCGGGCGCAGGCCAGGTGCTGGCGACGGGACGGGACGGTCGAGGGTCGGGTCGATCATGGGCGGCGACGCTAAGCGGGCGATGTAAAGCCGGGATTGCTGGCCGGGAAGGGCGCGCTGGGCGCCGTGGTGCGTTGTGTTGCGGCAAGCGTCCCCGATGGGCCACTTGCCACGCCCGGCCCGGGCGCTCAATGCGCGGGCGTGGCCAGCGGCGCGAGGTTCTCGGGCAGCTCGGCATTGAAGCGCCGCAGCACATGCCGGCTCATGCCCTTGGCCAGTTCCTCCTCGCCGTAGAACACCGTGCCCAGCTGCTCCTTGCGCAGCAGCGCGGACTCCTCCTCGCCATGGGTGCGCAGCACGATCTCGATGCCCGGGTTCAGCTGCCGGGCCGTGTCGGCCATCTGCCGGGCTCTCATCGAGTCCGGAATCGCCACCACCAGCATCGCCGCGTTGGCGATGTGGGCCTGGACCAGCACCATCGGGTCGCTGGCATCGCCGCTGACTGCCGCCAGGCCGCGCTTGCGCAGCGCTTCCACGGTCTCGCGGCTCTGGTCGGCGACGACAAAGGGGATGTCGCGCTCGGCCAGCGCGTCGGCGATGCGCCGGCCCACGCGTCCGAAGCCCACCAGCACGACCTGGCCTTCCAGGTACTGGCGTTCGGTGGTCTGGGGCAGCTCGGCATAGGGATCGTCCCGGGCCTCGAGCTTGCGCGCGAAGGCCGAGCGGCTCAGCACCCAGCGCTGCAGCGGCTGGATCATCGCGAACATCACCGGGTTCAGCGCGATCGACACCAGCGCCGCCGCCAGCACCAGGTTCATGCCGTCCTTGGGCAGCAGGCCCAGCTGCAGGCCCAGGCCCGCGAGGATGAAGCTGAACTCGCCGATCTGCGCCAGGCTGGCCGACACCGTCATCGCCGTGTTCAGCGGGTAGCGGAAGAGCAGCACGATGGCTGTCGCCGCGATCGCCTTGCCCAGCATCACGATCGCCACCACGCCCAGCAGGTGCAGCGGCTGGTCCACCAGCGTCATCGGGTCGAACAGCATGCCCACCGAGACGAAGAACAGCACCGAGAACGAATCCCGCAGCGGCAGCGACTCCTGCGCGGCGCGGTGGCTGTACTCGGACTCGCGCATCACCATGCCGGCGAAGAACGCGCCCAGCGCGAAGGACACGTGGAACAGCACGCCGGCGCCGTAGGCGATGCCGATCGCCACCGCGATGACCATCAGCGTGAACAGCTCCCGCGAGCCGGTGCGCGCCACCTGCCACAGCAGCCAGGGCAGCACGCGCCGGCCCACCACCAGCATCAGCACGACGAAGGCCGCCATCTGCGCCAGTGTCTCGGCGATCGTGCGCCACAGGGGCACGTCGGCGCTGCCGGGCTGGGTCGCGCCGCCCAGCACCGGCGCCAGCGGCGGCAGCAGCACCAGGATCAGCACCGTCGCCAGGTCCTCCACCACCAGCCAGCCCACCGCGATGCGGCCGTTGACCGACTCCAGCGTGCCGCGCGCCTCCAGCGCCTTGAGCAGCACCACGGTGCTGGCGCAGGACAGCGACAGCCCGAACACCAGCGCCGCGCCAGGGCTCCAGCCCCACCACATCGCCAGGCCCAGGCCCAGCAGCGTGGCCGCGCCCATCTGCACGACCGCGCCCGGCAGCGCGATGCGCTTGACCGCCATCAGGTCCTTGAGCGAGAAGTGCAGCCCGACGCCGAACATCAGCAGCATCACGCCGATCTCCGACAGCTGCGCGGCGATGCCCACGTCGGCGACGAAGCCTGGCGTGGCCGGCCCGATCGCGATGCCGGCGAGCAGGTAGCCCACCAGCGCCGGCAGCCGCAGCCGCTCGGCGATGAATCCGAGGATCAGCGCCAGGCCGAAGCCTGCCGCCAGCGTGGAGATGAGGGAGACGTTGTGTTCCATCAGCGCGCCGCTCCCGGACCGGCGACGGCGGCGAAGGCCTCGCGGTGGCGGGGACCCTGCGCGAAGGCGCCCAGGGCGGCGGCGATGCGGCGCTCCGCGTCCGCCACGTCGGGCAGGGCGGGGCCGTAGATCTCCATCCAGGTCTGGAAGACCGGATCGTTGTCATGGCGCTGGAGCAGCCGCACCGGCTGACCGTCGCGCGCCTGCTCGAAGGCGGCCAGGGCGGCCGCCAGGTCGTCCGTGTGGACGCGGTAGTAGACGTAGAGCTCGACCGGCGCGCCGGCCGGGCGATCGGGCGAAGCGGTCCCAGGGGCCGGGGCCCGCGTTGGCGGCGACGAGGTCATTCCGGTTCTCCGATGGCGTAGGGCAGGGGACGGGGCGTGAGCACGGCGCCTTGCGCGCTGCCCAGGTGCAGCGTGCCGGACTCGAGCGCGGCCAGCTTCACCTCGGCCAGCAGCAGCGGGCGGCCTTCCAGGCGGCCGAAGCCGGCGACCATGCCGGCGGGCTGCTCCGGATCGGCGCTGTGGAAGATCTCCTGGCCCGGCGTGGCGTCGGCGTCGCTGCCGTCCATCGCGAACAGGTGGGTGCGTCGCTTGATCGTGCCGCGGTACTGGCTGCGCGCGACGACCTCCTGGCCGGGATAGCAGCCCTTCTGGAAGTTCACGCCGCCCAGCAGCTCGAGGTTGAGCATCTGCGGCACGAACTGTTCCACCGTCGCCTGGCGGATCCAGGCCAGGCCGGCGGTGACGTCCAGCCCCTGCCATTCCTCGGGATCGATCGACGGCAGCGCCGGCGCGGCGGCGTCGGTGGGCTGCAGCAGCAGGAAGCGCGGCGTGAGGCCGTCGTCGGGCAGCCGGGTGGCGAGCGCCTCGCGACCGTCGGCCAGTGCCAGGCGGCCCACCGTCCAGACCCCGGCCGGCGCGGCGGCGCCCAGCCAGTCGCGCGCCTGGGCGCCGGACAGCCCCCAGACCGACCAGGCGGCGCTGTCGTCGCTGAGCTTGCACTTGGCCCGCAGCACGAACATGGACAGCCGCTTGACCGTCGCCGGCAGCACCTCGGCCGGCAGCGCCAGGAGCACCGATTGCTCGTCCGGCTTGACCGCCAGCATCGTGGCCAGCAGCCGGCCTTTGGCCGAGCAGTAACCCGCCAGGCGGGCCTGGACCGGCGTCTGCAGGGCCAGGTCTTGCGTCAGCTGCGTGTGCAGGAACTTGGCGGCTTCCTCGCCCTGGGCGCGGATGACGCCCCAGTCGGCGAGACGGACGGCACCCAGGGCCGAGGACGGCACGGGCGGCGGGGCGTGGTGGAGGTCTTCGATCATGGGGCCGATTATCATCAGCCCCCGCATTTCACGAAGGGCCCCGGGTCTTGTCACGCGCGAAGCACAACCCTCGCCGCGCCGCGAGGAAATCGAAGAAGCAATCGGGCCGGATCGGACGCTGGCTGCTGTCCGTGCTGGTCGCGCTGGCGGTGCTGGCCGCAGGCGCCGGCGGCGCCGTCTGGTGGTGGCTGCAGGCGCCGCTGGCACTGGAGAAGGACAGCCTGGAGCTCTCGATCGAACCCGGCACGCCGCCGCAGCAGGTCGCGCAGGCCTGGGTCGGGGCCGGCGTGCAGACCGATCCGCGGTTCCTCTACGCGTGGTTCCGTTACTCGGGGCAGGCGCGCAAGATCCGCGCCGGCAGCTACGAGGTCCATGCCGGCATCACGCCGCGCGAGCTGCTGGACAAGATGGTCCGCGGCGACCAGGTGCTGGAGCAGCTCCGCCTGATCGAGGGCTGGAACTTCCGCCAGCTGCGCGCCGCGATCGCGGCCGCGCCGGCGCTCAAGCAGACGACCGCCGGCATGACCGACGCCCAGATCATGGCGGCGCTGGGCGCGCCCGGCCAGGCGCCGGAGGGCCGCTTCTTCCCCGACACGTACGCGTACAGCCGTGGCGTCAGCGACCTGACGGTGCTCAAGCGCGCCCATGCGCTGATGCAGAAGCGTCTGGAGAGCGCCTGGTCCGGCCGCTCCGACGGCCTGCCGCTCAAGAGCGCGGACGAGGCGCTGATCCTGGCTTCCATCGTCGAGAAGGAAACCGGCGCCGCGGCGGACCGCGGGCTGGTGGCGGCGGTGTTCATCAACCGGCTCAAGGCCGGCATGCCGCTGCAGACCGATCCGACGGTCATCTACGGGCTGGGCACCGACTTCGACGGCAACCTGCGCCGCATCCACCTGCAGACGGACTCCCCGTTCAACACCTACACCCGCGGCGGGCTGCCGCCGACGCCGATCGCGATGCCGGGCCTGGCGGCGCTGCAGGCGACGCTGCACCCGACTCCGTCCAAGGCGCTGTACTTCGTGTCGCGCGGCGACGGCACCAGCCAGTTCAGCGAGGACCTGGCCGCGCATAATCGCGCGGTCAACAAGTACCAGCGCGGCCGCTGAGCGTCCGCGCTGCGCTTTTTTCCGAGAGAGCATCCACGCGTGAGCGGCCGATTCATCACCTTCGAGGGCATCGACGGGGCGGGCAAGTCCACCCATGTCGAGTCCGTCGCCCAGCGCCTGCGCGAGCGCGGCGCGGACCTGGTCCAGACCCGCGAGCCGGGCGGCACGCCGCTGGCGGAGTCGCTGCGCGACCTGTTCCTGCACCAGGACATGGATGGGCTGACCGAGGCGCTGCTGGTGTTCGCCGCGCGCCGCGACCACGTGCAGCGCGTCATCGCGCCGGCGCTGGCCGCGGGCCGGACGGTGCTCTGCGATCGCTTCACCGACGCCAGCTTCGCCTACCAGGGCGGCGGCCGCGGCATGGACCTGCAGGTGCTGGGCACGCTGGCGCAGTGGGTGCAGCAGGGCCGGGAGCCGGACCTGACCTTCTGGTTCGACGTCGACCCCGCGATCGCGGCCGGGCGCCGCGCCCAGGCGCGTGATGCCGACCGGCTCGAGCAACTGGACCTCGACTTCTTCACCCGCGTGCGCGAGGGCTACCAGCGCCGCGCCGAAGCGGCGCCGGGCCGCATCGTCCGCGTCGATGCCGGCGACACCATCGAGGGCGTCGCGGCCCAGATCCGCGCCGAGCTGGAGCGCCGCGGATGGTGATCGAATCGTCCGTGACCGCCGACGGCGCCGCCGCGCTGGCCGATGGCGGCCAGCTGCCGCTGCCCTGGCTCGCCGCGCCGCTGCATCAGGCGCTGACGCAGGGGCGCAGCCACGCGCTGCTGCTGCAGGGGCCGGCCGGGGTCGGCCAGTTCGACCTGGCGCTGCTGCTGGCCCAGGCCTGGCTCTGCGAGGCGCGCCCCGCGCCGGACCAGCCCGGCTGCGGCCGCTGCGCGAGCTGCCACCTGCTGCGCTCGCGCTCGCATCCGGACTTCCAGGTGCTGCTGCCGGACGCGCTGCGCGAGCCGCTGGGTTTCGGCGCGATGGACGCGGAGGGCGAGGGCGGCGGCTCGGCCAAGGCCGCCAAGACCAAGCCCAGCAAGGAGATCAAGATCGAGGCGGTCCGCCAGATGCTCGCGTTCGCGCAGGTCAGCGCGGCGCGGGGGCGGGCCAAGGTCGTGGTCGTCTACCCGGCGGAGGCGCTGAACACCATCGCGGCCAATGCGCTGCTCAAGACGCTGGAGGAGCCGGCCGGGCTGCTGCGCTTCGTGCTCGCGAGCGCGGCGCCGCAGCAGCTGCTGCCGACCATCCGCAGCCGCTGCCAGCCGCTGCAGATGGCGCTGCCCGCGCGCGAGGCGGCGCTGGCCTGGCTGACGGCCCAGGGCGTCGACCAGCCCGGCGTGCTGCTGGACGCCACCGGCGGCCGGCCGCAGGAGGCGCTGCTGTGGAGCGAGGAGGGCGTCGGCGCCAGGACCTGGCTGGAGTTGCCGCGCCGGATCGCGCGGGGCGAGGCCAGCGCGCTGACCGACTGGCCGGTGCCGCGCGCGATCGCCGCGATGCAGCGCCTGGTGCATGACCTGATGCGCATCGCCCACGGCGCCGGGCCGGCCTACTTCCCGCGCGACGCGCTGCCCAAGCTGCCGGCGGTGCGCGCGGCGCTCGACCAGTGGGCCCGCACGCTGCAGCAGGCGGCGCGGCATGCGGACCATCCGCTCAATGCCGGCCTGCTGATGGAATCGCTGGTGGCCCAGGGGCAACAGGCGATGCGGCCCGCGCGGTAACCGAATCTGACCCGCGGGCGCGGCGAGTAGACTCGGCGCCCATGAGCGAACTCAGCCTGAAACCGATGAGCACCACTCCGCCCGCGTCCGCCCCCGTCCCGGCCCCCGCCGGCGGTGCCCGACCCAGCGTGATCCAGCTGGTGTTCAAGGAGAAGGGCGCCCTCTACGCCGCCTACATCCCGATCTTTTCGGAAGGCGGCGTGTTCGTGCCGACCACGCGCGAATACAAGCTGGGCGAGGACATCTACCTCCTGATGACCCTGCCCGAGGATCCCAACCGTTATCCGGTCGCCGGCAAGGTCGCCTGGCTGACGCCGGCCAACGCGTCGGGCGGTCGTACCCAGGGCGTCGGCGTGCGTTTCCCCGGTGACGAGAAGACCCGGCTGATCAAGCTGAAGATCGAGGAACTGCTGGGCACGGCGATCTCCTCGGCCAAGCCGACGCAGACCATCTGAACGCCGCGATCGCCGGCCGCGCCCAGCGGACGGCGTCCGGCTGACCCCGCGCGGCGCGCTCCGCGCCTCTGCCTGCCAAGGGCATTTCCGCCGGGCGCTGCGCCGCGCGACGATCCGGCCCAGAGTTCCCGCGATGTACATCGATTCCCACTGCCACCTGAGCTTCCCCGAGCTCCAGTCCCAGCTCCCCGACCTGCTGGCCGCCATGGACGCGGCCCGGGTGACCCAGGCCATCTGCATCTGCACGACGATGGAGGAGTTCCCCGAGGTGCACGCCCTGGCCACGGCGCACGCGCCGCTGTTCGCGACGGTCGGCGTCCATCCCGACAGCGACGAGGTCCATGAGCCCAGCGTCGACGAGCTCGTCGCCGGCGCGGCGCAGGCCAAGGTCGTCGCCATCGGCGAGACGGGCCTGGACTACTACCGCCTCAACGGCCGAACCGTCGAGCAGATGGAGTGGCAGCGTGAGCGCTTCCGCAACCACATCCGCGCCGCCAGGCGGACCGGCAAGCCGCTGGTGATCCACACCCGCTCCGCCGCCGAGGACACGCTGCGGCTGATGCGCGAGGAGGATGCGGGCCAGCCCGGCGGCGTCGTGCACTGCTTCACCGAGACCATGGACGTCGCCAGGGCGGCGCTGGACCTGGGCTTCCACATTTCGTTCTCGGGGATCGTGACCTTCAAGAACGCGGCCGATCTGCGCGAGGTCGCGAAGATCGTGCCCGCCGACCGCCTGCTGATCGAGACCGACAGCCCCTACCTGGCGCCGGTGCCGTTCCGCGGCAAGCTCAACCAGCCGGCCTACGTGCCGCATGTGGCCAAGCTGGTGGCCGAGGTCCGCGGCGTGCCGGTCGAGGACCTGGCGGCGCAATGCACGGCCAACACGCGGCGGCTGTTCCGACTGCCGGAGGCGGCCTGAGATGGCGGGGCGATCGAGCGGGCCGCGTGGCGGCCGGTGGTCGGTGCCGGCGACGCTGGCAGCGTTCAAGGCATTCAAGGCATTCAAGGCATTCGCGGCGGTGGGCGGCTTGACGCTGGCCGCGGGGCTGCTCGCGCCGGTGTGGGCGCAGGGGCGTGACGCCCGGGCGCCCGTGGCGGCGGCGTCGGAGGCCGTCGCGCCGCCCGAGCTCCATGTCGCCGCGCGGAACGACCACGCCGCCACCGTCATGAAGCTGCTGCTGGCGGGCACCGATCCCAATGTCCGCGACGCGCAGCGCAACACGGCGCTGCACGTGGCGATCCGGGAGGAGTCCGGCAAGGCGGTCGAGGCGCTGCTCAAGAGCCCCGGCACCGACGTCAACGCCATCAACCAGGCCGGCGAGACGCCGCTGATGCTGGCCGCGATCAAGGGCAACCTGGACATCGCGCGCGAGCTGGTCAAGCGCGGCGCCCTGGTCAACGAGCCGGGGTGGTCCGCGCTGCATTACGCGGCCGCCGGGCCGAACGAGCACCTGGTGCGCTGGCTGGTCGGGCAGGGCGCGGACATCGACGCGCGGTCGCCCAACGGGACGACGCCGCTGATGATGGCGGCCGGTTACGGCGGGCTGAGCGGCGCCGAGATCCTGATCGCCGCCGGCGCGGACGTCACGCTGCGCAACGACCATCAGCTGAGCGCGGCCGACTTCGCCCGTCGCGCCGGACAGGACGAGATGGCCGACAAGCTGGACAAGCTCGCCCGGGCGCGTCCGAAGGCCGCCGTCACGTCGGCGCCGTAGGCGGCGCCCCCCGGCGCCCCCGGCGCGACGCGTCCCCGCGCTTTTCCGAGGCATCCGTCACACGCCGCACGGCGCGGTGAGGCAGCTGCTGGCATTCCCCTAGGAATCCGTCTGACACGCGGTTTGGCGGCCCGCCCACTGTTGGCGGCCCGGGTCGGTCTCTACAGTTCATCCCATGCCGACACGGTGTCGGCGCCGGAGACCGAGATGCTGACCACGACCCAAGACTTCGCCGCCAACCCGTTCGCGATGCTGCTGGATCCCGAGCGCGTCGCCCTGGAAGTGGCAGGTTCCGAACGCCTGGCCCGCCTGCGTAGCCGCATCTACCGCCCGCTGGACAAGCCGCTGATCGCGCACCGCGACGCCGGCGACCAGGCCGCCTATGACGAGGAAGTCGATGCGGCCGAATTGTCCGAAGCCGATCTGCTCCCGCTGGACGACCAGCCGTCCATCGGCACGGAACTGAGCGCCTGAGATTCGCTGCCGGGGCAAGGGTCCGGAACGAAGCGGCGCGGCGCTTGTCGGTGCTGTCTGACCCGCGCTTCCGCCAGCCGACTACACCCGGCCCCCCGCGATCTCCCTAGCATGACGCTCAACCGAGGTCCCTCTATCGTGTGACCGAGCCCACAGCCCGCCTGGAGACTGTCATGCGCCGCCCCCGAGTCCTCTCCCGTCACGTCGCCGAAGCCGCCCCAGGCGTCCTCGCCGGACCGCGCTGGCGGTGGCTCGCGGCGGCCAGCCTGCCGGTCCTGGCGCTGGCCCTGATGGCGCTGGGCGGCTGCGCTTCGATGGGGGGCCACTCGGGCGCCCCCTCCACCTCACCGTCCACCACCGTCACGCCGGCGCTTCCCGCCGGCTCCGTCATCGGCGGGAATCTGTGGTCCCCCCGCATGGAGGAGCGCCGCCTGGCCGTCGTGCAAGCCAGCGGAGGCACCGGCATCGGCGTGGTCCGCACCGCGGACAACCAGCTCAAGCTGACCCTGCCCACCGACGCGGCCTTCGACCTGGGCCGTTCCGAGCTCAAGCCGTCGGTTCGCCCCGCGCTGGATGAAGCCAGCCGCGACCTGGATGAGCAGGTCCGCATCACCATCGTCGGCCACACCGACAGCTCGGCCGGCGATGCGGTGAACGGGCCGCTGTCGCTGGATCGGGCCGAGACCGTGCGCGAATACCTGGTCCATCACGGCGTGCGGCGCGGCCGCTTGCTGGTGGAGGGCCGCGGCGGACGCCAGCCGGTGGCCAGCAATGCCACCGAGGCCGGAAGGGCCGCCAATCGTCGGATCGAGATTTTCCTGTCGCAACCCGCGTCCTAAGTTGTCATCAAGTACGGGAGTTGAGTCATGAACGCCTGCTGCCCCCGCCTTCTGCTGATGGCCGTGCTGACCCCGGCCGCCTTGACGCTCGCGCAGGCTGCGCCTGCCAGCGAACTGGCGCCGACGTCCCTGGATGACCGCGTCGAGCTGACCGGCCGCAGCCTGTCCGAGCGGTCGCGACAGGCGGCGACCAGCCGGAGCGCCGCGGCGAGCAGCCGCTATACCGTGACGCAGCATGCCGCCGAGCCGCTGGCCACCGCCAACCAGCCCGCCGGCGCCGCCGCCTGGTACGGCCGCGCGCCGCAGGCCACGCAGACGATGCTGTGGGCGCGTCCCTGGTCCGGCAGCGGGCTGCGGCTGGGCGTGGGTGTCGAGCAGCGGGGCGCCGCGATCGGCGGCGGCCTGTATTCGACGCCGTATCAGAACGGCAAGCCGGGCGCGGTCGGCGACGCCGGCGTGCTGGTCGGCCTGGCGCTGCCCACCGGGCCGCGCTCACATGCCTACGTGCAGACGCCGCTCGTCGACGCGCAGCGCGCACAGATCGATGAGTTCACCGTCCCCGGCATCAACAACCGGGATCAGCGCCAACTGCGGGTGGGCATGGTCTTCAACACCCGCAAGCCCTATGCGGACCTGCGCAAGGGTTTCCGCATGGAGCTCAGCGGGCAGTCTTCGCTGACCTTCCGGCCGCGTGGCGGCCGCGTGGGCGTGACCTTCCAGAAGATCTGGTGAGGCTCCGCTGAAGCGCGGCGGGCACGAGGCTCGCGCGCGGTGACCCGCGGACAACCTTCGGCCCCATCGCACCACCGCTTTTCCTTCTCTTTGCAAGCCGGCGTCAGCCGGCTTTTTGCATTGGCGCGGCCATCTTGGGCGCGCGCCGGGGACGCGGTTCCGCGCAGTCCGGCGCGGTAGGTCCTCTCCTACAGCACGGCGGTTGGCGCTCCGACGCGGGGTTGCGGTGCGGGACTGCCCGCGGCGGCCGGGCCAGTCCCTACAGTCATTCCATCGCGGCACGGTGCCGCGCAGGAGAACCAAGATGCTGCACTACGCCGTTGTCTTCTTCGTCATTGCCCTGATCGCCGCGTTGTTCGGTTTTGGCGGCATCGCCGCCGGTGCCGCCGGCATCGCGAAGATCCTGTTCTTCGTGTTCGTGATCATGGCTGTCGCGACCTTCGTGATGAGCCTGTTGCGAAAGTGACGATCCCCGTCATCGATCGAACTGCTGACTGAACTGCTGCCCTCCACAACAAAGAAAGGATCGCCATGAACAAGCCCGCTACCGCCGCCCTGATCGCCGCCGCCCTGAGCCTGTGCGCCGGCATGGCGCAAGCCGCCAACTTCTCCAAGTCGGTCTACGACGGCGCGAAGGACGACATCAAAAAGACCTACAAGGTCGACAAGGATGCGTGCGACAAGCTGTCCGGCAATGCCAAGGACATCTGCGTCAAGGAGGCCAAGGGTCGCGAGGACGTGGCGCTGGCCCAGCTGGAATACAACTACAGCGGCAACGCCAAGGACGAGGCCAAGCTGATCGAAACCCGCTACGAGGCCCGCTACGAGGTGGCCAAGGAGCGCTGCGACGATCGCTCGGGCGAGGCCAAGGATGTCTGCCAGCGCGAGGCCAAGACCGCCTACGAGAAGGCGAAGGCCGAACTCAAGATGAACAAGAAGGTGGCGGAGGCCGTTGATGACGCCGAGGAAACCCGCGTCAAGGCCGACTACAAGCTGGCTTCCGAGAAGTGCAACACCCTGTCCGGCGACGCCAAGGACGTGTGCGTGAACTCGGCCAAGGCCCGCTACAGCCAGCGCTGATCCAGCGCCCGCTCAACCAGACAACCCCGGTGGGGGCGCGAGCCGGCCAGGTCCGGACCGCGCTGTCGTTGAACCGGCGGATCCGGGCCAACAACTCGAACATCGCCCGGATCCCCCTGTCGACACCTGTTGCAACGGCGCCCCGAAGGGCGCCGTTTTCTTTTGCCGACGCGGATCTTTGCCGCGGATCAGGCCAGGCCGGCCTTGTCCAGTCCGAAGGCCTTGTCCTGCGTGCCGGGCACGCTGCCGACCGCGACATTCAAGCGGTTCCAGGCATTGATCGACGCCACGAGCCAGGTCAGGTCCGACAGTTCCTTCTCGCTGAACTGCTCGCGCACTTCGGCGTAGACGGCATCGGACACGCCGCCGTCGGGAATGCGGGTGAGCGTCTCGGTCCAGCGCAGCGCGGCGCGTTCGCGGGCGGAGAACAGCGGCGACTCGTGCCAGATGGCGACGTGGTGCAGGCGCAGGGCGCGTTCGCCGCCCATCACCGCCTGCTTGACATGCATGTCGAGGCAGAAGGCGCAGCCGTTGAGCTGCGAGGCGCGGATCTCGACCAGGTATTGCAGGCCGGTTTCCAGGCCGCTTTCCTTGAGGCCCATGGACAGCTCCACCAGCTTCTTGAAGGCGGGGGCGGACTGTTGCATGTAGTTGAAGCGTTGGCTCATCGTGGGCTCCGGGGTGAAAAGAGGGTTGGTAACGACAAGACGAAACAGCCCGCGCACGTGTGACATCGCCCTGCGCCCAGGCTGGTGGACCGGCTGGCTAAACTGGCCGGCGCCCGATCAAGAAGGCCCCGAACGCCCCGCCGCCGTGACTGCTCCACCTGCTTCCACTCCCGATCCCGCCTCCCCGTCCGACGCTTCGCCAGCTCCGCGCGTCAGCGTGTTCCGGCATCCGGGATTCACCGCCTTCCTGGTGTGCCGTCTGGCCGCCGTGTTCGCCGGCCAGATCCAGGCGGTGGTCGTGGCCTGGCAGGTGTACGACCTCACGCGCCAGCCGCTGGCGCTGGCCTATGTCGGCCTGGCGCAGTTCATCCCGATGCTGCTGTTGCTGCTGCCGGCCGGCGACCTGATCGACCGCTTCAGCCGCAAGCCCATCCTGGCCCTGAGCTGGGGCGTGAGCGCGTCCTGCAGCCTGGCGCTGTGGTGGCTGGCCGGGCACGGCCATGCCGGCGTGACCGGCATCTACGCCGTCCTGGTGGTGTTCGGCTGCGCGCGGGCCTTCTCCGGCCCGGCCTTGCAGAGCCTGTTGCCGCAGATCGTGCCGCGCGAGCAACTGGCCCAGGCCATCGCCGCCAACAGCATGCTGTTGCGCGTCGCGAGCATCGGCGGCCCGTTCCTCGGCGGCCTGCTGTACGGCTTCGGCGGGGCAGGGCTGACCTACCTGATCTGCCTGGTCTGTTTCGCCCTGGGCACCGCGCTGCTGGTCGGCGCGGTGCCGGTGCGCTTCGCCGCGCCGCCGTCGCCGGCCGGCGGCACGATCTGGCAGCGCTTCGGCGCTGGCATCCACTTCATCCGGTCGCGACCGATCATCCTCGGGACGATCTCGCTGGACCTGTTCGCGGTGCTGCTGGGCGGCGTGGTGGCGCTGCTGCCGATCTACGCGCACGAGGTGCTCCACGCCGGGCCGGAAGGCCTGGGCGCGCTGCGCAGCGCGATGGCTGTCGGCGAGGTCACGGCGGGCTTCTACCTCAGCCTGCGGCCGTTCAACCGCCATGTCGGCAAGGCGATGTTCGCGGCGGTGGCCGTGTTCGGGTTGGCGAACCTGGTGTTCTCGCTGTCGACGACCTTCTGGCTGTCCTTCGGCGCGCTGGCGATCGCCGGCGCGGCGGACATGGTCAGCGTCTACATCCGCGGCGCGCTGGTGCAGTTCTCGACGCCCGACGAGATGCGCGGCCGCGTGAACGCGGTGAACATGCTGTTCATTGGCTCGTCGAACGAGCTGGGAGAGTTCCGCGCCGGCAGCGCCGCCGCGGCGCTGGGCGCGGTACCCGCGGCCGTCACCGGCGCGGTTTGCACGCTGGGTGTCGTTGCCGGCTGGGCGGCCCTGTTCAAGCCGCTGCGCACCGTCGACCGGTTCGAGGAAGCCACCCCGGCCGTCACGCGCTGAGCGCCCTCCGCCGCGCTCGGCTGCAGAGCGCGCTGGCGAAAAAAAGCCGCGCCGACCTGGGGGTGCAGCGCGGCAACAGGGAGGAAGCAGTCAATCATCAAACGCCCGGGGCGGGTGCCCCGGGCATTCCGCCGGACCGTGCCGGCGCAGTCAAGGACCCGGAGCGGAATCAGCTCAGCCAGCGGTCATCGGCGCGGGTCTGCCAGTCGTCGAGCTGCTTGTCGGCCTCGTCCTTGGCGATGCCGTAGCGCTCCTGGATCTTGCCGGACAGCTGATCGCGCTTGCCGGCGATGACGTCGATGTCGTCGTCGGTCAGCTTGCCCCATTGCTCACGGACCTTGCCCTTGAGCTGGGTCCAGTTGCCTTCGATGCGATCCCAATTCATACGAACTCCTTTCAGAAGCGAGTAAGTGACGATGGGACTTGGCAATTACCGGACCCGGTGCCGCGGCGGCGTCGGGTCCTGGGGAACGGATCAGTGGTTGGTGCGACCGCGCACCGCGGGGGGAAGGTAATCCTTGCCGACCATGGCGCGGGCGAACAAGTAGTTGTTGCGGGCGCGGGCCGGGAGGCTGTCGAGGTCGACATGCCCTTGGGGATCGCATGGGAAGGACATCGCGCGGCCGGCGTCGAAGATCGATTCGAAGCGCACTTCGAATTGCGGGGCGGCGGCGTCGGCGGCAATCTGGAGGAGGCTCATGTCGTTCTCCTGGTGAGTTCCTTTGCTTTCACTATCGGCGTTGGCCATGGTCCTTCCCATAAGCGCAACTCGGTGCGCGATGTCGGTGCCGGACGGTGGGCCATGTCGGGTGTCGTCCTACAGCGTGTGGGCTCAACGGAAGGCGTTTCTTCGACGTTGACGGTGTGCGCGGTGGCCGCCCCGGACTTCACCCAGCTTTGCAAAAGGGGCTGGCGAGCGCCTTGCTCCCTGGCCTGTGGGGACGCGCCCCGGCGCGTCGCGCCCGCTGTGGGACAGCACCTACAGCGCCTCGCGGTGCCCGCTGCTTCGTCCCGGTCGCCACCGCGGCGAGGATGCGTCCATCGCAACCTGATCCCGCTCCGGTTCGAGGCCCATCATGGACGACAACATGCTGATGCTGATGACGCTGTCCACCTGCACCGCCACCGCGTTGGCGCTGCGCATGTGGCAGTGGCTCGATGAACTTGGGCGGGACGATTCCCAGGAGGACCTGCCATGAGCGCCCGACCCCCGCTGCCCCCCGAACATCCCGCCGACGCCTCGATGGGCGACGCGTCCTCCGAGCGCCAATCGCTCAATGAGCATCCGCTGAGCCAGCAGGCCTTCGTCTGCGGAGAGGTCACCTACCGGACGGGCGACGGTCCGCTCGTGACGATCCGTCCGGGACCGGTCGCGGTCGAGGTCAACGAGATCGACGTGACCATCGGCTGGGACGATGGCGATGCCCGGCTGAGCGCCGTCGTGCCGCGCAGCGAATACGCGCGCTTCATCGGCAGCGGCGCCATCAAGCCGGTGGTCGTGCATCGTCCGGAGGCGTCCGGGGAGGGCGCTGGCGAAAGCACTGGCGAAGGTGATGGCGCCGCCCCCAGCGCCCATCCGGAGCTGGACAAGGCCCAGGGCCGGACACCACACTGATCCGGCACGGGGCCCGCGTCCCGGACAAGAAAAAACGCCTCGGCATTCCGAGGCGTTTTCGTTGGGAGGATGACCGGTCAGTCGCGGTCGCCGCCGAAGATGCCCAGCAGCTGCAGCAGCGCGGTGAACACGTTGTACAGGTCCAGGTAGATGTTCAGCGTTGCGCTGATGTAGTTGGTCTCGCCGCCGTCGACGACGCGCTTGACGTCCACCAGCATGAAGGCCGAGAAGATGCCCAGCACCGCCACCAGCAGCGCCAGGTGCACGCCGGTCGATTGCAGGAACACGTTGGCGATGCCGGCGATCATCGCGATCACGGCGCCGACGAACAGGAACTTCTGCAGGCCGGACAGGTCGCGCTTGACGACGGTGGCCAGCGACGCCATCGCGAAGAAGATCGCGGCGGTGCCGCCGAACGCGGTCATGATCAGCGTGCCGCCGTTCTTGAAGCCGAGGATGGCTTCGAGCAGGCGCGACAGCATCAGGCCCATGAAGAAGGTGAAGCCCAGCAGCGCGGCGACGCCGACGGCGGAATGCTTGGTCTTCTCCACCAGGAACATCAGGCCGAAGGCGCCGACGAAGAACAGGATCATGCTGGCGCCGGTGCCCATCGCGGCCAGGAAGCCGGTGGCCACGCCGATCCAGGCGCCCAGGACGGTGGGGATCAGGGAGAGCGCGAGCAGCGCGTAAGTGTTGCGCAGGACGCGCTGGCGGTCGGCGGACAGCGAGGAGCCGTAGCCGCCCGGGTTCAGGTCGATGATGCGGTCGTTCATGTGCGTGCGCCCCATGAAGTGAGAGTTGGCGTCGATTGTAGGCACGGCCCTTAAGGCTTCGTTAAAGTGATCGTCTTTCCTTCAATCACCGCCACGAGGCCGCAGATGAAACAGAAGCCCTTCCTGACCCTGGACGATGTCAAGCGCATTGCCGCCGCGGCCGAGGCCGAAGCCCTCAAGAACAACTGGCCGGTGACGATCGCGATCGTCGATGACGGCGGTCACCTGCTGTGGCTGCAGCGCCTGGACAATGCCGCCGCGACCTCGGCGGTGATCGCGCCGGCCAAGGCCAAGACGGCGGCGCTGGGCCGTCGTGAATCGAAGGTCTACGAGGACATCGTCAACAACGGCCGCAATGCCTTCCTCAGCGTGCCGCTGGAAGGGCTGCTCGAGGGTGGCGTGCCGGTGATGGTCGAGGGCTTCTGCGTGGGCGCCGTCGGCGTCAGCGGCGTGAAGTCCAACGAGGATGCGCAAGTCGCGAAGGCAGGCATCGCCGCCCTCGGCTGAGGCCGCCCGGCGCGACCCGGATTCAGACTTCCGACCCGCGCCATCGACCGATCCCAGTCCACTTCATTCCCGCAGTCCTGCGTGGCGCGGTCCTCGGTGGATCGGGGACGGCAAGGCGTGAGGTTTCTGCGCTTGACGCAGGGGCCTCATGCCTTGGCGGCCAAGCGCTCCGAAGGTGGCAGTCCAGGGCCCGCCAACACCAGCGGTTTGCGCAAATCTTCTCCGTAGATACCCCGACGGGTTATACTCAGCAGGTTTACCCGCAACCTACCGCGTCCCGCACACTTCACCCCCGATCGCATCGGATCCCACACGGATCGACTCCCTCACAGGAGACCCGGTCGCACCCGCGCGCCAGCCGTCCACGGCGCGCGCCGGCGGCGGTCCAGGGCCCTGAAGCAGAGCCGGGCGCGCGCACAACAACGGAGTTTCCCGTGCTGCCCGATCTGCTTTCCGCTCCCCCCGCGATTCTTGCCCTGGCAGACGGCACGGTCTTCAAGGGTTCCGCGCTCGGCGCCGCCGGCCGGACCATTGGTGAAGTGGTGTTCAACACCTCGCTCACCGGCTACCAAGAAATTCTCACCGACCCCAGCTATTGCCGGCAGATCGTCACCCTGACGTATCCGCACATCGGCAACTATGGCGTGAACGATGAGGACGTCGAGGCGTCGAAGATCTTTGCCGCTGGCCTGATCATCAAGGAGGCGCCGGTCCTCGATTCGAACTTCCGCAAGGGCCGCACGCTGCGACAGTATCTGAAGGATGAGGGGACCGTCGCGATCGCTAACCTGGACACGCGTCGCCTGACGCGCGTGCTGCGCGAGAAGGGCGCCCAGAACGGTTGCATTCTGGCGCTGAGCGCCGGCGAGGAGATCACCCAGGCCCACATCGACGAGGCCATCGCCGCCGCCAAGGGCGCGCCCAGCATGTCGGGCCTGGACCTGGCCAAGGTCGTGAGCCGCACCGCCCGCGAGACCTGGACCGAGACCGAGTGGACGCTCGGCAAGGGCTACGGCGAGCAGACCGCGCCCAAGTTCCACGTCGTTGCCTACGACTTCGGCGTCAAGAGCAACATCCTGCGCATGCTGGCCTCGCGCGGCTGCCGCATCACCGTCGTGCCGGCGCAGACGCCGGCCTCGGAGGTCTTCGACCTCGAGCCCGATGGCGTGTTCCTGTCCAACGGCCCGGGCGACCCCGAGCCCTGCGATTACGCGATCAAGGCCACCGCCCAGTTGATCGAGGCCGGCATCCCGACCTTCGGCATCTGCCTGGGCCACCAGATCATGGCGCTGGCCTCGGGCGCCAAGACCTTCAAGATGAAGTTCGGCCACCATGGCGCGAACCACCCGGTGAAGGACCTGGACAACGGCCGCGTCAGCATCACCAGCCAGAACCACGGCTTCGCGGTCGATCCCGACACGCTGCCCGCCAACCTGCGCGCGACGCACGTCAGCCTGTTCGACGGCACGCTGCAGGGCCTGGCCCGCACCGACAAGCCGGCGTTCTGCTTCCAGGGCCACCCGGAAGCGAGCCCCGGCCCGCACGATATTTCGTATCTGTTCGACCGCTTCATCGGTCTGATGTCCAAGGCCTGATGAAGGGGGAGACTGCACATGTCCAAGCGTACTGATATCAAGAGCATCCTCATCATCGGCGCCGGCCCGATCATCATCGGCCAGGCCTGCGAGTTCGACTACTCCGGCGCCCAGGCCTGCAAGGCGCTGCGCGAGGAGGGCTACAAGGTCATCCTGGTGAACAGCAACCCGGCGACCATCATGACGGACCCCGATACGGCGGACGTCACCTACATCGAGCCCATCACCTGGCAGGTGGTCGAGAAGATCATCGCCAAGGAGCGCCCCGACGCGATCCTGCCGACCATGGGCGGCCAGACTGCGCTGAACTGCGCGCTCGACCTTCACAAGCACGGCGTGCTCGAGAAGTACCAGGTCGAGATGATCGGCGCCAACGAGAAGGCGATCGAGAAGGCCGAGGACCGGCTGAAGTTCAAGGACGCGATGACCAAGATCGGTCTCGATTCCGCGAAGTCGGGCATCGCGCACTCGCTGGAAGAGGCCTGGTCGGTGCAGAAGCGCATCCACGCCGAGATCGGCGGCAGCGGCTTCCCGATGGTCATCCGCCCCAGCTTCACGCTCGGCGGCACCGGCGGCGGCATCGCCTACAACCCGGAGGAGTTCGAGGAGATCTGCAAGCGCGGCCTGGATCTGTCGCCGACCAATGAGCTGCTGATCGAGGAATCGCTGATCGGCTGGAAGGAATACGAGATGGAAGTGGTCCGCGACAAGGCGGACAACTGCATCATCGTGTGCTCGATCGAGAACCTGGACCCGATGGGCATCCACACCGGTGACTCCATCACCGTGGCCCCGGCCCAGACGCTGACCGACAAGGAATACCAGCTGCTGCGCAACGCCTCGATCGCGATCCTGCGCGAGATCGGCGTCGACACCGGCGGCTCCAACGTGCAGTTCTCGATCAATCCGGACAACGGCCGGATGATCGTCATCGAGATGAACCCGCGCGTGTCGCGCTCGTCGGCGCTGGCCTCCAAGGCCACCGGCTTCCCGATCGCCAAGATCGCCGCGAAGCTGGCCGTGGGCTACACGCTGGACGAACTCAAGAACGACATCACCGGCGGCATCACGCCGGCCTCGTTCGAGCCCAGCATCGACTACGTCGTGACGAAGATCCCGCGCTTCGCCTTCGAGAAGTTCCCGATGGCCGACTCGCGCCTGACGACGCAGATGAAGTCGGTCGGCGAGGTGATGGCCATGGGCCGCAACTTCCAGGAATCGTTCCAGAAGGCGCTGCGCGGCCTGGAGACCGGCATCGACGGCCTCAGCGAGATCAGCACTGACCGCGAGGAGATCGTGCAGGAGATCGGCGAGCCCGGCCCGTCGCGCATCCTGTTCCTGGGTGACGCCTTTCGCATCGGCATGACGCTGGACGAGGTCTTCGAAGAGACGAAGATCGACCCGTGGTTCCTGGCCCAGATCGAGCAGTTGATCAAGATCGAGCAGAGCCTCAAAGGCCGCGAGCTGGCCGGCCTGTCGGCCGACGAGCTGCGCCTGCTGAAGAAGAAGGGCTTCTCGGACAAGCGCCTGGCCAAGCTGCTGGGTACGAATCAGCACGAGGTCCGCAAGACGCGTCACGCGCTGAACGTCCGTCCGGTCTACAAGCGCGTCGACACCTGCGCCGCCGAATTCGCGACGCAGACCGCCTACATGTACTCGACCTACGACGAGGAGTGCGAGGCCAACCCCACCGACAAGAAGAAGATCATGGTGCTGGGCGGCGGTCCGAACCGCATCGGCCAGGGCATCGAGTTCGACTACTGCTGCGTCCACGCGGCGCTCGCGATGCGCGAGGACGGCTACGAGACCATCATGGTCAACTGCAATCCGGAGACCGTCTCCACCGACTACGACACCTCGGACCGCCTGTACTTCGAGCCGGTGACGCTCGAGGACGTGCTGGAGATCGTCGCCAAGGAGAAGCCGGTCGGCGTGATCGTGCAGTACGGCGGCCAGACGCCGCTGAAGCTCGCGCTGGACCTGGAGGCCAACGGTGTGCCCATCATCGGCACGACGCCCGATTCGATCGACATCGCCGAGGACCGCGAGCGCTTCCAGAAGCTGCTGCATGAGCTGGGCCTGAAGCAGCCGCCCAACCGCACGGCGCGCAATGAAGACCAGGCCGTCGCGCTGGCCAACGAGATCGGCTACCCGCTGGTCGTGCGTCCGAGCTACGTCCTGGGCGGTCGCGCGATGGAGATCGTCCACGGCGACAAGGACCTGGAGCGCTACATGCGCGAGGCCGTGCGCGTCAGCGAGAAGTCGCCGGTGCTGCTGGACCGCTTCCTGGAGGACGCGGTCGAGGTCGACGTCGACTGCATCTGCGACGGCGAGGACACGATGATGGGCGGCATCATGGAGCACATCGAGGCGGCCGGCATCCACTCCGGCGACTCGGCCTGCTCGCTGCCTCCGTACACGCTGTCCAAAGAGCTGCAGGACGAACTGCGCCGCCAAACCGCGGCGATGGCCAAGGCGCTGAAGGTCGTGGGCCTGATGAACGTGCAGTTCGCGATCCAGGGCGACGTGACCAAGGGCCTGGCCGAGAACACGGTGTACGTGCTCGAAGTGAACCCGCGCGCCTCGCGCACGGTGCCCTTCGTCTCGAAGGCGACCAGCCAGCCGCTGGCCAAGATCGCCGCGCGCTGCATGGCCGGCGTCAAGCTCAAGGACCAGAAGGCCGCCGGCGGCAAGCCGCCGGTCGAGATCCAGCCGCCGTACTTCAGCGTCAAGGAAGCCGTCTTCCCGTTCAACAAGTTCCCTGGCGTGGATCCCATCCTCAGCCCGGAAATGCGTTCGACCGGCGAAGTCATGGGCGCCGGCCGGACCTTCGGCGAGGCCATGCTGAAGAGCCAGCTGGGCGCGGGCTCGCGCCTGCCGCGCCAGGGCAATGTGCTGATCACCGTGAAGAACAACGACAAGGACCGGGCCGTCGCACTGGCGCGTGACCTGGCGGCGCTGGGCTTCGGCGTGGTGGCGACCAAGGGCACGGCCGCGGCGATCGAGGCCGCCGGCGTGCCGGTGCGCGTCGTCAACAAGGTCAAGGACGGCCGCCCGCACATCGTCGACATGATCAAGGGCGGGGACATCCAGCTCGTGTTCACCACCGTCGACGAGACGCGCACGGCAATTGCCGACAGCCGTCACATCCGCCAGGCGGCGTTGGCCAACCGGGTGACCTACTACACGACGATGGCCGGCTGCGAAGCCGCGGTCGAAGGCATGAAGCACAAGGATGGCCTGCTGGTGCAATCGCTGCAGGAACTGCACGCCGAACTGCATTAAACTGCGCCATCCATTCCGCCGCCGCTGCTCAGCGACCCTGAGCGGCAGCGGCGGTTTGTTTTGTTTTTCAAGGTTCTAGAGACATGGCCACGACGATTCCATTGACCAAGCGCGGCGCTGAGAAGCTCAAGGAAGAACTGCATCGGCTCAAGACGGTCGAGCGGCATGCCGTGATCAACGCCATCGCCGAGGCGCGCGCGCAGGGCGACCTGTCGGAGAACGCCGAGTACGAGGCCGCCAAGGACAAGCAGGGCTTCATCGAGGGCCGCATCCTGGAGATCGAGGGCAAGCTGTCGTCGGCCCAGGTGATCGACCCGGCGTCGGTCGACGCGGGCGGCAAGGTCGTGTTCGGGACCACCGTGGACCTCGAGGAAGAAGAGTCCGGCAACGAGGTGACCTACCAGATCGTCGGCGACGACGAGGCCGACCTGAAGCAGGGCCTGATCTCGATCAGCTCCCCGATCGCCCGCGCGCTGATCGGCAAGGAAGCCGGCGACGTGGCCGAGGTGGTGGCCCCGGGCGGCATCAAGCGCTACGAGATCGTCGAGGTCCGCTACATCTGAGGCCTTCGCCGATGCTGCTCCGGATCCGTGCGCTGCTGGCAGCCCTGTGGGCCGGCGAGCTGCTGGCGGTGGCGCTGCTGGCCGCGCCGAACGCGTTCGCGACGCTGGACCGCGCGATGGCCGGTAAGTACGTCGCGCGGCTGTTCGAGATGGATGCCCGCTTCGCGCTCGCCGCGGGCGTGCTGCTGATCCTGATGGAACGGCGCCTGCATCGGGATGGCGTGGTCGGCGGATCGGCGATGAATCCCGGCTTCTGGCTGCCCTTGCTGGCGATCGGTTTCACCGCCGCCGGCTATTACGCGCTGCAGCCGATGATGGACGCCGCGCGCCAGGGGCAGGGCAGCTGGACCTTCCTGCAGCTGCATGCGGTGTCGCTGGTGTTCTTCGGGTTGCGAACGATCGCCGTGCTTGCGCTGGCGTGGCGCGTGAGCGGACCCCGGCCCCGCTGATCGGAAGCGACAAAAAGGAAAGACGGCCCGCGGGCCGTCTTTTCGTTGGTGCCGGACCTGGCCGCCTGCGCGTGGCGGCGTCGGCTTCAGCCCTGGCTGGACTTCTTGAGGCTGGTCTGACGCGGCTTCTTCGCGCGCTTGACCTCGCCGCCCTGGGTGACGCGCTGGTTGCCCAGCACGGTGACCTTCTTGATCTGCGGGCGGTTGTTGCCGCTCTTCGAGAACTTCACGATCTTCACGACCTTGGGCGCGGAGCGGGCGTCCTCCTTGACGGCCTTTTCCTTCTCCGGCACCGGGCGCCACAGCACCAGCAGCTTGCCGATGTGCTGGATCGGGGCGGCGTCGAGCTGCTCGGCCAGCGTGGCCAGGATCTCCTCGCGGCCCTGGCGGTCGTCGGACATCACGCGGACCTTGATCAGGCCATGGGCCTTGAGCGCGGCGTCGACCTCCTTGGTGACGGCGGCCGTCAGGCCATCGGCGCCAATCATCACGACCGGGTCGAGATGGTGGGCGTCGGCGCGCTTTTCCTTGCGCTGGGCGGGGGTCAGTTGAATAGCAGGCATCCGCGCATTATCCGTGAGCGGACCGCTCCATGGCGCTGCGCATCGGGTTTCCCGCGAAAAGGCGGGCTTGCGACACGCCTGCGCCGGGCTCAGCGCGTTGACTCGACCGCCGCTGCCGGCACGCCGAACTGCTTCACCAGGGCTTCCTGCAGGGGCCGGTAGTCGGCGCGCGCGGCGTCCTTCATGGTGTCGAGGATGTCCTGGGCGCTGCGCTGCGCCGCCTTGTCGGGCCGCAGTCCGCCGACGGCGTCCTCGGCGTAGTGGCCGGCCTCCGGATAGGCCTGCCGGACCAGCGCGTGCACCAGGCCGCCCAGCGTCGGGCCGTCGCCGGCCTCGTCCATCCGGACCATCTCCCGGCGCCCGCCGCGCACCTGCGGCGTGAAGACGCCATCGGGCGACACCACGATCACATGCGCCGGCTCGTGGCGCTTGTCCGACAGGTCGCTGAGCGCGGCTTCCCGCTTCAGGTCGATCTTGTCGTAGGTCATGTCGAAGGGGGTGTGCTCGGCCTGGCCGGCCGCGTCGAGCACCACCAGCTCGATCCGCTTGCGCAGCAGGCTGGTCATGAGCCAGCTGAAGGACGCGGCGTCCTGCGTCGACAGCGGGCTGGACAGCGCCTTCTCGCCGATGGCGTCGGCCACGGCGCCCGCCTGCTCCCGGATGGCCTGGCGCTGCGCGGCGGCCTCGCGGGCCGCGTCGGTGGCGGCATAACCGCCGGCCTCGCGGAAGTGGGCGTGATGGACGTTCTCCGTCGCCAGGTCCAGGAGCCCTTCCGACACCAGCGGGTCCTTGCCCAGGATCAGCGCATGCGTCGCCTCCTTGATGGCGCGCATCGACTGGTCGCCGCTGTAGGGATGGAGCCAGCGCGCGCGCTCGGGCGGGCCCTGCTCGCCGGCGCGGTCCATGTCCTCCAGGCCGCGGCCGAGGAAGTAGCTCTTGTTGTTGGACCATTCGAGCACCTGCCGGCCCGCGTCCTTCACGCTGTCCAGGCGCCGGAAGCGGTCCTCGCCGAGGTCGAAGACCCAGGCGTCGGGCGCTGGCTGGCGCGTGGCCTTGAGCAGATGGCCCGAGCGCGGCTCCATCGCCTCCTCGCCTTCGCGCAGGTCCACCGACGGCTGCGCCTTCTTCGCCTGGAAGCGCTGCTCCAGCTCGTAGGTGTTGACCTGCTCGAAATAGACCACCTGGCCCAGGTCCTGCACGTCCTTGCCAGGCGCGTTGACGGCGGGCCCCTTGCCGGCGTCGGCGTCGATCTTGCGGACCCGCATCAGCACGCCGGGCACGGCCACCACCTCGCCCTGGGCCAGGTCGCTCACCTTGGCGAAGTTCACGCCGCTGAGCAGCTTGGCGTGGATGCGCAGGCTGCGGTCGCGCGTCGCCCCGGCGTTGATGCCGGCGCCGAAGTAGGCCGCCATGCGGCTGGAGGTGGTGGCCGAGTACATCTCGGTGAGCGCCACCACCTCGCCCTCGGTGACAGTCTTGTTGGGCGCCTTCCCCGGTTCCACCGGCTGACCGAAGCGGGTCTGGCCGCCGGGCGCGATGTAGGACGCCTCGGTGACCGCGGCGCGGTCGAGGTTGGCGGGGAACTTCGGCGCATAACGCGCCGCCAGGTTGACGTCCAGGATGGCGCTGGGATCGACCAGGCCCTCGCCGCCGTCCGGCTTGTGGGCCGAGGCGGTGAGCACCATGTGCGGCACGCTGATCGCGCTCTTGGGGCGGATCGGCTGGTACTGCAGCTGGCCGACGTAGTCGAAGCGCAGCGGCAGGTGGAACATGCCCGACTCGACGGTGTAGAGGAAGGCCGAGTTCGTGGCCCGCTTCTGCAGCAGCTCGGACACCGGCGGCAGTCCGGTGTCGGTGCGCGGTGTGTGGATGCCGGGCGCGCCGGCCATCAGCTGGGTGGTGGGCCACGCCGCCGCCTGGCCGCGCCGCGTCCAGGTGGTCACGTTGCGCGGTACCTCCGCTGAATCGAGCAGCAGCCCCGGGCGCGCGTCGACCGGCCGGCCGCGGTTGCTGTAGTCGTTGACGATCTCGTGGAACTGGCTGGTCTGCGGCAGGCTGCCGCGCGAGGACCATTGCTCGCGCGCGGCGCGGCTCTGGCGCTCGAAGGTCTCGCGGTCCTTGGCATCCAGCAGCGCGACGTCGTAGCGCAGCGCCTCGGGGCGGTCCTGCGCCTCGTCGGCCGCCGGCCCGCCATCCGCCGCCTCGATGAGCGCGTCCAGCTTCTCCTGCAGGCGCAGGTCCATCTCCTTCTCGCGCTCGGGATGCAGCGGCTGCGAGGCATGCTGGATCGAGGCGTGGACCGCCGCCAGCTCGGCGCCGATCTCGCTGAAGCGGCCGGCCTCGTGCTCCAGCGGGAAGCGGCTCAGGTACTGCCGCACGCCCTCCATGCCTTCGCGCACGTTCAGCAGCATCATCATCGCGGTCCGGTTCTCCTCGAGCTTGCGCCCCGCCAGTCCGGCGGCGGCGTTGGAGACGTCGGTGATGGCGCGGTCGATGATGGAGATCGGGTCGCCCATCCCGCGGGTCTCGCGGCTCATCTGGTGGTCGTAGGCGCTGGCGTTGTCGCCCACGAGGCCGGCGCTGTTGAGCATCGTGGTCAGCATGGGCTCGTACATCGTGTCGAGCCGGCCGATGGCGCGCGCGGCCAGGGTGGCGCCGACGGTGCGCGCGGACGGATGGCCGTCGCCGCCCGGCAGCGTGAACGCGTTGGAGACCCCGCGCGCGACGTTGTAGATCGTGTTGTAGAGCAGGGTCAGCGACAGGTGGGCGGCGGCGTGGTTCGCGGGATCGCCGGCGCGCGACTTCATCCATTCGACGCCGCCCTTGGCGACCGAGGCGGAGGCCAGCGCCATCACGTCGACCGCGTTGCCGCGGTGCAGCCCGAAGGCCTGCTGCAGCTTCATGTTGAGGGACAGGCGCAGCATCTCCTCGGCGCTGGGCAGCATGGCGCGGACGGCGAACCGGCCCATCCGGCTCTCGGGCCACTGGAAGTGCGCCGGCATCATCTTGCCGAACTGCGCCATCGCGAAGGTGGTGGCCTCCTGCGCCGCCACCATGCAGCCCACCGCCTTGGCCAGGCCGTCGAAGCCGATGTTGCCGCCGCCCTGGCTGCTGAGCCCGGCGACGCCGATGCCGGCGGACGCCATGCGGCCCAGCATGTTGAATCCGTAGACCACGCCGGTTTTGGCGGCCACCTTGACGGCGGTGTTGATCGTGTAGTCCAGCGGGCGCTGGTTGCCGAGGCCGAACGCCGGCTGCGAGGTCGCCAGCCGACTCGCGGCATGCAGGGTGCGCTTGAGGACCGTGGGGACCAGGGGGCCGGCCCCCTTGATCAGCGGTCCGGCCGGCAGCGCCTCGCCGGTGGAGAGCACCAGCGCCGGCTCGGGCGTGCCGGATTTGCTGGCGCGCAGGCCGTTGTACTGGCCCTCGTAGGAGTACAGGTCGATGTCGGCCGCGGCGCCATGGCCGGCCTGCATCATCCCGGCGCTGTCGCTGTGTCCGAAGCTCGGTGTCGGGTTGACCAGCCGCAGCCGGGCGCCCTGGGTGCTGGCCGTCAGCTCGTGCACCGCCTGGTCATCGGTGGTGAAGCGGATGACGACGGGCTTGGCGCTCGCTCCTTCTGCCCGCGCCTGGCCGAGCTGCTCGCGCAGCGTGTCCATCAGCGCCTCGAAGGCGCGCGCGCCCTTGGCGGACTTCACGCCGGTCAGCTCGGCCGGGCCGACCACCTCCCATTGCTTGACGCCCCGGATCTTGGCCAGCACCGGCCCGCCCACGTTCACCGCGGAGGGCGGATGCTCCAGGTCCCCGGCGGTCTGCGCGCGCAGGGCGGGCGGCCGGTCGGACGGCGGGGTGGGGCGGCCCTGGAACTCCTCGTAGCCTTCCATCGCGGTGATGAGGAACAGGCGCTCCGACTTGTAGAAATGCGGGGTGAGCGCGGTCAGGCCATTGGCCAGCGTCGGGCCGAAGCCGGGCAGCGTCGCGGTCTCGGGACTGGACCACCACTGCGCTTCCTTGGGCATCGCGCTCGGGTTGGGCGGCATCTGCATGATCGGGTCGTCGGACTCGGCCAGGGAGCGCCGCGCGTGCAGCTCGGAGTCCAGCGACAGGCGCTTGATCGAGGAGCGCAGCGAGGTCTCCATGTCGCCGCGGGGCAGCGAGGGGCGGTCCGCGCGGGGCGGGCCGGCCTCCAGGTCGGGCTCGGCGCCGCCGCGCGGCGGCCGGTGGGCGAGCATGCCCGTTCCTTCGAGCGCCTCCAGGTCGGCCAGCTTGATCAGCCGGTCGCCATAGCCCTTGACGAAGAAGCGCGGCTCGGCCTCGCCGGGCAGCGTCTGGCTGATGACCGGCAGGCGCTCGGCCACCGTCATGCCGTGCGGGCCGTGGGCGGTGAGCTTCAGCACGTGGCTGTGGTCGTTGAGGTCGGCCAGCTGCGCGCCCGCCGAGGCGGAGGGCACCAGCGCCGCCTCGAAGCGGCCGAGGAAGCGGGTCATGTCCTCGCGGGTGGCGCCGTACTCGGTCTTGAGCTGGGCCAGCCGCGCCGGATCGGCCGGGGTCGTGGCGAGCACGCCCTCGAGCGCGGTGACGGGGTCGGTGCGCTGGATGGGCGCGGCCTGGGCCACGGCGGCGGTGGAGGACGTCGCGGGCGCTGGCGTCGTGGGGGGCGGGTTTTGCGTCAGCAACTGCGCCAGCGTCGTCACATCGGCGCGGGGTGGGGGCTGCATGGACTGCGACGACGCCCGCGGGTTCGGCTCCAGCGCCTGGCCGCCCGAGCCGGTGGGCATCGTGCCGGCGGTGTCGGGGCGGGGCGGGGCGCCCGTGGTGGCGCCCGGCGGGGGCGTGAGTTCGACGGCGGAGGACGAAGAGGTTGTCGGACCGACGGGCGTCAGCGTGACCATGGCGGGGCGCTCCAGGATGCGATGCGCGAGGACTCGCGCGCTGGAACGCAGGCTAGGTCAAGGCCGCGTCGGGTCGGCACCGCATGCGCAGCGCGGAGCGGGGAGGCGAAGCGGCGCCCGGACGGGTAGCGTCGGCGCGCTTGCGGGAGAGCGGCGCTGTGGCACGAGCCCCCTCACCCCTCCCTCTCCCCCGAAGGGGGCGAGGGGGCGACTGCGCCGCGTGGCGCTTCGAACTCCCTCGCCCGCCGGCGGGAGGGCAGAGGAACTCCCTCTCCCGCTTGCGGGAGAGGGTTGGGGTGAGGGTCTTGTGTGTCACCCGAGCCGCGCGTCGACCGCCGCCCGCGAGGGCAGGCCGGCGCGGGCGCCGACCTCCGCGATCACGAAGCTGCTGACCGCGCACGCGAAGCGCAGGCTGGCCGCCAGCGGCTGGCCCTCGAGCCGGGCGAGCACGAAGGCGGCATTGAAGGCGTCGCCGGCGCCGGTGGTATCGCGCACCGGCACGTCGAACGCGGCCTGCCGCACCACGCCGTCGCGGTCGGCCGCCATCGCGCCCTGAGCGCCCAGCGTGACGACGACGCAGGACGGCCCCTGGTCGAGCAGGCGGCGGAGCCCGTCGGCCGAGGGCGCCTCGCCGGTGCCGGCCCGGAAGCCGGCCTCGTTGAAGAACACCAGGTCGGCCAGCGGCAGCTGCTGCGCCAGCGCCCGCGCGTCGCCGACCACCGAGGGTTCGAGGTCGAGCGCCACCCGCGTGCCGGTGCGCCGCGCCAATTGGCTGATGCGCGTCAACTCCGCCAGATCGCGCGGCATGGCGTAGAGCACGCGCGACTGCAGCAGCGCGTCATGCAGGCGCTGCACGGGGAAGGGCGGCGGCGCGGCGGCCATCGGCGCGACCACCAGGCCGCGGTCGCCGCCCGGCGGTAGCAGGGAGAGGGCCAGGCCCGACGCCACGCCGGCCACGACCTGCAGGTGCTCCACATCGACGCCGTCGTCGCGCAGCGAGCGCCGCAGCTGCTCGCCGAACAGGTCGGCGCCGATGCGGCCGAACACGGCCGCGCGGCCGCCCAGCCGCGACAGCGCGCAGGCCGCGTTGGCCGTGGTGCCGCCCGCCGAGTGGCCCGCCGCGCGCGCCATCACCTTGCCGCCCGCCTCGGGCCACTGGTCGACGTCCAGGCTCAGGTCCATGCAGGGATCGCCAAAGGCCAGCAGGTCCCAGCGACGGCGCTCAGCCATGGCCGCGCTCCTGCCAGTGGCGCCAGGCCAGGCCGCCCAGGCCCGCCGCGATCGCGTCCAGATCGAAGTCGGCGCGGTTGGCGGTCTCGAACTCGGCGCGCATCGCCGCCGGCACGCCGGCCAGTCCGCGCCAGGCGCCGGCGATCGCGCCGGCCATGGTCGCGATGGAATCGGTGTCGTTGCCGATCGAGGCGCCGATGGCGATGGTCCGCATCGGATCGCCGCCGGTGTAGGCCACGATGCCCACGGCCGCGGGCACGGATTCCGCCGCCAGCACCGAGTTGCCCACCAGCCCCTCCATCCGCGACATGAAGCTGCGGTCGTCCGGCGCCTGCGCGGCGATCGCCAGCGCCGCCTCCAGCCGCGCCAGGTAACGGGGGCCGGCGACGTCGCGGGCGCGCTGGCGGGCGATCGCCTCGCCGCGGGTCGCGCCTTCCACCGCGGCGGCCAGCACCTCGCCCAGCGCGTCGGGCGATGGCGGCGTGACCAGCGCGCGCGACACCGCGGCGGCGATCGAGCACGCCGCCGAGATCGCGACACCGGTGTCGTGCGAGGGCATGCAGGTGACGAAGGCCTGTTCGCAGGCGGCGGCCAGGTCGCCGGGGTGGATCAGGCCGGCCGGCGCGACGCGCATCGCCGCGCCGTTGGTCGTGCCCATGCCGGTGAGCTTGCGGCGCGACTGCCCGATCACGCCGACGCTCGCCAGGTCCGTGCCCTCCTGCAGCGCCTTGACGATGCCCGCGGTGCTGGGGCCCATGAAGCCGGCCTTCGGGCTGGTGCGCACCCAGTCCAGCAGGCATTCGACCCAGCCGGCCTGGTCCAGCCGGCCCTCGGCGGCCACCAGCGCGCGCGCCAGGTAGTACATCTGGCTCGCGTCGTCGGTGACCTCGGCCCGCAGGCCGCCATTCACGCCGGCGAAGGTGTCCGGCGTGGGGGTCTCGAAACGCGTGACCAGTCCGCCGAAGTGGGCCGCGATCTCGTCGATGCTCCATTGCTCGGTCGGCGCGCCGAGCGCGTCGCCCATGCCGGCCAGCGTCAGCGACGCCTGGATGCGCTCGCGCAGTTGCTCTTGGTTCATCCTGGGAAGGTCCTTCAAGGTCTCTGGGAAATCTCGGGCGCGGCGGGCCTGGGCCGCCGCGCGCGGCGCGCGCCGGCCACGGCCATGGCGAGCAGGGTGACGATGGGCGGCAGCATCTGCGGCAGCTGCGGCCGCCAGGCCAGCGCGCCGAGCTGGGTGGCCAGCACCGCGCTGGCGCCGAACAGCAGCGCCGCCGCGGTGGTCCCCGCCAGCGCCCGGGCGCCGAGGAAGACGGCCGCCAGCGCCAGGAAGCCGCGACCGGCGCTCATGTCCGCCTGGAACAGGGTCACGTAGCCCATGCTGAGGTAGACGCCGCCCAGCCCGGCCAGCGCGCCGCTGGCCAGCAGCGCCAGGTACTGCATGCGCTTGACCGGAATGCCGGCGGCGAGCGCGGCGGCCGGGTTCTCGCCGGTGGCCCGCAGCCAGCGGCCCCACGGGGTGCGCTGCAGCAGCAGCCACACCGCCGCCACCGCCAGCGGCGCCAGCAGCAGCGGCAGGGGATGGCCGCGGCCGCCTTCGCCGTTGACCAGCAGGTCCAGCGCCGGCCAGCCGGCCAGGCCGGGCACCCGCAGCGCGGGCAGCGCGGGGCTGACGAGCGTGGCGGTGGAGCCCTTGTCGCCGACCCAGCTGGCCATCAGGAACACGGTCAGCCCGGCGGCCAGCAGGTTCATGGCGATGCCGGCGACGATCAGGTCGGCGCCGAACTCGAGATGGAAGACCGCCAGCAGCAGCGCGAGTGCGAGCGCCGCCAGCAGCGCGGCGCCGCCGCCGATCAGCGCATGGGCCCAGACCGGCAGCGCCGGCCAGAGCTCGGCGGCCTGCACCGCGCCCATGACGCCGAAGAACGCGGCGACCAGCATCAGGCCCTCCAGCGCCACGTTGACGCAGCCGGCCAGGTCCGACACCAGCGCGCCGAGCGCCGCGAAGAGGATGGGCGTGGTGGCGCGCAGCAGCGCGACGACCAGCCCGGCGACGACGAGGGTCCAGGTGTCGGTCATGAGGCGACTCCGGGGGAGGGCTCGACGGTCTCGACGGCGGGCGCGCCGCGCCGGCTCCGCCAGCGCGCGAGGCCCTCGGCCAGCCGCGGCCACAGGCGCTCGGAGACGACGAACAGGATGATCAGCGCCTGGATCACCAACACCATCTCGCGCGGGACATCGGTGCCGCGCTCCATCGCCTGCCCGCCGGCCCGCAGGTAGGCGTAGAGCAGCGCCGCCATCGGGATCGCGCGCGGCTGGTTGCGCGCCAGCAGCGCCACCACCAGGCCCTCGTAACCGAGGCCGGCGGGCAGGTCCACCGGCAGCCGCCCGAGCAGCGCATGGCTGACATGCAACCCCGCCAGTCCCGCGAACAGCCCGCCCAGCGCGGTCGAGAGCATCACCGTGCGCGCCACCGGCAGCCCCATGCGCCGCGCGAAGTCCGGCGCCTGGCCGACGGCCCGCAGCGCATAACCGGCACTGGTCCGGTCCAGCATCGCCTGCGCGGCCCAGGCCAGCAGCGGCACCGCGATCAGCATCGCGCTCACATGCGTGCCGGGGATCAGCGCGCCCAGCGACGCGGCCGGCGGCAGCAGCGGCGTGGCGATGAAACCCGCGCCCGGGTCGCTCATCCACTCGCTGAGGATCAGCCGGAACAGCTGCACCGCGACCAGGTTGAGCATCAGCGAGGTGACGATCTCGCTGGCGCCATGACGCACCCGCATCCATCCGGGCAGCAGCCCCCAGGCACCGCCCACGAGCATCGCGGCCAGCAGCGAGGCCGGCAGCACGACCGCCGCGGGCCAGGCGGCCAGCGCCAGGCTGGTGGCGACGGCGGCCAGCGCGCCGAGGAACATCTGCCCGTCCGCGCCGAGCGTGAACTGCCGGGCGCGGAAAGGCAGCGCGATCGCCAGGCCCAGCAGCGCCAGCGTGATGGCGTCCTCGATCGCGGCGCCGAAGAGCACCACGCGCCGCAGCTCCCAGCCCTGCGCGCCGAGGTGGAACTCCGGCAGCGGGCCGGTGAGCAGCGCCAGCCAGGCGCGCAGCGGTTCGTCGCTGACCAGCGCGGTCAAGGCGAAGCCGACCAGCAGCGCCGCGGCCAACGACAGCGGCAGCGTGCCGATGCCGGCACCGGCGCGCCGGAGCAGGGAGGTGAGGCCGGCGCGGCGCGAGGCCCGGGGCGCGGGAGGGGCGGCGGACGTCACGGCAGGCGTTCCTCGTCGGGGGCGAAGGGCGTGAAGGGGGCAGAGGGCGTGGCGGGCGCTGAGAGCGCCGAGCGTGCGGAGGGCGCAGAGGGCGTGACAGGGGCAGAGGGCGAGCAGGGCTCGGCGGGCTCGGTGCGCTCGGCGGGCGTGAAGGGCGCGTCCAGGTCGGCGCGGGCGGCCGGGTCGTGGCACACGCCGGTCATGTAGAGGCCGAGCCGCCGCGCATCGACCTCGGCGGCCGCGAAGTGCCCGACCAGTCGGCCGTGCGACATCACCGCGATGCGATCGGACAACGCCAGCAGCTCGTCCAGGTCGGCCGAGATCAGCATCACCGCCGCGCCGCTGTCCCGCAGCGCGCCCAGGCGCTCGTGCAGCGACTCGCAGGCGCCGATGTCGACGCCGCGCGTCGGCTGGCTCGCGACCAGCAGGCGCGGGGCCAGGGCGATCTCGCGGGCCAGCACGACCTTCTGCATGTTGCCGCCCGACAGCGAGCGGATCGGGACCTCGGGCGACGCGGCCACGACGCCGAAGTCGCGCAGCAGGCGGGCGGTCTCGCGCGCCGCCCCTCCCAGATCCAGCGCGCCGAACCAGCCGGGCACGCCGCGCCGGACCACGGGTGGCTCGGCATGCCGGTTGGCGATCGCGTTCTCGGTGATGCTCATGTCCGGCGCGACGCCGTCGTGCAGCCGGTCTTCCGGCAGCGCCGCGACGCCCGCCGCCCGCGCCGCGCGGATGCCGGCGTCGCCCTGGCCGCGCAACGGGACGCCGTCGACCGAGACCTGCCCGCGCTCCGCGCGCACCAGGCCGGCCAGCACGTCGGCGAGCAGTCCCTGCCCATTGCCTTCCACGCCGGCGATGCCGAGGATCTCGCCGCCGGCGATCTCCAGCGTCAGGTCTTCCAAGGTCTGGCGGCCGCCGGCGTCCGTGGCCGCGACCGCGCGCATGCTGAGCACCGGCGTGCGGCGCGACGGCGCCGGCGACGGCCGCGACCGCCGCGGCGCGACGGCGCGTCCCACCACCATCGCGGCGATCTCCGCCTCGCCGACGTCCCGCGTCGCGGCGCTGCCGGCCACGCGGCCGCCGCGCAGCACGGTGAAGCGGTCCGAGACCTCGCGGATCTCCGCGATCCGGTGCGTGATCAGGATCACCGCCAGGCCGTGGTCGGCGTAGCGCCGCAGCGCGGTCATCAAGGCCGCGGCCTGCTGCGGCGCCAGCACCGCCGTCGGTTCGTCCAGCATCAGGATGCGGGCGCCCTGGTGCAGCGCCTTGAGCAGCCCCACCGCCTGCTGCTCGCCCAGCGAGAGCCGCGACACCGGCGTGCGCGGATCCAGCGGCAGGCCGAAGCGGCGCGCCGTCTCGGCGACCTGCTCGATCGCGACGCGGGTGTCGAGCAGCGGACCGCGGCGCGGCTCCTGGCCGAGCACGACGTTCTCGGCGACGGTGAAGGAGGGCACCAGCGTCACGTGCTGCGGCACCAGGCCCATGCCGGCGGCGATCGCCTCGCGCGGCGTGCGCCAGCGCACCGGCTCGCCGTCCAGGTGGATCTCCCCGGCGCTGGGCTGCTCCAGCCCGTAGAGCATCTTCATGACGGTGGACTTGCCGGCGCCGTTCTCGCCGACGATGGCATGCACCTCGCCCGGCGAGATGGACAGGCTGACCTGGTCCACCGCCAGCGTGCCGGTCGGGTATCGCTTGGAGACGCCGTGCAGCGACAGCCGTCCGGGCGGGGTGGCGCCGATCGGCGCGCTGCTGGGCGGGGTGCCCGATGAGGCGCTCGTCGCGGTGTTCATCCCGGTGTTCATCGCGGCGCTCGTTGCGGCGCTCGCTGCGATGTCCAACGGCGTGTTCATCGCGGCGCTCATCCGGGCGTCCTCGCCGAGAAGGCGCTCGGCACGCGGCGCTGGCCGGCGACGATCTCCGCGCGCACCTGCTCGAGTTCCTGCCAGAGCGCGGGCGGCCACTGCGCCAGCAGGCCGGCGCGGGGCGCGAGGCTCACGCCGCGCTCCGCCAGGCCCAGCGACACGACGCCGCCCGGCGCCGCGGGCTCTCGCAGGGACGCGCGCAGCGCCTCCAGCACCGCGACGTCGACGTTCTTGACCACCGAGGTGAGGATGCGCGCCGCCAGCGCCGGCTGGCGCGGACGGTAGAGCGCGTACTGGTCCACGTCCACGCCGATGGCGTAGCGACCGGTCTCCAGCGCGGCCTCGTTGACGCCCTGGCCGCTGGCGCCCGCGACATGGAACACGATGCCGGCGCCGCGGCCGAACAGCGTCTTGGCGATCTCCTTGCCCAGCGCCGGATCGGAGAAGGAGTTGGCGTACTGGGTCGCCACCGGCAGGTCCGGATCCGCGGCCTTGGCCCCGGCGCGAAAGCCCACGATGAAGTCGTCGACGACCGGGAACTGCATGCCGCCCATCACCCCCAGGCCGCCGCCGGGCGCGACGCCCGGCAGGCCGGCCCGGTCGAGCCGCGCCGCCAGCCAGCCGGCCAGATAGGCGCCCTCGTTCTGGCGGAACAGCAGCGAGCGCACGTTGCGGCAGGCGCAGCGACCGGCGTCCACGGCGGCGTCGTAGAGCACGAAGCGACGTTCCGGATAGGCCCGCGCCAGCTGCTCGACATAGGGCGCCATCGTGTAGGTGCCGGTGACGATCAGGTCGTAGTCGCCGCTGTCGGCCAGCGCGGTCAGGGCCGGCAGCCAGCGCGTGGGGTCGGTGCCGCCCTCCACGATCTTGACGGTGACCGGCAACTGCCGCGCCGCCTCGCGCATGCCCTTGGCCGCGCCGTCGAAGAAGGACTTGTCGCCCAGCGTGCCGTTGATGAAGAGCACGGCGCGCACCGCGTGGCCGGCCTGCGCGCGCGGCAGCAGCCGCTCGCCCGCGGCCTTCAGGCCGTAGAGCACGGCCACGGCCGCGAGCAGCCACAGGAGCTGACGCAGGAGGAAGCGGAGGGCGGGGCGCATCGACGGCGGTGCCGGGAGGGGGCGGCCGGGCGCGCTCAGGCGAGCCGGCTGGACTGCGTGATCCGCGCGCTGTACCGGTAGCTGGACACGTACTTCATGAGGCAGTACTCGATCGGCTCGCGCCGCTCGGACAGCGTGATGCGCTCGCAGACCAGCAGCGGCGCGCCTTCCGGCACGCCGAGCAGCCGCGCTTCCTCCGCGTCGGCGCTGGCGGCGAACAGGTTCTCCACCGCTTCCACCGGCGCGAAGCCGGCGCGTTCCATCAGCAGCTGGTACAGCGAACGGGCGCGTTCCACCTCCTGCAGCTCGAGCTTCACGCCCGGCGGCAGCGGGAAGTAGGCGTCGTGCAGGCCGACGGGCACGCCGTTGGTCAGGCGCACGCGCCGCACGCGGGTGAGCGGGTGGCCGGACTCGAGCTGCAGCAGCTGGGCGATGGCCATGGTGGCCGGGCTGAACTCGAGGTTGAGGATGCGCTGGCTGGGCAGGCCGCCGCGCTGGCGCGTGTCCTCGGAGAACCCGTCGATGTAGCGCGACATGCGGCGCACCAGCGCCGGCGCGACGAAAGTGCCGCGGCCGTGGTCGCTGTAGACCAGTCCGTGGTCCTCCAGCAGCCGCACCGCCTTGCGGATGGTGTCGCGGCTGACCTGGTGCTGCTCGGTGAGCTCGCGCTCGGAGGGCAGGGCCTCGTTGTCGGCGAGGCGGCCGTCGTCGATGGCGGCGCGCAGCGCGTCGGCGACCTGGCGGTAGCGGGGAGGGGGCGCGGAGGCCTCGGCGGGTCGTTTGCTCATGTCCGGCAATGCTCTCATGGTACGTACCAGATGGTCAACAGGGTTGCTCCCAGTCCGCATCGCATGGCCGTTTTACGAGGCTGTGACAGCTGTTGCTTCCGAAGGAAAACCCGAAGTTCTGCGGAAAACATGCTGTGACCAGATTGACGTGGTACGTACCAGTGGATGATCATCCGGCCCGATCCGCGCAGTACCCATCCACCCCGTTCCCGGTCCTTCCGCTGAAAGCTCCTCCACCATGCGCTCTCTCGCCCGCCTTCCCTTCGCGCCGCTGCCCCTGGCGGCCCTGCTCGTCGCCGCCCACGCCCCGGTCCTGGCCCAGGAGGCCCCCGCGCCGGCCCGGCCCGCCAGCGAAGCCGCCGGCGATACCGCGCCTTCGATCGCGCCTTCGCCCGCGCCGGTGCCCGCCCGCTCGCAGTCGCTGGGCCAGGTGACGGTGACCGGCGAGTCCATCGGTCTGCGCCAGTCGCGCGCCAACGTGAAGATCACCGCGGCCGACCTGGAGCACTACCCGACCGGCGTCTCGGCCGACAAGCTGCTGGAGCGCGTGTCCGGCATCCAGGTCGGCTCGTCCAACGCCTTCGGCGGCGACGGCTTCGAGAGCACGATCAGCATGCGCGGCTTCGGCAAGGACAGCATCGGCTTCTCGATCGACGGCATCCCCAACGGCCGCACGACGCTGGGCGGCGGCTCGGTGCCCACGCGCTTCTTCGACAGCAGCAACCTGGCGGCGATCGATGTGTCGCAGTCGGCCGGCATCGTCGGCGCGCCGTCCCACCAGGCGCTGGCCGGCCACATCGATTACCTGACCCAGGATCCGGGCCGCGCCTTCGGCCTGCGCGTGGAAGCCGCCGCGGGCAGCGCCGAGCTCGGCCGGCTCTATGCCCGCGTGGACAGCGGCGAACTGGCGCCCGGACTCACCGCCTACCTGAGCGTGTCGCGGCAGCAGTGGCAGGTCTCCTACGTCGACGACCCCTCCGGCCACGACACCCGCGACCATGCCGACCTGAAGCTGGCCTGGCGCCTGGGCCAGGACACCACGCTGAAGCTCTACTCCAGCTTCAACGAGCGCAAGGAGACGAGCGCCAGCAACATCGTCACGCTCAGGCAGTTCCAGACCGATCCCAAGCAGGACGGCTACACCGACCACTGGACCGGCGTGCCCGGCGTCGACCGCAACTACCGCGGCCTCAAGGGCAACCCGCGCGAGGACCGGCTGAGCTACCTCAGCCTGAACACCACACTGGGCGGCCTGAAGGTCTCGGCCAAGGCCTATCACCACGGGCAGGACGGGACCGGCAAGGAGACGGGCCTGGGCAACGGCGGTTATCCGGGGCTCGATGGCTCGGCCCGCAGCCTGTACTTCCGCGGCAATGACTACGACCTGTCGCGCAACGGCGCCTTGGTGGAAGTGGGCGCGCGGCATGGCGACCTGCTCGACTGGCGCGCCGGCGCCTGGTACGAGAGCTACGAGCGCGGCCAGGTGCGGCGCTGGTATCCGGTCCTCGACGAGGCCGCCGGGCCGGCCCTTGCCGACACGCCGGTCGCGATCAGCGAGGACAAGCACTGGAAGAACCGCTCCACCATGGTCTACCTGGCCAACCGCAGCAGCCTGCTGGATGGCGGGCTCAAGCTGGACTACGGCGTCACCTACCTCGACAACCGGGTCGACTACCGCGCGCCGATCCAGGACTCGCGCACCGGCAAGCTGGACTTCGTCAACCAGGCGCGGGTGAACTCCGGCGTGCTGCCCAAGCTGGGCGCGCTGGTGCCGCTGGGTGCGAACACCGAGCTGTTCGCGGGCTACGCCAAGAACGCGGCCACGATGACCGACGCGACGCTCGAGGGCGGCGCGGCCACCACGATGGCGGCGGCGCTGCGTCCGCAGGACATGGACACCGCCAAGGCCTTCGACCTGGGCCTGCGCCACAAGGGCGACGGCTACGCGCTGAGCGTGCAGGGTTTTTCGATCCGCTCGAAGGAGACGGTCGCCGCGGACATCGCCGGCACGCTGCAGTCGGAGAACGTGGACCAGGGCCGCCGCATCGATGGCATCGAGCTGAGCGGCAACGCGCGCGTGGGCGCGGCCTGGCGCCTGTATGGCGCCTTCACCTACCAGAAGGCGCGCTACGCGCTGGGCGACGTCGATGCGCAGGGTTATCCGGCCAAGGGCTTCATCCGCGACGGCGCGGACCTGGTCGGCATCGCGCCGCGCAACCTGTTCCTGGAAGCGACCTGGCGGCCGGGCGACGCCTGGCGGCTCGGCGCCAATCTGCGCCACGTGTCCAGCCAGGCCGGCTACTACGCCAATCCGCGGGTGGCGAACAGCGGCGTCGACGAGCGCATGCCGGCGTACACGCTGCTCGGCGCGAGTGGGTCGTACCAGTGGGATCACCTGACCCTCGGCCTGAACCTGGAAAACATCACCAACAAGCACTACCTCTCCGGCGTCGCGCCCGAGCTGATGACGAGCCCCTCCAGCATCGGGCGCTACTTCATCGGCGCGCCGCGCACGGTGGTGCTGTGGGTGAGGATGGAGCTGTGAAGCGCTCCCCGGTGACGCGCCCTGGCGGCACGGCGATCCTCGCCGGGGCCGTGGCCGCGGTCGCGCTCCTGCTGGGCGGCTGCGCGCCGGTGACCTCGACGGTCGACGCGCGTGCGGCGGCACGCGTTGCGGTGGACGCGGCGATGGGTGCGGCGGCAGAAGCGTCGGCAGGTGCGCCGGGGACGGCGGCCTGGCCGCAGCCGCCCATGCGCCTGCGGCTCATCGGCGAGACCGTCATTCCCCGCGTGGCGACCGATCCGCTGCTGCGCCATCTCGGCGGCATTTCCGGCCTCGACTACGACCCCGTCGAGGACACCTGGTACCTGCTCAGCGACGACCGGTCGGAGCACGCACCCGCGCGCTTCTACACCGCCAGGATCCGCTGGAACGCGCAAGGGCTGGAGGAGCTGCGCGTGACCGGTCTCACCCCGCTGTTGCAGCGGGACGGCCAGCCCTATCCGAATGTCCGCGCGCCGACGCGGCCCGGCGAGCCGCCGCCCGACAGCCCCGACCCCGAGGCCCTGCGCCTGGACCCGCGGACCGGGCGTCTGCTCTGGTCCAGCGAGGGCGACCGCCCGCGCGGCCTGCAGCCCTTCATCCGCTGGTCGGAGCGGGACGGCCGCTTCGCCGGCGAGCTGCCGCTGCCCGAGCGCCTGCGCGTGCATCCCGACGAGCCGCGCGGGGCCCGGGACAACCTCAGCCTGGAAGGCCTGGCCCTGGCCGCGGATGGCTCCGTGTGGGCCAGCATGGAGGCGCCGTTGATCGAGGACGGCGAGCCGCCGACGCGCGAGGCGGGCGCGTTGGCCCGCTTCACCCACCTGGACCGGCAGGGCCGGGTGCTGGGGCAGTACGCCTATCCCGTCGAGCCGGTCCCGGAGGCGCCGACCGGCGGCCAGCGCCGGTCCGACAACGGCGTCAGCGATGTGCTGGTCACGCCGGCGGGCACGCTGCTGGTGCTGGAGCGCTCGGGCCGGGAAGTCGCCGAGCGGGTCTTCAAGTTCCGCGTGCGGTTGTACGAGGCCTGCGTCGACGGCGCCACCGACGTCTCGGCCGTGGCCTCGCTGCGCGACGCGGCGCTCGTGCCGATGCGCAAGCGGCTGATCCTCGACCTGCAGGCCGCCGGCGCGCGGGGACCGATCGACAACTTCGAAGGCATGGCCTGGGGACCGGTGCGGCCCGACGGCCGGCGAACGCTGGTGATGGTGGCCGACGACAACTTCTCGCCGCAGCAGGTGACCCAGGTCCTGGCCTTCGAGGTGGCGCCATGAGGGACGAGGACATGGAAGGCCTGCTCGGGGCCTGGCTGCAGGCGGCCGGCGCGGGCGACCGCGCGGCGTTCGAGCAGCTGTACCGTCACTTCCAGCCGCGCCTGACGCGCTTCATCCAGCGCTGCTGCTCGCGCCCGCATGTGGTGGAAGAGGCGGTCAACGACGCGCTGTGGGTGGTCTGGAAAAGCGCCGCCAACTTCCGCGGCGACTCGCGGGTGACGACCTGGGCCCATGGCATCGCGTATCGCTGCATGCTCAAGGCGCTGCGGGATCGCGAGGTCGGACAGGAGATCAATGCCTCGGCGGTGCCGGAGGCGGAACTCGCCGAGGCGGAGCCGTTCTTCGACGACGGCCCCGACCGCGAGCTGCGCGACTGGGTGCGTCACGGGCTCGCCGCCTTGTCGCTGGAGCAGCGCACGACGGTGGAGCTGGCCTACTGCCAGGGCGAGTCCTGCGAGGAGATCGCGCGGATCATGGCCTGCCCCTCGGGCACGGTGAAGGCGCGCCTGGTGCGCGCGCGGGAGAAGCTCAAGGACGTGCTGCCGGCGCTGGCGGAAGCGGCGATCGGGACGCGCGCCCACTGAGCCGACTGAGCCCGACGACCTGTCGGGCCCTGCGGTCGACCGCGTCGGCGCGTTCGCTTCGACGCCAACCGCTTCGCGTCCGTCTCGCTGTCGTCATCGCGGTGTGCCTATCGTCATCGCCGGCCGAACCCATCACCCAACAACTCGGCCAGGGAGCTTCCATGACGACCATCCTTGCGTCAACGACACCTCCGGCGAACGGGACGATCCCCGCTCATGCCGACACCGTTTCAGCCGGCACGCCCGCCGACGTCATCGCCGACGTCACCGGCGTCATCGGCGACTGGCGCCGCGAGGCCGCGCTGCGGCTGGGTGCCAGCCCCGAAGTCGCGCGGCATTTCGGCGAGACCGGCTTGATCGAGCTCGCCGGGCAGCCGCTGTCGCTGCATCCGCTGCACGACGAACCGACGGGGTCCTGGCTGGCCGTCACGCGCGCCGCGCGTCCGGCCGCGGTCGACGAGGCGGCCTGGTGCGATGCGCTGCTGCTCGCCACCGGGCAGGCGCTGGTCGTCACCCACGCGGCCTTCGGATTGAACGACGACGGCGAGGCGGTGCTGATCCTGCGCACCGCCGCCGGGCACGCGCATCCCGATCTGCTCGCCGTTGAACTGGCCGGGCTGCTGCAGCTGCGGCAGGCACTGCTCGAGGGCGTGACGGCGCAGGCCGGAGCGGCTGAAGCGGCAGCAACGGCCGCAACCGCAGCAACGGCCGCAACCGCAGCACCGGCCGGCATGTCCGGAACGGCTGAAGCTGCCGCAGGGCCTGCGAATGGGGCACAGCGCCGCGGTGTCAATGCGGCCGCTGCGGCCGATGTCGACGCGCCGCTCCTGGAAGCCCCCGAGCGCGTGCTCGTGCGCGTGCATGGCGCCTTGCTGCAAGCGGGCCTGCCCGCCGCGGACGCGCTGGCCGGCGCGCGCAGCGGATCGTTCACGCTGGACGGCGTGTCGATCGGCCTGGCCTGCGAGGACGGGACCGACACGCTGGTGCTGGTGTCCGACCTCGGCGCCGAAGCGCTCGACACGCTCGAGCGACGGCGGCTCGCGCTGCAGGCCAACACGACGCTGATGGTCTTCGCCGGCGTCGCCGTGGCCCGCGAGCGCGGCCGCGCACGGCTGATGTCGCGCTGCCCGGTCGACGGTCGCAGCGCCGCCGATTTCGCCGACGGCTTCGCCGCCTGGTTGCGCGACTTCGCGCGCCTGGCCCGTGCCACATCGACGTCCCGCGACACCGCGGCCGCGCATTGAAGGAGGGAGCCGACATGCCCGCATCCATCACCCCTTCGACATCCAACCGCATCGAATCGTTCCGCCTGCCCGCCGAGGCCGGCACGTCCGTGCCCGGCGCCACAGCGACCGCGGGTACTTCAGGTACAGCAGGTGCAGCAGGTACCGCTGGCTCGACGGGCTCGGCGGCCGGCGTCGTTGCCCCGACGCTTGAGCGGCCGCACAACGCGCCGTCGTCGCGAACGTCCGCGCCGCTGGCGTCCTCCGGCGGCGACGAACTGCGCGAGCGCCGGCCTCTGCCGGAGCTCGTCGGCACGAGCCCGGGTCGCTCGTTGCTGGACGACTCGCACAGCCGGTCGGACTCGCGCGAGTGGTCGTCGCGACGCCTCCAAGTCCTGGCGGAAGCGCGCGGCTTGAGCGGCCCGCTCTCGGCCACCCCTTCCGACATCGGCCGGCAACTGCGGGCCGAACCGACCTTCAACCTGTCCCGGCCCGTCGCACCGGAGCGCAACTGGCGCTCCGTCGCGAACGCGATCGCCGGCGAAGTCACCCGGCTGGCCGGCGTGGCGGGCCGCGAGGCGGTGCGCACGCTGGGGTCCGTCGTCCCGCCGATGCCCGAGGCGCGCCTGGCCGGCGTGGTGGCGGGACACGCCATCCATCAGACGGTCGCGGTGGGCCTGCCCACCTTCGCGCGGGAGATGCTCGCCAGCGCGGTGAGCCACGCGCTGAGGCACACGCCGGCCCCGGCCGTGATGGGCCTCCAGGCCGCGGTCGGCATGACCAACGTGGTCCTGCAGGTGGTGCGGGAGCTGCGCGAGCGGCGCAACCCCGACGAGGCGGCGCGCGCCTATCACTCGCTCACCCCCGAGCAGTGGCAGGCGAAGACGCCCGACCAGCAGCAGGCGATGCGGGATCACACGCTCAAGGTCTCGCGGCTGTTCACGGTGATGCAGGTGTCCTCGTCCTTCACCAACCTGATGCTGATGCATCACGGGTTCCAGCAGGGCGACCGGGCGGCCGCGCTGCAGCCGCTGACCAACGAGCTGAAGGTCGGCGTCTACGCCGCGATGCGGGACGGCCTGCAGGCGAGCTTCAGCATGGTCAAGGTGAACAAGCCGCCGGCGCCTGAGGGCGGCGGCCCGCAACCGGAGCTGGCCGCCGGCATGTCCGGTGCCGCACAGGCGGCCGCCGTGGCCACCTACGCGGGCGTGAACGTGGTGAACAACTTCCTCGGCGACGCGCTGAAGGGCGCGTGGGTGCCGGATCGAAGCGCGGCGGCCGCGGTGCTGCTGGATCAATCCAGCGCCATGAACATGGGCGACGCCTGGCGTGTGGCGGCCGGAACCGCCGCCATCAGCGCGCTGATCAACACGCTGGGCGAGACGACGGACTGGTTCCAGCGCCTGCAGCTCTTCGCCAACCAGACGCCCGGCGCGACGCAGGAGTGGGCGCCGGTGCTCACCGGCACGGACCGCAGCCGTGTGCTGGACCAGGCGCAGGCGCGGGCCTCGCTCACCAACACGCTCTTCTCGGCGCTGACCGCGGCGGGGCAGGGCATGGCGCACAGCCAGCTGCCGCCGGCCGTGCAGCAGTTCATCGGCAACGTCGGGGCCGCGGCGCTGGGCGCGATGCTCGATTCGCCGATCACGGGCCTGTGGCAGGCGCAGGAGGCGGTGCGGGCCACGCCGGTGCCGGACCCGCCCGTCGATCTGGAGCTGGCGCTGAATCCGGATTCGCCGCGTCTGCCGTCGAGCTCGGCCTCGTCGGTGGCCGACATTCCGGTGCCGCGGCAGCGCAGGCCCCGCGTCAACGTCGACGAACTCGATTGAAGGAGCCATGACCGGTCCGATCCGTTTCCCCTCGGGCGGCGCGCCATCGCGCGCCGCCGTACCGCCCGCTGGCCGGCCGCTCGCGCAGGCCTTCGCCGACGAGGTCCGTCCCGCAGCGGACTTTCCCGGGCTGGCCCGGGCACCGGCACGGCCGGCGAGCGCGTCCGGCGCTGACGAGGCCGACAGCGCGCCCTCGGCCCTGCAGCGGCGCGCCGCCTTGCCGGTGTCGATGCCGACCGAGGCCGCGGCCATGGCAGGTCCCTCGTCGGGTGCGCCGTTGGCGCCATTGGCACCGTCGTCGCCGTCGTCGCCGTCGGTCCAGCTGAGGTCGCTCGCGGGAGAGCTCTCCGAGTTGGAGACGGAGCGGGCGGCGTTGCAGGCGAGCCTGGCCGAGTTGCAGCAGCGGCGTCACGACGCGCGTGCTCCCACCGCCAGCGAGCGCAGCGACGAAGTCGGCCGCCTTCAGTCGCGCGCCGAGCACGCGCGAGGCCAGCTGGCCTCGCTGCAGGCCCGGCATGACAAGGAGACCGGCGAGCTGGCGGATGTCGAGCGCAAGCTGGCGTCCGCGCGGCGGCAGCTCGAGGGCCTGACGCTGGCGGCGGAGTCGCGGCCGGCTCAACCGGCTCGTCCGGCGCGTACGCGAACGGGCCGGCGCGGCGGCGCCAAGGCGGCAAATGCGACGAAAGCGACGAAAGCGACGCCGGCGGCCGCGAAACCGGATCCCCGCAGCCCCGCGGAGGTCGAGGCGCAGGCGCGCATCCAGCGGCTGGAGGGGGAACGCGACAGCCTCAAGACGCAGATGGAGGCGGCCAGTCGCCGAGTCGCGGAGGCGCGCGCGACCTTGAAGAGCGACACCGACTTCGCGGAGACCCTGCTGGACCCGCGTTTCATTGAGCAGCGGATCGACAAGGCCGCCGCCACCCACCTCAACCCGTTCCTGGCGCACTACGAGCTTCCCGCCATCGATCAGGTACCCCCAGGCGAGGACACGAGGCATGCCCGCTACCTGGCCATGTTCACCAACGTCGACGCGGGCGCGCGGCGCCTGGACGAGCCGTTGCTGGAGAACCCGGCGCACAGCTTCTCGGCGTTCTCGGCCCTGTTCAGCACCTTGTGGCCCGATCGCGTCAACGGGAGCCTGCTGAGGAACCTGCTCGGCGGCGACACGAGCGCCGTGATGGCGGCCGTGCGCGCAGGGGGCGAGGGCCTGGGGAATGCGGTGGGTCGGCATGTGCTGGCGCAGTTCACGGAGGAGATGAGGTACTGCGCCATGGCGGCGGCCAGCACGGGCCTGCCCGATGGCACGACGGCGCGCCGCGTGAGATTGAGCAGCGGCAGCCGGGTGACGCAGACGGCGCTGGCCGAAGGCCGCGCGCGGGCCCGCGACCTGATGCCGCTGCAGGAACTGCCGGCGCATCGCGGCCGCATCGTCGTGGGCGCGATCCAGCAGGCGACCTCGATGATGACGACCATCGCCGAGGAGTACCGCGAGGCGTCTGTCGACGTGCAGCGGTCCCGGTCCGCGCTGGACGGCGCGTTGAAGGACCGGAGCGCGCTCGTCGAGCGCGGTGAGCAGCTGACGCGCGAGCTCGGCGCCGCGCAGGCGGCGCTCAGCGGCCTTCGCGACGCGCGCCGGCAGCGGGACGCCGCGCAGTCGTCGCCCTCAGCGCAATCAGCGCAGCCTGCCTCGCGCGATGCCGCGCCGGATGCGGCCATTCCGCAGCTCCCGGCGGCGGCCGGATCTTCGTCGCCGGATGTCGACGCTCGCCGGATGCGGCTGCGCGGCGACGTGGACCGCCACAGCGCCCAGGCGGACGAGGCGCGCAGCCGCGTCGACCAGACCGCCCGCGACATCGGCGAAGCGCAGGCCGAGCTGCGTCGCTCCGCGCAAGCGCACGAGGCGGCCGCCGCGGCGCTGGCGCGGGAGGCCGCGAATGCCAGCCGCGAGCACGACGAAGTCCGTGCCGCCCAGGCCGGGCTGCGCGAGCGGCTGGCGGTGACCGAGGCGCGGATCGGCGAGCTTCGCGAGACCCTGCATCAAGCGCCGGCGCGCCGCGCCGCGATCAGCGACCTGGCCTGGGAGCGCGCCATCGACCGCCACGTCGGCATCAGCGACGAGGCCATGCGGGAGCGCGCGCCGGAGACCGGCCATGTGGGCAGCTACGACTCGCTGTCGACGTTGTCCCAGGTGGTCGCCGACCTGCACGCCCATGTGTCCGGCCATGCCGACCTGCGGCCCGTGCTGGCGGCACGCAACCGCCGCGAGTTCGACAGCGCCGTGGCCCGCGTGCCGGGCGGCGTCACCGACCTGGTGTTCGACCACGGCCGCCAGGTGGGTCGCGGCTTCAGCAACGCGCTGGACCGCACCGAGCGCGCGACGCCGCTGCAGCACAGCAGCTACTCGCTGGACTTCGTGCAGGGCAGGGTGGTCGTGTCGCACCTGCATCCGCATGTGCCGCGTCGCACGCTGCAGGTGGCGGAGCTCAAATGAAGCGAGGGCCCCGAGGGGCCCTCCGCGCGCCGGCATGCGCCGGTCACTCCAGCCGGATGCCGCTCTCCTTCAGCAGCCGCCCGTTGGCGGCGTGCTCGCGCCGCAGCTGGTCGGTGAATGCCGCGATCGTCGCCGGACTCACGAGGTAGTCGAGCTGGCGAAGCCGCTCCTGCACGTCGCGCTCGGCCAGCACGCGGTTGATGGCCTCGTGCAGGCGCTGGATCACCTCGGGCGGCGTGCGGGCCGGCGCGAAGACTCCGAACACCGAATTCATGTTGGCCTCCGGATGGCCCAGTTCATCGATGGTCGGCACGTCGGGCAGGCCCGGCATGCGGCCTGGCGCGGCCACGGCCAGCACGCGCAGCTTGCCGCGCTCGACCAGCGCATTCAGCGCCGCGCCGGGATTGGCGGTGAACAGCTGGAACTGACCGCCGGCGGCGTCGGTGGCGATCTGGCCGCCACCCTTGTAGGGCACGTGGGTGAAGCGGACCTGCGCCTTGCGCGAGATCTGCTCGAGCATCAGGTGGCCCAGGCTGCCCACGCCGCTGGTGGCGAAGGTGACCTGGTCCGGCTGCGCGCGCGCCTGGGCGATCGCGTCGGCGAAGGTCTTGCCGGTGAAGGCCGGCGTGGCCAGCAGGTATACCGGCGACACCATCACCCGCGCCACCGGCGCGAAGTCGGTCAGCGCGTCGTAGGGCACCTGGTGCGTGTGCGGGCTGAGCGTCAACGGGCTGATCGCCGAGAAGGCCAGCGTGTGGCCATCCGCGGCGGCCTTGGCCACCACGCCCATGCCGATGACGCCGCCGCCGCCCGGCTTGTTGTCGACGATCACCGGCTGGCCCAGCGCCAGCCGCTCGGCCAGCAGGCGCGCGACGGCGTCGCTCAGCCCGCCCGGCGCATACGGCACGACGATGCGCACCGGCCTGCTGGGCCAGGCGCCGGTTTGCGCTTGAGCGGTGGGAGCGAGCAGCGCCAGGGGCGCCGACGCCGCGGCGATCGACGCCTGGATGAAGGCGCGGCGGGAGGCCAGGGGGACGGTCATGAATGAAGGGCTCGATGAAGGGTCGGTGCAAGCGCGGCGGACCCGGCCCCACCTGCGCTACTGCGCGATCGGGTCGGCGGCCAGCAGCTCGATGTAGCGCCTCGGGCCGGCGTCGAAGCTTCCCGCCGGTTCGGCGTCGCCGCCGGCGCGGGCCTCGGACGTCAACCGGTCGGCGGGAATGCCGCGGCTGGCGAGTATCGCCTCGGTGCCGCGGGCCCAGCCCAGCGCCTGGTTGCGACCCTTCGCGGCCGCCGGGGAATTGGCGGGCGAGTTGACGCGGATGCCTGCCTCGACGCGCACCCGCACCGCCGGCGAGCGCGCGAGCACCTCGGCGGCGCGCTCCACGAAGTGCCGGAAGCGCGGCTGCAGCGCATCGCGGCGATCGACCGCATCGGCGGCGTCGATGCGCACGCGCACCTGGTTGCCGGCCGTGCGCATCACCTCCACCTGACCGTTGTCCAGCGCCAGCTGCTGCAGCTCCCGCGCCACCGCCGCGATGTCCGGCGACCAGACGTGGCCGTCCTTGACGTCGAGCGCCGGGCCCGGCGGCGGCAAGGGGACCGGCGCCGGCGCGACGACGGCCAGCGGCTCCGGCGGGCGGCGCGAGGCGCAGCCGGTCAGGCCGACGCCCAGCGCGAGCAGCGCGATCGCGAGCGCGCAACGCGAGCCGAGGCGGGACGCGCGAAAGTGGCGAGGGCGGTGATGACGGTGAAGGGAGGCATTCATCGGGTCACTCCGGATCGTTGAAACAGCCCGGCCGCAGGGCCGGCGGGGCAGGGCGCGGGAGCGCCATGCGCGTCGCGCGCGCGTGCCGTCCTCATCCCGCCACGACCTGGCCCAGCGACCCCAGCGTGCGGTCGAAGGCCCAGAGGTCGTCGGTGGCTTGGCACAGGAACTCGCGCACCGGCTGCAGCTTGCGCATGGCCTCGTCGGCGAGCGCGTCGTTGCCGGGCTTGTATTCGCCCATCTGCACCAGCGGCTCGATCTCGTCGTACTTGGCCATCAGCGCCCGCAGGTGGCCGGCGGCCGCCTGGTGCGGCTTGGGCACGATCTGCGACATCACCCGCGACAGGCTGCCCAGCACGTCGATCGCCGGGTACTGGTTCCGCGCGGCGATCTTGCGCGACAGGATCATGTGGCCGTCCAGGATGCCGCGCACTTCCTCGGAGATCGGGTCGTTGCCGCTCTCGTCCTCGTACAGCACGGTGTAGAGCGCGGTGATCGAGCCGCGCGCGCCCATGCCGGCGCGCTCGAGCAGCCGCGGGATCTCGGCGAACACCGACGGCGGAAATCCGCGCCGCGCCGGTGGCTCGCCCGCCGCCAGGCCGATCTCGCGCTGCGCCCGCGCGAAGCGGGTCAGCGAGTCCATCATCAGCAGCACCTTCAGGCCCTGGTCGCGGTAGTACTCGGCCACCGCGGTGGCCACGTGCGCCGCCTTCGCGCGCTCGCTCGACGAGCGGTCCGAGGTCGCGCACACCACCACCGAGCGCGCCATGCCGGCCTCGCCCATGATGAGCTCGATGAACTCGCGCACCTCGCGGCCGCGCTCGCCGATCAGCGCGATGACGCTGATGTCGCACTGCGTGCCGCGCGCCAGCATGCCCATCAGCGTGGACTTGCCGACGCCGGCCGGCGCGAAGATGCCCATGCGCTGACCCTCGCCCAGCGTGATCAGCCCGTCGATCACCTTGACCCCGGTGGGCAGCGGGCGCTCGATCATCTCGCGCTCCATCGGCGTGGGCGGCAGCGCGAACACCGGGCGCGATTCGGTCGTGCGCACCGGGCCCTTGCCGTCGATCGGCCGGCCCAGGCTGTCGATCACGCGGCCCAGCAGCGCCTGGCCGACCGGCACCGACAAGACCTGGCCCAGTCCGACCACGCGGGTGCCGCCGCGCACGCCCAGGATCGAGCCGAAGGGCGAGAGGATGCTGCGCCCGCCGGCGAAGCCCACCACCTCGGCCGTCTGCAGCACCGCGCCGTCGTCGTCGAGCACCTCGCAGAGTTCACCCAGGCGGGCATCCAGGCCGCTCACGCGCATCAGCGTGCCGATCACCTCGGTGACCTTGCCGGTGCGGCCCACCATCGTGGCCGAGGCCAGCTCGGCCTCCATCAGGTCGGTGAATCCCTGCAATGCCTTCATCGGCGCTCCTGGTCAGTGTTCGGCGAGGTCGTGCGCGTGAAGGATGTCCTCGGCGTCATCGGCATCGGCCTGCGCGCCCGCATCCGTGTGCGGGAATCCGAAGGACGCGTGGGCCTGCGCTTGGGCGTCGCTGCCGCGGTCGCTGACGCCGCGATCGCTGACGCTATCGTCCGGTCCGTCATCGAGGCCGTGTTCGGGTGCTTCGTGGTCGCCGGCATCGGCCAGCGGCAGGCTGCTCGCCAGCGCCTTGCGCACCGCGCGGTCCATCGCCGCGCGCAGGCCGTCGAGCTGCGTCTGCAGGCTGGCATCGAGGATGCCGACCTCCGACTCGAACACGCAGCTGCCGGCCCGCAGCGCCGGGTCGACGCTGACCTCGATGTGAACCCCTTGCGTCTGCAGCGCCTTGAGCGAGTCCAGCGCGGCGCGCGCGTGGGCGTGGTCATCGGCGCTGACGCGCAGGGCCAGCGTGCTCGCGCCGCGCGCGAAGCTGCGCACGCTGCGCAGCGCGCGCTGGTACAGCGCCGCCCGCTCCTCGGTGTGGACAATGCGTTCGACGGCGCCGGTGACGATGGTCGCCAGCTTCTCGTGCATGCCGCGCAGCACCTGCGCGTTGTCGATCACCTGCACCGTCTGGCGCTCATGCCATTTCAGCGCGGCCTGGCGCCGGCCGGCCTCGCAGGCCTCGATCCGCAGCCGCTCGGCTTCGATGCGGGCCTCGGCCAGCAGACGGTCCGCCTGCTCGCGCGCATCGCTGATCAGCTTCGAGGCCTCTTCGCGTGCCTGCGCCAGCACCGCGTCGCGCTGCTCGTCCATCGCGCGGCGCAGCGCGTCGAGCTCCGCGGCCCCTTCGAGCTCGGCGGCGCGCAGGATGCCGTCCTCGGCCCCCAGTCCGCCCAGGCGGTCCGCGCCGCCGCCCTGCAGCCAGATCATCATGTCGGTTCCTTCGCGAAAAGCGCGTCCAGGCGGGCCAGGCCCTCGAGCGCGCAGGCGTGACGCACCGGCACCTGGTGCCGGCCGTCGGGCACGGGCCAGCGCGCCGGCAGCGCGAGGCGCACCAGGCGCCGCAGGCCGCGATGCGGCCAGGCGCCGGCGAGCGCCAGGTCCGCGTAGCCGACGCAGGCCCACTGGATCGGCGACCAGGCCGCGACCTGCGCCGGCACCACCGCGCCCTGGCGCGCGGATTCGCGCAGGGCCGCCATCGCCGGGCCGAGCGCGCCTTCGAGCGCCCGCCGCGCGCGGATCTCGACGCAGCAGCGCAGCACGCCGGGCCGGCCCGCCAGCGCCACCGCGCACAGGCGCGACAGCAGGCCCAGCCGCCCGTGCAGCGCCAGGCGCCCGCCCGGCGTCGCGAGCAGACGCGGGTCGGGCAGCGGCCCGCACCAGCGCCGGTACAGCGTCAGCATCAGGCGGCGGCGCGAGGGACCGTCCGGCATCTGGTCGAGCGCCGGCCGCACCGCATTCAGCGCCGCCCAGCCGTCGTCGATGTCGTCGGGCAGCCGATCCAGGCGGCGCTGGAACACGAGCGCGAGCCGGGCCAGTTCGCCGGGGTCCACGGGCGATACGGGCAAGACGGGCGATCCGGGCGGGGCGGCCCTGGCAGGCCGATCGACCGTTGTGGGCGTCGCCGGCACGATGGGGCTCGGTGTCGTCAGGGCGGCATCCATGGCCGACCTCAGGTCGCGGAAGCCTGCGCCGCAGTGGGGCTGCCGCCGTTCAAGCCCGCGCTCGCGCCGAGGCCGCCGCCGCCCTGTGCGGCGTTGGCCTGCCCGTCGGCGGCGCCTGCGGTGGTGGCCGAGGCCACGGTGCCCGGCCGCAGCCGGCGCGCCAGCGGCTCGGGCAGCCACTCCGGCTTCTTCCACGCCACCCCGGCGGCGCCGCCCAGGCCGAGCAGCGCCAGCGCCGCCGCGATCCAGAGGCCCATCCCGCCGGGCGCGGGCGGTGGCGGCGGCGCGATCATCGCGCCGGCCACCAGCGTCACCGAGACGTTGTCGTAGGACAGCCCCTCGACGCTGCGTGCGACCATGTTCTTGATCGCCGGCGTGAGCGCGGTGAGGTTGGCCTGCGGCCGGTACTTCACGAACACCGACGCGCTCGAGGGTTTGGCCTCCTGGGCCATCGGGTCGTTGTTGGGCAGCACGATGTGCACCCGCGCGGTGACCACGCCGTCGATCTGGCTCAGCGTCTCGGAGAGCTCCTGCGAGACGCCGTGGATGAAGCGCACGCGCTCCTCGGTCGGTGAGGAGATCAGGCCTTCCTTCTTGAACATGTCGCCCAGGCTGACGTGCTTGTCCTGCGGCAGGCCCTGCGCGCGCAGCACCGCCAGCGCGCGCACCACGTCGGCCTCGTCGACCTTGACGCTCCAGGTCTTGCCGCTGTCGGGCGTCTGCTTGCTGGCGGTGATGCCGCTTTCCAGCAACGCCGACACCATGTGGTTGGCGTCGGCCTCGGTCTGCTTGGTGTAGAGGTCGGTGTCGCAGGCCGCCAGGCACAGCGCCAGCACGGCGCCGAGCAGCAGTCGCCAGGGCCGCGGGGCGCGGTCGTTGATCGTGGAAGGCATGTCGGAACTCCCTGGGTCCATTCATCGCGGCCGGTCAGCGCCGGCCGCCGGGACGCGTCACTGGTTCTTCATCAGCGTCTGCAGGCCGCTCTTGCTGCTCTGCGCGACATAGACGCCGGCGTTGAACTGCACCTGCACCATCGACAGCTGATAACTCAGCGCGATGTGGCGCGAGGCCAGCTCGCCGGGATTCATCGCCGGCGCCTCCTGCGAGAACGCGCGCACGCTGTCGAAGGTCTGGCGCAGCACGCCTTCCTGCGCCTCGATGAAATGCGAGACCGGCGAGCGCTCGCCGACCTCGGTGCCGTGCGGCGCGGGCGCGGTCGGATGCTCCATCATCAGCCGCTGGAAGCGGTCGGACAGGCCGCCGAGCGCATCGGGCGCTGCGGCGGCGCGATCCAGGACCTGCGTCGGAGCGGCGCCGGACACGGCGCCGATGGCGGGAACAGTCATGCGGATCTCCTGCGGGGGTGGCTTCGGACGCGCGCCGCTTCAGGCGCGCAGCAGCGGCGCGTGCGGCAGCGAGCGCGGGTCGTAGTCGGCGAAGCTGGTGGCGGCCGGGGCCTCGGGTTCGGGCTCGCCGACATTGACGTCCTTGCCCAGCAGCAGCCGCACCAGGCTGCGCGCTTCCTGCGTGGAATCGCCTTCGATGACCTCGTTGGCGCTGACGCTCCAGGCCGGATCGCCGACGGCGAACTGGCAGAAGGCCATCAGCGCGCGGCCCAGGCTCCAGTTGCGCGTGTTGGCGTCGAGGTTGTTGAGCGTGCGGATCGCGTCGTGCCAGTGGCCGCGGCTGATCGCGATCCAGGCCTCGAAGGTGTCGAGCTCGGTCAGGTGGGGGCGCAGCTGGCGCACCGCCACCAGCACCGTTTCGGCGTCCTCGGTGCGCTTGTGCGTGATGCCGAGGCTGACGATCTCGATGAGGGCGCGGACGAAGGGTTTGCGATGAAAGGTCGGATCCATCTGTGTGCTCCTGGGGAAGTGCCTGTCCTGAACGGACGCGTGTCCGCTCGGGACAGGCACGTCGCGTGCGAGGACGCGGCGTGCCTGGCGGGGGCCGCGAACGGCCCCCGCGCGTGGACATCAGAACAACATGCCGGTGGTGCGGCCGTTGAAGATGTTGAACAGGTTCACGCCTTGGGTCAGCTCGCTCTGCGACAGGTTGGGACCGCCGTAGGTCTGGGCCCAGTTCAGCGCATCCACCTGGGTGAACGGCTGGTTCAGGCTGGTGAACGGCTGCTGCGCGAAGGACGCGTTGTACGGCGAGGCCACGCCACCGGCGTAGGGCTGCTGGAACGCGGTGAACGGCTGCTGCGCGTACGACTGCGTGTAGGGCGAGGCGTACGGCGAGGCCGCGAACGGCTGCTGCCCGAAGGGCTGCTGGTAGGCGGGGATGCCCCCGCCCAAGCCACCCAGGCCGCCGCCCAGGCCGCCCAAGCCGCCACCGAGGCCACCGCCCAGTCCGCCGCCGAGACCGCCGCCCAGTTGGTTGGCCACCGAGCTGGCCAGCGGGTTGGCGTTGCCCAGGCCGCCCAGGCCGCCGCCGCCCAGCGCCTGCAGCAGCGGGGTCAGCGCCTGCAGCAGCTGGACCACGCTCTGCAGGATGCCTTGCAGGCCCTGGCCGGCGCCTTGCGGGCCACCCAGTCCGGGCGTGCCCAGACCCGGTGTGCCAAGACCCGGCGTGCCGAGTCCGGGGATGCCCGAGCCGGGCAGACCGCCGCCGAACTGGCTCTGCTGCGCCTGCAGCAGGTTCTGCAGCAGGCCGGTGCTGAACTGCATCAGCGTGGAGGCGATGTCCATCGTGCTGGACAGGGCCGAGCCCAGCGGCGACTGGGGCGCCGCGTACGACGGGACCGAGGAGGTCGGGGGGATCGAGAAGCTCATGGTGTGAGTCCTTTCAAGCGGTTGGTGCGAGCGTTCCGATCAGTACAGGCGGACCGAGGTCGGCACGTTCTGGAAGGTCGTCGCGACGTTGTCCTTGAAGGCTTGCGACGGTTGCGGCACGTTGTCATTCAGGCCGCGCAGCAGCAGGCCGGCAAGCGAATCGGCGCGCACGTTGCCGAAGATCTCGCCCTTCAGGCCGCTCGGGCCGGGCTGGGTGTCGGCGCCCTTGAGCACTTCGCGCAGGTCGTCGGCGCTGACCAGGCCGTCGCCGCGCTGGTCGCCGCGATGCTTGACGCGCACCTTGAAGGCGTTGTCCATCTTGTCGAAGAGCTCCGGCTGGCTGAGGATCAGCTTGGCGGCGTCCTTCATGTCCTGCGGCGCGGCGGTGCCGTCGGGCATCTTGCCGGTCTTCACAATGGCGTCCAGGTCGGACTTGCCGACCATCTTGTCGCCCGAGGTGAAGAAGCTGTTGCCGTACTTGGCCAGCGTCTGCAGCGCTTCCTTCTCGCCCACGCTGAAGCTGACCTGCTGCATCGCGGCGGTGGTGTCGCCCTTGCCGATCTTGCCGTCGGCGTGGCCCTTGAAGCCTTGGGCCTTGGAGTCGGCGGTCTCCAGCGACTTGAAGTCGTCCGGATGGTCGAGCAGGTACTTGGCGGCGGCGCGCAGCTCCGGCGTGTAGTTCGCCGAAACCTGGAAGCGCTGCATCTCGCCGTTGGCGATCGCCTTCAGGTCATCCTTGGTGATGAAGTTGTCCTTGCCGGCGGTCAGCTGGTCGAAGTTGCGCGCGATCTCGCGGGTCGCGCGGTCCTTGTCCATCTGCACGTTGCCGGCGGCGTCGAACTTGACCTCACCGGTCGGCGCGGCCGTGGTCGGCACGTTGGGCGCGCTGCCGTAGGCGTTGGTCTGCGGCGCGTTCGGCAGGTTGGCGTTGGGCAGGCCCGCGCCGTTGTAGACGCCGCCCGGGGGCAGGCCGCCCTGGGGCACGGCACCGCTGCCGCTGAGCAGCTGGAACACCTGTTGCAGCGCGCTGAACGCATTGGCCTGCGTCGGGTTCATCGCCGGTGCGAAGGGCGTGGCCATGGGCAGGCCCAGGGCCGGGTTGCCCATCAGCGGATTGCCCATGAGCGGGTTGCCCATCATGGGATTGCCGATCATGGGGTTGCCCATGGCCGGCACGTAGGACTGCGGCAAGCGCTGCAGGCCGGGCATCGGCTGCTGCGCGAAGGGGTAGGCGCCGAAGGCGTTGGCCGGCAGGGTCGGCAGCATCGGCATGCGCTGCATGCCCGCCATCAGCAGCGGCGAGACGGCGGCCAGCACGTCGCCGATCGAGCTCAGGACGTTGCCCAGCCGGGTGGGGTCCAGCGACAGGGGCACGTTGCCCAGCGGGCTGGACACAGCGGAGGAAGCGGTGCTGCCCAGGCCGAGGCGCATGTTGTAGCTGTTGACCTGGGTCTGCTGCGTGGAATTGACGCTCATGAAGATCTCCCGTGGGAATGAGGAATGAATCGAGAACGGATTCGGAGGGATGAGAGGGGTGCGAGAGGGCGTGGTGGTGCTTACGCGAGACCCTTGATCGCTTCGCCGATGGCCTTGAAGAGCTTGGCCAGCGCTTCATTCATCTTCACGATCATCTGGATGATCCCCATCTGCGTCTGGAACTGCATCTGCATCGCAGCCGTCTGCTGGATCTGGTCCATCATGGCCGAGCCGTCCTGGCCGGCGGCCTGGGTGCCCTGCGCGCTCAGGCCGGCGGCGCCGGACTGGAACATGTTCATGGAGTTGCCCATGCTCGCGCCGGTGCTGCTGCTGGTGCTGGGAATTGACATCGTCTGCTCCTGAGGAAATGCGGAAGGTCCGCGTTGGGGTGCGCCGCGAGGTGCGGCCTGCTCGAGAAGGGAGCCGGGACAGCGCTCCCGGGGGAATCAGTGGGAGGTCCGGAGGCTGGCCAGGTAGGCGAGGACGCCGTTGGCGGCTTCGCGGGCCTGCTGGTCGGTGCTGGTGGCCAGCACGTTGTTGAGCCAGTGCTTCCACTCGGGGTCGCCGCTGAGCATCATCGAGACGCCCAGCGCCACCTTGGAGTTGTCGTCGTCGGGCTGCTGCTCGATGCGGCGGCCCAGCGAGGCCTTGGCATAGGCCGCGTCGCCGCCCATCGCGACCGCGATGGCGCGGTGCATCACGTACATGGTGGGGTCCTCGAGGGTCATCTCGACGGCCTCGTGCACGATGGCCGCGTCCTCGCTGGCGCGATAGATCGCGCCCAGCAGGCCGATGGCCATCAGGTTGCGGTAGACCTCGGGGTACTGCGCGCCCGGCGCGCCGCCGCTGCTGGCTTGGGTGTGTTGCATGGAGGGCCTCCGCGGGTCAGACGGCGAGCGACGCGTTGTGCAGCGTCTCCCAGATGTGGCGCACGATGCGCTGCGCGGCGTTGAAGGCCTCGATCAGCTGGGAGATCAGCTGGCGCTCGGCGGCGGCGGCGGTCTGCAGCAGGCCTTCGCTGCTCTTGGCCACGTCGGCGAAGTAGGACAGCATGGCGCGCGCGCGGTCGCCGGTGGCGTCCTCGGCCAGCGACTTCTCCAGGTTGGCCAGGTCGCCGAAGACGGTTTGCTCGAGTTGCTCGTTCATGGTCGAAGTTGCTCCGTGAAAAGGGGAGGGTCGGGTGGAAGTCCGGAAGGGATCAACGGGCCGGCGGCGTCGGCGGATCGCTCAGCTCGCCGATGGACTCCGGGATCAGGGAGAGGTGCTTGGCGCCATCGCGCGTCTGCACGTACTGCAGGCCGTCGGTGGCGAGCATGGCTCCCACCGGCACGCTCTCGGGGACCGGCGCAGGGGCGACGGCCACTTCGATGCCGCGCACCAGCGGCGCCAGGTCGGCGGCCACGCGCGTCGAGGCGTCGCGCACCCGGTCGGGATGCGCGGCGCGGCCGCCGACGATGAACACGCCGCGGTCGCGGTAGCGCACCACCAGGCCGGGCGTGTCCAGCGCGTCGGAGATGCTCTGCGCGATGTCGGCGGCCGAGGCGTAGCGATGCTCGATGCGCTCGACCGGGAAACGGTCCAGCAGCTGGCGCAGCGTCTGCGCGGCGGCGGCGTCGGGCAGCAGGCCCTCGACGATCACGCGCTCGCCGGCGGCGCGCACGGTGATCTCCGGGATCGCGGCGCTGGCGATGGCGCGGTACACCTGGCCCACCAGCGGCTCGGGCTTGACCGCGGCGCGCGCGGCCTGCGCGTGCCGCGAAATCACCGTGGCCAGCAGGCCGCCCAGCGTGAGCGCGGCCACCAGGCCCCAGGCCAGCATCCGGCGGCCGCCGTTGACCGCGGCCTCGACCACCGGCGCGGCGGCCTCGACCACCGCCTGCACCGGACGCATCAGCCGTTCCATCAGCTCGATGTCGGAGGGCCAGGCCGCGTCGTCCGCCGGACCGACGCAGAGCACCACGTCGCCGAAGCGGCGCGGCTCGAAGTCGGCCATTGACGCGCCCGTGCCGGCGGGGTCGTCCGCGGCGGCGCCGGACGCTGCGTTCAGCGTGGCGCCGGGCGTGGCGATCGGCGAGCCATTCAGCGAGCCGTTCAGCGGGGCGGCGAGGACCAGCACTTGACCGTTCTCCGTGAGTTCGAGGACCAGGGGTTCCGCGTGCCAGTCGACGAGCTGGATGTCGGCCTGCTCGTCCGCGGCGATGCGGTATGTCGATGCGCTCAACGGTAGGTGGACCCCCGCATGCACGCCGGTCAGGACACGAAGCTGTTTCATGGATTGCGAATGCCTGCGCGGTGGTGGCGGACGGGGCGCTTCAACGGGCCAGCGGCGCGGTCGGCGCGCCCGGATCCACGTCGCCGGCCGGGGGCTGCGACAGGGCGGGCGCGGCGTTGCCGCCGACCAGCTTGGGCGTGATCAGGAACAGGCGCTCGGTGCGCGTGGCGCGGCTGCCGCTCCATCGGAACAGGCCGCCGACCAGCGGCACGTCCTTGAGCAGCGGCACGCCGGACTGCTGGTCGGTGCTGGCCTCGACCATCAGGCCGCCGATGAGCAGGCTCTCGCCTTCGCGCACGTGGGCCTCGGTGCGGATCTCCGTCTTCTTGAGCACCGGCACCGCGTCGACCGAGGTGGCCTCGAAGTTGCCGTCCTCGATGTAGAGCGAGAGCTTGATCTGGTTGACGCCGCCGCTGGACACCACCTGCGGCGTGACCTGGAGCAGGGTGCCGGCCTCGATCTGGTAGAGCTTCGCATCGAGGTTGCCGGCCACGCGCACCGTGGCCACGCGCTTCTCCTTCATCACCGCGGGCCGGTTGGCGACGCCCAGCACCGAGGGCTTGGAGACCACGCGGGCCTTGCCTTCGCCCTGCATCGCGTTGATGCGCAGCATCAGCTGACGGCCGGCGTCCGCGACCAGCGTGCCGATGGTGTACGTGCCGTTGCCCAGCATCCCTTGCCCGCCGCCGGTCTGCGGCGGACCGCCACCGGGCGAGGTCACCGACAGCTGGCCGCGGTTGCCCTGCACCGACCAGTCGATGCCCAGCGAGCGCGCGTTGTCCTCGCTGACGTCGATGATCATGGCCTGCAGCTCGACCAGCACCGGGCGCTGGTCCAGGCGCTGGATCAGCGCCTCGTACTCGCGCATGCGGTACGCGCGGCCCTGCACGATGACGGCGTTGGTGCCCTCGTCGGCTTCGAAGCGGGGCTGGTCCTCCTCGAAGTTGACGGGGCTCTTGAGCGTGCGCGCGCTCTGCCCCGGCTTGTCGGCGCCGGCGCCAGGCCCGTGGCCCTGCGCGGCGGAGGGCAGTTCCGGCACCAGCTTGCCGGCGCCGTACATCGACTGCATCGCCTTGATCTTCTGGTCGACCGGATTGGCCGGCTGGCCGCTCACGGTGTCGGGCTGCAGGCTCTGGGCGGCATAGAGGTTGCGCAGGATGGAGGCGACGCCGGGCACGTTGCTTTCGCCGAGCAGGCGGTCGTTGGCGGACGCGAAGCGCAGGGGGAAGACACGCACGACGCGCTCGTTGCCCTCGGCGGCGCCCAGGTCCAGCGAGTCCAGCGCCTGCGCGATGAGGTCGATATGGCGCGGCGGACCGTAGGCCAGCAGCGTGCGCTGCGCGTCGTTGAAGCGCAGCGGATAACGCTTGTCGCCCAGGTTCAGCGAGTTCAGCAGCTCGGTGACCTCGCGGCGGCTGTAGCCCTTGAGCCGGAACATGCGGCTCTGCACCGCGCGCGCCGGATAGAAGTACAGCGCGGTGCCGTCGTCGTACCAGATGAGGCCGTAGGCCTTGGCGATGGCGCTGAGGAAGACCTGTGGCGAGCTGTCGAAGCTGGCGTTGACCACCCCGTCGACGCCATCGCCGACCACCGCCGGCACGCCCTGGCTCGCGGCGAAGTCCTGCAGCACGTCGGACAGGCGGCGGCTCTCGGCGCGGTAGACGAAGCGGCGCTCCAGGCGGCGGTCGCTGGTGGCCGCGCGGGTGCGAGGCTTGGCGGCGACTGTCGCCGTGGACGGGGCCGCGGAGGTGCCCGCCGGAGCGGGCGCCATCGGGGAAGCGGCGGATGCGGCGGACGTCGCGGACACGTTGGACGCGGCCGGTGCCGCGCCGCGCGCGTCCTGCGCCAGCAGCGTCGCCGGCGCGCTGCCCGAGCCCGCGACGGCCATCGCCACGCAGGCCGCGAGCGCGCGGCGCTGGAAGTCGGGCGCCCGCATCACAGCGGCTCCGCGTCGGGGTCGTCCTCGTCGGGCTCTTCTTCCTCGAAGAACTTGCCCAGCGCATCTTTCATCATGCCCTGGCCGCCCTGGAAGATGCCGCTCACCACCTGCTGGAAGGCCTTGGACTGGGTGATGTCGCCGCCGCCGTCATCGCTGGGCGGCACCGGCGTGCTGCCGGGCGTCGAGGGGCTGGGGCCGCCCACTCCGTTGACACCATTCACCGACATGGTCAGCTCCTTCTTGTTGACGATGAGGAGGCTAGGGCGCGGGTCGGCGGTGAGAGGTCGGTGACACGAAGCGGCGTCCGTGACCGCGAACCAGCGGCGGGCGGGGGGCGGCTGCGATGGGCTCGGCCGGCGTTCGCATGCGCGGACGGGCCTTCGCCCGGCGCCGGCTGGGCCCGCGGTCGATGCGGACACTGCGACGGGACCGGGCCGCGCGCATGGCGCTGGCGTCCCGCGCCTTCCTTCAAGCCTCAACAGGAGCCCCCCATGCTGACTGCCCCCTCGCTGGCCGCCGCCGGATACAACGACTTCTTCGCCTCGCTGCAGACCGTGCAGATGACCGTGCAGACGCAGGTCGAGCGCTTCCAGGCGCTGATGCTGGAGATCAAGCGCGTCAGCGCCGCGCGCCAGGACGACGAGAGCCTGCGCCGCGCCGGCGAGATCGCGCTGAAGCTGCATCGCGTGCACACGCTGCTGTTCGGCGGCGCGCTGATGGCGCAGCCGCAGGACGCGACGACCGGTGCCGCCACCGCTGCCGCCGACGGCGACGCGATCGACCTGGACGGCGCGATGGCGGAGTTCTCCTCGCTGCTGAGCCGCACCCGGCTGGCCTCGACCGAGGCCGAGCTGCTGCTGGCGCAGGCGAGCGAGGAACTGGCCGCGCTGCGCGGCGAGGCCTGATGGAGTCCCGGCGATGACAGCCGGACCTCGCGCTTTCCGCCCCGCCTTGCGACCGGTCTTCTGGCCGGCCGTGTGCGCCGCGGCGATGATCGCCGGCCCCGCGGACGCCGGCGTGCGTTATCGCTGCGAATTGCTGGACGGCAGCGAGCGGGTCGCGCTGGAGGACCTGTCGGCGCGGTTCAGCGCGGCGGTGCGTCGATGCACGGCCTTCGAGGTCGCCGACCTGCCGGGGCCACGCGTCGAGACCGAGTTCACGACGCTCGCTTTCGCGCGACCGAGGCCGTCGCCCGCGCCGCTGACCTGGCGGACCAACCCGCAGCCCCTGGCGCTCGGCGCGCCGCACCTGCAGCGCATGGTGCAGCAGGCGAGCCGCAAGCATGGACTGGATCCGCGCCTGGTGGGCGCGCTGGTGCATGTGGAGTCGGCCTACCAGACGCAGGCGCGCTCGCCCAAGGGCGCGCTCGGCCTGATGCAGATCATGCCGGCGACGGGCGCGCGCTACGGCGTCGCGTCCAGGCAGGACCTGCTCGACCCGGCCACCAACATCGACGTCGGCGCGCGTTACCTGCGCGACCTCAACGAGATGTTCGATGGACGCGTCGACCTGGTGCTGGCCGCCTACAACGCGGGCGAGGGCGCGGTGAAGCGTTATGGCAACCGCATCCCGCCGTATCGCGAGACGCAGGACTACGTGCGCAAGATCCTGAAGCTCTACGAAGGGGAGTGAGCGGCGATGGGCATCCACCGCCTGCCGCCGTCGCCGCGCTTGCCGACGACACCGGCGCCGGCCGGTGCGTCGACCGGCGGGCCGGCCAGCGCGTCGTCCAGTGCGTCGTCCTCTTCGGATCCCGGCGGCATGCCGGCCTGCGGCTTGCTGAACGGCCTGCTGCGGCTCGGTCGGCCGCCGCCGGTCCGGTCGCCCGCCAGCGAGGCGCGCGCGGCCATGCGCCACGGCGACATGACGCGGCTGGAGCAGGTGCTCGTCGCTGAGCCGGCGCTCGCCGTGGCGCAGGACGCGCACGGCGACAACCTGCTCGGGGCCGCGGTGCGCGGCGGGCATGTCGATGCGATCCGCGTGCTGCTCGACTACAGCGGCCTGTTCCCCGGCGGCGAAGCGGCCCTGGTGAATCACCGCAATGCCAAGGGCGAGACCGCGCTGGGCCTCGCGGCCGCGGGCGGCGATGTCGACGTGGTCCTCTTGCTGCTGTCCGCGTCCACCCTCGACGTCAACGCGACCAATGCCAAGGGCAGGACGCCCTTGCACCAGGCGGTGGAGCGCTCGAACGCGCTGATCGTCGGCGCGCTGCTGGCGCACGAGGCGATCCGTCCGGACCTGCGCGACGCCCTGGGCGACACCGCCTTGCATGTCGCCACCGCGCGCGACGACGCCTTGTGCCTGGAGCTGCTGCTCGATGCGCCCGGGGTGGCGGTCAATCCGGCCAATGCCCGGGGGCAATCGCCGCTGCGGCTCGCGATCGAGACCGGCAAGCTGGAGGCGGCGCGTGCCTTGCTCGAGAACTGGCGGGTCGATGTCGACGCGCTGGAAGGGCCGCAGGGGACCCATCTCCTGCATCGCATGGCGGCCGAGGGCGGCTTCGAGCCGGCATTGGTGACCCTGCTGGCGTCGCATCCGCTGCTGGCCAATCGCCCCGATGGCCACGGCCATACGCCGCTGGACCTGGCCATCGCCAACGACCAGCATGCGGCGCTGGCCGCGCTGCTGGGCAGCGACCGGGTCGAGACCGAACGGCTCGACGAGCAGCTCCGCGGCCCGCTGCAGCAGGCGCTGGAGCGCATCGCCGAAGCATCTGCGGGCCATCAGCGGGACCGCCGCATCAAGACGCTGCGGGTACTGATGAACGCGCGCACCATCGATCCCAACGAGATCTTCGCGAGTGGCGAGACCTTGCTCACCCAGCTGTGCGCCCGGCCCGCGGGCGACGATCCGCGTGGCGGGCAGGCGCTCGCATCGGCCACGCTGGCCGAGCTGCTCAAGCGCAGCGACGGCCGGCTCGACCTGAACAAGGCCAACGCCCATGGCAGGACGCCGCTGGAGGTCGCGGCCGGCACGGCCGACACCGCCGACGCGGGCAACGCAGGCAATGCGGCCAACACGGGCAACGCCGATCTGCTGCGCCTCCTGCTGAAGGACGCCGGGGCCGATCCCAACGTGCTGGTGGGCTGGCTGACGGCCTCGCCGGAGCAGGCCCATCGGCGGCTGCATCCGCATGGCCAGCGGCTGTCGCGGACGGAGCTTGAGCGCTTCGTCGACAGCACCCTGGCGCAGTGGGCCGACAAGCCGGATGCCTCGGGCCGGCGCCATCGCCTGGCCCATGTCGCCAATGCCGCCCTGGGCGCGCGGTTGGCCGCGCGCGAACGCGCCGATCTGGCGGCGGGCCGTGCGCCGCCGGCGGACTGCGCCAAGGGCGCCGTGTTCCGGTTGTCGCTCGCGGTGGAGCAGTGCCTGGACACGCAGCAATATCGGCCGCTGGCCGAGCGGGCGGCCGCGCTGCTGGCGCAGGCGCCCGCCGGCCAGCGCGCCTTCAACCTCCAAGGCGTGGAGGTGTCCCGCACCGAGATCGAGTCCTGGGCTGCGGGCAAGCTGCCGGAGGGCGGCGTGAACCGCCTGATCGATGACCGCGTCGCGCAGGCCGGGCTGGCCAATGCGCACAACATCGGCCTGACCGCGCGCGGCCACCTGATCATGCAGGCCATCCGCGAGCGGCTCCCCGCCGAGCGGCTGACCGAGGCGCAATGCATCGCCGCTGTTCGGGCGGCCATTCGCGAGGCGCCGGATGTCGATGCCAACTGGCGGCGCCAGGCGGCGCTCGGCCTGGACAAGGCCCTCGCGCACACCACGCGGGTCGGTGAAGGCCTGAACGCCACGGTCGGCGAGGCGCTGACGACGATGTGGAACCACATCGCATCGCACGCCGCGCCCGCGTCGCCGGACGAGTCCGAGGCCGACGCCGCACGGCGGCAGGCGTTGCACGGCGCGCTGACGCGCTCGCTGCTCGACAGCATGGTCGACATGAGCGCGGGCTACTGCGATACCGGCTGCGTGCAGCGCATCCTCTACTGCGTCGATGGCATCGACCTCTCGCTGCTGCCCGCGGAGCCGACCGCCGAGCTCATCCGCGACGAGATCGGCACGCTGGCGGGCCGGGTGAACAACCGGTTCGAAGCGCTCTACGGCGACAGCGAGGCCGACCTGAAGGCCAAGGGCGAGCAGGTGGCCAAGGCCTGCGCCGATGGCGCGCCGTTGAGCGCGAAGGAGCGCAAGCTCATCGCGCGCTATCAGCGCCGGCGGCCGATCGACGAGCAGTTGGTGATCCAGCTGAAGCAGGATCTGCTGGAGACGGCCGTCGTCGGCGAACTCGTCGAGCGCCGGGGTTGGAGCCTGGCCGCCGTGCGGCCCGAGCTCGACCGCATGAAGGCGTTCATGAACGACCTGTGATCGCCCCTGGGACCGTGAGGTCCCTGATCGCGAGAGGTCCCTGATCGGAGGGACCTTGCCCGATCAGACGATCAGCCGTGCAGGCGCGTCGCCGTGGCTTCGTCTTCGGTCGTGCCGCGCAGCGTCTGCGTCGGCGTCTCGTCGAAGCGGCTGCGGTAGTTGTGGACCAGCGTCGAGCGGTTCTTCACGCCCCAGCGGGAGGCCACCTCGAGCACGCCGGCCTCGCCGCCGCCGGCCTGCAGATCGCCGTGGATGCGCTCGACGCGGCGGGTGCGGATCATCTCCGCCGGCGTGACGCCCAGGTGGGTGCGGAAGGCCAGTTGAAGCGCGCGCTCGGTGACGCCGACATGCGCGGCGACCTGGCGCACCGACAGATGCTCATCGGTCAGGTGATCCATCATGAACTGGTAGGCGCGGCGATAACGCAGCGGCAGCCGCAGCTTGGCGGGATCGCCGGCATCGCCGCCGGCCTTGGCCTGTTGCAGGAAACCCGGCGCACGGCCGGCGGCCGCGTAGGTGCGCAGCGACTGCACCGCGTGCTGCGTGTGCAGGCGGTACAGCCGAAGCGCGTCGAGGTGGCGGCCCTGCTGCTGGTGCAGCTTGGCCTGGCAGTACTGCAGCTCCAGCGCGTGACGGCTGCGGTGCATCTGCTGCTCGTTGAAGGTCAGCGGTGCCAGCAGCTCCGAGGCGGCGTGCGACGCGCCGCGGCCCATCAGCATCAGCGCGCCCTCGATGCGGGCCTGGGTCTCGAACTCGCTCAGGCGGCGGTCGCGCAGCCAGGCCAGCTGGTGGGCGACCTGGGCCGCGGCGGCCGGACCGGTGCAGTCGGCGGCGAGCATGCGCCGCAGGTGATCCATGCGCGCCGCCACCAGCGGCGACCAGCTGCGGACCGCGTCCGCGGCCGCGCCGAGCTGCTGATGCATCAGCGTGTTGTCGGGCGCCTCGGACGCGCCTTCGCGGTAGACCGAGCCCAGTGCGTGGTCGTTGAGCGCGTCGCCGCCGCGCTCGCGATGCAGGGTCGCCAGTTCCAGCGCCATGCAGTCCACGAGCTGCGCGAAGCGCGGGTCGCCGAGCGAGGCAGCCAGGTTGCGCGCCGCGTCCAGCGAGCGCATCGCGCTGCCGCAGTCGCCGGCGCGCAGCATCGCCTGCGCGACGCCGGCCATCGCCTCGACGCGGGCCGCCACCGGCGCGCGGGCGTCGTCGCCCACCGGGCCCAGGCAGTCGATCGCGCGGCCGGGCTTGTTCAGGTGCAGCAGCATCGCGCCCTGGTCCATCGCGCCGTACCAGCGCACCATGTGGCGCGACATCGCTTCGTAATGTCGCAGCTGGCGCTGGAACAGCTCCTCGGCGTCCTCCTCGCGGCCGCAGGCCAGCATCGCGCGGCCCAGCAGCTGGCCCAGGGCCGCGCGCTGCGGCGCGGCGTCGGGCGTGCGCTGCAGGCGCTCGAAGTGGTCGCCGCCCATCCGCAGCGCGGCGGGCAACTGGCCCTCCAGCGCCAGGCGGGCCAGTTCGCCATGCAGGGGCGCGGCGCGCAGCGAGGTCATTGCAAGCAGAAGCATGGAATCTCCATCGGGGTCGTGAACGGAATGACGCTCATGCTAGGAGGGAGCCCCTCGACGATGGATCACAAGGCCTCGGCGAAATCCTCACGAATCCTCTTTTCGTTTCCCGACAGTTTCACGGTGTTGCCGTGTCATTCGTGAACGGACGCAACAGCGCTTGCCGGTGCGCGGCACGCGTGCAAAAGCGACGAGGCCCGCGCGTCTGTCGACGGGCGGGCCCGGGGGAGCGGCGGATGCCGCGCAGGACAAGAGGCGCCGGCGTCAGCCGGCCGCCTGCGCGATCTTCGTGCCGATGTCCTTGATCGCCTTGGCCTGCGCCTCGACGAAACCCTTGACCATCTGCAGCTGCGCCATGTCCATCTGGAACTTCATGTTGATCTCGTTGATCTCCCGGAGGTTGTCCATCGAGGTCTTGGCATCCTCCTTGGCCTGCGTCGTGGACTCCTTGCCGCCGTTGGCCAGGATGCTGTTGGAGCTCTCGTTGTGCGGGCCCGGCTTGTTCGGACCGTCGGGGCCGCCGGGGCTCTGTGGCACCAGCCCGAATTTTTCGCCGATGCTCGCGCGCGGCGCCATGCCGGTGTCCGCGGAGGCGCGCGTCTGCAGGCCGATCGGCGCGTCCTGGGCCTGGGGCGGTGCCTGGAGGTCCGACGGCTTCAGCGGTGTCGGCAGGAAGTCCGACGGCCGGACCAGCGGGGTATTGATGCCGGAAATTTCGGGCATGGTGAGCTCCTGGGGATGGCTGCGTGGCAGCCGGGTGGGGAGGTGCGCGTCCTGGCCGGGCGCGCGGACGGGGAAATCAATCCTTGGGCAAGGGTCGCGCGCCGGTTTTCCACCGGGCCGCGAAGGCGGCGGCGACCGCGCCGGTGTCGCCCTCGGCGCCGGTGAACAAGGCGCGCGCCACCAGGCGCGGGCCGACCTCGCGAGCCAGCGGCTCCGCGGTCTCGCCGAGCTCCAGCCCGGGCTCGTTGAGCACGTGGCGGGCGACGCGCCGCGCGGCCTCGAGCAGCGCCCGCGTGGCCAGGGCGACCTCGGCCTCCGAGGCCGTCGCGCCGAGCGCGCAGCGCAGGCGCTTCACCACGGTCAGGCACTGCGGGGACTCGGAGAGCGCGGCCAGGCCGGCGATCGCTTCGGCCGTCAGGCGCGCGGTCTTCGCGACGAAGCAGCGCGAGGTGTCGACCACCAGGCGCCGCGACAGCGTGTCCACGTGCAGCGGATGGGCCCCCAGATCGCCGAGCACGCGCGGGGCGGCGTCGACCAGCCGGCGATAGGCGAGGGCGTCCACATAGGCCTGGTCGAGCCCGCCGCGCAGGAACATCGCCAGCGACGGCGACAGCACGCCGGCGTGGCCGTTCACGAGTTGAGCCAGTCGCAGCTGCAGGCCTTCGACGCTGAAGCAGCGCACGGTCAGCAGCGTGTCGCCGCCTTCGGCCGCGCGGGCGGTCTTCCAGACCGTGCCGACGTCGACGTCGAACAGGCCGCCCTGGGCCGCGTCGTCGCGGCCGCGCCGCGGCAGCGGCGGGTCGAGCATCAGATGCGGGGTCAGCGTCGCGTGCGCGGCCGTTGCCGCGGCGCCGCGCAGGGCGGTCGATGGTGAAGCCAAGGTCATGACGGGTCCTCCTTCCAAGGGACAGCTTGGGTGGGGACAGCATCCGCCTCGCGGCGGCGGCGCGCGCCGGGCAGGCGAAGCGGCATGGAGGGATACGAAACGAAACAGCCGCGCGCGGCGCCTCAATGGGCCGACTGGAACCAGGCCCCCAGGTCGCGCGCCATCGTGTGCAGCGCCAGCTGCGGCTTGACCTGGTCGAAGAACACCGCCACCAGCAGCACCAGCATCAGCAGCGCCACCGCGCCCTTGATCGGCTGGCTCAGGTTGTTGGGCTCGAGCTTGTCGGCCGTCTTGGAGATCAGGCCGATGCCCAGGTCGATCAGCAGCAGCACCATCACGACCGCGCTGCAGATCTTGATCATGGCCTGCAGGTAGCCGGTGATCTGCGCCTGCAGGAAGCGCTCGAGCAGGTTGGACCACTCGGGCATCGCGCGGTCCAGCGGCCACCACTGGAAGGACTCGAACAGCAGGCCCACCAGCGCCAGCAGCCCGCCCAGCAGGTAGAAGCCGCAGATCGCCAGCTGCGACAGCAGGTTGCCCACCGGGGTGCTCTGCTCGCCGCTGAGCGGATTGGTCTGCTGGACGTTGTTGTAGCCGGCCTGGTTGTCGATCAGCACGCCGATGCCCTCGGCCACCCAGAACACGGTGGAGACCGCGTAGCCCAGCAGCAGCCCGATCAGGCCCTCCTTGGCGATCAGCACGCACAGGGCGAAGGTCGACAGGTTGTCCACCACCTGCAGCGGCTGGCCGCAGGCGATGAAGATGCCGATGGTCAGGGCCAGGCCGTTGCGCACCACGCCCTGCAGCACCTGGTCGTTGGTGACCGGCAGCACCAGCATCGCGACGTAGCCGCGCAGGCTGCACAGCGCCAGCAGCGTCAGCAGGCTCTTGACCGATTCGCCGAGGTGGATGAGCGCCTCGGTGCCGCCCAGCGGGTCCGCGGCCGCCATCTCAGGCCGCCTCCGGCTGGCGGTCGGGTCGCGCGGCCAGCAGGCGCGCCACCGAGGCCTCCTCGGCCTCCTCGTCCTGCTGGTCGTCCTGCTCGGCCTGCTGCGTGCGGAGCGTGGTCTCCAGCCGCTGCCGGCAGCCGTCGAGCTGCTGCTCGCCGCGCCGGCGCGCGTGCTGGGCGGACACGACGGCCTGCTGCGCCGCCTCGACCTGCCGCTCGCCGTCCTGCACCCGCTTGGCCGCGGCCAGCGTGGTGCGCGTGGCTTCCTCGAGCAGGTGCTGCAGCGTCACCAGGTCGCTGGGGCGGAACCCCGCCGCCGTGCCGGCCAGGGCCTCGAGCTTGGCGCGCTGCGCGTCCTCGCGCGCGCGACAGCCGTCGGCCTCGGCCGTCAGCGCCTCCAGCTGCTGCTGCCGCTGGCGCTCCTGGGCCCGGGCGGCATCGAGGGCCGCGTCCAGCTGTTCCAGCCGGCGCTCCTTCAGCCGGACGAGGGTGCGCCATCCGCGCGTGCTGCTCATGGGTCGGGGCCTCCGTGAATGGGAAGGGATGGCCATGCCGCGTCGGGACAGCCGCTGGCGAGCTTGCGCCGCGCGAGGGCATCATCCGGCGCGCGGCGCGAAGCCGTCCGCGCGACCGCGAAGCGCCGATTCGCATCACCGTTGGAGGCGTTCGGGGCGGGTGGCGGAATTCATGGAGATAAGTTGGTGATGAGACGGAAATGAACAGGAGATGAACCGGACGTGAACGTTACAGAGCGTTGACCTGAACCCTGTATGAACCGCCTCAGGATGTGCTTCTTGTCACAACAAGGGCCATCGAGACGCAACTGAACGTGAGCCAAACTGGAACCCTGATAGATCAGGAAATGAACTATTTCGCTCAAGGCGACGGCTTCGGGATGGGCCGTCATTTCGGAACGGGGAGCCGTTCCCAGCCGTCACGCCGGCCTGCAATGGAAGACACATTCCACCGTCGTGGCACAGGAGAAATTCAGTGAAGCTCGTTGGACTGTTCATCAACAAGGCCCGGCAGGCGGCCTTGGTGCGCGACCTGTCGGCGCATGGCGTGGAGCTCCGGCCAATGCCGTCGTCGGCGGCGCTGCTGCAGGCGATCAAGCGCGGGGAGGCGCAGGCGGTGCTGCTGGAGGATGCCGACACCAGTCTGATCGACTGGCTCGCCATGCTGCAGCTGCGCCTGGGCGGTGTCGTGCCGATCCTGGTCGTCGGTGGGGACAACGCTGTCGGCATGGTCGACGCGATGGCGCATGGCGCGACCGACTACGCCGACTACGTGGACTCGGTCGAGCCGCTGCTGACGCGGCTGCGGGCCCGCGTCGGCCGGCCGCAGCAGCTGCGGCGCATGGGGCTGGAGGTCGGCCCGTACTCGCTCGACGCGGCCGCGTCGGCGGTGCGGCGCGACGACCAGGAGATCAGCCTGACCGCGCGCGAGTTCGCGCTGGCCTGGGTGCTGTTCTCCAATGCCGGGCGCGTGGTCAGCGCGTCCAGCCTGACCGCGCGGGTCTGGGGCGGCGGCACCGACATCTGCAAGCGCACGCTGGAGCAGCATGTCTACCGGCTGCGGCGCAAGCTGAGCGGCGGCGCGACCGGGGCGGTGGTGCGGATCCAGGCGATCTACAGCATCGGCTACCGGCTCGACCTGCTGCATGAGCAGCCGCTGGCCTGGGCCATGCCGGACTACGGCGGCGCCGCCACCGCCCAGCTGCCGCTGCATGCGCGCGGCCTGCCCCAGGAGCAGCCGCCCGGCTACCTGCGCCATCTCTGGCCCGGCGAGTTCTGAGCGAACCTCACGCGCGGATCCAGAAGTAGTCGCCGGCGCAGATGCCGGCGAACATCTCCTCGGTCGCATTGGCGATGTTGTCGCGCCAGTAGCGGCCGTGCTCGGCGTAGTGGGTCAGGGTCTCGGCCAGCCAGGGCGCGTCGATGCTGTCGCCCAGCGGCACGCGCACGATCAGCACGATGCCGCCGGTGTCCGCATGCAGGCCCAGCTGCGCCTGGTCCTGGGCGTAGACGCTGAGGTTGGCTTCCAGCAGCAGCCGGAACACACGCAGCGTGCGGCCGGCGGTGACGATGCCGTAATGGAAGTTGAGGTACATCGCGCCGGGATCGTTCGAGAAGTTGGCGAGGTTGACCTCGAAGCCCTCGACCTCGATGGTCCCGCGGCGCAGCACGGCGTCGGCGTCCGGCAGCTCGATGAGCTGGCAGAGGTCGCGGACCAGCGACTGGAAGCGTTCCTGGCTCATGGGTCACGCGGCCGGCGCGGCCATCGAGGTCGCGCAGACCATCTCGATGCGGTCGCAGCTCAGGCGGGTCTGCTGCGGCGTCCGCGGCCGGTCCGCGTTCAGCAGCAGCAGGGGCAGCAGGGCGTGGCGGTTCTGGCGCGCTTCCTCGGCAGGATCGGCGGAAGCGGCGGGATCGGTCGGCGCCGCGACCCGAGGGCCCGGTTCGGAACGCTGGTCGAGCAGCGCCTGCTTGACCCGCGCGAGCGTCGCCAGCGGTCCCGGTTCCGGGCGCGACTGCAGGTAGGCGCGCACCGCCACCAGGCGCAGCGCGGCCAACTGCGTGAGCAGACCCACCGGCCCGCCGGGAGCCGTCGGGGCGCCGCGTCCAGCCGCCGCCTCGAGTTCGAGCAAGGCGCCGACGAGCGCCATGGCCCGGTACTCGGGCGACGCGGCGGCGATCGCGTCCGGTGAGGCCGGCGCCAGCGCCCGGGCGTTCGCGCCGGCCAGGGCTTCGAGCGCCGACTGCCACGCACCGGCGCTGGCGCTGGCGGCGCCGGATGGCGGCGCGGAACGCGCGCCGATGCGCCAGCGACGGTCGTGGCGCGCCTCCTCGCGGCGGTCGTCCTGCTCGCGCTCGCCGGGATCGTCATGGCGCGTCAGCGGTCCCAGGTCCAGGCCGGGGGCGCGCTCCGCCTGCTCGGCCGCGGCGAAGCCCGGCATCGATGGCAACGGCGGCGCGTTGGCGTGCTCCTCATGGTCCGGTCCCGCCGCGCCGGTGCCGGGTGGCGACGGCGGGCGGCGGCGCAAGGGCGTCGGGCGTCGGGGCGGCGGCGGCGCGGGCGCGCGGACCGTGCGGAACACATAACCGCGGAACTGCCCCCGGTGCCCATGACCGGCCTGCGCCAGCGCATCGTGCGGATCCAGGTTGTGGCGGTGCGCCACGGCGGCGCTTTTGGCCTCGGACACGCGCGCCGCGGCGGCGGCGGCGTCTGCGGCCAACTGGCGGCGGATCGATCCGGCGCTCATAGGAACATCGCCGCGAGCAGGTTCTCGGAGAAGCGCAGCAGCGTCGAGCCGGCCCAGGGCGCGCAGATCGCCACCACCACGGTCACCGCCAGCAGCTTGATGCCCTGCGAGATGCTGGAGTCCTGCAGCGAGGTGATCGCCTGCACGAAGGAGATCAGCAGGCCGACGATGGCCGACACCGCCACTGCGGGCAGCGACAGCATCAGGCACATCATGAGGGCTTCGGAGGTGAGGCGGATGATGTTCTCGTAATGCATGGCGGGTTCCGGTCGGAGCGTCCCGGAGCGGGGACGCAGGGAGGCGCGAGGCACGCGAGGGACGCCCGTGGGGCGGCCGTCGGCGCGGGGCAGCGGCAGGTCTACGGCAGGTCAGCGGTAGGTCAGCACCAGCCCGTGGATGAGCTTGGGCCAGCCGTCCAGCACGATGAACAGCAGCAGCTTGAACGGGATCGCGACGTTGGTCGGCGTGACCTGCGACAGGCCCATCGCCAGCAGCACGTTGGCGATCACCAGGTCGATGACGACGAAGGCCAGGTAGAGCAGGAAGCCGATGCGGAAGGCCGCCGAGAGCTCGGTCAGCAGGAAGGCCGGCGCCAGCACCAGCAGGTCGTCCTTCTTGAGCTGGGCGGCGCGCTCGGCCGGCCAGATGGCGGCGGCGGACTTCAGGAAGAAGGCCTTCTCGGCCGGATCGGCGTGTTTGTCGAGGAAGCGGCGGAAGGGCTCGCGCGCGGCGTCGGCGGCGCCCAGCAGCTGCTGCGCGTTGGACTGCGTCGCCGAGCTCGAGGCGCCGCGCATCTGCTCCGAGGCCTCCATCAGCACCGGCGCCATGATGTAGCAGGACACGATCATCGCCACGCCGTTCAGGACCATGTTGGGCGGCACCTGCTGCACGCCGATGGCGTTGCGCAGCAGGCCCAGCACGACGGCGATCTTGGTGTACGAGGTCACCACCATCGCGGCGAACGGCAGCACCGCCATCGCCGCCAGCACCAGGAACAGCGAGACCGGATCGGTGCTCGGCAACGGCATCATGACGACAGCCCCGGGGTCAGTCCGGTGGAGGCCGCGGCGCCGCCGGACGCCACGCCCAGGCCCATCCGCACGATGCGCACGCCGAGCTGGTCGCCGATGGCCACCAGCTGCCCCAGGCCGAGCGTCTGCCCATGGCAGACCAGGCGCACCGTCGCCTCGGGCAGCGGCACGTCGAGCTCGATGACGGCGCCTTCGCCGAGGCTGGCCAGCTCGCCCAGCGCGATGCGGGCGCTGTCGATCTCGAAGGACACCGGCACCTGCAGATGCTCCAGCCCTTCGGCCGGCGGCATGGCCAGCGGCGCGGCGGCCGCCTCGTCGACGAGGCGGGGCGGGGCCGCGAGGTGGGCGCGGGAGGCATCGAGGTCGAGGTCGGCAGTGGCTTGCATCGTGATTCCCAGTCCGAATTTCAAGGTGACGCGCCAGCGCGGTCCGGCGCGACGCGCGGCGCCGGCCAGCACCACGTCGCCGGGGGTCAGGCCGTGCAGCGCGCGCTGGCCCAGCGGTCGCTCGAAGAGCGCGAGGCGCATCGGCACCCGCAGCGCGGCCAGCTGTCCCAGCGGCGAGGCCGTGCCGTCGCGCATCAGCGCATCGAGGTGATCCGCCAGTGCGCGATCCAGCCGCACCAGCGACAGCTGCCCGGCACCGACGTTCAGCGCCGGCAGGCCGCCATCGCCGAGCGCCTGCGACGGATAACGGCGCACCGCGCCGACCCGCAGGCCGGGGAACAGCGGCGCCAGTCGCGCGGCCAGCGGCGCCAGCAGCGCATCGGCAACCTCGCGGGCCAGCTCGGCATCGGGCAGTTCCGCCGCCATCGCCAGCGCGGGCCATTGCGACGGATCCAGCGCCACGTCGGCGCGGCCGGCCGCGCTGCGCAGGTCCAGCGACAGCAGCTCCGTCGGCGGCCGCGCCGCATGCACCTGCGCGGCCAGGCCCAGCCGCTCCGTGAGCCAGCGCGGGAAGCGGCCGTCGAAACCGAGGCGCGCCGCGCGCGCCGCCGCCGGCCGCAGCGCCGGCAGGCGGCCGGCCAGGCTCTCCGCGCGGGCCACGGCGCCGCGCGGGGGCGGGGCGATGTCCGGTGTCGTGGCGGTCAGCAGCTCAGGCGTCATAGGACTTCGATGTCGATGCCATGGGGCAGTTGGGGCAGGCGCTCGAGCTGCTCGAGCAGCCGGGGCCGGTATCGGCAGACTAGGTGGTGCGACTGCGGCGACTGCGTCGAGAAGCGAAGCGCGAGCCAGTGCTGCGAAAGGCTCAGCTGCAGCGTGGTGTCGGGCAGCACGGCCGGATCCATCGGGATCGTGACGGTCCAGTTCACGATGGCCGGATCGGCGCGGGCGCACAGGGTGGCGATGGACGCGGCCATGCGCTCGGGCCAGTCGTCCGCGGCGGCGGCCGGCACGTCCGGTCCGTCGTCATCGGCGGGGACATCGAGCGCCTCCGGCGCCTGTCCTTCGTCCTGCGGCGGCAGCACATGCAGGATCGCCGCGGCGCGCGAGGTGGCCCTTGGTGCCGCCGGCTGGGCGAGCGCGCCGTGACGGTCGGCGGAGGCCTTGGAGCCGGCCCCTGGTGTGGAGGCAGCGCTCGTGTCCGGCGAGGTCGAGGCGCTCGACGACGCCGGCGTGGCGGCCTCGGCCGTCTCCTGCCTGCGCGGCGCGCCGAGCGTGCGCCTGAACCGGTCCGCCGACTGCTGCGCCGCCGCCTGCGCGGCCGCGGCGGGGCGTCCCGCGACCTCGGCGGGTTGCAGCAGCCGCAAGGGACGGCGGGGCTCGGCGCGCGACATGGGGCCCGGTGGTCAGCGCGCTCAGCCGCTCACGCGACCGATCGGCCGCAGCTCGACGAGGCTGCCCAGTTCCTGGAAGGAGTAGACGCGCAGCCACTCGAGCCGGCCCTCGATCATCTTGCGCACGTAGCGGCGGATGTCCATCGAGGTGACCAGCGCCACGCCCTGCGACGGCGCGCCGGCCAGCTCGGCGATGCGGTCGGTCAGGGCCATCGCGTTCTCCGGCGGCATCGCCAGGTAGTTGCCGGCTGGCGTGGGCTTGATGCACTGGCGGATCGCCTGCTCGATGGCGGGATCCAGCAGCACCGCCGACAGGTGGCCGCGACCCGCGGTCGCCTCGAAGGCCAGGTAGCGGCCGAGGTCGCCGCGCACGTATTCCGTGAGCAGCAGCATGTCCTTCTCCTTCGGACCCCAGGCGATGAGGCTCTCGAAGATCGAGCGCACGTTGCGGATCGGCACCTGCTCCTCGAGCAGCCGGCGCAGCACTTCCGCGATGCGCTGCAGCGGCAGCACCTTCTGCACCTCGGCGACCAGGCCGGGGTACTCGGGCGAGACGCGGTCGATGACCCACTGCACCTCCTGCACGCCCATGAACAGATGGGCGTGGCGGCGCAGCACGCCGAAGACCTGCGCCGCGATCACCGACTCCAGGTCCATGCACGCACCGCGCTGCGCCTCGGGCACCGCGGCCGGCGGCAGCCACAGCGACTCGGCGTGATGCAGGATCGGCCCGTGGCGCTGGGCCGCGCCGGCGAGCGCGCTGGCCGGGTCGTTCAGCAGCAGCAGTCGGCCGGGCACCGTGTGCTGGCTGGCGGGCACGTCGTTGAGCAGCACGTCGAAGCGGTGCTCCGGCAGGTCGGCCGACACCCACATCGCCGCGCCGGGGAAGGGCAGGCCCAAGTGAGCCTGCAGCTTGTGGCGCTCGGATTCGAGCGCCTCGTCCAGGCGGTCGGCCTCGAGCAGCTCGCCCAGCGGGCGCGACATCCGGATCGCCAGCGGCTTGGCGAAGTGGGGCGGCTGCTGCAGGATCGCGGGCGCGTCGCCCTTGCCGCCCTCGCGCTGCAGCGCGCTGATCGGCTTGGACAGCACGGTGGCTTCCTCCTTGCGCTGGCGCTTGCCCAGCCAGTGGGCAATGGCCACCAGGCCCATCGCCAGGCCGAGGAACTGCAGCGCCGGAAAGCCCGGCACCAGCGCGAAGGCCATGGTCAGGCCGCCGGCCAGGTAGATGGCGCGCGGATTGCGCGAGAGCTGGGCGCCGATCTCCTGGCCGAGCGAACGCGGTTTCTTCTCCTGCTCGTCGGCGACGCGGGTGATCAGCACGCCGGCGGCCACGCAGATGAACAGCGAGGGCACCTGCGACACCATCGCGTCGCCGATGGACAGCACGGCGAAGCGGGTCGAGGCCTCGCCCGCGGTCATGCCGTGGTACAGCACGCCGACCACGATGCCGGCCAGGATGTTGACCATCGTGATGATCAGGCCGGCGATGGCGTCGCCCTTGACGAACTTCATCGCGCCGTCCATGCCGCCGTGCATCTGGCTTTCCATCGCCAGCATGGCGCGTTTGCGCTTGGCTTCCTCGGCGGTGAGGATGCCGGCGCGCAGCTCGGCGTCGATGCTCATCTGCTTGCCGGGCATCGCGTCGAGGGTGAAACGCGCGCCGACCTCGGCCACGCGCTCCGAGCCCTTGGAGATCACGATGAACTGCACCACCGTGATGATGATGAAGACCACGATGCCCACCACCAGGTTGCCGCCCACGACCAGGTTGCCGAAGCTCTCGATCACATGGCCGGCGTCGGCATGCAGCAGGATGGCCTTGGTCGAGGCGATGTTGAGCGACAGCCGGAACAGCGTCGTGAACAGCAGCAGCGAGGGGAACGAAGACAGCGACACCGCGTTGGGGATGAACAGCGTCGTCATCAGCAGCAGCACGCTGACGGCGATGTTGATCGCCAGCAGCGTGTCGATCAGCATCGTGGGCAGCGGCAGGATCATCAGCGCCACGATGGCGACGATGAGCGAGGCCATCGTGAGGTCGTTGCCCATGGTGGGGCTGAGGCGCAGGGCGGCCATGGCGGCGGGTCCTTCCGGAAGGGATCAGGGAGTGGGCGGTGGCGCGGCGGGCCGCGGCGGCTCGGTGGAGGAAGCGGCAGGCGCGGTGGAAGCGCCGGATGTGGCGGGTGCGCCGGATGTGGTGGATGCGGGCAGGGGCGCCGGCGAGGTCAGCGTGTGCAGGTAGGCGACCCAGCGCAGCACGGCGGCGACGGCCTCGAAGAGTTCCTCGGGGATGGCGTCGTCGACGGGCAGCTTGTGCAGCGCGCGCGCCAGCGGCGGGTTGCCGACGATGGGCACGCCGGACTTCTCGGCGATCGCGCGGATGCGCAGTGCCTCGGCGTCCATGCCCTTGGCGACGATGACCGGCAGCGGCGTCTCGCCGGGCTCGTAGCGCAGCGCCACCGCGTAGTGGGTCGGGTTGGTGACGACGACGGTGGAGCCGGGCACGCGCTGCTCGGGCGGCGACGTGGCCATCTCGTGGGCGATCTCCTTGCGCTTGCCCTTGAGTTGCGGATCGCCTTCGCTCTCCTTGTGCTCGCGCTTGATCTCGTCCTTGGACATCTTCTGGTCGCGCTTGAACAGCCACAGCTGCAGGCCGAAGTCGACCGGTCCGACGATGATGAAGACGAGGCAGCCGGCGGAGATCAGCTTGATCAGGGCCTTCCAGCCGAGCACGCCGACGCCGACCGCGTCGAAGTAGGCCGCGCCGACCAGCAGCGGCACCAGGCCGCGGATCATGACCCACAGCACCGCGCCGAGCGCGATGGCCTTGGCCACCATCTTCAGGAAGTCGATGATCGAGCGGACCGAGAACAGTTTCTTGACGCCCTCGGCGGGGTTGAGCTTGTCGAACTGCAGGTTGAGCGGCTCGAACGACAGGTTGAAGCCGACCTGCGCGAAGGACGCGATGACGCCCAGCGCCACCGACACGGCGACGAAGGGCAGGGTGGCGAGGAAGCCGGAGCGGGCGATGTCGACGGTGAGCGCGAGCAGCTCCTCGTTGCTCTTGGCGACGACGCCTTCGCGCAGCGCGCGGACGATGAGGCCGGAGAGCTGGTCGAGCGTCGACTCGGCCATCACGATCAGCACGATGAGCAGGCCCACCAGGCCCAGCGCCGCGTTGACGTCCTGGCTCTTGGGGCTCTGGCCCTTCTTGCGGGCGTCGTCGAGCTTCTTCTTTGTCGGCTCTTCGGTCTTTTCGCCGGACATGGTGGGCGGGCCTCGCGGGCAGGAGCAGCGCGGCCGCTGCGACAGGGGTCAATCTAGAGGCCGGAGCCATCGCGGCCGCGGGGCGAAGCGAAGCGATGCGATCGGGCGCGAAGCCGGTATTGCTCCCTCTCCCGCTTGCGGGAGAGGGCCGGGGTGAGGGCGAGCGGCCTGCGCAGGCCGCCACCCTCAACCGCGCGGGAACAGCACGTCGTTGTGCGCGCCTTCCGAGTTGTCGGACACCCGCATCTCCAGGCCGAGCAGCGACACGCCCGGCTGGTTGGCGGTGTTGAACACGTTGTTGATCACCAGCCGTCGCGGCTGCCAGGTCGACTCGTCCGCCAGGAAGGCCTCGCGCTCGGCGTGCATCGCCGCCGCTTCCTCGTGCTGGCCGAGCTTGCGGGCCAGCGCGATGCTCGCGTCGTAGCCGTCGACGGCCGCCGCGGCCGGCACCTGCAGGCAGTCCACCACCAGGTACTGCTTGAACTGGTTGTCCAGCACCGCCGCATCCTGGAAGAACTGCTTGAAGTCGGCCTCCGACGCCTGCTGCCGGAGGCGGAAGTCCTCCGGCGCCGGCTTGAAGTCGCTGGGGAACTTCGTGTACGTGTTGCCGTGGTTGATCCAGCGCGCCCGGTCGCCCTCCGCGGCCTGCTCGAAGCGCGGCAGGTCGAGGAACTCGCTCACGCGACGGCTGCGCATCGGCGCCGTCACGCCGTCCATCGTGACGAGCCGCTTGGTCACCTCGACGCCACCGACCCGGTCCGCGCTCCGGCTGGCGCCGGCCACGTCGCCCGCATTGACGGTCCTGCCGTCGCCCAGGTCCTTCAGCCGCACGCTGAGGCTGGCCGCCGCGCCGGTCTGCCGCAGGGTCCGCACGCCGGCCTTCACCTCCTGGTAGCGGTAATGGCCCGAGGCCTCCTCGGCCACGGTCTGGCGCACCTCGCCCTGGCTGCGGCCCTGCAGCCAGGCCCCGCGCGCCTGCGCGATCTGCGCCGTGTCGTCCGCCACCGCGGCGGGCCCGGGCGCGGCCGCCGTGCCCGCGGTGGGCGCCGCCGCCTCCTGCGGCTGCCCCGGCACGGGCCGGGAAATGGCCAGCTGCGGACTGAGCACGTTGCCCGCGAGCTCGCCCCGTTTGGACTCGCGGTTGTACTGGCCCAGCAGGTTGAGCGAGGCCGCGTCGACGGTCGACAGGATCGCGTCGACGGGACCGGCATGGCCCTTCTCCTGCCACAGCACCGCGCTGCGCAGCATGTCTTCGAACTCGCGCTGGTTCGTCGCCTCGGTCGTCTTGTCGCGCGGCACGCGGGCCAGCAGGCCGTTCTGCCACTGGTTCTCGTAGCTGCCGGTGGCGGTCAGGTCCGCCATGCGCATGCCGGCCGACACCAGGTCGAAGTCCCGCTTCAGCGACATGCCGACCCCGCCGCCAAGCTTGGCGCCCACCGTGCTCTGCGTGCCGACGGTGAGGTAGTAGGCCTGCGTCGTCATGCCGATCTCCATCACCAGGTCGTGCTGGTACTTGCCCGCCGCGGCCAGCCGCAGGGTCAGGGACATCGGATCCGGCATGCCGGCCTGGCTCAAGCCCAGCTGGACCTTGGAGGTGTCGAAGCCGTAGCTGTTGCCGCCGCTGAACTTGAACTTGTCCCGCAGCGACATCAGCCGGCCGATCGAGATCAGGCCGTCCAGCAGTTGCTGCTTGTCGTCGATCTGGCCGCGGTTCCAGATCGCGGAGCCGACGGCGCGGTCCAGCGTCTTGCGGAACGCGCCCACCGCCTTGGCCGCAACGGGCTCCTTGGCCTCGGTCAGGTCGGCGGCGGCGATGCGCGCCAGCTGGTGGGTCGCTTCCGCGGGCGTCACCTGGCCGCCGGTATAACGCTCCCACATCCTGGACAGCGCCGGATGCTGCGCCAGCGTGCGTTCATCCAGACCGAAGCGCTCCGGGACCCGGACCTCGGCGATCGCGGCGTTGACGATCCGCTCCGGCGCCCCGTCCGGCACGGCGGCGTCCAGCGCCCGCGCCAGCGTCTTGAGCGCGCGTTCCGCCGGCAGCGCCGTGTCGTTGCCGCGCAGCGTGTCGATGGCGGTCCTCATGGCGTCGACCGCCTCCTGGGTGCCGGTGATCAGGCCGGCCTGCGCCAGCGTGCGGGTCGCCGAGCCGACGGCCGACGGGTTCAGCGCCGTGGCGCCGCCGATGGGCAGGGCCCGCGCGAGCGCGCCCATCACGCCGTTCTCGCGCGACACGCTGGACAGCATGTCGGTCGTCAGCCCCTTCAGGTAGTCGTCGGCCTTCTGCAGCGAGCTGCCCGGCCCCTCATCGAAGAACGCGTTGCGCACCGCGTTGAACGCGCGCCGGAGGTCGGCATCCAGTCCGTCCAGCTTGAAGTCCGAGGTCTGCAGCGCGGCCGCGGCGGCGGTGCGCGCCTGCGCGGGAATGCCAGGCGTGGCGTTCGGACCTCCTGACGCATCAAGCGTGGCGTCGGCCGAGAACAGCACGCGCAAGGCGGCGTCGCGACGGGCGACCGTTTCCTTGTCCATCTTGGGCGCGCCAGGCTCCGGCGGCGCCATCAGCGCGGACAGCATCTCGATGCCGCGCGGCAGCACGGCGACCTCCCGTGCCAGCGCGACGGCGGCGGACTCCGCGGGCGAGCGCGATTCGGGCGATGCCGCCGCGTGGGCGAGCCGCCGGACGTCCAGCGTTCCGAGCGTCTGCAGTGCCTGCGCCGCCTGTTGTCCCTGTGGGCCGTCCAGGGCGAGCCGGCCCGTCTCGCCCCGCTGGCCGAAGGCGACGACGCTGGCGCTGAAGATGTTCTCGAGCGCTGTGTCGCGCGGCAACTGGTCCTCCTTGGTTGGCCGTGTGCGGAGCCGATCGGCCACCGATCCCAGTGTTTCGCCCAGGGAGGAATCGATGGCATCGGCCCGCCTGAGCACCAGGCCGATCTGGCGGTCCTGAAGCGCATGGAGCGCGCTCAGGGCCGTCGCGTGGCGATGCCGCGCCTGGGCCTCGCCGGCCCAGGCGCGGTCGAGCTTGTCGAGCACCTGGCCCAGCAAGGGCGCGACGTCCCCCGGCAGATCCAGGGCGGGCAGCATGGCCTTGTGGGCGTCCACCGCCTGCCGGGCGGCATCGCGCTGCGGGCCGGACGCCTCCCCGGGCAACCCGTGCAGCGCATGGAGCAGCGGCTTGAAGCCGTCGACGAAGTCGCGCAAGGCGGGGCCCTTGTCCTCGGCGGCGGCCTGCAGGCAGAGCACGGACTTGTCGACCTCGACCCCGATGCCGCGCGCCGCGTACTGGGCACCAGCCAACGCGATCAAGGCCTTCTGCTCATTCACGCGAGCGTCGAGCCGCGGCGCCCCCGAAGCGGCCGCGGCGCGGGCCTCGGCGGGCGCCATGTCGGACAGCGTGGGCGTGGCGCGAGCCCGGAGGCCCACCGACTGCACCGCCGCGACGGCCACGCCGGCCGCGGTCCGGGTCGCATCGCCCGCCATCTTCAGCAGCGCGGCCCCGGCCGACCCGGAGGGACCGTCGGCGACCGGCGCCGCGGTGGCCCCCGCGCCCAGCCACCGGTCGAGCGCCGGCGTCTCCAGCAGGCTCGCCGCGGTCTTCAGCTGCGCGTCGCGTCCGGCGGGCACGGAGAAGTCGAACCGGTCCGCCTCCAGCGGCGGGAACTTCGGCGCCAGCGGCATCTCGCCGGGCGGGCCGCCCGCCGACAGGTGGTTCTTCACCTGATAGCCGGGCACCGTGACCGTGGTCGTGAGGGGGTGGTGCTTCTCCGAGCCATAGGGCACCTGGCGCCACCGCAGTTGTGGCGCCACGGCGGTGGACACGCCGATGGACCCGTCGCCGCCGCGCAGGTCGCCGGTCTCGATGTCCCCCTGGGGCTGTCGGCGACGGCGCAAGCCGGTGAAGGTCGAGGACTCCGCCGCGGGCTGGGGGAGGGCTGCGGGCTCCGGCGTCGACGGCTGCGAGCTGGTGGAGGCGCCGGGCGGCAACAGGGTCGCGGGGCTGCGGGTGATCGAGGTGTCCGAGGACATGGGGGCCTTCCTGGTGTTGTTGTTGAAACGCCCAGGTTCGGTGCGAACGGGCACCAGCGCGGGGAGCGCGCGAAGCCGCGACCGTCGATGCGAAACACGCCTGGCCGCCGAGCGGGCTCCTTCGCCTGCCCGCCCGGCGCTTCGGCCCACCGCGAAAGCGCGATGACGCGGCCCGGGACCATGCATCGATCGGGCGCCCGGCCGCCTGCCCCAATGACGTCAGCTTCTGGAGACCTTCATGCCCCCGTCGATCGCGAACCAGGGACTGCCCGCCATGCCCTTGCCGCCGAGCTTCGGCACGGTGCCGGAGCCGGAGCACGGGCCGGGGTTGTCGCCGGAGTGGCGGCAGCGGCTGGATGCCGCGGTGACCCTCTCGCTGCGACGGTCCGGCGATGAGCCGGACGGCGCGAGCCCGGCGCCGGTGCCGGAGTTCTCCGATCCGGTGCCGGTGCCGATGAATCGCCTGCAGGCGGTGTCCACGCTGCAACGCAACGAACGCCTGTTCGAGAAGCCCAAGTCCGTCCCGGACCTGCAGCGCATCGCCGACGATCCGCGCACCGCGCCGGAGCTCGGTCGCGCGCTTCGCACGGTGCTGTCGGACGAGGAACTGAAGGATGGCCTGGACAGCGCGAGCAATGGACGCACCGATGGCCGCATCGGCCGGACCGACCTGCACACGGTCGCGGAGTCCACCGAGCTGATCCGCTACAACCGCCGCCGCGCGGAGAGCTTCCGCCACAACTACCTGCCGTCCGACGGCGGCGGGACGGTGCGGGAGATGACCCGTCACGACGCGGCGCGCGAGCTCTACAAGTACTCCGACTACCTGCCGAAGACCACCTCGCTGGAGACGCTGCGGGAGCTGGTCGACGGCACGCTGCCGATGGACCGGCGGCCGCCGCAGGTGATCGCCGCGGCGCGTTACCTGGCGAGCCATCCCGAGGAATGGGAATGCATCACCGGGCGGCCGCAGGACGAGGCGATCCCGCGCGCCGCGCTGGCCGACGCGCTGGCCGGCCACATCCGGCTGCGGCCCGAGGAGCGCCGCGCGGTGCGCACGATCGAGCGCCATGCCGACGACTTCTTCGACGGCCGGCTGTTCGACCGCGACAAGCTGCGGCGCATCGCCGAGGACCCGCGGCGGCCGCGCGCGCACACCGAGGCGGCGCTGGTGCTGCTGGGTGATCCGGTGCTGTTCGGGCTGCTCGACAACGCTGAGCGGGGGCACAAGAGCAACGCCTGGCGCTCCTCGGACGATGGCCGGATCGGGCGCAACGACCTGCGCCGGTTTCTGGAGCGCGTCGATCGGACCGAGGGGCCGCCGCCGGTGGCGCCGCCCGCCGTCGAGCGGCGCGCGGAGCGACCGGCCGATGGCGAGGTCGACATCGAGCCTCCCGTGCGGCCCTTTCCCTGGCGCGATCCGGCGGCGGTGCGCGAGATGGTGGATGGCCGCTGGAACCAGCCCGATCCGCGCACGGAGAAGGGCGGCAAGTTGCGGCGCGTCGTGACGGGGGTGATGAAGGGCTTTTCGATCTTCGAGAAGATCGGCTCGACGACCTTGGGGGCGATCGCGGCGCTGAAGATCCCGCTCGTGAGCCAGGTGGCGGCGGTCGGGTCGATGGTGTCGAACGCGATCGCTGGTGGTTTGGATGTCGGTCGCACGGCGATCGACGGGGGCGATGTGAAGAAGGCCGCGGCCAATGCGGGCAAGAGCTTCGGCAGCAATGCGCTGAGCGTGCTGACCGCGCCCGGGGCGGGCAAGGCGGTGACCGCGAGTGCCAGCGTGGTCGGCAAGACGGCCGCGAAGGCGGCGGTCAAGGAAACCGGCAAGCAGGTGTTCAACGAGGTGGTGAAGCCCAAGGCCGAGGAGCTCATGCTGCGACGACCCTCACCCCAACCCTCTCCCGCACCGCGGGAGAGGGAGTAACTCAGGCCGCGACCCAGCGGTGTGGCGGATGCCGCCTGTGGCGGGTGCTGTCGGCGATGTGGCAGACGGCGCTAGCGATCTGACAGAAGGTGCCAGCGCTCGACGGCGTTGGCCGAGCGCTCGGTGCCACGACACTCCCTCTCCCGCTTGCGGGAGAGGGCAGGGGTGAGGGCTGCTCTCGCTCAGTCAGCCACTGGCGGACGTTCGCGCGCTGGCGTGAACGGCGCCATCACCCCTCACGACCGATCGGCCGGCGGCAGCTCCTGCAGCGCCACCTTCAGCAGCGGCTGGTCGCGCAGCGCCTGCCAGGACCGGCCGGAGGACGCGGTCAGTGCATCGGACAGGTCCAGCTTCGCCTCGCCCTTGCGCCCCGGCTCGAACACCTCCGCGGACGCGACCGCGAAGCGCGCGCCGGGCGCGAACGCCGCCTCGCGCTGTTCCTCGGCATAGCTGAAGGCGGACGTGTCGCGCGCCTTCGTGCCTTGCGCCAGCGGCGTCATCGTGAAGACGACCTGCCCCGGATAAGGCGCCTCGCGGCTGCCGGTGAGGATCTCCTTCGTGTCGATCGTGGCGCCCGGCTGCATGCGGTCCGCCACCGCGGCCAGCGCATCCGGTCCGGGCAGCCACAGGCCGCGCATCACCGGCTCCTGCACCGCGGGCAGACGCGCCAGGCCGCTGAGCAGCGGCTGCGTCAGGCCCTGCAGCGCCCATTGCATCTCGGGCTGGTCATGACGCAGCGCGGCGTTGATCGCGTGGAAGGCGCGGCTCAACACCGGCTCGCGCAGCATCTGCACCTGGCTGTTGACGCTGTACAGGCTGAGCGCCATCCGCTCGGGCAGTTCCAGCGGCGCGGCGCCTGCCGCCACGGCGCTGTGCGAGGCCGCATCCGGGCTCAGGCCGAATTGCCGCGCCAGCTGCATCGGCGTGATCGGTCCCCCGGCGCTCGCGGCGGCGAGCAGCGCCTGCCCATCGCGGACGCCCCAGAGCAGGTCCTGCAAGGCCACGACGTGGTCGCGCTGTTCGGGCGACAGCGGCGACTTCTGGTTCTGCGCCTCCCAACCGCGCAAGGCGAGGGCGGTCTTCTGCTCGAGCCGCTCCAGCTGTTGCAGCGCCGGCGCCCATTCACCCGCGGGCAGCTGCTGCAGCTCGCGCCAGGCGGTGCGCCACGCGTCGCCATCGCGCATCACGCCCTTGAGCGCGAGCGCATCCAGCGCCGCCGTGCCGCCGACGACGTCGGCGCCCGGTGGCAAGGTGGACAGTTCACGCCGCGGCGCGAGCTGCGCCGGCGCCGTGGACGACCGGGTGGCGAGCGCGGAGAACGACTGGCTGCCGGGCGTCGCGACCGGCGCGGTCGTGGTCGTCGCGTTCGCGGCGGCCGTCGCGGCCGCGCCGGCAGGATTCAGCAGGGTGGTGCCCGCGCGCGCGAGCGTCGAGACCAATGACGTGAGCGGGCGGTTCGGCATGGCCGTTGTCTCCATCTATGCGTGGTGACCGAAGCATCGCGAGGCGCCGGCGCGCCCGCGCAGGTGATGCGAAGCCGGCCCCTTCGGACCGAAGGGGGGCGACCCGCTGCCATCGCGGTCCGCCGCGCTTCGCGCATCGGCATGCCGCTTCGTGCCTGGACCGCATCGCGTCCCGTCCCGGCACTAGCCTCGTCGATGAGCATTCCAGCCGCCCGGCGCCCGGTCCAGGCTTCCCGCGACCTGCGGGTTCCCGGGGCCGTCCGACGCCTCGGCCGACACCGCGCGGCGCCAGCGATGCGCCATTCAGCCACCAGGAGATGAACCCATGACCACGCCCTTCGACACCTCGACCCCGACCTCCGACCTCAGCGCCGCCTTGCCGTCCCATGTCGGCCCGCTGCTGGCGCACGTGCACGGACTGACCCGCGCCGCGGCCCGCGCGCTCGGCATGGACGCCGACGCGGCGGAGCAGGCGGCGCGCGATGGCGGCCTGGTTCTTGATGGCGAGGCGGTGCTGCTGTCGCCGGTCGCGCTGGCGTCTGCGGAGGAGAGCAAGCTGGTGGTGTCGGTCACGCTGGGGCTGCGTCTCGGCGAGATGCCACCGGCCGCGTTGATTGCGCTGCTGGCGCAGGCGCCGGGGCTGCTCGCGGTCCACGGGATGGCCATCGGCAGCGATCCCGACGGCATGCTGGCGCTGCATCGCGTCGTCGACGCGGAGACCGCGTCCTCGGAGAGCCTGGTGCAGGACATGCTCACCGCCCGACAGCTGGCGCTGCTGCTGCAGGACGCCGCCACGCCGAAGGAGCAATGACATGAGCATGAGCAAGATCCAGAGTCCGTCGCAGAGCCCGGCGCCGCTGGTCACCGGCAGCACCAGCTCCAACCCCACCACGCCGCTGGAGCCGCCGCGCCAGGAGGAGCTGCAGCAGCCGCAGGGCCTGCGCCGGCGCGTCCGGAGCGGCCTGGAATCGGCCGGCGAAGGCGCCAGCCAACTGGCGGGCCGGGTCGGCCTGCCGCAGGTCGTGGAGGCCGCGGCCAACACGAGCGTGACCCACACCACCGGGTCGAAGATCAAGGACGCCGTCATGCCGACGCTGTCGACGGTGGGCGCCGTGATCAAGACCGGCGTCAAGGCGGTCAAGCAGTTCTCCCATAAGCCCGTCTCCAGCCAGCCCTTGCAGAACGCGCTGCGGGCCGAGCTGGATCCGGCCAAGCTGGCGCCTGAGGACCGCGGGCAGGCTGGCGACAACCAGATCAAGGCGCATCAGGAGGCCATCAAGTACGGCCAGGGGTCGGCGCAATGGATGGACCGCCTGCAGCCGCTCGCGACCTCGATCATGCGCGTGGGCCTCGCGGGCACGTCGATGGCCTTCGGCGTCGGGCGCAACAGCGGCCTCGCGGCGGGCGATGCCGCTGCGCGGGCCGAGCAGGGGCGTCCGCAATCCGGCGCCGTCTTCGACAACAGCGCGCCGGCCCCGGGCGCCTCCCCCTCGGGCCCGCCGTCGCTGAAGTCCATGGTCGTGTCGACCGTCACGCAGCTGTTCATGGGCTCCGCCGCCGGCGCCACCGGCAACCTGCTGGGCCAGACCGTGGTCGCACCGGTGATCAACCTGATGCCGCGGCAGTTCGCGCCGATCGACGACAAGGCCGTCGTGCCCGACCAGGTCGTGAAGGACATGAACACGCTGCTGCCCGGATCCGGGGACCAGCTGCGGGCGTCGGTGAAGGTCCAGCAGGCCGAGATCACCAACATCAGCAGCGACAGCAACGTCACGCTGGGGCAGGTCGCGTTCGACGCGGTCACCGCCGCGCGGGCGGCGGCGCTCGGCACCACGCCGCTGGGCGTGGCGGGGCAGGTGGGCTTCGGCCTGGGCGTGTCCGCCACCGCCGGCGGCGTCATCGGCGCGGTGATGGGCGTGCGGCAGTCGGTGGCGACCGTCAAGGTGCCGGACGCGGCGCAACTGAGCGAGCTGGTGGCCTCGGGTCGCGCCGATGGCGCGCAGGCGCTGCAGGACCTGATGAAGAAGGGCAACGAGGTCCCGCTGTTCTTCGCCAAGCACATGAACGCGACGGCCCCGGCGCCGTCGACGTCCACGCCGTCGACATCGGCGGCGGCAGGCGACATCGAGTCCGGCGGCCCGGTGACGACGCAGGCGCCGCCGTTGTCCACCGCGGCGAAGGCCGGCCAGGTCGTGTCGGCCGTCGCGAGCGTCGTGACGACGCCGCTGAACGCGATCGGCGCGGCCTTCAAGGCCGGTCCGCTGATGGACCCGCAACCGACCGTCGAGGGCGCACCACCGCGCAGCACGTTGAGCGTGGCGGGCCATACGCTGTCGAACATCGGCGCGAGCGTGCTGAATCGCGCGGGCGAGATGGTCAAGGCGACGACGGCGCTCGGCGTGATCTCGACGGTGACGGCCGCGGTGGCGCGGCCGCTCGCGCAGGCCGACCAGCGCGTGGCGATGGCCATCGGCGGCGCCATCGGCATCCACACGGCCATCAAGCCGTGGTTCGATTCGTCGGCCAAGGACATTCCCGCCGGCGACGCGAAGATCAAGACCAATCGTCTGGAGGTGGTCAACGCGCAGGCGCAGGATCAGCTGGCAGCGGCGCAGCGCTGAGCGACCCGCGTCGCCGATCGTGGGCCAGGCACGGGCGTCTGGCCCATGACTTCGGCGATCCGGGGGCCTCAGCAGCGCCTGCCACCAGCGGTTCAACCGGGGGCCACCGGCGGTTGCGACCCGTGATGTCGATCTCGATATCGATCGGCGACAACTTGTGATCGCAGCCGCAGGTCGGTGCTTCGATGGCCCGTGATACCTTCCGCCGCGCTGTCGCGGCCGCCCGGCGCGGATTCACGCGTGAGGGCGTGGCGACGGCGTCAGAAGAACGAATCACGGAGACAGGAATGCTCAGTCGTCGCGCAATGATCCGCACCGGCATGGCGGGAATGGCCGGTGCCGCGGCCTCGACCTTGCAGGCGCAGGCGTCGCCCACCGCGCAAAGGTCGGCGCAGCGCGTGCTGGCGCCCACGCCGCCGATGGGCTGGAACAGCTGGAACAGCTTCGCCACCACCATCAACGAGGCGCAGGCGCGCGAGACCGCGCGGATCATGGCGGACAAGCTGCGGCCTGCCGGCTACGACATCTTCACCATCGACATCCAGTGGTACGAGCCGACGGCGTCGAGCTACACGTACAGCGACAATCCCGAGCCCGCGATGGATGGGTACGGCCGGCTGATCCCGGCGGTGAACCGCTTTCCATCGAGCACGGGCGGCCGCGGCTTCGGGCCGCTGGCGGCGGATGTCCACGCGATGGGCTTGAAGTTCGGCATCCATCTGATGCGCGGGATTCCGCGGCTCGCGGTCAAGCGCAACCTGCCGATCCTGGGCACGTCGTACCGGGCCGCCGACATCGCCGACACGGCCAGCGTCTGCTCGTGGAATCCCGACATGTACGGCGTGGACATGCGCAAGCCGGGCGCGCAGGCGTATTACGACAGCGTCTTCGCGCTCTATGCCTCGTGGGGCGTCGACTTCATCAAGATGGACGACATGAGCCGTCCCTACGACGCGCATGCGCCCGAGATCGAAGCGACGCATCGCGCGATCGTGCGCGCGAAGCGGCCGATGATGCTGAGCCTGTCGCCGGGCGAGACGCCGGTGATCCGCGGCGAGCACGTCCGCCAGTACGCGCAGATGTGGCGCATCTCGGACGACTTCTGGGACGACTGGAGGATGCTGGAGGCCCAGTTCACGCGGCTCGAGAACTGGAACCCGTGGCGCCGGCCGGGCGCCTGGCCGGACCCCGACATGCTGCCGCTGGGGCGCCTGGCGCTGGGCGAGCGGGATACGAAGTTCACCCCCGATGAGCAGCGCACGCTGATGACGCTGTGGGCGATCACGCGGTCGCCGCTGATCATGGGCGGGGATCTGCGCCATCTGGACGAGGCGACGCTGCAGCTGCTCACCAATCCGGAGGTGCTGGCCGTGGACCAGGCGAGTTCGGACAACCGGCCGCATTTCGTCGAGGACGGCATGCGGATCTGGTCGGCGCGGCCGGCGGATGGGAAGGGGCGCTATGTGGCGCTTTTCAATCCCGGTGACAAGGCGCGGGAGGTTGGCGTCGCGTTGCGGGAGCTGGCGCTGGAAGGCGCGCAGCCGGTGCGTGACCTGTGGGCGCGACGCCCGCTGGGCGAGGCGTCAGGGCGGTTCGCGCAGACGCTGCCGGCGCATGGGGCGGGGCTTTATCGGATCGGGTAGGGCCTCTGAACACGGCGAACGCATCCGCCGATTCGGGCGCGCAGTTGTGAAAAGAACCCCAGACGTTTCCGTCTGGGGTGAATGAGTTGCGTGCGACGGGTGTCGCACGACAACCCCTGGAACCGTCAACGCGCCTGCTTGACCTTGATCACGACCTTGCCCTTGGCCCGGCCCGACTTGACGTACTCGAGCGCTTCGTTGGTCGACTCGAACGGGAAGACCCGATCGATCACCGGCCGGATCGCGCCGGCGTCGATGAGCCGCGTGATCTCCTGCAACTGGCCGCCGTCTGCCTTCATGAAGAGGAAGGAGAACCGCTTGCCTTGGCTGGTCGCCTTGCGGCGGATGCCCGAGCTCAGCAGACGCATGATCAGCCGCACGAAGCCGGGGGCCCCGATCGTCTTGCCGAACTCGGGATCGGGCGGGCCGGAGATCGAGATCACTTGCCCGCCGCGCTTGAGCACGCCAATGGACTTCTTGAGCGTGTCGCCATCCTGGCTGTTGAGCACGACGTCGTAGTCACGCAGGATGCCGTCGAAGTCCTGCTGCTTGTAGTCGATGACCACGTCGGCGCCCAGTCCCTTCACGAGGGCGACGTTGCTCGTGCCGGTCGTGGTCGCGACCGTCGCTCCGAGATGCTTGGCCAGTTGGATCGCGAAGGTACCCACGCCGCCTGACCCCGCCTGGATGAAGACCTTCTGCCCGCGCTTCAAGCCAGCCCGTTCGACGAGCGCCTGCCAGGCCGTCAATCCCACCAGCGGAATCGACGCTGCTTCTTCCATGGAGAGGTCCCTGGGCTTGAGGGCGAGAGACGTCTCCTTCACCGGCACGAATTGCGCGAAGGTGCCGATCCTGAAGTCGTCCACGCGCGCGTAGACCTCGTCGCCAGGCTTGAAGAGCCGGACATGCGGTCCCGTCTTGATCACCACGCCCGCGACGTCATGTCCGAGCACCAGCGGCAGGCGATAAGGCAGGATCAACTTGAACTCGCCATCCCGGATCTTGGAGTCCAGCACGTTCACGCTGGCCGCATGGACCTCGATCAAGACCTCGTCGTCCCGCAGCTCGGGCTGCGGCATCTCGGTCGGTACGAGCGCGCTGCGCTTTCCATAGCGCTCGAGGACAAAAGCTTTCATGGTTTTCCTTATGCGTGGCGAAACGAGCGATCAGGCGCTCATCTGGCGAGGAACGCCAGGGCCTTGGCCACGAAGTCGTCGTGGTACTGAAAAATTCCGCCGTGGCCCGCATCGGGGTAGACGGTCAGTTCGCTGTTGGGCAGACGCTTGGCCAGGTCGTACGTGTTGATCGTCGGCACCATCCGGTCGTCGTCGCCGTTGGCCACAAGGGCCGGTTGCCTGACCAGCGACAGGTCCGCGGCAGGCTTCTTCCCCCACGCGCTGAGGGCCTGCAATTGCGCGACGTACGCACCCGCGGCGATCCCCTTGTCACGGTTCTCGGTGCGCTCCTGCAGACGCGCCAGGAAGGCCTTGCCCGCCTCGATGCCCTTCGGCGTGCGGGTGAAGAAGAGGTACTGCTTCGGATCCTGACCGGTGAGGGTCGCCCGCAGGAGGTCGTAATTTGCTACGCCGGCCACCTCGCTGATGCCGGGGCCGCCCGCCGGACCAGTGCCCGTCAGGATCAGCTTGCGAACGAGCCGCGGCTCCTTCAGCACGATCTCCTGGGCGATCATCCCGCCCATCGAGAACCCGAAGAGGTCGACCTGCTTGAAGCCCTTGGCCTTGATGAAGCTGATCGCATCGTCCGCCATCTGCTCGATGGTGTTGGCCGGCGAGCCGGTGCTGGCACCCACCCCGCGGTTGTCGAACGCGACCACGTGATGCTTCGCGGCGATGCCGTCCACCACGCGGGGATCCCAGTTGTCGAGCACGGCGGCCAAGTGGGCAAGGAAGACGACCGGCGTGCCGCCGTTCTGCTGGCCGAGCTCGCGGTAGGCGAAGTCCACGCCATCCGCGGAGACGACCCGCGTCGGCACGTTCTGCCAGGTTGTCTTCTGAGACATGGCGCCGGTGGAGGCGCCGCTCGCGGCTGAGGAACTTCTGTCGACCGAGGCGCAGGCCGTCAGAAGCACTGCGGAAAGCGCAAGGAGGCCTAGCCTGATTCTCGAGCGGGTGAACATGGTGTCTCCGGGGGAGGGGTGTGGGGAGCGATGAAGCGACTGACCTCAATGATGATGTTCGTCATCCAAAAAGTCAACGATTTGATTATGGTCGGCATCTATTTATAGTTGCGGTCATTCACGCATCCACGCACGAGCGAGCCATGAAGGTCACCAAAGCGCAAGCGCAAGCCAATCGGGAGCATGTGGTCCGCACCGCCTCCACGCTGTTTCGGGAGCGGGGTTACGACGGGGTCGGCGTTGTCGACTTGATGGCCGCGGCGGGCTTCACGCATGGCGGCTTCTACAAGCAGTTCCAATCCAAGGCCGAATTGATGGCGGAGTCGGCCGCCTGCGGCATTGCGCAGACCGTGGAGCTGTCGGAAGGGATGTCGGCGGCGGACTTCGTCAAGGCCTACGTATCGCGCGAGCATCGGGGCGATCGAGCGCAGGGATGCACCATGGCCGCACTCGGCGGCGATGCGGCGCGTCAGTCGGATGCGGTGCGAGCCGCGTTTGCCGACGGCATTGAAGGCATCCTGGCGGCGCTGAACCGCGACGGCACCACGCTCGAATCAGCGGATGCCAAGCAGGCCCGCGCAAAAGGGCTTGATCTGCTGGCCCACGTCGTGGGCGCGATCGTCATGTCACGCGCCTGTCCGGACGAATCGCCATTGGCAGACGAGATCCTGACCGCTTGCCGGAAGGAGATTCTGGCGTCGCTCGCTCCGCCATCGCGCGTGCCGGCGGCTCGACGCAAGCGGGCTGAACGCGAGTAGCTGATCAGCCGGCGCGTGACTTGTGGACTCGCAAGTCCGGACCTCCTGCGGGAGGTCGCTGTTGGGCATCAATGGCGCTCGAAGGCGCCGAGGTCGGGCGCGGTCCCCTTGTAGGGCAGGCCGACGTCCGTGCCCTTGTTGATCAAGGTGCTGTGCGACGTCAGATGCAGATGATTCAGCCGCGGCAGGCTGCCGTCAGCTTGTCGCGGCGCATCCCATCCCGTGGTGGAGACATCTTCGAACTGGGCATCCGACATGATCTCGCGCAGATTCCAGGAGTTGTGGGCGTCATTGGCGCCCGACACATTCGACACCAAGGTCCCCGTATAGGCGATGTTGTTGCGCAGGTTCCCGAGATTGATCGCCGCGCCGCTCGCATCGATCCCAAGCATATTGAAGTCGGCGTAGTTGCCGTAGCTCGTGTTGTTGAAGAAGTCATTGGCCACCGGATGGTGGTTGGCGTAGAAGCCCGAAGCCCGATTGTTGAAGGCGACCGAGAAGCGGACCGTGTGCTTCACCGCGTTGGGTACATAGACGCCTCCATATCCGCCGGCTTTGAAACCATTGCCATTGCCGTACCGGGCCGGCTTCAGGGTATCTGGCACGTAGCCTTGCTGCCAAGCCCAGGAGTTCTCGATCGTCACCGAGGAGTAGGCGTTGATGAGGTCGAAACCATCATCCGAATTCAACCAGGCGCGGCAGCCTCGAAAGATATTCCCGGGATGATTGGCGGAAATGTGGGCGCCAAAGCCGTCCGCGCTTTGACCCGCCCCATTGGAGGTGAGGGGGTCGTAGTTGTGATGCGAGTCGGTATTCAGGACGAGGTTGTCGCCGCCATCCTTGATGAAGAGGCCCGGGCCCATGTTGTGATGGATGTCGAGCCGCTCGAAGATGTTGTGGCTGCCGTGGATCCAGATCCCCCAGGACTCGTGGTTCAGGTTGTTGTTCTGCCGGACATGCGTGACTTCGATCCCTTTCAGATGAACCCAGTCGGCCGTCACGTTGAAACCCTTGATCCGGCAGTTGTCCCGAATGCCTTCGAAATCGAAAACCGGGGTTTCGCCGGGATAAGCCCAGTAGCGGATCGGCTGCTGCGGGGCGCCGCTCTTCTTGAGATCGATCCCGCTCACAGTGTCGTAGGCGTCTTGGCACGAAGTGGTGCCCTTGTGATAGGCATAGGTGCCGCCACGAAAATACACGGTGTCACCGGGTTGCGCCCTGATCTGCGCGTACGCCATCGAAGCCCATGGCGCATCGCGAGATCCCGCCGCGGTATCGCTTCCATTTGGCGCGACATAGTAGGTTTCTCCAAAAGCGGCGACCGTGGCAGTACTCAGCGCAAGCACTGCGAAGATTCTTTTGTGTTTCATGTCGACAGATCAATGCGGAGCATCCATTAAACAGGAGTCCACGCCGGTGGTCGTCACCGCAGCGTGACGATCCGGAGAAGATCCATGTATCTGTCTGTGAATTGCCGTCCGCCCGCCATTTGCACGGTGGATGAGAAAGAAGACACGCACGTCGATATTTCGCGGGGAGTCTGCGCAGACTCGCCGCCATGACTGTCACGGCAGCCTGTCCTTGATGATCTGTCCGCGACCTCCTTGGCGAACTGGCTGCCAGCCTCCTTCGCCGCCGCCTTGCCGGCTTCCTTGAGCGGGTCGGCGAAGACCTTGCCGGCTCCTCATGCGGGGGCGCGGAAGCTCTTCTCGATGAAGCGGATGCGGGCGCTCGCCGCGCCGACCCGCTCCGCTGCAAGCTCATGCATGGCCGGCGAGAAGTCGAGCGCCGTGTAGGCGATGTGCGGGAGCGCATCGAGCAGGTGCTTGGCGAGGAAGCCCGGGCCGGAACCGAGCTCCAGCACCCGGAGCGCAGAGCCGGCGGCGAGCTGCTCGGCGAACTCCGCGAAGAACTCCGTCGGCCGCGGGCGTTTCACCATCGCTTCATCGGCCCACTCGCGGGCGTCGGCCATCTGTCTCAGGTCAATGGGGCTGAGGACGTCAGGGCGGACATGCGAGGTGATTGTTGAAGTGTTGGGCGGGGGACTCTAAACGAATAGGGTGTGGTTCAGTCTGCCGTACTGGTCCGCATCGATTCGACATTGAAGCTCGAAGCGGCTAGTGCCAGAGAACGAACGGCGCTCATATCGCTTCGTCCCAGAGCGATAGTTCGTGCGCAACAAATGCGACCCTTTCTCCGACGGACAGTTTGGTGTCGCCAAGGTCAAACCTGTCGAGCGTGAAGATCGCTTCGCCGGACGCCACGGAAAGAATCACGCTGTCTGATGGTTCACCTGGCGGCATCACCGCGGTCACGGTTCCAAAGACTTGGAAGGCCTCAGCTTCGTCAAGCGCGACGACCCCTTCATTGAAGGCGTTGTAGTCGACTCGCTTCAAGTCGGTGATTCGCTCGTGATCGATCTCGACGTAAAACGACTTTCCTACGCAGCCATCAGTGTCACCATTCGCAGGGACGAATCGTGCCCAACCTTCAATCGCTGACGATGAGAACCTTGTGCGAAAACTCGGAACCTGCATGCGCCCTAGAGGTTGCACGGCGTCAGTGTTGATGGCTTCTATGGTGATGTACATGAGATGAGAGTGAGCGCGGCGACGTGCTGCACGTCGTCACTTCATTGAGGCCAAGCTTCTGAGGAAAACACGGTCCGCGGTAATCGTATTTGAGATTCACCTCGGAGAACGGGAGGCCCTCCAGTAGGGCGTCACGAGGATTCTGTACTTCGCTGTCGGCAGCATAGGAACTCGCCTCGTCGATCAACGCGCCTACGCGTCGATCGGCTCATACGCCACCACGCTCAGTCCGATCGTTCCTCGATACCCCATGTCCGTCAGTCCCGAGACCTTCGCCACAGCGATTCGCACAGATGTTGCTTCTTCCGTTTCAGCGGGCATCGGCGCGCGCCAGAACGACTTGGCGCCGTAGCCGCCGCTGCCATTCAGCAGCACCAGCGACCGCAATCCGGGCGTGACCAGGGACACCCGGCACACCAGCGAGCGACCGACCGCAACCGAATGCGACTCGACGGCAGCGAAGTCGGACAGCACAAATTTCTGCTGCTTCGTCGACAGACCGAATCGTGGCAGACGCTCGATCAATACGAGATTGCGAGCCCGATCGATGGTCGTGACGAATGCGTGCGCCTGGACGAAGTCCACAAGCACTGCGAACAACATCGTCGAAGGAAACAACAGGAGCAAGAGCGCCTTCGGACTGGTGTCGTAGAACGTGAACTTCCAGAACATCCAGCTCAAGCCGGTGGCGAACACGAACAACCACAACCACATCGTCGTCGTCGCGGGGCGGATAACGACAGTGGTGTCGGTGACTTGTAGGGAACGAGACATACAAGGGAGAAAACGGTACGACGGATCGCTGCCAAAGCGATCGACTTCGACATTCTTGACTCTCAAGCGTCGGCTGTTTTGCATTTCAGCACGAACTGCGCTTCAAGATATTTAGCAGGTCCGCTTCCGGGTCCTTTGAAATGCTGTAGAAGCCATGGTGAGCGTCATGCTTGCGGCAGTATCGAGTCCATCCACTTTTTGAAAATTCGACAGCGTACCGTTGGTCCAAAGACTGTGCGCGCCAAGGGAATTCTTGCGTACTGGACTCCAGAGGCTCACCCGCTGTAACAATAGCTTCTTTGGTTTTATTATTCCTATCCCCTCGCGTGGAAAATCTGAAGCGCCATATGGCCGAGTATTGCACCGGCATTGATCAACAAATAACTGGCTGCACACAGGCAGATCATGCAGATCACCTTCGAACGCGTCGTAACGCCACGCCGACGAACTAGATCAACCAGCATTTTGAGATTGCGCTCGTCCGGCAGTTCCTCGAATTTTTCCAGAGCACGATCACCGAGTTTGAACGTGATCGTCGCAAGTAAAATCATGGCACCCACCCACGGTGCATCTGAATTATTCAAATGTCCATACAAATACAGTCCCAGAGGCACTCCCGACAACAGAAGGCGAGTCTCCAAGCTAATCATTAGTTTTCGCTTTCAGCGCTCCTTGAGACTTTCATCGATATGGCGCTTGACGGGGTCGAACAGATACCAATCACGCGACGCTGCGAGATCTTGATCTCAGCGGTGATATTCACGCCGGGAGCGAGCTTCATCGGGCCGCTGGCGGTCGTGATTAACGGCCAACGAACAAGGCATTCGGCGACAACAGCCAAAGGCAGGGAAACTGCCACCATTATCCGGCTGTCGATAGGGAACCAAGTGTCCGAGCTGCAGGTCCACCTTCGAGGTTGGCTGCGCAACGGAAGCGAGGTCACCACTTAATCCGCTCAGGGAACCTTGACCCGCAGTCTCTTCTGCATCGTCTCGTCGTAGAGAGCGATAGCTGCGGCTTTTCCAGCCTCGCTGGTCAACGTGAAGTGGAAGACCTTCCGGGCCGTGACGTAGCCAAGGTACAGGTACGTCGTCTCCAGCGTTTCAGCCGCATAGCTGAGTTCCAGGCCACCGCCGCCGGAGTAGGGGCGGATACTACGAGCGATGACGCTCACCGGACCTGCGGTGGTGCTTTGGAGCGCGCGATGCCGGCTCTCCAGGTTCACCTCTCCCAGCGCGTTCCATTGCTCTTCCGGAACCTCGTAGAAATCGGCACTGATCGTGATGGCGGCTTGGGCCTTGTCTGAGTACCAGTTGAGAGTGCTCTCCTCCGCGTTCGGAACTTGTCGCCAGTCTTCCGGGAGGCTCAAAGAGAACTCGCTGTAGTTGTACGGACGGAGCGTCTCCACGGGCGGAGTCGGGGAAGTCAAGCTGAACGAATAGTTGAACTTCATCTTTGAGCGTGGCTCCTGTTGCGGCGGTGAGGCATTCTTGCTTACATCACGGGCGACAGCATGCTGGGTCCGCAGCATGCCGGATCGTGGGTGCCTGCTTCAGGCTTGAGCCCGCCATCCGCTTCAGGCTGGAAGCGGTCGCACAGCACGTAGCATCTGCATGACTGCTCAGGCTTCATCTGCAGACCTTCGATCCTGTGGACTCAGCTCCGAGAAGCAGGCCTTGTGCTTGACCTGTCGTTGTATGGGACAGGCCCTCCAACTATTGAGGAGGCCGCAGTTCTCAATAGTTTCAACATTACTGTTGGCCGTCGCAAGCACAGAAGCTGTAGGCGCTCTTATCCGCGCCCCATCTGAAGGGAATAAATGACAATCGTCTACTGCTGGCTCGACCAGTCTCTGGCCCAGGAACGAATCACAGCACTTGCTGATAGTCGAATTTCTACAAAAATAAACGGAAATTGGATGCCCCTGCAAGAGGAGACGATCAAGTTGTTCCGCGTGCCAGTTCGCTGCTACGCAATGAGCAATCTCGATCTCCACACTGGAACTTATAAAGATCCATATTTCAAGACCGATCTGGGCCTCGCCTTCGCCGGGGATTGCTTCCAGGCGCAGTCCATCGTCAATGCATTCTTGCGCGCGGTATCGCAATTGGTTGTTGTTGGAGATGGTCAGCCGCGGCCTTCTGCGACCGGTCTTGTACGACTACTGAGGGAGATTGCACAGAACTGGCTTTCGACATATCGCCTGGCGGTGCCGGATATTCAGCTCTTATTGTTTGGCTATTCACCACAGAACTCGTTGCCGTGGGCTGCCCGGCTCAAGTGGCCGCAAGTCATTGGGCCAAATGGCGACCAGTTTGAAGAACCACTTCGCGACACCAGTGTATTCATCATCGGAGCTGAGGCTAAACCGGAGGGAATCGCTTACGCCGCCGAACTGCGCGACCTGTTCATGAAGAAGACAGGCAAGTTGAATCTTGCCGAGTTGCGCAAGGCTGGATTTGAGCCAGACCTTGAGGCGGCCAAGCTACTCAATGCAGATAGGATGTTAATCGAGGACGACGTTGCTAGCCTACTAATGGCTCACGCTCATACGACCATCGGCGGCGTTATGCAGAAAGTTGAAGTCATTCCTGTTGGCGGAGAGACATGTACCGTTGCGTTTTCGACGGACGACGCAGCGCACCTAGGCGCGCTAAGCGATGTCGAACCTGGGCTGGCATACAGATCCGTCCATTGGCAAGTGGGAACCAAGGGCCGACCCAGCCCGTTCGGTGAGGATAAGGCCCTTGCAAGTTGAAGTATCAGAAGACTGCATCCTCTCACAGCCCCGAGGGCGATGAATTTATCAATGACTGCGCCTGATGGTCGAGCAGAAAAGTAAGATCATCAGCAATATTGATGAGGCTGGGGCAGGTCGGAGGAAAAATGACAAGCTTTAGTTCCGATTACGACAGATTGTCTCCCGTCATCTCGACTGTTCCAAAAGCAGTGCCTGGAGGGTGGATCTACATACTGATGACGCGCAGCGACGGAAATAGGGCCAAGATCGGAAAGACCAAAAACAACCCGATTGAGCGATTGGCGAAGCTCCGATGTGGCGACCCATACATGGGGATGATCGGGTCCTTCTTTATTCCTGAATCAATGGGTGAAATCAAGCACATTGAAAGATGGATTCATGATTACTTTGAAGGTACGCGCATTAGGTTTGCAGAGCACATTCGTCCGCATGGCAACAGGCCCGCTCACACGCTAGATGACTACGCTCTTCTCGCTCATTCCGAGTGGTTCAAGATGGACGTTCTTGATGCAGCGGGCTATTTGCATTGGGCGCTTCAAGCATGCCTCGAAGTCGATCAAATTCCTCTTGCGAATTGGTTTAGCGCCGGCGCTTATCCAGTCGGCCTTGCCTACTACAGCCAAGAGATGCTGACCGAAATGTTCGGAAGACCAGTAAACGTGGATGACGACTACGAGCCAGGCGATGAGTTCGACGGCCGCATTCCTTGGTAGGTGATTTGATTTGGAAGACACAGTGAGCCTCGCCGCCACAGCCGACAGACCGAGATCACTGTAGAGCTGATGCTTGGCTGCTTCATAGCCAGTGATAACTCGCACTTGTCGATAACAATGCATCGGCCTGCGAAGGGCGGACCTCAACAGATGTAGACCGTCCAGAGCGTCCGTTCCCTGGCCCATAGCTGACGTCTACTTTGGTCGCGTCGAAGGACCGCACCCGCTGCTGACCTGCCATCCACCCGACAGAGCTTCTATCAAAGCCCTCTCCGCATCGGCCGCGCGCTCCACTTCAATGCCACGTGCATGCGCAGCACCTGACTGAATGACGGATAGACAAGCCGCTCCCCTCCGCGCCGCTCCTCAATCAGTCAGTCACCCCCTCCGCCGACCGTGACCGCTGCGCCAGCAGGCGCTTTCGCACCGCATAAATGTTGTTCCGCAGCGCGTAAAGCTCTTCCGCATACGACAGCGGCACCGCGATGCGGTGCGTGACGCGGTCCAACTCATCCAGCTCATCGAGCAAAGCCTCGCGCTCGCCCGTGCCGGTTTCCAGCTTTGCCTCCACTTCGCGCAGTCGCGCATACCAGCGGAACACCCGCGAGCGCACGCGGAAGGTGTACAGCGGCGGCACCACGCGCGACAGCGGCAGCATCAGCACCAGCAGACCGCCGACCACCAGCCACATGCGTTCCAGCAGATTGCCGGCCCAGAAGGGCAGGTAGCGCGCCCACGCGGGCGGCGTGCCGTTGATCGCGCGGTCGCCCTCGGCGCTGACCGGCAGCTCGCTGGTGCGGGTGTTGGGGAAGTCGCGCGCGCCGTTGAACCAGCCCGCGCCGCTGTGCTGCCCCAGCGCCGCCTGCGCGAACAGCTGCCGCAGCGCCGGATGCGTCTGCTCGCGCGCCAGCAGCGCGGTGGTGGTGGCCAGCAGCGGCACGTCGTGCGGCGGCAGGTCGGCCGCCAGGTCCACCACGCCGCGCGGCAGCGTCACGGTGGACAGGAAGGGCAGGTGGCGCGAATAGGCTTCGTTCTGCTCGAAAGCCATCAGCCCGATGGCCGGGTCGCGCAGCAGCGCGCGGATAAGCCCCGACTGCGGCGCCGAGATCAGCACCGCGGCGTCCAGCCGGCCCTCGCGCAGCGCCGCGCCGGCGGCGTCGGGCGGCAGGTTGGACAGCCGCAGGTCGGCCGGCGACAGTTGGTTCAGCGCCAGCAGCTTCTCGACGATCTGCGGCACGCCGCTGCCGTCCTGGTCCACATTGACGCGCAGGCCGCGCAGCTGGGTCAGGCGCTGCAATTCGCCGCCGGGCTGGCGGCGCGCGATGCCGAGATCACGGCGATAGAAGACCCAGATCGGCTCGTAGAACAGGCTGCCCAGCGAGACGATGCCGGCCTCGGTATCGGCCGCCGGATCGGCCATGCCGCCGCGGACGAAGCCCACATCGGCCGTGCCCGCGCGCAGGTGGGCTAGGTCGTCCTGCGCGCCTTCGCTGGCGATCAGCTCCACCTGGATGCGCTCGCGCGCCAGCGCCTTCGCATAACCCTCGCCGAAGCCGGCGTAGGCGCTGCCGGCCGGCCCGGTGGCCAGCCGCACCTGGCGCGGCGGCTGCGGGTCCAGCCACCAGTAGGCCGCGATCAGCAACCCGCCGCCGAGCAGCAGCAGCGGTCCCATCGAGACCATCATGTCGCGCAGCGTCTGCAGCAGCAGGCGCAGGCTGCGGGTGGCATGCCATTGCTGGATCGGGGTCATGGCTTGCCGTCCTGAGCGCGCATGGTTTGGGTCTTTGCCGATGGAGGAACGGCCATCGTATAGCGTGCCGGCCAAGGGACCGCCGCGAGGCCGCCCGGCAAGGCCCGGCCCCGCGGCACGATGAGCCGAGCCCGATCAGAACCGATAGCCCGCGCCCACGCCCACCAGCAGCGGATCGATCTTGAACTTGCCCACCGACGCGCCGGCCGACCGGACGTCCGTCGACATCTGGATCTTCTTCACGTCGACGTTGATCGACCAGCGCTTGTCCAGCATGTAGTCGAAGCCGGCCTGCGCGGCCAGGCCGACGCTGTGCTTCTTGATGCTCGGCTGCAGCGCCGCCTGCACCGCGGGATCGAAGCTCACGCCGGAGAAGAGCGTGTAGTTCAGGCCGGCGCCGAGGTAGGGACGGAAGCTGCCTTCCGGGTTGAAGTGGTACTGCGCCAGCAGTGTCGGCGGCAGCTGCTTGACGCTGCCGATGCGCGTGCTCTCGCTGTAGAGCGTGTGACGCTGCGGCACCGTCAGCACCAGCTCTGCCGCGATGTTGCGCGTGGGGAAGTAGCTGATGTCCACATCAGGAATCGTCTTCTGGCTCAGCGACAGGCCAAGCCCGGTGCGGTCCTTGTCGGCCGGGTCGATCTTCACGGCGCGCACGCGCAGCTGCATGAACAGGACATGAACGCGGACGCAAGCAACGATCGCGAGCTCGCGGCGCCGGCCGCGGCGTGAGCGGATGCGCTGAGCGCGAGAGCCCGGTCCGGCCTCAGCCCGCCTGCAGCGCCTGGCCGAGGATCACCATGTCCCGGCTCTTCGCGTCGGCCCACACGATGCCCGGCAGGCGCCCCCAGGCGCTGAAGCCCTGCGCGCGGAACAGCGTCAGGCTGGCCGCGTTGTCGTGCCAGATGAAGGCCATCAGGCGGTCGATGTGCCACAGCGGCGCCTCGATCCGCGCGTGGGACAGCAGGCGCCGTCCGACGCCGCAGCCGCGCCAGCCGCTGGCGATGTAGATCGCGACCTCCGCCGCCGGCATGCAGGCGGGCCGGTCGGCGAAGCCGAGCAGGCTCAGCCATCCCACGACTTCCACGCCGGCCTGCGCGACCCACAGCGGCCGGCCATTGGCGCGATGCGACGCCATCCAGTTCGCGAGGCCGTCGGCCGGCAACTGCGCCAGGCAGCTGCCGAGCACCGGCCGGCCGCCGGCGCGCGCGTCGACGCCGGGCAGCGGCGTGGGCAATGGCGGCAGCGACTCGTTGTAGATCCGGGTGATGGCCGCGAGGTCGCCATCCAGCGCCGGACGGATCGCGATCGCCGTCGCGGCCGCGATGGGCGGCTCGCCCGTGATCGCCGCGAGCGCCACGGTGAACGCGGTGGAGGCGGGCAGGGCATCGGTCGTCGCAGCCATGGCGGTTCGGCGCTGAAGTCTGGGATGACCGCAATCTAGGAAGGACCGAGAGCCGTCATGGCACGCATCGCGAAGCGGCGCGCCGCCGCGCGAAGGGAACGAGGTCCTCCCCGCCCGGCGCTTCGCGGCCGAGCACGTCGCTTCGCCCGGGGGCGCGCCGGGCGCAGGGCGATGCCTACCCTCACCAATCGATAACACGCGGCGCACCGCGCCATCCCGGCCTTACCCAGGAGCAGCCATGTCCATCGATGCGATCGATCGCCCCTCGTCCGTGCAGCGCCCGTCGGCGCTCGACCTCTACAGCCAGTTCCTCAACGCGCCCATGGCGCAGCCCCAAGGGCCCGCCAGCGGTGGGTCGCCCGGCCAGCAGCTGATGGCCATGCTGGTTTACAGCCTCATGGCCGCCGCCCAGCCGCAGCAAGGCGGCGGCAGCCCCTGGCCCGACACCGCCGCCGGCCCCGGATCGACCGCCGGCCCGGCCGGGCCGATGGGCCCGGGTACCGCGGGCAACAACCCGCAGGCCGGCCAGCTCGCGCTGATCAACAGCATCCTCCAGTTGCTGCAGGCCTTGCTGCCGCTGCTGCAGTCGCTCGCGCAGAACGGCCTGCAGCCCACCAGCGCCGCCAATCAGCTGGCCAACCAGTTCGGCGGTGGCGGCGGGGGTGGAGGCGGCGGCTTCGGCAGTGGAGCGGGCGGTGGCGGCTCGCCCTTCGGTGGCATGGGCGGCATGGGTGGCATGGGCGGACCGTCGATGGGCCCGGGCGCGGGTGGACCGGGTGGCGGCTCGCCGTTCTCGTCGATGCCCTCGGCCCCGTCCATCCCTTCGATCCCTTCAATGCCTTCCTCGCCGGAGTCCGATCCCTTCTCGCCCTGGTCATCGCCACCGGGCAAGCCGTCGACCCCTTCGACCCCTTCGGTGCCGTCGTCCGGGCCGTCCTCGCCGAGCGCACCCCCGACGCCTTCCAGCCCGGCCGCGCCGTCGGCACCGAGTGCGCCGTCCGCGCCGCCGTCCCCGTCCTCGCCCTCCGGAACCGCACCGACCTCGGGCGCGGGCAAGCCGACCGAGATCCCGCCGGCGACCGGCAAGGTGATCGTGAACGAGCCCATCGTCGTCAAGGCCGGCCAGACCTTCAACGGCGAGGGCAAGCTCTACCAGGCCGGTCCGTCGCTGGGCGACGGCGGCCAGAGCGAAACCCAGAAGCCGGTCTTCATCCTCGAGCCCGGCGCGAAGCTGGAGAACGTGCAAGTCGCTGGCGGCGACGGCATCCACACCCGAGGCGACGCGACGCTCAAGGACGTCTGGTGGAAGGACGTCGGCGAGGATGCAATGACGATGAAGGGACCGGGCAATGTGAAGGTGATCGGCGGCGGCGCCTACGCGGCCACCGACAAGATCTTCCAGATCAATGCGCCGGGCTCGCTGTCGATCGACGGCTTCACCGCGGACGGCTTCGGCAAGGCGGTGCGCACCAACGGCGGCCACGACTTCCCGATCAGCATCGATATCCGCAACTCGGTCTTCCGCAACGGCGACGAGGCCGTGGTGCGCAGCGATGCCAAGGACGCGAAGATCAACATCGCGTCCGACGTGGTGATCGAGAACACACCGCACAAGGTGCTCGCGCCCCCGACGGCCGACGTGCAAGGCGTCGGCGGCTGGGACTACAAGCCCTACAGCGGCTGATCGCGAACCGCCCCGGCCTGGCGCCGGGGCTTCGCGCACGAAGGCTCTCGAAGGAAGGCGCGCGGTCTCAGCGCGCCGGCACGTCGACTCGCGCGTCGATGTGCGAAGCCTCGGCCGCGGTCACGCTGCCAAGCTGGACCACCAGGTCCAGCCCGTGCGTGCGCTGCGCCATGTTGCGCTCGTAGGAGCGCATCGAGTAAGGCCGCATCGCCGTGGAATCCCGCCACTGCGATTCGATCTCGCGTTCCAGCGCGGCCACTTCCGCCGGCAGGCCGCCGGGCTGCCGCTCGCACAGCGCGATCGCGGAGCGGTAGGCATCGTCGCGCAATCGCATCTCCGTGCCGACCACCACCCGCGCCGCGGCGCTGTGATTCGGGCTGGCATGGCGCTGGATGTCGGTCACCAGCTGTTCCAGCCGCTGGCGGTCCGCGCCCGCCGCGACCCAGTCGCCGAGTTGCGGCTTCACCTGCTCGGCGAAAGCGTCGAGGTCCTGGTACTCGGTCTCGACGAAGGACAGCGGATGCAGGCGACCGTCCTCGTAGACGGCCTCCCGCCGCTCGAAGACGCCGCCCAGGACGCGCTCCGCGCCGAGGCCCGCCTGCAGCGCGCCCATCGTGAGGTCGGCCTTGCCGGCATCGCCGACCGAGCCGGCCACCGTCTGCGACGCGCCCAGGGAGGCCCGCAGCGCCACGCCGACGCGGCTGGCGTGGCCGTCGATGCGGCGCTCGACGCGCATCGCGCCGCTGGCGTCGCCGTAGCGGCGGGTGACGTCGCGTTGCGTCTCGACGTAGCCGCCCGCGCTGGCCGTCGCCTTGAGCCGCCACTTGCCCAGCGACGCGGTGACGTCGGCCCCCAGGCCGTGCCGCCGACGCGCGTCCCCCGCCTCGCCGATCTGGTTGATGGTCAGCTCCGGGAACTCCTGTAGCAGCTGGCGCAGCAGCGGCGGATCGCCGGGGTGGCGGGCGGCTCCGCCGGCGCCGTGATCGATGAGCCGGTCGACCAGGCGCGAGAACTCCTCGCGCAGCTCGGGGACCGGCCGGCCGACGCGCGGCAGGCGCAGCGACAGTCCCTGCAGCTCGGCCCGGTCCCGGCCGTAGAGCAGCGCGTCGACGTTGCCGCCAACCTTGAACGCGCCCAGGTCCGGCCCCACGCTCACGCCCAGCCCCACCTGGCCGGTGGTCTGGCGCTGCGTCCCCAGCACGATCTCCATGTCGTAGGGCGGCATGGCGATCTCGAAGACCGCGTGCCGCGCGCCCTGGACGCGTGCATCGACGCGTCCGCGCACGAACAGCGCCGACGCCACCGCGCTGATCGACGCCGTGATCTGTCGCAGCCCGACGCCGGCGATGCCGCCGCCGGTCAAGCGCAGCCGCGAGGAGCCCTCGATGTTGGCGACGATGTCCTTGAGCGCGGTCCGCAGCGTCTCGCGGTCGACCGCCTTCACGCGCGTGTCGCGGCCGCTGGCCTCGTCCTCGGCGCGGGCGAGCGCGGCCGATGCGGTGAGGAGCAGGGATGCGGAGCTCGCCGGCGCTGCGTTGGCGGCGCTGGTCGCGTCGGCGTTGCCGGCGTTGGCCGTGTTGGCCAGGTCGGTCGGACGCGCCGGAGGCGCTCCGCTGGCGCCCTGTGAGCGCGCGTCGGCCACCCAGTCCGCCAGCGCCGCGGCGTCCAGTCGCAAGCCGGCCAGCGCCTTGAGGTCGGGCAATTCGTCCAGGCGGCGGGCAAGGGCGCTCAGCACCGGCGGATCCGCGGCGGCCGCCTCGGACAGCATCAGCCGCGCCAGCCGCTCCCCGATCGCCTTGCGCGCGTCGGCATCGAAGCCCACGCGCTCGAAGGACGGGCTGGCCTCCTCCAGGCAGTGCGACAGCACCGCGGCGCGCAACAGGTGGGCCGGCACCGCGGCCGGGCCGCTCGACCGGCCCGCCGACACCCGGAGCAGCCCATCCCGCAGCGCGCTCGCGGCTTCGGTCAGGGCCCGCTCGCGCGCCGGGCGATGGCGTGCCACGGCCGGCCCGCGCTCCACGCCCTGCACGCCGTGCCGCAGCGCGCGGAACGGCGACTTGCCGATCAACGGATTGCGCGGGCGCAGCGCGCCGCGCGGCGCGGCGCGGTCGATCCAGCGGCCCATCTTCATCAGCCGCGCGTCCAGCGCCGCGAACCGCGTGCCGGGACCGGTCTCGTGCAGGTCGTTGCGCACCGCCGCGAGCGCCCATCGATGCGGCTCGGCGGCTGCCACGTCGCCCGCCATCCGCGCGGCGGCGCAGAAGACCGCTTCGCCGGTGAGCGTCCGCAGCGTGGCCGGATCACGCAGCAGCGCCGTCGGATCGCCGTGGTGATCGAGCCCGCGCGGAGCGCCTTCGGACGCCTTCAGCAGCAGCGCGAAATCGCGTCGCCGCGCGGGATCGACCGGTCGCGCGGTGACGGCCATCAGCACGTCCATGCCGGCCGGCGTGCCGCCCAGCGCGGAGGAGGTCCGCCATGCGGCCTGCCGGGCGGCGAGCTCGTCCGCCGCCGCGTGCTCGATCAGCATCGGCCCCCAGCCCAGCCGGTTGTTGCGCAGCCCGTCCTGGCGCCGGCGACGTCCGACGTCGGTGAGCCGACCGGGACTGCCAAGCAGCGCGGCCGATGGCGACGCCGATGCCGACAGCAGCGGCGATCCCGCCGGCGTGCGGTTCGCGCCGGCCTGCCAGGCCGCGATCAGTTCCGCCTCCGCGTCGAGCGCGGCCAGCGAGTCCAGGGCGTCCAGCGCCAGCCGCGCATCGCCCTCGCAGGCCGCGGCCAGCGACTGCGCCAGCAGCACCACCGGCGCGGACGGCAGGTCGGGCGTGGGCGGCACGCCGGACAGGTCCAGCCGCGACAGCTGGCCGGACAGGCGCGCCAGGTCTTCCGGCATCGTGCCGTCGCGGGTGAACAGCGTCGCGATCAGCGGCGCCAGGTCGGGCCGGTCGACGCGCATCGTGTCCAGCAGCACCGCGCCGGTGGGCGCGGCGCGGGATGGCGTCTCGGGCGGCGACACGGCGGCCGCGGCGGCGTCGCCGGCCTCGACCGGCCGGGCCGGCAGCGCGGCGCGCGGCGCGGCGGTGGACTCCGGCTGCGGCCGGGCCGGCGGGGCATCCAGCGGGCGGATCGCCGTGCTGGGCAGCAGCGGCGTGCGCTGTTCCTGGGAGAGCGGCGTGTCGATGGCGACACGAGAGAGGCCGAGTTGGCGCGCGATTCGAGTGGTGAAGGACATGGACTGCTCCTTCGTCCCGATCGTGGCGAGCGGTCATGACGGCCAGCCGCGCCGGGGCGAAGGACTGGCGTCGGGCGCGAAGAGGCGCCGGCGCGACGGGCGCATGCCGCCGCGGAAAGCGATGTCTTCGCTTCGCCGCACGGCGGTTCGGCGGCTGTCGACCGTCGCCCGGGTCCGGTCCCGAGAGTCAGGGGTGAATCCCCATGTCCTCGCACAGGAATCGTCCATGAGCGCCATCGATCCGATCTCTTCCCTCAACGGCAGCGGCCCGCGCCTGTCGCCGATGCAGCAGCTGTACCAGCAGCAGCTCTACGCGGACCCGCAGCCCGCGTCTCCGGCCAACGTCATCGCGCCGCTCATGACCATGCTGGTCCAGCAGATCATCGCGATGCTGGTGCAGCAGCTCCTGCAGTCGCTGCAGGCCCAGCAGCAGGGGCAGCAAGGGCAGCAGGGCATGCCCGGCGGAGGCGGCGGCGCGGGCGGGGGGCTCGGCAGAGCGCCCGGCGGCAGAGGCGGGAACCCGTTCGCCGCCGGTGGCGGGCCAGGCGGCGGTGGGGGCAATCCGTTCGGGCCCGCCGGCGGCTTCGGTGGCGCGGGGAGCGGCAGTCCCGGCCTCGGCGGCTTCGGTGAGGCTCCGCCTGCGCCGGCGCCCGCTTCCCCAGAGCCAAGTCCTGCTCCGAGCCCGAGCCCGAGCCCGAGCCCGAGCCCGAGCCCGAGTGCCGCGCCCGCTCCAGCTCCAGCTCCAGCTCATGGCCATCACCACCACCATCACGGCCACGCCCCGGCCCCGGCGACGCCCGATCCGCTGCTCGCGCCCGCGCCCGCACCGGCACCGGCACCTTCGGTCGGCGCTCCCGCCAAGCCGGACGACGCGGGCCCGGTGTCCAGCAGTACCCCCGCGACCTCGGTGCTGCCGCCGCATCGCGGCGAGGTGGTGGTGAACAAGCCCATCGTCGTCGGCCCGGGCGAGACCTTCGACGGCAAGAACCAGTTGTTCACCGCCGGATCGGGGCTGAGCGGCAATTCGGCCGAGACCTACCAGCCGGTCTTCATCCTCGGCCCGGGCGCCACGCTCAAGAACGTGCAGTTCCAAGGGGGTGACGGCGTGCACCTGCTGGGCGACGCCAAGATCGACAACGTGCACGCGGTGCACGGCGGCCCGGACGACATGATCACCATCGACGGGCCCGGCAACCGCGCCCACGACGCTCAGCTGGCGGGGATCTCCCCGGCGTCGATTCCCAACGACCGGCCCGCCGAGGTCGAAATCAGGAACTCCTCGTTCCGGCACTCGCATGACAAGGCGATCCAGATTAACGGCGATGCCAACGTGAAGCTCAGCGGCGTCTACGCCGAGGACGTCGGCCAACTGCTGGTGACGCTGGGCGGCCAGCCGATCAAGGCCAACGTGTCGATCGACGACTCGCAGTTCAGCGGCGTGCGCTCGCACCTGGTGCGGCTGGACGATCGCGACTCCACGCTGCGACTCGGCCCGAACGTCAGCACCGACTCGGGCCGCCTCCAGGTCATGATGGGCACGCCGGCCAATGCCAGCGGGGCGACGGTGGTGATGCCGTCCTCCAGCCCGGCCGGCGGCAACGACTGAGCCGGCGCCATGGCCACGAGGACGAGCCGCTGGCGGGCGGTCGTCCTCGATCTCTGCATGGCCGGTGCCGGCGCGTCAGCGACCGTACAGCGCGGTGAACGAGGCCTTCCCGAGCATCTTGCGGCCCAGCCCCCGGTTCAGCACGAAGCCGTGCAGGGCCGCGGTCCCGGTCTTCGGGACGCCGGCGGCCGCGTCGATGTCCGCCACGGCCAGTGCGTAGACGGTGAACACGTAGCGGTGCGCCTTCTCTCCCGCCGGCGGACAGGGGCCGCCGTAGTTGCCGTTCTCGCCGGTGACGCCCGTGTCGAGAAAGTCGTTGGCGCCGCCATGAGCGCCGGCGGGCAGGCGGGTCGCGGCGTTGCCCGCGCCGCGCGGCAACTGGGTGACCGAGGCCGGGATGTTGTAGACGGTCCAATGCCAGAAGCCGCTGCCCGTCGGGGCATCCGGGTCGTAGACCTGCACCACGAAGGACTTGGTGCCGGCGGGGGCGTTCTTCCATTCCAGCGCCGGGGAGACGTTGTCGCCCGAGCAGCCGAAGCCGCTCAGGACGAACCGGTTGTCGATCCCGCCACCCGGCGCGATGTCCGGGCTGGAGAGCGAGAACCCGTCGCTTGGCGGGGTGGCCGCCGGCCGGGCGGTGGCGGGCAGGGACGCAACGCAGGCCAGGGCGGCGGCGCAGGTCGCGAGCAGCGACCGGCGGGACAAGACATTCGGAGACATGGACTTCCTTGTCGGCAGGGATGAATGGGGGAGGAGGGCGAACTTGTCCATCAGGCCGGGACCGGGGCGTTCTTCAAGCCCAGCACCTGGATCGATTCGATCGACGGCGGCACCGCGAACAGCTCGTCCGCTCGGGCCATCAGCGCCTGCGCGATCGGGCCGGCCAGGTGGTTCTGCCGGCCCGCCTCGTCGTGGAACGCGTCGAAGATGCCGAAGCTCGTGGGGGACAGCCGCAGCGCGAACCAGATCGGCGTCGATGGCTCGTCCAAGGCCATCGCCAGGCCGGCGCGCAGGAACTCGGCCACTTCGGCCTCCTTGCCGGGCCTGGCTTCGAGACGCGCGAAAAGTGCAAACTGAATCATGGTGGGACACCTCTTCGGTTAATGCCGGACATCCGACAGCGGCCAATGTAGGTTTTCACCGCGTGGTGGCGTATTGCCGCGAATGACAACATCGATATCATTCGCGCCATGAGGATTTCGGTGCTCGCCGTCGACGGCGTCTTCGATACCGGCCTGGCCGCCGTGCTGGACACCTTTGCCACGGCCAACGAACTGGCCGAGCTGCAGCGGATGCCGTCACCGCGCTTCGAGGTCCACGTCGTCGGCGTACGCAAGAGGGTGCGCACCTCGCTGGGCCTGCGGGTGCCGGTGAAGGCGGTGTCGACGCTCAGGCGGCCCGACTGGATCGTGGTGCCGGCCTTGGGGACCAAGATGCCGGAGCCCCTGCAGGAGGCGCTGGGGCGGCGGGAAGCGCAGGACGCGGCGGAGCAGCTGCGGTGCTGGCATGCCGGTGGCGCCCGCATCGGCGCTGCCTGCATTGGCGGGTTCCTGCTCGCGGAGTCCGGATTGCTCGACGGGCATGAGGCCACGACCGCCTGGTGGCTCGGCCCGCTGTTCCGCCAGCGCTACCCCGAGGTGCGGCTCGACGAGCAGCGGATGCTGGTGCCGTCCGGCCGGCTGGTGACCGCGGGCGCGGCGATGGGGCATCTGGAGCTGGCCTTGTGGCTGGTCCGGCAGAGCAGTCCCGCGCTGGCCGACATGACGGCGCGCTACCTGCTCGTGGACACCCGCCCGTCGCAGGCGCCTTACATGATCCCGGTGCATCTGGCGCAAGCGGACCCGCTGGTGCAGCGGTTCGAGGGCTGGGCCCGCGGCCGGTTGCGGGAAGGGTTTTCGCTCGACGCCGCGGCGGCGGCGATGCACACCAGCAAGCGCACGCTGCAGCGGCGCATCGAAGCCGTGCTGGGCAAATCCCCGCTGTCGTATTTCCAGGACCTGCGCGTGGAGCGCGCCGTGCACCTGTTGCGCACCAGCCGGCAGGATCTGGAGGCCATCGCCGCCGAAGTGGGCTACGCCGACGGCGTGACCCTTCGCACCCTGCTGCGCAGGAAGCTGGGACGCGGCGTGCGGGAACTGCGACGACCGGGCGACTGAGTCCTTCGCGGTGGTGCTTGCGGGCGGTCCTCCGCCCCGGAGGCTCCGGCGATCAGCGCTCCGGCTCGGTCTTGACGTCTTTCAGCAGCGGCTGCATTTCCTGCGGCATCAGGTGCGCCGGCAGCGGGCCGACATCGTGGTCGAGGAGCTGCCTCACGTTCTCGGCATGGGCATGCACGCAGTTGCTGCCCTCCAGGCCACTGGTCTCGTAGCGCGGAAAGACCGTGCCCGCCTGCATGGTCTCGTAGAGACGCGACTGCTCTGGCGTCATCGTGCCGTGGTCGATCACCAGCGTCGACGGCCCGATGGGAAGCGGCTTGTCCTCGCCGGCGAGCTTCGCCTCCGCGCGCACGCCCATGACCTTGAACCTGCGACCATCGCTCAATTCACCCTGCACGAGGAAGGAGTCTGGTCGCTGGCCCGCCACGAACTGCGGCGAATGCCCCAGCGCGGGCGCCAGTCGCGGATTGCGCCGCAGGTCCTCGGCCGACGGCTGGAACTGCACGTGGCCGGGCGTGAGGATCTTGGTCTCTCCGTCAGCCTCGCGCGTGCGCGTGGGGTCGATGACCGTCGAGATGGGGCGGGAACCCCGCTGCGGCAGGTCCGCGAGCGCCCCGCTGGGCAGGTTGGATGTTGACGTGGATTCGGCGCTGGACTTGCCGGCGTTGTCGCGGACCGATCCGAGCGCGGCGCGGATCGGTGGCGAATTGGTGAGGGGGCGTCTCCACACGGGTGTCTCCTGTCGCGGTTGTGGTTGTGGTTGTCCGCCGAATCTAGGGCGGGCGAGTCCCGACGCGACGCCCGGTGCGAAACGGAGCAGGGCGGGGCGAAGGGCTTCGTTCCCGCGCACCGTCCTTCGCACGCGGCGTTCCGGGGCTTCCGAAGCGCTTCCTACAATTTCGCCCGGGCCTTGCGCGGTGCCGGGCAAGACTTGGCACCTCCGCCGACCTTCTCCCCATCTTTCCTCGTACACCCATGCCTGTCATCGACATCGCCGGCCGTTCTCTGCACTTCCAGGACCGCGGCACCGGATTCCCGCTTCTGCTCGGACACAGCTACCTGTGGGATTCCGCCATGTGGGCGCCGCAGATCGAGGCGCTCTCGCGGTCCTATCGCGTCATCGCGCCGGACCTCTGGGGGCATGGACGATCCGATGCGCCGCCCGAGGACACACGCACGCTGGGCGACCTCGCCGCGCAGGCCGGGCTGCTGCTGGACGCGCTGGGCATCCGCGAATGCGCGATGGTCGGGCTGTCGGTCGGCGGCATGTGGGGCGCCGAGCTCGCTCTGCGCGAACCCCAGCGGGTCCGCGCGCTGGTCATGATGGACACCTACCTCGGCGCCGAGCCGGAGGCGACCCGCGCGCGCTACTTCCAGATGCTGGACACGATCGAGTCGCTGGGCCGGTTCCCACCGCCCATCCTCGACGCGGTGGTCCCGCTGTTCTTCCGCAGTGGCGCCGACCTGGGCGGACCCTTGCCGACGGCCTTCCGGCGCGCGCTTGAGGGTTTCTCCACCGAGCAGCTGCGCAACGCCATCGTGCCACTGGGCCGGCTGATCTTCGGCCGTCCGGAGGCGCTGCCGCGCCTGGCGGCGCTCGATCCGAAACGCACCTTGCTCATGTGCGGCGCGCTGGACATCCCCCGTCCGCCGGCCGAAACCACCCGGATGGCCGAACTCATCGGCTGCGAGCAGGTCATCGTGCCCGACGCGGGTCACATCTCGAATCTCGAACAACCCGCGTTCGTCACGCGGGCACTGGAGGCTTGGCTGGAACGGCAGATCGGGCGTTGAGGCGCGCCGTGCAGTCCCGGCATACATATCCGAGGTGATATGGTGCGGCCTGCGTTCAGGCGATCCCGCCCGAAGTCGCCGTGACCCGTGCCATGAAAGTCGATACCAAAAGCAAGAAGGTGAACAAGGCGTGGTTGAACAACCATGTCAACGATCCCTACGTGAAACAGGCCCAGAAAGAGGGCTACCGGTCACGCGCCGCCTACAAGCTCAAGGAAATCGACGAGGAATTCCAGTTGATCCGCCCCGGGCAGGTGGTCGTCGACCTGGGGGCCTCGCCCGGGGCGTGGAGCCAGTACCTGCGCCGGCGCTTCGCGCCCAAGGAGGCGGGCGCCGGCGGCGCGGCGGTGGGCGCGCTCAACGGCCGCATCATCGCGCTCGACCTGCTGGACTTCGAACCGATCGAAGGCGTGGAGTTCCTCCAGGGCGACTTCCGCGAGCAGGAGGTGCTGGCGCAGCTGGAGGCGACGCTGGGCGGGGCGAAGGTGGACCTGGTGGTCTCCGACATGGCGCCCAACCTGTCGGGCATCGAAAGCACCGACGCGGCGCGGATGGAGCACCTGATCGAACTGGCGCTGGATTTCGCCCAGCAGCACCTCAAGCCGGAAGGCGCGCTGGTTGCCAAGGTCTTCCACGGCAGCGGCTATGACCAGCTGGTGCACGCCTTCCGGGCGCAGTTCAAGCGCGTGAAGACGGCCAAACCCAAGGCCTCCCGCGACAAATCCGCGGAAAACTTCCTGGTGGGCATCGGCCTGAAGAAGGGCTGAGCGGGCGCAAGCGGCCGTGCGGGCCGGTTCGGCCCCGGCTGAAGCCGCGATCAAGCGTCAAAGTCGGGGCCGCTTCGGGCGCTTGCCTTGAGGCATGCATGGCAATATCTATCGTGGCGTGTGGGAATGCCAATCAAGTCGTGGGACTTGACTGGCCTAGAATCCGCCCCATATGCCGTGAAAGTCCGCTGCCCGAGGCTGTTTCCATGGGTCGGCGGTGATGGAATGACAAAGGAGTCGCGGTGAACAATCAGTGGTTCTCGAAAGTGGCTGTGTGGATGGTGATCGCCTTGGTGCTGTTCACCGTCTTCAAGCAGTTCGATCGCAGCGCAACCCAGGGGACTCAGATCGGTTACTCGGACTTCCTTGAAGAAGTCCGCGCCAAGCGCATCAAGCAGGTGGTGCTGCAGGAAACCCCTGCCGGCACCGAGATCCAGGCAACGACCGGTGACGGCAACAAGCTCCGCACCACCGCGCCCTACATGGACCGCGGCCTGGTCGGCGACCTGATCAACTACGGCGTCAAGTTCGACGCCAAGCCCCGCGAAGAGCCCTCGGTCCTGATGAGCATCCTGCTCAGCTGGGGCCCGATGCTGCTGCTGATCGCCGTCTGGGTGTATTTCATGCGCCAGATGCAGGGCGGCGGCAAGGGCGGTGCGTTCAGCTTCGGCAAATCGAAGGCACGCATGCTCGACGAAGCCAACAACACGACCACCTTCGCCGACGTCGCCGGTTGCGACGAGGCCAAGGAGGAAGTGAAGGAGCTCGTCGACTTCCTGAAGGACCCGCAGAAGTTCCAGAAGCTGGGCGGCCGCATCCCGCGCGGCGTCCTGCTGGTCGGCCCTCCCGGCACCGGCAAGACGCTGCTGGCCAAGGCCATCGCCGGTGAAGCCAAGGTGCCGTTCTTCACGATCTCCGGTTCGGACTTCGTCGAGATGTTCGTCGGCGTCGGCGCGGCCCGTGTGCGCGACATGTTCGAGCAGGCCAAGAAGAGCGCGCCCTGCATCATCTTCGTCGACGAAATCGACGCGGTCGGTCGCCATCGCGGCGCCGGCCTGGGCGGTGGCAACGACGAGCGCGAGCAGACCCTCAACCAGATGCTGGTCGAGATGGATGGCTTCGACACCAACCTGGGCGTCATCGTGATGGCCGCGACCAACCGTCCGGACATCCTCGACCCGGCGCTGCTGCGTCCGGGCCGCTTCGACCGTCAGGTGTACGTCACGCTGCCGGATGTCCGCGGCCGCGAGCAGATCCTGAACGTGCACATGCGCAAGGTGCCGGTCGGCCAGGACGTCCGCGCCGACATCCTGGCGCGCGGCACCCCGGGCTTCTCCGGTGCCGATCTGGCCAACCTGGTGAACGAAGCCGCGCTGTTCGCCGCCCGCCGTAATGGCCGGGTGGTCGACATGCAGGACTTCGAGAAGGCCAAGGACAAGATCATGATGGGCCCCGAGCGGAAGTCCATGGTCATGCCCGAGGAAGAGCGCAAGAACACCGCCTATCACGAAGCCGGCCACGCGCTGGTGGCGCGCCTGCTGCCCAAGACCGATCCGGTCCACAAGGTGACGGTGATCCCGCGCGGCCGCGCGCTGGGTGTGACGATGCAGCTCCCGGAAGGCGACCGCTACAGCATGGACAAGGAGCGCATGCTCTCGACCATCTCGGTGCTGTTCGGTGGCCGCATCGCGGAAGAGGTCTTCATGAACCAGATGACGACCGGCGCCAGCAACGACTTCGAGCGGGCCACGGCGATCGCCCGCGACATGGTCACCCGCTACGGCATGACCGATGAGCTGGGCCCGATGGTCTACGCGGACAACGAAGGCGAGGTGTTCCTCGGCCGTTCGGTGACGAAGACGACCAACATGTCGGAAGAGACCATGCGCAAGGTCGACCAGGAGATCCGCAAGATCATCGACGAGCAGTACACCATCGCTCGCAACCTGATCGAGGAGCACAAGGACAAGATGCACGCGATGGCGACGGCGCTGCTCGAATGGGAAACCATCGACGCCGACCAGATCGACGACATCATGGACAACCGCCCCCCGCGTCCGCCCAAGGACTGGACGCCGCCGGCCAACAAGTCGGACAGCGGCGGCACCCCCGCGGTGAGCACGGGCAGCGCTCCCGCCGCCGCCTGATCGTCGGGCAGTCAACTCCCGAGGGGATCCCCCTTTGAAAGGCCGGTCGAGAGACCGGCCTTTCTGCTTTCCGCCCGGCGAAGTTCACGACGGACCATTGGCGAGCCGTTAGCGGGCCGTTGGCGCCGCACCTCCGCAGCTTCCGTCATACTGTCCGCTTGGCGTGGCAGTTCCCAGCGCGATCTAGCGTGCCGCCGCGCGCCCGATGCCCTGCCGCCCATGACTGCTGCCTCGCTCTGGAAAACCACCCGCTTCGATCTCGACCTGACGGAGCGCCCGCTGGTGATGGGCATCGTGAACGTGACGCCCGACTCGTTCTCCGACGGCGGGCAGCATGCCGAGGCGGCCAAGGCGATCGACTTCTGCGAGCGACTGCTGGGCGAGGGCGTCGACATCCTGGACCTGGGCGGCGAATCGACGCGGCCCGGCGCTCCCCGGCTCGACGCCGACGAGGAATGGCGTCGCCTGGAGCCGGTCATGCGGGCGGTGCTGAATTTTGGCGTCCCGGTTTCCGTCGACACCTGCAAGACCGAGGTGATGCGCCGGGCCCTGGACCTGGGCGTCGACATCATCAACGACGTGCAGGCGCTGCGGGATGAGGGCGCCGATGCGCTGCTCGCGGAACATGGCAGCGCCGGCATCTGCCTGATGCACATGCGGGGCGAGCCCGCCGGCATGCAGCAGCTGACCGATTACGCGGATGTCGTGACCGAAGTGTCGGCGTTCCTGGATGAACGGATGCGGCATCTGATCACGCAGGGCGTCGCGGCCGAGCGGATCACGCTCGATCCGGGATACGGATTCGCCAAGACGGTCGACCAGAACCTGAGCCTGCAGCGCCGACAGCGCGAACTGCTGTCGCTGGGGCGGCCGCTGCTGGTGGGGTGGTCGCGCAAATCGACCTTGGGAGCCGTGACGGGTCGGGCCGTCGACGAGCGCCTGCCGGCCAGCATTGGCGCGGCGCTGGCGTCGGTGGCCCTGGGCGCGCGGATCGTGCGCGTCCACGATGTCGGCGCCACGGTCGACGCGCTCAAGGTCTGGCAGGCTTTCGGCGCCCCACAAGGATGAACGGCCAGCGCCGTTCCCGATCCACCCCCCATCCCGCATCCCCCATCCCCCCGATTACGGGGCCCCATCCTGGGCGAGGAGTGCCCGATACGGCTTCGGCGACAATCCGCAGATTCACGATTGGGAAGTCTCAGGAGGTTGCTTCAATGAGCCGCAAGTATTTCGGGACCGACGGCATCCGCGGGACCGTTGGCCGTACCCCCATCACGCCCGACTTCATGTTGCGGCTGGGCCATGCGGTGGGCCGGGTGCTCAAGCGCAGCTATGCCAAGCCCAGTGTCCTGATCGGCAAGGACACCCGCATCTCCGGCTACATGCTCGAGTCGGCGCTCGAGGCGGGCTTTGCCTCCGCCGGCGTCAACGTCCTCCTGACCGGTCCCTTGCCGACCCCGGGCGTCGCCTACCTGACCCGGGCGCTGCGGCAGCACCTGGGGGTGGTCATCTCGGCCTCCCACAATCCCTTCGCGGACAACGGCATCAAGTTCTTTTCCTCCAAGGGTGAGAAGCTGCCCGATGCCTGGGAGCTCGACGTCGAGGCTGTGCTGGACGAGCCGCCGGTCTGGGTGGATTCCGCCAGCCTCGGCCGGGCGCGGCGCCTGGATGATGCACAGGGCCGTTACATCGAGTTCTGCAAGGCCAGCTTCAGCGGCGACCTCAGCCTGCGTGGCATGAAGCTGGTGGTCGACGCCGCGCACGGCGCCGCCTACCAGGTGGCCCCGTCCGTGTTCCACGAGCTGGGCGCGGAAGTGATCACCATCGGCAACAAGCCGGACGGTTACAACATCAACGACAAGGTCGGCGCCACGGCGCCCGAGGCCCTGGTCGCCGCCGTCAAGGAGCACCGGGCCGACTACGGCATCGCGCTGGACGGCGATGCCGACCGCCTGCAGATGGTCGACGGCGATGGCCGTCTCTACAACGGCGACGAGCTGCTGTACGTGATGGTGGCGGATCGCCTGGCGCGCGGGGAGCGCGTCCCGGGCGCCGTCGGCACGCTGATGACCAACATGGCGGTCGAATTGGCGCTGCGCCAGCGGGATGTCGAGTTCGTGCGCGCCAAGGTGGGCGACCGGTACGTGCTCGAGGAGCTGGCCGCCCGCGGCTGGCAGCTGGGCGGGGAGGGCTCCGGTCACCTGCTGGCGCTGGACCGTCACACCACGGGCGACGGCATCGTCAGCAGCCTGCTGGTGCTGGAAGCCGTCTGCCGCAGCGGCCGCCGCCTCGTGGACCTGCTGGACGGCGTCTCCCTGTTCCCGCAGACCTTGATCAATGTGCGCCTGCAGGCCGACCAGCAGGACTGGAAGAGCAACCCGGCGCTCGCCCGCACCGAGGCCGAAGTCATGGCCGAACTGGGCGATCGTGGCCGGGTGCTGATCCGCAAGTCCGGCACCGAGCCGCTGCTGCGCGTCATGGTCGAGGCGAGCGATGCCGGGCTGGCGCAACGTTGCGCGGAACGTCTGGCCGACGCGATCCGCAGTTGAGCCTCGGAAGCCTGGGCGGCACGCGCCGCTCCGGGCGGTCCGGAACCTGAAAAAAAGAGCCGCTGGCGCGAAAGCGTCGGCGGCCTTTTTTCCGGTTCATCGCCCCAGCACGCGCCGACACCGTCGTCGAAAGGGTCTTCTGCGCGGTCCGTCGAGCCTCGGAACGAAGATGACAACGGGGTGAATCGAATATGACAATGGCCGCGACCCGATGGCCCAAGGGCCATTTCTCCTCTGGGGCGCTCTCCGTAACGAGATTTTTCCGACCCGGGGTTGGCGTCACGGATGTGTCACATTGAGGTCATAGCATCCGCTCCGTTCGCCAACCAACCAAGCGATAGGACTGAATGACCATGAATCAACTGCGTGCTGGCCTGCTGTTCGCCGCTTGCGCCGCGATGTTCTCCGTGGCCCATGCTCAAGAGGTGACCGGCGCGGGTGCCTCCTTCCCGGCCCCCGTGTACGCCAAGTGGGCTGACGCCTACAACAAGGCCACCGGCGTCCGCATCAACTATCAGTCGGTGGGTTCTGGCGCCGGCATCAAGCAGATCCAGGCCAAGACCGTCGACTTCGGCGCGTCGGACGCCCCCCTGAAGGACGAGCAGCTGGCCAAGGACGGCCTGGTCCAGTTCCCGACCGTGATCGGCGGCGTCGTGCCGGTCATCAACGTCAAGGGCATCAACCCCGGTCAGCTCAAGCTCAACGGCCAGATCCTGGGCGACATCTACCTGGGCAAGGTCGCCAAGTGGAACGACCCCGCCATCGCCGCCCTGAACCCGGGCGTGGCGCTGCCGGACGCCGCCATCGCCGTGGTCCGCCGCGCCGACGGCTCGGGCACCAGCTTCCTGTTCACGAACTACCTGTCCAAGGTCAATGCCGAGTGGAAGTCCAAGGTCGGTGAAGGCACCGCCGTGAACTGGCCCACCGGCGCCGGCGGCAAGGGCAACGAAGGCGTGTCGGCCTTCGTGACGCGCCTGCCGAACTCGATCGGCTACGTCGAGTACGCCTACGCCAAGCAGAACAAGATGACCTACGTGCTGATGAAGAACGCCGCCGGCAACTTCGTCAGCCCCAGCGACGACGCCTTCAAGGCCGCTGCCGCCGGTGCCAAGTGGAACGAATCGTTCTACCAGGTGCTGACCGAGCAGGCCGGCAAGGACAGCTGGCCCATCACCGGCGCGACCTTCATCCTGATGCACGCCGCCCAGGACAAGCCGGCCCAGGCCGCCGCCGCGCTGAAGTTCTTCGACTGGGCCTACACCCAGGGCGACAAGACCGCCGACGAGCTGGACTACGTGCCGCTGCCGGCCGCCGTCAAGGACCTGGTTCGCAAGCAGTGGGCCGATCACGTGAAGGACGGTTCGGGCAAGGCTGTCAGCTTCAAGTGATCCTCGCCTGACGACACAGCCCGGTGACCCGCGTCGCGGCCACCGGGCTTTCGCACAAGAATTCCAGACACTCCCAGCGGAGGCCCCGTGGCCGCAATACTTCCAGCCAATTCCATCGACCGAGATCGCGGCCAGGAGCGCGCCCAGCCCGACGGTCGTCCGCCGCAGCGCCGACGCGTCGCGCCCTGGGCCGACACCGTGTTCTCGGCGCTGACGCACGGCGCGGCCTGGCTCACGCTGGCCTTGCTGGCCGGCATCATCGGCTCGCTGCTGGTCGGGGCCGCGCCCGCGATCAAGCAGTTCGGCCTGAACTTCCTGATCACCGCGGACTGGGACCCGGTGCAGGAGAAGTTCGGCGGCCTGGTGATGATCTACGGCACGCTGATGACCTCGCTGATCGCGCTGCTGATCGCGGTGCCGGTGAGCTTCGGCATCGCGCTGTTCCTCACCGAGCTCGCGCCGGGCTGGCTGCGCCGCCCGCTGGGCATCGCCATCGAGCTGCTGGCCGCGGTGCCGTCGATCGTCTACGGCATGTGGGGCCTGCTGGTGTTCGGGCCGATCCTGGCGACCTACGTGCAGCAGCCGCTGCAGTCGCTGCTGGGCGGCGTGCCCTACCTGGGCGCGCTGGTGTCCGGCCCGCCGGTGGGCATCGGCATCCTCTCGGCCGGCATCATCCTGGCCATCATGATCATCCCGTTCATCGCCTCGGTGATGCGTGACGTCTTCGAGGTCACGCCCGCGATGCTCAAGGAATCGGCCTACGGCCTGGGCTCCACGACCTGGGAAGTGGTCTGGAAGGTCGTGCTGCCGTACACCAAGACCGGTGTCGTGGGCGGGATCATGCTGGGCCTGGGCCGCGCGCTGGGCGAGACCATGGCGGTCACCTTCGTGATCGGCAACATGAACCAGCTGAACTCGCTGTCGGTCTTCGAGGCCGCCAACAGCATCACTTCGGCGCTGGCCAACGAATTCGCCGAAGCCGGCGCCGGCCTTCACCAGGCCTCGCTGATCTACCTGGGCCTGGTGCTGTTCTTCATCACCTTCGTGGTGCTGGCGTTCTCCAAGGTCCTGCTCAACAAGCTCAAGAAGAACGAGGGAGCCCGCACATGAGCGCCACCAACGCCAAGCGCCTGGCGATGTACAACAAGCGCAAGCGCGTCAACCAGATCGCGCTGACGCTGTCCCTGGCCGCGATGGGCTTCGGCCTGGTCTGGCTGATCTGGATCCTGCTGGAGACGCTGATCCAGGGCGTCGGCGGCCTGACGATCGCGACCTTCACCCAGATGACGCCGCCGCCGATGGCGGAGGAGGGCGGCCTGGCCAACGCGATCTACGGCTCGCTGCTGATGGTCGGTCTGGCCACCTGCGTCGGCACCCCGATCGGCGTGCTGGCCGGCGTCTACCTCGCCGAGTACGGCCAGAAGACCTGGCTCGGCGCCTGCGTGCGCTTCATCAACGACATCCTGCTGTCAGCGCCGTCGATCGTCGTGGGCCTGTTCATCTACACGGTCGTCGTCACGCGGATGAAGTCGTTCTCGGCGCTGGCCGGCATCCTGGCGCTGGCGCTGATCGTGATCCCGGTGGTGATCCGCACCACCGAGAACATGCTGAGCCTGATCCCCAACGCGCTGCGCGAAGCCGCCTACGCGCTGGGCACGCCCAAGTGGAAGGTCATCCTGACCGTCACGCTCAAGGCCGCCCGCGCCGGCGTCGTCACCGGCGTGCTGCTGGCGCTGGCCCGCATCTCGGGCGAGACCGCGCCGCTGCTGTTCACCGCGCTGTCCAACCAGTTCTGGACCAGCTCGCTGGGCAGCCCGATGGCCAGCCTGCCGGTGACCATCTTCAAGTTCGCGATGAGCCCCTACGAGAACTGGCAGAAGCTCGCCTGGGCCGGCGTCTTCATCATCACCATCGGCGTGCTGCTGCTCAACATCGCGGCCCGCGTGCTGTTCAAGGAAAAGCATTGACCGGCTGACTGCCGCCGGAGCCGCGTGCTCCGGCGCCTCACGATCAACGAATCCCACGAATCGAGAAACAACATGGACGTCAAAGTCGACATGCCGGTGACCGAGAAGGCGAAGCTCTCGGTGAAGAACCTGAACTTCTACTACGGCAGCTTCCACGCGCTGAAGAACATCAACCTGGACATCCCCGAGAACAAGGTCACCGCCTTCATCGGGCCGTCGGGCTGCGGCAAGTCCACGCTGCTGCGCACGCTGAACCGGATGTTCGAGCTCTATCCGGAGCAGCGCGCCGAAGGCCAGATCCTGCTGGACGGCGAGGACATCCTCACCAGCAAGGAAGACGTGTCGCTGATCCGCGCCAAGGTCGGCATGGTGTTCCAGAAGCCGACGCCGTTCCCGATGTCGATCTACGACAACATCGCCTTCGGCGTGCGGCTGTTCGAGACGCTGTCGCGCGTGGAGATGGACGAGCGCGTCGAGTGGGCGCTGAAGAAGGCCGCGCTGTGGAACGAGGTCAAGGACAAGCTGAACCAGAGCGGCTCGGGCCTGTCGGGCGGCCAGCAGCAGCGCCTGTGCATCGCGCGCGGCATCGCCATCAAGCCGGAAGTGCTGCTGCTGGACGAGCCCTGCTCGGCGCTGGACCCGATCTCGACCGGCAAGATCGAGGAGCTGATCCACGAGCTCAAGCACGACTACACCGTCGCGATCGTGACCCACAACATGCAGCAGGCCGCCCGCTGCTCGGACTACACCGCCTACATGTACCTGGGCGACCTGATCGAATTCGGACCGACCGCGGAGCTCTTCATGAAGCCCAAGCGCAAGGACACCGAGGACTACATCACAGGTCGTTTCGGTTAATCAGAGGGGAGCGAAGACCATGACTGACAAGCATCTGTCCACCCAATTCGACGCCGAACTCAGCGGCATCTCCACCCGCGTGCTCGAGATGGGCGGCCTGGTCGAATCGCAGGTCGCGCAGGCCGTCGAGGCGCTGGGCACCTTCAGCGGCGACATCGCCAGCCACGTCCTCAAGCAGGAAGAGATCGTCAACACGATGGAGATCGAGATCGATCGCGACCTGTCGACGATCATCGCCCGCCGCCAGCCGACGGCGCGCGACCTGCGCCTGCTGATCGCCGTGTCCAAGACGATCGCCAACCTCGAGCGCGTCGGCGACGAGGCCGCCCGCATCGCCCGCACCGTGCAGCGCCTGATCAACACCGGCGTGTCCAGCCGCCTGCGCCTGCCGATGTCAGACCTGTCGTACGAGGCCGAACTGGCCACCGCGCAGCTGCGCAAGGCGCTGGACGCCTTCGCGCGGCTGGACGTGGACCGCGCGCTGGAAGTGCTCAAGGCCGACGACCAGATCGACAAGGAGTTCGACGGCCTGATGCGCAAGCTCATCACCTACATGATGGAAGACCCGCGCACCATCTCGTCGTCGATCGACCTGGTCTTCGTGGCCAAGGCGATCGAGCGCGTGGGCGACCATGCCAAGAACCTGGCCGAGGTCATCATCTACGTGGTCAAGGGCACCGACGTCCGCCACAACACGCCCGACGCCGTCGAGCACATGGTGCGCTGAGCACCGATCGCGATCCTCCCGTGCGGCCCGGCCCCGATGGGGGTGGCAGGACCGGCGGGACCGAATAAGAGGAGTTACCCCGCATGAGTCGCATCCTGGTCGTCGAGGACGAATCCGCCATCGCTGAACTGATCTCCATCAACCTGCGTCACGCCGGCTATGAGGTCACGCTGGCCGGCAATGCCGAGCAGGCGCAATTGGAAGTGGACCGCGTGCTGCCGGATCTGGTCGTGCTCGACTGGATGCTGCCGGGCCAGACCGGCCTGGCGCTGGCGCGCCAATGGCGTGGCGCGACCCGCACCCGCGAGCTGCCCATCATCCTGCTGACGGCGCGCGCGGAGGAGGTCGACAAGGTCTCCGGCCTGGACGCCGGTGCCGACGACTACCTGACCAAGCCGTTCTCGACCAACGAGCTGCTGGCCCGCATCCGCGCGGTGCTGCGCCGCAAGGCGCCCGAGGCGCTGGACACGGCGGTCGAGGTCGGCGGTCTGGTGCTGGACCCGGGCACGCGCCGCGTCAGCCGCGAGGGCGTGGAAGTCAAGCTCGGGCCGACCGAGTTCCGCCTGTTGCACTTCTTCATGACGCACCCGGAGCGCGTGCACAGCCGCTCGCAGTTGCTGGACCGCGTCTGGGGCGACCACGTGTTCATCGAGGAACGCACCGTCGACGTCCACGTCAAGCGCCTGCGCGAGGCACTGGAGAAGGTCAGCTGCGCCCGCATGATCGAAACGGTGCGCGGCGCCGGCTACCGTCTGACCCAGCAGAGCAGCGCCCTGTCGGCCTGAGGACGCGTCCATGGCATGGATGTTGTCGCGGGTGCTGATGCTGGTGCTGGGCACCGGCGTGGCGGGGGGATTGGGCTACTGGTTGGGGGAATGGATGCGGATGCCGCAGCTGGCGGCGGCGCTGGCCGCGGCGGCGGCCGTCATCCTGATGGCCGTCTGGGACGCGGCGCGGGCGCATCGGCTGGTGGCCTGGCTGCGCGGCGACCAGAACGACGACGCGCCCCGGCTTGGCGGCCTGTGGGGCGAGATGGCTTACCGCGTCGAACGCGGCCTGCGCGACCGGGAGCGCCGCTACGACCGCGAGCGCCAGCAGCTCGAGCAGTTCCTGCTGGCGATCGAGGCCTCCCCCAATGGCGTGATCCTGCTCGACGGCCAGGACCACATCCAATGGTGCAACGTCGTCGCCGGCGACCATTTCTCGCTGGACCCGCAGCGCGACAAGCTGCAGCGGATCACCAACCTGGTCCGGTATCCGGCCTTCGTCTCCTACCTGCAGAACGGCAACTTCCAGCAGCCGCTGACGCTGACCAACACCCGCGCGAAATCCACGCTGCAGGTGCTGGTGCGCGATTACGGCGTCGGCGGGGAGTCGCGCAAGCTGGTGCTGTCGCTGGATGTGACGGACCGCGAGCGCAACGAGGCGATGCGGCGTGATTTCGTGGCCAACGTGTCGCATGAGATCCGCACGCCGCTGACGGTGCTGGCCGGTTTCATCGAGACCATGGCCAGCCTGCAGTTGACCGAAGCCGAGCGCAAGCGCGTGCTGCACCTGATGCAGCAGCAGACGACGCGGATGCAGACCCTGGTCGGCGATCTGCTGACGCTGGCGCAGCTCGAGGGCAGCCCGCGGCCGGCCGCCGATCACTGGATCGCGCTGGATCCGCTGCTGGCGCGCGTCGGCGCCGACGCGCAGGCGCTGTCCAGCGGACGGCATGAACTGGTCTGCGAGCGCCAGACTGGCGTCGAGCTGGCAGGCGTCGAGACCGAGGTCCTCAGCGCGATTGCCAACCTGGTCAGCAACGCGGTGCGCTACACGCCGGAAGGCGGGCGCATCGAGCTGCAATGGCGCTGGACGCCGGACCATGGCGGCGAGATCTCGGTGATCGACAACGGCCCCGGCATCGCGCGCGAGCACCTGCCGCGGCTCACGGAGCGCTTCTATCGCGTCGACGGCAGCCGCTCGCGCGATACCGGCGGCACCGGGCTGGGACTGTCCATCGTCAAGCACGTGGTCCAGCGCCATGGCGGGGAACTGCGCATCGACAGCGAGCCGGGCAAGGGCTCCAGCTTCCGGCTCAAATTCCCGGCCACGCGCGTCCGGTTGGCGGATTCGCCGGCGATGGGGGATGAGGCCGCCCCGGCGGCGCTGGCGGGCGGCGAAGGGCTCTGAGGCGCGGCGGTGTCGGGAAGGGTCAGCGGTCCTTCTGCATGACCAGGTAGGTGGCGAAGCGGTCCGTCGGGCGGCGGACGACGCCCAGGACCTTCCAGCCGCTCGGCGGCGTCGGCGTGCCTTCGGCCTGCACCGAGATCGCGATCGAGCAGGCGGTGGCGGCCAGGTTCTGGGTGGCATCGACGCGCCAGTGGCCCTGGAACTCCAGCGCGGCCAGCGCATGCGTCGGCAGGCTCGGCGCGGCGATGCAGTCGACATCTCTCGGCACGTGCGCCGCGATGCGGTCGACCAGCGGCTTGTTGCTGCGCGCGTAGTTCAGCGGATGCAGGCCCAGGGTCATCGCCAGCAACCAGGCCAGCGCCACGCCGCCGGCCGGCAGCGCCAGGCTCTTCCAGATCGCGTGGCGGTGGCGGGCGGTGCGCCAGCGCACCAGCCACAACCAGGCCAAAGTGCCCAGCAGGGCCAGCACGAAGGTGAGCAGGCTGAATTCCGGCTCATAGCCCTGGGCCAGCTTGCGGACGTTGGCCAGGAACTTGGCCGGCCAGCCAACCTGCAGCGCGGTGTAGTACAGCCACAGGAAGATCGCGCCGGCGGTGAAGAAGAACACCGAGAACCAGTCGAGCAGCGCGCTGGCGCTGCGCTGGAAGGTCGGCAGCGCGAAGCTCGCCAGCACCGCCAGCGGCGGCAGCGCGAGCAGCATGGCGCGGTCGTCGGCGCCCATCAGCAGGCTGGTCAACAGCGGCACCAGCGAGGCCAGCAGCGGCACGGACAGGTGGCGCCGCATCAGGTGCGAGCGCCAGCGCCACAGCGACCAGGCCGCCAGCGGCCAGGCCGGCCAGCAGAACCAGCCCAGCAAACGCAGCCAGTCCAGCACGCTGCGTTCGCTGGCCTTGACGCGCCAGGCCCAGCCATGCATCGGCCAGGCCACGAGCGCCGCCAGCGCCATCGCGCCGAGGATCCACGGCAGGAACTTGCGGGCGTCCTCGTAGGTCGAGCGGTAACACAGCCACAGCGCGCCGATGGACAACGCCAGCGCGACGGCTGGCGCGCCACTGGTCGCGAGCACCGGCAGCGCGGTGAACATCGCGGCGCGCGCCTTCCATCTGCGGAAGGGGAGCGCCGCGAGGCTGTAGACGAAGAGGGTGATGCCCAGCAGTTGGAGGATCTCGGGCGTGATCTCGTGGCCCAGGCGCAGCAGGCCGACGCTGGCGATCAGCGCCAGCAGGCAGCCGTCGGCCATGGCACGGGCGTAGTCGACCGCATGGGCCTCGCCGCCGAAGGCGAAGGCGACCGGCTGGGCGGCCTCGGTGCGGGCCAGGTGCAGGCAGCTGTACCAGGCCAGCGCCAGCACCGCCGCCAACATCAGGCCAAAGGGGATGCGTGCCGCCACCGAGGGCTCCAGGAAAGGCAGCAGCTTGATGCCCAGCGCGCCGACCCAGTAGGGCAGCAGGCCGCCATCCGCGGGCAGGCCGGCGATTGCGGGCTGAAGCCACGGCGCGTGACCCTGCGCGATGCTGGCGATGAAGCCGTAGGCGGTGAGATCGGCGTTGCGCCACGGGTCACGGCCGAACAGGCCGGGCAGCACGTAGGCCGCGCACAGCAGCAGCAGGGCCCAGCGAGGGATCGGGTGCGTGCTGCGCTCGGCCACGACGGCCGGGGTGGGCAGATTCATGCGCGTCTGTCTCGTTGTCGTTGTGAATGCCGGTGCGCATCATGCCGCAGCTTCGGTGCCCTCGGGACGACTCTGCTGACAGCGCACGGTAAAGGGCTCGAGGGTCGCGATGCGCTGTACCGGGCGGGAGCGACGCGGCGTCGGCGAGCCGGATGGGAAGGCGTGGCGCCGCGCGGCGCCATGAAAAAAGGCAGCCGGTGTGGCTGCCTTCTTCGCGGGGACCGGATGCGGATCCGGTCGGGGAGGGCGCTCAGGCCTTCTTGCGCAGGTTCGCAAACTTGTTGCGGAACTTCTCGACGCGGCCACCCAGGCTGTCGACGCTCTTCTGCGTGCCGGTGTAGAACGGGTGCGATTCGCTGGAGGTTTCCAGCTTGACCAGCGGCAGTTCGCGGCCGTCGTCCAGCTTGATCGATTCCTTGGTCACCACCGTCGAGCGGATGATGAACTGGGCGCCGTTGGACTGGTCCACGAAGACCACGTCACGGTAGTTGGGGTGAATGCCTTCTTTGGCCATCTCGCTTACCTCGCTGCAGTGCCGCCAGCCACACCGCCCCTTGCAGTGCACTTGTCGACAGCGGAAAAACGCGGAGTATAGCTGAAATGAAGGAAGCCGCCCAGAGGGCGGCTTCCGTGAAGTCCTTTGGCAGGGGCGGTATCAGCCGCCTCTGCGCATCATGTCGAAGAAGTCGTGGTTGTTCTTCGAGGACTTCATCTTGTCGAGGATGAACTCCATCGCCTCGATCTCGTCCATCGGGTAGAGCAGCTTGCGCAGGATCCAGGCCTTCTGGAGGATCTCCGGCTTGAGCAGCAGTTCCTCGCGGCGCGTGCCCGACTTGTTCAGCAGGATCGACGGGTAGACCCGCTTCTCGGCCATGCGGCGATCCAGGTGGATTTCGCAGTTGCCGGTGCCCTTGAACTCTTCGTAGATCACCTCGTCCATCTTGGAGCCGGTGTCCACCAGCGCGGTGCCGATGATGGTCAGCGAGCCGCCTTCCTCGATGTTGCGCGCCGCGCCGAAGAAGCGCTTGGGCCGCTGCAGGGCGTTGGCGTCCACGCCGCCGGTCAGCACCTTGCCGGAGCTGGGCAGCACGTTGTTGTAGGCGCGGGCCAGGCGGGTGATCGAGTCCAGCAGGATGATCACGTCCTTTCTCAGCTCGACCAGGCGCTTGGCGCGCTCGATGACCATCTCGGCGACCTGCACGTGGCGGGCGGCCGGTTCGTCGAAGGTGGAGCTGATGACCTCGCCGCGCACGGTGCGCTGCATCTCGGTCACTTCCTCGGGGCGCTCGTCCACCAGCAGCACCATCAGGTGGGCGTCGGGATAGTTGGCCGCGATCGAGTGCGCCAGGTGCTGCATCATCATCGTCTTGCCCGACTTGGGCGGCGCGACGAGCAGCGCGCGCTGGCCCTTACCGAGCGGGGCGATCAGATCGATGATGCGGCTAGTGATGTTGTCCTCGCCGCGGATGTCGCGCTCGAGCTTGAACTGCTCCTTCGGGAAGAGCGGCGTCAAGTTCTCGAACATGATCTTGTGCTTGGACTCCTCCGGCGTCAGGCCGTTGACGCGGTCCACCTTCACCAGCGCGAAGTAGCGTTCGCCGTCCTTGGGGACTCGAACCTCGCCTTCGATCATGTCGCCGGTGTGCAGGTTGAAGCGGCGGATCTGGCTCGGCGACAGGTAGATGTCGTCGGTGGACGCCATGTAGCTGGTCTCGGGCGAGCGCAGGAAGCCGAAGCCGTCCGGCAGCACTTCCAGCACGCCGTCGCCGAAGACCTGTTCGCCGGCCTTGGCGCGCTTTTTCATGATCGCGAACATCAGCTCCTGCTTGCGCATGCGAGCGACGTTGTCGATCTCCAGCTCTTCGCCCATCTTGATCAGGGCGGAGACGTGAAGCGCCTTCAGTTCAGAAAGATGCATGGGGGGGTTGACCCGGTCTGTCGTCCAGGGCCTGCCAAGGCCAGGGACACAAACAACGGCGAGCCCAAGGGACGCGCTGCCGCGTTGCTGCGGACGGAGAGGATGCGTGGAGACTTGGGCGCCGAGTCCACGCGCTCACCCGGAACGTCGACGGCGTCCGAGGACGCCGCGCTGCCCGGGAGGGCGTGTTGGCAAGTTGTCCACCGGAGCCGCATGGGCCCCGGCGGATCGGATGATTATAGGTGGGCGTCCAGGAACGACGTCAACTGGGCCTTGGACAGGGCGCCGACCTTGGTGGCGGCGAGCTGGCCGCCCTTGAAGAGCATCAGCGTCGGGATGCCGCGGATGCCGAACTTGGCGGGCACTTCGCGGTTGTCGTCGACGTTGAGCTTGGCGATTTGCAGCCGGTCGCCGTAGTCCTTGGCCACTTCGTCCAGGATGGGGGCGATCATCTTGCAGGGGCCGCACCACTCGGCCCAGTAGTCCACCAGCACGGGCTTGTCGGACTGGATGACGTCGCTGTCGAACGAGGCGTCGGAGATGTGTTTGATCTGTTCGCTGCTCATGGAGATGGTCCTTGCGTGATGTCCCTGTCGGGCGGATGCCTCGGGATGGGCGGCCGGCCGGGCGACAATATGTGCCGCCTCGGGAGCCCCAGGGTTGCAGGGCGAGCGACGATTCTCACACAAGCCCGGAAACCTCGGCCCGAGTAGGCGCTCCAGCCACATGACGGTGCGCAGGGCGGATCTCAAGGCGCGGGGGCCGAGGTTTTCGCTATCGTCGCGATTCGCGGAATTCCGCCGTCCCACCCCTCAATCCCTCCTTCGCCAGAGTCCGCCACCGCCTTGCCGCCTCAGTCGACCCCGCCGATGCCCCCGCCGATGCCCCGGACGACGTCCGCTCCGGACCTGCCGCCGTCGCTCCCGCGCGCGACGGCGACCGTCGACTTCCCGTTGCTGCCCGCCCACACCAGTGCCGCGATCTGGGACGGCGTCGCGCGCCGCGCCGCGCAGTGGCTGGAGGCGAGCGGCCTGGCGGCCCGCGACGCGGTGCTGCTGCTGCCATTCGCGCAGCACCTGCAGCCGGCCCGGCTGGCCTGGATGAAGCTCTCGCGCTGGCAGCCGCGCATCGAGACGACCCGCAGCCTGGCGTCGGCGCTGGGCCCGAGCCCGCTCCCGCAGGCCCGTCAGATCACCGGCGACGCCGCCATCGACGCCCTGGCCGCGCGCGCGCTGCTGCGAAGCCAGAGCTGGGCCGAGGCGCTGCGCGAGCAGGACCCGCGGGCCCACGACGCGGCGGTGCTGCGGCTGGTCGAATCCGCGCATGCGCTGGCACGCGAGGCGACGCTGCGGGATCCGGCGCGGCGCGCGGCTTTCTGGGACGACGGCCGGCTGGCGCTGGCGCAGCAGGGCGGCGTCGGTCACCTGGAGCGCGCGCTGCTGGCGGTCGCGCTCGAATGGGCGGCCGCCGACGGCCGCGCGCCGGCGACCGATGCGCTCTTCCACCTGCGCCCCAGCGCCTGGCTCCACCTGCAATGCGGCGGGCCCGACGCGCTGGCCGAGGCGCTGCTGGCCAGCGCCGAGGCGGCCGGCATCCCCTGCCTGCGCCTGAACGCCGACCTGCCGCTGGACACGGCCTTCGACGGCGGCGCGCCGGTCGGGCGGCTGGAACAGGCGGTCTGCGAGGACTTCGAGGACCTCGCGCAGTGCAGTGCCGCCTCGGTGCTGGACCACCTGCAGGCCGGGCGCGCGCCGGTCGCGCTGATCGCGCAGGACCGGGTGCTGCTGCGCCGGGTGCGCGCGCTGCTGGAGCGGCAGGGCCTGGGCATCAAGGACGAGACCGGCTGGACGCTCGCCACCACCGCGCCGGCCGCGCAGCTGATGGCGCTGCTGCGGGCGGCGCGGCGCGAGGCGACGGTCGACGAGTGGCTGGCCTGGCTGAAGACGCCGCTGGCGGCGTCGCTGCGGGAACACGGCGGCAGCGCGTCGCTGAGCGCGCTGGAGGGCCACTGCCGCAAGCGCGGCTGGTCCTCGCCGCAGGCGGTGCGCGCCGAGCGCCTGCCCGCCGGCAGCGCGCGCCTGTGGACGGCCGCGCGCGAGGCGCTGGCGCCGCTGCAGCTGCGCGGCGCGCAGGCGCTCGAGCAATGGATCGCCGCGCTGACGCAGACGCTGCAGCAGCTCGGCGCCGACGAGCAGCTCAAGCGCCAGCCGGCCGGCGGGCCGCAGGTGCTGGATGCGCTCTGGCTGAGCAAGACGCCCTGGCCGGGATCCGGGCACGAGGCGGTGCTGCGGGAGGCGCAGCTGAGCGCGGCGGAGTTCGTCGACTGGGTGTCGCAGACGCTCGAGGCGGGCGAGTACAAGCCGCCACTGGAGGGCGGGCTGCAGGTCATGATCACGCCGCTCGCGCGGACGATGCTGCGCCCGTTCGGCGCCATCGTGCTGCCCGGCGCGGACGCCGCGACGCTCGGGCCGGTGCCGCCCGGTCCGGCCTTGATCGGCGACGGGTTGGCGCGCCAGCTTGGCCTGCCGACCGCCGAGGACAAACGCCAGGCGCTCGCCTGGCAGTTCGCGCAGCTGCTGCGCGCGCCGGCGGTGACGCTGCTGCGCCGCGGTCACCTGGGCAGCGAGCCGCTGGCGGCCAGCCCGCTGCTGGAGCGGCTCGAGCTGGCGCTGCGGGCGGTGGGGGCGAGCTTGCCGGCGTGGCGAGACCCTCGCATCGAGGTGGCCGTGCAGGGCTCGCCGGCGGACCGGGCCGCGGCGCGCGCCGGCGGGCGGCTGCCGGCGGCGCTGAGCGCCAGCGCGGTGGAGTCGCTGCGCCAGTGCCCGTACCAGTTCTTCGCCCGCGTGCTGCTGGGGCTGCGCGAGGCCAACGAGCTCGAGGTCCAGGCCGACAAGCGCGACTACGGCACCTGGCTGCATGCGGTGCTGCACCAGTTCCACACCGAGCGGGTGGAGGGCGTCGACCCGGCGCTCGACGACACGGCGCGGCTGCAGCGCGCGGCGCAGGACCAGATGCGCGAGCTGGGGCTGGCGCCGGCGGAGTTCCTGCCGTATTCGGCGAGCTTCGCGCGCTTTCTTCCGGCCTATCTGGATTGGCTGGCCGAGCGGGAGTCCGAGGGACAGCGCTTCGAGCGTGGCGAGGTCGATCGCCGCGTGCGTCCGTGGGCCGGGATCGAGCCGGCGCTGGAGGACCTGGCGCTGCTGGGCCGCATCGACCGGGTGGACGAGTCGCCCGAGGGGCAACTGCTCGTCGACTACAAGACCGGCAGCGTCAAGGGTCTCAAGGACAAGGTCGCGAATCCGCTCGAGGATACGCAGCTCGCCGTTTATGCCGTATTGATGGGGCATTCGGGCTCCCACGCACCGCTCCGCGCGCAATACCTGGCCCTGGACGATTCGAAGGGCATCACCCCGATCGAGCACGAGGATGTCGCTACCACCGCCGCCGTCATGCTGGACGGCCTGCGCGGCGACCTGATGGCCATCCACGCGGGCGATCCGCTGCCCGCGCTGGGCGAGGGCGTCGCCTGCGCCTACTGCGAGATGCGCGGCCTGTGCCGTCGCGACGATTGGGAAGGAGCCGCGCCGTGACCGGCTCGACGGACATGACGACCGACATCGCGACCGACGCCTTCGCCGGCACCGCGGCCGCTTACACCCTCGACGGCGCGCCGGTCGCGCGCGAGCGCTTCTACGCGCTGGCCTGCGATCCGGCACGCAGCGTCGTCGTCGAGGCCTGCGCCGGCGCGGGCAAGACCTGGATGCTGGTGTCGCGCATCCTGCGCGCGCTGCTGGACGGCGCCCGGCCGCAGGACATCGTCGCGATCACCTTCACCCGCAAGGCGGCCGGCGAGATGCGCGCCCGCCTGAACGAGTGGCTGCATGAATTCGCCCATTGCGACGACGCGGGCCGCGTGCTCGCGCTGCGCCAGCGGGGCCTGCCGCAGGCCCAGGCCGAGGCGCTCGCTCCCCGGCTGGCGACGCTGCAGCAGCGCCTGCTGCAGGAAGCGCGGCCGGTGGAGATCCGCACCTTCCACGCCTGGTTCTCCCAGCTGCTGCGCGCCGCGCCGCTGGAGCTGCTGCGTGCGCAGGGACTGTCGCCCGAGCTGCAGCTGCTGGAGGACGAGACCGACCTGATGCCCGAACTCTGGCAGCGCTTCCACGCGGCCGTGCTGGCGGACGAATCGCTGCTGGCGATCTATCGCGAGCTCTGCCTGGTCCACGGTCGCAACAAGCTGCAGGACTGGCTGATGGCGGCCTTCGACAAGCGCGTCGAGCTGCGCCTGGCGCAGGCGCACGGTCGACTGATGGACAGCGTGCCGACGGCGGCCGAGGTGGTGCCCGAACTGGCCGCGTTCGCCGATCCGATCGACGCCTTCACCGCGATGCGCGGCGAGCTGCAGGCGCTCGCCGCCGAGCTGGGGCAGGGGCGGAACAAGACGCAGAAGGCCGCGGCGGTGGCCTTGGAGATGGCGCTGTCGGCGCCCCGGGACGAGCCGCAGGCTGAAGCCCGCGCGCTCGCCGCGGTGCGCGCCGAGCTGTTCACGCAGAAGGGAACGCTGGTCAAGGCGCTGGGCGATTCGCCGCTGCTGCTCGACCTGGGCGACCGGCTCGCCCGGCTGCAGCTGGCGCTGGACCAGGCCGACGCGCGCGCCTGGCACCAGCAGATGTGCGGGCTCGCGCTGACGCTGCTGGAGGCCTTCGAGCGCCTGAAGCG